>OKEV01000004.1_pt1 | contig 461433 bp, 417 predicted proteins | sample 1611141 | NCBI WGS metagenome assembly OKEV01 (sample SAMN04436713, study PRJEB24849) | human gut metagenome | biome: human gut; feature: NICU; material: stool | host: Homo sapiens | place: USA: Saint Louis, MO | collected 2010-08-30
CCTGAGTGCCTGAGTGCCTGAGTGCCTGAGTGCCTGAGTGCCTGAGTGCCGGTGGGCACATCCGTGCATCAAGCGCAGGAGGGGAGTGGAGAGGGGCATCATAGAGAGGGGCGTTAGGAGGCTAACGTCTGGCCGAGCCTGCGGCTCAGAGCCTGTGAGTCTGAGGGCCTGTGAGGTAGGAAGCGGCTTGCACACCGGCTAACGGCCATAAAAAAACCGGCGCCTTGGCGCCGGTTTTTGTTCACCGAGACGCTATTACAGAGAAGCGGTGAAGGTACGGGTGATGACGTCTTGCTGTTGCTCCTTGGTCAAGGAGTTGAAGCGAACGGCATAACCGGATACGCGGATGGTCAACTGCGGATATTTCTCCGGGTTTTCCATGGCGTCCAGCAGCATTTCACGGTTCATCACGTTGACGTTCAGGTGCTGACCACCTTCCAGGTTGGCTTCGTGGTGGAAGTAACCATCCATCAGGCCGGCCAGGTTGGCTTTCTGGGCTTCCATGTCTTTACCCAGCGCGTTCGGCACGATGGAGAAGGTATAGGAGATACCATCTTTGGCGTAGGCGAACGGCAGCTTGGCAACGGACGTCAGGGAAGCAACGGCACCCTTCTGATCACGACCGTGCATCGGGTTGGCACCCGGGCCGAACGGCGCACCGGCGCGACGACCATCCGGGGTATTACCGGTCTTCTTGCCGTACACCACGTTGGAGGTGATGGTCAGCACGGACTGGGTAGCCACGGCACCGCGGTAGGTGTTGAGCTTCTGAATCTTCTTCATGAAGCGCTCGACCAGGTCGCAGGCGATGTCATCGACGCGAGCGTCGTTGTTGCCGAACTGCGGGTACTCGCCTTCGATTTCGAAGTCGATGGAGACGCCATCGGCATCACGTACCGGCTTGACCTTGGCGTACTTGATGGCAGACAGGGAATCAGCGGCTACGGACAGACCCGCGATGCCGCAAGCCATGGTGCGATAGACGTCACGGTCGTGCAGCGCCATCAGGGAGGCTTCGTAGCTGTACTTGTCGTGCATGTAGTGGATGATGTTCAGGGCGGCAACATACTGCTTGGCCAGCCAGTCCATGAAGTGATCCAGTCTGTCCATCACGTCGTTGTAGTCGAGGTACTCGGAGGTGACCATTTCGGTCTTCGGACCGACCTGGATCTTGAGCTTCTCGTCCATACCGCCGTTGATTGCATACAGCATGGTCTTGGCCAGGTTGGCACGGGCACCGAAGAACTGCATCTGTTTGCCGACGATCATCGGGGACACACAGCAAGCGATGGCGTAGTCATCGTTGTTGAAGTCCGGACGCATCAGGTCGTCGTTCTCGTACTGAACGGAAGAGGTCTCGATGGATACCTTGGCGCAGTACTTCTTGAAACCGACCGGCAGCTTCTCGGACCACAGGATGGTCAGGTTCGGCTCAGGGGACGGGCCCATGGTGTACAGGGTGTTCAGCATACGGAAGCTGTTCTTGGTGACCAGGGTACGGCCGTCAACGCCCATACCGGCCAGGGTCTCGGTAGCCCACATCGGGTCGCCGGAGAACAGTGAATCGTATTCCGGGGTACGCAGGAAGCGAACCATACGCAGCTTCATGACCATGTGGTCCATCAGCTCCTGGGCTTCTTGCTCGGTGATCAGGCCTTTCTGCAGGTCACGCTCGATGTAGATGTCCAGGAAGCTGGAGGTACGACCGAAGGACATGGCCGCGCCGTTCTGGGACTTGACCGCCGCCAGGTAGGCGAAGTAGGTCCACTGGACGGCTTCTTTGGCGGTCTTGGCCGGTACGGAGATGTCGCAGCCATATTTGGCAGCCATCACCTTCATCTGTGCCAGGGCACGGTGCTGCTCGGAGATCTCTTCGCGCAGACGGATGGTGGCTTCCAGGTTGACACCGTTTTCCAGGTCAGCCTGCAGGGACTTGAACTGAGCCAGTTTGTCGGCCATCAGGAAGTCGATACCGTACAGGGCAACACGACGGTAGTCACCGATGATACGGCCACGGCCGTAGGCATCCGGCAGACCGGTGATGACGCCGGACTTGCGGCAGTTCAGGATGTCTTTGGTGTAGACGTCGAACACGCCCTGGTTGTGAGTCTTGCGGTACTCGGTGAAGATCTTCTCGACCATGGGGTCAAGCTGACGACCGTACACTTCGCAAGAGGTCTTGACCATCTTGATACCGCCGTTGGCGATGATGGCGCGCTTGAGCGGCTTGTCGGTCTGCAGACCAACGATTTGCTCCAGGCTCTGGTCGATATAGCCGGCATCGTGAGCGGTAATGGTGGAGGGCAGGTCGGTATCAAAATCGACCGGCGCGTGAGTGCGGTTCTCGATCTTGATGCCTTCCATGACCTTGTCCCACAGCTTGGTGGTGGCTTCGGTCGCGCCAGCCAGGAAGGACTCGTCACCTTCATACGGGGTGTAGTTCTTCTGGATGAAGTCACGGGTGTTGACAGAGGTCTGCCATTCACCGGCTGCGAAGCCTTCCCATGCTTTTTGGAACTGTTCGTTAAGTTCTGCCATTTTCATTACCTCTCAAGGTATTTATGTGTCTGCCGCCATCCTTAATGATGGCGACGGAAGATAAACCAGTAAGTCAGCCCAACCATGACGCCACCACCAATGATATTACCGATGGTGACAGGGATGAGGTTGTGCAGGACGAAGTTGGACACGGTCAGGTCGGCAAAGGTCGCCGGATCCTGGCCGATGGCCTGCCAGAATTCCGGGCTCGCGACGCTGTGGATGGCGATACCGACCGGGATCATAAACATGTTTGCGATGCTGTGCTCAAAACCGGAGGCCACGAACATGGCGACGGGGAGCAGCATCACCATCACCTTGTCGGTGGCGCTGCGGGCGCCGAAGGCCATCCACACAGCGAGACACACCATGAGGTTGCAGAGGATGCCAAGGGCCACGGCCTCGAAGAAGGTGTGATGGATCTTGTGCTGGGCCACTTTCATGGCGTTCAGCCCCCACTGACCATCCGCTGCCGTGTATTCCGCCGACATGATGATGAGGCCGACGATGATGAGACCGCCGATGAGGTTGCCGAAGTAGACCAGTCCCCAGTTCTTGAGCAGCTGGGCCCAGCTGATGCGATTCGCCGCCTTGGCTACCAGGGTGAGGGTAGTGGAGGTGAACAGTTCGGCGCCGAGCAGGACGCAGAGGATGAGACCGAGGGAGAAGCAGATGCCGCCCACCAGCTTGGACATGCCCCAGGCCATGCCGATTGAGCCCGTGGTGACGGTGATATAGAAGACGAAGGCGATGGCGATGAAGGCGCCAGCGGTGATGGCCAGGGGAATGACCTTGTATGCGGGCTTGGTGGCCTTGGCATAGGTAATGTCTTCGGCCAGGGCGGCGATGGCTTCGGGCTTCAGACAATCAAAGGGAGATTCTGCTTTCAATTCTCAGTACCTGCATATTTTGCCTGTGGAAATCATAACAAAGGGGCTGATCCCCAAAATTGACTCCGATCAAGAATTACAGATTGTGAATGTAATTTTACTACAGGATTTTTCACCATCCGGAAGCGTTTCTTTACACCAGGTTTCAGGTGAAACAGAAATGAGTCTGTTATTAATTTTATGATTTTTAAGAACTTATAAAGGACACCCTTAAAAAAGTACCGGCCAGGCACCTTTGCGGTCGCACTGCACCATGAGTGCCAAATTAACAACCCCCTAAGAGGTATTTTTTGTCTTTTATTTCATCTTTGTGGCACGGCCAGCCAAAGCGTAGACCATAAAACAGAAGGGGCCCTCAGGGCCCCTTCGTCATATCAGCATATCAGTTCCAGCTATGGATTCGTTTGGCTTTTTGCAATTTCTCGTAAGCGGCCAGCAGTTTCTGGTGCAGCGGGAACTGGGAGAGGGAGAGATCGGCGGCTTCCAGACCGTGGAAGCGCGCCTCGCCGCGGGCGTTGGCCCACGCCTGCGCCAGGGTCTCTTCCCCGAACATGCGGGCGAACACCGGGCGGTACTGCTCGGGGTCGCGTTCCTCGTCGAGAAAGAGCTCGACGCAGGCGCGCAGGGCGCGGTAGTAAGCGGCGCGATCCGCCGGGAACACCGACTGGTTGAACTCCATGGTCCAGTCGATGAGGTCGAGGGCGCTCTCCAGGTCGCCTGCGGCCAGCGCCAGCATGGCTTTGAGCTCACCGACGCGCAGGGTGTGCAGGGCAGTGCCCTTGGCGGCGGCGATGCCGAGCAGCTCGCGCACCCGGGTCCGCTCGTCGTGACCCTCTTCATCCAGCTGGTCGAACAGGGCCATGTAGTGCTCTGCGTCCCACTCGAGCGCCGGCAGCGCCAGGATGGTCTCCCGCAGGTGGGCCCCCATGGTGTTGTTGGCCAGCAGCAGATCTTCCACCGGATAGATGTCGGACATGCCGGGCACCAGAATACGGCAGGCGTAGACACCCAGGTGCTCGTAGTCGGCGATGTAGACCGGCTGCTCCAGCTCGTGGAAGATGCCGATCAGGTGGTCGAACTCCTCTTGCGAGGTGCCACGGAAGTCCCAGTCGGCAAACTCGAAGTCGGACTCTTCCTTGAACAGATCCCAGCTGATGAGGCCGGAGGAGTCGATGAAGTGGGTCTCCAGGTTGTGGTGATCCGCCACCTGCTCGTTGTCAAACGACGGCGGTACGAAGACGTCCAGATCCTTGAGGCTGCGCCCTTGCAGCAGTTCGGTGACGGTGCGCTCGAAGGCGACCTCGAAGCGCGGGTGGGCGCCGAAGGAGGCAAAGCAGGTGCCGTTGCTCGGGTTGAGCAGCACCACGCAGATGACCGGATAACGGCCGCCGAGGGAGGCATCGAAGCTGTAGATGGGGAAGCCTTCGGCCTCCAGCGCATCGATGGACGCCTTGATGCCGGGGTAACGGGCGATGACCTCGCCCGGGATCTGGGGCAGGCTGATGGCCTCGGCGATGATCTTGTTCTTCACATGGCGCTCGAACACCTCCGACAGCCCCTGGGTGCGGGCTTCGGTGCGGGTGTTGCCGGCGCTCATGCCGTTGGAAACATACAGGTTGCCGACGATGTTCATCGGGATGTAGACGGTCTGGTGATCAGATTGGCGCTCGAAGGGCAGGGCGACGATGCCGCGTTCCTCGTTGCCGGATTGCAGGTCCACCAGCATGTCGGCGGTCACTTCACCGTCCGGGTTGTAGAACTTGCGGGTGAAGGAGTCGAGCAGACCAGTGGGAAGCTGATCCCCCTCGATGGGGAACCACTTCTCGTTCGGGTAGTGGACGAAGTCGCCATTGGCTACCTGCTCGCCCAAGTAGAAGTCGGCGAAGAAGTAGTTGGTGGAGAGACGCTCGAAATATTCGCCAAGGGCGGAGGCGAGCGCCGCCTTCTTGCTGGCACCCTTGCCGTTGGTGAAGCAGAGAGCGCACTCCTTGTCCCGGATGTGCACGGACCAGACGTTGGGCACGGGGTTGAGCCAGGAGGCCTCTTCGATATCAAACCCCAGGGCTTGCAGCTTGGTCTGGAAGCGTTCGATGGAATCTTCCAGCGCTGCGTCCTTGCCGGGAATAAAAGTGTGGTCGGTCATCACAATGTCCTGATTTTATGGGCTCATGTTTGGACGCAGATAATAGCATGAGTGACGGGGAAAGCGGCCAGGGCAATGGTGTGGGCTTGCCCAGGTCTGCATTGGATGGGCGGGGTGTGGTAGTGGGGCCGGGCGGTGCGCTGCGGGGCGGCGATTTTTCATGGGAAAGAGGGTTGGGTCATCAGTTTTACTTAACATAATTAAGATAAAGTAAATTTTATTATGACCCTGTGCCCTTCATCATGGCGTCAACCGTTGGCGGGGGAAGGAAAAGAGGGGAACGCCCGTGCCCGTTCCGCCCCCCCGTCTTGATGAGCCTTGACCAGGAGTGCTGAATGTTCCCGATGATCCCCCGTATCGACCCCGAGATAGCCAGGTTGGCGCCGGGTTTTTGTGCCCTCAGCATCGTGGTGGAAGCCGCCCCCGTGATTGACACTCTGGTGGGGGAGCGGGCCCTGGCCCGGGCATGTGCGGCCCTTGGCACCGACGAGGCCCCCTGGGCCCTTGAACATCTGGCCGCCTGGGATCAGGTGTTCAAGGGGTTTGGCGCCAAGCCTGCCCGCACGCCCTGCTCGGCCCAGGCACTGCGCAAGCGGGTGCTGCGCGATGGCGTCTTGCCCGCCATCGATCCCGTGGTGGATCTCTACAACGCCATCAGCATCGAGTATGCCATTCCCGTGGGCGGGGAGGATCTGGCGGCCTATGTGGGGACGCCGCGCCTGGTGATTGCCGATGGCAGCGAGTGCTTTGACACCCTCAAAGAAGGGCTGCCAATCGAGGAGGCACCGGCTCCCGGAGAGGTGGTGTGGCGGGACGATCTCGGCGTCACCTGTCGCCGCTGGAACTGGCGCCAGGGGATCCGCACTCGCCTGAGCCTCTCTTCCCCCCGGATGTGGTTCATTCTGGAGTGTCTGCCGCCGATGCCGCGCACGGCCTTGTGGGAGGCTGGCAACAGGCTGATTGCCGGTCTCACGCAGATGATGCCTGGGGCCCGCATCGAGCAGACGTTGGTGGAGTGATTGAAGGAGCAGACGAAAAGATAAAAGGAGGCCCCCCATGCTCGCCCGGGCGGTCATGGGGCAGATCTTGCTCGCCATGCCACGTCTGTGCCGCCCGCCTTTACCCACCGCCTGCGAACACATCAGCAAGCAGAGGAACACAGCAACACGCCGGGCTGACACCGCCCCCTGGAGCTTGCCACGTCGGGACCGGTGTACCCGGCCCTTTCAGCGCGCCTAGCCGATGAACTTCAACCCCAGAATGCCGACGATGATGAGCAGCAGGCAGAGCACCCGGGCCAGGGTGGCCGGTTCGTTGAACAGCCAGATCCCCATCAGCACGGTGCCGACCGCGCCGATGCCGGTCCAGACCGCATAGGCGGTGCCAAGGGGCAGCTGTTTGACCGCCATGGCGAGCAGCAGCACGCTCACGGCCATGGCGATCAGGGTCAGCATGGTGGGCAGGGGACGGCTGAAACCGTCGGTGTATTTGAGGCCGATGGCCCAGGCGACCTCGAACAGGCCGGCCAACAGCAATAGCAACCAGGACATAAGGCAGATTCCGCAGGAAGCAGGGTCGTCCCTGCGTATCAGGAGGCCTCGGGGCCGTCCCCGAGGGGCAGCGGGGCTGCCGGTCGGTCTCAATGATGCCCCAACTGGAGGCAGGATGCCAACCGGCTGCCCGCAGGTCGGCCAGGCCGACGGATATTGCAGCGAATGGCACAGAATATTGCGCAATTCGACTTGCGCCCGCCGTCACAATCCGTAATGTGGACAGACGCATTTTTTGCAACTCATATATTGTGAATCCCTTGTAAACGGCTGGCGCCAAGGCAGGGGTCACGGGTACCACACACGATTTCTATAAGCAGCTATCCAGGGTAGGACATTATGAAAAAAGTAGGTTTGGTCGGTTGGCGTGGCATGGTGGGTTCGGTCTTGATGAGCCGGATGCAGGAAGAGAAGGATTTTGCCCGCATTCAACCCACCTTCTTCACCACCTCCCAGGCCGGTGAGGCCGCCCCCAATTTTGGCGTCGATGCCGGCACCCTGCAGGACGCCTTCGATCTCGAGGCGCTGGCCGCACAGGACGTCATCATCACCGCCCAGGGCGGCGACTACACCAAGGATGTCTATCCGCGTCTGAAAGCCGCCGGCTGGCAGGGCTACTGGATTGACGCCGCCTCCTCCCTGCGCATGGAGAAGGACGCGGTCATCATCCTGGATCCGGTCAACGGCGACGTCATCGAGGATGCCCTGAACAACGGCATCAAGACCTTCGTTGGCGGCAACTGCACCGTCAGCCTGATGCTGCTGGCCCTGGGTGGCCTGTTCAAGGCCGATCTGGTGGAGTGGGTGAGCGTGGCCACCTATCAGGCGGCCTCCGGTGGTGGTGCCCGCCACATGCGCGAGCTGGTCACCCAGATGGGCATGCTGCGGGATGAAGTGGCGGTGGAGCTGGCGGATCCAGCCTCCGCCATCCTCGACATCGAGCGCAAGATCACCGAGAAGACCCGCTCCGGCACCCTGCCGGTGGACAACTTCGGTGTGCCGCTGGCCGGTGGCCTCATCCCCTGGATCGACACCAAGCTCGACAACGGCCAGAGCCGTGAAGAGTGGAAGGGCCAGGCCGAGACCAACAAGATCCTGGGCATCGAAAACGCCGCCATTCCGGTGGATGGTCTGTGCGTGCGCATCGGCGCCCTGCGCTGCCACAGCCAGGCCTTCACCATCAAGCTGAAAAAAGATGTGCCGCTGGCCGAAATCGAAGCCCTGCTGGCTGCCCACAACGACTGGGTCAAGGTGATCCCCAACGATCGCGACATCACCGCCCGCGAGCTGACCCCGGCTGCCGTTACCGGCACCCTCAGCATCCCGGTCGGTCGTCTGCGCAAGCTCAACATGGGCCCGGAGTACCTGGCCGCCTTTACCGTGGGTGACCAACTGCTGTGGGGCGCCGCCGAGCCGCTGCGCCGCATGCTCAACATCCTGCTGGCCCGCTGAGGTAGCGGCAGCAGGGAACAGGGAATGCCTTGCCTTTCTTGTTCCCCTCTTCGTGTCTGTCCATAAAAAAGCGGCATCCCTTGGGATGCCGCTTTTTAATTTATCCAGTTTGACTCTTAGATGTTCTGTGCTTCGTTTGGCACGATGACAGAGGCATGATTTCCTTTCGGCCCCTGCTGCAGTTCAAAGTTGACTGCCTGACCTGCTTTCAAGGTCTTGTAACCTTCCATTTGAATCGTGGAGTAGTGAGCGAAGATGTCTTCACCACCGCCTTCCGGACAGATAAACCCAAATCCTTTTGCGTTGTTGAACCACTTGACTGTTCCGGTTGCCATACATCTACATCCTTTTATTGATTACCCTGAAGTCGTTGAGTAACCTGCGCCAGCCTTATATAACTAGGGCGTGACCCCGTAGCAGACGGGCGCCGATTAGCAAGTAACCAATCTAGTCCAACTTTTAAGCGAGTCAAGAAGTTGTTAACAACCGATGTGATCTGGTTAACAAGTCTATTGACAATCTTGAGCGACACGGTAGTAATCTAGAGGTACCAAAGCGCAACTATGAGCAAGCAGAAAGAACTCTTTGCTAATGAAGAGATTGCAGAAGCAGAGAAAACGAAGCTGCAACCGCCACCCATGTACAAGGTCGTCCTGAACAACGACGACTACACACCGATGGAGTTCGTGGTGGAGGTGCTGCAAAGGTTCTTTGGTATGGATCTGGAGAAGGCCACTCAGGTGATGCTGAGCGTGCATTATAGTGGTAAGGGAGTCTGCGGCACATTTACCGCCGAGATTGCCGAGACCAAAGTGGTCCAGGTCAACACCTATTCACGTAACAACGAACATCCACTGCTATGTACCATGGAAAAGGCTTGAATCTGATGACTTGATGGCGATAACGACACCGCATTGTTGCTGTACTGAGGGGAGGTGCCTATGTTGAACAAAGATCTAGAAAAGACGCTGAACGAGGCTTTCAAGCTGGCCCGTGACGAGCGCCACGAATTCATGACCGTCGAGCACCTGTTGTTGGCCCTGCTGGATAACAGCTCAGCCCATGAGGCGCTGAGTTCATGTGGTGCGGATGTGGAACAGATGCGCAAAGAGATCCGCGCCTTCATCAATCAAACGACCCCGCTCATCCCCCGTGACGACGAAGACAGGGAAACCCAGCCGACGCTGGGCTTCCAGCGCGTGCTGCAACGTGCCGTCTTCCATGTCCAGTCGTCCGGCAATACCGAGGTGAGCGGCGCCAATGTCCTGGTCGCCATCTTCAGCGAACAAGAGTCCCAGGCCGCCTACTTCCTGAAAAAAGCCGAAATAAGCCGCCTGGATGTGGTGAACTTCCTGTCCCACGGGGTGCGCAAGGACAACAAGCCCGAGAGTGGTGGCAACAATGCGGAATCTGATGACGAGGTATCCTCTGCCCAGATAGAAAGCTTTGCCACCAACCTCAACCAGCTGGTGCTGGAGGGGCGCATCGATCCGCTCATCGGCCGTGATCAGGAGCTCAATCGCACCATTCAGGTATTGTGCCGCCGCCGCAAGAACAACCCCTTGCTGGTCGGGGAAGCTGGCGTGGGCAAGACCGCCATCGCCGAAGGGCTTGCCTACCGTATCGTCAAGGGGGATGTGCCCGAGGTGATTGCGGGTAGCACCATCTACTCCCTGGACATGGGCTCCCTGCTGGCGGGCACCAAGTATCGTGGTGACTTCGAGAAGCGCCTCAAGGTGCTGCTCAAGCAGATCGAACGTCAGGAGGGGGCCATCCTCTTCATCGACGAGATCCACACCATCATTGGCGCTGGTGCGGCTTCCGGTGGGCAGCTGGATGCGGCCAACCTCATCAAGCCGCTGCTCTCCAATGGTTTGCTGCGCTGCGTGGGCTCCACCACCTACCAGGAATATGCCCAGATCTTCGAGAAGGACAGGGCCCTTGCTCGCCGCTTCCAGAAGATCGACATCGTCGAACCCACAGTAGACGACACCACTCGCATTCTGATGGGACTCAAGAGCCGTTATGAGTCTCACCATGGCGTGCGTTACACCGTCAAGGCGATCCGGGCGGCGGTAGAGCTTTCCGCCAAGTACATCAATGATCGCCATCTGCCTGACAAGGCCATCGACGTCATCGACGAAGCGGGTGCAGGGCAACGCCTCTTGCCCGTCAGCAAGCGCAAGAAGGTGATCAATGTGCCGGAAATCGAGGCCATTGTTGCCAAGATTGCCCGTATACCAGAGAAATCTGTCTCCTCCTCCGACAAGGAGGTGCTGAAGAATCTGGAGCGCAATCTCAAGATGGTGGTGTTCGGGCAGGACAAGGCCATCGAGGTGCTGACCGATGCCATTCGGTTGTCACGTTCAGGGCTTGGCAACGAACGCCGACCTGTGGGCTGCTTCCTGTTTGCTGGCCCGACCGGGGTGGGCAAGACCGAAGTGACCCAGCAACTTGGCAAGGCGCTCGGGGTCGAGGTATTGCGATTTGACATGTCGGAATACATGGAACGCCATACCGTGTCCCGGTTGATCGGGGCTCCTCCCGGTTACGTGGGATTCGAGCAGGGAGGGCTGTTGACCGACTCCGTCCTCAAGCATCCGCACTCCGTCGTGCTGCTTGACGAGATCGAGAAGGCGCACCCGGATGTCTTCAACCTGCTGCTGCAGGTGATGGACAACGGTACCCTGACGGACAACAACGGGCGCAAGGCAGATTTTCGCAATGTGATCCTGGTGATGACCACCAACGCAGGGGTTCAGGAAACCCAGCGCAAGTCCATCGGCTTCCAGCAGCAGGACATGAGCCACGATGCCATGGCGGTGATCAACAAGACGTTCAGTCCGGAGTTCCGCAACCGGCTCGATCACACCATCTGGTTCAACCATCTCGACATGGGAGTGATCCATCAGGTGGTCGACAAGTTCATCGTCGAGCTGCAGGTTCAGCTGGATGTCAAGGGCGTTTCACTGGAGGTGTCTGAAGAGGCGCGCCACTGGTTGGCAGAGAAAGGTTATGACAGGGCAATGGGGGCAAGACCCATGGGCCGGGTCATCCAGGAGCACCTCAAGAAGCCCCTGGCCAACGAGATCCTGTTCGGTTCCCTGGTCGATGGCGGCATTGTGAAGGTCGAGCTGGTGAACAACAGCCTCAGCTTTGATTTTCAGGTCAACGTTGAAGCTGTCTCTCACTGACTGTGAGCAAGGCCGGAAATGACAAAAAACCCCAACCGAGAGGCTGGGGTTTTTTGCTGAATTCCTGGCTTAGCGAGAGCGGAAAACAATACGTCCCTTGGAGAGATCGTACGGAGTCAGAGCCACCGTTACTTTGTCCCCAGTCAGGATACGGATGTAGTTTTTGCGCATCTTGCCGGAAATATGAGCGATAACCACGTGACCATTTTCCAGTTCCACACGGAACATGGTATTGGGCAAGGTTTCGAGAATGGTACCCTGCATCTCAATACTGTCTTCTTTAGCCATTGAATCCTCTTGATAAGCCACAACAAAAAACCGCTGGATCATGCCGGATTTAAGGCTATGTGTAAAGTTTACTCGGGCTTGGTGTCGATTTTTTTCCATTCGCCCTGTACCAGCAGCTCATGGGGCAGGTATTGGCGCTTGTAATTCATCTTGCGGCACTCCTCCACCAGATACCCCAGATAGAGCCACTGACGACCGGTACGTCTGGCCAGTTCCAACTGGCTCAGGATGGCGAAGGTGCCGAGCGACCGGTCGGCATAGTCGGGGTCGAAGAAGGTGTACATGGCGCTCAGAGAGTGGGGAAGCAGGTCCGTGGTGGCCACGCCGATGAGGCGTGCCTCCTTGCGCATCTCCAGATAGAGGGGGGGCATCCAGTCGCAGTGCAGGAACCCCTTGTATTGGGTCCGGCTCGGTGGATACATGCTGCCATCCCGATGACGCTCACGGATATAGCGTTCATAGAGCTGGTAATACTCGGGCTTGTCGTCATAGCTCAGTACGAGTTCGAGATCCCGGTTCAACTGGCGGATGCGTTTCTGCCCACGGCTCGGGGTGAAGCGTTCACTGTGTATGCGCAAGGATTGACAGGCGCTGCAGGCGGGGCAGTGAGGACGATAGATGTCGTTGCCACTGCGCCGGAATCCTGCCGTCAGCAGCCGTTCGTACCCGGCGGCGTTGAGCAGTTCATGGTCCATCAGGACCAGCAACTGCTCCTGCTCGTGACCGAGGTAGCTGCACGGGTGCCTGGGGGTCAGCCCGACCTTGAGGATCACTTCTTCACTCATAGGCTGATTCTCCTCGGTTGCCAGCATCCCTCTTGCAACGGTTGCCGGGTCAGGGTGGCCAGGGTGGTCAGAAAGCGCTGCCTTGGCCACTCCTGAACGCCCAGTGTGGCCAGAAAGTCGTTTTGCATCTGGCAGTCGATGAGGGCACCGCCGTGCCCTGCAAAGTGGCGACAGAGGGCCACCATGGCCAGTTTGGCGCCATTGTCGATGCGGCTGAACATGGATTCACCACAAAAGAGTCGGCCCAGGGAGAGGCCATAGAGACCTGCCTGCAACTGATCATCCTGCCAGATCTCGATGGAGTGGGCATGACCGAGGCGATGAAGGCGCCGATAGGCGTCGATCATGGGGGCACTTATCCAGGTGCCGCTGGCGGTGCGACGGGGGGCGGCGCAGGCTGCAATGACGTCATCAAAGGCGCGATTGATGTAAATCTCGAAGGGGGTGCGGCGCAAACACTTCTGCAGGCTGCGGCCGATGTGGAGTTCCTCGGGCACGATGACTCCCCTGGGATCCGGTGACCACCACAGCAGTGGCTGATGGGGTTCATTCCATGGAAAGATCCCGCTGTGGTAAGCTGCCAGCAATCGAGCGGGAGAGAGATCTCCCCCAATCGCGAGCAGCCCGTTGGGCTCTTCCAGCGCATGGCTGGGGGAGGGAAACCAGCACAGCTCATCATCCAGTTCGGTAAGATAGCGAGACATAAGGCAGAGGTTCATAGATGAAGGCCATTATCCTGATAGTATCCAGCTTGCTTGGCTTTGTCACGGCACCGGCCTGGAGTGCGGTGTATGAACGCAACACGGCGCGTCCGGTGGAGCAGGTGGTCTTCGGCCAGGTGGATGCGGTGCGCAACATCACCCAGCGCCAGATGGTGGAATCAGAGCATTCCGGCTGGAAAACTCTGGGAGGGGCCGTGCTTGGCGGGCTGCTCGGCAACCAGTTTGGCGGTGGGCACGGGCGGGAGATTGCCACTGCGGTCGGGGCACTGGCGGGAGCGGCGGCGGTGCAGCAGTTTCAGTCAGGGGGCAGCGTGGTGGAGAACAAGCTGGTGGAGCTGCTGATCCGCAACGAGCAGAACGGGCTCATCAACGTGATCCAGGATTACGATCCGGCCATGGTCTTTGCGCAGGGCGACAAGGTGCGCATCCTCTATTTCAGCGATGGGGTGCGAGTCGACAAGACCTATTGAACGGTGAAGAAGGGATTGACCCGGCGGCCGCCACACAGGGGCGCCGGGCGGTACTACACGGAGTGCCTCTGCTAATGCTTGCTCAGACGTCCTGACAGACTATCTTGTCTCGCCCGGTATTCTTTGCCTGATACAACTGGCGATCTGCCTCGCTCAGCGCCTCGTCCATGGAGAGCCGCCCGACATTGATGACGCCGAAACTGGCGCGTACAAAGAGCGATATCTCCCGCGACAGCGGTTGCTGACGCATTTGCAGACGAAGCCCTTCCAGTCGCTTGAGCAGCACGGGAACGGGGCAGTGTGGCACCATCAGGGCAAATTCTTCACCACCGAATCGGGCTATCATGGCATCCGGGAAGAACTGGGTGAGCAGCCTGGCCAGATGACAGAGCAGCTGATCGCCGATGGCGTGCCCCCAGTGATCATTGACCTGCTTGAAGTGATCCACATCGAGCACGCACAGGGAGAGCTGCGCCTGATGGCGCTGATGCTCCTCGAACCACTTTTGACCCTCGTTGAACCAGTAGCGTCTGTTGTAAAGCCCGGTCAGGTAGTCTCGGTTGGCCGATTCCTGGATGTTGTTGAACTGCTCAAGGGCCTCCAGGTTGTGGCTGACCCGGCACTGCAGCTCCTCGGGTTCAAAGGGCTGATTGAGAAAATCATTCGCCCCTTGCTTGAGGTAGCGTGCCGAGAGGCCGTGCTTGTCCGACACCGAGATGCCGATGATGGCGAGCTGCTGCTTGCTGTAGCGCTCGCGCAGCATTCGCACCAGGCTGATGCCGTCGATCTCCGGCATGTAGTAGTCCACCAGCATCAGGCGAATGGCGGGGTGCTGCTCGAGCTGCGCCAGCGCATCGCGGGCTGAATTGGCCTCGTGCACCTGCAACAACTGCTTGCGCAACTGGGCCGCGGTGCGGTGACGGGAGGTGCGTGAATCGTCGACCACCAAGACTTCGATGGCCTGGTTGAGGTAGAGGCGGTGCACCAGACCGACGGCATATTGCAGGGAGTGACGTGAATCCTTCATCACATAGTCCAGCACCCCGGCTTCCAGCCAGGCTTCCCGCTTCTCTTCGCTGATGTCGGCCGTCAGGATCACCACCGGCAACCCACGCTCCCTCAGCACATTGACAGCTTCTCCGCCGGGGGCGTCCGGCAGGGTGAGATCCACCAGGGCGACCACATAATCTTCCCCATGGCAATCGCGAGCCCCTTCAAGGGTATCGAAGGCGTCGATTTCCAGCCCGGTCTGCTGCGCAATGGCCTGGGTCAGCATGCGGCGTACCGTCAGGCTGTCTTCCACTATCATTATTTTTCGTTTCATCCTGCTCCTTGCAATAAAAAAGGGCATGCCAACTGGCATGCCCTTTATATCCTTCCGATTATTGTGCGTCCAGATATCGCTCTGCATCGAGGGCGGCCATGCAGCCGGTCCCTGCGGAGGTAATCGCCTGGCGGTAGACGTGATCGGCCACGTCGCCGGCGGCGAACACGCCAGGGATGCTGGTCTGGGTTGCGAACCCTTCCAGTCCGCCACGCACCTTCAGATAGCCGTTTTCCATCGCCAGCTGCCCTTCGAAGATCTGGGTGTTGGGCTGGTGACCGATGGCGATGAAGATCCCCATCAGCGGCAGCTCGGAGGTGGTGTCATCCCGGGTGCTGCGCAGGCGCACGCCGGTGACGCCCATGTCGTCACCCAGTACTTCGTCCAGGGTCTGATGGGTGTGCAGGACGATATGGCCGCTCTCGACCTTGTCGTTGAGGCGCTTGATCAGGATCTTCTCGGCGCGGAACTCGTCGCGGCGATGAATGAGGTGCACCTTCTTGGCGATGTTGGCCAGATAGAGTGCCTCTTCCACGGCGGTGTTGCCGCCGCCGACCACGGCCACTTCCTGGTTGCGGTAGAAGAAGCCGTCACAGGTGGCGCAGGCGGAGACGCCGCGGCCCTTGAAGGCCTCTTCGGAGGGCAGACCCAGGTATTTGGCGGAGGCGCCGGTGGCGAGGATCAGCGCATCGCAGGTGTATTCACCGTTGTCGCCCTTGAGGCGGAAGGGGCGCTCGGTCAGCGTCACTTCATTGATGTGATCAAAGAGGATGCGGGTATCGAACTTCTCTGCATGCTCTTTCATGCGCTCCATCAGGGCCGGGCCGGTCAGCCCTTCCGCGTCCCCTGGCCAGTTTTCCACTTCGGTGGTGGTGGTCAGCTGACCACCTTGCTGCATGCCGGTGATGAGCAGGGGATTGAGGTTGGCGCGAGCGGCATAGACGGCCGCAGTGTAACCTGCCGGACCGGATCCCAGGATCAGCAGTTTGCTGTGAGTGACTTGGCTCATGATGTGATTTCCGAGACGTGATGAGTTTGCGCGATTGTAGGTAATTCGTGATCCGGGGTCAAAGGCCAGCGCATCGATTGGGGCAATCGCCAACAAGAGGGGTGAGCCGGGGATGGCAGGCATAAAAAAACCGCCCATCGCGGGCGGATTTTCACTCATCTACCTCCCTTTGCAGGGACGCGATCAGTTCAGCAGGGTCAGGGGGTCCGTGTAAGCCAGGTTGTGGGCCACGGCAACCTCCTTGCAGGTGATTTTGCCCGCCATCACGTTCAGGCCGTGCAACAGGTGGGGATCGGCGAGCAGTGCGTTGCGATAGCCCTGTTCGGCCAGCTTGATGATGAAGGGGAGGGTGGCGTTGTTCAGGGCCACGGTGGAGGTCCGCGCCACGGCACCCGGCATGTTGGCCACGCAGTAGTGCACCACCTCGTTGACGATGAAGGTGGGATCTTCATGGGTGGTGGCATGGGAGGTCTCGACACAGCCGCCCTGATCGATGGCCACGTCCACGATGGCCGCACCGGGTTTCATGCGAGCAATGTGGTCACGGCTGACAAGTTTTGGCGCAGTGGCGCCAGGCACCAGCACGCCGCCGATGACCAGGTCCGCCGCCAGCAGATGGCGCTCCAGGGTCTCGCGGTTGGAGTAGACCACCTTGGCAGCCCCTTGGAACTCGCTGTCGAGACGGCGCAGGGTATCGACGTTGTTGTCGAGGATGGTGACGTCGGCACGCAGGCCGACGGCCATGCGGGCTGCGTTGGAGCCCACCACACCACCACCGATGATCACCACCTTGGCCGGTTCCACTCCGGGCACACCACCGAGCAGCACGCCGCTGCCGCCACGGGATTTCTCCAGTGCCTGGGCACCGGCCTGAATAGACATGCGTCCGGCTACTTCCGACATGGGGGCCAGCAGGGGCAGACCGCCACGACCGTCTGTGACGGTTTCATAGGCGATGCAGACGGCACCACTGTCGATGAGATCCTGGGTCTGGGCCAGGTCCGGCGCCAGATGCAGATAGGTAAAGAGGGTCTGGCCAGGACGCAGCATGGCCCGTTCCACTGCCTGGGGTTCCTTGACCTTGACGATCATCTCTGCCTTGGCGAAAACTTCGGCAGCGGAGGCCAGGATCTCGGCTCCGGCAGCCAGATAATCTGCGTCACTGAACCCAATGCCATTTCCTGCGCCGCTTTGGACGAAAACAGTATGGTTTCGTGCTGTCAGTTCACGTACACTGGCCGGAACCATGCCTACGCGATATTCATGGTTTTTTATTTCCTTAGGTACACCGATAATCATGCTATCCCTCGTCTATCGATTGGTGGTTTATGTTGCCTAGATGTTAAGCGACATTTGCGCCTAGTATATTCAGGTATTGACAGGATTTGTGACCATTATTATAAAATGACTGGTGATTCTTACCAAAAAATAGCCAAAGGATGGAATTAAATGATGGAAGCTAAGAGTCGGCTAAAGGATTTGGACAGGATTGACCGCAACATTCTGAATGAACTGCAAAAGGATGGCAGGATTTCGAACGTTGAGTTGTCCAAACGAGTTGGCCTGAGTCCCACACCGTGTCTGGAACGGGTTCGTCGCCTCGAGCGACAAGGGTATATCGAAGGATATGCCGCCATTCTGAACCCTCATTATCTGGACGCGTCTCTGCTGGTGTTCGTGGAAATTACCCTCAATCGTGGCGCCCCCGATGTGTTCGAGCAGTTCAACAAGGCTGTTCAGGTGCTCGAAGAGATCCAGGAGTGCCATCTGGTGTCCGGTGATTTCGACTATCTGCTCAAGACCCGCGTCAGCGACATGTCCGCTTACCGCCGCCTGCTGGGTGAAACCCTGCTGCGTCTGCCGGGCGTCAACGACACCCGCACCTACGTGGTGATGGAAGAGGTCAAACAGAGCAGTCGTCTGGTGATCAGCACCCGATAAGCGGGGTTGTGCTGTGACTTGCAAGTTCCATGACGAGTCACGATAGTCAGAAACGAGCGGCCGGTCCGCTCGTTTCTTCTTATAGAGAGTTTCAGGCCCGCCCTCAGGCACTGGCTGACAATCGGTGGGCTTTTCAGGGATACTAGGCCCCCTATCCCCGCATTCATGTTTTCACAAAGGAGCCGGAGTTTGGCCGATAAAAAGCTGTTTACTCCTTTATCAGGTACACAACGGATCTTCGAGGCCGTCTTGATCGCCATCACCCTGATGGCTGCCTATCTTTTGCTTGCCCTGCTGACCTACCATCCCGCCGATCCCGGCTGGTCGCAAACCTCCTGGCAAGGGGAGGTGAAAAACCTCGCGGGCAGCGCAGGTGCCTGGCTCGCCGACATCACCATGTTTACCTTCGGGGCCTTCTCCTATCTGGTGCCCCCTCTGGTGGTGCTGCTTGGCTGGAGCCTGTTCTGGCGCCCGAGCAAGCTGCTGGAAGTGGATTACCTCACCCTGTCGGTACGGATCATCGGCTTCGTGCTGACGGTGCTTGGCATGTCCGCCATCGCCAGCATGAACTTCAACGACTTGCAGAACTTTTCCGCCGGCGGCCTGGTGGGGGATGTGATCGCCTCCGCCGTGGTGCCGCTGTTTGGCGGCGTGGGGGCCAACCTGATGCTGCTCTGCTTCGTGGCGACCGGCATCACCCTCTTTACCGGCTGGTCCTGGCTCACCATCGTCGAGCGCATCGGTGCCGCCTGCACCGGCTCAGTCAGCGCCATCTACCATTTCCCCACCACCCTGGGCCGCTGGCTCACCGGTGGTTGGCGCCAGCCCCGCTATGAGGGGCCGGATCCCCTGCTGGAAGGGGGCGTGGGCAGCTTCGATCAGGAAGAGGATGACGAAGACCCCCACGGCAGCTGGACACGCAACCCCAAGGCGAAGAATCGCGCTCAAAAGACAAAAGCTGACGAATGGCTGCCGGAGCTTGACGAAGACACCTTCCAGTTTGATCCGCAGTTTGACGACGAAGAGGACGAGGCTCCGGCGCCTGCCGCCAAGGGCAAGCGTGTGGCCAATGGCCGTCCGCGTCCCGCCGTGCGCCAGGAAGAAGATGACCTCGACTTGCCCTGGGCGGAGGGGGATGACGAACCCGATGCTCCCGTTGCCGCTGTGCCGGTGAAAGCCAAGCGCCGTCCCCAGCCCGGTCTGGCCCCTTTGCCGAGTATCGATCTGCTGGACAGACCGCCCGCCAAGACCCAGATGATGAGCAAGGACGAGCTGGAGCGCATGGGCCGGCTGGTGGAGGCGAAGCTCGCCGATTACAACGTGCAGGCCAAGGTGGTGGGCGTCTATCCCGGTCCCGTCATTACCCGCTTCGAACTGGACCTGGCGCCGGGCATGAAGGCGAGCAAGATCACCAATCTTTCCCGGGATCTTGCCCGTTCTCTCTCTGCCAGCAGCGTACGGGTGGTGGAAGTGATCCCGGGCAAGACGTTCGTCGGGATCGAGCTGCCCAACCGGGTACGCCAGACCGTCTACCTGCGGGAAACCCTCGACTGCGAGGCGTTTGCGGCCAGCCGCAATCCGCTCACCATGGGGCTGGGTCAGGACATCGCGGGGGAACCCGTGGTGGTGAACCTCGCCAAGATGCCTCACCTGCTGGTGGCCGGTACCACGGGCTCGGGCAAGTCGGTGGGGGTGAACACCATGATCATCTCCATGCTCTACAAATCCTCCCCCGAGGATCTGCGCTTCATCATGATCGACCCCAAGATGCTGGAGCTCTCGGTCTATGAAGGCATTCCGCATCTGCTGACCGAGGTGGTCACCGACATGAAGGATGCCGCCAACGCCCTGCGCTGGTGCGTAGGCGAGATGGAGCGTCGTTACAAGCTGATGTCCGCGGTCGGGGTGCGCAACCTCAAGGGGTACAACGACAAGGTGCTGGCCGCCATCGAGGCGGGGGATCCCCTGGTCGACCCCCTGTGGCGTCCGGGCGACTCCATGGATCAGATGCCGCCGGAGCTGGAAAAACTGCCCCACATCGTGGTGGTGGTGGACGAGTTCGCCGACATGATGATGATCGTCGGCAAGAAGGTTGAGGAGCTTATCGCCCGTATCGCCCAGAAGGCGCGGGCGGCCGGTATTCACCTTATCCTCGCGACCCAGCGTCCGTCGGTGGATGTCATTACCGGCCTCATCAAGGCCAACATCCCGACCCGTATCTCCTTCCAGGTGTCGAGCAAGATCGATTCGCGCACCATCCTGGACCAGGGGGGCGCCGAATCCCTGCTCGGCATGGGTGACATGCTCTACATGCCTGCCGGCACCTCCAACCCCACCCGTGTCCACGGTGCCTTCGTCGATGACCACGAGGTACACAAGGTGGTGGCGGACTGGAAACTGCGTGGCGAGCCGGATTACATCGACGAGATCCTCTCCGGCGAGTCGGACGGCGAGGGCGGCGGTGGCGACTTCGGCGGGGGCGGCGATGAAGAGCTCGATCCCCTGTTCGACGAGGCGGTGGCCTTCGTGGTGGAATCCCGCCGTGGCTCCACCTCCAGCGTCCAGCGCAAGTTCAAGATCGGTTACAACCGGGCGGCCCGTCTCATCGAGCAGATGGAAAACCAGGGCATCGTCAGCGCCCCGGGCGGCAACGGCCAGCGCGACGTGCTGGCACCGCCGCCGGTTCGTGACTAAGCCTAACTCCTGTATCATTCTGGCCATGCCCTCTGCGGGCGTGGCCTTTTATCGAGAACCTCCCTATGAAGAGCCTGATGAAAAAACAACTGTTGATGGGTTCCATTCTGCTGGTCGCCAGCAGCCAGGTATGGGCCGATGCGGCCAGTGATCTCAAGGAGAAGCTCTCCTCCGTCAATGTCTTCTCCGCGACATTTGCCCAGACCGTTTATGACAGCAAGGGCAAGGAGCTGCAAAAGGCGAGCGGCTCCCTGCTGGTGCAGCGACCCAACCGCTTCAACTGGCACACTACCTCCCCGGACGAGAGCCTGATCGTGGCCGATGGCAAGGATGTGTGGGTGTACGACCCCTTCGTCGAGCAGGTCACCGCCCTCAAGATGAAGGATGCGGTGCTCAACACCCCCTTCGTGCTCATCGCGGGCAACGACAACAGCCTCTGGAAGAACTATGACGTGACCCAGGAAGGGGATGTCTATACCGTCACCAGCCGCAACAAGGACGAGCTGATCGCCTCCTTTCGCATCACCTTCGACCGTCAGAACAACATCAGTCGCTTCGACGTGAAAGAGGCCCAGGGCCAGTGGAGCGAGTTCACCCTGAGCAGCTTCAACCGCAAACCGGTGCTCAAGGGCAACGAATTTGTCTTCAAGATCCCGAAGGGGGTCGAGCTGGACGACCAGCGCTGATGAGCCAGCCGTTACCGGCGTTATCGTCTGACCGGGCGTCATGGACGACCGGTCAGATGCAAGGTCAATGCAGATGAGCAATTTATCCCTGGATTTCTCCTCGGACTTTCGTCCGCTGGCGGCCCGGATGAGGCCGCAAACCCTCGAGCAGTACATCGGCCAGCAGCATATCCTGGGGCCGGACAAGCCCCTGCGAAAAGCGATCCTGGCGGGGCACTGCCACTCCATGATCCTCTGGGGCCCCCCCGGCACCGGCAAGACCACGCTGGCAGAACTGGTTGCCCACTACTGCCAGGCGGAGGTGGAGCGGCTCTCGGCGGTCACCTCCGGCATCAAGGAGATCCGCGCCGCCCTCGACAAGGCGAAGGAGAACGGGTGGCGCGGGGTGCGCACCATCCTGTTCGTGGATGAAGTCCACCGCTTCAACAAGAGCCAGCAGGATGTCTTCCTGCCCCACATCGAAGACGGCACCATCACCTTCATCGGCGCCACCACCGAGAACCCCTCGTTCGAGCTCAACAATGCGCTGCTCTCCCGGGCCCGGGTCTATCTGCTCAAGAGGCTGGAGGAGCAGGACATCCTCGCCATGATCGATCAGGCGATGCAGGACCCGCGCGGCCTCAATGACCCTAGCCTGCGCTTTGCCCCCGGGGCCAAGGAGGCGCTGGCGAAAGCCGTGGACGGGGACGGGCGCAAGTCTCTGAACTATCTGGAGCTCCTGGCCGACATGGCCGAGGCCGACAGCTCAGGGGCGCGGGTGATCGACAGTACCCTGCTCGCCGCCGTGGTGGGGGAGCACGTGGCCCGTTTCGACAAGGGCGGCGATCACTTCTACGACCTCATCTCGGCGGTGCACAAGTCCATTCGCGGCTCGGCGCCGGATGCGGCCCTCTACTGGTATGCCCGCATGGTGAGCGCCGGCTGCGATCCCCTCTACATCGCCCGCCGCTTGCTGGCCATTGCCTCGGAAGACGTGGGCAACGCCGATCCCCGTGCCATGCAGGTGGCGCTCTCGGCCTGGGACTGCTTCCATCGCATCGGCCCGGCGGAAGGGGAGCGGGCCATCGCCCAGGCCATCGTCTACCTCGCCTGCGCCCCCAAGAGCAATGCGGTCTACACCGCCTGGAAGGCGGCGCTTCATGACGCCAAGAACCTGCCGGACTTCGAGGTGCCGCCGCACCTTCGCAATGCCCCTACCAAGCTCATGAGCGAGCTGGGCTACGGCGCCGAGTATCGCTACGCCCACGACGAGCCGGGGGCCTATGCCGCCGGCGAGCAGTACTTCCCCCCGGAGCTTGCCGGCAAGCAGTACTATCAGCCCACCGAGCGGGGGCTTGAGAAGCAGATAGCCCAGAAGCTCGACTATCTGCATGAGCTGGACAAGCAGAGTCCGCGCAAGCGATAGGAAAGACCTTCAAGCCCCTCGCCCGGAAAGCGCACGGCAAGGCTATCAGGAGAGGGGGGCCCGGCAAAAACGGGCGCAATAGTCCCTGTTCGGGCGGGGGGGCGGTCTGCTACACTGCCCGTCTGACCCCGGTTGTCTTGGCCTTGCACCATCTTCTTGATTTCGAAGGCCCGATTCCGAAGGCAAAGGGGTGCGCCAACCGATGTTAACTTCCGGATCTGTTTCCCAACCCGGTCACGATGACCCGGGCCCAGATCCCATTAAAAAAAGTAGGTAAACCATGCTGGATCCCAAATATCTGCGCAGCGACATCACCGAAGCTGCCGCTCGTCTGGCGACACGTGGCTACGTTCTGGACGTAGCGGCGGTCAATGTTCTGGAAGAGAAACGCAAGGATCTGCAGTCCCGCACCCAGGAGCTGCAGGCCGAGCGCAACGCCCGCTCCAAGTCCATCGGTGAGGCTGCCCGTCGTGGTGAAGATGTTGCCCCCCTCAAGGCCGAGGTGACCAAGATCAACGACGAGCTCGAGACCAGCAAAGTCGAGCTGGAGGCCCTGCTGGCCCAGCTCAAGGGGATCGCCGACGCCATCCCCAACCTGCCGAGCGAGACCACCCCGGTGGGCCGTGACGAGAACGACAACGTGGAGGTCCGCCGCTGGGGTACCCCGCGTGAGTTCGATTTCCCGGTGCGCGATCACATCGATCTGGGTGAGGCGGCCAAGGGGGTCGACTTCAAGAACGGCGTCAAGCTCTCCGGTGCCCGTTTCGTGGTGATGAAGGGCCAGATTGCCCGTCTGCACCGCGCCCTGGCCCAGTTCATGCTGGACCTGCACACCCTGCAGCACGGCTACACCGAGTGCTACGTGCCCTATCTGGTCAACCCGGACAGCCTGTACGGCACCGGCCAGCTGCCCAAGTTCTCCCAGGACCTCTTCAATACCGGCATCGAAGGGGAAGGGGAAGACGAAGGCAAGGTGCGCAAATTCTCCCTCATCCCGACCTCCGAAGTGCCGCTCACCAACATGGCCCGTGACGAGATCTTCGACGAACAGGAGCTACCCATCAAGATGACCGCCCACAGCCCCTGCTTCCGCTCCGAAGCGGGCTCCTACGGTCGTGATACCCGTGGCCTCATCCGTATGCACCAGTTCGACAAGGTCGAGATGGTGCAACTGGTGCACCCGGAAAAATCCTGGGATGCCCTGGAAGAGATGGTGGGTCACGCCGAGAAGGTGCTGCAACTGCTGGAGCTGCCGTATCGCGTGATGGCGCTTTCCACCGGTGACATGGGCTTCTGCGCCGCCAAGACCTACGATCTGGAAGTGTGGCTGCCGGCCCAGAACACCTATCGCGAGATCTCCTCCGTCTCCAACTGCACCGACTTCCAGGCGCGCCGCATGCAGGCTCGCGTGCGTATCGACGGCAAGCCGCAGCTCATTCACACCCTGAATGGTTCCGGTCTGGCGGTGGGTCGTACCCTGGTGGCCGTGCTCGAGAACTACCAGCAGGCAGATGGCCGCATCGCCATCCCGGCTGCGCTGCAATCCTACATGGGCGGCCTGACCCACATCGGGTAAGCGCTCGTTGCAGACGACAACGCCATGGCATGCCATGGCGTTGTGCATTCTGGGCCCAGGAAACCCGCCGCAAGGGGAAGGGATAGCTCCCTTCGGGCCTGTAACACAATTTTATCAAGCATTGCGCAATCGTTTTTGTTAGACTGCGCCGCAATTTCGCAGGACATCTTTTTCTATGGTCTGGATTGATTACGCCATCATCGGCATCGTCGGTTTCTCCGCCCTCATCAGCCTGGTGCGCGGCTTTCTCAAGGAGGCCATGTCTCTGGTCACCTGGTTCGTCGCCTTTTTCATTGCCAGCCATTTCTATCCTGATCTCGCCGTCTATTTCACCTCTTTCTCCGATGCCATGGTTCGCAACGGTCTGGCCATCGCCGCCCTGTTCGTGGCGACCCTGATCCTGGGGAGCGTGGTGAACTACGTGGTGGGCCTGCTGGTGGAAAAGACCGGGCTTTCCGGCACCGACAGGGTGCTCGGGGTCTGTTTTGGCGCTATTCGCGGGGTGCTGATCGTCAGCGCCCTGCTGTTTTTCATGGATACCTTCACCAGCCTCTCCCAGAGCGACTGGTGGGTGGCGTCCAGGCTGGTGCCGGAGTTCAAGCCGGTGATCCAGTGGTTTTTCGGGTTCATGATGAACTCGTCCAGTTTTCTTCAACAGGTACAGTGACTTCGAGGTAGCAAAGACATGTGCGGTATTGTCGGTATAGTTGGCACCACCCCCGTCAATCAGGCCCTCTACGACGCCTTGACGGTGTTGCAGCACAGGGGACAGGATGCCGCCGGGATCGTGACCATTGACAGTGGAAACTTCCGGCAACGCAAGGCCAACGGTCTGGTGAAGGATGTGTTTGAAGTGCGCCACATGCAGCGCCTGAAAGGGAATATCGGCATCGGACACGTCCGTTATCCCACCGCAGGCAGCTCCAGTGCGGCAGAGGCGCAGCCGTTTTACGTGAACTCCCCCTACGGCATGGTGCTGGCCCACAACGGCAACCTCACCAACGCCAAGGAGCTCAAGGAGCAGCAGTTCAAGGTGGCCCGCCGCCACATCAACACCACCTCGGACTCCGAAGTGCTGTTGAACGTGCTGGCCCACGAGCTGGACTTGTGCGACAAGATGGCGCTGCGCCCGGAAGATATCTTCTCGGCGGTGCGCAAGGTGCACCAGCAGATCCGCGGCGCCTATGCTGTGGTCTCTCTGGTGATCGGCCACGGCCTCATCGGCTTTCGCGACCCCAACGGCATTCGCCCGCTGATCCTGGGTCGCCGGGTCGACGAGCAGGGGCAGGTGGAGTACATGCTCGCCTCCGAGAGCGTGGCCCTCGACGCCATCGGCTTCGAGACGGTGCGTGACGTCGCCCCGGGCGAGGCCATTTACATCACCGAGCAGGGCCAGCTCTTCTCCGAGCAGTGTGCGGAGAACCCGCAGATGAACCCCTGCATCTTCGAATACGTCTACTTCGCCCGTCCCGACTCCTTCATCGACAAGGTCTCCGTCTATGCCGCCCGCCTCAACATGGGTCGCAAGCTGGGCCAGAAGATCGCACGGGAGTGGGACGATCTCGACGTGGACGTGGTCATCCCCATCCCCGAGACCTCCTGCGACGTGGCGCTGGAAATCGCCCACACCCTGGGCCTGCCGTACCGTCAGGGCTTCGTGAAGAACCGCTACATCGGCCGTACCTTCATCATGCCGGGCCAGACCCAGCGCAAGAAGTCGGTGCGCCGCAAGCTCAACGCCATCAGCTCCGAATTCAAGGGCAAGAAGGTGTTGCTGGTGGACGACTCCATCGTGCGGGGCACCACCTCCGAGCAGATCATCCAGATGGCCCGTGAAGCGGGGGCCGCCAAGGTCTACTTCGCCTCGGCCGCACCGGAAATTCGCTTCCCCAACGTCTACGGCATCGACATGCCCACCGCCAACGAGCTCATTGCCCATGGCCGTGAAGTGGAAGAGGTGTGCAAGCTTATCGGTGCCGACGGCCTCATCTTCCAGGATCTGGAAGATCTGGAAGAGGCGGTGCGGGAGATCAACCCCGAACTGCGCCACTTCGAGACCTCGGTCTTCAACGGTCACTATGTGACCTCCGATGTGGATCAGGGTTATCTGGACCACCTCAATGCCCTGCGCAGCGACGACAACAAGGCCGTGCGCGAGTGGCAGGAAGGGACCAGCAACCTCGAGATCTTCAACGAAGGCAGTTAAACGTTTTCAGATTGCCAGCGTGATGAACAACAGGGGGGCCTCGGCCCCCCTGTTGCATGGATGCGCCTTGCGGCGAAACTGAGGGGGCCTCAGGCCAGATCCTCCCCGTTGCTCGCGATCACCTTCTTGTACCACCAGAACGACTTCTTGCGCCGGCGGGCCAGGGTGCCATGGCCGGCGTCGTCCCTGTCCACGTGGACGAAGCCATAGCGCTTGCTCATCTCGCCGGTGGAGGCGGAGACGAGATCGATGCAGCCCCAGCTGGTGTACCCCATCAGGGGCACGCCGTCGGCGATGGCGTCCCCCATGGCCTCGATGTGGGCGCGCAGGTAGTCGATGCGGTAGTCGTCCTCTATCTCCCCTTGCTCGTTCATTTCGTCCACCGCCCCCAGGCCGTTTTCCACCAGGAAGAGCGGCTTCTGGTAGCGATCGTGCAAGGTGTTGAGGGTGATGCGAAGGCCCAGGGGATCGATACCCCAGCCCCACTCGCTCACCTCGATGTGGGGATTGCGCAGGGACTTGACCACGTTGGCCTCGCTGGTGTTGCCCGCATTCATGTCGGCGGCGGCGCAGCGGGAGGCGTAGTAGCTGAAGGAGACGAAATCCACGGTGTGCCTGAGGATCTCGTCATCTTCCGGCTCCTTCACCAGAGTGACCCCCTTGTCACGAAACACCCTCTGCGCATAGGCCGGATAGGCGCCCCTGGCCTGTACGTCGATGAAGAGGAGGTTCTCCCGATCTTTCTGGAGGGCGGTCCAGACGTCGGCGGGCTTGCAGGAGTAGGGGTAGAAGTTGCCCCCCGCCAGCATGCAGCCCACCTGGTTGGCCGGGTTCACCTCGTGGGCGATCCGGGTCGCCAGGGCGCTGGCCACCAGCTCATGGTGGGCAGCCTGATACTTCACCTGATCCTGGTGCTCCCCTTGCTCGAACACCAGCCCCGCCCCGGAGAAGGGGCTGTGCAGCAGGATGTTGATCTCGTTGAAGGTGAGCCAGTACTTCACCAGGCCGTCGAACTGCTCGAAGCAGGTGCGGGCGTAGCGGGTGAAAAACTCCACCATCTGGCGGTTGCGCCAGGAACCGTACTCGGTCACCAGGTGCATGGGCACATCGAAGTGGCACAGGGTCACCAGGGGCTCGATGTTGTACTTTCTGCACTCCTCGAACACCGCACGGTAGAAGGCGATGCCCTCGGCATTGGGCTCGCGCTCGTCCCCCCTGGTGTAGAGACGGGCCCAGGCGATGGAGGTGCGAAACACGGTGAAGCCCATCTCGGCCATCAGGGCGATGTCCTCCCGATAGCGGTGATAGAAGTCGATGGCCCCGTGGCTTGGGTAGAACTCGTCATCTTGCAGGGTGATGCGCTTCTCCTGGCCGAGTTTGACCGCCATGCGGCGCGGGCCATGGGGGATCATGTCTACCGTGGTCAGCCCCTTGCCCCCCTCGAGATAGCCGCCCTCCGCCTGATTGGCGGCCAGGGCACCGCCCCAGAGAAAGCCCTCGGGAAATCTTGTTAACGACATTGGTTACCTCTTGTCATGTCTGAATGGGGTGTCACAGTCCGGCCTGCGCCTGGCTGGTGGCGACGGGTTGCACGGGCTCGGCGCGGAGGGCCGGGCTCTCGACCGGGATGTCCTCGAACCCCATCACCAGGGTCAGCACGAAGGAGAGCACCACCGAGAGGGCCATCACGCCGAACACCCAGGCGATGGTCATGGGGTTGGCCGGATCGAAGAACTGCACGCTGGTAAAGAGCCCTGGGGCGGCCATGGAGTGGCTGGCGAGCCCCGCCATGCCGGCGACGGCACCGCAGACAAAGCCGCTGATGAGGCTCGCGATGAGCGGACGCTTGAGGCGCAGGGCCACACCGTAGAGGGCGGGTTCGGAGATCCCCGCCATGATGGCGGAGGCGGCCGCAGCGAGCGCCGTCTGGCGCAGTTCCGGGTTTCGGGTGCGCCAGGCCACCGCCAGGGACGAGCCGCCAAGAGAGAGATTGGCGCCGATTTCGGAGGGCATCACCATGCCTTCCTTGCCGGTCTCGGCGATGGTCTGGATGATGGTCGGGGTGAAGACGCGGTGCATGCCGGTCATCACCAGCAGGGGCCAGAGCGCCCCCATGATGGCCACCGACAGCCAGCCCAGGTAGTCGTGGACCGTGTAGACCAGGCCGGAGATGGCGGTGCCAATCCAGATGCCGACGGGGCCGATGAAGAGGATGGCGAGGGGCGCCGCGATCAGCACGATCAACATGGGTTTGAGGAAGTTCTTGGTGACCGCCGGGGTGATGCGGTCGACCCAGCCCTCGATGTAGGAGAGGCACCAGGTCATCACCAGGGCCGGAATGACGGTGTAGGTGTATTTGACCGCGGTCACCGGGACCAAAGCGAAGGTCACCTGCTCCCCTTCGGCGGCTCTGGCCATCAGCTCGATGAAGCTGGGGTGCACCAGCACGCCTGCGATGGCGATGGCCAGGGACATGTTGGTCTTGAACTTGACGGCGGCGGAGGCGGCCACCATCAGGGGCAGGAAGAAGAAGGCCCCATCCCCGGCTACCGTGAGGATGGTGAGGGTCGAGGAGCCTTTCTCCAGCACGCCGGTCATCTCCAGGACCATGGCCAGCAGCTTGAGCATGGAGCCGCCGATGATGGCCGGGATGAGGGGGGACATGGTGCCGATCAGGGCGTCGAGGATGGCGGCGCCCATGCGGCGGAGGCTCCAGCCAGCGGAAACTTCCGGAAGCGGGGTCTGCCCGCCACCCTGGGGCAGCAGGGCCAGCACCTCGCGATAGGCGTGGGAGACGGTGTTGCCGATGATCACCTGACACTGGTTGTCCGCCTGCACCACCCCGAGCACGCCGGTGATCGCCTTGAGGGCAGGGCCATTGACCCGGGCGGGATCGCCCAGCACAAAGCGCAGCCGCGTCATGCAGTGGGTCACGGCGACGACGTTGTCGGCGCCGCCGAGTGCGGTGATGACGGTACCGGCCAGAGCCGCATAGTTTTTTGACATCGAGGTAGATCCTTTTAACCAAGTGGGCCTGCTCGCCCCCGCCGCCGCGAAGGGCGGGAACGCGCATGAAACTGAATGTGGAACCGGTTCCACATAGAGTGCGCGGCCTGAGCGCGGGAGACAAGCATCTTGTGCAGCGAGCGTCCGGATCCGTGAATGGGATCACTGAACTCGGGCCTGCACGCCATTCGTGCGACGACAAGCCGGGGGCGGTGCAGTACACTGCGCCCCGTTACGAGCAAGGGAGAACACAATGACGACGATGCTGGAGGTGGCAAGGCGGGCAGGGGTGTCGAAGGCGACGGTCTCCCGGGTGTTGTCGGGCAATGGTTACACCAGCCAGGAGACCCGGGACCGGGTGCAGCAGGCCATCGAGGAGTGCGGCTATCGCCCCAACCTGGTGGCGAGGCAGCTGGCGACCAGGCATACCCGGACCCTGGGACTGGTGGTCACCAACACCCTCTACCACGGCGTCTACTTCGGCGAGCTGCTCTCCCAGGTGGCGCGGATGACCGAGGATCGCGGGCGCCAGCTCATACTGGCGGACGGCAAGCACAGCGCCGACGAGGAGCGCCAGGCCATCCAGTATCTGCTCGATTCCCGTTGCGATGGCGTCATCATCTATCCGCGTTTTCTTGGGGTGGAGGAGATGGACGAGATCATCGAGCAGCATGAGCAGCCCATCATGGTGCTCAACCGGCGTCTGAGCCGCCATCCGGCCCACTGCGTCTATGCGGATCAGCAGGCGGCGGCGGAGGCGGTGGTGGACAAGCTGGTGGCCATGGGGCACAGGGAGATCGCCTTCATCGCAGGCTCTGCGGATTCCCCCACCGGCGCCGAGCGCCTGGCTGGCTACCGGCAGGCGCTGATCCGGCACGGCATCCCCGTGCTGGAGACCTTGATCGCCCCCGGCAAATGGACCCCCGCCTGTGGCGCGGCCGCCGTCTCGACCTTGCTGGCGCGAGGCGCTCGCTTCAGCGCCCTGGTGGCCAGCAACGATGACATGGCGATCGGGGCCATCAAACGGCTGCACGAAGCCGGTGTGATGGTGCCTGACGAGGTTTCGGTGGTGGGGTTCGACGACATCCCCCTGGCCCCTTACGTCATTCCCGCGCTGTCGAGCGTCAAGATGCCGGTGAACGGGATGATCCAGGAGACCATCAACCGCCTGATCACCATGGTGGAGGAGGGGAGCCGGGACGCACTGCCCGCCTTCAGCGGCACCCTGATCCGCCGCGACTCCCTCAGGCGTCTGACGGGCTGAGCCATGATGGCGGTGGGCAGGCCGGGCGGGATCCGTTAGCATAGGCCCCCCGGCGCCAGGCGCCGCGTGTCGTATCAACAGATGAGAGTTCAGATGGATGACCTGTTAGCCCCCGTTCGCCAGTTCCTGCATTGCGAGACCCCGGATGAGTGGGTGGAAATGGCGCGGGATCCCGCCCAGTTGTCGACCCTGCTTATCGATCACGCCAACTGCGAGAACAAGGCGGCACTCACCGCCCACAGCCTGGTGCGCCGCTACTGCCTGCCCAAGGAGAAGCGTCACCTGCTGCCCAAGCTGACTTTCTACCGGGAGCTCGATGCCTTGCCGGAGAAGGCGGAGATCCTCGGCAAGCGCACCATGGGCGAATCAGACAGGAGCGTGTTTGCCGAGCTGGAGCGCAATCCCCTGCTGTTCCCCATGGTGCGCCTCATCCAGGAGGAGCTGCACCACTTCGAGCAGGTGCTGGAGATCATGGCCGCACGGGGCATCCCCTATGGTCCCGTCACCGCCTCCCGCTATGCCCGCAGCCTGCTGACCCATGTGCGCACCTACGAGCCGGCGGCCGTGGTGGACAAGATGATCATCGGTGCCTATATCGAAGCGCGATCCTGCGAGCGTTTTGCCAGGCTGGCCCCTCATCTGGACGAGGAGCTTGGCCGCTTCTATGTCTCCCTGCTGCGCTCGGAGGCGCGTCACTATCAGGACTACCTGGCCCTGGCACAGACGTTCGCAGACGAAGACATCAGCGAGCGGGTGGCCTTCTTCGGTCGCCTGGAGGCCGAGCTCATCTGTTCGCCGGATCCGCAATTCCGGTTCCATAGCGGACTGCCTGTCAGATCTGACAGTTGTTGAGGTGACGGGGGCTGCCTACCATTCCCCTGTTCCTACTACGAGCGACGCAATCACTTTTTTGAGCGCAATCCCCCGGCGACTGATGAGACATCAGGCCGGGTTTTTTTATGTCTGGCGCAAGGGAAAACGCGCCGCGGGATCAGCGGCGGTATTCGTTATTGTAGTTCTGAATGAGGCGGCGGGTGACGTCGTGCTGGGGATCGGCGAAGACCCGCAAGGTCTTGCCGCGCTCCACCACACGGCCTTCGTGCATCACCAGCACCTCGTCGCTGATGTGGCTGACGATCCCCAGATCGTTGGCCACCAGCACATAGCTCAGCCCCATGGTCTCCTGCATCTCCAGCAGCAGGTTGATGATCTGGGAGCGTACCGAAATATCCAGGGTCGAGAGCGCCTCGTCCGCCACCACTATCTTGGGATTGAGGATGAGCGCCCGCGCCAGCCCCACCCGCTGCTGCTGGCCGGCGGAGAGCATCTGGGGATAGAAGAGGGCGTGGTCGGGCAGCATGCCCACCATGCGCAGGGTCTGGATCACCTTCTCCCGGCGCTCCTCCTCGCTCAGGGCCGTGTTGAGGCGAAGGGGGGTCTCCAGGATCTGGCCGACCCGGATTTTCCGGTTAAGGGAGGTGTTGGGATCCTGGAAGATCATCCGCAGCAGCTTGCAGCGGGTCTGGTAATCGCCGTGGACCATGGGTTGCCCCTCGATGGCGATCTCCCCGCCGGTCGGTTCAATCATGCCCGCCAGAATGCGGGCCAGGGTGCTCTTGCCCGAGCCCGCCTCCCCGACGATGGCCAGGGTCTGGCCCACCTCGAGATCGAACGAGAGGGGCTTTATCGCCTCCACCGCGCGGCGCCTGAACAGGCCGGTGCGGTTCTGGTAGGTCTTGCACAGGCCCCTGACCTGCAACAGGGAAGGTTCGGTCACGACGTGGTCTCCTTGGGTGTGCTCGCCGGATAAAGGGGCTGACGGGGCGGGCAGGTGCCCCGGATCAGGGTCTGGTGCCGGTTCATTTCTTCGGTTCTTCCATGTTGAGCGGGAAGTGGCAACTGAACTGATGCCCCTTGACCTTGCTCATCAGCGGCGTCTGCACGCACTGCTTCTGGGCGTAGGGGCAGCGTGGGCCGAGGCGGCAGCCGATGGGCAGATGTTGCAGCGGCGGTATCACCCCGGGCAGGGTCTCGAGCCGGGACTTGTGGCGCACCAGCTTGTCAAAGTCCGGGATGGACTTGAGCAGGGCATCCGTATAGGGGTGGTGAGGGGATTCCAGGATCTGGTCCCGGGTCCCCACTTCCACCATCTGGCCGCAATACATGATGTTGAGGGTGTCGGTCAGGTTCGCGATGGCGGCGATGTCGTTGCTGATGATGAGGATGGTGGTATTGCCCAGCTTGTTCATCTTGTCCAGCAACCGCAGGATCTGGGAGTGGGTGGTGGACTCCATGGCGCTGGTGGGTTCGTCCGCCACCAGCAGGCGCGGCTGGTTGGCGATGGCCATGGCGATCATCACCTTCTGGCACATGCCGTCCGACAGCTCGTGGGGATAGGCCCGCATGACCTTGCGGTGATCCTTGACCCCGACCCGGTGCAGCAGGGCGATGGCCCGCTTCTTGCGCCACTGGAAGCGCTGCCAGAACTTGCCGGTGAAGGCGCTGGTGGGGATGGCCTCTTCGAGCTGGGTGCCTATCTCCTCCGAGGGGTCGAGGCAGCTGATGGGGTCCTGGAAGATCATCGCTATCTCCCGCCCCATGATGCGGCGTCGTTCCTTGGGCGCCATGGTCAGCAGGTCCATGTCGTTGAAGCGCATCCGGTCGGCGCGCACCGTCCAGTTGTCCTTCTGGATGCCGACGATCACCTTGGCCACCAGGCTCTTGCCCGAGCCGGATTCCCCCACCAGCCCGCGGATCTCCCCCTCGTTCAGGGTCAGGCTGACTCTGTCCACCGCCTTGACCTTGCCCTGGGGAGTGTCGATTTCGATGGTGAGGTTGCGTATGTCGAGCAGAGGCATCAGCAACGTCCCCCGTTCAGGGCGCAGCCGGGTCGCTCAGGGCGTCCGGGGGCGGGGATAGATAACAAGGCTGGCAACATCAGTCGTTCCCCTCTTTGAGTGCTTCGCGAATGCCTTCGCCCACCAGGTTGGTCACCAGCACGCTGAACAGGATGGCCATCCCGGGCAGGGTCACCGTCCAGGGGGCCAGATAGATAAGATCGCTCGAATCGGCCAGCATGGCACCCCACTCCGGCTGGGGAGACTGGGCCCCGAGACCGAGGAAGCCCACCGCCGAGATGTCCAGGATGGCGGCGGAGAGGGTGCGTGTGGTCTGGGTCACCAGGGTCTCGACGATGTTCGGCAAGATGGCCAGACGCATGATCCGCTGGGGCGGAGAGCCGTCGAGGCGGCTGGCGATGATGTACTCCTTCTGCATCTCGGCGTGGACCGCGTTGTAGGTGGCCCGGATGAAAGGCGGTATCAACGCGAGCGTGATGGCGATCAGGGTGTTGAACAGACCCGGCCCCAGGATGGCCACGACGATGATGGCCAGCAGCAGGGACGGGATGGAGAGCAGGGTATCGAGCAGGTGATGGAGCACGCTCGACTTCACCCCCTTGCTCATGCCACCGAGGATGCCGATGGCCGAGCCGATGACCAGGGCGATGAGCACCACCAGCAGGGCGTTGCCGAAGGTGAGCCTGGCCCCGGCCACCAGACGGGAGAGGATGTCGCGCCCCAGATCGTCGGTCCCCAGGAAGTAATCGATGTTGCCGCTGTTGGCCCAGGAGGGGGCGAGCAACAGGTGGTTGCTGTGCTGATCGTCGATGCCGTAGGGGATCACCAGGGGACCGATGAGGGTCACCAGCAGCAGCAGACCGAAGCACCAGAGCCCCGCCATGGCCAGCGGGTTGCGCCGGTAGGAGGCCCAGGTCTGCTCCAGGGGGGAGAGGATCTTGAGCTCCGGATAGATGTTCGATTTATCGTGCATGGTGCAGGCTCCCGTGCTGGTCGCAAGGGGATGGGCACGCCTGTGCGCCGGTGGCCCATGGGCCGCCGTGGTTCATCCACAGACCGCAATCAATCTTGTCTTGCATAGAGTTCTTTACGCCGTGCCGGATACATGATGGTGGTCAGCAGATCGGTGCTGACGCTGATGAAGATGACGAAGCTCGCCACCACCAGGAAGGCGCCGCGGATGGCGGCATAGTCCTGCAGCGCGATGCTGCTCACCAGCCAGCGGCCGATGCCGGGCCAGTCGAACACCACCTCGGTGATCATGGCGGAGGTGAGCACGCTGCCAAGTTGCAGCCCCAGCAGCGGCAACACCGGGGGCAGGGCGTTCTTGAGCCCGTGACGCCAGACGATCTGGCGGCGGGAGAGTCCGCGGCTGGCGGCGGCCTTGATGTAGTTCTGTTTCATCACGTCGATGAGGGAGCTGCGCACGTGGCGGATCACCTCGGTGGTGGGCACCACGGCCAGCACCAGGGAAGGCAGTACCAGATGGCGCAGGGCGTCGTGCAGGGCCGCCTCCCGCCAGGGCTCCTGGCTCATCAACACATCGACAATGGCGATCCCGGTGATGGAGGGCACGTCGTAGAGCAGGCTGATCTGGCCGGAGGAGGGGAGCCAGCCAAGATCCAGGGAGAAGAACATCACCATCAGCAGCCCCAGCCAGAAGACCGGGATGGCATAGCCGACGAGGCCGGCGGCCATGATGGAGAGGTCCGGGCTGCGCCCCTGATAGAGGGCCGCCAGGGTGCCCAGGGGGATGCCCACCAGCAGCGAGATGGCGAAGGCGGCGAGGCAGAGGGTCAGGGTCGCCGGGAAGTAGTGACGGATCTCGTCGAGGACCGGCTGACCGGAAACGCTGGAGAGCCCGAAATCCCCGACGGCGATGCGCTGGAGGAAATCAGGATAGCCGTGCCAGAAATCCAGCACCTGGGTGATGAGGCGAAACTCCAGGAGGTAGGCCCCCAGAGTCAGCACCAGGAGGGTGATCACCAGCAGGGTGATGCGGCGCAGGATATAGAAAAACATGCTTATGCCTCCTGGGGGCGGTGCGCCGATGGCCCGACGATGGAGTGGTTATCTGTCATGGTCACTCCCGATGGGCCTGGTTGAAGGTGGTGCCGCCAAAGGGCATCAGGGTCAGCCCCTGAATGTCGCTGCGACTCACCTGGGTTCTCAGGGCATGGGCCAGGGGAATGAGCGGCAACTGCTCGTTGAGCAGGGACTGGGCATAGTAATAGTTGCGCAGGCGGAAGGCGAGCTGCGGGGTGGTCACCGCATCGTCCAGCAGCTGATCAAACGCCGGGCTGCACCAGCGGCTGTAGTTGTTGCCCCGCTCGACGGCGGCGCAGCTCAGCAACTGGCGGAAGAAGTTGTCCGGATCCGCGTTGTCGGCGATCCAGCCCGAGAGCAGGCTGTCATATTGTCCATGGGCGAGCCGGGTCTCGATGACCGGCCAGGCCTGCTGCACTATCTTGAGGCTCACCCCAATCTTGGCGAAATCGCTGCGCATCAGTTGCGCCGTCTTGAGGCCGTCCGGGTTGTAGGGACGGGCGCCGGGTTGCACCAGCACCTGCATCTCGAAGCCGTTGGGGTAGCCCGCGTCCTTGAGCAACTGGCGAGCGAGCTTGAGATCCGGCTTGCGTTGGGGCAGGGAGGGGTTGTAACCCCAGGAGAGGGGCGGCAGCAGGCTGGCGGCGCTCTGGCCGGTCTCGAAATAGACCGCCTGCAGCAGATTCTGCACATTGATGGCGCTGGCGAGGGCCTGGCGCACCTGCACCTTGTTGAACGGGGCCTTGCGGGTATTGAGGGCGAGGAAGGCGACGTTCATCCCCGACTGCACCGACAGATCCAGGTGGGAGTCCTTGTCGATCACCGACAGCTGGCTGGCAGAGGGGGTGCTCATCACGTCGCACTCGCCGGTCAGCAGCTTGGCCAGGCGCTTGGAGGATTTGGGGGTGATGTCGTAGATGAGCTGCTCCATTCTGGCCTCGCCGCCCCAGTAGCCGGGGTGGCGCAGGTAGCGCACGAACTCGTTGTGGCGATACTCCTTGAAGCTGAAGGGGCCGGTGCCGATGGGGCGGCTGTCCAGCAGCGCCGGGGTGCCGGCCTTTAGCATCTGCTCCCCGTACTCGGCGGAGAGCACGATGGCGTAGTCGCTGGCCAGGGTGGCGAGGAAGGAGGCATCGGGGCGGTTCAGCTCGAACACCACCTCATAGGGCCCCTTCTTGTAGACCCGCTTGATGAGGTTGCCGAGCCCCAGGCTGTAAAAATAGGGGTACTCGCCGCCGGAGACGGCGTGGAAGGGGTGGTGTTCGTCCAGCAGACGCTGCCAGGTGAACAGGACGTCGTCGGCATTGAAGTGACGGGTCGGGCTGAACCAGGGGGTACGGTGGAAGGTCACTCCCTTGCGCAGGGTCAGGGTATAGGAGAGGCCGTCCTCGCTGCTTTGCCAGCGGGTGGCGAGCCCCCCTTCGATGCCGAGGGTGTTGGCATTGACCTCGAGCAGGCGATCGTAGATGGGACGGGCACTGGCATCCAGGGTCGCATCCGAATTGGCAAGCTGCGGGTTGAAGGTTCGGGGTGCCCCTTCGGCACAATAGATGAGCCCGGTTTTGGAGGCTTCATCGCGTTTCTGACAGCCGCTGACCAGGACCAGGAGACCAAGCAGCAGGGGGGTGAGCATTCTCATGTTGGAACCATGTTTTCAGACAAAGTTGCCCGCCAGGGGGCGGGCGCGTTGCGGGGGGCGGCCGGGCAGGCGCTCCCGTCGGGGGTGACGTGCGCCGCGTTATCCGCGCGCACAGACCCGGTGCCAGGCATCAGCCCGCCTCCTGGTTGCCACTGTTGTCATCCCCGTCCAGCAATTGATATTTGCGCAGCATCCCCCGGAACTGGTGATAGCTCAGGGCCAGCAACTGGGCTGCTTTGCGCTGATTATACTGGGATTGCTGCATCGCTTGCTTGAGTAAATTAATCTCGTACTCCGCCACCGCCCCTTTGAGATCCAGCGGCAGGGTCGGGGCCGTCTCTGCCGAGGTCGGCGCGTCCGTGGAAGGGGCGGCGTCGCCTCGGGCACGGGGGCGCCAGGGGGAGTCAAAGGGATTGAGCACCAGCTCCGCCAGCGGCAGCTGGGGGTTGCCCTGGCGATAGAGGCTGCGCTCCACCACGTTCTTGAGCTCCCGCACGTTGCCCGGCCAGGGGTAATCTTGCAGCAGCTGGGTCGCCTTGCGCGAGAAGCCGGCAAAGAGCGGATACCCCAGCTCCCGGGTCATGCCGTGGGCGAAGTGCTCCGCCAGCATCAGGATGTCCTCGCGCCGCTCCCGAAGGGGGGGCAGGGTGATGACATCGAAGGCGAGCCGGTCCAGCAGGTCGTGACGAAACCGTCCTTTCTGTGCCAGTGCAGGCAGATCCTCGTTGGTGGCGCACACCAGCCGCACATCCACCTTGAGGGGCTTGGCGCCGCCCACCCGCTCGAACTCCCCGTACTCGATGACCCTCAGCAGTTTTTCCTGCACCCGGGCGCTGGTGGTGGCCAGCTCGTCGAGGAACAGGGTGCCGCCGTCGGCCCGCTCGAAGCGCCCCTGATGACGCTTGGCGGCGCCAGTGAAGGAGCCCGCCTCGTGGCCAAACAGCTCGGTCTCCAGCAGGCTCTCGCTCAAGGTGGCGCAGTTGATGGTGACAAAGCTTTGATCCCAGCGATCCGAGAGATAATGTAGGCGGTGGGCGATGAGCTCCTTGCCGGTCCCACGCTCGCCGATGATGAGCACGGGCTTGCGCAGCGGCGCGAGGCGCGATGCCTGCTCGATGATTTCTAGAAATGCGTTGGATTCACCCAACAGACTTTCCGTGGCCGTGGTCATCCCTGCCCCTGTGAGTTGAAAAATCTGGTTAATCTTACCAAAAGTTGGTTATTTTAATCATCACTTGTTTCCCCGGGACTTGAACTGCATTCTGAGTGCCCATATAAATCAACAAGTTAAATATTGTTCCAGATTGGCACACAAGTTGCCATTGTCAATGGAGACACAACCCGATGCCTATCACAGGAGTACAATCATGAGCATTTTTTCTCGCCTGGCCGACATCATCAATTCCAATCTGACGGCCCTGCTCGACAAGGCGGAAGATCCCCAGAAGATGGTGCGTCTGATCATCCAGGAAATGGAAGATGAACTGGTGAAGGAGCGCTCCAATCTGGCCCGCTTCCTCGCGAATCAAAAAGAGATCGGCCGTCAGGTGAGCCGCCATCAGGAGCGGGTCGTCGAGTGGCAGGGCAAGGCCGAGCTGGCCCTGACCAAAGGGCGCGAAGATCTGGCCCGGGCCGCCCTCATCGAGAAGAGCAAACAGGCGGAGCTTGCCGACGCCCTGTCTCGGGAACAGCAGGCGGTGGACAGCGGCATCGAGAAGCTGGGGGAGGAGATCCGCCAGCTGGAAGCCAAGCTGGAAGACGCCCGTGCCCGCCAGAAGGCGATGGCCATTCGCAGCGAAGCCGCCAGCAGCCGCCTCAACGTGCAAAGCCAGGTGGCCCGTGGCGACAGTCAGGCCGTGGTGAGCAAGTTCGAGCGCATGGAGCGCCGCATCGACGAGATGGAAGCCCGCGCCGATCTGGGGCAGTCCGACAAGGCGCTCGCCCAGCAGTTTGCCGAGCTGGAAGCGGACGACCAGATCAGCCGCGAGCTGGAAGCCATGCGCCAGAAGCTGGGCCAGCACAATCCGGCACCGAAACAGGGAGAGTAACAGATGGAAGATCTGCTGGGTGTATTGATGGTTCCCATGGTGGTCTTCATGGTGGTGGTGGCCCCCATCTGGCTGGTGCTGCACTACCGCGCCAAGGGACGCATTGGCGCCGGTCTTGCCGATGGTGAGCGTGAACAGCTGCAGGGCTTGCTGGTGCGTGCCGAGAAGATGCAGGAACGGGTCGGCGCCCTGGAGTCGATTCTGGATGCCGAGGTTCCTGGTTGGAGAAACAAGGTATGACGGTTTTCAATGAGAGATGTCATGACTGTGGCAAAAAGCCGGAGCGGGCCGGAACCGTATTGGCGTCGATTCTGGATGCGGAAGTCCCCGGTTGGAGGAACAAGGTATGAACAGTGTCAGTCGTGAAGGGCGCAACCTGTACCGGGATCCCCAGCGGGGCAAGATTGCCGGGGTCTGTGCCGGTCTGGCAGAGTACTTCGGGGTGGAGACCTGGATCGTGCGGCTGCTGGCCATCAGTGGTCTCATCTTCGCCGGTTTCATCACCTTCACTGCCTATATTGCCGCCTGGTTCTTGCTCGACAAGAAGCCGGTCACCCTCTACTCCCAGGAAGATGCCGAGTTCGCCGAGGTGCGGATGAAGGCGCGCAGCTGGCAGGCAGGCGTCACACCTCATCAGGCCCTTGCCCGCATTGGCCAGGAGCTGGATGCACTGGAGCCCAGGGTGCAGCGCATCGAGAAGCTGGTGACCTCCAAGGAGTTCACCCTGCAACGGGAGTTCAGCAAGCTCTAATCGTGCCGGGCCGCGAGGATACCGCCTCGCGGCCGTCTCTCTGATGTGATCACAAGGAGAAGAAGACCCGCCTTGATACGCAACAAACTCGAACACTCCTGGTCGGTGCTCCAGCACAAGGCCGTTGACGCGGTGAACCGGGCCCGGGATCGCCACATCCGGCTGGCGGTCACCGGCCTCTCTCGCAGTGGCAAGACCGCGTTTATCACGGCGCTGGTCAATCAACTGGAGCACGCGGCCATCGACGGTCGTCTGCCACTCTGGGACGCCCAGCGCCAGGGACGCATCCTCGGTGCTCGCCGGGTGCCCCAGCAAAACGCCCACATTCCCACCTTTCCCTATGAACGGGGCCTCGATGCCCTGTTTGGCGATCCGCCCGCCTGGCCCGCGCCGACCCGGGGGGTGGCCGAGGTACGCCTCGAGATCCGTTATCGCACCCGCCATCCGCTGCGTCGGCACCTGGGGGAGATCTCCACCCTCTATGTGGATCTGGTGGATTATCCCGGGGAGTGGCTGCTGGATTTGCCGCTGCTGGATCTGAACTACGAGCAGTGGAGCGAGCAGGTGCGGGAGCAACTGTGCCGCCCCGAGCTGCAAGCCCTGGCGGCAGGCTGGCTGACGCCGCTCTGGCAGGCGGATCAAGCCTTCGAGGAGCGTGCCGCCAGCGAACTGGCCGCCCGCTACACCGAATATCTGCACGCCTGCAAGCAGGCGCTCGGGCTTCACCTCATCCAGCCCGGGCGTTTCGTGTTGCCCGGCGAGTATGCCGGTGCGCCGCTGTTGCAATTCGTGCCCTGGGTGTGGGAGATGCCCACGCACACCCCCGAAGACGGCACTCTCTACGCCACCTTCAAGCAGCGCTTCGAGCAGTACAAGCAGCATCTGGTACAGGGCTTCTATGAGCAGCACTTTGCAGGCTTTGATCGCCAGATCGTGCTGGTGGACTGCCTGGCGCCCCTCAATGCCGGTGCCGCGAGCTTTGGTGACATGCAGCAGGCCATCGCCCGCATCATGGAAAGCTTCGCCTACGGCAAGAGCAACTGGTGGCGCCGTCTGTTCGCCCCGCGCATCGACAAGCTGCTGTTTGTGGCGAGCAAGGCCGATCACGTCACGCCGGAGCAGCACGGGCCTCTGGTGTCGCTCCTGCAGCACCTAGTGAGCCGTGGCCGGGGTCAGGCCCGCTTTGAGGGGATAGAGACCGAATGCCTGGCGCTGGCCGCCATCAAGGCCACGGAGGTGGGCAAGGGGGTGGCAGACGGACGGGAATTTCCCGCCATTCGTGGCACTACCCTCTCGGGCGAGCCCTTGCTGCTCTTCCCGGGGGAGGTGCCTGCCCAGATCCCGCCTGCGCAGTGGTGGAAAACTCAAGGGTTTGATTTTCAGGCCTTTCGCCCGCTGCCCATGAGCGCCCATCAGGCGCTCCCCCATATCCGGCTCGATGCGGCGCTGGAATTCCTGCTCGGGGATCACCTCGAATAACGGGTGGGTGGCCCGCTGTGCTCGAGGGGCGCCCACAGGAGAGAATGCGATGAACGATCAGACAAGATGGCGCACCGATGACGCCGCTCCCCTGCAAGGCAAGGTGACGCTGGAGCCCGCGCCCTCGGTGGCAAGCGAAGCGCAGCCACCGGCCCCGGCCCGGCGGCTGGAAGAGGAGAGCTTCGAGCCTCTGGACGCGCTGGACGAGCTCACCGAGGTGGAACCCGCGCTTCACGTCAGGCCTCGGCGCCGTCATCGTCTGCTGGCCTGGGGGCTGGGCGGGGTGGGGCTGCTGTCGCTTGGCCAGTTTGGCGCTTTTCTGGTGGATCAGTTTGCCGCCTCCCCCTTCTGGGGCGGGGCCTGGCTGCTCGCCTCCGGCCTGGTGGCGGTGGGCACCGCCGGGGTGGCGGGGCGCGAATGGCTGCGGCTGCGCACCTTGAAGCGGCGCCAGGATGTGCGCTCAAGAGCCGAGGATCTGCTGGCCCATCAGGGGGTCGGTCAGGGGCAGGCCTTCTGCGAGGCCCTGGCCGAGAAGAGCGGTGACAAGGGGCGGGAAGGGTATCGCACCTGGTTATCCCAGCTTGACGAGAGCCACAGCGATCGGGAAGTGCTGACCCTCTACAGCCAGCTGGTGCTCACCGAGCGGGACAAGCTGGCCCAGGCCCGCGTCGCCAAATGGTCGGGGGAGGCCGCCGTGCTGGTGGCCCTGAGCCCGCTCGCCACCGTCGACATGATGCTGATGCTCTGGCGCAACCTGCGGATGATCGAGGACATCGCCGATGTCTACGCCATCGAGCTCGGCTACTGGAGCCGCATCCGCCTCATTCGTCAGGTGTTTCGCAACATGCTCTATGCGGGGGCCACCGAGCTGGTGACCGAGGTAGGGATGGAGCTGCTGGGCGCCGAGCTGACCGCCAAGCTCTCCGCCCGCGCCGCCCAAGGGGTCGGGGCCGGGTTGCTCACCGCGCGCCTCGGGATGCGTACCATGGAAGCCTGTCGTCCGCTCCCCTGGTGTGCCGACGAGAAGCCGAAACTGGGCGAGCTGCGCAAGCGGCTGATCGGCCAGTTGGCGGGTTATCTCAACAAGTCGTGAGGTGGCTGGCACCCGACATGGATGTCACAAATTATTTACAATTGTCAAAAGCAGCCGACCCCGGGGTCGGCTGCTTTTTTGAGGGGCAAACCGTTACAGTGATCCCATGACTCAACGGCCAGTGACCGCCCGGATGGCGGCTGGCACCCGAAGGATGGGAGCATTCATGGCAAGTCTCTACACGGCCCGCCAACCGGATGGGCAGGGCAGGATCCACTACACGGACGAGGAGCACGGCACCTGGCGGATCCTGATTGCACGCCAGCTTGCGGCGCTCGATGGCAAGGCCTGCGACGAATACCAGGCCGGGTTGGCACGCCTCGACCTGCCTCTGGACCGCATCCCCCAGCTGGGCGAGATCAACGCCGCCCTGATGCCCGCCACCGGCTGGTCGGTGGCGGCGGTGCCGGCCCTCATCTCCTTTGATCACTTCTTCGCGCTGCTCGCTGATCGCCGTTTTCCCGTCGCCACCTTCATTCGCCGCCGGGACGAGCTCGACTACCTGCAAGAGCCCGACATCTTCCACGAGATCTTCGGCCACTGCGCCATGCTGACCAACCCGGCCTTTGCCCACTTCACCCACCTGTATGGTCGGCTCGGACTCCAGGCGAGCAAGGAGGAGCGGGTCTATCTGGCGAGGCTCTACTGGTTCACGGTGGAGTTCGGTCTCCTGCAGGGGGGGGAGGGGCTGCGCATCTACGGCGGCGGCATTCTCTCCTCCATCGGCGAGACCGCTTATGCCCTCTCGGGCAAGCCTGAGCTGCAACCCTTCGATCTGCTGGAGATCCTGCGTACCCCCTATCGCATCGACATCATGCAGCCGACCTATTTCGTGCTGCCTCGTCTCGATACCCTCTATGGTCTGGAGGGGCCGGGGATCATGGCGGCCGTGGCCGAGGCCCGTCGTCTTGGCCTGCGTCCACCCCGCTTTGCCCCCGTTGCCGGCAAGCAGGCGAGCTGACCCGAATTCATTCCCACGATGTTTCATGAAAGGAGTCCCGAATGACTGAACTGGCGAGTCAAAGATGCGAGGCGTGCCGCGCCGATGCCCCCAGGGTGAGCGATCAGGAGCTGGGGGAGCTGATGCACCTCATCCCCGACTGGCAGCCCCTGGTGGTCAACGGCGAGCTGCAACTGCGTCGTGAATTTGTGTTTCGCAACTTCAAGGAGGGGCTGGCGTTCACCAACCGCCTCGGGGAACTGGCGGAGGCGGAGTTCCATCATCCGGCGATCTTGCTCGAATGGGGCAAGGTGACCGTGAGCTGGTGGACCCACAAGATAGGCGGCTTGCATCGCAACGACTTCATCATGGCAGCCCGCACCGACGGGCTGATGAAGTAACCGCCGCCTGGCGCCAACGCAGACAGGGCCTGCCCGGTGAAAGCGGGGCAGGCCCGCATTTTTGTGGGGGAGCGCTCGCACTGGCGGGATCGAGTCTGTATTATCCCGTTATTCAGAATGTTAGCTAGGAAGTGTGTGCCGAATGCGTCTTGAAGTCAGCTGTGAAGACCGTCTGGGCCTGACCCGGGAATTGCTCGACCGACTGGTGGAGCACAACATCGATCTGCGCGGCATCGAAATCGATACCTCAGGCATCATCTATCTCAATTTCCCCGAGCTGGAGTTCCGTGACTTTCAGCATCTGATGCCGGAAATTCGCCGCATTCCCGGCGTCTATGACGTCAAGACCATCCCCTACATGCCCTCCGAGCGGGAGCACCACGAGATAGAGGCCCTGCTCAAGGCGCTGCCGGACCTGGTCTTCTCCCTCGACAGCAAGGGGCGGGTGACCCAGGCCAACCAGGCCGCCCTCACCACCCTGGCGTTGCCACCGGACGAGGTGCGCGGCGTGGCGATCGCCTCCCTGGTCAAGGGCTTCTCGTTTGGCCGCTGGCTGGAGTCGGGGGAGATCAAGCCCCAGACCTGCAAGCTGAGCCTCGGTGGCGAAGAGTACCTGGGCGATCTGATGCCGCTGTTCGTGGCCGAAGAGAAGGGCAAGCAGGCTCTGGCCGGCGCCGTGGTGGTGCTCAAATCCGCCCGCCGGGTCGGCATGCACTTCAGTGCCCTGCACGCGGTGGAAGTGGGGGGCTTTGAGCACCTCCAGGCCGAGAGCCAGAAGATGAAAGAGGTGCTGGCCCAGGCTGCCAAGCTCGCGATGCAGGACGCCCCCTTGCTCATCGTGGGAGAGACCGGCACCGGCAAAGAATTGCTGGCCCGGGCCTGCCACGGCGCCAGCCTGCGCTCCAGCCACCCCTTCATGGCGCTCAACTGCGCGGCCATGCCGGACAACGTGGCCGAGAGCGAGCTGTTCGGCTATGCCCCCGGCGCCTTTGGCAACAACACCGAGGGCAAGCGCGGGGTGCTGGAGCTGGCCAGCGGCGGCACCCTGATGCTGGACGAGATCGGCGACATGTCCCCCCATCTGCAGACCAAGTTCCTGCGGGTGCTGCAAGATGGCGTGTTTCGCCGGGTCGGTGACGAGCAGGAAGTGAGGGTCAACGTGCGCTTCATCTGCACCACCCAGAAGCAGTTGCTGGATCTGGTCCATGAAGGGAAGTTTCGCGAAGATCTCTACTACCGCCTCAATGTGCTTAGCCTCAATCTGCCGCCGCTGCGCGAGCGCAAGGCGGACATCATGGCCCTGGCCCAGCAGTTCGTGTCGCGCTTTGCGAGCGAACTGCAGCGCCCGCGTCCGCGCTTTACCCGCAACATGGCCGAGTACCTCACCGCCTACCGCTGGCCCGGCAACGTGCGCCAGTTGCGCAACTGCCTCTATCGGGCCATGACCCTGCTGGAAGGGGACGAGATCGGACCCGAGCACGTGGACTTGCCGGTGGCGGCCGATGCCATGCCGCTCATCGACGAGTGGTTCGAAGGGGGGCTTGACGAGGCGGTGAAGCGTTTCGAGAGCCGCCTGCTGGAGCGGCTCTACCCGGCGTTCCCCTCTACCCGCCAACTGGCCAAGCGGCTCGGTGTCTCCCATACCGCCATCGCCAACAAGCTGCGCGAATATGGGATTGGCAAGAAGTAGTGTCGATGGACGGTGTCTGCCTGGGGCATTGAGCGCCTTGCAAGCATGGCTGCGACATCCGGTGACGCAACCGTGCCACTTGCCTCTGGGGGCTGGCCACCCGGCTGGTAAGCTCGGTGCGGTGCCATGCAGGCACTCTCATCATGGGCGTCGGGTTACCCCGGCGCCGACCTGGACACTCTCGCGGGCACCATGCAGATGTTTTGTTACCTCCGGTTACTGATGTGGCTGGCGCCACTGTGCTGCATGCTGATGCTGGCAAACCAGGCCATGGCGGCGACCTCCGCCGAGGCGCGCAGCGACATGGTGCGCCAGACCGTGCTCGATATCCTCAGTTACACCCGCTGGCCCAGCGAGCCCGCCAGACTTCGGCTCTGCATCACGGCGCCCACGGAATATGCGTCATCCCTTCTGACCATCGAACGGCAGGCCAATGGCCGACCGGTGGAGGTCCATCGCTACGACATGGACGATGAGGCGCTGATCCAGCGCTGCGATGTCATCTATCTGGGGGTGCTGGCACCGGCACAGCGCCTCTCCCTGTTCGAGCGCCTGCGCGGTCACGCCATCCTCAGCATCAGTGAGCAGAGCCGCGAATGCATCGCCGATGCGGTCTTCTGTCTGCAGGCCGGGGAGGAGAGGGTGCGTTTTCGGGTCAATCTGGATGCGCTGGCCCGCAGCGGCGTGCGAGTGCACCCGGCCGTGCTCAAGCTCGCGCGAGCCGATGAGGAGGTGCGATGACGGTCCATCACGCCACTCCCCGGCTTACCCTGCGACAGAGTCTGGGGCGCACCCACATGATGATCTCCCTGACTGCCGTCTGCATGGCCGGGCTGTTTCTGACCGTCACGGCGCTGCTGGCGCTGCGCCTTTATGCGGATCACAACCTCAAGCTGGTGGCGCGGGCCATCAGCTACACCACTGAGGCGGCCGTGGTCTTCCATGACAAGGAGGCGGCACTGGATGCCCTGGAGACCATCACCTCCCGGGAAGACATAGCCAGCGCCAGCATAGTACTGCCGGACGGCCAGGTGCTGGCGAGCTGGCGCCGGGACATCACTACCCCCTGGACCACCCTGGAGCAGCACCTGGCCCGCCTGATCCTGCCGGGGCCCGTGGCGCTCCCCATGGTGCGCGAGCACAAGGAGATAGCCAGGGTGCATCTGGTCGGTCACGGCCAGTACCTGCTGCGATTCCTGTTGCAGACCCTGCTGGCTACCCTGGTGTGCCTGCTCATCAGTATTCTCGGGGCACTCCATGTGGCGCGCCGGATGCAGCGCTCCATCACGGCACCCCTCAAGGCCCTGACCGAGGTGGCTTACAACGTCAGCCGCCAGCGGGCCCTCAAGGAGCGGGTGCCGGCGGCCAATATCGCCGAGCTGCACGAGCTGGGTGAGGATTTCAATTCGCTGCTCGATGAGCTGGAAGCCTGGCAGGCCCACCAGAAGCGGGAGAACGCCAGCCTGCTGCATCAGGCAACCCATGATCCCCTGACTGGTCTGCCCAACCGCGCTCTGTTCGAGGCTCGCATGGAGCAGGCCATCCTGGCAGGCAACAAGGGGCATGAAGGTTTTGCCCTGCTCTATCTGGATTGCGATCGTTTCAAGCAGATCAATGACAACCTGGGCCACGGCATCGGCGACGAAGTGCTGATCGCAGTGGCGCGGCGGGTGCAGCATCAGCTCAGGCCCCTGGATCTGGTCTGCCGGCTGGGGGGAGATGAGTTCGTCATCCTCCTGACCCCGATCCAGGGGGAGGACGAGGTACGCGAGGTGATAGGGCGAGTGCAGCAGGCCATGAACACCCCCGTGGTATTGAGTGACGGTCGCCATCTCGGGGTGGGGATCAGCATCGGCTCTGCCCGCTATCCTGAGCAGGGGAAGACGGCGGATGCCCTGCTGCAATGGGCAGACGACGCCATGTATCAAGCCAAACGACAACGCAGGGAGGAGAGAGAAACACGAAAAACGAGCACGTGAAGTTGAACCGGAAATAGTGAAAGGATGATAAGAATGCGCATGTTGAACCCGATCAAAGCGGGCCTGGTGGCACTGTTGCTGAGTGTGCTGGCGGCGTGCCAGAGCCCTCCCCAGGGGCTCACGGCGGAGCAGATCGCCGCCTTGAAGGAGCAGGGATTTCACCTGACCGACGAGGGATGGACCCTGGATATCTCCAACAAGGTGCTGTTCGCCAACAATGTGGGGGCCCTCAACCCCGAGACCCGCCAGGTGGTGGAGAAACTCGGCAAGGCCCTGATTGAGGTAGGACTGAACCGGGCCCGGGTGGACGGTCATACCGACTCCAACGGTGATGAGGCCTACAACCAGCAACTCTCCCTCAAGCGGGCACGGTCGGTGGCCGATGTCCTGGTGTCGGTGGGTATGCCCCAGGGGAACCTGGATATCCGCGGCCGCGGAGAAGAGGCGCCCATCGCCGACAACGCGACCGCTGCCGGGCGAGCGGAAAATCGCCGGGTTGCCATCATCATCGGCAATGGCTGACCCCCGTCAGCTGGTATCGGCGCGGCGCTCCCGTCAGGAGCCTTGAATCAACCGCCTGATCCTGTGTGTGCCACCACTCTCCAGTGGGAGAGTGGCTCTCTTCCCTTGTTGTTTCACGCTTTTCTTGCCTGACGCGCGCTGCCCTGATGGGGACAGAGTGACGGCTCAATCCTTCCCGGCTTGATCCAGCACAAATACCTGCAACTGATATTCGTTATCATTTGTGTTATTTACGCAGGGTAACCCCAGTGACGACTCTCCAGCTTTCTTCGACCATGACGGGGCTTTGCACCCCGGATCCCCTCAAATTCGCCTTCACCGCCAAGACGTCGGCCCATGCCAGCCGGGGAGGGGCCGCCCCCCTGATGCTGGACGATGCCGGCTGGCAAGCCTGGTGGCAGCAGGAGAGCGAGGCCAAGGCCCGAGCGCTCTATATCCATATCCCGTTTTGCCGCAAGCGCTGCAGTTTTTGCAACTTCTTCGAAAACGGCGCCAATCCGGCGCGCATGAGCCGCTACATGGAGGCACTCTGCGGGTCGCTGCACCAGGCAGCCGAGACGCCGCTCGTCCAGAGCCGGCCTTTCTCGGCGGTCTATGTGGGGGGCGGCACGCCAACCGACATGGCGGCGGGCGATCTCGCCCGCCTGGCCAGCGCCATCCGCCGTTTTCCCCTGACCGTGGATGCGGAGCTGACCCTGGAGGGGCGGCTCAACGGCTTTGATGACGAGAAGTGGCAGACGGCCCTGGCGGGCGGTTTCAACCGCTTCTCGTTCGGCGTGCAGAGTTTTGATACCCGCGTGCGCCAGCAGGCGGCCCGCTTCGATGACAGGGAGACCTTGCTGTCCCGGCTGGCGGCGCTGACCCGCCACAACGAGGCGGTGATCGTGGCGGATCTCATCTTCGGTCTGCCGGGGCAGGATGAGGCCGTGTGGCGCCAGGATATCGCGGATGTGATGGCGAGCGGGGTGCACGGGGTGGATCTCTATCAACTCATCTCCATGGCGGGCACCAACCTGGCGCGCGCCGACGAGAAAGGCTCCCTGGGCTGGGCCGCCGATGGCCAGCAGCGGGCAGTCATGTATGCCGACGGGGCACGGACGCTGGAGGCGGGGGGCTGGGAGCGGCTCTCCTGCAGCCACTGGCGGCGCATCGATGCCGAGCAGAGCCGCTACAACCAGATGGCCAAGTGGGGCGCCGAGATCCTGCCCTTCGGCGCAGGGGCGGGGGGCAACATTCACGGCCACGGCCTCATGTATGGCCGGGATCTGGCGCCCTGGCATGAGGCGCAGGCGGGGGGCGTGCGTGCTCCCGGCATGGTGATGAGGCCCAATCCCGATGCCCGTCTCGACGGGCTGCTGCGAGGGGGGCTCGATACCGGATGGCTGGCGTTGTCGCAATTGCCACAGGGGCTGTTCTCCCACCTGATGCCGCTCTTTGAGGCCTGGCTGCGACACGGGCTGGCACGGCTTTCGGCCGAGCGTCTCGCCCTCACCCTGGCGGGGCGTTTCTGGAACGTGAATTTGCAGGCCGGGTTGTTCGAGTATCTGAGGTGCAATCCACCGGGGGGGAGCAAGGAGGGCGCGAAACCATCCGGCCACCCGGGCAAGATGGCCGATCATGCCCTGGTATAACGGGCTATCGGAGCACAGAAAGGAGGCGGGGGACTGGTGCGGGCCCCCGCTTTTTGTCAGCGGTTGTCGACCTCGTCCACCCGTACCCGCAGCAATCCCTCTGCGAGGGTGGTGATCAGGGTCTGGCCTGCATTGACCTGGGATGCGCGGCGGATCACCTCCCCGGAGGGGGTGCGCACGATGGCGTAACCGCGCCCCAGGGTGGCCAGCGGGCTGATGCCGTCGAGGCGGGCTCCCAGCATGGCGAGGCGGTGGCGGGCGAGATCCTGGCGTTTTGCGATGAGGGCATGGAGGCGCTCCTCGGCAAGCTGGTGACGACGTTTGCCGATGGCCAGCCGCTTTTCGGGGCTTCTGGCCTGCAGGCGCATGACGAGGCCCGCGAGGCGCCGCTCCCCCTGGTGCAGGCGATCACGCAGGTGCTGCTGCAAGCGGCGGTCGAGCTCGTCGAGGCGCTGGGACTGCTGCTCCAGCCGTCGCTTGGGATCCTGATGATCGAGCCGCTTCTGCAGCAGGACGAAGCCATGGCGGGCGGCGACCTGGTGGCGACTCATGGCCTGGGTGAGCCGCTGGCGCAGGTGCACGAGGCGCTGGGCGCGGGTGCGCCTGTCCGGCGCCACCAACTCGGCGGCGGCAGAGGGGGTGGGGGCACGAAGGTCGGCGGCAAAGTCGCTGATGGTGACGTCCACCTCGTGTCCTACGGCACTCACCACGGGGATGGCGGAGCCTGCGATGGCCCGTGCCACCGCCTCTTCGTTGAAGCACCAGAGATCTTCAAGGGAGCCGCCGCCGCGTCCGACGATGAGCACATCCACCTCGGCGCGGCGGTTGGCAAGCATGATGGCCGAGACGATCTGGGCGGTGGCGGCGCTCCCCTGCACCTGGGTCGGGTAGATGAAAACGGGCAAGTCCGGGGCGCGGCGTTCAAGCACCGTCAGCATGTCGTGCAGGGCGGCGCCGGTGGCGGAGGTGACCAGCCCGACGGCGCGGGGTTCCCGGGGCAAGGGGCGCTTGCGCCCTTCGTCAAAGAGCCCTTCGGCCCCGAGGCGGCGCTTGAGCTCCTCGAAGCGCAGGGCCAGCATGCCATCCCCGGCGGGCTGCATGGACTCGATGATGAGCTGGTAGTCGCCCCGGGGTTCATAGAGGGAGACTCGCGCCTGCACCAGCACCTGCATGCCATCCTGGGGACGGAACGGCACCCGGCGGTTGTTGCCCTTGAACATGGCGCAGCGCACCTGGGCCGACATGTCCTTGAGGGAGAAATACCAGTGGCCGGAACTTGGCATCGCGAGGTTCGAGAGCTCGCCGGTGAGCCACACCAGCCCCAGATCCTGCTCCAGGATCATGCGCACGGCGCTGTTGAGACGGGTGACGGTGAAGATCTGCTGTTGTCTGCTCTGACTGGCGGGTTCGAGGTGATTCAAGGCTGGCCCTGCTGTGGTGTCCGCCGGGGCGGGAGAAACGATGGGGGTCATCTTACCCCAGTTGCGCCCATCTGCCGAGCCATGGGTCCGGCAGATGACGCGGAGCCTAGGCTTGTGCCTTGGCCGGCTTGACGGCTTTGGCGGGGCTGGTCACCAGCCAGACCGCGAGGCAGACCACGGCGCCGCCGAACACGAAGCCGCCGGTGAGGGTTTCCCCCAGCACCAGATAGCCCCACAGGATGCCGAAGGGCGGAATGAGGAAGGTGACAGTGAGACTTCGCAGGGGGCCGATGTCGGCGATCAGCCTGAAATAGAGCAGATAGGCGAAGGCGGTGCAGAGGAAGCCGACCGCCAGCACGCTGGCCCAGACCCCAGGCTGGGCCCAGTCGACGGCGGGGCCGGTCGCCAGGGTGTAGCCGAAGAAGGGAAGCAGGAAGAGGACGGCCCCTATCTGGCTGCCAAAGGCCACCAGTTTGGCGTCCAGGCCTCCCCGCTCGGTGACCCAGCGCCTCGTCAGGAAGCCGGCGCAGCCATAGCAGGCGGTGGCGATGAGGCAGGCCAGCACCCCGATGGCCAGTTGGCCGCTCAGGTCGACCTCCCCGGTGGTGGTGATGAGCCCGATGCCCACCAGCCCCAGCATGACCCCGGCCCACTTTCGCAAGGTCAGCGTCTCGTGAAAGAAGGAGAAGCCGATGAGGGCGCCCATCAGGGGCGTGGTGGCGTTGAGGATGGCGGAATACCCTGCGGGCAGCCAGAGGGCCGCCACGGCATACATCAGGAAGGGGACGCCGGAGTTGATGATGCCAAGCACCATGATGGATTTGAGCTTGCCCTGAAACTGCATGGGGGTGCGCAGCAGCAGGAGCATGGCGGCGAGCCCGACGAGGGCGAAGAAGACCCGCAGGAAGGTGGTGTTGACCGAGCCGAACGCCGGCGCCGCGATGCGCATGAACAAGAAGCTGGCACCCCAGATGGCTGCCAGCGCGAGCAATCTCCAGTAATCCGATGGTCTCATCGTTTCTCCCTGAATGAACCGCCCTGTTGCCCGAGATGGCAAGGGGGATTGCATCATGGGGGCAAGTGTCCCCGATGGCAACGGCGCCGTGCAGGAGGCAGGGGCTGACCCTGTGCCCGAGGTGGTCGCGGAGGGCGGCCATCTTGCTCTCCCCGATGAGGGCGCCCCTCACTTCTGCGCCAGGAAATGAAAGCGCTATCAATCACATACAGCCCATGATGAGGTCGACAGTGGTCACATTTTGCGCGTGTTGGCCATGAATTGGCCATGGGGGACTCTAGACTGGTCGGGCTCATCTGAAGGCGGGACGTTGCGGATGGGGGAATGCCGGGACACACCGGCATCACACACAAACAATGAAAATAAAGGACTATCAATGGCTAGATGGATACTCGCGGCCGGATTGTTGGGAACCCTGATCACGGCGCCGAGCACGGCGGCGGAGTGGTTCTTCCGGGGCACCGCGAATGGATGGGCGGCGACCGCCATGACGTCGACGGACGGCGTCAATTTTGATACCTGCCAGCGCTTCGTGAGCGGGGATGCCAGCGGCGGCCCGCGCTTCAAGATAGACAGGTACGGCAACTGGCAGCAGAGCTACCCGGCGGCCGACTACGGGGTCAATGCCAACACGGCGTACCAGATCCGCATCAACGCGAGCACCCAGGCGGTGAGCGCGACGGCGGTGGCCAGTTGCGAGGCCTCGGGGTTTGCCAGCACCTTGCCGCAGCTCAACGTGCGCGGCACCTTCAACGGCTGGGCCAGCCTCCCCATGACCCTGGTAGGGGATCATCTGTGGCAGGTGGACGCCTACCTGGATGGCAAGGCGAGCCAGCGCCTCAAGTTTGATCAGGCTGGCGACTGGGCCGTCAACTTTGGCGACAGCAACGGCGACGGCGTGCTGGAGAAAAGTGGCGGCGACATCTTCTGGAGCGCCGTGGGCACGGTGCGCATCCAGGTCAACGACCAGACCCTGGCCTACAGCATCACCCCTCTTGGGGATGACAACCAGCCGCCGCTCGCGGTCATCACCCCGGGGGGGACGGTGAACGTGACCCAGGGGGCGTCGCTCACCTTGAGCGGCAGCGACTCCACGGATCCCGACGGCCAGATCGCGAGCTATCTGTGGAGCAGCGGCGAGACCACGGAGAGCATCGTTGTCAACACCACCCAGACCGGCACCTTCACCTATGGCCTCACGGTCACCGACGATCAGGGCGCCAAGGGCAGCAGCAGCGTGAGCGTGGTGGTCGGGGCAGGACAGAGCAGCGACAGCTGGTACTTCCGGGGCACGGCCAACAACTGGGGGCTCACCCCCATGACCAGCGAGGATGGCACCACCTTCTGCACCGAGCAGGCCTTTGGCAGCAACAACCCCCGCTTCAAGATTGACCACAAGGGGGACTGGACCGAGGCGTATCCGGCCCAGGATTACCTGGTCAGCGCCAACACCAGTTATCGCATCTGCTTTGACAGCTTGCGCAAGGCCATCGAGGTGGAGACGCTGGCCGGGGCCGATCTGCAGGCCCCCACGGTGACGGCCACCCCGTCCCCGGGGAGTTATGTGGACAGTCAGTCCATCACCTTGGGAGTGAGCGACGATCAGGACAGCGCCCCCGCCGTGCATTTCACGACGGACGGCAGCCAGCCCACCACGGCATCGGCCCGCTATGCAGGTCAGCCCCTGGTGGCGAGTGACAAGGGGAGTGGCACCGATCTGGTGATCCGCACCCTTGCCATCGACGCCAGCGGTAATCAGCGCGAGCAGCGCTTCGAGTACCGCATCGGCGAGCAGGGGGTGGCGAGCGGCGATTTTCGTGCCGAGAGCATCTACTTCCTGCTGACTGCCCGCTTCTATGATGGCGATGCCAGCAACAACTACTACAACCGGGATCGCTACAAGGCGGGGGATCCCCAGTGGCGTGGCGACTTCAAGGGTTTGATCGCCAAGCTCGACTACATCAAGGATCTCGGCTTCACCGCCATCTGGGTGACGCCGCCGGTGGAGAACCGCTCCGGCCTCGACTACCACGGCTACCATGCCTACGACTTCTACCGGGTCGATCCCCGTCTGGAGTCGCCGGGGGCGGGTTACCGGGAGTTCATCCAGGCGGCTCACGCCAAGGGGCTCAAGGTGATCCAGGACGTGGTGCTCAACCACTCAAGCCAGTACGGCCTGCGCGGCAAGACCTGGATCGATCGCCTGCCCGTCAAGTACTACGTGCCGGCGGGGTCGAGCCAGGGGCTCATCAACAATGGCCCCTATCAGGGCAACCTAGGGGATTACGCCAGCGCGAACCGCTGTGACGACGACAACCCGGCGGCTCCCGACTGGTACAAGGCCCGCTGCCAGTCCGATCCGGCGGGCACCCAGCCCCTGGTAGATCCCAAGACCGGCGCCACCGTGCCGAGCGCAGGCTACAACCCCAACCGCTTCTTCGGCATCGACGCCCAGACCCTGGATCCCGCCTGGTATCACCTGGACGGTTTCATGTCCGGTGGTGACTGGGAGAGCCCGCTCGCCCTGCAGCGCAAGCACATGGCGGGGGACTGCATCGACTTGGCCACCGGTAACCAGAACGTCAAGGACTACCTCAACGGCGCCATTCGTCAGTACCTCGACATGGGGGTGGATGCGATTCGCATCGATACCTTGAAACACATCGAGCGGGACGAACTGCTGACCTATGTCCATGACTGGCAGGCCCACAAGCCGGGGCTGTTCGTCTTTGGCGAAAACCTGGTCAAGGGCACCGGCTGGGGCTCTGAGCTGGCCAACGACAATGCCTCGGCGGTGATCCGCCCCTGGTGGTACACCCGCACCACGCCGAACCCGGCCGATCCCCGTGCAGGGGGCGATTCGGGTCTCTCGGTGCTGGACTTCTCGCTGTTCTCCACCTTCCGTGACAACGTCACCCGGGGGAACTTTGGCGGGGTAGGGGGAATCTTCGCCATGGACTGGGTCTATGGGGATGCCACCAAGCTCATCACCTTCTTCCAGAACCATGACGTGGGGCCGGACAACGACTTCAAGTACCGCTACGGCGGGGAAGAGGGGAATGCGGCCATGACCTACAACCTGCTCTGGACGGCGCGGGGGATCCCGACCCTCTACTACGGGGAGGAGGTGATGTTCCAGGCGGGCAAGCCCCAGGACATCGACGGGGCCACCATGACGGTGGATCAGACCGGTCGTGCCTACTACGGGGAGGTGCTGGACAACCCCGCCACCCCGAGCCACCCGCTCTATCAGCACATCAAGCGCCTGAACCAGATCCGCAAGGCGGTGCCCGCCCTGCAAAAAGCGCCCATGAGCCAGGTGAACGAGTGGGGGAGCGGCATCAGCTTCGTGCGTGATCTGAGCGCCCAAGGGAGCTACGCTGCCGTGGGCCTTGCGGCCAACTCGGCCCAGCAGATAAACCTGAGTGGCCTGAAGAACGGCACCTACACGGACGCGGTAACCGGTGCGAGCCAGAGCGTCAGCAACGGCAGCCTGAGCTTTGCAGTGCCCGCCTATTCGGCGCGGGTCTGGGTACTGAACGGCCCGGGCAAGGTGGGCGCTGACGGCAAATACCTCAAGTAAGGAAGCCCTGTCACAGGGTGCAGCGAGTCGGCCTTCGGGCCGACTTTTTTATTCTGCCTTCTGCCTTCTGCCTTCTGCCTATGCCTGAATGGATGCCCCATCCTGATGGGACTCTGGCTGCGGAGGGGCTGGTGGATGGGCAGACCTGTGGCCTCGCGACCAGCACGCTCATGGGAAGGGGGCTAGAGGGAAGGGAAGTGGTGCATCCGCCGCCCGAGTCACTCCATGCTCTGCATATTGCAGTGCTCATGGCAGTGAGCAAAGCGGTGCCCATGTCGCCTTTGCGCCGCGGTGCAAGGCAAACTGTGCCACTCGGTTGATCTATATTGGTGCAATTGCACTTTATTGGTGCGCTCCATCCACATCCGCCCCTGGAGCCCGCCCCGAAGAAACACGCCGTATGGCCCTCGGGCTTCCCCCATGACAGGCATCATCCATGCTGAAAAGCGGCATCCTATCGACATGATCTGCCGAAAAACCGGGCTGTGAAGGGGATACCACGAGGCCTTTCTCGGTGACTCGGGTGAACATGCTGCGCCACCGTGATGACCGATCACTGAAGTGGTGCATTCAATCTACACATTGCGTATTTATCAGAATTTAAATCCGATTATTTATGGTATCGCGGACTCTTGTTTTGATTGGCGCTCTTTTTGCTGTGCCTTGTCATCCCCACGATGGCGACATAAGGGGGCGGGGGACGCAAGATTGGGGGGGGACGGCAAGGTGAACGGGCCGCCGCCATCAGCCCCAACGCGGCCTGGTTGTCGGGCAACGGATGCCACCATCAAATCGGATCTAAGGAGTCATATGGAAGGTGAAATGACCATGCAGCCAGCGGCTGCGGGCAGGGGGCTGGCCCATACCCTCAAGGACGATGTCTACGGCATGGTGCTCGGGGTCATGTTTATCGCCGTGGGGCTCAATCTGCTCAAGTGTTCCGGCATGATCACCGGCGGCATCGCGGGCATCGCCCTGCTGATCGCCCATGTCAGCACCCTGCCCATCGGTGTGCTCTTCTTCCTGGTGAACCTGCCCTTCATGGTGTTCTGCTACGTCACCATGGGGCGCGCCTTCACCCTCAAGACGCTGATCGTCAACGTCGCCCTCTCGGCGGCCACCCAGGCGGTGCCGCTGCTGCTGACGGTGAGCTATGTCCATCCCCTGTTTGCCGCCCTGGTGGGGGGAACCTTCCTCGGCATGGGGGTCTTGTCTCTGGCGCGCCACAATGCCTCCGTGGGGGGCACCGGCGTGGTGACGCTCTGGTTGCAACGGCGCACCGGCATCAATGCGGGAAAGAGCCAGATGGTGCTGGATGTGCTGGTGTTTGCGCTCTCTCTGCTCACCCTGCCGCTTCCCCTGCTGCTCTGGTCAACCCTGAGTGCGCTGGCCATGAACGCCATGCTGATGAACTGGCACAAGCCGGGCCGCTATCAGGGGAACTGACCGCCGGTCTGGCTGACGGCTGAGAGGGAAAAAAGGCCGTTCCGGGAGACTGGCGGCAGAAAGGGGTTCAACGGCAAAAAAGATCATCTTGTCGGGAAAAACGGCATGGTTACGGCTGAATTTATTGGTTTTTTGCCCTGTTGGTGGCGTTAAATCGGGCTACGCCATAAAAAATTCAAAAAACTTCTTTACCACTGCCCAATGCATGAGTAAAATTTGTCGGCAATATTTTACACCCCCACTCCTCAACGGTGAGATATTGCCATGCTCAGGATTGCCAAAGAAGCGCTGACCTTCGACGATGTACTGTTGGTTCCAGCCCACTCCACTGTTCTCCCCAATACCGCCGACCTGCGTACCAAGCTCACGTCTGCGATCACGCTGAATATTCCGATGATCTCCGCTGCCATGGACACAGTGACCGAAGCCCGTCTGGCTATCGCACTGGCCCAGGAAGGCGGCATCGGCTTCATTCACAAGAACATGTCCATCGAGCAGCAGGCTGCCGAAGTGCGCAAGGTCAAGAAGTACGAGAGCGGCGTGGTCAGCGACCCCGTTACCGTGCGCCCTGACATGACCATCGCCCAGATCAAGGAGCTGAGCCACAAGAACGGTTTCGCCGGTTACCCCGTGGTGACTGACGGCAACCAGCTGGTGGGCATCATCACCGGCCGTGACGTGCGCTTCGTCATCGATCTCTCCCAGACCGTCGAACAGATCATGACCCAGAAAGATCGTCTGGTGACCGTGCGTGAAGGGGCCCCTCGTGAAGAGGTGGTGGCTCTGATGCAAAAGCACCGCATCGAGAAGGTGCTGGTGGTCAACGGCGACTTCAAGCTCAAGGGCATGATCACCGTGAAGGACTTCCAGAAAGCCGAGCGCAAGCCCAACGCCTGTAAAGACGAGCGTGGCCGTCTCCGGGTCGGTGCCGCCGTCGGTGCCGGTGCTGGCAACGAAGAGCGCGTCGCCGCCCTGGTGGAAGCCGGTGTGGACGTGCTGCTGATTGACTCCTCCCACGGCCACTCCCAGGGCGTGCTGGATCGCATCAAGGCGACCCGTGAAGCCTATCCTGACCTGCAAATCATCGGCGGCAACGTCGCCACCGCCGCTGGCGCCAAGGCGCTAGTGGAAGCGGGTGTCAACGCCGTCAAGGTCGGTATCGGCCCGGGCTCCATCTGTACTACCCGTATCGTGACTGGCGTGGGCGTGCCCCAGATCACCGCCATCTCCGACGCCGTCGACGCCCTGGAAGGCACCGGCGTGCCGGTGATTGCCGATGGCGGCATCCGCTTCTCCGGCGACGTGGCCAAGGCCATCGCCGCAGGCGCAAGCTGCGTCATGGTGGGCTCCATGTTTGCCGGTACCGAAGAGGCGCCGGGCGAGATCGAGCTCTACCAGGGCCGCTCCTTCAAGTCCTACCGCGGTATGGGCTCTCTGGGTGCCATGTCCAAGGGCTCCAGCGACCGTTACTTCCAGACCGACAACGCCGCCGACAAGCTGGTGCCGGAAGGGATCGAAGGGCGCGTGCCGTACAAGGGCCGCCTCAAAGAGATCATCCACCAGCAGATGGGCGGCCTGCGCTCCTCCATGGGTCTGACCGGCAGCGCGACCATCGACGACATGCGCACCAAGGCCGAATTCGTGCGCATCTCGGGCGCCGGGATGAAAGAGTCCCACGTTCACGACGTGACCATTACCAAAGAAGCCCCCAACTACCGGATGGGCTGATGAAACGGGGCTCTGCGCCCCGTTTTTCCACCCTTTTTTTATCCCGTGCTTTTTGTGACAACATCAGCCTGATGCAGGAATAAAATGACTAAAGACATTCACGCCCACCGTATCCTTATCCTGGATTTCGGTTCCCAGTACACCCAGCTCATCGCCCGTCGCGTCCGTGAAATCGGCGTCTACTGCGAGCTGTGGGCCTGGGATGTAACCGAAGAGCAGATCCGCGAGTTCAACCCGAGCGGCATCATCCTCTCCGGCGGCCCGGAATCCGTGACCGAGGCGGGCAGCCCGCGCGCCCCCGAATACGTGTTCAACGCCGGTGTGCCGGTGTTCGGCATCTGCTACGGCATGCAGACCATGTCCGAGCAGCTCGGCGGCAAGGTGCAGTCCTCCAACCTGCGTGAATTCGGCTATGCCCAGGTCGAAGTGCTGGGCCAGTCCGGCAAGACCAGCGCTCTCTTGCGCAACATCGAAGACGCCATTGCCGACAACGGCAATGCCCTGCTGGATGTCTGGATGAGCCACGGCGACAAGGTCACCGAGATCCCCGCCGGTTTCACCACCATCGCCCAGACCGCGACCTGCCCCCATGCCGCCATGGCCGACGAAGCCAAGCGCTTCTACGGTGTGCAATTCCACCCGGAAGTGACCCACACCCGCCAGGGTGCCCGCATGCTGGAGCACTTCGTCAAGGACATCTGCGGCTGCGAGTGCCTCTGGACCCCGGCCACCATCATCGACGACGCCGTTGCCCGCATCCGCGAGCAGGTGGGTGACGACGAGGTGATCCTGGGCCTCTCCGGCGGCGTGGACTCCTCCGTGGTCGCCATGCTGGTGCACCGCGCCATCGGCGATCGCCTCACCTGCGTCTTCGTGGACAACGGCCTGCTGCGCCTGAACGAAGGCCAGCAGGTGATGGACATGTTCGGCGATCACTTCGGCCTGAACATCATCAAGGTCGACGCCGAAGAGCGCTTCCTCTCCGCTCTCGCGGGCATTGACGAGCCGGAAGCCAAGCGCAAGACCATCGGCCGCGTCTTCGTCGAAGTGTTCGACGACGAGTCCAAGAAGCTCAAGAATGCCAAGTGGCTGGCCCAGGGCACCATCTACCCGGACGTCATCGAATCCGCTGCCAGCAAGACCGGCAAGGCCCACGTCATCAAGTCCCACCACAACGTCGGCGGCCTGCCGGAAGAGATGAAGATGGGGCTGGTGGAGCCGCTGCGCGAGCTGTTCAAAGACGAAGTGCGCCGCGTCGGCCTCGAACTCGGCCTGCCCTACGACATGCTCTACCGTCACCCCTTCCCGGGCCCGGGTCTGGGCGTGCGCGTGCTTGGTGAAGTGAAGAAAGAGTACTGCGACCTGCTGCGCAAGGCTGACGCCATCTTCATCGAAGAGCTGCGCAAGGCCGACCTCTACAACCAGGTCAGCCAGGCGTTTGCCGTCTTCCTGCCGGTGCGCTCCGTCGGCGTCATGGGCGATGGCCGCAAGTACGACTGGGTCATTGCGCTGCGCGCCGTCGAGACCATCGACTTCATGACCGCCCACTGGGCTCACCTGCCGTACGACTTCCTCGGCCACGTGTCGAACCGCATCATCAACGAGATCAACGGCATCTCCCGCGTGGTGTATGACGTCTCCGGCAAGCCGCCCGCAACCATCGAATGGGAATAAGCGGTTAACGCCTCTCCCTGCGATCATGCAAAACTGTCAAAAAGGCGCCCTTGAGGCGCCTTTTCTTTTTCCAATCGTTTGCGAGAAAATTTTGCCCCTGGCGCAGGGGGTGAGGACTCTGTTGCCAACGTTGTTGCGGTGAGTGCCCGAGTCGATCGGAAGAGCGCCATCCATCGCATCCACACAAGGCGGCAGGCTGTGGTTTCTCCGGGCGGGGGAGGGGATCAAACCCTGCCCGTCAGGAGCGATACAGGCAATGGAGCCGGATACCCGTCGCTTCGATACCCTATCTTGATGCAAGAGGGTGATGCGAGCGGCTGATGCGCCCCCAAGATGGGGTAATTTCTTGATCTGGCTTGGGAAATAGCCAGCTTCCGCTTTTTCTTGTCTTTCTTGCTCGCTAGGATAGTCGTCTGGGTATGGCCTCTTTGGAGTCACCTATGAGTCAGGCCAGAGCAACAGCGCGGGTCAAAGGCAGCAAACGGGAGGCCGTCATCTAGGAGGGGGCCAGAGTTATAGGGGAGGTTGAACTATCGAATTAGTACTGTCTTCTATCTAAATATTGTTTTAGCTCGAGCGGCTCATTTCAAAACGTGAAGGTTTTATGGACGAAATAGAATTAGATTTTGGCGCAATAACTATCGATAACGCCACCTATAAAGGAGAAGGTTATAGATTTTATGAGGGCTTACTTGCTCAGATGCGCCAATTTAAAGAGAGCCCCGTTAAAGTTCTTCAAACCGATATAGTGCACAATGAAGCGATCAATCATATCGGGCAAGAGATATCAAAAACCCGATCTTCTATTGAGCAGGCACTAAGATCTGCAAATAAACAGCTAAAGATAGAACCCGAATTTATAGAAAACGCTAGAACGTTGTTATCAGTTGATGGCAGCGAAGATGAAATAGCAGAATCAAGACTGGAGCAATATTATGAATTCATTGGGGCTGAGAGGATCGATTCTGGAAAATATGCAGATCTATCACGTCTCATGGGAATGTATTTTTCCACGGAAGCTCCCTTTGAGGCAGGAAAAGACAAAAAGAATGAATTTCCTGATGCGATTGCACTATTAGCCCTTGAAGGTTGGGCTGAAGAAAATGAGATCAATATCATCGCCGTAAGTCAGGATAAGGGTTGGAAGAATTATTCTGAATGTTCAGATAGGATTACATTGGTATCTTCTTTAGCGGAAGCGCTAGAAAAGTTTCAACCTCACAACAAGGTCGCAAGTATTATCTCTCATATCAGAGAGGACTCTCTGCTTGATGGTGAAAATCATGTGCTTGAAGAGCTTAAACAGGCAATTATAAAAAGCATAGATGGCTGCGATATCTTTGTTGAAGCAGACTCATATATGTACTTTGAATGGGAAGATGTTTTCGCTTCCTACGTTTCCCATGAATTGGACAAAGATCAAGAGGGCTTAGTTAAAGTCAGGGTTGTAAGTATAAATGATGAGGAAATAGTTCTTAAAGTTGGTGCAGTAGTCGAAGTAGATGTTGAGGCTAGCTTTGATTTCTCGGTAAGAGATTCGATAGATAAAGATTATGTTAGTATGGGGGGGAATGTTTGTACTACAACAGAGTCCTACCATACCGATATATTGTTGTCGCTCACTGGTGACTTTTCTCAGGACTTTGACGAAATCGATGTTGCAGAAATTGAAGTTCTTGAAACTATTGGGCATGCAGACTTTGGTGAGGTTGAGCCTGATTGGCGAAGCGAGTACGAAGATTAATAGCTATAACTAGGCACTTCCACGAAGAGTTTACTCGCGGCAGCTCTTAAATTTCTGCAGAGTGCGGCGTTAGCCAGTGTCGTAGGGTGCAATGAAATTGCACTTCTAATTTTGTTCTTTGTACTTTGCACAAAAGCAACACTGCAAACGGTGCAATGCGCTGCGCTTATTGCACCCTACGTATTTCGTCAATCCGTTGGGGTGAGGTGGCTGAGCCCCGAGCCTCGCCAAGGCAGCAAAAGGGGCGATCTGCGCCCCGATTCTTCTCATGTTCCCGTTTTATATAGCTGCCTGCTCGTTCGGCGTGACCTGATAGTCTGCTGACTCACTACCAAGATTCCTGTTTTCCTCATCAGGCCGGGCAGAAAAAGCCACGTTCACTCATACCTTGCCGCTTCCCAGGCGTGTATCGCCTGTTTGCGGGTCTCGCCCCAGTGATAGCCGCCGAGCCTGCCGTTTTGCTGGATGACTCTGTGGCAGGGGATCATCAAGGCGATGGGGTTGGCGCCCACCGCCAGCCCCACGGCGCGGGCGGCCTTGGGGTTACCGACGGCGCTCGCTACCTGGGCGTAGCTCACTACCTTGGCGGGCGGGATCTGCAGCAGCGCCCGCCAGACGCTGATCTGAAAGTTGGTGCCGCTCACGTGCAAGGAAATGGGGCGATCCGGCGCCTTGCTGTCATCGAACATGGTGTGGATGACCCCCTGGGTGCGTGATGGCGCCTCCCTAAGTTCTGCCTCTGGCCAGCTCTGGGCGAGGGCGGCCAGCGGCGCCTGTGGGGCCTGCTCATCGAGAAACGAGAAGTTGCACACCCCTCGCGGGGTCAGGGCGACGAACGCCTGGCCGAAGGGGGTGTCGTGCACCCCGTGATCGATGACCAGCCCGGCCCCGCGCTGTTTGTATTCGCCCGGCGTCACCGCTTCGAGCTGCACGAAGTGATCGTAGAGCCGCGAGCCGCTGCTAAGGCCCAGGGTATCGGCCACCTCCAGCAGCGGGCGCGACTCCTGCAGCAGCGCCTTGGCCCGCTCCAGAGTCAGCACCTGCAGATAGCGTTTGGGCGTCACCCCGGCCCAGCGGCTGAACAGCCGCTGGAAGTGAAAGGGGCTTAAATGCACGTGCGCTGCTATCTCGTCCAGGGTGGGCTGGCGCGCCACCTGGCTTGCGATAAAACGGATGGCATCGGCGATGCGGGCGTAATCAGACATAAGGCGCTCTCACGATAGGTTTGCAGCCGCAGTATCTTGGGTGCGACAAGGTCATGTGCGACAAATAGATACCCCACCATCGGCCAGCAGGGCAATGCCGGTGGTAAAGCTGGATGCATCGGACGCGAGATAAAGGGCCGAGCGGGCGATCTCTTCCGGTTGGGCCAGCCGTTTGAGGGCATGCATATTCTGCACAAAGGCGAGACTCTCCGGGGTATTGGTAAAGGCCTGCCCCATGGGGGTGTCGGTGCCCCCCGGCAGCAGGGCGTTGACCCGCACCCCTTGTGCCCCATATTCGGCAGCCAGCACCTGGGTCAGGCCAATCAGGCCCGCCTTGCTCGCGGCATAGGCTGCCATGCCGGGCAGCCCCAGGGTATGGCCGACAAAGGTGGAGGTAAAGATAAGCGAGCCGCCGCCGCGTGCCTGCATGGCGGGGATCTGGTACTTGGCCCCCACAAAGGCGCTGGTGAGGTTGGTATCCAGGGTCTCCTGCCACTGCGCCAGTCCAAGCGCCGGCACGCTGCCCGGTGTCCCCGTGCTGCCTGCGTTGTTGAAGGCGATATCGAGCCCGCCGAAACGGGTCAGCGCGAGATCCACCAGGGCGCGGGCGTAAGTCTCGCTTCTGACGTCTCCCGCCAGGCTCACCGCCTGGCCCCCCTCATGGCGGATCTCCTCCACCAGCAGATCCAGCTCGCTCTGGCGGCGGGCGCCGACAACGACGCTTGCTCCCTCCCGGGCAAACAGAATGGCGCTGGCGCGGCCGATGCCGGAGCTGGCGCCGGTGATGATGGCGACCTTGTTGGACAGTAATGACATGGCAGTTCCCTCGCGTGATGTGCATGGCGCCGGGTGGTGACGCTCATGCAGGATTGGCAGACAAGTGGATGGGTTCAACCCCCTCCTGGTTCAAACCTCCTTTGGTTCAACCCTCCTTTGGTTCAAAGCTTTGGGGGGGTCGAAAGCACTGTTGGTTTGAAAGCACTATGGCGGCGAACCTTTGTCACGACGACCCGGATCTTGCTCACTTGTGCCATCGGCGATGGGCCATCACGGCATCGTGAAATATCCGCGTTTTATGAAGGAAGTGGGAAGGGAGCGGGGCTGTGGCGCCGCTTTCCCAGGTGGTGGTGACCTGGGTTTGCAAGGGCAGTGCATGGAAAACAGTGCCACCGGTGTCGGCGGCACTGACGCAAAGCCTGGTGGGATAACGCTCTTTTGGGGGTTATCAGGCCAGGGCGGGGCTGGATGTGGCGGCGCAGGGCAGGGCGGCCAACTGTGCAAGGTGCTCGCCCAGGGAGACCCCGGCGCCGGTAGCGTTGACCGTCTCGAAGTAGTCGTGCCAGCCCGATGCGGCTATTCCCTGGACGAGGGCCTCGATGGCTGCGGCATCCGGCCCGCGCCAGATGGCGAAGAAGGGGTGGGGCGCACCATGGAGGGTGGCAGCATCGGTCTCGCCCAGGGCGATGGGCTCCACCCCGAGGGCGGCGAGGTTGGCCATGCCTGTGCCAATGGCCTCGAAGAACTGCTGACGGGCCGTCTGGCTCAGTGCCAGCCAGGCGGGAGTGGGGGTGTAGAGCTCTGCCAGATAGTGGGTCATAGGGGTTCCTTCGGGAGTTGGCCCTTGCGCAAGGTGCGCAAGGCGCGTTGACAAATCCGGGTTGTCGCGGGACTGGGGCTTTCGCGAGACCAGCGCGCGCAGAGGTCAGTGACCCACTGTGGCCTGTCTTTGCTCGCATCGTTCAGCCAGTTGGCAACGGAGTCCTGCACATAGGGGGCGGGATCGGCCTTGAGGGGCTCGAGCAGCATCAGGGCCTGCTCCGGCGCTTGTCGCAGGGACGCAAGATGGGTACACCAGACGCCGCGGGGCCGGGTCGCTTCGCTGGCAAAGCGTCGCAGCCGCTCGGACGGCTCCGCCGTCCAGGGTACCAGGGCGGCAATGGCCACCTCGAGCTGCGCAGCAATGGTCGTTCGCATTGCGAGCCAGGCCCACTCGCGCACCCCAAAGTGCGGGTCATCGGCGAGGGGGCGAATGAGGGCCAGGCGGTCGCTGAGCGACAGCCCCTCGCTCGCGCCCACCATGAAACAGGCCCAGCCCCGCACGGTATCGGAGGGATGACGGCTGAGCGCCGCAAGATCCCTCGTGCCGCTCTCGGTCAGGAGCAGCCTGGCGGCCAGTGCCATGCGCCGGGTAATGCCCTCCCCGGATGCGGCGTGCATCGATGCCAGCGCCTGGGGCCCGAGCGAAGGCAGGGTGCACTGCATCAGGGCGGCAAAATCTACCGCCAGGCATTCGGTCAGGTTGCTTGCCTCGACCTCTCCCAGGTTGAGCTGGGCGAGGCGTGAGGGGGCGATATCCGTGATGCGGCTGCGTGTCATGGGTGTTCCTCTGTGGTGGCCTCAGTGCAGCCTGCCCGGGATGAGATGACATTGAGCCAGGCCCGCTTGAGCAGGGCGCTCAGGGTTTCCCGCTCTGCCTGATCGAACCCGGCAAACAGGGAGCCTATCCACTGGCTGTGCTCATCGAGCAGGTGCTGCGCCAGGGCCTGGCCCTGCTCTGTCAGGCGCACCGAGATCTTTCGCCTGTCCTGGCTGTCGCTGTGGCGAGCCAGCAGGCCGTCCCGCTGCAACCCGTCGAGCAGGCCGGTGATGGTGGCCCGTGTGACCCCCGCCTTGTCGGCAAGCTCGTGGGGGGCCAGCCCTTGTGGCAGGTCGCGCAGCAAAAACAGCAGCACGAACTTGCCTTCGGAGAGGCGGTGAGGAGCCAGGCGCGCCGCGCACGCCTGATCGATGGCAGCGGCGAGGGTCAACACCTCAAAGCAGACGCGTATGTTTTGGGTGTCCGCGTGTCCGCGGCGCTCTGCATCCTCGAGCAGGGCGAGGTGTTTCTGTTCCAGCGTGATCATGATGGTGAGTCTCGAATGACTTTGTATGGCGCCATACTATATGGCGCCAATCAAATGATCAACCTCCCAAGCGCGCGACCGGAATGGTTCATGGCAACGGGGAGCGGGAGTGTGGCGATGGGGGGCCTTTGCAAGAGCAGGCGTTGCAAGAAAATCGGCCATCTTTGGCCGTCATTCCCTATAATGCCCCTCCTTTGTGGTCTGGGGGGAGTGTCCCGCAGTGAGCCACCGCAAGCCCGAATGTTGATAGAGACGATCCCATGCATACCCTGGAACAGCTTCGCGCAGGCGAACTCTGCGGCGCCCGCCACCTCAAACTTGCTGAAAACCTCGCGGTGTTCCCTCCCGAGATCCTGAGCCTCAAGGAGACCCTGGAGGTGCTGGATCTCACCGGCAACCAGCTGAGCGAGTTGCCTGACGCGCTGGCCGAATGCAAGAAGCTGCGCATCCTCTTCTGCTCCGAGAACAACTTCACCGAACTGCCCGAGGTGCTGGGGCGCTGCCCTGCGCTCACCATGGTGGGCTTCAAGGCCAACCGCATCGCGACCGTCCCGGCCGCCTCCCTGCCCGCCAGATTGCGCTGGTTGATCCTGACCGACAACGAGATAGAGACACTGCCCGGAGAATTGGGGCGCTGCATTGATCTGCAAAAGCTGATGCTCTCGGGCAACCGGCTCGCTGGGCTTCCCGAGACGCTTGCCGGTTGTCACCGTCTGGAGCTTTTGCGCATCGCCGCCAACCGCCTGCCAGCGCTGCCGAGTTGGTTGCCCTCGATGCCGCGCCTGTCCTGGCTGGCCTTTGCGGGCAACCCTTTCTGTGATGAACAGGCGTGTCTGAACGGCACATCGGAGTTCACTACCGAGATCCCCTGGCAGGGGCTCTCACTGGGGGATGTGCTCGGGGAGGGGGCATCCGGCGTCATCTATCGCGCCGAGTGGGCGAGTGCCGAAGGGCCCGGGGCGGTGGCGGTCAAGCTCTTCAAGGGGGCCGTCACCAGCGATGGCTTGCCCCTGAACGAGATGACTGCGTCCCTGGCCGCCGGTCGTCATCCAAACCTGGTCGGTGTGATGGGGAGAGTGAGCGATCATCCCTCCGGCATTCCGGCACTGGTGATGCCCCTGATAGCCCCGCCTTCGCTACCCTGGCGGGGCCCCCGAGCCTGGACTCCTGCACCCGGGATGTCTATGGGGCGGATCTGAACTTCACTCCGGCCCAGGTGATGGCCATGGTGCAAGGGGTGGCTGCGGCTGCCCGGCACCTGCATGAGCGGGGCATCCTCCATGGCGATCTCTACGCGCACAACCTGCTGTACTCCTTGCAGCCCGCGATGCCTCACTCGTCGCAGGAGGCGCCGGGCCGGGTGCTGCTCGGTGACTTTGGTGCCGCCTCCTGTTACGACCGCGCCGATGAGATGCTGGCCGGGCGGCTGGAGCGCCTGGAAGTGCGGGCCTTTGGCTGCCTGCTGGCCGAGCTGCTGGCGCGCTGTGATGGGGGGGACGCCGACCTCGACCCCCTTCATCGACTGGCCGGGGAGTGCGGCTTTGAGGTGCCTTCCCGGCGACCCACCTTCGCGCAGATCCTGACCCGGCTGGCAGCGATGGCGACAAGCCTGCCTGGGGTCGTGGCCTGAGGCCTGCCCATCGTGGGCGTTCTCGTGCACTGGGGCGGGATCATGGGGCTTGCGCCACTTCGGTGAAGTTGTGATAGTGATGCACCATTGCAGATGACGAGAGGAATATGATGGAAGCGGCATTTTGGCACCAGAAGTGGAAAGAGAACCGGATTGGCTTTCATCAGGCAGATTTCAACCGCTGGCTGCAATCCTGGTGGTCGGCCCAGCAAGGGAGCGACCCCGTGCTGGTGCCCCTTTGCGGCAAGTCCCGGGACATGCTCTGGCTGCGTGAACAGGGGCATCCGGTGGATGGCTTCGAGCTCTCCGAGCTCGCCATCACCCAGTTTTTTGACGAGAACAACCTGAGTGCAGAGAGAAGCGAGGTGGGTCCCTATCAGTGCCACCGGCACGCCGATCTGCGCATCTATCAGGGGGACTTCTTCGCCGCCCCGGAGCTTGGTCAGCGTTATCGCCTGGTCTATGACAGGGCGGCCCTCATCGCCTTGCCGGGCGCCATGCGCCGCCAGTATGCCGCCCTGATGAGCCGCCTGGTGGAGGCGGGGGGGCAGGTGTTGCTGGTGACCCTCGAGTATCAGCCCGAGCAGCAGCAACAGCCGCCGTTCTCGGTGGGGGAGATGGAGGTGCGCACCCTGTTTGAGCGCGACTTTGGTGTCGAGGTGCTGGGCCGGGGGGCGGAGCTGGATCACCCCAGGGTGCTCTCGGGGCAGCTCTCCTATTTCGACGAGGTGGCTTACCGGCTGATCCGCCGGGGCTGAGAGGGCGCGAGGCCGATGCCAAGGATGGAAGTGGCGCTTGTTTTACCTCCTTTGACATAGATCAACGTGGAAAATCAGGGAAATGCCTAAGATGAGGCTGTTTCTCAATCACTGCTGGTGCCGACCGATGAGCTCTGGTTTGAACGCCGGTCGAACATCAACCCAGTGTCTGATTTTCACGCTCATGTTCACTTTTGGCGGCTCTGGTCGCAATTGATTATGGTTTTTCCAGCCGACCCACGGGGTCGGCTTTTTATTGCCTGCGCGTTGCCAACAGGGGAGGTCAGCCTTCGAAGGTGGCGGCGTTGAGCCGAAACGCCCTGGGATCGTCGACAAACTGGCCGGTGATCCGCTCGTCGTGCTCGTGGCCCAGGCCATAGCTGCAGAGGATGAGGCGATCCGAGGTACGGGATCTCAGCTGGGTGATGAAGCGCACCAGATCGGCACGGCTAAGCCTGCCCACCTCCTCGCGTACCCGTTCGCGCTGATCAAAACCCAGATCCTTGTTGCCGATGCTGACCCAGAGCCGCTGGCCGCGGCTGCGCAGGTTGGCATCCCGCTCGCTGAGTTGGGCCTGCAACCCCGCCTTGCTCTCCTGCCACTGCTGCTCGGTGAACTCCAGCATGGCCAGCGGGAAGAGATCGATGAACTCCTCCACCGCATCCAGCAGGATCTGCGGCCCCGCTACCGGCGACTGGATATAGAAGATGAGACCGGGATGGCGGTTGAGGGGCAGGTTGCCGGCTCCCACCACGTAACCGAGCTGCTGGCGGGTGCGCAGCTCGTGGAAGAAGGTGGATGACATGATGTGGTTGGCCAGGGTGAAGCAGGCGAGATCCCGCGCCCGGGTGGTGCGCGACTGGTAGTAGACCAGCAGCGCCGAGTCCTCGTGATCGCACCCCTGTTCGCGAATGAGGGTGCCTCTGTCCTGGATAGAGATGAGGGGGCGGCGGGTCTCGGCGCTGGGCTGGCTGTTGGCACCGAGGTGGCGCTCCAGCAGGGCCGCGAGTTCGAGGGCCTCGGCGGCCGTCCAGTCTCCGTGTACCAGGGCCTCCAGATGCACCCTGGCAAAGAGCTCGGAGACGAAGCCGGGCATCTCCCCGAGTTCGACGGTGCGCAGGTGGCGCAACAGCTGCTCGAACGGCGGGTTGTTGGGTTGCAGCAAACTGGTGAGCTGGTTGAACAACTGGGAGATGGGGCGGGTCTTGGACTGGTTCTCCCAGTTGCGGATAAGCTGCTCCTTGATCTCGCTAAAGCGGGCCGGATCCGGATACCCCAGGGTGCGGTTGCCGAGGATCATGTCGAGCAGCAGCGGTTGCTTGTCGGCAAAGCCGCTGAGGTTGATGGTAAAGCCCCCCTGATGGGCATAAATCTGGTAGCCAAGGCCCGCGAGCTCCGCCGGGTAGGTGAGGGCGTTGAGGTGATCCGTGAGCAGTTCCACGGCCAGACGCGCCATGGCGATGTGACGCGGGCTCTTGACCGCATGTTCGCTGTCGACGGAGATGTAAAGGCTGCCCTTGGGCACGCTGAACTGATGCTCGTGCAGGTGCCAGAGCCGGAAACCGGGCCTGTCGATGAGGCAGGACGGCATGTCGGCGGGCAGCGCCGGCAGACGGGCGTCGAGGCGGGTGCTGATGAAGGGGTTGGGCGCCGGCAGGTGCAGGGCGGGATCCGGTTCACTCTGCTGCCAGCGGATCTTCTCGGCCTCGCTGATGATCTGGACGCTGTAGGGTGTCTGGTACCAGCGGGCGAGGCGATCAGTGCTCACTTCCGGGGCCTGGATGGTCACTCGCAGATTGTGGGGGGTCAGCTTGGCGAGGAAGCGCCGGATCAGCGGCTCATCGAACTCGCGCATCATGTAATCGCCGTAGAGCAGATCGTCCGGCCCATAGCTGAACAGGTTGAGCACGAGGCCGGATACGGTGTCGAGGGCCCGTCCACGCTCCTGGAAGCGGAAGGCGGATTCCAGCACGCTGCGCTTCTCCTCATAGCGCCAGGCCTGCACCCCACCCCGCTCGATGAGCTTCAGATAGCCAAACAGGGCGGCGATGATCTCGTCCACATGCTCAAGCCCAAGGGGGGTGAGGCCAAAGCTCACGCCAAAGTCCTTGAAGTTGGCGCCGCTGATGCCGCCGCCGGCGGCGAGCTGATTGACCCAGCCTCGCCCCTTGAGCAGGGAGAGCAGGCTGCCTTCCCCCTCATAGCCGATGAGGTGGCTCAGGAAGGTGAGGGGTTTTTTGTCGTAATACTCATCCACGCACGGCAGCGGGAAGGTCAGCGCCAGCTTGCGGGTCTCCTTGACCGGGGTCAGCTGGATGCGAATGCCGAGATCATCGAGTCGGTAGAGAGGATGGCTCAGTACCGGAGGGCCGAGGCGGCGATCCGGAATGGCACCAAAGAAGCGATCACACCAGGCCAGCTGGGTCTCGATGGGTGCCGGTGAAAGCATGACCAGCGCCATGCGATCCGCACTGTAGTGGGTTTCGTAGAACGCAATGAGGTCCGAGCGCAGATCCCGGCCGGGGAGATCCGCCAGGGTGTCGAGGTTGCCCACCGAGAATTTGGAGAAGGGGTGGTCCGGATTGACCGTCTCCTTGTGCACCTGGTAGCTGCGGCGCACGTCGTCCTGCAGCTTGAGGCGGTACTCGGAGTCCACCGCGTTGCGCTCCTTGTCGACCCACTCCGGTGCAAAGGTGGGGCAGATGAAGAACTGGGAGAACCGGTCGAGCCCCGCCTCGAAGAAGCCGTTGTCGATGTCGAAGAAGAAGTTGGTGAACTCGGTGCCAGTCCAGGCGTTGTTGCTGCCCCCGTGACGGCTCATGAATTGCTGGTATTCACCGGGTTTGGGGTAGGTGCGGGTACCGAGAAACAGCATATGCTCGAGGAAATGGGCCATGCCCTGGCGATCGGCTGGATCGTCGAAGTGGCCGGTATTCACCGCCAGTGAGGCGGCGGATTTGTCGGTCTCGGGATCACAGATCAGCAAGACCCTGAGCCGGTTTGCCAGCTCCAGATAGTGATACCGCCGATGGTCATTGGGACTGGCATATGGGCTCATTGGGGAGGGGCTCGCGGTGAATTTATTTGAATTTAAACATGATTATCGACCCCGCTATCTTGCGAGGCAAACCCTTTTCTGAGAGGTGGCGCAATTGTTTCCCCCGGCATGGCGGGGTAAGATTCCCCCGCTATTTAAACAGGCCCCCTGGGCGAGGTTGTAATGAAAATCTACATCATGCGTCATGGCCAGGCTGGCATGAACGCAAAGACTGATGAACAGCGTCCACTGACCGAGCAAGGCATCGAAGAGTCCATCCACATGGCGGGCTGGCTGGCTCCCCAATTGGCAGGCTCCCTGAACCTGGTGATCCACAGCAACTACCTGCGTGCCAGACAGACCTGGCAGGCCATTGCCCCCGAGTTGCCCAAGGCCCTCAAGGTCGAAGAGAGCGGCGACATCACCCCCTACGGGGATCCGGCTTTCGTGGCGAGCTACCTCACTGCGCTGGCGGCGGAGCATGACAACATCCTGATGGTCAGCCACCTGCCGCTGGTGGGGTATCTGGTCCAGAGTCTCTGTCCGGTGGCAGGGGCCCCCATGTTCGCGACGTCCGGGCTGGCCTGCATCGAATGGCAAGATGGCAAAGGAGTCTTGCTCTGGCTGGAAGGACCGCATACAATACGGTAAAAGTTAATAATAAGTTACAGTTTGGTTTTTTGGGGAAGAGAGAGTCGATTTTTCCGGTTTTTTATATAAATTTAACGGAATTATTTCGCATAAGCTGCTGTCATACGGATACAACTTCAAGAGGTTGCAAACGATGAGAGTGTTCAAGAAGTACCTGCCACTGATGGTGGCAAAACATGTCAAAACCTTCTTCAAGGGGCGGATTTACATCCACGGCAGGGGGCGCTTCGATTTCCAGTCGGGCTTGCTGATGATGCCATTGCAAGCCGACATTCCCCATCGCCAGACGGTGCTCGAGGTCAATGAACTGATTTCAAGGCTCCACATGGATGCCGCCTGAGGCGCCTCAGGCTGACCCTGGTCCCCCTCATGCCCGCCCCTGTGCGGGCATGATTGTTGATGGCGCCTGGGCGCGGTGCCAACCGTTCGCGTCATGGCGCTTCTTCCTGCGTTGGCAGGCTTGCTTATCCTGATTGCCTCTCTATACTCGCGCGCAATACCCGCCTTTTTATTCTGGATATCGCAATGCCCCTTGCCTTCCTGTTTCCCTTCTCCTGCATGGCCATCTGGGCCGGCAATGGCATCGTCAGCAAGCTGGCGGTCGGGGTGTTGTCTCCTGCGGCGCTCGCCTGGTCGCGCTGGATGGTGGCGGCCCTGGTGCTGACCCCGTTTCTGGCTCACCGGGCCTGGCGCGAGCGCCGCAAACTGCGGGCCGGTTTCTCGAAGCTGGCGGTGCTGGCCCTGCTCGGGATGGTCTTGAACCAGACCTTTGGCTATTACGCGGCCCAGACCCTGGGGGCCACCGAGATTGGCCTGATGATGGGACTGACCCCCTTGATGACGGTGCTGCTCAGCATCTGGTTGCTGCGCGAGCGGCCCACCTGGGGGGCGCTGCTGGGAGGCGCCATCTCCATTCTGGGGCTGGCGATTTTGTTGGGGCAGGGGGATCCGGCCCGGCTGCTGACCCAGGGCATCCACATCGGTTCCGTTTACATGCTGCTCTCGGCGGCCACCTATGCGCTCTACAGCGTGCTGCTCAAGCGCTGGGATCTGGGGCTGGACAACTGGTCCATGCTCTACGGTCAGGTGCTGTGCAGCCTCCTGTTCCTCACCCCCTTCTATCTGCTGGTGGACGGGCACTGGCCCGATGGCAGCGCCCTCTGGCTCATCCTCTATGCGGGGATCCCGACCTCTGCCCTCTCGCCCTGGCTCTGGATGCAGGGCATTGCCCTGCTCGGGGCGAGCCGCACCGCCATCTTCATGAACCTGTTGCCGGTGATGACGGCCGCCCTTGCCATCAGCTGGCTCGGGGAGCGGCTCACCAGCTATCACCTCATCGGTGGCGGCATGACCCTGATGGGGGTGCTGCTGGCGCAGTTGCTGGTGAGGCCCGTGACGGTGCGAAGACGCGCCCGGCTCGCGGTGGCGGGCTGTCAGGAAGAGTAGGATACAAAAAGACCGCCCTCGAGGCGGTCTTTTTGGTTCGGTGCCCAGCGTCACTGCGCCGTCAGATAGAGATCCTTGGCATAGACCAGGTCTTGCGGGTTCTGGTAGGGGTAGCCCTTGACGTTGGGTTTGAGCAGCCGTGATTTCACGTAGAAGTAGACAGGGGCAATGGGGGCCTCCTCGTCGATCAGCACCTCGGCCTGCTGATAGAGGCGGTTGCGCTCGGCGGGGTCCTTGGCGTCATGGGCCTTGGCCAGGAGGGCGTCGTACTCCTTGTTGAACCACTTGCCGCTGTTGGCGCTGCTGCTGGAGGTCATGATGTCGAGGAAGGTGGAGGCATCGTTGTAGTCTCCGTTCCAGGAGTAGCGGCTCACCCCGAAGTCACCCTCGTTCAGGGCCGACACCATGGTCTTCCACTCCATGTTGTTGAGCTCCGCCTTGACCCCCAGGTTGTGCTTCCACATGGAGGAGATGGCGAGCGCTATCTTCTTGTGCCCCTCGTTGGTGTTGTAGAGGATGTCCACCGTCAGCGGCTTGTCAGGGCCGTAACCCGCCTCGCCAAGCAGCGCCTTGGCCTGCTTGATGCGCTCTTCCTTGCTCATCAGCTCGCTGGCGGGGCGTTTGAGCTCGAAGCCGTCCACGCTCGGCGGGGTCAGGCTGAAGGCGGAGAGTTGCCCCTGTCCCAGGATCTTCTCCGTGATGGTGTCCCGGTCGATGGCAAGAGACAGTGCCTTGCGCACCCTGACGTCGTCAAAGGGTTTGCGCTGGGTGTTGAACACGTAGTAGTAGGTGGCGAGCATGGGGGCGCTCACCAGCTCCTCCGGGCTCTGGCGCTTGATCTGCTGATACTGCTCCAGGGGATAGGTGGTGTAGTGCAGCTCGCTCGCACGATAGCGGTTGTAGGCCGCGGTATCGGAGACGATCTCCAGATAGATCACCTTGTTCAGCACGGTGTGCTCGTTGTCCCAGTAGTGGGGGTTGCGCTCGGCGATGAGGCGCTCGTTCGGGGTCCACTCCTTGAGGGCGAAGGCGCCGTTGGAGACGATGTTGGCCGGTTTGACCCACTCATGACCGAACTTCTCGATGGTGGCCTTGGGCGCCGGGAAGGTGGTGTAGTGGGAGAGGGTCTTGAGGAAGAAGGGGACCGGGTTTTTCAGGGTGATCTGCAGGGTGTAGTCATCGAGCGCCTTGATCCCCAGGGCATCCGGGCTCTGCTTGCCCTGCACCACGTCGCTGGCATTGGCGACGCCGGTCAGCTCGATGAACCAGGCGTAGTTGGAGGCGTTCTTGGGGTCCGCCGCCCGCTGCCAGCCATAGACGTAGTCCGCCGCCGTCACTGGCTCGCCGTTGGACCATTTGGCATCGGGTCTGAGCTTGAAGGTGTAGACGGTGCCCGTGGCATCGAGCTCGTAGCCAAGGGCGCCCGCCGCCTGCAGCTTGCCGTTGCCATCCAGGGTATAGAGCCCCTCGAACAGATCGTTGACGACGTCGCTGCCCGCGCTCTCTTCCACCATCTGGGGATCGATGGAGGCAGGCTCGGTGCCGATGTTGCGCACGAACACTTGCTGGGTGGCTGGCAGAAGCTGGGTGCCTTCAGGCACCTGGGCGGCGAGGACGGGGAGGGTGAGCAGAGCGGCAACCGCCCCGGCGATAAGCGACTTTTTCATTGAATATCCTTATGTTTTTTTGCTTCCAAAGCGCAGCCAGTGTGCGGGATTGGGGGGCAGATCTCAAGAGGGGAGCCTCTGGCGCAACATTGCCGGGCGCCAGGGGGAGCAGGGCGGGCAGCCGCGTCGGCCCGGATGCATTCTTGTCACGAATTAACCCCCCAAAAGATGCCGGATGACACCCTTGTTTCACGGCGAAAGCCCGTGGTGGCGCGGCTTTCTGGCGATTTAAAGAACGGCTTAATTCGCTGCAAAAACAAAAAACAGGCGTTACATTGGGTTACAAAACAACGCTGCCGGGGATCGGCACTTTTTTTGCCGACACTTGCAAACGTTTTCAACGGCCAACGGAAACGATCTTAAAGGAACAAGAATGCGAAACATGATCACCATGGGCGAGTTCATCGTCAAAAAGCAGGCGGACTACCCGACCGCGACCGGCGAGCTGACCTCCTTGCTCAGCTCCATCCGCCTGGCCGCCAAGGTGGTGAACCGGGAGATCAACAAGGCGGGTCTGGCGGACATCATCGGTTCCATCGGCGCCGAAAACGTGCAGGGCGAGGTGCAGCAGAAGCTGGACGTCTATGCCAACGAGCGCTTCAAGGCGGCGCTGGAGGCCCGTGGCGAGGTGTGCGGCATGGCCTCTGAGGAGGAGGAGGACTTCGTCTCCTTCGATTCCGAGCTCTCTCGTCACTCCAAGTACGTGGTGCTGATAGACCCCCTCGACGGTTCCTCCAACATCGACGTCAACGTCTCGGTCGGGACCATCTTCTCCATCTACCGCCGGGTCAGCAAACCGGGCGCCGGGGTCACTCTGGAGGACTTCCTGCAGCCGGGTCACCGTCAGGTCGCGGCGGGCTACGTGGTCTACGGCTCCTCCACCATGCTGGTCTACACCACCGGCTTTGGGGTCAACGGCTTCACCTATGACCCCTCCATCGGCTGCTTCTGCCTTTCCCACGAGAACATCCGCATTCCGGAGGAGGGCAAGATCTACTCCATCAACGAGGGCAACTACATCAAGTTCCCGGACGGGGTGAAGAAGTACCTGAAATACTGCCAGGAGCGTGACGAGGCGACTCACAGGCCCTATACCTCCCGCTACATCGGTTCCCTGGTGTCGGATTTCCACCGCAACCTGCTCAAGGGGGGCATCTACATCTACCCGTCCGGCACCAACTCTCCGAACGGCAAGCTGCGCCTGCTCTATGAGTGCAACCCCATGGCCTTCCTGGTGGAGCAGGCCGGTGGCAAGGCGTCCGATGGCTTTGGCCGCATCATGGACATCCAGCCTACCGCTCTGCACCAGCGCACCCCCTACTTCGTCGGGTCCACCAGGATGGTGGAGCGGGCCGAGGCCTTCATGCGGGAGTTCTCCGCCCACGAGGATCCGGCCAACCAGGGCTGAGTCCGGGCCAGCGTCCCTTCGTCACGGGAGCCGTCAAGGCTCCCGTTTTTATTGGCGTGCAGGCGGGTGTAGCCAGGTTGATATGCTGACGGACTGACGGACTGACGGACTGACGGACTGATGGACTGATGGACTGACGGACTGACGCGGCGCCTCGGTTGTCGCGGTGCAATGGCTGGTGGCCCCCTTGCCGGGATGCCTGGCCTGGATACCTGGTCTGGATACGTGGGCGGGATAAATACGGCACGGGCCATCTGCGGGGCTATCGAGGCGCGTTGAACCCGTTTTTTGCCCACGAACATCCCCACATCCATCTGTTTTTCAGATGGGTTATGACTCAATGCATCGTATCAACAGATGGATTCGGCGGCAAAATGGTGCTGCCAGAAGGGCGAACCGAGGCGTCGGGGGCAAGAAGGCGGGCCGGGGGCGAGATGCCGCCCCTTGCCAGCAACGAAACGGGAGCCCTGGGGCTCCCGTTGTTGTAGGCGGCAGGTCGCGCCCTGCTGACGTCATGCTTCCCCTCAGGGGGTGGCATGGCGGGCGAGATCCGCCAGCAGGCCGTCCACCAGTTTGAGGCGCATGGCCCTGTCCTGGGTCGGCACCTGGAAGCGCAGCCGGGTCGGTCCGTCCATCTTGTAGATGCGCGGCTGCTCCGAGAGCAGCTTGACCAGATAGGCGGGGTTGACCTTGGTTTCCTGGGTAAAGTCCAGATAGCCGCCGCGCTCGCTCATCTCCACCCGGCGAATGCCCAGCGCCGTGGCGCGCTGGCGGAAGGCGGCCAGCTCCATCAGCGTCTTGGTCGGCTCCGGCAAGAGGCCGAAGCGATCGATGAGCTCCACTTTGAGCTCCCGCAGCTCCTGCTCGTCCGCCGCACTGGCGATGCGCTTGTACATGGAGAGGCGCATGTTGACGTCCGGGATGTAGTCGTCCGGGAGCAAGGCGGGCAGGCGCAGCTCTACCTCGGTGTGCTGGCTCATGAGCTGCTCCAGCGACGGCTCCTTGCCATGTTTGAGCGCCTCCACCGCCTGCTCCAGCATCTCCATGTAGAGGGTGAAGCCCACCGATTCGATCTGGCCGCTCTGATCGTCGCCGAGCAGCTCGCCCGCGCCCCGGATCTCCAGATCGTGGGTGGCGAGCGCAAAGCCGGCGCCGAGATCTTCGAGGGACGCTATGGCCTCCAGCCGCTTGGCCGCATCCTTGGTCATCAGCTTGGGATGGGGGGTGAGCAGGTAGGCATAGGCCTGGTGGTGGGAGCGCCCGACCCGGCCCCGCAGCTGGTGCAGCTGGGCCAGACCAAGATGATCCGCCCGGTCCATGATGATGGTGTTGGCGCTCGGCACGTCGATGCCGGTCTCGATGATGGTGGTGCAGACCAGCAGGTTGAAGCGCTGGTGGTAGAAGTCCGACATCACCCGCTCGAGCTCCCGCTCGCGCATCTGGCCGTGGGCGATGCCGATGCGCGCCTCCGGCACCAGCTCGGCAAGATCGGCGGCGCACTTCTCGATGCTCTCCACGTCGTTGTGCAGGTAGTAGACCTGGCCGCCACGCTTCAATTCCCGCAGTACCGCCTCGCGCACCACCGCAGGTTCGTGCTGGCGCACGAAGGTCTTGATGGCGAGCCGCTTGGCGGGCGGGGTGGCGATGATGGAGAGATCCCGCATGCCGGACATGGCCATGTTGAGGGTGCGCGGAATGGGGGTCGCGGTGAGGGTGAGGATATCCACGTCGGCGCGCAGCGCCTTGATCTTCTCCTTCTGGCGCACCCCGAAGCGGTGCTCCTCGTCGACGATGAGCAGCCCCAGATCCTTGAAGGTGAGCTCGGCGCCGAGCAGCTTGTGGGTGCCGATGATGATGTCCACCTTGCCCTCGGCCATCTCCTTCATCACCGCGCTCTGCTCCTTGGCGGAGCGGAAGCGGCTCAGCACCTCCACCCGCACCGGCCAGTTGGCGAAGCGGTCGCGGAAGTTGTCGTAGTGCTGCTGGGCCAGGAGGGTGGTGGGCACCAGCACGGCCACCTGCTTGCCGCCGTGCACGGCCACAAACGCCGCCCGCATCGCCACTTCTGTCTTGCCAAAGCCCACGTCGCCGCACACCAGCCGATCCATGCTCTTGGCCTGGCACATGTCGCCGAGCACAGCGTTGATGGCATTGAGCTGATCCTCGGTCTCCTCGAACGGGAAGCTCGCGGCAAACTGGCGGTAGGCCTCCCGGTCGTGTTTGAAGGCAAAACCGTGACGGGCTGCCCGCATGGCATAGACATCCAGCAGCTCGGCCGCCACGTCCCGCACTTTCTCAGCCGCCTTGCGCCGCGCCTTGACCCAGGCCTCGCCGCCGAGCTTGTGGCTGGGCGGGTTGTCCGAGCCGGTGTAGCGGCTGATCAAGTGCAAACTGGTGACCGGCACGAACAGCTTGTCGCCGCCGGCGTATTCCAGGGTCAGAAACTCGGTGGGCAGGCCGCCTGCGTCTATGGTCTCGAGCCCCAGGTAGCGACCGACCCCGTGATCCAGGTGAACCACCGGCTGGCCCTGGGTCAGCTCGCCCAGGTTTCGGATCACCGCATCCGAGCTCAGGTTCTTGCTCTTGTCCCGCTGGCGCTTGCTGCGGATCTTGCCGCCGAGCAGCTCGGCCTCGGTGATGAGGGCAAGGGGCGTCTGGCCGGGCTCTTGCAGCAGGAAGCCCCGCTCCAGGGGACAGACCAGCAGCCCGTGGCGCGCATCGCTCACCAGGAAGGCATCGAGGGAGGCAAATTCCCGGGGTTGCAGGTTGATCCGTGCGAGCAGATCCCCGAGCCCCTCGCGCCGCCCCTCGGACTCCACCGCAAACAGGGTGCGTCCGGCAAAGCCTTGCAGGAAGCCGTCAAGGGCCAGCAGGGGCTGCTCCTTGCTGTGGTCGAGCTGCAGATCCGGCAGGGGGGCGAGGGGCAGATCCTGCTGACCCGCTCCGCCGTCAACGGTCGCCTCCTGCAGACGCACGGCGCCATAGTCCCCGAGGGCGGCGAAGAGCTGTTCCACCGGCAGATAGATCTGCTGGGGCGGCAGCAGGGGACGGGTGTTGTCCCAGCGCCGGTCTTCATAGCGCTGGCCGATGTCGTTCCAGAAGCGCTGGGCCGCGGGGTAGATCTCCCCCACGGTGAGCAGCAGGGTGTTGCCTGGCAGGTAGTCAAACAGGCTGGCGGTCTGGTTGAAGAAGAGCGGCAGGTAGTATTCGATGCCGGCGGGCCAGCGCCCCTTGCTCACCTCCTGATAGACGGAGCCCTCGGCGCGGGAGATCTCGAACTGTTCGCGATACTGGCCACGAAACAGCTCGATGGCCCCTTCGTCGGTGGGAAATTCCCGGGCGGGCAGGAGGCTCACCGACTTCACCGGCTCGCTGGAGCGCTGGGTCTCGGGGTCGAACGGGCGGATGGAGTCCACCTCGTCGTCAAAAAAATCAATGCGATAGGGGCGGCTGCTCCCCATGGGGAAGAGATCCAGCAGGGAGCCGCGGGCGGCGAATTCGCCGTGCTCCAGCACCTGTTCCACCGCCACGTAGCCCGCCTCCGCCAGACGCCCGCGCAGCTGCTGCAGGTTGAGGCGCTGGCCGCTTGTGACCATCAGGCTGTATTTGTCGAGATAAGCCTGGGGCGCCGTGCGCAGCATCAGGGTGGAGATGGGCACGATGAGCACGCCGTGGCGCATCTGCGGCAACTGGTAGAGGGTCTCGAGGCGCTGGGAGATGATGTCCTGGTGGGGAGAGAAGCTGTCGTAGGGCAGGGTCTCCCAATCCGGGAACAGCAGCACGGGGCAATCCTGATCCGCCAGCAGGAACCCCAGTTCTTGTTCAAGGCGCAGGGCGCTCGGGGTATCGGCGGTGACCAGCAGGACGGGTCTTCGGGCTTCCCGGGTGAGGCGGGCGGCAACCAGAGCCAGGCTGCTGCCGACCAGCTGGCCGAACGTTGTCTTCTGGCCCGCTTTGGCGGGCAAGGCGGGGAGGGTCATTGGCATCATCGGAGTCTTTTACTGTTGGCGTTCTTTTGACATGGACCTGGGTTAGCGCTGACGTTCCTGGGCACGCAGCTTGAGCTGTTTCGACTGCACATGCAGGCTGGCGCGCACCAGCAGCTCCCGGTCATCCTCGCGGATGCGCACGTAGTCGAGCACCACGTGGGTGCCATGCTCTCCGGCGTCCCGCTGCACGACCTCGCCGTAGCAGTAAACGGCGGAGGCCTCTTCCCGCAGGAAGATCTTGAGCCGCACTATCTGGTGCAGGGCGGGGGCCTCCCCGTGCCCCTGGTGGGGGTGCAGGTAGGTGAGCTGCCCGGCGCCAAAGCGCAGGGTGTGGAAGCGGTGCTCGGGGTGATCTTGGGCTGCCAGCACATAGCCCATGATCATGTCGATCTTGCGGGACTGCTGATTGATGATCTCCACCAGATCGTGCATGGACTCGTTCTGGCTGCGCAGCAACCGGCTGCTCACCAGATCGATGGAGGTAATGGCGGAGGCGATGCGAAACGGCTCGGGCAACTCGGCCTCCAGGGCCTCCAGCGTCGGCAGACGAAAGTCGGCCGGCATGGGGCTCACATTGACCGGCGTGGCATGGGTGACGCTGAAGAACTGTTCCTGCATGGAGGCTATCCCTTGTTGTCATAGACGGTTTCCCTTTATTATCCGGTATCTTATTTCGTTGGCAACGTAGATATCCTTGAAGACCGGACTTTTTCAGCCACTGTCGCTGGCCATCGGCCTGCGTTATGCAGGCTCGCGACGCAGTAACCGCTTCGTCTCCTTTATCTCCCTGTTCTCCACCTTTGGCATCGCCATCGGGGTCGCCGCCCTGATGGTGGTGATCTCGGTGATGAACGGGTTCGAAGGCCAGCTCAAGGGGCGCATCCTCGGGGTGATCCCCCATGTGGTGGTGACCAATCAGGCCGGACGCATCGAGGCCGAGCCCGAAGGTCTGCCCGATCTGGCCCGCTTGCCCCACGTGGTGGCCACGGCCCCCATGCTCGACAGTGAAGGCATGCTGCAAAGCCCGGGTCAGCTCACCGGCGTGAGCGTGCAGGGGATCGATCCCGCCCGCTGGCCCAAGGATGACATCCTGCACGCCCAGATGCTGGGAGGGCGCCTTGACAGCCTGCAGGCCGGTGAATACCACATCGTGCTGGGGCAGGGGGTGGCCAGCCGACTCAAGGTCTCTATCGGCGACCAGGTGCGTCTCATTCTGACCGAAGGTACCCGCTTTACCCCCTTTGGCCGGGTGCCGGCCCAGCGTCTTTTCACCGTCTCCGGCATTTTCGGGGTCGGCGCCGACGTGGACAGCCAGGTGGCCCTGATTGCCCTGGGGGATGCCCAGCGCATGCTGCGCCTGCCCGCAGACAAGGTGGGCGGCATCCGCCTCTGGCTGGACGATCCCTTCGCCGCCGACGAGGTGGTGAAGACCGCGTTGCCGGACGGGCTGGAGTGGCAGGACTGGCGCCGCGAGCGCGGCGAGCTGTTCCAGGCGGTGGCCATGGAAAAACGGATGATGGGGCTGATGCTGGTGCTGATCATCGCGGTCGCCACCTTCAACATCCTCTCCGCCCTGGTGATGGTGGTCACCGACAAGGAAGGGGAGGTGGCCATCCTGCGTACCATGGGCATGAGCGAATCCGGCATCGTCAAGATCTTCATGGTGCTGGGGGCGTCGAGCGGCGTCATCGGCGCCCTGTTCGGGGGGCTGGCGGGGCTGGCGCTCTGCTTCGGCCTCAATCCTCTGCTGAACGCCCTTGGGCTCAACCTCTATATGGCGGCGGGGGGCAGCGGTCTGCCGGTCATCGTCGAGCCGGCCCAGGTCATGACCATCCTGCTGGGTGCCGTGCTGCTGAGTTTCAGTGCCACCCTTTACCCGGCCTCCCGCGCGGCCCGGGTCAAACCGGCGGAGGCGCTGCGTTATGAATAATTCATCTTCTGTTGTTACTGGTGCAAGTGGAGCCCCCGTTATGAATCAATCCGTCTCCTGCGAGCCGCTGCTGCGCTGCCAGGCCCTCAATCATGTCTACAAAGAGGGCAATCTGGAGACCCAGGTACTCAAGGGGATCGAGCTGGACGTCGCCCCCGGGGAGATGCTGGCGGTGGTGGGGAGCTCGGGCTCCGGCAAGACCACCCTGCTGCACCTGATGGGGGCGCTGGACAACCCTTCCAGCGGCGCCGTGCTGTTCAAGGGGCAGGACATCCATGGCTGGGACAGCCGCACCCAGGCGAGGTTTCGCAACCAGGAGCTGGGTTTCGTTTACCAGTTCCACCACCTGCTCTCGGAATTCAGCGCGCTGGAAAATGCGGCCATGCCGCTGCTGATCGCCGGTGAGTCGGTGGCCAGCGCCACCGAGAAGGCGAGCAAGATGCTGGGGCGGGTGGGGCTCTCCCACCGTCTCAACCACAGACCGTCCGAGCTCTCCGGTGGTGAGCGCCAGCGGGTGGCCATCGCCCGTGCCCTGGTCAACGAACCCAGCCTGGTGCTGGCGGACGAGCCCACCGGCAACCTGGATCATGCCAGCGCCACCGCCGTCTATGAGCTCTTGTGCGAGCTCAACCGCGAGCTTGGCACCGCGTTCGTGGTGGTGACCCATGACTTGAGCCTGGCCGCCAAGCTCCACCGCCGGGTCACCCTGGTGAGCGGCATCATGGCGGAGGTCGCCTGATGTTCAAGCCGCTGCCCCTGTTCCTGGGCCTGCGTTACAGCCGCTCCCGCCGCCGCAACGGCTTCATCGCCTTCATTTCGGCCTCCTCCCTCATCGGGATCGCCCTCGGGGTGATGGCCCTCATTCTTGGCCTCTCCGCCATGAACGGGTTCGAGCGGGAGCTCAAGAACCGGGTACTCTCCGTGGTCCCCCACGGCGAGCTCATCGGCATGGAAGCGCCGCTGCCTGACTGGCCGAGGCTCAGGGACTACCTGCTGGCCCAGCCCGGGGTGGAGGCGGCTGCGCCCGTCATTCGCCTGGACGGCCTGTTGGAGCACGGCTCCGCCCTCAAGGGGGTCCAGCTGCGTGCGGTGCTGCCGGAGCTGGAAGCCAATCTCTCCGATGCGGGCAACTTCATGACGGGTCGGGGCCTTCGCGAGCTGCAGGCGGGTGAACACGGAGTCATCCTCGGCAAGATCATCGCCGACAAGCTGGGGGTCAAGACAGGGGACACCGTCACCCTGCTGCTGCCCCAGGCGGGTGATGCCGCCGGCATCAAGAACCCGAAACGGGAGGTGCTCACCGTGGTAGGGCTGCTCGAGATCGGTGGCCAGCTCGACGGCCTGCTCGGCTTCATGCACCTGGCGGACGCCCAGGCCATCACCGGCATGGGCAGCGCGGTGGAGGGGTTCAGCCTCAAGGTGAGCGACGTGCTCAAGGCCCAGTCCATCACGGTGGCGGCGGCCCAGAAATTCCCGCACTACGTCTATATCAGCAGCTGGATGAGCCGTCAGGGTTATCTCTATCAGGACATCCAGATGGTGCGCACCGTGATGTACGTGGTGATGCTGATGGTGGTGGCGGTGGCCTGCTTCAACATCGTCTCCACTCTGGTGATGGCGGTGAACGAGAAGCGCAGCGAGATCGCCATCTTGAAGACCATGGGGGCGAGCCCGGGCCAGATCCGGCTCACCTTCGTCATCCAGGGGATGGTGAACGGGGTGGCGGGAGCCTTGCTAGGCGCCCTGCTGGGCGGCCTGCTCTCCAGCAAGCTGACCCAGATCCTGAGCGCCATCGAAGGGGTGATCGGGCACCGTTTCCTCAATCCGGACATCTACTTCATCGACTTCCTGCCGACCGAGCTGCACATGCAGGACTTGCTCATCGTGACCGGCGCCGCCATCCTGATGAGCCTGGTGGCGACCCTCTATCCCGCCTGGCGGGCGAGCGGCCTGGTGCCGTCCCGGGAACTGGGGCATTGATGCCCATGGATGTGATAAAGGGCCCTGCGGGGCCCTTTTTATTGTCACTCTTTTGTGGGGAAACCCCCGAAGTGGCGGTTATCGGGGCAATACGCAGGAGGAGATGATGCCTGGTGCCGTGTTGATGGCATCAATGGGCATTCAACTCATCGAGAGGCAGTGAAAAACTCCCCACGAAGACATCGATGAAGTAGCGCATGGCGGGGGTCATCCTGGCGTCCAGCATCTGCTCGAGGCGCTTTCGCGCGGGCTCGAACTCCCGGTTGCCGACGCTCAGCTCCTCCAGACACTTGGTGTAGGCGCAGAGGGTGTCTGCATCCTTCACCAGGCTGGTGAGGGCCTCGTCCTGGGCGCCGGAGTCGAGCAGGGGGCGAAAGTCCTCGACCAGCTCAGGCGGCAACATCCCCAGCAGGCGCTGCTCGGCGGCAAGCTCAATCTTCTTGTATTCGCGGGCGATTTCGGGATTGAAGTACTTGACCGGTGTGGGCAGATCCCCGGTCAGTACCTCGCTGCTGTCGTGGTAGAGGGCCATGACGGCGGCCCGGTCTGCATCCACCTGAGCGCCGAACAGGCGATTGCTGATAAGGCCGAGGGCGTGGGCCACCATGGCAACCTGCAAGCTGTGCTCGGCGATGTTTTCGGGCTGGATGTTGCGCATCAGGGGCCAGCGGTAGATGAGGCGCATACGGGCGAGGTTGGCAAAAAAATGGCTGGGCAGCATGGAAGACCTCGAATGGGGCAATGAAAAAGGGCAGACCCTAGTCTGCCCTTTTTTCCACCCGCAAGGATAGCCTGAGATGGGCCGTCAGCGGATGTAGCGGCCCGATTCGGCCTCGTGGTTGGTCACTATCATCTGGCCGATGGGGGCCAGGCTGATGAGGGCCAGCTTGAGGTGCTGGATGCCGAACGGGATGCCGACGATGGTGACGAAACAGGCCAGCGCCGAGGCGATGTGGCCGATGGCCAGCCAGACCCCGATGAGCACAAACCAGAGAATGTTGCCAATCACCCCCAGGGCGCCGGTGCCGATGTCGCTCTGGCCCGTCATGCTCTTGCGGCTCACCGCCTGCTTGCCAAACGGGAAGAAGGTGAAGGTGCCGATGACGAAGCAGGCGCGTCCCCAGGGGATCCCGATGAGGGAGACGAAGCAGAGCAGCCCCGCCAGCCACCAGGCCAGCCCCATGAAGACGCCTCCCAGCACGAACCAGAGCAGATTGAACAAGAAGCGGAAAAAGGACATGTGGGTGACTCCAGCAGCACGTGAATTGGCTGTCACCATAGCGAGCCCTGCCGGGGGACGCAATGGCACAGGCGAGAAGGTGGACAATTTGGGTCGCAGCACGCCATTTTTGTGCCCGATTGGCGGCGGATGGCGATCAAAATGGCCCGTTCGCCGTGAAAAAGAGTGAGCCAGTGCAAATTATTGCGGATGGAACGCTTGAACTCGGTGCAAGGCTTCCCCATATAGGAGAAAGTCTTGCGCAAATTGTGCTGTCTGTGCCCCGGATGGGGGATGTGCGGCTCGACGCGACCACTGCACGCCGCTATAATGTCGCGTCATATTTTCTCATCACAAAGACAGTCGTTGTCTTTATAAACAGGAAGACTCCGGGCTTGCCCGGGGGCAATAAAGGGTCAGCACGCAGTGCTGAGTTGAACGAGGTAAAAGAATGCAAGTTTCTGTAGAGACAACCCAGGGTCTGGAACGCCGTCTTACCATCACTGTACCGGCCGCTACCGTTGACGCCGCCGTGCGCAAAGAATTGAATGGCCTGGCCAAAACTCGTCGCATCGACGGTTTCCGTCCTGGCAAGGCTCCGGTTGCCATCATCAAGAAGATGTTCGGTGCCATGGCTCACGCCCGCGTTGCCGATGAAATGATGCAGAACAACTTCATCAAGGCCATCATCGAGAACAAACTGAGCCCGGCTGGCGCCCCGACCATGGATCCGAAAGAGATCAAAGAAGGTCAGGATTTCGAATTCACCGCCACTTTCGAAGTGTATCCGGAGTTCGAAGTTGCCGGTCTGGAGACCATCAAGGTCGAGAAGCCGGTTGCAACCGTTAAGGACAGCGACCTGGAAAACATGATCGACACCCTGCGCAAGCAGCACGCCACCTGGACTGAAGCCGCTGTGGCTGCCGCCAACGGCATGCGTGTGACCATGGACTTCGTCGGTTCCATCGACGGTGAAGAGTTCGACGGTGGCAAGGCTGAAGGCTTCACCCTGGAACTGGGCGCTGGCCGCATGATCCCGGGCTTCGAAGACGCCATCCTGGGCAAGAAAGCGGGCGACGAGTTCACCATCGAGGTCACTTTCCCGGCTGACTACCACGCCGAAGCCCTGAAGGGCAAGGCTGCCAAGTTTGCCTCCAAGCTGCACAAGGTTGAAGAGCAGGTGTTGCCCGAGCTGACCGAAGAGTTCGTCAAGCGTTTCGGCATCGAGAGCGGCAGCGTTGAAGAGCTGAAGGCAGAAGTGCGCAAGAACATGGAGCGCGAACTGGCCCAGGCCCTGAAAAACAGCGTGAAAGAGCAGGTACTGAACGGACTGGTTGAAGCCAACCAGATCGATCTGCCGAAGGCTGCCGTTGCCCAGGAAATCGACACCCTGCGTCAGCAGGCTCTGCAGCGCTTCGGTGGCTTCCAGGGCGGCAACGCCCCCGAGCTGCCGGCCGAGCTGTTCCAGGCCCAGGCCGAGCGCCGTGTCCGCGTTGGTCTGCTGCTGGGTGACGTTATCCGCACCAACGAGATCAAGGCTGACGACGCCCGTGTGACCAGCATCATCGAGTCCATGGCCACTGCCTACGAAGATCCGAAAGAAGTGATCGAGTACTATCAGCAGAACGAGCAGATGCTGAACGGCGTGCGCAACCTGGCCATTGAAGATCAAGCCATCGATCTGATCCTGTCCAAGGCGCAAGTCACCGAGAAAGAAGTTGCCTTCGACGAAGTGATCAACAAGTCCGGTGCCGCTGCCTAAGAACATTTGACTTAAGGTCAAAACTGTTAAGTATAATGGCTCGTGTGATCTCCACTCGGGCCATTTTATTTTAGGGACAATGCCTTATGTACAAGAACTATAACGATGTGACTGAATCCCCACGCAATGCGCTCATCCCGATGGTGGTAGAGCAAACCGCGAAAGGGGAGCGTTCCTACGACATCTATTCCCGTCTGCTGAAAGAGCGGGTGATCTTCCTGACCGGTCAGGTCGAGGATCACATGGCGAACCTGGTGGTGGCCCAACTGCTGTTCCTGGAGTCCGAGAACCCGGATCAGGACATCAGCATCTACATCAATTCGCCGGGTGGCGCCGTCACTGCGGGTATGTCCATCTATGACACCATGCAGTTCATCAAGCCGGACGTGAGCACCGTCTGCATGGGGCAGGCCTGCTCCATGGGGGCCTTCCTGCTGGCCGGTGGCGCCAAGGGCAAGCGTTTCTGCCTGCCCAATGCCCGAGTGATGATCCACCAGCCGCTGGGCGGCTTCCAGGGGCAGGCTTCTGACATCCAGATCCATGCCCAGGAGATCCTGAAAATCAAGAATACCCTGAACGATCGTCTGGCGTTCCATACCGGTCAGGACATGGCCACCATCGAGCGCGACACCGACCGTGACAACTTCATGTCCGCCGAGCAGGCCGTTGCCTATGGTCTGGTTGACGGCATCCTGAGCCAGCGCGGCTGAGCAGGGTACCCCGTCCTGTTGTAAACTCAACAGGACGATCCATCCTCTATTGATAAAACGAGGTCGCTGAATGACAGAGAAACGCAAGGGTGAGGGCGACAAGCTGCTGTATTGCTCTTTCTGCGGCAAAAGCCAGCATGAAGTGCGCAAGCTGATCGCTGGCCCTTCCGTCTACGTATGTGATGAGTGTGTCGAGCTATGCAACGACATCATCCGCGAAGAGATCCGCGAGATCTCTCCCAAGCGCGATGGTAGCGAGCTGCCGACCCCTCATGAAATCCGCGCCCATCTGGACGACTACGTGATCGGTCAGGAGTACGCCAAGAAAGTGCTGGCAGTGGCTGTCTACAACCACTACAAGCGTCTTCGCAGCGGCAGCGAGTCCGGTGGCGTGGAGCTGGGCAAATCCAACATCCTGCTGATTGGCCCCACCGGCAGCGGCAAGACTCTGCTGGCCGAGACCCTGGCTCGTCTGCTGGATGTGCCCTTCACCATGGCCGATGCCACCACCCTGACCGAAGCCGGTTATGTGGGCGAGGACGTGGAGAACATCATCCAGAAGTTGCTGCAAAAGTGCGACTACGACGTGGAGAAGGCCCAGCGCGGTATCGTCTACATCGACGAGATCGACAAGATCTCCCGCAAGTCGGACAACCCCTCCATCACCCGCGACGTCTCCGGGGAAGGGGTGCAGCAAGCACTGCTGAAACTGATCGAAGGCACCATCGCCTCCGTGCCGCCCCAGGGCGGTCGCAAGCACCCGCAGCAGGAGTTTTTGCAGGTTGATACCTCCAAGATCCTCTTCATCTGTGGTGGTGCCTTCGCAGGGCTGGACAAGGTGATCGAGCAGCGCTCCGTCAAGGGCACCGGCATCGGTTTTGGCGCCGAGGTGAAATCCAAGAATGCCAAGGCAACCCTGAGCGAGAATTTTGCCAAGGTGGAGCCGGAAGATCTCATCAAGTACGGTCTCATCCCCGAGTTCATCGGTCGTCTGCCGGTGGTCGCGACCCTGACCGAGCTTGACGAGGCGGCCCTCATCCAGATCCTGAAAGAGCCGAAGAACGCGTTGACCAAGCAGTATGCCGCGCTGTTTGCCCTGGAAGAGGTTGAGCTGGAGTTTCGTGATGACGCGCTCAATGCCATTGCCCGCAAGGCCATGGAGCGTAAAACCGGTGCCCGGGGTCTGCGTTCCATTGTCGAGGCCGTGCTGCTTGACACCATGTATGACCTGCCCTCCCTGAAAGGGGTCAGCAAGGTGGTGATCGACGAGACGGTGATCAAGGGAGACTCCGCGCCCCTGATGATCTACGACAATCCCGAGACTCAGGCCGCAGCCTCAGAGTAACTGTCTGATTTTTAATCACATAAAGGGGCTTTTTGCCCCTTTCATGCTTTTTACGGCCAAGGCGATTGAATCTCATCTTTGCGCCCCCATATACTCAGCCAAGCCTTTGCCAACGGTATAACAAGCCGAGAGGACATATATGAACCTAGAGCGTTCAGAACGCATCGAGATTCCCGTCCTGCCTCTTCGTGACGTGGTGGTCTATCCCCACATGGTCATTCCACTCTTTGTGGGGCGGGAAAAATCCATTCGCTGTCTGGAAGCGGCCATGGAGCAGGACAAGAAAGTCCTGCTGGTGGCCCAGAAGGATGCGTCGACTGACGAACCGACGGTGGAGGAAATTTTCTCCGTCGGGACAGTGGCCAATATTCTGCAGATGCTCAAGCTGCCGGACGGCACCGTCAAGGTGCTGGTGGAGGGGGGCCAGCGTGCCCGCCTTGAGCGGATGATCGACGATCGCGACTTCTTTGTCGGGGAGGCCCAGTACATCGCGTCCGCCCCCATCGAGGAGAAGGATCAGGACGTGCTGGTGCGCTCTGCCATCGGCCAGTTCGAAGGTTACATCAAACTCAACAAGAAGATCCCGCCCGAGGTACTCACCTCGATTTCGGCGATCGACGATGCGGCGCGCCTGGCCGATACCATGGCTGCCCATATGCCGCTCAAGCTCGAAGACAAGCAGAAGGTGCTGGAAATCGCCTCCGTGTCCGAGCGCATCGAGTTTCTGATGGCCATGATGGAGTCGGAGATCGACCTGTTGCAGGTCGAGAAGCGCATCCGCTCCCGGGTCAAGAAGCAGATGGAGAAGAGCCAGCGGGAGTATTACCTCAACGAGCAGATGAAGGCCATCCAGAAAGAGCTGGGTGAGCTGGAAGACAGCCCGGATGAATTCGAAGCCCTCAATCGCAAGATTGAAGAGGCCGGGATGCCGGAGGATGCCCGCGAGAAGGCCCAGGCCGAGCTCGCCAAGCTCAAGATGATGTCACCCATGTCGGCGGAAGCCACCGTGGTGCGCAGCTATGTGGACTGGATGGTGCAGGTGCCCTGGAAGACCCGCTCCAAGGTCAAGAAAGACCTGGGCAAGGCCCAGGAGGTGCTGGATGCGGATCACTATGGCCTGGACAAGGTCAAGGATCGCATCCTCGAATACCTGGCGGTGCAGGCGCGTGTGAACAAGCTCAAGGGCCCCATCCTCTGCCTGGTCGGGCCTCCCGGGGTGGGCAAGACCTCCCTGGGGCAGTCCATCGCCAAGGCCACCGGCCGCAAGTATGTGCGCATGGCCCTGGGTGGGGTGCGTGACGAGGCGGAGATCCGCGGTCACCGTCGTACCTATATCGGCTCCATGCCCGGCAAGCTCATTCAGAAGATGGCGAAAGTCGGCGTGAAGAACCCGCTGTTCCTGCTCGACGAAATCGACAAGATGAGCTCGGACATGCGTGGCGATCCCGCTTCCGCCCTGCTGGAGGTGCTGGATCCCGAGCAGAACAGCAGCTTCAACGATCACTATCTGGAAGTGGATTATGACCTGTCGGACGTGATGTTCGTGGCCACCTCCAACTCCATGAACATCCCGGGTCCGCTGCTGGACCGGATGGAAGTGATCCGTCTGTCCGGTTACACCGAGGACGAGAAGCTCAACATTGCCAAGCAGCACCTGGTGGCCAAGCAGATCCAGCGCAACGGCCTGAAGCCTTCCGAGATCACCATCGAGGATTCGGCGCTGATCGGGGTGATCCGCTACTACACCCGCGAGGCGGGTGTGCGCAGCCTGGAGCGTGAAATCTCCAAAATCTGTCGCAAGGCAGTCAAACGCATCCTGCTGGACAAGAGCATCAAGCATGTTCAGGTCAACCAGGAGAACCTCAAGGAGTTCCTGGGGGTACAGCGCTTTGACTATGGCAAGGCCACCAACCAGAACCAGATTGGTCAGGTGTGCGGGCTGGCGTGGACCGAAGTGGGGGGCGATCTGCTCACCATCGAGACCACCAACATGCCGGGCAAGGGCAAGCTCACTTACACCGGTTCCCTCGGTGACGTGATGCAGGAGTCCATCCAGGCGGCCATGACGGTGGTGCGGGCTCGTGCCGAGAAGCTGCGTATCAACGGCGACTTCTACGAGAAGCGCGACATTCACGTGCACGTGCCGGAAGGGGCGACCCCGAAAGACGGCCCGAGCGCCGGTATCGCCATGTGTACCGCCCTGGTCTCCAGCCTCACCGGCAACCCGGTGCGCGCCGACGTGGCCATGACGGGTGAAATCACCCTGCGTGGTGAGGTGTTGCCCATCGGTGGTCTCAAAGAGAAACTGCTGGCGGCCCACCGTGGTGGCATCAAGCGTGTGCTGATCCCGAAAGAGAACGAACGTGACCTCGAGGAGATCCCGGCCAACGTCAAACAAGATCTTGAAATCTATCCGGTTCGCTGGATTGATGAGGTGCTTGCACTGGCGTTGCAGGACAATCCGCAAGGTTTCGAACGCGTTTCTGTCGTGTAAATGTTGATGCGCCGCAAATTTGGCGCATTCGGGGGGTGGTTAAGGCTTGCATGCACCGGACAACGGAAGTAGCCTTGACCACCGATCGGGTACTCATGATGAGTCGCAATGCGTGATGTGGCGCGGGTTTGCGCCAGATTGTCACTTGCAACTGATCAGGAGGCTTGTTATAAAACCTCCACTTGTTGTGGCCAGGGAAATCAGCGCCGCAGCGATGTTCGATAAAAGGGGAATATAAGAGTGAATAAATCTCAACTGATTGACAAGATTGCAGACGGTGCTGATATCTCCAAAGCTGCCGCTGGCCGTGCGCTGGATGCCTTCATCGATGCCGTGGGCGAAGCCCTGAAAGAGGGTGACCAGGTGGCTCTGGTTGGTTTCGGTACTTTCGCCGTTCGCGAGCGTGCAGCCCGTTCCGGCCGCAACCCGCAAACTGGTGCGACCATCGAAATCGCTGCCGGTAAAGTTCCTGCCTTCAAAGCCGGCAAGGCCCTGAAAGACGCGGTCAACTAAGCCGGTCGCTGATATCTATCGGCACCGTCCTTGGTCTCTGACCAGACAAGTGAGAGGGCTCTCCCTCATACTGCTTGACCAAGGCGCATCGCAATCGGTGCGCCTTTTCATTATTTACGCCCATCGAGTTCGGGAGCATAAGTACAAACATGATGTTGGATAAACTACGCGAAGGGGCGCAGGGCAAGGTAGCCAAGGTTATCTTGGGCCTGATCATCCTCTCCTTTGCCTTGGCCGGCGTAGGCAGCTACCTCAATGGCCCGGCACGTACCGCCCCCGCCACCGTCAACGGCAATGACATCAGTGCCCCCGCACTGGAGAATGCCTACCGCAATGAGCGGGCCCGCATGGAATCCCAAATGGGTGAGGCCTTCAACCAGCTGGCCGCCAATCCCGATTACATGAAACAGTTCCGCCGTGGCGTGCTGGACCGTCTGATCGATCAGGCGCTGATCGATGACAAGGCCCGCTCCCTGGGTCTGCGCGTCAGCGATGAGCAGATCAAGCAGGCCATCGTCGCCATGCCCGAGTTTGCCGAGAACGGCAAGTTCAGCAATGACCGCTACCTGCAGCTCATTCGCCGTGCCGGCATGACCCCCGAGATGTTCCGCGACTCCCTGCGCCAGGACATGGTGCGCCAGCAATTGATGGGCGCCGTGCTGGGATCGGAGTTCGCCCTCAAGGGTGAGGCCGAGCAACTGGATCGTCTCTACAACCAGACCCGTGACCTGCGCCTGATCCGTCTGGCCGCTTCCGCCTATGTGGACGGGATCGAGGTGAGCGATGCCGAGGTGGAGCAGTTCTACAAGGCCAACAGCGCTCGCTTCATGAACGACGAGACGGTCAAGGTCGACTATCTGCTGCTCGATGCCGCGAACCTTGGCAAGAACATCAAGGTCACCGAGCAGGATGCCCAGGATTATTACGACCAGCATCAGGATCTGTTCCAGCGTCCCGAGCGCCGTCAGGTGGCGCACATCCTGATCCCGTTTGGCAAGGATGAAAAGGCCGCCGAGCAGAAAGCCGAGGCCGTGCTGGCCAAGGCCAAGGCGGGTGACGATTTCGCCGCGCTGGCCAAGGCCGACTCCTCCGATACCTTCTCTGCGAAGAAGGGCGGGGAGCTGGACTGGTTCGAGAAAGGGGTGATGGATCCTGCCTTCGAGAAAGCCGCGTTCGCGCTGGCCAAGGCCGGCGATCTCTCCGCCGTGGTGAAGAGCCCGTTCGGCTTCCACATCATCAAGCTGCTGGCCGTCGAGCCTGCCAAGACCAAGCCCTTCGTGGACGTGATGAGCGATACCATCGCCCGTCTGCAGTCTGAGAAGGCCAAGGAGCAGTTCTTCGCCGAACAGCAGAAGATGGCCGACAGCAGCTTCGAGAACCCGGACTCCCTGGACTTGACCGCCGAAGCCATGGGCCTCCAGGTGCAGTCCACCGGCTATTTCAGCCAGGCCGATGCGCCGGCACCCCTCAATGATCCCAAGGTGCTCTCCGTGGCGTTCTCCGAACAGCTGCGCGATGACAACACCAACTCCGACGTGATCGAGCTGGCCGACGGCAAGGCGCTGGTGCTGCACATCATGGGTCACCAGCCGAAGGCGGCCAAGCCGCTTGCCGAGGTGAAAGAGCAGGTGATCACCGCCATCAAGCACGACAAGGCCAGTGAAGTGGCCCGTGGCAAGGCCCAGGGTCTGCTGGACAAGCTCAAGGCCGGTGAGAACGTTCAGGCCGACCTGACCGCGCTGGGTCTGAAAGTGGATACCCATACCGGCGTATCCCGTTTCGCCCAGGAGATGGACCAGAACCTGGTGACCCAGGCGTTCCGCATGCCCCATCCGACCGATGGCAAGCCGAGTGTCGAGCTGGTGACCGAAGCCAACGGTGATCGTGTGGTGGTGGCGCTGGACAAGGTCAACGTCATCAAGGAGCCGTCCCAGATGGTGAGCCTGCTGCAAGGTCAGCTGGGTCAGGGCAAGGCACAGGCTGACTACAAGTCGCTGATCGACGAGCTGCGCAAGGCGGCCAAGATCGAATACTTCACCGACGTGGAAGCCACTGTCGAGTAAGTCAGCCTCACGGCCCCAAGTGTGAAAACGGCTCCATGATGGAGCCGTTTTTTTGTGCCATCGACAGCCCGGCAGAGCGGGCGGGCGCAGGAGGGAAGGGCCAGGCACGGGCTTGTGCTGCCTATCCTGGCTGGGGATGAGCGGGACAGGTGTATGACAGCGCGCTGTACTCTTGCTCTCCCTATCCCCAATTCTTCTCTTGCTGTGGGGCGTGATTAAGGAGGCATAAAAAAAACCGGCGCACGAGGCGCCGATTCTGATCGCTTTGCTTGAAAGCGGAGGATTACACCACACCCTGGGTGCGCAGGTAATCCTCGTAGGTCCCGCCGAAGTCGCGGATGCCGTCTTCGGTCAGCTCCAGAATGCGGGTCGCCAGGGAGGAGACGAACTCGCGGTCGTGGGAGACGAAGATCAGGGTGCCCTTGTACATCTCCAGCGCCAGGTTCAAGGATTCGATGGATTCCATGTCCAGGTGGTTGGTCGGTTCATCCATGATCAGGATGTTGGGGCGCTGCATCATCAGCTTGCCGAACAGCATCCGGCCCTGTTCACCACCGGAAAGCACCTTGACCGGCTTCTTGATGTCGTCCTGGGAGAAGAGCAGACGGCCCAGCACGGAGCGCACCGCCTGCTCGTCTTCGTTCTCCTGCTTCCATTGGGCCATCCAGTCGAACACATTGAGATCGGTGTCGAAATCTTCGGCGTGATCCTGGGCGTAGTAGCCGATCTGGGCGTTCTCGGACCACTTGATGGTGCCGGTATCCGGTGCCAGGGCACCGACCAGCGTCTTGATCAGAGTGGACTTACCGATCCCGTTGGTACCCAGGATGGCGACCTTCTCGCCCACTTCAAGCATCATGTTGAGCCCCTTGAACAGGGGACCGTCGCCATAACCCTTGGAGACGCCTTCGATCTCCAGGATGTTGCGGTAGAGCTTCTTGTCCTGCTCGAAGCGGATGAAGGGGTTCTGACGGCTGGAGACCTTCACTTCCTCAATCTTGATCTTGTCGATCTGCTTGAGGCGGGAGGTAGCCTGGCTGGACTTGGAGGCGTTGGCGCTGAAGCGGGAGACGAAGGATTGCAGATCGGCGATCTGGGCCTTCTTCTTGGCGTTGTCGGCCAGCAGGCGCTCGCGGGCCTGGGTGGCAGCCAGCATGTACTCGTCGTAGTTGCCCGGGTAGACCCGCAGCTCGCCGTAGTCCAGATCCGCCATGTGGGTGCAGACGGAGTTCAGGAAGTGACGGTCGTGAGAGATGATGATCATGGTGCTTTCACGATCGTTGAGCACCTGCTCCAGCCAGCGAATGGTGTTGATGTCCAGGTTGTTGGTCGGTTCGTCCAGCAACAGGATGTCGGGGTTGGAGAAGAGCGCCTGCGCCAGCAGTACCCGCAGTTTCCAGCCCGGGGCCACTTCGCTCATCGGGCCGTTGTGCTGCTCGATGGGAATACCGGCACCCAGCAGCAGCTCGCCTGCGCGAGATTCGGCGGTATAGCCATCATATTCGGCGACCAGGCCTTCCAGCTCGGCGGCCTTCATGTAGTCGTCGTCGGTGGCTTCCAGGTTGGCGTAGATGGCATCGCGTTCGGCGATGGCGGCCCACAGCTCGGTGTGGCCCATCATGACCACGTCCAGCACGCGCATCTCTTCGTAGGCGAACTGATCCTGGCGCAGCTTACCGATGCGCTCGTTGACATCCAGGCTCACATTGCCGCCGGTGGGTTCGAGATCGCCGCCGAGGATCTTCATGAAGGTGGACTTGCCACAGCCGTTGGCACCGATGAGGCCGTAGCGGTTGCCGCCGCCAAACTTGACGCTGATGTTCTCAAACAGCGGCTTGGCGCCGAACTGCATGGTGATGTTGTTGCTTGAAAGCACTGGAATGTCCCGGTTGGTCTGTCAAATGGCGCGCATTATGGCACAGATCCCCTGAAAGTTTTAGCAGGAACTGTGATCTGGCCCCATTGCAGGGGGAAAGGTTTCACGACCAGGCCGGCAACGGGCTCCGGCCTCTCTTGCAGAGGGGAGGCGAGGGGCGGTCATGAAAAAAGCCGGCACTGGGCCGGCTTGGATGCGTGGGATGCCACTTAGTGGGCGGAGGCGCCGGAGGCACCGAGCCCGGTCTGGGATCTGACGAACTGCGGGAAGAACTTCGCATGCTCGTCGGAGGCTGCCTGGGACTTGTCAGTGACCGAGAAGAACCAGATCCCGATGAAGGCCAGCCCCATGGAGAAGAGCGCCGGGTATTCGTAGGGGAAGATCGCCTGGGCATGGCCCAGTACTTTCACCCAGACGGTGGGGCCCAGGATCATCAGGGTCACGGCGCTGATGAGACCGAGCCAGCCGCCATAGACGGCGCCACGGGTGGTCAGGCGGGACCAGAACATGGAGAGGAAGAGCACCGGGAAGTTGCAGCTCGCCGCGATGGAGAACGCCAGGCCCACCATGAAGGCGATGTTCTGCTTCTCGAACAGGATGCCAAGGCCGATGGCGACCACACCCAGCACCAGGGTGGTCATCTTGGAGACACGCAGCTCGTCGGCCTCGTTGGCCTTGCCTTCCTTGATGACGCAGGCATAGAGGTCGTGAGAGACCGCGGAGGCCCCCGCCAGGGTCAGCCCGGCCACGACCGCCAGTATGGTGGCAAACGCCACGGCGGAGATGAAGCCCAGGAACAGGCTGCCACCCACGGCGTCGGCCAGATGGACCGCCGCCATGTTGGTGCCCCCCAGCAGGGCGCCGGTGGCGTCCTTGAAGTCCGGGTTGGTGCTGACCAGCAGGATGGCGCCAAAGCCGATGATGAAGGTGAGGATGTAGAAGTAGCCGATGAAGCCGGTGGCATAGAACACCGATTTACGGGCTTCCTTGGCATCGCTCACGGTGAAGAAGCGCATCAGGATGTGGGGCAGACCAGCGGTACCGAACATAAGGGCCAGCCCAAGGGAGATGGCGGAGATGGGGTCGGCGACCAGGCCCCCCGGGCTCATGATGGCCGCACCATTGGCATGCACCTTGACCGCTTCGCTGAACAGGGTACCAACGTCGAAGTTGACGGACTTCATCACCATGATGGCCATGAAGGAGGCACCGGAGAGCAGCATCACCGCCTTGATGATCTGTACCCAGGTGGTGGCCAGCATGCCGCCGAACAGCACGTAGAGCACCATCAGGATGCCGACCAGCACCACGGCCACATGGTATTGGAGGCCGAACAGCAGCTCGATGAGCTTGCCGGCACCGACCATCTGGGCGATGAGGTAGAGGGCGACCACCACCAGGGAGCCGCTGGCGGAGAGGCTGCGCACCGAGGTCTGCTTGAGGCGGTAGGAGGCCACGTCGGCAAAGGTGTACTTGCCGAGGTTGCGCAGCCGCTCCGCGATCAGGAACAGGATGATGGGCCAGCCCACCAGGAAGCCGATGGAGTAGATGAGACCGTCGTAGCCCGAGGTATAGACCAGGGCGGAGATGCCGAGGAAGGAGGCGGCGGACATGTAGTCACCGGCGATGGCCAGACCGTTCTGGAAGCCGGTGATGCGCCCGCCGGCGGCGTAGTAGTCGGAAGCCGAGCGGTTGCGCTTGGAGGCCCAGTAGGTGATGAACAGGGTCGCGGCCACGAAGATCACGAACATCACGATGGCCGAGATATTGAGGGGTTGGCGTTGCACCTCGCCGCTGATGGCGTCGGCCGCCAGCAAAGGGGTGGAGATCAGACCTGCCAGCGGCAGCAGAAACTTGCCTTTCATGATTGCGCTCCCTTGAGGATCTTCTGGTTCAGCTCGTCGAACTCGCCGTTGGCACGAAATACGTAGATACCGGTCAGCACGAAGGCCGATACGATGAGACCAATCCCGACCGGGATGCCACGGGTGATGCTGGAGCCTTCGCTCAAGGGGGTGCCAAGCCAGCCCGGTGCAAAGGCGATGAGCAGGATGAACGCCAGGTAGAGCCCCAGCATCAGGATGGAGAGGGTCCAGGCAAAACGCTGGCGTTTGGCGACCAGTGCCTGGAAGTTGGGATCTTGCTGGATCCGAAGATACGGTTGCTGTTCCATTGCAGTTCTCCATGACAGTGAATGTCAGCGGTGGATGAGGGGTTCCCTACCGGACAGCACGGCTGTCCATGTAAGCAAAATGTGAATTAAATGTTATTTCCGAACAATTAGACTTTGGGATAAGCCAGGGGGCCGCCCTGATGCAGGCGTACAAAGACAAGGGCGGCGGTGACGGCATCGCTCAGGGCGTCGTGGGGGGGCAGGGCTGGCAGCGCCAGATGGCGACAGATCGCGGCCAGGTGCAGATCGATGGCGGCGTCGGGATAGCGGCGATAGAGGTGATCGTGATAGAGGCGGCTCACCTCGATGCCGCGCTGGGGCAGGGTGAGCCCCCACAGCCGTTGGCAGGCGAGGTTGAGAATGCGCAGGTCATAGGCGATGTGATACCCCACCAGCTCACGGGGGCCGATGAACTCCAGCAGCGCGCGCAGCGCGGGCTCCAGTGCTATTCCCTGTTGCAGATCCTGATGGCGCAGGCCGTGGATCACCACGGACCCGGCGCTCAGGCTGGCGGGAGCCTGGACCCGGATGGCAAGGGCATCGCCCGTCTCTATCCGGTTGCCCCGGATGCGCACCGCCCCGATGGAGACGATCTCCGCCAGCGCCGGATCCAGGCTGGTGGTCTCGAAGTCCAGCGCCACCCACTCGTCGCCAGCAGGGCGGGCAAAGAGCGGGGCAAACTCCCCCTCCCGAAACGTCCTGCCAAGCCAGCGGCGGCGCCAGTGCATCCACATCGCTATTGCCTAAGACGAAAGTGCAAGGTGAGCCATTGCTGGAACTTCTTCACCTGGTGCAGGGCATGGCGCAGCAGATCCCGCTCTGCGGGGCCGAGGTCTGCCACCCGCACCCGTCCGTCTCCCTCCTGCAACTGACTGCGCAGCCGAAGCCGCATGAACAGCCGGAAGGCCTCCGCCAGATTGGTGCCATAGTCCCGGCTGAGGCGTCCCTGGCCCACCAGGGCCTCGATGCGTCCTGTGGTCGAGGTCTCCAGGATCCCCGCCTCCAGGGAGAGTACCCGGACGCCGTGGACAAGGGGGAAGAGGCCGCCCCGCTTGAGATCCAGCCCCTCCGGGGCTTGCTCCAGCCTGCCAAAGAGGGTGAGGGGGGCGTGAAAGGCGACGGCGGCCCTTGCCATCTCCGCCAGCAGATCCGGCCGGTCGGCGAGGCAGGCCCGCAGGTGGCGGGCGACGGGGGCGAGCCGGGCGCGATCTCCCGTGATGGCCTGGGCATCGGCCAGGGTGGCGAGCCAGAGCGGATCCGCTTCGCTGGCGCGCACACAGGCCTGCTCTATCCCTTGCAGCCAGCCGTCAAGCGGCTTCACCCAGGCCGGGTTGTTGACCATCACCCTGCCCGGGCAAGGGGGATAACCCAGGCGCGCCAGCAGCGCGCTGAAGGCGGCCAGATCCGCCGACTGGGTGGGCCACGGCAGGCCATCCGGCAGGATCAGGGCATTGTCCTGATCGGTTTTCTGGATCTGCTCGCCACGCCCCTCCGACCCCAGCATCAGCAGGCACACCTGCTCTTGCTGCGCCGCAGGGATCACCAGGGAAAAGGCCTTGGCGATCAACTGCTCGTTGATGGTGGCGATGAGCTTCATCAGGAACAGGGTGTGGATCCCCTGGGCAAACAGGGAGCGAATGAGCTGCTGCTGCTCCCGGGCGACCGCCTCGAGGGCGGCCGGGGAGTCGGCGCGGGCGATGCGCAGGGTCAACACATGGGAGTGGGTGGAGAAGAGGCCGAGCACCTGGGTCAAATGCAGGATGCCTGCCACCTCCTGCCCCTGCCAGATGACCAGGCGCTTGATGCGGTGGCGGGTCATCAGCAGCAGGGCATCGAACAGATAGCTCCCCAGTGGCAGACCCGTCAGCGGGGTGGGAGTCAGCACCGCCAGCGGCGCACTGAGCGGCAATCCCTTGAGGGTGAGGGCGTGGAGCAGGGTCTTGCGGGTGGCCAGGCTCAGGCTGCCGTCTGCTCCGGGATAGAGCAGGCAGTCGGTGCCCCTGGCCACCATGGCCTCGGTGGCGGCCAGGAGCGAGAGGCTGCTTTCCACGATGAGCGGCGCCTGCAGATGGTCGGGAGCGATGCGGGTCAGGATGAACTCCGCCAGGTTCTGCTGCCCGAGCTGGCTGCGCCGCTCCTGCTCCCGCTGGCGCTCCGCCAGGGTGGCGGTGAAGTAGCGGGCGATATGGGGGTGCGCGTCGCACAGGGCCAGAAAGACGGGGCGGGGAATGAGCTGGCAGAGGGTATCTTCCAGGGCGGTGAAACGGTGGCGGCAGTGCCCGTCAAACTGGGCACGGACGTCGAACATGTCCCCCTCGCCATAGTCCCCAAAGGATTGATGGGGGGCAGACTCTTCCACGGCCCCCTTGATGATGAGGTAGAGCCCGGCGGGCTCCTCCCCGGCGTGCTGCACCGTCTGGCCCGCGCGAAAGTAGCAGATGCTGAGGTGCTGACCGAGCCGCTGGCGTGCCTCCTCGTCCAGGCCGTCGAACGGTGGACGGGCAAAATTGAACAGAAGTGACATGAGAGGCTCCACCGTGACCATGGGGCCAGTCTGACAAAGGCTCCACCACCGGGCCAGCCGACTTTAGTCGCAGGCCCGGGGCGGCCTCCCTGTACCTGCCCATAACACTCTGGTAACGTTGTGGTATGACCAGTTGAATCAAAGGACGAAGATGGAGATGGAAAAGCCAAGGGTCAAATGGGTGTTTCGGGAGGGGATCGCCGAGGTGATGCTCTGCCGGGGGGACAAGCTCAACGCGCTAGATCGGGCCATGTTCGATGCCATCGACGAGACGCTGAACACGGTATCCCGGCAAAAAGGGCTGCGGGCCGTGATCCTGCACGGGGAGGGGCGGGCGTTCTGCGCCGGGCTGGATGTGAAATCCATGCTGAGGCAGCCGGTGGCGGCGCTGGAGATCCTCAAGCGCGAGGCGGACGAGGCGACCAACCTGGCCCAGCGGGTGGCCTATGGCTGGCATCAATTGCCGGTGCCCGTGATTGCGGTGACCCAGGGGGTCTGTTTTGGCGGCGGCCTGCAGATAGCGCTCGGCGCCGATTTTCGCTTCAGCACCCCGGACTGCCGCTTCTCGGTGATGGAGATCAAGTGGGGCATCATCCCCGACATGAGCGGCAGCGTCACCCTGCGCAACCTGATGGGGATGGATACCGCCATGGAGCTTGCCATGAGCGGGCGCGAGCTGGAAGGCAGCGAAGCCAAGTCCCTCGGCCTGGTGAGCCGGGTGTGCGCGGATCCCCTGGAAGAGGCGCGGGCCTTTGCCCGGACCCTGATCACCAAGTCGCCGGATGCGCTGGCGGGGATCAAGCAGCTCTACACCCAGGCCTGGGCTCGCAGTGACGAGACCATGCTCAAGGAAGAGACCCGGTTGCAGAGGCAGATCCTGGGGCGCCCCAACCAGTGGCGGGCGACCCTCAACAGCCTGTTTCGCTGGCGCCTGCCATTCGGACCGCGCCGCAACGCGCTTTGAACCCCTCATCCATCCAACGCAAATGAAAATGGCAGCCGAAGCTGCCATTTTGCATTGTGCCGTCTGATTACTTGGCAACGGTATCCGGGTCCGCCTCGAAGGGGTGGCCGGTTTGCTCGCGCATCAGGTTCACTTCGGCGCGGTTTTCAATCCAGTAGTCCGCGTTCTTGATGCCGAGCTTTTCCGGGTGGAACACGGGATCCAGACCCTTGGCCAGCTGTGCCTCGTAGTCTTTCAGACAGGCGAAAGCCGGCTTTTGCAGCATCAGGATGGCACCGATGTTGAGCCAGGCCATCAGGCCGACGCCGATGTCACCCAGGCCCCAGGCCAGATCGGCGGTCTTGACGGTGCCGTAGACGGTGGCAGCCATCAGCGCGATCTTCAGCAGGAAGGTGAGCCAGGGGCGGTTAATCTTGCGGTTGACAAAAGCGATGTTGGTTTCGGCGATGTAGTAGTAGGCCACGATGGTGGTGAAGGCGAAGAAGAACAGGGCGATGGCGACGAAGTAGTTGCCAAAGCCTGGCATCATGCTCTCCATGGCGGTCTGCACATAGCCGGGGCCTGCCGCGATGCCGGCGATGCCGGTGTAGAGGGCGGCACCGTCCGGGCCCTGCACGTTGTACAGGCCGGTGATGAGCAGCATGAAGCCGGTGGCGGAGCAGACGAACAGGGTGTCAATGTAGACGGAGAACGCCTGCACCAGGCCCTGCTTGGCCGGGTGGCTCACCGCCGCTGCGGAGGAGGCGTGGGGGCCAGTCCCCTGGGCGGCTTCGTTGGAGTAGACCCCGCGCTTGACACCCCACATGATGGCCAGACCCAGAATGGCGCCGAAGCCGGCTTCCATCCCGAAGGCACTCTTCCAGATGAGCAGGATCACACCCGGCAGTTGGCCGATGTTCAGGGCAATGATGACGCAGGCGACGATGATGTAACCCAGCGCCATGAAGGGCACCACGGTACTGGCGAAATTGGCGATGCGCTTGACGCCGCCGAAGATGATGAAACCGAGCAGCAGCGCCAGACCGGCGGCGGTGACGTTGGGATCGATGTCAAAGGCGGTCTGCAGGCTGGAGCCGATGGAGTTGGCCTGTACGCCCGGCAGCAGCACGCCGCAGGCGAAGATGGTGGCGATGGCGAAGGTCCAGGCATACCACTTCATGCCCAGGCCCTTCTCGATGTAGAAGGCCGGGCCGCCGCGGTATTCACCGTTGATCTTCTCCTTGTAGACCTGACCCAGGGTGGACTCCACGAAGGCGGAGCTGGCGCCGAGGAAGGCGACCATCCACATCCAGAACAGGGCGCCCGGGCCGCCGAAGGTGATGGCAGTGGCCACACCGGCGATGTTGCCGGTACCGACGCGACCGGCCAGGGTCATGGAGAGTGCCTGGAAGGAGGAGACACCGGCATCGTTGCCCTTGCCCTGAAACATCAGGCGTATCATGCCTTTCAAGTGACGCAGTTGCAGGAAACGGCTGCGCAGGGAGAAGTAGAGGCCCACCCCCAGACACAGATAGATGAGCGCAGGGCTCCAAATCACGCCATTGATGGCATTGACGATCTCATTCATGTACAACAACTCCTTTGTTGCGCTGTCTTGGCGAGGTCTGTGCCTCGCTGCCCTAACATTGAAATATATGGTGACCAAGGGGGTCACTCAGGATTGTGCGGGACTTTCGACTGGTTAGTCCGCGGGATTTAACATATCGGTTTGTTCAGGGCCTTCCTAGTGAAAAGTGTTGTGACTTTGTTAATTTGTGAATTGACATTAACAAATGGTGAATGGAACTGGACAAGATTCGGTACATACCCATCATCTGCCGCTTTGCCATGCCCAGAGGGCTGATTGAGGTAATGCAAATAGGAGGCCAGGAGTGGCAACAAGGGAAAACAGATACATTATTCGCCTCGCCGGGGAGGAAGATGGGGCCGGATTGACGGGGTTGTTTGCCCAGCTGGGCTACCCCAACCCTGACGGGGCGGTCAGCGCCAGGCTGGCCCAGCCCGATCCGGCGCGGGAGGTACTGGTGGCCCTGTGCGAGGGGATCCCGGTGGGGGTGCTGGTGTGGCACCACTTGCAACCCATGCACCTTGCACCAGCCTGGGGCCTGATCTCGGCGCTGGTTGTCGATGAGGGTGCAAGGGGCGGGGGCATCGGGGCCCTGCTGCTGGCGGCGGCAGAGCAGCGGGCAGCCGCTATGGGGTGCGGCCAGCTGGAGCTCTCCAGCAGCCTCAAGCGCGAAGGGGCGCACCGATTTTATCTGGCGCAAGGGTATTGCGAGCGTCCGAAACGTTTTGTGAAAGCTGTCTGATTGGCAAGAGGAGTCCGTGTGTTCTGGTCCAGGTTGAAAGAGGTATTGGGTGGTGCATCTCCCCGGGAGCCCCGTCTCCCAGAAGAGCAGGAGTGGCGCGAGGCGCTGGCGGCGGTGCCCATCTTGCAGGGGCTTGAAGAAGAAGAGGCGCAGAGGCTGATGGAGCTGGCGCGCCATTTTCTCTCGCGCAAGACCCTCACCCAGATCGGGGTGGAACTGACGCCCCGCCAGCAGGGGGTGCTGGCCCTGCAGGCAGTGCTGCCCATCCTGCACCTGGGGTTCGATTGGTATCGAGGTTTCCACGAGGTGATCATCATCCCCGAGCCCGTGACCCGTCGTCAGGAGGTGCAGGACGAGTTCGGGCTGGTGAGCGAATTTGAAGAGGAGAACGCCGGTGAATCCTGGCCCCAGGGGCCACTGGTGCTGGCCTGGAGCGAATTGCAGCAGGACGGGGACTGGGACGGATTCAACCTGGTGATCCATGAGCTTGCCCACAAGCTCGACATGCTGGGAGGGGATGCGGACGGTGCACCGCCCCTGCCGCGGGGCATGGATCCCCAGCAATGGACCCGGGCGCTGCAAGGTGCGTTTGACGAGATGAACGATCAGTTGACCAGAGAGGAGATGACCGAGATAGACCCCTACGCCGCCTCGCATCCGGCCGAATTCTTCGCGGTGTGCAGCGAGAGCTTCTTCACCGATCCGTTGCGTCTGCGTGCCGTCTACCCTGCGGTCTATGACCAGTTCGCCTGCTTCTACGGCCAGGATCCCGCCGCCCGCTACCCGGCCACCCGATTGCTGGCTGGGGATCCCGGGGCGCAGGTCTGACAGGCACTGCGTCCGGGCGGCAGAAACACAAAAGGCACCCGAGGGTGCCTTCTTCGTGACAGCGATGTCGCCGGGTGCTTAGGCAGCGGCTTTGAGCTCGACGGGAGCGGCTTTCTTCTGCTCGCCGATGGGCAGCACGGTGCGACCGAACTGCTCGTTGATCACGGTGGCCATGGCCAGGTAGATGGCGCTGGCGCCGCAGATGATGCCTTCGAAACCGGCGATGGTGCCGATCAGGGTGCTGCCGGTGAAGTCACGGGCGGCCAGCAGGAAGAACAGCACGGTCAGGGAGGCGAACACGAACTGCTTCACGCGGGGGAAGTTGACGGTCCCGATCAGCATGAACAGGGTGAACATGCCCCACATCAGCAGGTACCAGCCCATGTAGGCGTGGGGGGTGGCCTCGGCCAGACCCATGGTCGGCATCACCAGCAGGAACACCAGGCTCCACCAGAAGGTGCCGTAGGAGATGAAAGCGGTGACACCGAAGGTGTTGCCACGCTTGTACTCCATGATGCCGGCGATGATCTGGGCCAGACCGCCATAGCACAGACCCATGGCCAGGATCATGGCGCTGATGGGGAAGAAACCTGCGTTATGGATGTTCAGCAGAATGGTGGTCATACCGAAACCCATCAGACCCAGAGGGGCAGGGTTGGCCAATTTTTCGCTCACGTGGTGTTCTCCAACAATAGAGGTGGGGTTGATAAAAGACGCGCGATTTTAGGCAGGCTCAGGGTCCCGGGCAAGGGGGGGACACACAGAAATGGTAAAAAAAGAACACGAAAGTTTAAGTGGCCAACCATTCGTGCCATTCAGGTAGACGAGTGGTGAACGAAAAACGTTTTCAACGTTGCGATTTTGTATAAAAGACACCTTGGCATGAAAGTCGGCAACGACGATGGTGACTGGGATTGGTGAGGGAAACACGCCCCCGGGTGGTCGCGTTATGGCGACTTGATTGAAAAATGAGTTCATATGCCATCAGACCAGAGTGTTTCCCTCCTGTTTGTGACCCATGGGCCCCCCGTATCGCTTGCCATCGCAGTGTCCGTTGCGCTCCCCATTTTCTCGTCAACCCCGCGCTCGCCACCGTGTTCCCTACACAAGGGCGGGGCGCCTGAGAAACCCGCAGGCGCGCCGTGTTGACTGCCACGGGCGAAAGGGGCGCAAGATTAACGGGCAGGATCAGAGGCTGCCCTTGTCAAAAAGCCAGAGGCGGGATGGGCCATGGGCCCAGATGACAAAAACCGAGACGCAAGAGGTTGGGCCAAGGGATTGCCCTGTGGCCGGAGGCTTCAACATGCAGACACGGCAGCACGGGGGCTCCTGTGAAGACGCTTCAAAATGTAAGGGGGGCGCGGGGTTGGCCCTGTGGCGTGCGGGAGATGGTGTTCAGGATTGGCCCGATTAGACACTGTATATCTGATCGGGCCATCTATTTTGACATGCCGACATGCCGACATGCTGGATAAAGGGATAACCGGATTGTTCGGGACGGCTAGCGAGAGACATATCCTGATGGAAGGGGTCAGGGGAGGGAGCCCCTCGGGCCATATGCCGTCGGGGCAAACAAGAGGGGCATCCGGCGGGCGCCGGATCAGTTGTCCAGGGTCAGCACCACCTTGGCTTCCTTGTCCGTCTCCTTCACCTGGCTGTCGAGCACGAAGAGGCGCTCCGGCGCGATGCCCTGGGTATCCACCAGATACTCCTTGGTGTTCTGGGCGCGGCGCATGGCGAGGTTTCGCAGGGACTTGGCGGTGATGAGCTGCTGATCCCGCAGCAGGAGCACCGCCTGGGCGCGCAGGGCCTCGCTCCCTTCATCGAGTCGCAACCGGTCGGCCAGATCCCCGAGATCTTCGTTGAACTTGGCTTCATAGGCCTCTGCCAGTGCGGATTGCATGGCGGGATCCTGCTCCAGCAGCGTCAAATCCACCGGGCTGCCGGTGGTCTTGGCCAGCAGCCGCTCAAGCTTCTGGCGCTGGAGGATGGGGCGCTCTTCGTTGAAGTTGACCTTGCCGCGAATGTTCATGCTGAGCTTGGGCCTCTCCTTGAGGGCCTGGGCGAGGGTGGTCAGTTTGGTCTGCTGGGTCGGGGTCAGGGCGGGATCGCCAGGTAGGAAGGGGAGCTCGTCGAGATCCTTGGTGCCCCCCGTCAGGGACGCAAGCAGGGAGAAGGGGGAGGTGATGGCCTTGCCGAGGGTATTGCCGAGCACGTCCCAGAAGATGTTGCCCAGGCTGAAATCAGGCTGATCCAGATTGCCCTTCACCTTGAGGTTCATCTTGATGACGCCGTTCGAATCGCTCAGCAGGGCGATGGCGAGGCCGAGGGGCAGATCCTTGGCCTGCTCGCTCTTGACCTTCTCCCCGAGTTGCAGCTTCTTGATGGTGATGTCGTTGTCCCCCTCCAGCCGGTTGCCCTGCAGCTTGTAGTTGAGTTTCATGGAGAGCTGCCCCTTGTCGATGGCATAGCCTGCATAGGTGCTGGAGTAGGGGGTGAAGGTGGTGAGCTCCAGATTGTTGAAGGCCACGGCCACATCCAGCACGGGATCCTCGATGAGCAGGTTGGCCCCCCCCCGGATGGTGACGGGGGCATAGCGGTCCACCTTGCCGTTGAAGGCGAGCTCGGAGCGCTGCCCCGGGGTGTTGCTGATATGGCGGCTCTGGCCGTCGAGGGAGGCGATGTCCACCACGAACTCCGGGCTCAGGCTGCGATCGGCGAAGCGCAGGTTGCCCTGGGCGGTACGGATCTGATCGATGACGATGTGCGGGGCGGGGGCGCTCTCCCTGGCGTTCGCGGCGGGTTGCGGCAGCAGCAGTTGCTGCACGTTGGTGATCCCCTCTTCGTTGATCTCGATGCGGGCATAGGGTTTGCTCAGCAGGATGTCGGCGATGCGCAGTTGCTGGCTCAGGCCATCATAGTGCAGGCCGCTCAATTGCAGATTCTCTATCTGGAGCAGGCGCTGGTTGTCGGCCCGATCCAGCACGTTGAGCCCCGCGACCTCGAGTCCACCGCTTATCTCCAGCTTGCTGATGGCCCCCTGGCGGTCGGTGGCCAGGTCCAGCCTGGTGCGGCTGGCAAGCTCACCGTCCCGCACGCTGATGCGCAGCAGATCCTGCAGGTAGGGTTGAGCCAGGGTCAGCGGCAGCCCCTGCTGGCGGATGGCGCCGTTCAGGGTGAAGGGGGTCAGCCCCAGGGTGCCGTCAAACGCCACCGTCGTCCTGGTGTCGAGGGCTGCGGTGAGGGTGAGGGGGCTGGGTTGGGCGGTCTGGCTGCCAAGGGGCCCGAGGGTGAGGGCGATGGCGGAGATGGCCCGTTTCAGGGGCTTGCCGCTGGTGGCTTCGGTCAGGGTGAGGCTGCCCTGGTCGATGCGGGTCTGCTTGAGGGCCCATTGCCAGGGCTTGGCGGGGGTGGCTGGTTGTTTGCCCCCCTTGGGGGTCTTCTGGGGGATCAACAGGTCCGCGAGATCCAGTTGTTGCTGGTGGTCGAGGACGGCGGTGATGGCCGGGCTCTTGAGGGTGGCGGCATCGAGCTCAAGGCGCTGCTTGTTGCCATCGATGCGGATCCCGGTCAGCGCCAACTGCTTGAAGCGGGCAAATTCCTCCCCCTTGTTGCGTGTGAGCTGCCAGTTGGCCAGGGTCAGCTTGCCCTTTGACAACTGCCAGTCCAGTCCCTGCTTGCCCTGGGTGAGGCGATAGGCGAGCTCGGCGCTGGCCTCCCCTTTGGCGAGGGTCGCCTTGAGATAGGGGGCCCAGAGGAGGGCGAAAGGGGCGATGGCCACCTTGCCAAGGCTGAGGTTGCCCTTGCCGGCGCCGCTCATCATGTCGAACTCCCCTTCGGCCTTGAGGGGGCTCTTCTCGTTGACGGTGGCGCTCAGGCGATAGGGGTTGAGCACCCCCTCTGCGCTGGAAAATCCGGGCAGGTGCAGGGCGAGCTTGTCCAGGGTGAGGGGCGGCACCCACCCCGGGCTGCTCTGCTTGCGGCTGTCCCGGTAGCTGAGCCGGCCCTGCTCGACGGACAGCTTGCCGATGGTCACCAGCACGGGCTCGGTGCTAGCTGGCGGTGTTTGCTCCGGCGCAGGGGCGAGCAGGGAGGCCAGTGCATCGGTCAGGTTGAAGCGTGCCTCCCCCTTGAGATCCTCGAGGCGCACCAGATCTGCCTTGGGGGCGGTCAGGGTGGCCTCTTCCAGTACCAGGGCGCGCTGCTGCCAGCTCGCTTTCAAGGCGGGAATGAGCTTCAGCTCTTCAAATGACACCAGCGCTTGCTGCTGGTCATCGAGCAGGGCGCTGGGCCCCAGCACGAGGGAGGGGGAGCGGATCCCCACCTCTATCTTGCCAAGGGAGAGGTGCAGACCGTAATGGGTGGCAAGCCAGCCGGGGAGATGGCGCTGGATGAGGGTCGGCGCCTGCCAGAGCAGGATGGTGATGCCGATGAGCAGGAGCGCGAGAAGATAGAGGGCATAGCGCAGCAGACGAGCGGGCAGAGGCTTGAGCATGATGGTCTCCATTTGATGCGCATATGGTAGCAATTAATCGTGCCCGGTTCATGGGAAGGACTCATGAGGTGCGCCGCACTCTGACCGGGCTGGGGAATTATTGTGCGACCAAGGCCGGATTTCCCCCGTTTGCCCCACCTCGCCGCTTGCCCAAACCGCCCAGTCTGTCCGGCATGCCGTGACGGGCGATGGGGGGAACAAGGGGGTTGCCGGGTCAGGGCCTGCCACTGCGAATATCCACTGGAAAACCGGGATACCGGGGGCGAGATACCCCCAGAGTCTGTCAATCCCCGTCGGTTTTCAAGCCGCCGAGGGAGTGGATGCAGCGCTGCTCGGCGGCATCGAGCTCGGCCATCACCATCTGGATGTCCTCCAGCTGCTGGCGCAGGGAGTGGCGTCTGGCCTCGATGAGCTGGATCATGGAGTGAAGCTGCATCCGGCTGGAGCGGTCGGTGTCGTACATGTCGAACAGCTCGCGGATCTCCGCCAGGCTGAACCCGAGGCGCTTGCCGCGCAGGGTCAATTTCAGGCGGATCCTGTCCTTGTGGCTGTAGATGCGGGTCTGCCCCTCCCGGGTCGGGGTGATGAGCCCCTCGTCCTCGTAATAGCGGATGGTGCGTGGGGTGATGTCGAACTCCTGGGCCAGCTCCGAGATGCTGTAGGTCCTCTCCTTGCCACTGGCGTGTCTGGCTCTCATGGTGCGCCCTCCTGATGAGCTGGCGGGGTCCTGGCCCCGCGGCAAGGGCCGGGGTCATGATGCATGATGGCCTCCCGGGGTGCGCTGCTCGCGCTCTTGTGCTAGGCGCCGTCCCCTCCCGTGCAGGGCCTGGCCGACCCGGGAGCCGTTGGGGCGCCCCAGCAGCTCGCTCACCCACTGGCCGGTGGCGGCCAGCTGGTCGAGATCGACGCCGGTGCTCATGCCAAGGCCGTGCAGCAGATAGACCACCTCTTCCGACGCCACATTGCCGGAGGCGCCGGGGGCATAGGGGCAGCCGCCGAGCCCGGCCACCGAGCAGTCGATGGTGCGGATCCCGCGCTCGAGCGCCGGCAGCAGGTTGGCCAGCCCCTGGCCATAGGTGTCGTGAAAATGAACCGCAAGCCGGCCCGCCGGGATCTCGTGCAGTACCGCATCCAGCATGGGAGCCACGGTGCCCGGGGTGCCGACGCCGATGGTGTCGCCGAGGGATATCTCGTGGCAGCCCAGATCCAGCAGCCGCTCGGCCAGGGCGGCGACCCGTTTCGGGCGGGTCGGGCCGTCGAACGGGCAGGCGATGACGGTGGAGAGGTAGCCGCGCACCTTGATGCCGAGGCTGCGCGCTTCCTGCACCAGGGGGGCGAAGCGCACCAGGGACTCCTCCACGCTGATGCCGATGTTGGCTCGGGTGAAGCCGTCCGAGCAGGCGGTGAAGAGGCCTATCTCGTCGGCGCGTGCGGCGATGGCGGCCTGCAGACCCTGCAGATTGGGCACCAGGGCGCCATAGCGGGTCGGCCCCCTGCGCGGCAGGGCGTTGAAGAGTGCGGCGGAATCCGCCATCTGAGGCACCTTTTTGGGCGACACGAAGGCCCCCACCTCGATGCGCTGCAACCCGCTCTCGGCCAGGCGGGCGATGAGCGCCAGCCGCTGCGCCAGGGAGAGGGTGGCGGTCTCATTTTGCAGGCCGTCCCGCGGCCCCATCTCCACCAGGCTGACCTTGTCGTCCCGGCTCTCGTGCGTGTGGCTCATGAGTGCTCCTCCTGCGCGGTATGGTCCTCGGCAAAGCGCACCAGCACGGCGCCCTGGCTCACCTGTTCCCCCTGGCGGCACTGCAGGGCCTCAATCACCCCGTCCCGGTCTGCCTTGAGGACGTGCTCCATCTTCATCGCCTCCAGCACCAGCAGGGGTTGCCCCTTGCTGACCGGCTGGCCGGCCTCGACCTGCAGCGCCACCACGATGCCGTGCATGGGGGCTTGGATGCCCGGGACATGGCTCGTGTCGTGATCATGGTGGAGCTGATGATGCTGATCATCGAGCGAGAAGCGGATGCGTCTGCCCGCCGGGTGCAGCAAATAGGCACCCTCGCCGAGGGGCTGCACCGGATAGCGCTGCCAATGTCCACTCTGGCACAGGCGGATCTGATCTGACCCGAGTTCAAACGGGATCTGCTCGCCTTGCCAGAGTAGGCTGCCTGCCCGCTCGGCGAGGGTGAGAGTGCGGGTCTCCTCGCCGATGCGCACCGTGGCGCAAAAGCGGCGGGTGGGGCCCAGCCGAAAGCCTGCGGCCTGCTGCCAGGGGGAGGCATCGCGCTCGCAAGTGGCGAGCCAGAGGGTGGCGAGGGGCCAGGCGAGCGCCGGAACGGGCAGGGTGTCGGTGGGAATGGGCCACTGGGTGTGGTGGCGCATCGCCAGCACCTCTGGCGCTTCGCACAGGCGCTGCAGGAGCGGGCCGTTGTGCACCAGAGGGCCGAGATCCAGGGCTGCCAGGGCATCGGCCAGGGTGGCAAAGGCTTCGCTGCGGCTCGGTGCGTGGGCGACGAGCTTGGCGATCATGGGGTCGTAATAGGGGCTCACCTCATCGCCAGCGGTGACGCCGGTGTCGATGCGCACCCCCTTGGGCCAGGTGAGCCAGTGGATGGGGCCGCTCGCTGGCAGAAAACCGGCGGCCACGTCCTCGGCGTAGAGGCGCGCCTCCACCGCGTGGCCACGCAGCACCACCTGCTCCTGGGTGAGGGGCAGCGGTTTGCCCTCGGCCACCGCCAGCTGCCAGGCCACCAGATCCTGGCCTGTGATGGCTTCGGTAACCGGATGCTCCACCTGCAACCGGGTGTTCATCTCCATAAAGAAGAACTCCTCCCCGCATAGCAGAAACTCGATGGTGCCCGCCCCCCGATAGGCGATGGCCTTGGCTGCCGCCACGGCCGCCTCGCCCATGGCGCGGCGCAGGGCAGGGGAGATGTCGGGGGCGGGGGCCTCCTCGATCACCTTCTGGTGGCGGCGCTGCAAGGAGCAGTCCCTGTCCCCCAGATAGATGGCGTTGCCGAGGGCATCGGCAAACACCTGCACCTCCACGTGGCGGGCGCGGGGGAGATAGCGCTCCAGCAGCACATGGTCGTCGCCAAAGGCGGCACTCGCCTCCCGCTTGACCGCCGCCAGGGCCGCGTCAAAGTCGGCCAGCTGATCGACCCGCCGCATCCCCTTGCCACCGCCGCCGCTGGCCGCCTTGATAAGGAGCGGGAAGCCAACCTGGCTCGCCTGATCGCGCAAAAAGTCGGGATGCTGATCCGCGCCGTGATAACCGGGCAGCACGGGGACGCCGGCTGCCTGCATCAGCCCCTTGGCCCCCGACTTGTCCCCCATGGCGAGGATGGCGGCGCCGCTTGGGCCGACAAAGCGCACGCCCCGTTGCTCGCAGGCGGTGGCAAAGTCGCTGTTCTCGGACAGGAAACCGTAGCCCGGGTGGATGGCGTCGGCATTCGCCTCTTTGGCAATCTTGAGCACCCTGCCGGTGTCGAGGTAGCTCTCCCGGGCGGGGGCCGACCCCAGATGCCAGGCCTCGTCGGCTTCGCGCACGTGCATGGCGCGGGCGTCGGCGTCCGAGTAGAGGGCGATGGTGTGAATGCCGAGGCGCCGTGCGGTCTTGATGATGCGCACGGCGATTTCACCGCGATTGGCGATCAGCAGGCGCTTAATAGGAGAGTGGTTGGTCATGCTGACTCCCTGCTGTTCAAGGTGCACAAGTGCGAAGCGTGTTGATCCGCACTCCCGTTATATTGACCACAGCTGGCGATCAGCAGGCGCTTGATGGGGTGGTATTGAGTCATGCTTCGTCCTTGAAACGGGGGCGCCAGGTTGGGGGGCGTTTGTCGAAGAAGGCCTGGATCCCCTCCTGGGCCTCGAGACCGACCCGTACCCGGGCGATGGTCTCGACGGTCTGCTCTTCGTGCTGGTGGCCTGGGCGCCCTTCGAGGGCGGCCAGCAGCCGCTTGGTCTCCTTCATCGCCTGGGGGCCGTTGCGACACAACCGCAGGGCCATGGCGCGTCCCTCCGCCAGCAACTGATCAGGCTGGCTGAGCCTGTGCACCACGTTGAGTCGGCAGGCGGTGATGGCATCGAAAGGCTCTGCGCTCAGCATGTAGCGGCGGGCCTGGCGCATCCCCATGGCGCGCACCACGTAGGGGCTGATCACCGCAGGCACCAGTCCCAGGGTCACCTCGGAGAGGCAGAAGCGGGCATTTTCGCTGGCCAGCACGATGTCGCAGGCGCAGACAAGGCCTAAGGCTCCGCCGTAGGCGGCCCCCTGCACCAGGGCTACCGTGGGGAAGGGCAGCTCGTCCAGTGCCTGCATCAGGTGGGCCAGCACCCGGGCGTCCTCGCGATTCTTGTCAAAGGCGCGGGGGTCGAATGCCTCCCCTGCCATCTTGCGCATCCACTCGAGATCGGCGCCCGCGCAAAAATGCGGCCCCTCGGCGCGCAGCAGCAGCACGTGGGGGCGGTCTGCGAGGGGCTGGCTGTGGGCCAGCTCGTCGAGGCAGTCGAGCAGCCCCTGCATCAGGTCGGCATCGAGGGCGTTGTGACGGGCCGGGCGGGCGAGCACCAGCTCGATCACCGGGCCGTGGCGCTCCAGGCGAAAATGGGCAAGGGGATCGTTGAAGAGCGGGTCTGACATATGAACTCCTTACATCCGGAAGATGCCGTACTGCAGAGGGCCCGGCTCGGCCCCCTGGCAGGCCGCCAGCGCCAGGGCCAGCACGGTGCGGCTCTGGGCCGGGTCGATGACGCCGTCATCCCACAGGCGAGCACTGGCGTAATAGGGGTGACCCTGGCGCTCGTATTGCGCGATCACCGGGGCGCGAATGGCGGCCGCCTCCGGCTCGCCCAGATTCTTGCCCTCGGCGGCCAGCTTGTCCCGGCGCACCTGCACCAGCACCCCGGCCGCCTGCTCGCCCCCCATGACGGAGATGCGGCTGTTGGGCCAGCTGAAGAGAAAATCCGGTTCATAGGCGCGCCCGCACATGCCGTAGTTGCCGGCGCCGAAGCTGCCGCCGACGATCAGTGTGATCTTGGGCACCCGGCTGCAGGCCACGGCGGTCACCAGCTTGGCGCCGTGCTTGGCGATCCCCTCTTTCTCCGCCGTACTCCCCACCATAAAGCCGGTGATGTTTTGCAGAAACAGCAGCGGGATCCCCCGCTGGTTGCAGAGCTGGATGAAGTGGGCTCCCTTCTGGGCGCTGTCGCTGTGCAGCACGCCGTTGTTGGCGAGGATCCCCACCTGCATGCCCTCAATGCGGGAAAAACCCGTCACCAAGGTAGTGCCGAACAACGCCTTGAATTCGTCAAACACAGAGCCATCCACCAGCCGGGCGATCAATTCTCGTGCGTCAAAGGGGCGCTTGAGACTGGTGCCCACCAGGCCGTAGAGCTCCTCGATGGGGTAGTGCGGCTCATCATAGGAGGGAGCGGATGGGGCGGGTGACGCCGCCGTCTGGTTGTCCCCCAGGTTGCTTACCAGGGTGCGGGCGATGGCCAGGGCATGGGCATCGTCCCTGGCCATGTGATCCGCCACCCCGGAGTGGACGCAGTGCACCTCGGCGCCGCCCAAGGCTTCTGCGCTGATCTCCTCGCCGGTGGCGGCCTTGACCAGCGGTGGCCCCGCCAGAAAGAGGGTGGCCTGCTCCCTGACCATGATCGACTCGTCCGCCATGGCGGGCACGTAGGCGCCCCCGGCGGTACAGAGCCCCATCACCACCGCCAGCTGGGGGATGCTCTGGGCCGACATGCGAGCCTGGTTGTAGAAGATGCGGCCAAAATGCTCCCGGTCGGGGAATACCTCGTCCTGCATGGGCAGGAAGGCGCCGCCGGAATCCACCAGATAGAGGCAGGGGAGGCGCAGCCGCTCGGCGATGGCCTGGGCGCGCAGGTGCTTTTTCACCGTGAGGGGGTAGTAGGTGCCGCCCTTCACGGTGGCGTCATTCACCACCAGCATGCACAGGCGCCCCGAGACCCGGCCGATGCCGGTGATGAGGCCGGCGGCGGGCACCGGTTCGTCATAGACCTGCCAGCCAGCCAACGCCGACAGTTCGAGAAAGGGGGAGCCCGGGTCCAGCAGCTGGTTGATGCGCTCGCGGGGCAGCAGCTTGCCGCGGGCCTGATGGCGGGCGTTGTTGGCCGCGCCGCCCCCTAGCGCGATCTCGGCAATGCGGGCATTGAGATCGTCGACCAGGGCCTGCATGGCGGCCCGATTGGCCTCATAGTCGGGGCTGGCGGTGTCGAGGCGGGAGTGGATCCTGCTCATGCGCTCTCTCCCATCAGCTCGCGGCCGATGAGCCAGCGGCGGATCTCCGAGGTGCCGGCGCCGATTTCGTAGAGTTTGGCGTCCCGCAGCAGCCGGCCGGTGGGGTATTCGTTGATGTAGCCGTTGCCGCCGAGCAGCTGGATGGCATCGAGGGCCATCTGGGTGGCATTTTCGGCGGCAAACAGGATGGCGGCGGCGCAATCCTTGCGGCTGGTGCGGCCCTGATCGCAGGCGCTCGCCACCGAATAGACCAGCGCCCGGCTGCTGGCGAGACGGGTATACATGTCGGCGAGCTTGCCCTGCACCAGCTGGAACTCGCCGATGGCCTGACCGAACTGCTTGCGCTCGCGCACATAGGGAAGCACCACGTCCATGCAGGCCTGCATGATGCCAAGGGGGCCTGCTGCCAGCACCACCCGCTCGTAGTCGAGCCCGCTCATCAGTACCTTGACCCCGCCGTGCAGGGGGCCCAGCAGGTTCTCCTGCGGCACCCGGCAGTTGTCGAACACCAGCTCGCAGGTACTGGAGCCGCGCATGCCGAGCTTGTCGAGCTTCTGGGCGGTGGAAAAACCGGGAGTTCCCGCCTCGACGATAAAGGCGGAAATCCCTTTGGGCCCGGCGGCGGCATCGGACTTGGCATAGATGACGAAGGTGTCGGCATCGGGCCCGTTTGTGATCCACATCTTGTTGCCGTTCAGCACGAAGTGATCCCCCTCGCGCACCGCGGTGAGGCGCATGCTCACCACGTCGGAGCCGGCACCCGGCTCGCTCATGGCCAGCGCCCCCACGTGTTTGCCGCTGACGAGGGAGGGCAGATATCTCGCCTTCTGATCAGGGGTGCCGTGGCGGTGGATCTGGTTGATGCAGAGATTGGAGTGGGCGCCGTAGGAGAGGCCGACCGAGGCGCTGGCGCGGCTCACCTGCTCCATCACCAGCACATGGGCCAGATAGCCGAGGTTCACCCCGTCATACTCCTCCGCCACCGTGATGCCGTGCAGCCCCAGCTCACCCATGCGGGGCCAGAGATCCCGGGGGAAAGCGTTGCTCTGATCGATCTCGCTGGCGCGCGGTGCGATCACTTTCTGGCAGAAAGCCTCGACCTGTTCGGTCAGGGCCTGGAGGGTTTCATCCATCAGGGCATGCATCCGTGCTCTCCTTGGTGCAGTGGACTGCCGATTTCCCCTGCCATCAGGGTGATGACTGGTCAGTCCATTCGTGATTCAAGTTTACGTTAGCGTAAACGTAAATGAGTTGTTAGTCTAAGGTAAATTCGATGGCAGCCCGCCGCAAGGGGCTACCCGGGCAGAGGAGCGCAAGGAGTGAACAGGATGTGCAACAGCAACATGGATGTGGCCGGCCTGCAGTGGCCTTCCATCGCCTGCCAACGGGCCAGGAGGGGGGCATGAGCCAGCATCACACCCAGTACGGGGATCTGCCGCTCTACATCGGTGGCGAGGCGTGTCCGTCCGCAAGCGACGAGTGGATAGAGGTGACCGACCCGGCGGACCAGCATCTGCTGGCGCGGGTGCCGAAAGCTACCTCTGCGGAAATTGAGCTGGCGGTGCGCACCGCTCACGAGGCTTATCTGCTGTGGCGAGAGGTGCCGACCTCCGAGCGGGCCCGGGTGATGTTCAACTACCAGCATCTGTTGAAAGTGCATCACGACGAGCTGGCGACCCTGCTGGCCCAGGAAACCGGCAAGAACCTGGCGGACGCCAAGGGGGACGTCTGGCGCGGCATCGAGGTGGTGGAGCAGGCCTGCGCCATTGCGAGCCAGACTCTGGGGGAGACCATGGGCAACGTGGCGCGCAGGGTCGACGGCCACTCCTGGGTGCAGCCTCTCGGGGTCTGCGTCGGCATCACGCCGTTCAACTTTCCGGCCATGATCCCGCTCTGGATGTTCCCGCTGGCGGTGGCCTGCGGCAACGGCTTCGTGCTCAAGCCCTCCGAGCAGGATCCGCTCACTCCCATGCGCCTGGCCGAGCTGTTTACCGAGGCGGGGGCCCCCAAGGGCATTTTGTCGGTGGTGCACGGCGGCGCCGAGCAGGTGGATGCGCTGCTGGCCCATCCCGATATCAAGGCAGTCAGTTTCGTGGGCTCGGCCCGGGTCGGTGGTCACGTCTATCGCAGCGCCACGTCACAGCTCAAGCGCGCCCAGTGTTTTGTCGGCGCCAAGAACCACATGGTGATCATGCCGGATGCCAACAAGGCGCAGGTACTCGGCAACCTCGTGGGAGCGGGAGTCGGCGCCGCCGGTCAGCGCTGCATGGCCATCAGCGTGGCGGTGTTCGTGGGGAACGCCAGGGAGTGGATCCCCGAGCTCGCCGCCGAGTTCGCCAAGGTGAAACCCGGTGTCTGGCATGATCCCGAGGCCGCCTACGGCCCCCTCATCAGCCCGGAGGCGAAAGTCAGGGTGGAGGGGCTTATCGAGGCGGGGATTGCCGAGGGAGCCGAGTGCCTGCTGGACGGCCGTTTTTGCGACGTACCCGGCTACCCGGTGGGCAACTGGGTGGGACCGACCCTGTTTCGCGGCGTGACCCCCGAGATGCGCATCTACCGGGAGGAGATCTTCGGGCCCGTACTGGCCTGCCTCGAGGTGGAGAGCCTCGACGAGGCGCTTGCCCTCATCAACGCCAACCCCTACGGCAACGGCACCTCCCTCTTCACCGGCTGTGGCGCCGCGGCCCGCAAGTTTCGCCACGAGGTGGCGGTGGGCCAGGTGGGGATCAATGTACCCATCCCGGTGCCGCTGCCGTTCTTCTCCTTTACCGGCTGGCGCGGCTCCTTCTACGGGGATCTGCACGCCTACGGCAAGCAGGCGGTGCGTTTTTACACCGAGACCAAGACGGTGACGGAGCGCTGGTTCGACGAAGACATTCCCAGCGGCCCCAATATGACCATTCAGCTGCGCTGACGGCAGGGGTTGCCCACTTTGCCCGGGCGCCCCCATTGACAGCAACGGATCGACGGAACAAGTACAAAGGAAGCGAACAAGATGGATTTTACCCTGACCGAATCCCAACGGGCCTGTGTCGAGTCGGCCGGCGCCTTCGCCGATCTGGCGCTCAAACCCCATGCGGCGCGCTGGGACAGGGAGCACGAGTTCCCCATCCCCACCATCAAGCAGGCGGCGGCGCTGGGCCTGTGCGGCCTCTATACCCCGGAGCAGTATGACGGCCTGGGCCTGAGCCGGCTCGATGCCAGCCTCATCTTCGAGCGCCTCGCCATGGGCTGTACCTCCACCACCGCCTATCTCACCATCCACAACATGGTGAGCTGGATGCTGGGCAGCTGGTTGCCTCGTGAGGTGGCGGCAGAGTGGGTGCCGAGGCTCGCCAGCGGCGAGCTGCTGGGCTCCTACTGCCTCACCGAGCCGGGGGCGGGCTCCGACGCTGCGGCCCTCAAGACCCGCGCCGTGCGCGATGGCGCGGATTACCTCCTCGATGGCAGCAAGGTGTTCATCTCGGGCGCCGGCAGCACCGACGTGCTGGTGGTGATGGCCCGCACCGGTGGCGAGGGGGCCAAGGGGATCTCCGCCTTTATGGTGCCCGCCGACACGCCGGGGGTGAGCTATGGCAAGGCGGAGGAGAAGATGGGCTGGAACAGCCAGCCGACCCGGGAGGTGAACTTCAACGCAGTGCGCATTCCCGCTCGCTTCCGGCTGGGGGAGGAGGGGGAAGGGTTCAAGTTCGCCATGCAGGCGCTCGATGGGGGGCGCATCAACATCGCCAGCTGTTCGCTGGGCACCGCCCAGCAGGCTCTCAACGATGCACTGGCCCATGTGCAGCAGCGCCAGCAATTTGGACACCCGATCAGCGAATTCCAGAGCGTGCAGTTTCGCCTGGCCGACATGGCCACCGAGCTGGCCGCCGCCCGCCTGCTGGTGCGCCAGGCGGCCGCCAAACTCGATGAGGGCAGCCCGGACAAGAGTGCCTGGTGCGCCATGGCCAAGCGTTTTGCCACCGATGTGGGGCACCGCATCTGCGACGACGCCCTGCAACTCTTTGGCGGCTATGGTTATATCCGCGAGTATCCGCTTGAGCGCTATCTGCGCGACACCCGGGTGCACCGCATTCTGGAAGGGACGAATGAAGTGATGCGGCTCATCATCGCCCGCCGCCTGCTGGCCGACCCCGGCCTGTCGCTGGAATAGCGGTAGGGGCCTGCTCTGAGGACGCAGTCGGCACGTCCTCAGGCTTTGTGAGCCAGGTGCAGGTTGGCTCCATTCAACCCTGTCATCATGGGGCAGTTTTTTTGACAAGGACAACGCAATGACAAGGATCAGGCTCGAATATCACGGCCACGTGGCCTACATCACCCTCGATCACCCACCCGCCAACACCTGGACGCTCGCCAGCCTGAAAGCCTTCTTGCAGATGATGGTGGAGCTGGATGGTCGTCCCGACGTGGTGGCCCTGGTGATCCGCGGTGCCGGAGAGAAATTCTTCTGCGCCGGCGCCGATCTCAAGATGTTCGCCGACGGCAGCCTGGCGCATGCCCGCGAGGTGGCCGAGGCCTTTGGCCACGCCTTCGAGGCGCTGGCCCGCTTTCACGGGGTCAGCATCGCCGCCATCAACGGCTATGCCATGGGAGGGGGGCTCGAAGTCGCACTGGCCTGCGACATCCGAATCGCCGAGCAGCAGGCCAAGCTGGGGTTGCCGGAGGCCTCGGTGGGCTTGCTGCCCTGTGCCGGCGGCACCCAGCGCCTGACCGAGCTGGTGGGGCCGGGCTGGGCCAAGCGGATGATCCTCTGCGGCGAGAAGGTGAGCGCCACCCTGGCCTACGAGATGGGGCTGGTGGAGGAGGTGGTGACCGAGGGACACGCCTGGGAGGCGGCGCAGCAGATGGCCCAGCTGGTGGAGCGACAGAGCCCGAGCGCCCTGCGCGCCTGCAAACAGCTCATCAATCAGGGGCGAAGCACCCACAGGGACGCGGCGCTGCCACTCGAGCGCAGCCTCTTTCTCGCCCTGTTTGACGATGCCAACCAGCGCGAAGGGGTGGCGGCCTTCCTGGAGAAGCGGGCCCCGCGCTGGCGTTACGACCAATTCAAACCGAAAGAGTGAGGGAGCGAAGGATGAATGAGGTATTGATGGCGACCCGCCATGTCGCAGGGGCTGACACCCGGTCTGCGGGGGCTGCCCATGAGTGAGCCCGTGCGCATCGAGACCCGCCCCACGGCGGATGGCCGCCACATCGGCATGCTGACTCTGGACAGCCCCGCCTCCCTCAATGCCCTGAGCCTTGAGATGATCCAGTTGTTGCAGGGGGCGTTGACCCGCTGGGAGCAGGATCCGGCCATCGTCTGCGTGTTGTTGCAAGGGGCCGGCGAGAAGGCATTCTGCGCCGGTGGCGACATCCGCTCCTTTTATTACCGCAAGCAGGAGGGGAACGAGTCGGCACTGTTTGGCTATGCCCGCGATTTCTTTCTGCAGGAGTACCGGCTCGATCACCACATCCACTGCTACGGCAAGCCCCTTGTCTGCGTGGCGGACGGCATCTGCATGGGGGGCGGCATCGGTCTCTTTGCCGGGGCCGGTTTTCGGGTGGTGACCGAAAAGAGCCTGTTCGCCATGCCGGAGGTGACCATCGGCCTCTATCCGGACGTGGGGGCCAGCTGGTTTTTGAGCCGGATGCCGGGGCGGCTCGGGCTCTGGCTCGGCCTCACCGGTGCCCGCTTCAACGGGGCGGACGCCATCGGCCTGGGGCTCGCGGATCATGCCATGGGGAGCCGCGAGCGGGCGGAGCTGCCGGCGCGCCTCGCCGCCCTCGACTGGTCCGCAGGCGACCCCTACGAGCAGATCGAGGCGCTGCTCACCGATTTGCAGGAGGCCCCTGGTCAGGCATTGCCGCCTCCCGTACTGCTGCCCCACCAGGAACGCATCGATGCGCTGTTGGCCGGCCGCTCCCTGCAAAGGGTGCTGGCACGCCTCGAGGACGCCGAGCTGGACGAACCGGGGCTGGCTCAGGGGCGGGAGACCTGCCTTCGCGGCAGCCCCATCAGCCGTGCCATCCTCTGGCGCCAGTTCTGGCAGGCACGGCGCCAGTCCCTGGCCGAGGTGTTCGCCGACGAGTTGGCCCTCTCGGTCAACTGCGTACTCAAAGGGGATTTTGTGGAAGGGGTGCGGGCCCTGCTCATCGACAAGGACAAGTCCCCTCGCTGGCAGGCCCCGCAGGCAGGGGAGGCCTGGCTGGATGCCTTCTATCGCTGGCCCGAGGGGGACAACCCCTTGCGCCCCCGCTGACATGCGATCACACACAAGGAGCACACCATGACAAGGATTGGGTTTATCGGGCTTGGCAACATGGGGAGCCCCATGGCCGCCAACCTGGCCAGGGCGGGGCACAGGGTGCAGGTGTTTGATCTGGTGCCCGAGAGCCTGAGCCGGGCCATCGAGGCCGGCTGCATTGCCGCCGGGAATGCCCGGGAAGCGGTGAGCGGCTGCGAGCTGGTCATCAGCATGCTGCCGGCGGGTGAGCACGTGCGCAGCCTCTGGCTGGGGGAGAGTGCCGGTGAGCGGGGCGGGCAGGATCTGCTGGCGGCCCTGCCGCCCGGCGCCCTGGTCATCGACTGCTCCACCATAGACGTGGCCTCGGCCCGTCAGGTGGGGGCGGCGGCGCAGGCGCGCGGCATCCGTTTTCTCGATGCCCCCGTCTCGGGGGGCGTGGCCGGCGCGGCGGCGGGCACGCTCACCTTCATCGTTGGCGGCGAAAAAGCGGATTTTGAAGCGGCCAGACCCGTGCTCGCCTGCATGGGGCAGAACCTGTTTCACGCCGGGGCGCTTGGCGCTGGCCAGATCGCCAAGATGTGCAACAACATGCTGCTCGCCATCCATATGGCCGGCACCGCCGAGGCGCTGGCGCTCGGGGTCAAGGAGGGGCTGGATCCCGCCGTGCTCTCCACCATCATGGGCAAGAGTTCGGGCAACAACTGGAGCCTGGAGCGCTACAACCCCTGGCCCGGGGTGATGGAAAACGTACCGGCGTCGCGCAACTATCAGGGGGGCTTCATGACCCGGTTGATGGTCAAAGACTTAGGATTGGCCATGGCCCTGGCCGAGCATGCCCACAGCGCCGTGCCCATGGGGGCCCTGGCCCGCAACCTCTTCAACCTGCACGCCACCAAGGGGCAGGGTGCTCGGGATTTTTCCAGCATCGTCGAACTTTATCGGGACAAGACAGAGCCGGGTTAAGCGTCGCTGCCCGCTTTTTTACCCGATATTGACCTGCCATCTCACCAGGAGCATTTATGGATATCACACGGAAAGTCATCGCCATCACGGGGGCGGGCAGGGGGCTGGGCCGCGCCATCGCCCTGAGTCTGGCGGAGCAGGGGGCGCAACTTGCCCTCATCGACGTCAACCGCACCGATCTGGAGGTGACCGAGGCAGAAGTGCGCAGCCGTGACGGCCGCTGCGCCCTGTTCGTCTGCAACGTGGCAAGCGAGCCGGAGGTCGAGGCGACCTTTGCCGCCATCAAGGGACAGTTCGGTGCCCTGCACGGCCTCGTCAACTGTGCCGGCATCCTGCGCGACGGCATGCTGATCAAGGTGAAGGAGGGGGCACTGACGGAGAAGATGAGCCTGGCCCAGTGGCAGAGCGTCATCGACGTCAACCTCACCGGCACTTTCCTGTGCGGGCGCGAGGGGGCGGCGCTGATGGCCACCGGCGGGGAGGGGGGCGTCATCATCAACATCTCCTCCATCGCCCGGGCCGGCAACATGGGCCAGAGCAACTATGCCGCCAGCAAGGCGGGGGTGGCCTCTCTGGTGGTCACCTGGGGGAAGGAACTGGCCCGTCACGGCATCCGGGTGATGGGCATCGCCCCCGGCGTCTTTGCCACCGACATGACGGCGGCGATGAAACCCGAAGCCATGGCCCGCATGCAGCAGGCCATCCCGGTGGGCACCCTGGGGCAGGCGGCGCAGCTGGCCCAGACGGTGCAGTTCATCCTTGCCAACGACTATCTGTCGGGGCGGATTATCGAGCTGGACGGCGGCTTGAGGCTCTAGTCCCCCCCTGCATATACCCTCTCTGACGCCCCTCCTGCAGGGGCGTTTTTACAGGGGACAGGCCCCAGAGCAAGGGTGCATAGCCATGCAGGTCCGCTTTTTGAAAAGCGGGGCGACATCATGAAAAGTCGTGAAATATCAACGGGTCTTTCTTAATTTGAACCAGCTCACAGGCACCCCGGGTCAGTGCTGTAAAATTGCGCGCGGTCAAGGCGGCTCATGATTGACGGCAAGAGGGATTGCGGCCGGAATAGTCATGCAATATAGTTGCCGCCTTTTTCACGGGGTACGGATTTTTAGCCCCTCCCATGTCGCGCGCTGTATGAATACGGATGCTCAGCCGCCGCCTAATAAAACAGGTTTGAGATGGACAAGAAACTGGGGCTGGGTGCCCTCATTTCGCTGGTGATCGGCTCCATGGTCGGTGCCGGGGTTTTCAGTCTGCCGCAAAACATCGCAGCGCACGCCAGTGCCGGGGCCGTCGCCCTGGGATGGGCCATCACGGGGATCGGCATGATCTGCCTCGCCCTGGTCTACCAGAATCTCTCCATGCGTCGACCGGATCTCGATGGCGGCATCTTCAGCTACGCCAAGGCAGGGTTCGGGGATTTCGTCGGCTTCAACGCCGCCTGGGGTTACTGGCTGTGCCAGCTGCTGGCCAACGTCTCCTACGCCATCGTGGTGTTCAGTGCGCTGAGCTATTTCTTCGACACGCCGGACAATGTCATCTTCGGTGACGGCAACACCCCGGTCGCCATCACGCTCGCCTCCCTGCTCATCTGGTCGGTGCATGCCCTGGTGCTGCGCGGCATCCAGGTGGCGGCGCTGGTGAACATCGTCACCACCATCGCCAAGATGGTGCCCCTCATCGTCTTCTGTGTAGCCATCCTGCTCGCTTTCAACATGGAGACCTTCACCCTGGATCTCTGGGGGCAGGGGAGTCCCGAGCTCGGCTCCGTGATGGATCAGGTCAAGTCCACCATGAAGGTGACCCTCTGGGTCTTCATCGGCATCGAGGGGGCCGTGGTGGTCTCCGCCCGTGCCCGCCATCGCAAGGACGTGGGCCGCGCCACCGTGCTGGCGCTGCTCGGCGCCCTGGCGCTCTACGTCATGGTGACCCTGTTCTCCCTGGGGGTCATGAACCAGCCGCAACTGGCGGCCCTCAAGAACCCCTCCACCGCCATGATCCTGGAAGCCGTGGTCGGCCCCTGGGGCGCCTGGCTCATCAACATCGGCCTGGTGATCTCGGTGATGGGGGCCCTGCTGAGCTGGACCGTGCTGGCGGCGGAAGTGCCCTACATCGCCGGCAAGACCGGGGTCTTCCCGGCCTGGTTCGCCAAGGAGAACAAGAACGGCTCCCCCAAGGTGTCGCTCTGGTGCTCCACCTGCCTGGTGCAAATCTTCCTCATCATCATCTACTTCCAGAACAGCACCTATCTGGCGCTGGTGAACATCGCCACCTCGGCTGCCCTGGTGCCCTATGTCTTCTCCGGTGCTTACGGCCTCAAGCTGGCGTTGAAAGGGGAGACCTACGCGGGCCAGCCCCATCAGCGCAAGCGCGACCTGCTGTTGGCCCTGGTGGCCACCGTCTATGGCTGCTGGCTGGTCTATGCCGCCGGGGTGGAGTACCTCTTGCTGGTGGCACTGCTCTACAGCCCGGGGATCTTCATCTACTGGAAGGCGCGCCAGCACCACGGCCTGCGCAGCCTCAATCGGCTGGAGCAGGGGATGACGGCAGCCCTGCTCGGCTGCGCCGTGCTGGCGTTCTACAAGGTGATGGACGGTACCATTCCCCTGCATTAATCGGCACAATAAGGAGATGGCAAGATGCCATCTCTTTTTTATGGATAATGGCGGTCAAGTTGACCGCTGTTTCGTTATTGAAGGAATGTTTATGCTGTTTGTGGGCTATCTGGTGTTGGGCGCCTTCGCGGGCATGCTGGCCGGGCTGTTCGGTATCGGCGGCGGCCTCATCATCGTCCCCGTGCTGGTCCTGAGTTTTCACGCACAGGGCGTGGCGCCGGAGATCATCACCCATCTGGCCCTCGGCACCTCGCTGCCCACCATGATCTTCACCGGTTTCAGCTCCCTGCGTGCGCACCAGGAGGCAGGAGCGGTGGACTGGGGGATGATTCGGCGCCTGGGCGCCGGCATGCTGGTCGGTGCCTGGCTCGGCGGCATGACCGCCAACCTGCTCAGCGCCAGCACCCTCAACATCATCATCGGCTGCTTCGCCTGGACCATGGCCCTGCAGATGGGGCTCAATCTGAGGCCAAAAGCGGAGCGACACATGCCGGGCCCCCTTGGTACCGGGATCGCGGGCACCGTCATCGGCTGGATGTCGGCCTTGTTCGGCATCGGTGGCGGCTCGCTGACCGTGCCTTACCTCACCTGGAATTCGGTGCCCATGCGCAACGCCGTGGCCGCCTCCGCTGCCTGCAGCATGCCCATCGCCCTGGCAGGCAGCCTCAGCTACCTCTATGCCGGTTGGGGAGACGCCGATCTGCCCGAGTGGAGCGTCGGATTCATCTATCTGCCGGCCCTGCTTGGCATCGTGCTCACCAGCACCCAGTTTGCCCGTCTGGGCGCCAGACTGGCACACCGAATGTCACCCCGGCGGCTCAAGCAGGCCTTTGCCCTGCTCATGTTGCTGGTGGGTGCCAAATTCATGCTCTTTAGCTGAACCCTTGGCCAGATTGTTGAAAAATAAGGCGAACGGCTCGCGCAGCGGTAGAAAGCCGTTGCATTGAGGGGCCAGTTTGCCTATTCTCCTCGCCGGTGGTCCTATTGGTCCTCTCGCATTGATAACCCGTCGACCTGGTCAGGACCGGAAGGTAGCAGCCAAGGCGGGGGACTCGAGTGCCGGGATGTGGCTGGTAGGGCCACCACCTGTTTCTGCCATTCAACAAGTTACAGCTAATACCCCCTTCAGACCTCTTGGTAATCCACTTCTGTGGATGAATCAGGAGTCTTCAAAGTGAATCTCTGGCTCAGCCCTCAAGGTATCTGGTACTACCGCAAGGTGACAGTGCTCCCCAGTGGTCGCCGCAAAGACATTAAGAAATCTCTCCGTACTCGGGACAAGCTGGTCGCTCGTCAACAGGTGGCTCAGATGCTTGCCTGTGCGCGTTCTCGGGTAAAGTCTGAGTCTGTCCAACCAGAACCTCAGCCAAGCTCCCTGCCGGAGCCTCAGCGGCTACAGCAACAGACACCATCTGCGACCAAGCTAGCCCCTCAGTCAGTCCCTGCGGCTCCTTCTGCCATTGCATCCCCTGTACTTTCAGAACTCAGTGAGCGTTATCTGAAAGAGAAGGCGTTGTCTTGGGCACCCAAAGAGCTCAGCAACCAGAAGAACTACATTGGCTACTTCATCAAGGCGCTGGAGGACTGGTCCGAGGTTCGATAAAGGGGGGCTACTTTGCTGAGAGTTGCCCACACCAACATGTTCACAGAACCTGTAATTGGTCGAGCCTTAGGTAAATGGTAGGATGCCCTCTTGCGGGGTATGTTATTGCTTTAAGGATTGTTTATGAGATTTTCTTCTACTTGTTGTGCTGCCTTACTTGGTCTCTCGACTCCTTACGCTATCGCTGACTGTTGGATTGTCACAAACATTAGTGGTTATGGAGCTACAGCACATGACAACTATAATTTCACCGAAGACAAAATAACCAATGGAGTCTTCCAAGTGGCGGTAGATGGTGACAACAGCAAAGTGACAAGTGTAGGCAAGAGCTTGAGTGGGGACGGGTTGGTGTATGTAGAGGTATCAAAAAATACCTTAATTGGGTTTTACCACGACACAAATTTTACAACAGTTGAAACTTGGTCAATTACTACTGATAAAAAAGTGCTCTATACCAAGATCATAAACGCACCGGACAATAGCTGGACTACTTCACGTTCGATGGTTGGTGATGTAGTGGGGCACTGTAACCCCGCACAAAATAATTGATGGAAAGCCCCAATGGGGCCCATTATTACAAACGCCCTTGGTAAACTATGGAAATAATCTGAGCGGCCTTTTCAGCATTAATGCGCCTCTGAGTTTTCCCCCGTAGGTGTCCGTTCGTCAATCATTCAACCATCCTGCCATCCTGCCATCCTGCCATCCTGCCATCCTGCCATCCTGCCATCCTTTTCATCTCACCGTCTGAGCCCCTGCCTGTCCCTCTCATACGCCCTGCCCCAAGCACATCATAGACAATTTCTTACACCTTCTCTGTGGCCACCAACAATGTACAGGGCAGGTAGAATGGGCCAAGGCTTAAAGTAAATAATTCCGTGGTTCATAACGCATTCTTACGTGAAATCTTCAGGTTTATTTGAACCACAGAGGCCAAGATTTCAAGAAGGAGTGTGGTTAGGGCTCAGGATCACTTGCTCAAACCTGCCCTTAGCCTAGCGATCAAGTTATTAGAACGATTTCCTAAGCATTCAATCCGTCTGAGGTACTGATCCATAGAATCAGCATTATTCTCCCCGTAGATTGGTGCCAATGCATCATAAATTTTATTCAGTGTTGATGTTGCCCCTAACATACCTATTGCTTCAGCTTTCGCCAGTGTCTCTCTTATTGCATCATGATACATAAACACCTCTCTGAAAATGTTCGTAGGGCCGTGGGCTCCATAAATTCAACTATAGGCAGATCCTAACACTCCATAGCCAATCAGAGAATACGATCGCCCTTTACAAGCTCTGCTTATCGTTTGACGCATCCCGATACTGATGGCATTTTTGACGAACAAAATAAGTGAAGACTGTTCAGTTTTTGATGAAATCCCAATCGTTGGAGAATGTCTATGCAGCTAGACGAGTTTGTAAAAACCACGATTTTGCAGGTGATAAAAGGTGTAAAAGATGCACAGGTAGAAGCTATCGAGTTTGGTGCGATTGTTAACCCTCGTGCAAACGGAGGATTGGGTGAGCAGACCGCAACAGACGTCTCCTTTGATGTAGCTCTAAGTGTTACAGGTACAAGTGCAGAGGAAATGGGAGGAAGAGTTGCTATAGCCTCAATTATAAATTTTGGCGGTAAAGCAACTGGCTCTGATTCTCGACAAGAGACTAGCCGTATCCAATTCAGTGTTGCTGTAGCACTCCCAACTGAAGCTCGTCACCAACGTGAACCAGATCAGCCTGTGCATGTACCCCAACTAGCGCGCCCTTGAGGGGCGCCGTTTTCTGTGGTTGCTCAAAGGAGCCCTGATGATTGGCATGATCGCATCTCTACTCAAACCGGGCCTGCCCGAACACCCGGACTCCTCGCAATATCAGGGGGGCCGGTTCAACAATGCCGTGACACCCCAGGCGCGAAGCCTCTGGGAAGGGGCCAGGCTCTGGTGGGACTTTCTGTTCGCCAAGCCTGAGGGCACGGTGCCGGATCGCGCCATTCCGGTACAGGTCATGACCCGGGAGGGGCTCATCGCGGCGCCGGACAACAGCGTGTGGCGCCTCGGCCACTCCACTCTGCTGCTGAAGTTGCAGGGCACGTTCTGGCTGACGGATCCCGTGTTCAGCGAGCGGGCCTCACCGGTGCAGTGGTTCGGCCCCAAGCGCTGGCATCAGCCGCCCATCACCCTGGAGGCGCTGCCTCCCATCGAGGGGGTGATCCTCTCCCATGATCACTACGACCATCTCGATCACGGGGCCATACTGGCGCTGCAGGAGAAGGTCGGCCACTTCATCACGCCCCTCGGGGTGGGGGCGCGCCTCATGGCCTGGGGAATTGCGAAGGAGAAGATCCGCGAACTGGACTGGTGGCAGCAGACCCGAGTGGGCGGTGTCACCCTGGTAGCGACCCCGGCCCAGCATTTCTCCGGCCGTGGCCTCGGGGACGGCAACCAGACCCTCTGGGCCTCCTGGGTCATTCGCGGTGAGGGGGTCAACCTCTTCTTCAGCGGTGACAGCGGCTACTTCGACGGTTTCAAGGAGATTGGCAGGCGCTACGGTCCGTTCGACGTGACCTTTCTCGAGACCGGGGCCTACGACAAGCGCTGGGAGCTGGTGCACATGCTCCCGGCGCAGACGGCGCAGGCGTTTCACGATCTTGGGGGGAAATGGCTCTATCCGGTGCACAACGGCACCTTCGATCTGGCCATGCACCGCTGGAACGACCCGCTTGAGCAGATTGCCCGCCTGGCTGCCGAGCAACAGATCCCCCTGACCACGCCTGTCATGGGGGAGCCTCTGGAGGTGTTGAGCCCCCATGAGGGCAGCCCCTGGTGGCGCGATTGACCTGAGTGCCCTCCAAAGACGGTGTCACCCATCAAAGGGGCGTGCGGGAGGCTGGGGGCGGGCCCTGTGAGCGCCCCCAGCCTCCCCATCCTCTGTGCCGGACCTGCTATGGCCAGGCGGGGAGGGCGCACGGGAGCGCCTTGCCCGCGTTATCTTCTGCCACCAGAGTCTTGCTGATACCTTACTCGGGCTGGGCGGCAACCTGGCGCTTGAAGGGACCTGGCTTGTTGGCTTTGCGGTGTTCCGAAACCAGGATCAACAGGCGCTGCAGGGCGATGAAGCTGAACAGCAGCAGGCCGATGATGATCTTGGTCCACCAGGAGCTGAGGGTGCCGTCGAAGTTGATGTAGGTCTGGATCAACCCCTGGATCAGCACCCCGAACAGGGAGCCGAAGACGGTGCCCACCCCGCCGCTCAGCAGAGTGCCGCCGATGACCACGGCGGCGATGGCATCGAGCTCCACCCCGACGGCGGCGAGCGGATAGCCCGCCGAGGTATAGAGCGCAAACACGATGCCTGCCAGGGTCGCCAGGGTGGTGGAGAGCAGGTAGATGCGAATGGTGGTGTGGCGCACCGAGATCCCCATCAGGGCCGCCGAGGTGGCGTTGCCGCCGATGGCGTAAACGTTGTTGCCAAAGCGGGTGCGGTTGGCGAGCAGGATGCCGAAGACCACCACCGCCAGCATGATGAGGGCCAGCAGGCTCAGGCGACCGCCCCCCGGTATCTTCCACGACAGGCTCGACAGGTAGGTGAAGGTGGGGTGATCGATGGGCAGGGACTGCTCGGAGATGAGAAAACTGGCCCCCCGCAGGAAGAACATGCCCGCCAGGGTGATGATGAAGGCGGGGATCTTCAGGGTGTCGATCAGCCAGCCCATGAGGGCGCCAAAGCCTGCTCCGAGTACCAGCACCAGGGGGATGGCCAGCACGGGGCTGACGCCCAGCTTCCCGATGAGGGTTGCCAGCAGCACGCCGGTGAAGGCGATGACGGCCCCCACCGACAGATCGATGCCCCCCGAGAGGATGACGAAGGTCATGCCCACCGCCACAATTCCCAGAAACGCGTTGTCCGTCAGAATGTTGCAGATGATGCGGGTGGACATGAAGGCAGGGAAGGAGGCCAGGCAGAGCAGATAGCCCAGCACGAAGACCATGATGGTCACCATCAGGGGGAGGTTGCGTTTAAACATGGCGAGTCCCTCGCTGGAAGAGGTGGTTGAGGGCCGGTGATTGCATGACCAGCACCGCCAGCACCACCAGGGCTTTGACGATCTGGTTCCACTGGGGCTGGTAGCCGGAGAGCAGGATCCCGGTGTTCACCCCCTGGATGATCAGTATGCCGATCAGGGAGAGGGCGAGGTTGAAGCGCCCCCCCATCAGGGAGGTGCCCCCTATCACCACCGCCAGAATGGCGTCCATCTCGAGCCAGAGCCCGGCGTTGTTGGCATCGGCACCCCGGATGTCGGCGGCGACTATCATGCCGGCGACGGCGGCCATGATGCCGCTCAACAGGTAGGTGGCGATCACCACCATGGGGGTGTTGAGCCCGGCGTTCTTGGCGGCCTTGATGTTGATCCCCACCGCTTCGATGAAGAGGCCGAGGGCGGTGCGTTTGGTCAGCAGCCAGAGCAGCAGCGCCATGCCCAGGGTGATGATGACCGGGGTGGGCAGATAGAAGAGGGAGCCGCTGCCGATCCAGGCGAGTGCGTCGTTGTTGAAGGTGATGATCTGCCCCTCGGTGATGAGCTGGGCGATGCCCCGGCCCGCCACCATGAGGATCAGGGTGGCGACGATGGGCTGGATCTTGAACACCGCCACCAGCAGGCCGTTCCACAGGCCGCACAGAAGGCCCACCCCGATGACGGCGGCGAAGATGACCGGCAGGCTGTGACCGCCGGTGGCCAGGCTGGCCATGGTGGCCCCGCTGATGGCCATGACGGCTCCCACCGACAGGTCGATGCCGCCGGTGGCGATCACCAGCGTCATGCCGAGGGAGAGCAGGGCCACCGGGGCACAGCGGTTGAGGATGTCGATGAGGCTGCCAAACAGCCGCCCATCCTGGATGTGGATGGCGAAGAAGTTGTCGGCGACCAGGGCATTGATGAGCAGCACGCACACCAGGGCGGCGCACTGGGCCGAGCCCGTGGGCCACTCTCTGCGGGCGCGCGACCCCTTGGTGAGGGGGAGGATGGATGACGTCATATCAGGCCTCACATGCAATGGCGTTCATGATGGCAGGGACGCTCAGGGCGTCCGTCGCAAGCTCTGCCACCTGTTTTCTGTCACGAAGGACGATCACCCGATCGGCATAGCCCACCAGCTCCTCGAGCTCGGAGGAGATGACCAGCAGGGCCAGCCCGTTGGCGCAGAGGGATTCGATGAGGCGGATGATCTCGGCGTGGGCCCCCACGTCGATGCCCCGGGTAGGCTCGTCCAGGATCAGGAACTGGGGTTTGGTGAGCAGCCAGCGGGCGAGCAGCACCTTTTGCTGGTTGCCCCCGGAGAGAAACTGGATGGGCTGCTCCGGTCCCGGGGTCTTGATGGCCAACTGCTCGATGAGGCGGGCGGTGATCTCGTCCTGCTCCTTGCGAGACAGGGGATGCAACCAGCCCCGCTGGGCTTGCAGGGCCAGCACCATGTTCTCCCGCACCGAGGCCGAGGCGATGATGCCGGCGCTCTTGCGATCCTCCGGGCAGAAACCAAAGCCGTTGGCGGCCGCCTGGCGTGCAGAGCGGATGGTCACCGGCTTGTCCCGCACCCGGCACTCGCCGCTGTCGCTCGGCACTATGCCGAACATCAGCTCGGCGGTCTCAGTACGACCGGACCCGAGCAGGCCGGCGAGACCCACTATCTCCCCGGGCATGACGTCGAGACTGAAGGGGGCGATGACTCCCCGCTTGCCATAGTCCCTGAACGACACCATGGGCTGGTTGCTGCGCAGTGTCTTGCCCGCCCGCTTGAGGGCATTGTCGTCCAGCTCGCGTCCCAGCATCATCTTGACCAGCTCCAGTTGTGGCAGTGCCTGGGTGTCGCGGGTGCCGACCAGCTCGCCGTTGCGCAGCACTGTGATGCGATCGCTGATGGCGTAGACCTGATCGAGAAAATGGGTGATGAAGATGAGGCTCACCCCCTGATCCCGCAGGCGCGTCATCAGGGAGAAGAGCATCTGGACTTCGCTGGCATCCAGGCTCGCGGTGGGCTCGTCCAGGATCAGGATCCTGGCGGAGAGGGACACCGCCCGGGCGATGGCCACGATCTGCTGCATGGCGACCGAGTAGTGGTCGAGGGGCAGGGTGACATCCATCTCGAAGCCGTGGCTGGCCATGATGGCGCTGGCCTGCCGGGTCATGGCGCCCCGGTCGATGAAGCCGAAACGGCGGGGCTCATGGCCGATGAAGAGGTTGTCCGCCACCGACATGTTCGGCAGCAGGTTGACCTCCTGATAGACGGTGCCTATCCCCAGACGCTGGGCATGGGCGGTGTCCGTCGGGGAGATGGGGACGCCATCGAGTTCGATACGGCCGGCGTCTCGCTGATAGACACCGGTGAGGGTCTTGATCAACGTGGACTTGCCGGCCCCGTTCTCGCCGAGCAGCGCCATGATCTCTCCCCGGCGCAGGGAGAAGTCCACCTGATGCAGGGCCCGTACTCCGGGAAACGCCTTGCATATTCCGCGGGCATTCAATACGACATCGTGAGTGTTCTCTGACATGAACATTGGCTCTCCGATATAGCGCGCCATACAAGTTCAATCACTTATATGGCGCGCTATGTGACAGTCTGGCGGGGGAGCGGGATTAATAACCCATGTCTTTTTTCAGCTCGAGCTGCGCCTCGGCACTCCCGGGCTCAAACAGTTTGGACTCCGTCTTGATATGTTTGGGGGGCAGGGTGCCATCTTTCTTATAGGCCAGCAGGGCATCGAAGGCCGGTCCCGCCATATTCGGCGTGAGCTCCACCGAGGCATTGGCTTCGCCTGCGATCATCGCCTTGAAAATATCCGGCACGCCATCGATGGAGATGATCTTGATATCCTTGCCCGGTTTCAGCCCTGCCTCTTTAATGGCCTGGATGGCGCCGATGGCCATGTCATCGTTATGGGCGTATACGGCGCAAATATTCTTGCCGTTATTTTCCGCCTTGATGAAGCTCTCCATCACCTCCTTGCCTTTGCTGCGGGTGAAGTCGCCGGACTGGGTGCGGATGATCTTGATGGTGGGCACGGCCGAGACGGTGTCGAGGAAGCCCTTCTTGCGATCCAGCGCCACGCTGGCACCCACCGTGCCCTGCAATTCCACCACGTTGCACGGTTTGCCATCCTGCTGCTTGATGAGCCACTGGGCTGCCACTTCCCCTTCGTGGACGCTGTCGGCGGCGACCCCGGTCATGAAGAGACCGTCATCTTTTACCGTGATATTGCGATCCAGCAGGAAGACCGGGATCTCGGCCTCTTTCGCCTCCTGCAATACCGGCTCCCAGCCAGTCTGTACCACGGGGGCAATAAAGATGGCATCCACCCCCTGGGCAATAAAGGAGCGAATGGCCTTGATCTGGTTCTCCTGTTTCTGCTGGGCATCGGCAATTTTCAGGATGATGCCGCGTTTTTGGGCTTCGCTCTTGGCGACCGATGTTTCTGCAGCTCGCCACCCGGATTCAGAACCAATTTGCGAGAAGCCCACGGTCATCTCTGCAGAATATGCAGTGGCCGAGAGAATAAGGGTGCTGATAATGCTCGCCAGTTTCACTTTTTTATACATATGACACTCCTTTGTGATGCATGGTGAAATAAACCGGAACACGTCAGGTTTTTATTGTACGGGTCAAGGTTATAGGCTCTTGAATTAAACGGCGGGAGGTGGCTCACAGAAAATTTTCAGCAGCACGATGCTTCATACAAACAGCAGAAGAGTTCATATATCTAGCCCTGCCAGTATTGATTTTTATGCATATTTATTTAATTAGGCAACCATTGTGTCCAGAGTGCCGCCTGCTTTTTGCCCCCGGTATCGGGGGCGCAGGCACGCAGATGAGGGGCCCTCGTCAACGAAGAGGGGGATATTCCCCTGGCACAGGCGACCCTTCGGGGTGCACCGCTGCCAGCAGATAATCCACGAAGGCCCGGACCCGGGCCGAGAGGTGACGGTGCTGTGGATAGAGGGCGTAGAAGGGGCGGGATCGCCCCGCAAAGGGGGTCATCACCTCGATCAGCTTGCCTTGCAACAGCGCCTCGGCCGCCACGAAATGGTAGATCTGGAACAGACCGCCCCCAGCCACCGCCCAGCCCAGGCCCGCCAGCACATCGTCAAGCACCCGCTGTCTGCTCTGAACATGAAGGTCGACAGGGTCCCCCTGCTCGTTCACGAACTGCCAGGGGAAGGGGCGACCCGTGCTCGGGGTGATGAACTGGATCAGATCATGTTGCGACAGCATCTCCAGGGAGGTTGGCGCGGGGCGGCGGGCGGCATAATCGGGGGCGCAGAAGACCCCGAGGCTGGCATCCTCCAGCTTGCGGGCGATGATCCTCCCATCGCGCGGCTCCCCCAGCCGGATGGCCAGATCGTAACCATCCTCCACGAAGTCGATGTTCCTGTTGGAGACATTGAGCTCCAGCTCGACCTCGGGATAGGCCGCCATGAAGCCCGGCAGCAGGGGCACCAGACGGTGGTGGGCATAGACGGTGCCCACGCTGATGCGCAGCACTCCTCTGGGGTGGCGCTGGCGGCCGGTGATGGCCCGCTCGGCCTCGGCGATCTGCTCGAGCGCCTGCTGGCACTGTTCCCGATAGAGCTCCCCGTCATGGGTGAGGCGCACGCTGCGGGTGGTGCGATGGAAGAGTTTGACGCCGAGCCTGGCCTCGAGACGCTGGATGGAGCGGCTCACCGAGGCGGGCGTCACCCCCAGTACCTGAGCCGTGGCGGTAAAGCTGCCAAGTTCGGCTGCCTTGCAAAAGAGCTCTATGGTGCCGAGCTGGACGGGGTCGAAGGCACGGGACATATGTTCATCCATGTAAATAATCAAGTTCAATGGTGTGAGTTTATTCATCTGTGGGTAATCAGTAAATTGCTCATCGAGGGCGGCCCGGTGGCCGCCCGATCGATCACTGCCATCAAAAGGAAGATCACGATGAAGAACACCCTCAAGGCCGTGCTGGCCTCACTGCTGCTGGCGACCACCGCTGCGGCCAGCGCCGCCCCGAAAGGCGAGATCCTGGTGCTGCTCTCGAGCGAGACCGAACTGCCGCTGCAAGGGGGCAAGAGCCTGATCACCGGCTTCTACCAGAATGAACTGGGGGTGCCTGCCGCCGCCCTGCTGGAGGCCGGTTATACCCTGACCCCGGTGACCCCGAGAGGGAACCGGCCCGTTGTCGACAAGCACTCCGTCGATCCCCAGTACTTTGGTGGCAACCCGCAGGAGATGGTGCGCATCGGCGCCGTCGTGGAGGGGTTGCTTGGCGCCGGCAAGGTGCTCTCCCTGAGGGAGGTGCTGGCATCCGGTCCCGAGCGCTATACCGGCCTCTTCATTCCCGGCGGCCACGCGCCCCTCATCGATCTTGCCAAGGATCCCGAGGTGGGGACCCTGCTTCGCCACTTCCATGACAACCACAAACCCACGGCCGCCATCTGCCACGGCCCCATCGCGCTGCTGGCGGCGCAGGTGGATCCGGCCGGGTTCGAGCAGTCGGTCATTGCAGGCAAGGCGGACGGCGCCAGAGAGTGGATCTACGACGGTTACAGGATGACCATCTTCTCCGACAAGGAAGAGGCGGTGTTTGAAGGCTCCCTTGGGGGTGACACGCTGCGCTACTACCCGGCGAAGGCCATGGCCCAGGCCGGTGGCAGCATGCAGTTCGTGGCACCCTGGCAGCCTGGCGTGGTGATCGATCGCGAGCTCATCACAGGCCAGAATCCCTTCTCCGACCACGCCCTGGCGAGCGCCTTCATCGCGGCGCTGGACAAACAGCAAGGGGCAGACTGACGCCAGGAGAGGCGCAAGTTCCCCCCTTGATCAGTGCAGGCAGCCCCCATGGGCTGCCTTTTCATGCCCCTGCCTTGGCGAGAAACGCCTTCATGGCGGGGGTGACACTGTGTTTTCGGGTGATGAAGGCGATGGTGCCTGCGCTCGCATCGCTCAGGGGATGGCAGGGCAGTTTGAAGAGCTGCTGGGCGGTGGCGGCGATGCCGGCGCTGACCACGGCGCAGCCCAGGCCGTGACTCACCCCGTTGACCAGGTGGAACAGGGAGTCGGTCTCCAGCACCACCCGCAGGCTGATCTGCTGGCGGGCGGCGGCCTCGTCCAGGTAGCGGCGAAACTGCATGGTGGTGCTTGGCAGGATCAGGGGGAGATCTTGCAGGTCCGCCAGGGTCAGCGGCCCGGTCGGGGCGCAGTGGGCTGGCAGGGGGCCCAGCAGGGCCATGGGGTTGGGGTGGCGAAGCTGGACGTCGAGGGCCCGGCGCTGATGCTCGGTGAGCAACTCGTCAAAGCCGAGCCCGATGTCGATGCGATGCAGATCCAGCTGCTCCATCAGGGTGGCATGGGTCATCACGCAGAGGTGCAGGCCGACCTTGGGGTAGGCGTCATTGAACCCCTTGAGCAGCGGCATGATGTCGATGCTCGACTGGGGCACGACGCCGATGCGCAGCGCACCCGACAGCCCGCCCCGAAAGAGGCTGAGCTCCTGGCGCATGGCATCCTGTTCCTGAAGCATCCGCTCGGCGTGGTGCAGCACCACTTCCCCCGCCTGGGTCAGGGCCACGAACTGGCTGTTGCGCACCACCAGTTCGGTGCCAAGTGACTTCTCCAGGGCGGTGATGCTGGCCGACAGGGTCGGCTGGGTGATGAAGCAAGCCTTGGCCGCCTTGGCGAAGTGACGGTGCTGGGCCAGCTCGTAGAAATAGTGCAACTGCTTGATATTCATCGTGGTAATGGCAGCAGGCAAAGGCAATGAGCGACAAATTTAATCAATCGACATCCCGATGGCAATAGAAGTTATCTATTGGTGAATAGATTTGTTTCATTGGTTTTGGCGCGGCGGCTTATCTAAACTTGAGGCCCGAATACAGCTTATAAGCGTCTCGCATGATCCCTTTCAATTCACGGTTGCCCAGTCTGGATGAGCTGGTGGAGGAGGTGGCCGTGTCCGTCAACATCAACGGCATCAACCATGCCGTCATGATGGCCACCCCGGACGATCTCGACGATTTCGCCATCGGTTTTCTGTTTGGTGAGGGGATCATCGGGGGCAACCACGATGTACACGATATCCAGAGCACCCCGTCCGAGCACGGCATCGTGCTCGATGTCACCATCGCCAACCGCTGTCTGGCTGTGCTGGGTCAGCGCAAGCGCCGTCTGGCCGGTGCCAGCGGCTGTGGCATCTGCGGCGTGGAGGCCATCGAACATGCGTTGCCCGTGCTCACCCCGCTGACCGCGGGCGTCCCCTTTGACACCGCCTCTTTGCAGGATCTGCGGGAGCGTATCGTCCCCTGGCAAAGCAAGGCCCGCCAGAGCGGCGCCCTTCATGCCGCCCTGGCGCTGGATGATCGCGGCGAGATCCTGGCCTGCCGGGAGGACATAGGGCGGCACAACGCCCTGGACAAGCTCATCGGCATGCAGCTGCGCCAGCCGGTGCAGGCCGCCACCCTGGTGATCACCAGTCGCTGCGGCAGCGAACTCATTCACAAGGCGGTGCAATTTGGTGCCGCTCACCTCATCAGCCTTGCTTCCCCCAGCCAGCTCGCAGTGCGACTGGCCCTGAAGTACAACCTGACCCTGATCCATGTGCCCCGATCCGATGCCCCGGTCTGCTATGCCAGCCCCCGCGCCCAGGATCACGTTGGAGACTCCCATGTCCAGTCATATTGAGAAACCGGCCAAGGCCGGCGGCTTTTCCTCCCTGCAGTCCACCTTCAAGCAGGTGCTGCGCAGCCAGAAGACCCGCCAGAACATCAAGAACCTGCTGCGGGTCAACCAGACCGACGGCTTTGACTGTCCCGGCTGCGCCTGGGGTGACAACAAGCAGGGGGCCTTCCAGTTTTGCGAGAACGGCGCCAAGGCGGTGGCCTGGGAATCCACCGGCAAGACGGTGGGGGCCGATTTCTTCGCCGAGCATTCGGTGCGTCGCCTCGCCACCCAGAGCGACTACTGGCTCGAATACCAGGGGCGACTGACCGAGCCCCTGCGTTACAACCCGGCCACCGATCACTACGAGCCGGTGAGCTGGGATCAGGCGTTTGCCCTTATCGCCGACAAACTCAAGAGCCTGGTCAGCCCCGACGAGGTGGAGTTCTACACCTCGGGACGCGCCAGCAACGAAGCCTCCTACCTCTATCAGCTGTTTGGCCGCCTCTATGGCACCAACAACTTCCCCGACTGCTCCAACATGTGCCACGAGGCGAGCGGGGTGGGGCTCATCCAGTCCGTCGGGGTGGGCAAGGGCACCGTGGTGCTCGATGATTTCGACGCCGCCAAAGCCATCTTCGTCTTTGGCCAGAACCCGGGCACCAACCACCCGCGCATGATGAACGCCCTGCGCAAGGCGGCGCGCCAGGGGTGCCAGATCGTCACCTTCAACAACCTCAAAGAGGTGGCCCTCGAGCGCTTCGCAAGCCCCCAGAGCCCGGCGGAGCTACTGACCCCGGCGGCCACCACCATCAGCCACCAGTACCTCACGCCAAAACTGGGCGGTGACATGGCGGCCATTCGCGGCATGGCGAAATACATCCTGGAAGAGGAGGGGGGGCGCATCGATCTCGCCTTCATCGAGCAGCACACCGCGCACTTTGACGACTACCTGGCCCAGGTGAAGGCCACGGAGTGGACGCAGATCGAGGCGCAATCCGGCCTCGGTCGGGAGGCGATCACACGGGCGGCGCAGATCTTCGCAAGCAGCGAGAGCGTGATCAGCTGCTGGGCCATGGGGATCACCCAGCACAAGCATTCGGTCGACACCATTCGCGAAATCGTCAACCTGCACCTGATGTGCGGCCAGATTGGCAAGCCGGGGGCCGGACTCTGTCCGGTGCGCGGTCACAGCAACGTGCAGGGCAACCGCACCATGGGGATCAACGAGAAACCCAATGCCGCCTTCCTCGATCGCCTGGAGCGCCGCTTCCCGGTGGGCTTCAAGCGTACGCCGGGGCACAACGTCTACGAGGCCCTCAAAGCCCTTCATGGCGGCAAGAGCAAGGTGCTCATCTGCCTTGGGGGCAACCTGGCAGCCGCCGCGCCGGATACCGAGTTCACCTATGAAGCGATGCGAAGGAGCGAGCTCAACGTGCAGATCAGCACCAAGCTCAACCGCAGCCACCTCATGGTGTCAAAAGATGCTCTTATCCTGCCCTGCCTGGGCCGTACCGAGCTCGATCAGCAGCGCACCGGGGTGCAGAAGATCACCGTGGAGGACACCTTCAGCATGGTGCACGCCTCCACCGGGATGAACGAGCCGGTCTCGCCGCTCTGTCTCTCCGAGATAGACATCGTGGCCCGCATGGCCGAGGCAACGCTCGGCAGCGATCGGGTGGACTGGCTGGCGCTGCGGGATGACTACGCGCTGCTGCGGGATCTCATCGAGGAGACCATCGCGGGCTTTGGCGACTTCAACCGCCGCATCGAGGAGCCCTGCGGTTTCCATCTGGAGAACAGCGCCGCCCTGCTGCGCTGGAACACAGCGAGCGGGCGCGCCGAATTCAGGGCGAGCCGTTTGCCGGACTCCATCCTGCCCGAGTGCACCAGCCACGCGGAGCAGATGGTGGACCAGCCCGTGCTGCTGCTTCAGAGCCTGCGCTCCCACGATCAGTACAACACCACCATCTATGGCATGGATGACCGCTATCGCGGCATCAAGGGGCGACGCAACGTGGTCTTCATGAACGAGGAGGATGCCAGGAGGCTGGGGCTCGCCGAGGAGCAGCGGGTGGACATGAGTGCGGTGTGCAACGATGGGCGCGAGCGGGTGGTGCGGGGCTTTAGCGTCATCTTCTACGAGATCCCGAAAGGCAACATCGCCGCCTACTACCCGGAGACCAACCCCCTGGTGGCCATCGAGAGCATAGGGGAGGGCTCCTTCACCCCCACCTCCAAATCGGTGCCCGTGCTGGTGACCCCAAGCGCCGCCTCGGTCGAGAGCCTGGCCGTCACGCTCTGATCCCCTGATATGGATACCGTCCGACCCCTGCCATGGCAGGGGTTTTTTATGGCCGAACGGTGTCCGGCAAAGCCTGGGCCGATCAACCCAGGGCCACCACCACGCAGTTTCGGCCCTGGCTCTTGGCATCATAGAGCGCCTTGTCCGCCTCCTTGAGCACGGCGGCGATGCTGGTGGCATCCGCCCCCCAGTGGGCGACGCCGAGGGAGATGGTGATGTGGCCAGCTACCTCCATGTCGTGGCTCGCCACCCGGGTACGCAGGCGCTCGGCGATCTTCTGCGCCTGTGCAAGGGAGACCCCGGGCAGCAGCAGCAGGAACTCCTCGCCGCCGCTTCGACACAAGGCGGCATCGGAACGCAGATCCTGCTGCATCAGGGTGGCGAGGGAGACGATGACGGCATCCCCCACGTCGTGACCGAAGCGGTCGTTGATGGCCTTGAAGTGATCGATGTCCAGGGCAATCACCGTCAGGGGCTGACGCTCGACCTCGTACTCGTCCAGCATCTGCTGCATGGCCCGGCGGTTGAACAGGCCCGTCATGGGGTCGGTGTGGCTGTCGGTGTGCAGCTTGTCGATCTTGGTGTTGAGCAGCCCCAGCCCCTTGAGGATGGCCTGCTTCAACTGGGCCGCTTCGAAATACCAGGCGCGGATCCCCGAGATGCTGGTGGCGGCCCCCTGCTGATCCATGAGTCCGGCCCGGTTGGCCAGTTGTCGCAAGGGTCTGGCGATGATGGTGGCCGAGAGCCAGATGACGAAGAGAATGAAGAGGGTGACCGGGATCATCCCCTTGAGGATCTCCAGCATCTGTTCATCCAGGCCGGCCAGGGTGGCGCTGCGGGGGCGCTGGGCCACTATCCCCCAGCCTGCGTCCGCCACCGGGGCAAAGCCTGCCAGCATCTCGCTGCCCCGGGAGTTGAGCACGCTTTGCGCGCCATCCTGTCCCTTGAGCACCGCATCCACCACCCGGTTCTTGCCAATCTTCTGGCCGATGCGCTCCGGGTTCGGGTGGTAGATGAGGGTGCGCTGGCGGTCCACCACATAAAGATAAGAACCATCCTGGTAGTAGTGCTGCCCCAGCAGGCTGGAGAGCACGCTGGCGGACTCCAGATAGATGGTGCCGGCGACATAGCCGAGGTAGCGCTTGTCTGCCGAGAAGATGGGGTGGGAGAGGCTGATGAGGTAGTTGCCAGTGAGGGAGACCAGGGGATCCGCGATGAGGGGCTGCTGGCTTGCCAGGGTCCGGCTCGCATTGGCCGAGGTGAGCTTGACCCCTTTCACATGCAACGCCTCGGGAGAGACGGCGACGATGACGGAATCGGTGTTCACGATGGCCACCGAGTTGAAGGTGTTGGTCTGCTGGCGCAACTGGCCTGCCACCTCCTCGAGTCCATGGAGGTCGTTGCCCTGCAGCAAGGGGGCGAGCCGGGCCGCGCCATAGGCCAGCTGTCCCTGGGCCGAACGCAGCATGGTCTCGGTGGAGGCGGCGAGCTTGGTGGCATAGACCCGGTTTGCCTCCAGGGTGCTGTCGATGAGCAGTTGTCTTTGTGCCTGATAGATGGCGTAAAAGCTGTTGCCAAAGGTAGCCAGCACGCCGATGACGGCCAGCGCAAGGATGAGGCGATGCAGATCAAACCTCAGCAGCCAGTGAGAGTGCATGAACGAAACGGATCCTTGTCGTGGCGTCGGGGCAGTGCGGCAATTTTAAGGGGGGTGACCGCCCAATGCCATCGTTAATGTGATTCTCGAATGGTTCCCTTTCATGGCGTGTCCCGGGGGGATGTTCCGTCCCCTGTCGTCATGAGGCCGGTGAGGGCGGGATCCGCCAGCTCCGCCACCGTCTGCCAGAAGGGGACGACGAGGGGATTGTCGTTGCCCGGCGGGCGAATGAGCCCGATGATCCAGCTCGCGTCGGCCTCCCCGAGGGGCAGGGTCAGCACATCGGGATGCTCAATGGTGGTGGAGGAGGGGACCAGGGTCCAGGCGATGCCGGCCGCCGCGGTGGCGATGCCGGCGGCGAAGTCGTTCACGTACTGGATGTCCTGAAAGCGCAGGCCGCTCTGGGCGAGGTAATGGATGAACTGATCGTAAAAAGAGGGGGCCTTGTCCCGGCGCAGGATGGCGAGCGGCTTCTCCTGCAGATCGGCGAGCCCTGTCACCCCCTGATAGCCTGCGGGCAGCACGGCGACGAAATGGGCGCGCACCACGGGCAGCACCGGCCAGCCCTTGGGGGCGGGCAGGCGGCAGAAGCCAAGATCCAGGCGGCCCTCCGCCAGCGCCAGCAACTGGTGATGGGTGGAGAGATCGTTGAGCTCGATGGCGACCCCGGGGCGGCTGGCCCGAAAGCGGGCGATGGCGGCGGGCACCAGCAGCTTGGTGGCGACCCCGAAGCCGATGCGCAGGGTACCCGCGTGGCCCGCCAGCACGTCGCGGGCGCTGCGGGCGAGCTGTTCGCTCTGGGCCACCAGGGTGCAGGCGTCGGCGTAGAGGGCGCGCCCGAGCACCGTCAGCCGGGTGCTGCCGGCGTTGCGCTCGAACAGCTCGCCGCCAAGGTCCGCCTCCAGCCGGCGGATCTGCTTGCTCAGGGCCGACTGGGTGACGTGCTGGCGCGCCGCCGCCTGACCAAAGTGCAATACCTCCCCCAGGGTGACGAAGGCTTTCAGGTCTCTCAACTCCATGTTGCCTCGCTTGATTCCAGATAGGAATGATAGGTGGTCATATTTGTCATTGGACGGAATTCTAGAAGTGTTGGATGCTGGTGCCAACTCATTTCGGACCCCTGTACGGGGTCGACGTATCACGGGATGGCCCCGCCATCCGAGCAGAAGGAGCAACACCAGATGCATCATCACAAGTTCAACGACTTCCCGAACGGTTTCCTCTGGGGCGCCGCCTCCGCCGCCTATCAGGTGGAAGGGGCCTGGAACGAGGAGGGCAAGGGCCCCTCGGTATGGGACAGCTTCACCAAGCTGCCGGGCAAGACCTTTGACGGGAGCAACGGAGACGTGGCGGTGGATCACTACCACAGGGTGGAAGAGGACGTGGCGCTGATGGCCGAGATGGGGCTCAAGGCCTATCGCTTCTCGGTGAGCTGGCCGCGCATCTACCCGGCGGGGCGTGGCGAGGTGAACGAGGCGGGGCTCGCCTTCTATGACAGGCTCATCGATGCCCTGCTGGCCCACGGCATCGAGCCGGTGCTGACCCTCTATCACTGGGATCTCCCCCAGGCCCTGCAGGATGAGTATGGCGGCTGGGAAGACAGGCGCATCATCGACGACTTCGAGCGCTATTGCGTGACTCTCTATCAGCGCTTCGCTGGCAAGGTGAAGTACTGGGTGTCCCTCAACGAGCAGAACTACAACCTGACCAACGCCTATCAGCTTGGCACCCATCCTCCCGCCGTGCAGGACAGGAAGCGTTTCTTCGCCGCCAACCACATCGCGTTTCTCGCCAATGCCCGGGTCATCAAGGCGTTTCGCCAGCACGTGCCAAACGGCCTGATCGGACCGAGCTTTGCATACTCCCCCGCCTATCCGGCCTCCTGCGCCCCGAGCGACATGCTGGCGTTCGAGAATGCCGAGGAGTTCACCAACCTCTGGTGGCTGGATGCCTACTGCTTCGGCCGTTACCCCCAGGCGGCGCTCGCCTATCTGCGGGAGACCGGCGAGGCGCCGGAGATCCTGCCGGGCGATCTCGAGCTCTTGCGCGAAGGCACCCCCGACTACATCGGGGTCAACTACTACTACACCCTGACCTTCACCGACAACCCCCTCGGCGGCCAGACGATGCAGCGCATCAACACCACGGGCAAGAAGGGCACTACGCCCTCCAGCGGCATTCCCGGCCTCTACAAGACGGCCCCCAATCCGCACCTTGAGACCAGCAACTGGGACTGGGCCATCGATCCCACCGGGATGCGCATCGCCCTGCGCCGGCTCTCCTCCCGCTACGCCCTGCCGCTGATGATCACCGAGAACGGCCTGGGGGAGTTCGACAAGCTGGAAGCCGGGGACAAGGTGAACGACGACTACCGTATCGCCTATCTGCACAGCCACCTCAAGGCGTGCCGGGAGGCGATGCAGGACGGGGTCGAGCTGATTGGATATTGCGCCTGGTCCTTCACCGACATCCTGAGCTGGCTCAACGGCTACCAGAAGCGCTACGGCTTTGTCTACGTGGACAGGGACGAGCAGGGAGGATCTCTTCGTCGCATCAAGAAAGAGAGCTTCCACTGGTACAGCCAGGTCATTGCAAGCGGTGGCAAGACCCTGTAACGGGCCCGGTGCGCCGCACCTCGTCTGCCCAATGCCGGAAGGCCCCCTCATCGGAGGGGGCCTTCCTTGTTTGTGCAGCTGACAACCATGACCGCCTAGATAAACATGCCGCCCGAGGCTTCGATGCGCTGGGCGGTGATCCAGCGGCAGTCATCGGAGAGCAGGGCGGCGATGGCGCCACCGATGTCGTCGGGCTGACCCACCCGGCCAAGGGCGGTCTGGCTCGCGAGAAAGTCGTTGACTCCCTTGTTGTCGCGCACCACGCCGCCGCCAAAATCGGTCTCGATGGCGCCGGGGGCCAGCACGTTGACCGCGATGCCCCTGGGGCCCAGCTCCTTGGCCAGATACTGGGTGAGCACCTCGACGCCCCCCTTCATGGCGGCGTAGGCGGCATAACCCGGCATGGCGAAGCGGGTGAGGCCGGTGGAGAGGTTGAGGATGCGACCGCCATCTGCCAGGAGGGGCAGGAGCGCCTGGGTCAGGAAGAAGGTCCCCTTGAGGTGGATGTTGAGCAGGGTGTCGAACTGCTGCTCCGTGGTCTGCTCGAAGCTGGCATGAATGCCGATCCCGGCGTTGTTGACCAGGAAGTTGAAATGGGTGCGCTGCCACTCCCGGGCGAGCAGTTGCGTCACCTCCTCTGCAAAGGCCGCGAAGGTGGCGCTCTCGCCCACGTCCAGTGTAAGGGCATGGGCCCGAACGCCGAGGGCGCGGGCCTGGGTCACCACCGCCTCCGCCTCTGCGGCCTGGCTGCGATAGGTGATGATGAGGTCGACGCCTTTGGCGGCGAGGGCCAGGGCCCCGTGCTTGCCAAGGCCGCGGCTGGCCCCGGTGATGAGGGCGATGGGTCTGGTCATGGTATGACTCCTGTCAGGGTGGCGGACACAGGCTCGATACGAGCCGACCAGATCACTGTATTGTTCCTTTTAAACTGGATAAATAGCGTGATAATAGAATCACTGTTCCGTTTATCGAGACAATCAGGCCATGGATCAACTGGATGCGATGAGAGCCTTCGTGCGGGTTGCCGAGCTGGAGAGTTTTACCCGCTGCGCCGAGCAGACGGGCATCCCCAAGGCGACCCTCTCTGCCGCCATCCGCCGGCTGGAGGAGCGCATGGGGACCCGGCTCCTGCTGCGTACCACGCGGCGGGTGCAGCTCACCACGGACGGCCAGCTCTGCTATGCCAGATGCCGGGAGCTTTTGGCGGACATGGAGGAGTTTGACGGCCTGTTTCGCCAGGGGGGGCAGATCTCGGGACAACTGCGGGTCGACATGCCAAGCCGGATGGCCCGCCACCTGGTGATCCCGGCCCTGCCGGACTTTCTGGCGCAGCATCCCGCCCTGCAACTGATGCTGAGCAGCACGGACAGGCGGGTGGATCTGGTGCGCGAGGGGTTTGACTGCGTGGTGAGGGTCGGGGCGCTTGAGCCCTCCAGCCTGGTGGCCAGGCCCCTTGGTCACTATCGCCAGATCAACTGTGCCAGCGCAGGCTACCTGGCTCGCCACGGGGTGCCCCGCACCCTTGGGGATCTGGCGGGCCACCGGCTGGTGCACTATGGTCCCGGGTTTGGTGCCGGGCAGGGGCGCAGCGAGCCCGGCTTTGAATACCTGGCAGAAGATGGCCGCCGCGCCCTGCTGCCCATGGCGGGGGCCCTCATGGTCAATGACAGCGAGACCTACCTGGCGGCGGCGCTGGCGGGGCTTGGTATCATCCAGATGCCGCGGGTGGGGGTCGAATCCCTGCTCGCGGGGGGCGAGCTGGTGAGCATCCTGCCCCAGTGGCAGCCGCCGCCGCTCCCCATCCACGCCCTCTATGCCCATCGCCGCCAACTGGCCCCCAGGGTCCAGCTCTTCATCCACTGGCTGGCGGGGTTGCTCGCCGCCCATCTCGGGGGCGCCTCAGAGGCGGCTGCGCCTTGAGCGAAACTCGCGGGGCGAGAGGGCAAACGCCTCACGAAAGAAGCGGGTAAAGCTGCTCTGGCGGGCAAAACCCAGGCGCTCACCCACTGTCTGCAGGGGGAGGGCGGGATCCTGCAACAGGCGGCAGGCCTCCTCCCGGCGTACCCGCTCCAGCAGGCCCGAGAAGTGGCACCCTTCCTCCCGCAGATGGCGGTTGAGGGTCCAGCGGGTCAGCTTGAGGTGCTCGCACACCCCATCGAGCAGAGAGGAGGCCTCGGCGCTCTCTTGCCACAGCTGCTGGCGGATGAGTGCCATCACCCTGTCCCGGTAGCGGCTGCTTGGGCGAAGCTGGGCCATCTGCCGGTCGAGCTCCCCGAGCAGCAGGGGTTGCAGGGGCAGGTTGCACTGCCCGTGGGCGAGATCGAGCAAGGCGGCGGGAAAGCGCAGCTCGAAGGCTGCCCCCTGCTGCAACCGCCCTTCCAGCCAGCCTGCCAGCTCACGCCACAGCCTGGGGCGTACCGGGGTGGGCAGCACCAGCAGCCCCTGGCCCGGGTGGTAGAACTGGAGCAGGGCATAGAGGTGGCAGAGGTTGGCCAGGCTGCTCAGGGCGATGACGTCCGGGTGATCGGACTCCGAGTGGTAGCTGATCCTGGCCTGCCCCGCTTCTTCTTGCAGGCGGATCTCGTCGCTCTCGCCGATAAGGGGGCGGTAGGCGAGGAAGAAGTGCAGGGCCTGGCGAAGGGTGGCGGCGTTGCAGCACAGGCTCGCCAGCGACATGAAGTCGGCAAAGAGGCCGGGGAGGGCGGGAGGCGTCCAGTCGAGGGCCAGATCCACGTGGGGGGCTGCCCCGGCCAGCAGCCGGAAGTGGCGCCCGGTGTCGAGCCGCCCCTGGGGGATCAGCAGCTCTTCGTGAGCGATGCCGCAGGGGTGCAGGAGGGCAGCAGGATCCCGCCCGCGGGCCTGCCAGTGGTTGAGGCAGTGCAGGGCAATCCGGTTGGAGACGGTCTTCACGGCAAAAATCCTTGTCAGCGGTGGCCCACCATCATCGACCAACGGCGGCGGATTGCCGTGAGCCAGCGCCGCTTTCATGTTTCAGATTTGTAACCAAGGGTAACCCTGCAACCCTTTTCACACTTTTCAATCCTGCTCCCAACCGGCAACTTCCTGCACCCGACGGGCAAGTGAGGCGGGCCGCTTTTGCATAGAGTGGCGACTCCTACACACACAAGGAAGATAACAACAATGAAACACCACTCGCTCTCCCGAACCCGTGTCGCCCTCGCCATCGGGGCCCTGCTGCTGGCAGGGTGCAACGACAACGATTCCACCCCCAAGCCCGAGCAGCCCGTTCTGGGCCACCGCACCGTCACCCTCATCGAGCAGGACGGCCTGCAATTCAAGGATCTCGATGGCAGCGGCACCCTGACCCCCTACGAGGACTGGCGCCTCGGCGCCGCCGAGCGAGCCCGGGATCTGGTGGGCAGGCTCACCCTGGCCCAGAAGGCAGGGCTGATGATGCACGGCACCCTGGTGCTGGACGGGGCGGGGCGGGTGAACCTCGCGGCCATGGACAAGATGCTGCGCGAGGACGGGGTCAACACCTTCATCACCCGCATGGCCGGTGATCCGGCGGCCATCGCCGCGGACAACAACACCCTGCAGGCCCTGCTGGAAGGGGTGGGATTCGGCATCCCCATGACGGTGAGCACGGATCCCCGCAACCACTTCACCCATGATCCCAACGCCACCAGCATCGGTGCCGGGGCCTTCTCCCAGTGGCCCGAAACCCTGGGGCTGGCCGCCATCGGCGATGCCGCCCTGGTGCAGCGCTTTGGCGACATCGCCCGTCAGGAGTACCGGGCCGTCGGCATCCACGAGGCCCTCTCGCCCCAGGCGGATCTCGCGACCGAGCCGCGCTGGGGCCGCATCAACGGCACCTTCGGGGAAGACAACCTGCTCGCCAAGTCCCTGGTCAAAGCCTACATCGAGGGCTTCCAGCAGGGGAGCGAGGGGATAGGCAAGGAGAGCGTGGTCACCGTGGTCAAGCACTTCGCCGGGGCCGGTCCCCAGAAGGACGGGCTGGATGCCCACAACCCCTGGGGCAAGGAGCAGGTCTACCCCGGCGGTCAGTTTGCCTACCATCTGGTGCCCTTCGAGGGTGCCTTCGAGGCCAGGGTGGCCGCCGTGATGCCCTATTACGCCATGCCCCTGGGCCTGACCCAGGATGGGCAGCCCGTCGAGGAGGTGGGGTTTGGCTTCAACCGCCAGATCATCACGGATCTGTTGCGGGGCCACTTCAAGTTTGACGGCGTGGTGCTGAGCGACTGGGGCATCGTCAATGACTGTGACAGCCGCTGCGAGCAGGGGCTGACCCAGGATGAAGTCAATGCCGGGGTGAGCCCCTGGACCGTGCCCTTTGGCATGTCCTGGGGTGTGGAGAAGCTCACCAAGGCCGAACGTTATGCCAAGGCCATCGACGCCGGGGTGGATCAGTTCGGTGGCGTGGAAGATCCGGCGCCCCTGCTGGCGGCGGTGCAGAGCGGTCTGGTGACCGAGGCGGCCATCACCACCTCGGCCGAGCGGATCCTGGCCCAGAAGTTTGCCCTCGGGCTCTTCGAGAATCCCTATGTGGATGCCGAGGCCGCGGTGGCCCTGGTGGGCAAGGCCGAGTTCCAGCAGGAAGCCCAGGCCGCCCAGGCGGCGTCTCACGTGCTGCTGAAGAATGAGGGGGCCCTGCTGCCGCTGAAGGCGGACGGCAAGCGGGTCTATCTGCACAATGTCAACGCCGAGGTGGCCAGGGCCAACGGCTATACGGTGGTGACGAACCTGGCCGACGCGGAGCTTGCCATCGTGCGGGTCAACGCCCCGGGCGAGCAGGATCCCCGCTTCCCGTTTGGCAGCATCCACTTCGGTCAGCTCGGTTTTGCCAGCAATGACCAGGTGGTGCAGGAGACGGCCCATGAAGGGGTCTACCGCGGCGCGGATGACTATGCCGCCATCCAGGCCATCGAGCAGGCCGGGGTGCCCCTGGTGCTCTCCGTCTATCTGGACAGGCCCGCCATCCTGACCGAGGTCGCCCCGGCGGCCCGGGTGCTGCTCGTCAACTTCGGCGCCCTGGATCAGGCCCTGTTCGATGTCATGAGCGGCACCCAGAAGGCACGCGGCAAGCTCCCCTTCGAGCTGCCCTCGAGCTGGCAGGCGGTGCTGGCCCAGTCCCCGGACGTGGCCAAGGACTCACAAAGCCCGCTCTATCCCTACGGGGCCGGTCTGGCCTATTGACGGACAGGGATGTTCTGTCTCTCATCAAGGCGCCTTCGGGCGCCTTTTCCATTGCCCCCATCGACAATCCCGGTTTGGCGCAAGGGGTTGGCTTGGGCATAATGGCGCCCCGGCAACGGGTGCGGTGGCCAGTGTGGCAGGCACCCGGTCACAGTGCACAGGAGATGAGATGAAATTTATCGGAGCCCACGTCAGTGCGGCGGGCGGGGTGGAAAACACCATCGCCCGGGCCAAAGCCATCGGGGCCAACGCCTTCGCCCTGTTTACCAAGAACCAGCGCCAGTGGCAGGCGGCGCCCCTCTCCGAGGCCAGTATTCGTGCCTTCAAGGCCGCCTGCGAGAAGGAGGGCTTTCGTCCTGAGCAGATCCTGCCCCACGACAGCTACCTCATCAACCTGGGTCATCCCGACCCCGACGCCCTCGCCAAGTCCCGGGATGCGTTTCTGGACGAGATGAAGCGCTGCGAGCAACTGGGGCTGTGCTACCTGAACTTCCACCCGGGCAGCCATCTCAAGCAGATCCCCGAGGCGGTGAGCCTCAAGCTCGTTAGCGAGTCCATCAACTGGGCGCTGGAGCGCAGCGAAGGGGTGACGGCGGTGATCGAGAATACCGCAGGCCAGGGTACCAACCTCGGCTGGTCGTTCGAGCATCTGGCCACCCTCATCGACGGGGTAGAGGACAAGAGTCGGGTCGGCGTCTGCTTTGACACCTGCCACGCCTTCGCCGCCGGTTACGATCTGCGTACCCCCGAGGGGTGCGAGGCGGTGTTTGCCGACTTCGACCGCATCGTGGGATTCCAGTACCTCAAGGGGATGCATATCAACGGCGCCAAGTGTACCTTCGGTAGTCGGGTCGACCGTCACCACAGCCTGCGGGAGGGCAACCTCGGCGAGGCGGTGTTCCACCACATCATGAACGACGACCGTTTCGACGGCATCCCGCTTATCCTCGAGACCATCGACGAGTCCATCTGGGGCGAGGAGATAAGCTGGCTGCGCAGCCTGGCCGGGAGCCCGCGCCCGGCGTGATGCCGGGGTCCACCATTGGGTAGCAAGGAGAGACGATGCACGACGAGACAAGGGCGCCCCTGCGCTTTGGCATTGCCGGGGCGGGGGCCATCGCCCGGCGTTTTTGCCGCGATGTGAACGGGCACGCCAGGGGAGCCGAGGTGGTGGCCATCGCCGCCCGGGACCAGGGACGGGCGGACGAGTTCGCCCGGGATCTGGGGCTGCCCCACGCCTATGGCAGCTATGAGGCCCTGGCCGTCAGCCCCGAGGTGGAGGCCGTCTATGTGGCGGTCATCCACCCGGAGCACGCGGGCCTGGTGAGGCAGATGCTGCTGGCGGGCAAGCACGTACTGGTGGAGAAACCGGCGGTGACCCGGGTGGCGGATTGGGACGCCCTGGTGGCGCTCGCCCACGCACGGGGCCTGCTGCTGCTCGAGGCCATGAAGGTGATGTGCTTTCCCGCCATGCGCGCCCTGTTGCAGCGCCTGCCCCTGCTGCCGCCGCCGCGCGAGCTGCGGGCGGCGTTCGGTTCGGCCCAGCCCAGGGTGGGCAAGCTGTTCGATCCGGCGCTGGATGGCGGCGCTGCCTGGGACGTGGGGGTCTATCCCCTCTGGCTCCATGCCGCCCTCTGCCATCGGCTGGGGCTGGGCTGCCCCGCCCCCGAGGTGACGCTGACGCGGGCTCCGGGGGAGGTGGATCTCGCCGCCAGCTTCACGTTCGATGAGCCGTTTCGGGCCGAGCTCGAGGCCTCCATCATCGAGGATCTCGAGCGGGAAGCGTCCTTGTCCGGGGAGGGGTGGCGCCTGGTCATCGAGGGCAAGTGGTGGAATCCCCAGCACATTCGCTGGCAAGGGGGGCCTGCTCCCGTCATCTGGCCGGCGGACATCTACCTGCCGGTGGAGGGGGGCGGCATGCAGCACGAGGCGGATCACTTCGCCGATTGCCTGCGCCACCGGCTGCTGGACTCCCCCTGGGTGCCCCAGGCCGTGACCCGGCAGGTGCTCGGCTGGATTGAAGGGGGACTCGCCGGCTGAGGCCGGGGAAGGGCTGAGGGCCGAGGGGTTCATCGGCTGAACGACAAGGGCGCCAATGGCGCCCTTGTCGCATCCGAAGGGGTTCTCACGCCAGGGTCTGGGCGCGGCAGAAGGCCAGGAAGCGGCGCAGGGCGACGGAGTGGAACTTCTGCTTGTGCCAGACGAGGGAGAGCTGACGGGGGAAGCGGCGACTCGGGGTGAGGGCCACCAGGCGCCCCTGTGCCAGCCGGTCCGCCACCGCGAGGCGGGAGATGAAGGAGATGCCGAGCCCCTTCTCCACCGCCAGCATCACCGCCTCCAGGGTATTGAGCTCTATCCCCGCCTGCCAGCGGGGCAGGTGGGGCTGGAGCTGCTGCTCGAACTGCTCGCGGCTGCCGGATTGCGCCTCGCGCAGCACCCAGGTTTCCCCGGCAAGCCAGCGCAGGGGCAGCTCGAGCTGATCCGCCAGGGGGTGACCGGGGGCGGCGATGATGAGCATCTCGTCCTCCAGCCAGGGTTCGCTCACCAGGTCCGGGTGGTGGTTCTCCCCCTCGATGAGGGCGAGATCCAGTTCGAAGTGGGCGAGGGCATGGCACAGGAGGTGGGTGTTGGCGATGGTGACCCTGGGGGCGGCCCCCAGCTCCTGGGCCCCCTCCGCCAGCAGGGCGGGCAGCAGGTAGTTGCCGATGGTCTGGCTGGCCCCGAGGTGCAGCTGGCCGCTCGGCTCGGCATCGGGGCTGAAGAGCTGCTCTATCTCCTGCATCCGGGTCAGCAGCTCCTCGGCGGCCGGTTGCAGCAGGCGCCCCTCGCTGTTGAGCTGAAGCCTCGGGTGCACCCGGTCGAACAGGGGCGTGGCGAGCTGGCGCTCCAGCTCCTGCAGCGACTGGGAGACGGCCCCCTTGCTCAGGCAGAGTTCATTGGCGGCGCCCCCCAGGTTGCCGTGGCGGGCGATGGTGGCAAACACCTTGAGTTGTTGCAGGGTGAGCTTCATATCGTTTGATTTTCCTAAACGCTAAGTTCAATTCATTTAGATATCGTAAACGATAGACCCCCTTTATCCTATGCCCATCGTCATCATCAAGAGGGTATTCGCCATGATCGCAAGAACCCGCCGCTCCCTGGCCGCCGCCCCGACCCCCATGGCCGGTCTGGCTCTGGGGATCGCCAGCCTCGGCTGGTGCTGGGAAAATGCCGGTCAGTTCGATGGCCGTCTGCAACTGCTAGGGGCCGCCATCGCCGCCGTGCTGCTCCTCGTCCTGACCTTCAAGTTTCTGATCCACCCGCGCCTGCTGTGGCAGGATCTCGCCCATCCCGTGGTGGGCAGCGTGGTGCCCACCTACGCCATGGGGACCATGGTGGTCTCCAAGGCGGTCGGCCTGCTCGCCCCGACCCTGGGGCAGGGGCTCTGGCTGTTTGCGGTCGTCGTCCACCTCGTCTTCCTCGCCACTTTTGTCTGGCACAGGGCCAAAGCGTTTGAAATCCATCACATGGTGCCGAGCTGGTTCGTGCCGCCGGTGGGGATCATCGTGGCTGACGTGGCCTACCCGGGCGGTCCCTTCGCATCCCTGGCCACCGGCCTGCTCTGGTTCGGCATGGCCTGCTACGGCCTGATGCTGCCGCTGATGCTCTATCGCCTCATCTTCAGCCACGAGGTGCCGGATGCCGCCAAGCCCACCATCGCCATCCTGGCCGCCCCGGCGAGCCTGTCGCTGGCCGGCTACCTCACCGTGAGCCAGGATCCCTCCCTGCTGCTGGTGGCGGTGCTGCTCGGGATCGCCGTGCTGATGACCGGCATCATCTACCTGGCCTTCATCAAGCTGCTGCGCCTGCCGTTCTCGCCGGGTTACGCCGCTTTCACCTTCCCCCTGGTGATCGGGGCCACCGCCCTGTTCAAGGTGAGTCACCTGCTGTCGCAGTGGCCACAGGCGGCCCGCTATGCCGAGCAGCTCCATCAGCTGGCCTATCTGGAGCTGGGTGTGGCCACCCTGGTGGTGGGTTACGTGGCCCTGCGTTACCTGATGTTCTTCCTGCCGGTCGTGCAGGATGACCTGCCGGGGCAGCCTGCACGCCGCTAGGCACAAGGTTTTCATCCCCCCTCGTCATCGACCCCGCCCGTGCGGGGTCTGCCGTTCGTGATGCAGTGACACAGAGGGGAATCAAATGAAGCAGATTAATTTTGTCAATCCGTGAAGTGGCTTAAATAGTTGCCCATACAGGCGACATTCAGTTGGCGTTAACTGGTAATACCTGTCACGATGCGCGCCACTTTATCTTCCCATTGTTTTGTCGTGCCCCATGTCCTCATCTGATCCCGTGTTTGACGCCCGATTCCAGCCTCGTCTGCTGCACCCCCGTTACTGGTTGAGCTGGCTCGCCCTCGGCGCCATCGGTGTGCTCGCCTTCGTTCCCCCGCGCTGGCGGGATCGCCTGGCCGATGCTCTGACGCCCCTGGTATGCGCCATCTCGAAGAAGCAGATCTACATCGCCAGGACCAACCTCGCCATCTGCTTCAAGGAGAAGAGCGAGGCCGAGCGGGAGGCCATCCTGATGACCTCCATCCGGGTCGGCCTCAAGAGCCTGCTGGGCTTTGGCGAGTTCACCTGGCGCAGCCCCGCCCACGTGATGGGGCGGATCCAGGTCAGCGGCTGGGAGCATATCGAGGCGGAGCAGGCCGCTGGCCGACCGGTGATCCTGGTGGTGCCCCATAGCTGGCCCATCGACGCGGCGGGCTACTACTTCGCCCAGCGGGGCCTGCCCATGTGCACCATGATGAAGAGCGCCCGCAACCCGGTGTTCGACTGGCACATCAACGGCGCGCGGGCCCGGCACGGCTGCCGCGTCTATGAGCGCAGCGCCGGCATCAAGCCGGTGATCAAGGCGGTGAAATCCGGCCTGAGCTTCTTCTATCTGCCGGATCAGGATCACGGCCGGGAGGCGAGCCTGTTCGCCCCCTTCTTCAACCACCCCAAGGCGACGTTGCCGGCCCTGCCACGGCTGGTGAAGCTGACCGGTGCCCGGGCCCTGCCGGTGCTGGCCTGCTATGACGAGCAGGCGCACGGCTACCGGTTGGAGGTCGAGGCTCCCTACGCCGACTACCCGAGCGCGGATCTGATGGCGGATACCTGCCGCATGAACGACAGCGTGGAGCGCCAGCTCTGCCGCCACCCGGGCCAGTACATGTGGTTCCTCAAGATCTTCGACACCCGTGAGGATCAGGTGGGGCCGGATGGCCTCTACGAAGAGGGGATCCGGCGCATCCGCCGGGGCCTTGCTCCTCATCCCTGAGCCTTGCGCTCACCCGGTGCAAAAATGTGGCCCCAAGCGGGCCACTTTTTATTTCTAACTTGTCTGATCAGTGACTTGGCGCGGTGGCGCTGTGCAGGGCAGGGTAGAAAAAGTTGTCAGGATCACTAAAATGACGGTCTGTTTTGATGATTCGATGGCGACCATGTCCGCACAAGATCCGGTGTTTGATACCTCTTTTCATCCGCGCCTGCTGCACCCCCGTCTATGGGGCAGCTGGCTGGCCGTCGCCCTGCTCTCCCTGCTGGCCTGGGTGCCGGCAAGGGCACGGGACAAGCTGGCCGACTACCTGGCCCCCCTGCTGCTGCGCGTCTCCAGGAAGCAGGCCTACATCGCCGACACCAACCTCAAGATCTGCTTCCCCCATCTCGACGAGGCGGGCCGTCAGGCCCTGCTGCTGAAATCCATCCGGGTGGGGCTCAAGACCTTCCTGGGCTTTGGCGAGCTGACCTGGCGCAGCCCCGACTTCCTCAAGGGGCGCGTCAAGGTGAGCGGCTGGGAGCACGTGGAAGCGGAGCGGGCAGCCGGTCGCCCCATGATCTTCGTGGTGCCCCACACCTGGGCGGTGGACATGATTGGCCGCTACTTCCCCCTCCAGGGGATCAAGATGTGCACCATGATGAAAAGCCCCAAGGATGCGGTGTTCGACTGGTACATCAACCGCGAGCGCAGCAAGGGCGGGCGTATCTACGAGCGCAGCGTCGGCATCAAGCCCGCCATCAAGGCCCTGCGCAGCGGCGACAGCTTCTTCTACCTGCCGGATCAGGATCACGGCCGGGAGGCGAGCCTCTTCGTGCCCTTCTTCAACCACCCCAAGGCGACCCTGCCGGCCCTGCCCAAGCTGGTGAAGCTGACCGGTGCCCGCGCCGTGCCCATTCTGGCCTGCTACGACGAGGATCAGGGGTGCTACCGGCTGGAGATCGAGGCGCCGTTCGACCCTTATCCCACTGCGGATCTGGTGGCGGACGTCAACCAGATGAACCGCATGGTGGAGCAGCAGCTTGGCCGCTTCCCCGAGCAGTACATGTGGTTTCTCAAGATCTTCGAAACCCAGGAGCACGATCAGGGCGAGGACGGTCTCTACGAGGCGGGGATCCGCCGCATCCGCCAGGGGCTGCCACCGGAACCTTGATCGACACGGCCCCCTTGCGGGCCGTTTCTGACAGGGGTGGCAGGCCACCAGCAAACAGGTGCAAACAAGGTGCAAATAGGGTAAAAGGGCGGTCATGAAAATTCCAAATCGAATCCAACCTCTGGTTGATGACGGCCTGGTGGACGATGTCATCAGCCGGCTGATGAGCGGCAAAGAGGCCGACGTCTATGTGGTGCGCTGCGGCGACGAGATCCGCTGTGCCAAGGTCTACAAAGAGGCGTCAAAGCGCAGCTTCAAGCAGGCCGTGGTCTATCAGGAAGGGCGGCGGGTACGCAGCAGCCGCGATGCCCGCGCCATGGAGAAGGGCTCCAAGTACGGTCGCAAGCAGCACGAAGAGGTGTGGCAGAACACCGAGGTGGATGCCCTGTTCAAGCTGGCGGCGGCCGGGGTGCGGGTGCCCAGGCCCTATGTCTGCCTCGATGGCGTGCTGCTGATGGAGCTCATCACCGACGCCGACGGCAACGTCGCTCCCCGTCTCAACGACGTGGCCCTGACCCGTGAGCAGGCTTTGGTGGATCATGGCAAGGTGATCCGCTACGTGGTGCGCATGCTCTGCGCTGGCCTCATTCACGGGGATCTCTCGGAGTTCAACGTGCTGGTGGACGAAGAGGGGCCCGTCATCATCGACCTGCCCCAGGTGGTGGATGCCGCCGCCAACAACCAGGCCAGGGCCATGCTGGAGCGGGATGTCGACAACATGCGCAACTACTACGGCATGTATGCCCCCGAACTGCTCAAGACCCGTTATGCCCGGGAGATGTGGTCCTTGTTCGAGGATGGCAAGCTGGGCCCCGAGACCGAGCTCACCGGCCTGTTCGAAGAGAGCCGGGAGGCCATCGATCTGGATGGCGTGCTGCACGAGATAGAGAGTGCCCAGGAGGAGGCCATGGCCCGCCGGGCCAGGTTGCAGGCGGAGCAGGAAGAGGAGTCCTGACGGGCCTTCATTCCAATCAACAAGAGCGCCATGGGCGCTCTTTTGTTTTGGAACCCTGGTTCAGAGCCCGGTCAGGGGCGGCGCTTTGAGACGGGGCCCCTGGTAACCCGTCACCTCGCCAAAGCGCGGATGACCGCTCTCCCAGTCGGCGGCGGCGGTGCGAATGGCCTCCTTGTCGACGCTCACGAAGTTCCACCAGATCTGCAGCGGTCTGGGCAGGGGCTCGCCGCCGATGAGTAGCAGCCGGGCGCCCGGGCGCAGGGTCAGCACCACCTCCCGGTTGCCGGGGGGCAGATAGAGCAACTGCTCCGGGGCCAGGGCCTCCCCTGCGATGATGGTCTCCCCCGCGAGGGGAAAGAGGCCGTGCTCGAAGGCGAGGTCCAGGGGGAGGGTGATCTCGCCTCCCTCGGGGGCGTGCAGATCCAGCCCCAGAATGGGGGAGAAGTGCAGGGTGGGGGCGCGCTGGCTGCCGTGCTCGCCGATGAGCAGGGTGAGGGTGATCTCCCCTTGCTGCCAGCGGGGGAGCGTCGGGTAGTGATCGAAGCGGGGCGGGGTATGCTGATCCGCCTCGGGCAGGGCTATCCAGAGCTGGGCGGCGTGCAGATCGGGCTGGTTCGGGACCGACTCCTCGGTGTGGGCAATGCCCCGTCCTGCGGTCATCAGGTTCACCTGGCCCGGACGGATCACCTGCTTGCTGCCCAGGCTGTCCCGGTGGAGGATCTCCCCCTCCAGCATCCAGGTGAAGGTCTGCAGGGCGATGTGGGGGTGGGGCCCCACATCCATGCCGGGGGCGCCGGGGGCAAAGCGGGTCGGGCCGATATGATCGAGAAAACACCAGGGCCCGATGGTGCGCCGCTCCTTGACCGGGATGGCGCGAGCCACCGGGATGCCGCCCACATCGGTGAGGCGGGAGGCAATGCGTTGCCACTGTTGTGTCATGGGGTGCTCCTTGTCGAGGAAAAGGTTGGCGCACGCGGGCGCAGGTTGCAGCGTCTGCCGGGAGTTGGACATGCCGTCTCGCCCGGTGCCGGTGAGCGATGCCGAGGTTACTATGCCCCAATCCGGCGCCGGATGGCAAAGACGGGGCACAGCGCCTGCCCTGAGGGCCCAGCCCGGCAATTGCAGCCGGGTACTGTATGAACGTACAATAGTCCCATCCCACTCTTGAGCCCGACCACCTGCATGACCGACATCCAGCCCCTCCCTCCCGTGACCCCGCCGCTCGACGGCTTCATCCTGACCCGCCATGGTCGGGATGTGCAGGGGCGTACCGAGATCGTGATGTGGCTCTGGAGCGCACAGGGACCTGTACGGGTGGTGGTGCCGGGGCAGGAGCCGGTCTTCTTCCTGCCGGAACGCCACCTGGAGGAGGCGGCCGAGCTCTTCAAGGGGGCCGGGGTGAGGGGGCGTTTTCGCCGCCTGCCCATGCACACCTTCGAGGGGAGCCGGGTGGTGGGCTGCTACTTTGCCACCCTGAGCGCCTTTCACCGCGCCATCGAGCTGCTGCTCATCCGCGGATTGGAGCACTTTGAGGCGGATATCCGCCTGCCCGAGCGCTTTCTCATGGAGCGCTTCATCACCGCCGGGATGCGCTTTGACGGCAAGGCGAGGCGCAAGGGGGGCAGGCAGGGTTACTGGGAGGTAAACGAGGCGCGTTGTGCGCCGCAGGCGGTGACGCCGACCCTCTCCTGGGTCTCCCTGGACGTGGAGTGCGCCATGGATGGCACCCTCTTCTCGGTGGGGCTCCATAGCGAAGAGGACGCGCGGGTCATCATGATTGGTGCCCCGGAGCCGGACTCGCAGGACTGGGAGACCCCCGTCGAGTGGGTGGCGGACGAGCCTGCCCTGCTCGGTGCCCTGGAGGGCTGGTTCAGCCTGCACGATCCCGATCTCGTCATCGGCTGGAACGTGGTGAATTTCGACTTTCGCCTGCTGCTGCGCCGCGCCGAACTCCACAAGCGGCGGCTGCGGCTCGGGCGCGGGCGGGAGCTCTGCTTCTGGCGCTCGTCCCGAAACGACCCCCAGAGCGGCAACGTCATCATCCCGGGGCGCATGGTGCTGGACGGCATCGATACCCTCAAGAGCGCCACCTGGCAGTTCCCGAGCTACAGCCTGGATGCGGTGGCGAGCGAGCTGCTCGGGCGGGGCAAGGACATCGAGGACGTGGCCAACCGGGGGGAGAAGATCACCGAGCTGTTCCACTCCGACAAGGAGGCGCTGGCCCGCTACAACCTGGAAGATTGCAGGCTGGTGTGGGAGATCTTCGATTTCTGCCACCTCATCCCCTTCGCCATCGAACGCGCCTCCCTCACCGGTCTTGAGCTCGACCGGGTGGGCGGGTCGGTGGCGGCGTTCACCAACCTCTATCTGCCACGGCTGCACCGCGGTGGCTATGTGGCGCCCAACCTGCCGGCAGACGGCGGGCTCGCAAGCCCCGGCGGCTATGTGATGGACTCCAAGCCGGGGCTCTATCGCCACGTGCTGGTGCTCGATTTCAAGAGCCTCTATCCCAGCATCATCCGCACCTTCTGCATCGACCCCATGGGGCTGGTGGAGGGGCTCAAACACCCGGATAACGCCATTCCAGGCTTTCGCGGCGCCCTGTTCTCCCGAACCCGCCACTTCCTGCCGGATCTCATCGCCACCCTGTGGGCGGCGCGGGATCGGGCCAAGGCCGCCAGTAACAAGGCCCTCTCCCAGGCCATCAAGATCATCATGAACTCCTTCTACGGGGTGCTGGGGTCGGGGGGTTGCCGCTTCTACGACCCGAGGCTCGCCTCCTCCATCACCTTGCGAGGCCACGGCATCATGCAGCAGACCCGGGAGTGGATAGAGGCAGAAGGGTTCGAGGTGATCTATGGGGATACCGACTCCACCTTCGTGCACCTGGGGAGCGATATCCGTCTCGAACAGGCGGACGAGATTGGCCAGCGACTGGCGAAGATGATCAACGACAACTGGGCCGCGCTGATCAGGCGGGAGTTCGACCTGCCGAGCCATCTGGAGATCCAGTACGAGACCCACTACCGCCGTTTCCTGATGCCCACCATTCGCGGGCTGGAGAAGGGGAGCAAGAAACGCTATGCGGGACTGGTGGGCGAAGGGGAAGGGGAGCACCTGGTGTTCAAGGGGCTGGAGACGGTGCGCACCGACTGGACACCCCTTGCCAAGGCATTCCAGACCCGGCTCTACGAAATGGTGTTCCACGACCAGGATCCCAGCAGTTATGTGCGCACCATGGTGGACGAGACCCGGGCCGGCCGTCACGACGATCTGCTCATCTACCGCAAGCGGCTGCGCCAGAAACTCGAGGAATATCAGAAGAACGTGCCGCCCCATGTGCGGGCGGCGCGCCTGGCGGACGAGGAGAACCTGCGCCGCGGCCTGCCCCAGCGCTATCAGCACAGGGGCACCATCGCCTACCTGATGACCCTGAACGGCCCCGAGCCTTTGGAGTACCGGCGCAGCGCCGTCGACTACGAGCACTACATCGACAAGCAGCTCAGGCCCATCGCCGACGCCATCCTTCCCTTTGTGGGGGAGTCGTTCGAGCGGATCTGCGGCCAGCAGCTCGATCTCTTCTGACAACGGGAGGTAAACGCGGCTGCCATGGCACGACAACGGCTGCCCGCGTGCCAGAGGGGACAGGAGGCAGATGACGGGGGAGAGCGGGTGTCAGAGCCGACCAATGCAAAAAGCCCGCTATCAAGCGGGCTTTTCAAATCTGGTGCGTCCTAGTGGATTCGAACCACCGACCCCCACCATGTCAAGGTGATGCTCTAACCAGCTGAGCTAAGGACGCAGGGTGCGCAAGGCGACTTTGTGTGTCATTGCAGGGGAGTGGTGGGTTTAATTGGATTCGAACCAACGACCCCTACCATGTCAAGGTAGTGCTCTAACCAACTGAGCTATAAACCCACTTCATAAACCGGGTTGAAAACCCGTTTTATCCCGCCAGCACTGCTGGCGTGGTCGGCATACTACCCATGGCCCCCAAGGCTGTCAACAAGGGACATGCACAAAGGAGACTGTTTGCCCAGTTCTTGTGCAGCCTGTTGATTTTACAGGCGAGCAGTCCCAAAAGTGCGGCTCCCCGTGCCCCTGGCCGCGCCCTATTGCGCCCGGGAGAGGGCGGTGCAGGCCGCGGGGCTGGCGAAGCGGCCGTAGATGACGCGCAGCCGTGCGCCCAGCATCAGGGCGGCGGAGGTGAGACCGACGATGAAGCCTATCCAGAAGCCCTGCGGGCCCATGCGCGGTACCACCCAGTCGGTCAGCCCCAGGATCATGCCGGTGGGCAGACCCAGCCCCCAATAGGCGACGATGGTGACGTAGAAGATGGCCTGGGTATCCTTGTAACCGCGCAGGGCCGCCGCGGCCACCACCTGCACCGAATCGGAGATCTGGTAGATCGCGGCGAAGAAGAGCAGGGTGGCGGCGAGGCCGATCACCTGCAGGTCGTCGGTGTAGATCCCCGCGATGGGGTCGCGCAGCAGCACGGTGAGGGCGGCGGTCGCGGCGGCGACGCCCATGCCCAGCATCAGGCCGGTGCGGGCGGCGACCCTGGCCTGATCCGGTTGACCTTCCCCTATGTTGTGACCGACCCGGATGGTCACGCCGACACCAATGGACAGGGGCAGCATGAAGACCAGGCTGGAGAAGTTGAGCGCAATCTGGTGACTCGCCACCGTCTCCGCGCCGAAGGGGGCCAGCATCAGGGCCACCACGGTAAACAGGGTCACCTCGCAGAAGATGGCCATGGCGATGGGGAACCCCAGGCGGAACAGGCGCCAGATCCGGCTGCCGTTGGGGCGTGCCAGCTGGGCGAACAGGTTGATGCGCTTGAAGTGGGCAGAGCACTTCACATAGACGATCATCGCCAGCAGCATGGCCCAGAGCACAATGGCAGTGGCCACGCCGCAGCCGACGCCGCCGAGTTTCGGCATACCGAAGTGGCCGTGAATGAAGATGTAGTTGGCGGGGATGTTGACCGCGAGCCCCACGAAACCGATCACCATGGTCGGCATGGTGTGGGAGAGCCCCTCACTGAAGTTGCGCAGCACCTGGAACATCACGAAGGCGGGCAGGCCCCACAGGATGGCGTGCAGGTAGCCGGCAGTCTTGGCCGCCATGACGGGATCCACGTCCATGAACTGCAGTGCCAGGGGGCTGAAGTAGAGTGCCACCATGGCGATGGGCGTGACGATGAGGGCGAGCCAGAAGCCCTGGTGCACGGCGGGGCGCACCTCGTCCTGCTTGCGGGCGCCGTTGAGCTGGGAAACGATGGGGGTGAGGGCCATGATGATGCCCTGCACCAGCAAGATGATCGGCAACCAGAAGCTGGACGCCACCGACACGGCGGCAAGATCCACGGCGCTCACCTGTCCCGCCATCACGGTATCGACGAAGTTCATGGCGATCTGGGCCACCTGGGCGACCAGAATGGGGCTGGCTAGACGAACGAGCTGCTTCGCCTCGGACCAATAACGTTGCACTGACACCTCCGAGTGGATCAGATAAAAGAGAAAGAGCGGGCAAGAGAGATGGGCTTTTGCCTCCTCGTCCTGAGGAGACAAAATGCGGGGGTGTCATTCTAGCCTGAAAAACCGCCAACGGGGAAGGTCGGCGGCAGATTTGTAGCCGGGATCAGGCGTCTTCGTGATCGCTGATCAGCAGGTTGGCCGCGGCATAGGCCGCCTGCTCGCGCAGATCCGCCGGTACCCGCTCGTCGGAGGCCACGGCGTTGAGCGCCCGTATGCTGGCGGCGATGGCCTGGGGCACATAACCCTGCTCGCCGGAGCCAATCTGGTTGTAGGCGATGCGAATGGCTTCACAGCATTGATATACCTGCATTTTTGTTTCCTCATTCAGTCTGGATTGATTGGGGTCACTATAGCGATCGCGCTTCTCCTTGTCAGCCGACACCCTTGTCTTGCAAGGTGGCCGGGGGTAACCTGCCGACAATTTTCACAGCCTGGAGAGACTCATGTTCACCGGCATCGTACAAGGGACCGCCGAACTGGTGGCCATCGATTCACTGCCCAATTTTCGCACCCACGTGATCCGCATGCCGAGCCCGGCCTGGGGCGAGGGGCTGGCCCTGGGGGCCTCGGTGGCCCACAACGGCTGCTGCCTGACCGTCACCCGGGTGGAGGGGGATCTGGTCAGCTTCGATCTGATGCATGAGACTCTGCGCCTCACCAACCTTGGGCAACTGGTGGTGGGTGACAAGGTCAACGTGGAGCGGGCCGCCCGCTTTGGGGACGAGATTGGCGGCCATGCCATGTCCGGCCACATCATGGGGACGGCCGAGGTGACCTCGGTCATCGACACCCCCAACAACCGCCAGGTGTGGTATCGCCTCGATCCTGCGCTCATGAAATACGTGCTGACCAAGGGCTACATCGGCATCGACGGCATCAGCCTCACCGTGGGCGAGGTGCGCGCCAGCGAGTTCTGCGTCAACCTGATCCCCGAGACCCTGGCCCGGACCAACCTGGGCTGGGTCAAGGCCGGCTGGCGGACCAACATCGAGATTGACCCCCAGACCCAGGCCATCGTCGACACGGTGGAGCGGGTGCTGGCGGCGCGCCAGTAACCACCTGAGCGCTGCCCCCAGGGTTCGAAGAGGAGGGCGGCATCACGGGAAAGGCGCCCTCTTGTGGAAGAGGCGCCGCCCCAGAGCCTTGGAGACTTCCCTATGTTTGTCGTGACATTGACCTATGTGAAACCGCTGGCGGAGATCGATGCCCTGATCCCGGCCCACATTGCGTGGCTGGAGCGGCAATATGCCGCAGGCCATTTTCTGGCATCCGGGCGTCAGGTGCCCCGAGTCGGGGGCGTCATACTGGCGCAGGGCGTGAGCCGAGACGCCCTGGAGGCGATGCTGGCAGAGGATCCCTTCAAGCAGGCAGAGGCGGCCGATTATCAGGTGGTGGAGTTTGTTCCGACCATGACGTCGGCGAAGGCGGCGTGCTTGAGGGAGGCGTGATCCAGCCTGACGATGGCACCAGAACAAACGGGACCCACAGGGTCCCGTTTGTTTTTGTCTGTGTCTGGACAGGGGATTCAGAACAGCTGCTCGTCGTCGGCATCCACGAAGAGTTGCAGGCAGTCGCGGGCTTCATCCCGGTGCAGCCGCAGGTGGATGGGGTTGCAGCAGGCCATGCAATCTTCGTAGAACTCCTGATCCCCCTGGCTGGCATCCAGCTCGACCCGGGTGTGGTGGCCGCAGTGGGGGCAGACGATACGCTTGCTGGTGTATTCGATCATGGTGACCTCCTCGGGCCCGTGGGCCGTCTCTGTGCTCCTGCTGATTCTAGTCGCCACAGGGCGGCGCAACCGCGAGCAAGCGCACGTTTATGAGCGGGCTCAAGGGAGGCAGGAGGTCAGTCCGTGTTGCCTACTTGACCCAGCCGGCCAGCATCTCTGCGTTCAGCTCGGCAAGAGAGCGCAGCTCGTGGTTGGCGATGACCAGACGGGGATCGCCGACCAGTGCCGGGTCCGGCACGATCAGCGCCGTCATGGAGGCTGCCTTGGCTGCCAGCAGGCCGGTGAAGCTGTCCTCGATGGCGAGACAGTGCACAGGCTCGACGCCGAGCTTCTCGGCAGCGTGGATATAGACATCCGGGTGGGGTTTGCCAAAGCGCTCCACCTCGGCGGAGTGGACCGCCATGAAACGGTCCTGGATGCCGAGTTTGCCGAGCACCGCCTCGACCATGGCAAACGGTGAGGAGGTGGCGAGCCCGATCTTGAGCCCTTGGGCCTCGATGAGGTCGAGGGCTTCCAGCACCCCGGCCTTGGGCTGTCCCTCTTGCAGGATGAGCGCGATCACCTGATCCAGGATGCGCTGTACTACCTCTTCCTGGCTGGGGCTGCTCCAGGGGCGGATCCGGTACCAGTGGGCCACCAGCTGATCGATGCGCACCCCTATGGTGGAGTTGCAGTCCTCCTCGGTGTGGAAGTGGCCCAGTTCGGCGAAGACGGCCATCTGTGCCCGTTGCCAGAAGGGTTCCGAGTCGATCAGAACACCATCCATATCGAAGATCACGGCAGTTAACATCTTGTACTCCTGACATAGGTGAAGGGGGGATTATAAGCCCGGCGCTTCAATGGGAAAGGGGCAGTCACCTGCCCCTTGCGTCGGATCACGCAGATAAACGTTTGTTTTTGCGTGGTAAAGCGGATTGCCTAGAACAGTACTTCTACCCGGGCTGCCACCGTCTTGGCCTGCTCCACGGCTTCCTGGCAATCCTGCCCACGGGCGAGCGCCACCCCGAGGCGACGACGACCGGCGATCTCCGGCTTGCCAAAGAGACGCAACTGGGCACCCGGCACCAGGGCCAGTGCCTCGCCAATCCCCTGATAGCGGATATCCTGGCTGTGGCCTTCCCGCAGCACCACGGCAGAGGCGCTCGGACCGTACTGGGTGATGGTGCCGACGGGCAGCCCCAGGATGGCGCGCACGTGCAGGGCGAACTCGGAGAGATCCTGGGAGATCAGGGTCACCATGCCGGTGTCGTGGGGGCGGGGGGAGACTTCGCTGAACCACACCTCGTCACCCCTGATGAAGAGCTCGACCCCGAACAGACCGTAGCCGCCAAGGGCTTCAACCACCTTGGCCGCCACCTCCTTGGAGCGGGCCAGGGCCAGCTCGCTCATGACCTGGGGCTGCCAGGATTCGCGGTAGTCACCATCCTCCTGACGATGGCCGATAGGCTCGCAGAAGTGGATGCCATCGACCGCGCGCACCGTGAGCAGGGTGATCTCGTACTCGAAAGGAACGAAGCCTTCGACAATCACCTTGCCACGACCAGCACGGCCCCCCTCCTGGGCATAGGTCCAGCTTTCATCCAGCCTGGCGAGATCGCGCAGCAGGCTCTGGCCCTTGCCGGAGGAGCTCATCACCGGTTTTACCACGCAGGGCAAGCCGATGGCCTCGACGGCGGCCACAAACTCCTCCTTGCTCTGGGCAAAGCGGTAGGCAGAGGTGGGCAGTCCCAGGGTTTCGGCGGCGAGGCGACGGATCCCCTCCCGGTTCATGGTGAGCTGGGTGGCGCGGGCATTGGGCACCACCTTGACCCCTTCCTGCTCGAGGGCGGCCAGGGTGTCGGTGGCGATGGCTTCAATCTCGGGGATGATGAGGTCGGGCTTGACCTCGGCCACCAGGGCGCGCAGGGCGGCACCATCCAGCATGTCCAGCACGCGGGCCTGGTGGGCCACCTGCATGGCGGGGGCGTTGGCATAGCGGTCGGCGGCGATCACCTCGATACCGAGCCGCTGCAGCTCGATGGCGACCTCCTTGCCGAGTTCGCCTGATCCCAGCAGCAGGGCGCGGGTCGCAGTGGGGCGGGTGGCGGTTCCAAACATCTGATCTCTCCTGAGGTCGGTGGTCAGCAGGGCTGATCCGGGTGAGCAAAAAAAGAGGCACGCATGGCGTACCTCAGGAAGTGGGTGGGTGGGCGCGCTGCTCCAGATGGGTGAGCAGGGTGATGGCGCCGATGATGATGGCCGCCCCCAGCCACAAGCGACCGGGGGGCGCCCAGCCAAATACCAGCCAGCCGGCCAGCACGTTCATGGGCAGCTTGGCAAAATCGAAAGGTTGCACGAAGGAGGCCTCCGCCACGCTGTAGGCGCGGGCGATGGACATCTGGGCCAGTGCCGACAGTACGCCCGAGGCGGCCACCAGCAGCCACTGGGTTTCGCTCGGCCACTGCCATTCAGGGATCGCCAGCATGGCGTTGAACGGGGTGCTGAAGACGAGCAGGTAGACGACGATGGTGTGGGACGACTCGCTGGCCGCCTGATAGCGTACCAGCAAGGAGTAGCCTGCCCAGAAGAGGGCGGCCGCCACCGGCAGCAGGGAGGCCAGGGTGAAGTCGTCGGTCCAGGGGGCCAGGATCAGCATGGCGCCCACAAACCCCGTCAGGGTCGCGAGAATGCGGGCCCGGCTCACTTGCTCTTTGAGAAAGAGGGCTGATCCCAGGGTGGCAAACAGGGGGGAGGTCATCAAGAGCGCGATCCCCTGCCAGATGGGGACGGGGACCGCCAGTGCCCAGAGCCAGAACTGGATGCCGGTCACCGCCAGGGCGACCCGCAGCAGGTGCAGGCGCAGCTGGTTCGTCATCAGGGACTGGCGCAGACCGTGGCGCACCAGCCAGGGCAGCAGGCAGACCAGGGCTATCAGATATTGGTGAAAGGCGACCTGGGTCGAGGGGAGGCCGAGCGTGAAGCTGACATACTGGCTCAGGCTGTTGACGGCGGCGAAGCAGAGGCCTGCCACCATCATCCAGACGGCGCCGGCAAAGGGGGAGTGCCTGCGGGAGGAGGTCATGAGATCCGGATCACGTACAAAAAGTGCGGCGGATCATAACGGCAATCGTTTGTCATGCCAAGGGTGCGGAGTTTGATGAGCCCCTCTCTGCCGAGGAAATGCACAGACATCAAATTTTTTGAATGACTTGAGCATCTATTTTCGCTATCAGGCTTTAATGCCAGTCTTTATAGTGACCTCCATCGACAGCCTGGCTGTTCAATTGACAATCAAATGGAGTTTCACCATGGCCAATATCCTCGTTCTGAAGTCCAGCATCCTGGGCCAGTATTCCCAATCCAACGCCCTGATCGACGGCTACCTGGCCGAGCGCCAGGGTGACACCATCCAGGTACGCGATCTGGCGACCCTGAACCTGCCGGTGCTGGACGGCGAGCTGGCCATGGGCCTGCGTGGTGGCGAGAACCTGAACGAGCGTCAGCAAGCGGTGCTGGCCCAGTCCGACGAGCTGGTCGCCGAGCTCAAGGCGAGCGATCTGGTGATCATCGCGGCCCCTATGTACAACTTCAACATCCCGACCCAGCTGAAAAACTGGATCGATCTGGTGGCCCGTGCCGGCGTGACCTTCCGTTACACCGAGACCGGTCCGGTCGGCCTGGTGGAGAACACCCGCGCCCTGGTGGTCAGCCCCCGTGGCGGCATGCACGTGGGCAATGCCACCGACCTGGTGACCCCCTACATGCGTACCGTGCTGGGCTTCATCGGCATCAACGAAGTGGACTTCATCTATGCCGAAGGCATGGGCATGGGGCCGGAGGCGCAAGCCAAGGGGATCGAGCAGGCCAAGGAGCAGCTGGAAACCCTGGCTTACTGATGCCACTCGGGGTCTTGGCCCCCAGTATCCTGAAACAACAACGCAGCCCTCGGGCTGCGTTGTTGTTTTTGGGCAGGCATTACGCTCTGGCGTCGTTATTCGCGCAGGAAGTGGCGGCAGCCGCTGCCAACCATCAGAAAGACCGCCACCAGGGAGGCCAGCAGCAGGGTGGTGAGCCACTGCTCGGCGCTGCTGGGGACCTGGGGGAGGAAGAGGCTGATCACCAGCAATGTGCAGAGGGTGATCAGGCTGGTTGGTCGAATGAGGCGCATCATGGGTCATCCTTGGCTGCGGGTGGTGAACGAGAGGCTAACCGCAGTCTGTGACAACAAGATGTATCCATACCTCTTGCGAACATCAACGGACCGGGTAGCCACCACCTTAGCAGCTTTTGCCGACGGAGCCAGCGGCATGGGTCGGGTTGTGATCCGGATCCCTATCTGAACTGCTTCTGATCTTCCTGATAGTGAAAATCGCCACTGGCCAGCCTGGCAACCAGGGCCTCTTGATCGAGATCCTGCGCCCGGCAGAGATCATCGAGATCCTCGTAGTGATCACGCAGCTGCATGTTGACCAGGCTCAGCAGCATGTTGACATCCATGGTGGCAAAGTTGTTCAGCTTCATGAGGGTTGCTCGTTGTCCAGCAGGTGAAGTTGTTCGATGGCATCGCTGACGCTCTGCAGGTGCAGGCGAATGCTCTGGCGCGCCTCGGCCGGCAGATAGTCGGTGAGGGTGTGCTGCCAGCTTCCCGCCTCCGTCTTGAGCTGCTGGAACAGGGTGAGCCCCGCCGGGGTGAAGGAGACCAGGCTGATGCGCTTGTCCTGCACGCTGTTCTCGGTGAACAGGATGCCTTTCTCCACCAGACGATGGATCTCGCGGGAGATCCGTACCTTGTCCATGCCGCTCGCCTCCACCAGCTCCTTCTGGCTGATGGGGTAGTGGGGGCCGAGCACCATCATCAGGCGCCACTGGGGCACGGTGAGTTGGTACCGCTGCTGATAAAACTGTTCAAAGGTATCGCGCACCATCTCAGCGGCGTGAACCAGCTGATAAGGAGGGTAGTGCGCGAGCAGCTCAATGATCTTCGACATATGACATCCTGCTGTGGCGGCTGCATCGGGTGCAGTTTCTCTTGATACTTTGGCCTTGATGATACGTAACACAGGGGCATTTGTCTGACCAGTCACCAGAAAAATGTGCGTTTGCGCACGTGTTCTGTCATCGAATCGGCAATTGGGGTCTCAACTGGCCTGCTTGCCCGCACTCTTTCGCAGCCATATCAAGGCGTTGTGGGTCAGCCAGGCCTCGCGACTCTGCAAGGCGTAGAGCGCCGCCTCGTCACGGCTGCCTCCCTGCCAGCGGCGAGGCTCCTGCTTGGGCAAGCGGCGCTGGCCCAGCAAAGTGGCGGGCACATGGGGATTGACCCCCATTGCCGCCGCCAGATGAGGGCGCGCCGCCGCTTCCCCTTCGCAGACAAAGCTCATCAAGGCCTTGTTGTAGAGCAGCCAGCAGGAGGCTTCATCAAAGCGCACCAGCAATTGTTGCAGGGCATCCCATTCCCCTTGCCAGGCATAGAGGGTGGAGAGGGGGTGGCGGCAAGCGGGCTCGTCGGCGCGGCAGAGGGCGAGCAGGGCCAGGTACTCATCCCGAGCCTGCCCAAGCTGCCCAAGTCGCAGCAGGCAATCGGCTCGACCGGCCCTGGCCGCGATCAGAGGGCGTGCCTCGGGGACCTGCCAGCCATGGCCCGCGTGGGCTTGCCAGAATGCCTCATCGAACAGGAGGTTGGCATCGGCAATGATGCGCTCGAACCAGCCAAGGCGAGGGAGGGGATTGCGGCTCTCTGCCGCCAGCTCGAACCACTGCTGCCACTGGCGAGTCTGCTCGTTGTCCAGGGACGGGCTCTCTTCAGGCTCGGCCTCGTAGTGATCCTGGCCGAGCAGGAGGTTGAGGGCCGTCTTCATCTGCTGGCGTTGACGCTTGCAAAAATCGAGGAAGGGGAGCTCGCTGGCCGCAGCCTGGTGCAGCATCATGGCCATGGGCTTGTCGCGAAACAGGCAGAGCTCGGCCACCAGGCTGAAGCGATGGCGGGTCGCCGGATCGTTCAGGTCGGTCGGCGCCGGCCAGCAGGCCACCCCCTGACTGAAGCCATAGCTCCATTGGCCCAGAGGATGGCGCTTGTCAAACACCTGCTCCGGGTTGTCGGTAGAGAGGCGACACTGGCTCGGCAGGGCCAGCTGCGCGTCGTCGGCCTGGGCTTCCAGCTCGGCGATCAGGTGATGCAGCGCCTCGGCACTCTTCTCGTCCAGCGCTGCATCATGAGGCAGCAGGCCGGCCAGCGGATCTTGCCAGTCGGGGGCAACGGGCCCCGTCAGACGGGCGCACAGGAAGCCGTGCAGGGCGGGGTAACTCATCTCCTGCTGGCTGTGGGTCTGGATCCATTGATTGAGATGACGGGTACGAGTGGCTGGGTTCATCGACGCTTCCTCTGGATTTGACGGCCGCGAAGTCTACCTAAAAGTGGGGTTGTTTGCAGCAAAGGGGGAACTGAATGCTGCTAATATCGTCAATCTGGCCGCCCGGGAGCGGGAAAAGAGGTCAGACACAGGGGGGAGGGGCTAGGTCCTGCTGCCGCTCTGGGGTAACATGCGCGCCTGCATGACATAAACCGGCCCCGTCCTCTCTCATCCGACGGCGGCGATGCACCTCTATATGACGGGTCTTCCATGAGATGGGCCCATCCGGATATTGAAAGAAGAGATCACCATGTTACAGATTGGCAAGATGAACACCCTGACCGTCGTCGAGATCGAGGAGCGCGGCGCTTGGCTGGCGGCGGGGGAATACGGCGAGCTGCTGCTGCCCAGGCGCCAGTTGCCGGAAGGCGTCGCCGAGGAGAGCGAGGTGTCCGTCTTCCTCTATCTGGATGCGGATTGCGAGCCGGTGATCACCACCGACAAGCCTTTCGCCATGGTGGGGGACATCGTCGGTCTCAAGGTGGTCAACGCCAACAAGATTGGTGCCTTCCTCGACTGGGGCATGAAGAAGGATCTCTTCGTACCAAGCCGCGAGCAGAACAAGCCGATGCAGGTGGGCCATGTCTATCTGGTGCACCTGATGCTGGACAACGAAGGGCGCATGGTCGGTACCAGCCGTCTGGAGCGCTTCCTGCGCATCGACCCCCCTTTCAAGAGCGGTGACGAGGTGACGGTGCTGCCGGGGGAGCACACCCCCCTTGGCATCAAGGCCGTGGTCAATGGCCAGTACGCCGGCATGCTGTTCAAGAACGAGGTGTTCGGCCGCGTGATGACGGGCCGACCGCTGACCGCCTGGGTCAAGCAGGTGCGCGAAGATGGCAAGCTGGACCTGACCCTGCAAAAGCCGGGACTGGCCCGGATGGATGACGCCGGTGCGCGCATCCTGCTGCGTCTGCAAAAGCAGGGGGGCAGCCTTGCGGTGGGAGACAAGAGCGAACCTGACGTCATCTACAAGATGTTCAGCATGAGCAAGGGCACCTTCAAGAAAGCGATCGGCGGCCTCTACAAGCAGGGCAAGATCGTCATCGAGGAGCACAGTATCCGCCTCGTGGGCTTCGACACGCCGGCAGGGGACGAATAAGTTGCCGAGTCCCTGCATCGGTGACTGCCGGGCCAAGGAGGGGCTTTGTCTCGGTTGTGGCCGCACCCTGACCGAGATAGGCCAGTGGTCCGTCATGGACAGCGAGGCCCAGCTGGCCCGCATGGCCGAGCTCGATGGCTCGAAGAGCACCCATGCCTGCCCGGGCTGCGGCGAGCCAGCCTTCTGCGCCGTGTCGGCGGGGGAACCCATCGAGCGCTGTTGGTGCAACCAGCTTCCCGCGTTGCCCATGAGCGATGCCAGCGCCTGCTGGTGTCGCCGCTGTCTGGCCAAGGCCATCGCGGCACGCCCCTGACTCGGGCATCGCAAAAAACGAAAAAGGCGCCTGGGGCGCCTTTTCTTATGCCTGTTGCTGGCGGTGCCAGCGGATATGCACGTCGTGCTCGCTCTGATCCCGGGGGAGCAGGAAGGTGGCGTAGATCACCTCGAACTCGTCCTGATGATCCAGCAAGCCGACCCAGACCTCGGCCCAACGCGCCATGTCCACCGGCTCGCCGAGTTCGGTCGACCAGTCGGCATTGGGCAGGGTTGCCTCCACCGCGCCACGTTGCTCGAACTCGAGGGTGATGTCGACGATTTGTTCGGGGGCCAGCATGTCGGCGGCCTGCTCCAGAAACTGATCATAGGCCCACTCGACCAGCTGATCCGGGCTACGTTGTTCCATGAAATCACTCCAGATACGTCCAGGTTCGCCACTTTAACAAGTATTGGGATGGGCAGCCAGCCCGGGGGCGGTGACGCCGTGCTGTCAAATGGCGGGATCAGGGGATAAGGTTAACAGAGCCGCCAGCAGGGGCGGCGTGACGGGGCGGCCTGGCAAGATGAAGCGACGACAGTACAGAAGGCAGATCAAGCGGCGGCGCGAAACCTGGTGGTGGCACTATCTGCCCCTTCATCGGGAAACCGTCGGCGGCCATCTGGGGCCCGCCTCTGATCCGCAGGATGACGCTACTCTGTGCCGTGGACCCGGTTCAGGGTGACTTGCCCGAGTTGACCCATCTGACGACGGATCCAGGCCGAGCGCTGTTGCACATAGGGTGAGGGGGGCTTGACCCGATAACGCCAGGGATTGGGCAGGGCGGCGGCGAGCAGGGAGGCCTCGTAGCGGGTGAGGCGTATCGCCGGTTTGCCGAAGTAGTGCCTGGCGGCCGCCTCGGCGCCATAGATGCCGGGTCCGAACTCCACGATGTTGAGATACACCTCGAGAATGCGGGACTTGTCCCAGCCCAGCTCCATCAACAGGGTGAACCAGGCCTCTATCCCCTTGCGCAGGAAGCTGCGATCGCTCCACATGAAGAGGTTCTTGGCGGTCTGCTGGCTGAGGGTGCTGGCACCGCGCACCCGCCCGCTTTGCTGGTTGTGCCTGAGGGCCGAGCTGATGGCGTCCATGTCAAAACCGTGATGTTCGGCAAAGCGCTGATCCTCGGCGGCGATCACCGCCAGTTGCAGCTCCCGGGAAATCTGCTCAAGCGGCACCCAGTCGTGCTTCACCTCGGCCACCTTGGCAGGGGGAAACAGGGCGCGTTCGAGGCGCCAGGTCCACATGGGAGGGTCGATGAAGCGCAGCAGCGCGACCGAGACGATGGTGCTCGCAAAGGCGGCCAGCAGCAGCTTGCCGAGCCAGCCCAGCAGTCGCCGTTTGTGCGAAGGCCTCACGGGCGCGGGCCCGCCGTCCCAGTCATAGTGGCCAGGATCATCGGGATCCGGAATTATTGGGGCAGCCATTCGATGTGGCAGAACTTCTCGTCGACGCGGCGGGAGAGCAGCATGCGGGCAAACAGGTGCTCGTACTCTTCTTGTTCGTTGCAAAGACCGACCCAGATCTCGGCATAGTCGGCGTCGCTCACCTCAAACCCCACGTCGGCCGCCCAGTCGTCGGCGGGATCGGTCTCCGCCAGCAGGCCGCGGTCGTTGAACTCCTGATTGAAGCGGACGATCTCCTGCTCGGGCAGGTTGTCGGAGGCCAGCTCCATGAAGAGTTCGAGGGCGGTGTCGAGCAGTTCCTCGACGCTGTGCATTTCGTCATTCAAAGACATAAAAGCCGTGTTCCAGATAAGGGGGGAGGGAAAGTCCGTCGGCAGCGCCTCGGGGTGCGCGGTATTCTAGCTGGCCCTGATGCCCTTGGCGAGATGCCGGGACGCCAGGCATTAAAAAACCGGATCCTGGGAAAGGATCCGGTCTTCATTGGGGGAAGGGGTCGCGCATGGTGCGTCAGCTCATCCCTTCTTCTGGTCGTCGGCGAAGGTGATGTTGAGCTCCAGCACCGACAATTCGTCACTCTTCTGATCAAGCTGGACGGTGATCTTGTCCGGGTCGATCTGCACGTATTTGCGGATCACGTCGAGGATGTCCTGCTTGAGCTGGGGCAGGTAATCCGGCCCCCCTCTGGATGAACGCTCGTGAGCCACGATGATCTGCAACCGCTCTTTGGCCAGTTGTGCGGTGTTCTGTTTCTTGTTGGAACGAAAATAATCCAATAATGACATGCTTAACTCCCGAACAGTCGGCTAAAGAAGCCCTTCTTCTCTTCTTCCAGAAAACGGAAATCCTTGGTGTCACCCAGCAGACGGGCGACGGCGTCCTCGTAGGCCTGACCGGCATCGGACTCCTTATCCAGAATGACCGGCTCGCCGGAGTTGGAGGCGCGCAGCACCGCCTGGGACTCCGGGATCACCCCGAGCAGTTTGATGGCCAGGATCTCCTGTACGTCCTGCACGCTCAGCATGTCGCCGCGGTTGACGCGGGTCGGGCAGTAGCGGGTCAGCAGCAGGTGCTCCTTGATGGGATCCTCACCGCGCTCGGCACGGCGGGACTTGGAGGCCAGGATACCGAGGATGCGATCCGAGTCACGCACGGAAGAGACTTCCGGGTTGGTGGTGACGATGGCCTCGTCGGCGAAATAGAGCGCCATCAGGGCGCCGGATTCGATACCGGCGGGGGAGTCGCAGACGATGTAGTCAAACTGCATCTCCGCCAGCTGATCCAGGATCTTCTCCACCCCTTCACGGGTTAGGGCATCCTTGTCCCGGGTCTGGGAGGCGGGCAGGATGAACAGGTTTTCGCAACGCTTGTCCTTGATGAGGGCCTGGTTGAGGTTGGCTTCCCCGTTGATGACGTTGACGAAGTCATAGACCACGCGCCGCTCGCAACCCATGATGAGGTCCAGGTTTCTCAGACCAATGTCAAAATCGATGACCACGGTCTTGTGGCCACGCTGGGCCAGACCGGTGCTCAGTGCCGCGCTGGTTGTCGTCTTGCCAACGCCACCCTTGCCCGATGTAACGACTATGATTCGCGCCATTCTCGCTTCCTTGTAACTCTATTTGATTCGGTCTATACGAAGTTGTTCATTGTCGAGCCGGATATGGACCGGCTCTAGTATCACGCCTGCAGGCAATGCATCGCTGAGCTGGAAGGTGCCCGCGATGGAGAGCAGCTCGGCCTGCAATTGCTGGCAATAAATGCGGGCCTTGGGATTGCCCTTGGCCCCTGCGATGGCTCGGCCACGCAGGGCACCATAAACATGGATGCTGTCATCGGCGATGACTTCGGCGCCAGGGCTCACCGAGCCCAGCACCACCAGCGAAGTGCCGGCTGCATAGATCTGCTGACCGGAGCGCACCGGGCCCACGTGGACCTTGCTTGCCTCCACGGGCGCTGGCACCGGGGGAACCGGTGCGGCCTCCACTGGCTTGGGCTCAGGCACTGGCGGCGTCGGCTCAGGTTCTGCCTTGCGGCTCTTGCCTGACACCATGACGGCGAGGCCTGCCGCCTTGGCGGCCGTCTTCATCGCCTCGTCCCGCGCCCCCGTGATCCCGACCAGCACGAAGTCTTCCGACTCGACCAGCTCCCTGAGCTGTTCGAAATCGGGGATCGCCTCGAGGCGTTCCACATTGAGGACGAGGGGGGCACAATTAAAAAACTGGGGGGCCTGCGCGACCTTGGCCTCCAGCAGTTGTCGGATCCGGGCCGGATTGCCATCGCTGAGATGCAACACAGAAATAGTGAAGGTGGTCCCTTTCAATTCGTTATCGCGTTCAACCATGAATCTTCCCCGAACCGAGACGGTAATACGTTATTGTTATTCAATTCCTGATGTTATAGTTTGCCACCACCAGAGGCAATAAACCCGTCGGATTATATCAATTTCCATGTTGTGTGCAGTCTATAAAAGTCGCAAAAAAGCCGAGACCTATCTCTTTATTGAACGAAGAGAGGACTTTTCCCGCGTTCCCGAGGTGCTGATGAGTACCTTCGGGCGTCCCGAACTGGTCCTGATGACCAAGCTGGACCCGGCCAAGCCCCTGGGGCTGGCCTCCACAGAGCGGGTGATGGCCGCCCTGAAGAGCCAGGGCTTTTATCTGCAGGTGCCACCGCCACCGGAAAACCTGCTGGAGCAGCACAAGGCGCAATTAAAGGGCGCACGATGAGGGCGGGGCGGCTGGCACTGCTGTTGTCAGGCGCCCTGTCGGGATCGCCGGTGCAGGCAGGCCCCGATTTTGACCAGTACGTGGCAAGCCTCAAAGAGCAGGCGCTGGCGGCGGGCATGTTGCCCGAGACGGTGAGTGCGGCCTTTGCGGATGTCCATCTTGTCGATGCCGCCATCAGGCACGACAAAAATCAGCCGGAATTCAAACTGACCCTGGACACATATATTCCCCGGGCGGTGCCGGAATGGAAAGTCAAGCAAGCCCAAACCTTATATCGCCAGCATTTGCCGCTGCTCACAAAAATAGGCCGGGAATATGGGGTTCAACCCCGCTTTATTGTTGCCTTGTGGGGAATTGAAACCAATTTCGGCAAAATAACAGGCCATTACCCCCTTATCTCTTCTCTCTCGACCCTGGCCTGGGACGGTCGCCGTGAAGCCTTCTTCAAAGGCGAGTTGTTCGATGCCCTGCGCATTCTGGAGCAGGGACATGTGAACCCCGCCAACTTCAAGGGATCCTGGGCGGGGGCCATGGGACAGGTGCAGTTCATGCCCTCGTCATTCCTGCGATACGCGGTGGATCAGGACGGGGACGGCAAGAAGGATCTCTGGGGCAATCTGGCGGATGTATTTGGATCGGCTGCCAATTATCTGAGCCAGAACGGCTGGCGCGAAGACCAGACCTGGGGACGGCGGGTGAGGGTGCCAGAACGCCTGGACCCCGCCTTGCTGGGGCTTGATACCCGCAAGTCCCTGGCGACCTGGCAGGCCCTCGGGGTTCGCCAGCAGGACGGCTCACCTCTGCCTGTGGTCGACATGCAGGCCTCCCTCATCCGCCCTGACGATATTCACGGGCGAAGCTACCTTGCCTATGACAATTACCGGGTACTGCGTCACTGGAATCGCTCCCCCTATTTCGTGGTGGCCGTCGGCACCCTGGCCGATCGCATCGTGAAATAGCTCTCCCCCGTTCTCCTGTCACGGCGAACGGGTGGAGGTGATATGCCCGTCTCTTTTTATCCCTTGTCGGCCTCCCTTTATCCACGAACGCTGCCCTTTAAATCGCGACCAAAAAAAAGCGGGAATATATCCCGCTTTTTTCATGTCATCGCGACTCGGCGTTAGTCGCAGGCGACCTGCATCACCTTGATGGCCAGGCCACCGCGGGAGGTCTCGCGGTACTTGGAGTCCATGTCCTTGCCGGTGATGTACATGGTCTCGATCACCTTGTCCAGCGACACGCGCGGCTTGGAGGTGCGACGCAGGGCCATGCGGGAGGCGTTGACCGCCTTCATGGCGGCGATGGCGTTGCGCTCGATGCAGGGTACCTGTACCTGGCCGGCCACCGGGTCGCAGGTCAGACCCAGGTTGTGTTCCATGCCGATCTCGGCGGCTTCACAGACGTGCTCGGGGCTGCCGCCCATCAGCTCGGTCAGGCCGGCGGCGGCCATGGAGCAGGAGACGCCCACTTCACCCTGGCAGCCCACTTCGGCGCCGGAGATGGACGCGTTCATCTTGTAGAGCATGCCGACGGCGGCAGCGGCCAGATAGAAGCGGGTGTACTCGTCGCGGCCCACCGGCTGGATGAACTTGTCGTAGTAGGCCAGCACGGCGGGGATGATGCCGGCGGCGCCGTTGGTCGGTGCGGTGACGACGCGGCCACCGGCGGCGTTCTCTTCACTCACCGCCAGGGCGAACATGTTGACCCAGTCCACGATGTTCATGGGATCGTTGGAGAGGTTCTCGTTGGTGGTCAGCTGGCGGTAGAGCGGCGCGGCGCGGCGCGGTACGCGCAGCGGGCCGGAGAGGACGCCCTCGGTGCGGCAGCCGCGCTCGATCCCTTCCCGCATGGTGGTCCAGATCTTGCCGAGTTTCTTGTAGATCTCTTCCGGGGTGTTAAAGCACTTCTCGTTTTCCATCATCAGGGCGGAGATGGAGAGACCGCTCTGGCTGCAGTGAGCGATGAGCTCGGCGGCACTCTTGAAGGGATAGCTGACGGACATGTCGCCGCTGTCACCCTTGCCAAAGTTCTCTTCGTCGACGATGAAGCCACCACCGATGGAGTAGTAGGTCTTGCTGTAGACGGCGTCATCTTCGATGAAGGCTGTCAGCCTCATGCCGTTTTCGTGCAGGGGCAGGGCCTCGTCATGGAAGATCATGGCGCCCTTGGGGAAGCTGACGGTGTGGCAGTGCAGGCCGATGGGCAGGCGACCGGTCTGCTCCACGCGGGAGATGAATTCGGGGATGGCGTCGATGTCGACGTTCTCCGGCAGGTTGCCCGCCAGACCCATGATGATGGCGGTATCCGTGTGGTGGCCTTTGCCGGTCCAGGAGAGGGAGCCATAGACATCGACCTGGATCCGGGTGATGTCACGGATCTTGCCGCCAGCACGCAGTTCATCCACGAACTGTTTGGCTGCCTTCATGGGGCCGACAGTGTGGGAAGAGGAGGGGCCAACACCGATTTTGAAGATATCAAAAACGCTGATCATGTAACAATTACCTCAGGGTAGAAGGGGGCGCCATGCCCACTCGCAGAAAAGGGATCCATGGGACGGGTCTGTCGTCACAAAGGCCAGGGAACCGGATAACCACAGTGTAACGGTTCAATGCCTAAAAAAAGTTGAAACAGATCTATTTTTGTTGAATTCGTGGCGCGAGTATAAAATTTATTTTGATGGTTATCCATTTTGTTAAGCGCCAGACAAACGTTTTGCAAAAAAATACCCGGCGATGCCGGGTATTCGAGTGCCATATGCGGCTTTATCACAGCGGCTTAACACTCGGTGATGTTGACGGCAAGGCCGCCCCGGGCGGTCTCCTTGTACTTGGTCTTCATGTCGTTGCCGGTTTCCCACATGGTTCTGATCACCTTGTCCAGCGACACCTTGTGCTCGCCGGTGCCGCGCAGGGCGAGGCGGGCGGCATTGATCGCCTTGACCGCGCCCATGGCGTTGCGCTCGATGCAGGGCACCTGCACCAGGCCACCGACGGGATCGCAGGTCAGCCCGAGATTGTGCTCCATGCCGATCTCGGCGGCGTTCTCGACGATGGCGGGGCTGGCGCCCAGCAGCTCGGCCAGGGCACCAGCGGCCATGGAGCAGGCCACGCCGACCTCGCCCTGACAGCCCACCTCGGCCCCCGAGAGGGAGGCATTCTTCTTGTAGAGGATGCCGATGGCGGCGGCGGTGAGGAAGTACTGCATCAGCAGCTCGTCATCCACCTTGCGCACGAAGCGATCGTAATAGTGCAACACCGCGGGGATGATGCCGGCGGCGCCGTTGGTCGGCGCCGTCACCACGCGGCCCCCGGCGGCGTTCTCCTCGTTGACGGCCAGCGCAAAGAGATCCACCCACTCCATCACCATCAGCGGATCCTTGTTGAAATTGGTCTCGCCACAGAGCTGGCGATAGAGGGCGGGAGCCCGGCGCTTGACCTTGAGACCGCCTGGCAGCACCCCCTCGCTCTTGCAGCCACGCTCCACACACCCCTGCATCGCCTGCCAGATCTTGCGAAGCCCGGCCTTGATCTCCGCTTCCGAGCGAAACACCTTCTCGTTGGCCAGCATCAGCCCCGAGATGGAGAGGCCGCTCTCCTGGCACTGGGCCAGCAGTTCGGCGCCGCTCTCGAAGGGATAGGGGATGGGGTGGGCGGCATCGAAGCGGGCCGCCTCTTCCCGGGCGTTGGCGAAGTGACTCTCCTCGATGATGAAACCGCCCCCGATGGAGTAGTAGGTCTGCTCGAACACAAGGGTGTCACCCTCATAGGCGCGCAGTGTCATGCCGTTGGAGTGGGCGGGAAGGGTCTTGCGCCGGTTGAAGAGGATGGCGCCGATGCGGGGAAATTCGCTGGGTTGCTCGCCGCCAAGGCAGAGGGTCTGGGTCTGCTCTACCTGGGCGAGGAAGGCGGGAATGGCCTCAATGTCCACGGATTCGGGTTCAAATCCGGCCAATCCCAGGATGATGGCCTTGCCGGTGCCGTGCCCCTTGCCGGTCTGGCCCAGTGAGCCGTAGCACTCGACGACGACGCGTCCGGTACGGGAGAGGAGTGCGTTCGCTTTGAGGGTCTGGATGAAGGCGCAGGCGGCCCGCATCGGTCCCACGGTATGGGAGGAGGAGGGGCCTATCCCGATGGAAAACATGTCGAAGACACTGATCATGACGTACTCCAATTATGGATTTCGTCTAAACATTGTAAATTTTTTGTAGTCGTTGAAAAGGGGGGAGATAGCGGGGTGTGATGGCGGTAGGGAAATGGGCGCGGGAGAGGCGCGCCATGGGGGAGCCGCTCGGCATCCCATGGCGCGCGTGATACATCAGTCGAGAAACTCGCACAGATAGGCGGAGGCGATCTTCACTTCCAGCTTGAAGGAGGAGTGACCGGCCACGTCGAAGGATTCCCCCTGCTGGTAGGTGTGCCACTCATCTTCGTCGGCCAGCTGGATGGTGAGGGCGCCCTTGATCACCGTCATGCGCTCCGGGGCGGCGGTATTGAACAGGTACTCGCCCGCTTCCATCACACCAACGGTAGCTTTCTCACCTTTTTGCTCGAAACCGATAGATTTAACATTTCCGTCAAAATACTCGTTAACTTTCAGCATCTTTTCTTCCCTGTATGCACGTTTGCAGAGCCAACGTAGCACACTGTTTTGGATGTTGTCATGGTAAAAGGAGCAAAAACAGCCGTGTCTCTTTTGAGGCTTTACTTTCTCATAAAGTTATCAATGCATTTCGTTAACGGATTCTGATGTAAAACGGGGCGCAAATATGAGATAAAGCGCACCGCCAGAGCAATGGAGAGGATTTGACGCTCTGGGTGGTCATTTACGCTATAAAAGTGTGAGTAATTGCTAAATAAAGGAACATTCTGTGTTAACAAAAGGATTAATCAAAAACATCGGCTTCCAGGTAGTGGTGGCCATGGTGCTGGGCGCACTGGTCGGGGCGCTCATGGGAGAGCAAGCCACGGTGTTTGCGCCGCTCGGCACCCTGTTTATCCAGCTGATCAAGATGCTGGTGATCCCGCTGGTGGCGGTGGCCATCCTGTCCGGGGCCGCCAACCTGGGGGCCAGCCCCGCTGCTGGCAAGATTGGCGTCACCACGCTCGCCTTCTTCCTCGGCACCTCCGCACTGGCGGTGTTCCTGGCGCTGGTGATGGGTCAGGTGTTCAAACCTGGTGTGGGCGTTGACTTTGGCGCCACTGCGGCCATGTTCTCCGGCGACTACGCCGACAAGGGTGCACTGCCCGATGCGGTGGCCACCCTGCTTGGCATGATCCCGATCAACGTGTTCAGCGCCTTGAACGAGGCCAACATCCTGCAGATCCTGGTGTTCTGCATGTTCCTCGGCATCGCCCTGGCCAAGCAGCCCCGTGAGCGCGCCAAGCCGCTGGTAGACGGGCTCAACACCCTGGTGGACGCCTTCGTCTGGATGATCAACAAGGTGATGCTGATCGCCCCCATCGGCGTCTTCGGCCTGATGGCCGACGCCATCGGCACCTACGGCTTCGACGTGCTGACTCTGGTGCTCAAGCTGTTCGTCGTCTATGTCGCCGCCATCCTCATCTTCGGCTTCGTGGTCTATCCGCTGCTGATCGCGTTCTTCTCCAACACGCCGGTACGCAAGTACTTCTCCGCGATGAAGAAGCCGCAGATCGTGGCCTTCTCCACCGCCTCTTCCATGGCGACCCTGCCGGTCAACATGGAGACCTGCGAGCGCGATCTGAAGGTGACCAACGCCACCGCTTCCTTCGTGCTGCCGCTGGGCGCCACCATCAACATGAGCGGCAATGCCATCTATTACGGCCTGGTCGCCATCTTCTTCGCCCAGGTCTACAACATCGATCTTTCCATGGGTGCCTGGGCGGCGATCATCGTCACCTCTACCCTGGGTGCCATCGGTCAGGCCGGTGTACCGGGCCCGAGCTTCCTGGTGGTTGCCGTGCTGCTGGCGGCCGGGATTCCCATCGAGGGTCTGCCGCTGCTGTTCGCGCTGGATCGTCTGTTCGACATGATCCGCACCGCGCTGAACATCACCGGCGATGCGGCCTGTGCCATCATCGTCGATCGCTACAGCCCGGATTACGATCCGAACCGCTGGAGCAAGGAGGCCTGATATCGGTCGTCCACGATGCATGACAAGAGGGAGGCTTCAAGCCTCCCTCTTTCATTTGTGTCTATTTGCTGGCGGTGTTCCCCGCTCGCCTCGCCCGTCTGCGTGCCTCAGGGGGAGAGGTGTGCCAGGGCCTGGCGGCAGCGCTGTTCGGCCGCCTCCAGCTCCAGCAGGACCATCTGGATATCTTCCAGCTGCTGCTGCAGGGTCTCCCGCTTGTCGGCTACCAGCCCCAGCATGGTCTGCAACTGGGAGCGGCTGCTCTTGTCCGCATCGTAGAGATCGAACAGCTCCCGGATCTCTGCGAGGCTGAAGCCCAGACGCTTGCCACGCAGGGTCAGCTTGAGCCGCACCCTGTCCTGACGGCTGTAGATCCTGTGCTGTCCCTGGCGGGTCGGGTTGAGCAGGCCCTGATCCTCGTAGAAGCGGATGCTGCGGGTGGTCACATCGAACTCGCGAGCCAGTTCGCTGATGCTGAAGGTGCGGGTGTCGTCCCTGGATTTGGTCATGGGGCTGTCTTGGCTGCCATCTGGTTGTCAATGCAGGCTGGCACCTTACCCAAACGTCAACTTCCCCGCAAGTCTTGTTCCCGTCGCGGCCGCGGCATATGTTATCCCGATGTAACAAGGAGAGTGCTATCGATGGATATCGTGATTGTGGCGGCCAAACGTACCCCCATGGGGGCCTTCCAGGGGGCCCTGAGCGCGCTCGGTGCCCCCGAGCTTGGCGCCTGCGCCATCCGCGCCGCGCTGGCGCAGGCCGGGATGACGGGGGAGCAGGTCAATGAGGTCTATATGGGCAACGTGCTGAGCGCAGGGGTCGGCCAGGCGCCAGCCCGTCAGGCGGCGCTCAAGGGGGGGCTGCCGGACAGCGTGCCCTGTACCACCATCAACAAGGTGTGCGGCTCCGGCATGAAGGCGGTGATGCTGGCGGCGGACAGCCTGCGCCTGGGGGAGGCCGAGGTCGTGGTGGCGGGGGGCATGGAGAGCATGAGCCGCGCCCCCTATCTGCTGGACAAGGCGCGCAGTGGTTTTCGCATGGGGCACCAGAGCGTGCTCGATCACATGTTCCTGGACGGTTTGCAGGATGCCTACGAAGGCCATCTGATGGGGCATTACGCCCAGTTGAGTGCCGATCGCAGCGGACTGACCCGGGCCGACATGGATGCCTTTGCCATCGCCTCCCTGGAGCGGGCGCTGACGGCGCAGCGCAGCGGTGCCTTTGCCGCGGAACTGGCTCCCGTCATGACCTCTGAGGATACCCTGCTGCTGGCTGAGGATGAGCAACCGGGCAAAGCCAGGCCCGACAAGATCCCCGGCCTCAAGCCGGCCTTCAGCAAGCACGGTACCATCACGGCGGCCAATGCAAGTTCCATCTCGGACGGGGCGGCAGCCCTGGTGCTGATGCGGGGCGAGACCGCTGCCCGGCTCGGATTGCCGGTGCTGGCCGGGGTAGTGGGTTACCAAAGTCACGCTGCCTTGCCGGCGGAGTTTACCAGTGCCCCCGTCGGCGCCATCGACAAGTTGCTGGCCCGGGTGGGCTGGTCGGTGGAGGAGGTGGACCTGTTTGAGGTGAACGAGGCATTCGCCATGGTGAGCATGCTGGCCATGGCCGGGTGCGGCATTCCCCATCACAAGTTGAACGTGAACGGCGGTGCCTGTGCGCTGGGGCACCCTCTTGGCGCCAGTGGCGCCCGCATCCTGGTGACCCTGATCCATGCCCTGCGTGCCCGCGGCCTCAGACGAGGGGTGGCGAGCCTGTGCATCGGGGGAGGGGAGGCAACGGCCATCGCCATCGAGGCAGGCTGAATGCGTGGGTGAGAGTGCTGCGGGTTGATGACATGACAACGTCCCTTCAAGAGGGACGTTGTCATGTCTGGCGGGAGTGGACCGGTTGCTCTTCCATGGCATGAAGCTGCTGGTTGACCCAGGCGGTGGCGCTCAGATAGAGGTGGCTGACCTTCTCTTCGTTGAGGCCGAGCCGGACGGTGTTGGCGGCGACCCGCTGCCAGTCGGCTTTCTCGAAATCTTCACAGAACGCCAGGTAGAACCCGAGCTTGCCCTTGCGGGTGAGCAGGGCGGCACGAATGTCGTCGGTCAGGGGAATGGAGCCGAGCAGCTGATCCAGCGGTTCGCCCATGAGCACGTCCAGCAGGGAGAAGAGGCCGGTGACAAAGGCTTGCTGTGCCTGCTCTGCGGGCGCATGGGTCTGGGCCAGCAGTTCGCAGAACCGGGCTCTGATGAGGGACATCTGGTGGAGTTCGGCGCTCTTTTCACTTCCCGCACTGGTGGCGGCGATCAGGGCGACGAAGCGCTTGAGCTGGGCGTGCCCCAGGGAGCTTGCGGCCTGGCGAAACGAGGCGATGGGTTGTGGGAAGCGCTTGAGGTGGTTGATGTAGCGCAGCAGCTTGAGAGAGAGGGTGAGATCCTGATTGAGCAGTTGCTCAATCTTGTCCAGATCCGGTTCGGTCTGATTGACCACCTCGAGCAACAGCATCACCACCAGTTGGGCCGGCGATATGGTGGGCTGTTGCACCATCTGGGGGCGGCTGAAGAAAAATCCCTGGAACAGGGTGACGCCGAGCTGCTTCATCCGCTCGAACTCGGCCTGATCCTCGACTTTCTCGGCCAGATAGGTGAGGGGCAGGTGGCGATGATTCGCCATGAAGTGCTCGATGCAGGGTTGCGGCGTGCTGCGCAGGTCGAACTTGATGATATGGATGTAGGGGAGGAACCTGTCCCAGTCTGAGACCATGGTGAAGTCATCCAGCGCCAACCGATAGCCCAGCCCATAGAGCTGGATCACTTTCTCCAGCAGCGCATCGTCGGGCTCGGCATCCTCCAGGATCTCGATCACCACCTTGTCACGGGGGAGGCATTCGGCCAATCCGTCCAGCAACAGGGAGTGGGGGAAATTGATGTAGCAGGGGTGATCCCCGATGAGCTGATCGATGTTCTGCTGCAAGAACTGCTCGGCAACCAGCCTGGAAGTGGCCTGCTGTGCGGAGACGGAGGGAAATACATTGTCCAGGCTGTCGCGAAACAGCAGCTCATAGGCTTGGGTGTTCAACTCCCGATCCAGAATGGGCTGCCTTGCTACATAGGAATACATGCATCTCTCCACCATGGTTACAGGCTTGATTCTATGGTGAAGCGGATCACTATGCCAGTGCCGACCGGTCGGGAAGGTCAACAACTGGCATACTATTTGTCAGGAAACCCGGGGTGTCAGAACAGGTAGTTGAGCTGCAGGCCGGCGAGCCAGGCATCCCCTTCCGAGGTGCCATTGAAGGTGGAGGTGGTCTGGGGGATGCCGGGCCTGAGCTGCATGGTTTCGCTCACGTCCACCTTCTTTCCGTCGATCAGGGTCAGCCCCAGATCCAGCGAGAGGTGGCGGTCAATCTGATAGCCCACGCCGGCGCTGTACCAGACCCGATCCGAGTCGGGGATGGAGATGGTGCGGCGATCCGCCGGGACCGGGCTGCGGTCGTAGGCGATACCGGAGCGCAATTGCCACTGGGGGGCCAGCTGGTAGGTCATCCCCAGGGCATAGCGCCAACTGTCTTCCCAGTGCTCCTCCTTGATATGCATGGTGCCGTGGTGGTCGAGCTCGGATTCGAGCTGCACGAATTTGCTCCAGTTGGTCCAGTTGATGCTCGAATGCAGCGCCAGGGCCGGGGTGAGTTGATGGAACAGAGCCAGCTCGGCGGTGGCGGGCAAGGGCAGATCCAGGCTGCCAGTATCGGTGAAGGGCTGGCCCTTCTGATCGATGCCGATGGCGTCACCGGAGAGGGTCAGGGTCACGTCGTGGCGATAGGAGAGACCGACGCGGGTTGCCTGCGACAACTCAAGCAGGGTGCCCAGGTTCCAGCCCATGGCCCAGCCATCCCCTTTCAGGTGCTTGGCTATCTGGTTGTTGGAGGGGAAAGTGCCGCCCACTTCCCCTTCCCCCTGAATGGCGGAGAGACCTGCCCCGACGGACCAGATGCGGCTGATGCGATAGGCAAGGGAGGCCCCCAGATCCACGGTCTTGATGTCGGAGACGTTGCCGAAGTGACCGGCGTTGTAGTTGTCCGGCATCTTGACCCCGAGTCCGTAATAGGAGGTGGCGGCAAGCCCGAGGCGCCATTGCTCGTTGAGGGGCACGATGAGATAGGCGTTGGGTACCCAGGCGTCACCCGCAATGTCGTGGGCTCCGGCATCCAGACTGACCGGCCCCTGGGTGGTAGGCACCCGGGTGGTGCCCTCGATGTTGACGTCGGGGTGCACGTGGATGACGCCGCCGGAGAAGGCCAGGGTATCGAATCGGGTCATGGCGGCGGCGTTGCGGGAGAGCACGCTGGCATTGTCGGCGATGGCGGCTTCACCCGCGAAGGCACGCCCCATGCCGGTGGCGGATTGCTCCGCGAGCTGGAAGCCGGCAGCCTGCACCTGGCTCGACAGCAGCAAGAGGGCAATGAGGGAGGGTTTGAACGTCGGATGCATGGTCTTTCCTCGGGATGAACTGGGTGTTCATTCTGTTATTCGGTTGGGGACGGGATTTTATATGGTATGACCAGCAAGGCAACGGGGAGAGGGGAACGTGCGGCAAAACGGGATTAAATGCTGAAAGAAATCCCCATAACAGCTTGATAAAAAAAGAAAAGAGTACAGTTGTTTACTACAGCTGTGCGCTCAGATGGCGAAGTTGGATAAAAAAAGAGCGCCCAGAGGCGCTCTCGATGATGACATGAAAATCAGAATTTCATGTTGAACTGGGCAGAAGCCAGCAGGGCGTTGCCGTGAGAGGTGCCCTTCCAGCGCAGCGCATCGCTGTGGTTGCGCAGGCCTTCGTTCACGTCCACTTCCTTGCCGTCCAGATAGGCCATGCCGAAGTCGAGGCTCATGTCCGGATTGATGTGGTAGGTGGCACCGGCGCTGTACCAGATACGGTCGGAGTCAGGAATGCTCAGGCTGCGGTATTCCGGCTCGATGGGGCTGTTGTCGTAGGCGAAGCCGATACGGGCTTCCCAGGACGGGTTGACGTACCAGGTACCGCCCAGGGCGTAACGGGCAGAGTCCTTGAACTTCTCGTCTTTTTGCAGGCACACGCCGCCGGCGCAGTTGCTGCTGGTGGCCTTGAGCTCCTGGAAGGCGCTCCAGTCGGTCCAGTTCACGGAGTAGTGGACAGCGAATTGCTGGTTCAGGCGGTGGTAGCCTGCGAACTCGGCCTGGGCCGGCAGATCCAGTTTCAGGTTGCCATCGACGACGCGATTGCCGGAGGTGGCACCCTGGAAGTCGCCGTCAAAGCTCAAGTCCACCTGGGAGCGGTAGGTCAGGGCGAGACGGTTGTTGTCGTTGATCTCGTACAGGGTGCCGACGTTCCAGCCAAAGCCCCAGGTGTCGCCCTTCAGGTGAGCCAGACGGGTATCGGAGTTGGCGCCCGGAATGGCGGCGGAAAGCGCACCGGCATAACGGTTCAGCTCGGCGGCGGCGTAGACGGCATTGATGCCGGCACCGACGCTGAAGTTGGAGTTGATGCGATAGGCGATGTTGGGGTTGATGTTGAAGGTCAGCAGCTCGGTGTCACCGGCGCCGGCACCGGCCGCGAAGGTCTTGGAATATTCGGTGGAGAGGCCGTAGTTGGAGAAGAGGCCGATCCCCCAGGCCCACTGATCATTCAGGGGCTGGATGAAGTAGGTGGCCGGCACGAAGGCATCGGGGGCGATGTCGCTCTCGCTGGACGGAGCCAGCTTGGTGGGGCCGGCATAGATGTCGCCAGCCACGTCCACGTCGGGCTTGATATAGGTGCCGGATACAGACAGTGCCATCTTGTCGAAGGTGGTCATGGCCGCCGGGTTGCGGGACAGCACGGCCGCGTTGTCGGCGATGGCTGCTTCACCTGCGTAGGCGCGACCCAGACCGGAGGCCGAGTGCTCGTTCAGCTGGAACGCGGCGGCGAAGGTCTGGGTGCTGGCCAGGGTCACGGCCGCAGCGATCAGGCTTTTCTTGAAAAAGGCAGTTGTCATAGTGTTCTCTCTTTGTAAGCAGATTTTCTGTCGACATCGCGGCTCTTTGGCGGCTATTGACGACATGATCTGTTGTTATGTCAGCTTCTTCCCATTCATTGCTGGCGTGATTCTATGGATCTGGTAGGAGGTAAGAAATCAGACCAGTGACAGCAGAATACATAAAAGTTTCCATTGTGTTAATCATTTGTTTTAACTTGCCGTTTTATTAGGCTGATTTATCTATTATTGGATAAATAAAGCACAAATGGTGCCGTTTGCGTCATTTAAAATAAATGGTAGAAATGTGACTTCGCGCAGGCAATAGGCGGGAACATGCGGGGATGTGGGGATGAACAGGCAGACAATGAGGATGTCTGCCTGTGATGTGGCTGAGGCGGAGGACGAGTCAGCCTGGGTCAAGGTCTGTTAAATGGACCAGTGCAGACGTGACTCAAGCTGGCGGGCAACCGGGGCGAGGGGCTCCTGCATGTCTCCGATGAGCACCATGTTGGCCCCCTTGAGCGGCAGTATCTCACCCTTGAGGGTCCCGTCTGCAAAATCAGACTGGATCGTCAATGGCAGGTGCTTGGGGACGAGGAACAGGGTGACCGGTCCCATCTTGCCCTGCAGCACCATGTGCAGGGCCGGTCCCTGGTAGAAGGCGCAGTGGTTGACATAGGTTACCTTCATGCCCGGCATCTCGCTCAGGGTGGCGCCATATTTCTCCATTTTCGCGTTGATGGTGTGCAGGCTGACCCGCTCATCCACCGCATGAATGAAGGGCTCTTCCCCATAAACGTGGGACATGGCGACCTGAGCCAGCGACAGGGTGTCCGGTGCCACAGGCCAGCTGATCCAGCGGGTGCTCATGCCGAGCAGGAAGGCGACCGAGGCTGCGATAGCCAGAGCGCGCCATTGCGTGCGTGCAGGAGTGACGGGCAACGGGACCACCTGCTCCTCTTCGGCTGCCATCGCCTGCCTGAGCAGGATCCGCTCCGCAAGACCGGCCGGTACGTCCACTTCCAGAGTGCTGCGCACCTGGCGCTCGAGCTGCTGCATCTCGTCCAGATGCTTGCGATTGGCCGGTGACGCCTCGGCGGCTTTCAGGAAGGCGGGATCCCTGTCCGAGGGGTGAGTGATGGCCCGGCGGCGAAATTCAAGCTCATCCATTGGTGTGTCCTCTCTGTTGTTTCGCAGACTCCATGGCCTCTTTTATCTGGTTGCGGGCGCGAAACAGCCTTGTCATGACGGTGTTCTTGTTCAGGCCGAGTTGCTCGGCGATCTCCTCCCCGCTGAATCCCCCCAGTACCTGCAGCAGCAGCGGCTCCTGATATTCGGCAGGCAGGCGGGCGATGTGGCGCCTGAGCCATTCGTGCTCCATCTCCTGCTCGCTTGGCAGGACACCCTGATCCCGCAGGGGGTGCTCGTCGAGGTCGACAAGATCGAACTGCTTTCGCTCAAAGCGGCGGGCATTCTCCCGCCGCAATATGGTGATGAGCCACGCCTTGGCAGCCTTGTCGTCCAGCAGGGTATCTATCGCCTTCCAGGCGCGCAGGAAAGTCTCCTGCACCAGATCCTCGGCGATTTGCGGATCCCGGCACAGCCAGTAGGCGTAGCGGTAGATGTCCCCGTGCAGGGCGTGCACCAGGGCTTCGTACTTGGTTTGTTTGTCTGCCATCTCCCCATAGACCGGAGAAGCGGAGGGATCCTTTCCCGTGTCGGCCCTTTTTCTTCTGAAAAAACCTAACGCCATAAAGGGGTGTCCTGTTTCATGAGGGGCGCATCATGCACGCATCCACGCCAGTATTCGAAGACCATAGGCTATCGCAAAGCTCTCCCAGGTGCACAACTCCCTGGCGAGCGCCTGTCTGGGCAGGTGTTCGCCAGGGGCGAGTACGGGGGCAAAACAGGCCCGATCCAGGTCGTCCAGCAGCGCTCCCATGGCGGGGTCGCGGTGACAGGGCAGCCTGGCCAGATGCAGACAGGGGGCGTCCCAGCGCAGGACGGCCCAGGTCAGCAGGGTTTCCCTGGCCTCGTCAGGAGAGCCCGTGGCGAGGGCCCGTTGCAGGCGATAGAAGGCGCGCCAGCGCGGCCAGCGGCGCATGAATGCCCGCAGCAGGATGGCCAGGAGCACCCAATAGAGATACTGGACCCCTGGTGCGGGGGAGGCGGGAGTGGCGCTCTCCCTTGCCGTGAACACCAGAGGATGTGCGGGCAGGCGCGCCTCCTCGATGCGACCGCTCTGGGTGTTGAACCAGCGCAGGGTCTGGGGGGGCAGCACATAGCGCCCCGCCTCGTCGGCGGTCAGGGCCTGGCGCCACTGGCGCTCGAAGCGAAGCGCCCCCTCGGCCACGAATCGCTCCTGTTGCTGCTCGCCGTCCGGCTTCATGGAGAGGCCGGCGGGCAGGGGCGGGGCCGGCAAGGGGGGCAGGCGGTTGCCATCCCCCCCTTCCATCACCAGGGTGAGGGTGCGGATCACCGGCTCACCCACCCTGGCCTGCGCCGGGCTGAACTGCTGGCGCAACACCAGGCTGCTCGCCACCGGCTCCAGGGGGGCCTTGTCCACCTTGATGAAGAGGGTCGCCGCCCTGGCGGACAGCAGATCCCCCGCGTTGCCTGGCGCGGTCGCACCGGCCTGGTCCTGGTGCGGCAACCGCCCCTGAAAGCGGGGGGATTCGACGGGATGGAGCCCGGGCCCTTTGGCCTGCAGCAGCCATTTTCGCGTGAGACGTCCTGGCAGGCCGGGGCTGGCGGGAGAGTCCCAGCGATCCTCGCCGAGGCGGCGAATGGTAAAGGCCGGGGTGATGGGCTCGCCGAGGTTGGGGGCCTCCAGGTTGGCAGGCAGCCAGAGGGTCAGCTCATAGATGAAGGGCTGGCCGGGGTAGAGATTCCCCTCATGGAGCACCCGGGCCTGCAGCTCGACCGGAGAGAATACCGGGTCTTGTGCCGGCATCAGGGTGCCGTCCAGAGAACGTGTCGGCACCGCCAGGGAGGGGGTGAGATCGGCGCCAAGGGGCAGGGAAGGCACCTGGCGCGGGCTGGTATCGAGCAGGTGCAGGGGGATCTGCCAGCGGGTCAGGCTGCGGCTCTGGGCACTGACCCGCTGTATGCTGACCCGCCCGACCGCAAACTGGCGCAGCAGCGGTTGCAGGTTGAGATCCTCATCGCGGTGCAGCCCGTCGGCTTCGATGACGAGCAGCCAGTCGCGCTCGCTCGCCCCCGGCAACAGCTCGGCCTCGACAGGAGCGGCCTGCACCCGCATGGCGCACAGGGCGAGCAGCAGCCAGCAGCCGATCCGGGGGGAGAGTAAGCGCAGCACGAGGATCACCAGGGCTCCTCCACCTTGAGCAGGGGGCGGCGCAGGGCCTCCTTGCGAAGGCGCTGCTCCAGCAGCAGCACGGGGGGCGCCGGGGGGCGGGGAGCCTCTGAGGCGCGGGCGGGGTCGGGAGTGTCGGCCTGCGCCGGGGCATTTGCCGAGGGCGTTGTCTGCGGCGGGTTGGCCCGCAGCAGGGCCAGGTTGTGCAAGGCATCCCTGTGCCCAGGTTCAAGGCGAAGGGCGCTCAGATAGGCCTGCTCCGCGGCGGCAAGATCCCCGAGCCAGACCAGGGCATTGCCCCTGTTGTAGTGGGCGGTGACGCTGTTTGCCCTGCCATAGGCGGCGACGGCCCTGGCGTAATCCCCGGATCTATACCAGGCGTTGCCTTGCCAGACCGGATCCTGGAAGGCGTTGGCCGCTTCCCGATAGTGTCCCTGGCGATAAGCCTGCCAGCCTGCTTCATCTTGTCGGGAGGCCGCCTGCAGGGAAGGGGGCGCGAAGCCAATGACGAGGATCACCAGCAGCCAGTGGGCGCCGATCCGCGCCAGCAGCGCCAGGGGGAGCAAGGGGATGAGCAGCCAGGGGCCGAGATCCCGGGATTGCCCCTGCGTCAGGGCTTGGCCCATGGGCAGGGGGGCAAAGCGGGGCTGGCCGGAATCAAGCCAGGCCAGCCTGCCTCCGGTGTTGGCGGCAAGGGCGGCCATGGCCTCCTCGTCGGGCGCCGGCAAGGTGTGGCCGATCGGGCTGCCGAGCTGCCAGCGCTCGGCAGCCACGCCGGGCAGCCGGGTCTCCTTGCCCCCGCTGGCCAGCAGGATGTCGAGCCGCGGGGCCGAGCCTGCCTTGCAGAACAGGTCGTTGAGGCAGGGCCAGAGGGCGGCGATGCGATCGCGCGCTGTCCCGGAGAGGCCGTCGGTCACGAGCAGCAGACGGGCGGACTGGCCCGGCGGGATCAGGGTGAGGGCCAGGGCCACGGCGCGCTCGGGGGCGCTGCCCTGGACAGGCATGATGGCCGGGCGCAGGTCCGGCAGCAGCAGGGCGATGGCCTGATGATCCCGGGTGGGAGGCATGGCGAGGTAGGCATCCCCGGCAAACAGGATGAGGGCGATGGGATGGGCCGCGTCCTGCCGCGCTATGTCGGCCAGCATCTCCTGCAATCCCAGCCTTACCCGGGTTGCCCGGTCCGGCGCCAGATCCTGTGCCAGCATGGAGTCGGAGAGATCCATCAGCCAGATATCGAGGGCCGGGCTCGGCATGGGGAGACTCTGCTGGCGCAGGGCGGGGCCCGAGAGCGCGAGGATCACCGGCAGACAGGCAAGCCAGCGCCAGGGGATGGCCCGATGGCGGCTCGGCAGCAGATAGGCCTGCATGGCCGGGGAGAGCAAGCCGGGATCGCGGCGGCGGCGCCACCCCTGCCACAGCCAGGGGAGCAGGGCCAGCAACCAGAGGGGGCGCAGCAAGATCAGCTCCATGGTGCCACCATCATGGCCTGCCTACTCATGGGATGGCCTGTGTGACAGGGGGATGTGCCAGCGGGCTGGCCAGCAGAGCAGCAGCCAGGCCAGGGCCAGTGGCCAGGGGTAGAGCTCCTGGTGGGGCCGGGAGAGGGTCTGGGGCCGGGCGAGGGGCTCCAGGGTGTCGATGGCCTGGTTGATGGCGGCGAGATCGCCCCGGTTGCGGGCGCGAAAATAGCGGCCTCCTCCCAGCGTCGCCAACTGCTGCAACAGGGCTTCATCCAGTTCGGCACTGGGATCGGCGTCCCCTGCGGGCCCGGCGAAGGTGTCGGGGTCGGCGCCCACCCCCAGGGTATAGAGACGGATGCCGGCTTTGGCGGCGAGCCGGGCCTCGGTCAGGGGATCCGCATTGCCCGAGGTATTGCGCCCGTCCGTCACCAGCAGCAGGGCGGTGGGGCGGGTGGGGTCGGCGTGCTGGCGTGCCAGCAGGATGGCTTCCCCCAGGGCCGTGGTGCGCCCCACCAGATCGAAGTCGAGCTCCCTGGCCAGGGTGAGCAGGGCCCCGGTCTCCTGGGTGAGGGGGGAGAGCAGATAGGCGTGATCGGCAAAGACGACGAGGGCGATGCGATCCCCCGGGCGGGAGGCGACAAGGTTGCTTATCTGCTGGCGCACCGCGGCAAGCCTGTCCGTTTGCTCTCCGTCATCCAGCATGTCCTGGGTGCGCATGCTGTCGGAGAGATCCACCGCCAGGATGAGGTCCCGGCTGCTCTGGTAGTGAATGATCGGGGGCTCCTGCCACTGGGGGCGGCACAGGGCCAGTACCAGGGCACACCAGCAGATCATCATGCGCCACAAGGGCTGCCCCGCCTGGGGCTGGAGCAGGGGAAAACCTCCATGAACGAGCCGGTTTCCTCCCTTGCGCCCCTTCATGGGAGGCAGGCCGAAGCGCACCAGCAGCGGCAGGGCGAGGGCGAGGGAAAACCAGGGCCAGGCGAGGATCATCGCGTACCCTCCGGGGAAGGGGCCCCTCGCTTGCTTGCCGGGAATCGCGGCGCGCTGACGCAGCGTCGCCCCCAGGCGAGATAGGCGAGGCGCAATCTTTTGCGCTGCGCCTCATCGGGCACTCTGCCCCCATAGAGCCAGAGCGGCCACTGGGCGGCAAACCGGGAAAAATCGCTCCCCCCCTTGCTGTCCAGCCAGGCGAGCCAGTCCTCCCCTTGCAGGGGGGCCGCCTCGGGCCAGCGGGCCATGGCCGCTTCTCGCAGGGCATCCTGCAGCCTGGGGACGAGATCGTCGGCCTGCCAGTCTATCCGGAGCGCCCAGTGGCGCTGGCGCCACAGGGTGAGGGCCGTCATGGCGATCAGGCAAGCGGCGATCGCCGCGATCAGCAGCCCACCGAGGGCCATCAGGCGAGGATCCTGTGCAGGCTCGAGAGCGGGGCCTTGGTGGATGTCGCGCAGCTCGGCACGAATGGCTTGCAAGGCCTCGCTGGACGAGGGCTGGCGATATGCATCCGGTGCGGGCACGCCCTGCTCCCCCCTCAAAACAGACGGCATCCGCCCTCCTGCCACTGGCGTTGCAGGGTGGCGCCGTTGTCGAGGCGATAGAGGCGCGTCACCAGGGGCAGCAACTGCTGGCGACAGGCCTCGGCCTGTTCGTCGGCCGCCCTCTGGTAGCGGGCGCGAAAGCGGGGGTCTTCTCCCGCGAGCCAACCGCTGTGTCTGCCTGCCTGCACTGCCAGCAGCCCCTGCTCGGGCAGAGCGGCTTCCAGGGGATCGCGGATCTGCCAGTAGTGGATATCGTGGCGCAGGCGAAGGCGTTGCAACTGCTGGCAGAGGGCCTGGTCCGGTGCCTGGTGGTGGCTTATCAGGGTCAATCTGGCCCCGTGGGGCAGGGTGAGTCGCGCCAGGGTCTGGGCCAGCGTCCAGGGCGGGGGGGCGCGATCCAGCCCTGCCTCGTAATGGCGACAGAGCGCTTCCAGCAGAGGCATGAGAGAGCCGCGCTGGTGCTCTGTGTGGGGGGCTGCGCCCTGGCAGATCAAGGTATTGGCCTGTTTCTCCCCCTGCCAGAGCAGGGCGGCGGCCAGCTCGCAGCCAAGGCGGGCCTTGAGCTGGGCGCGGGAGCCAAAGTACATGGCAGGTGAGAGATCCAGCAGCAACCAGTGGGCCTGATCCTGTTCTTCCCCGTAGAGGCGGGTGTGGGGGCGACCGAGGCGGGCGGTGACCCGCCAGTCGATGTGACGCACCTCGTCACCGGCCTGATAGAGACGAAGCTCCCTGAAATGGAGGCCGGGCTGGCGCCCGATACGCCCCTGGGCCGCCTGATGAATGCGAGCACGCTCGCCCTGGCGGGTCCAGAGGCGCACCGCCAGCAGCCGCTGGAGGGTGAGGGCGATGTCGGGGTGATCCCGGGGCTCGGCGACGGGGGTCATGGCGATAGGGCTGCCTGCGGGGGCCGGCTCAGGGGCATGGAATGGCATCCAGCAGCAGGGTGATGAGCGCCTCGCTATCGAGGTTGTCCGCCAGCGCCTGATAACTCGGGATGAGGCGGTGGCGCAGCACGGCTGGCGCCAGTTGCTGGATGTCTTCGGGCAGCACGAAGTCGCGCCCGGCGAGCCAGGCCCGGGCCCGTGCGGCTCTTGCGAGGCCGATGCTGGCTCTGGGACTGGCCCCCACCGCGACCAGGGGGTCTAGCTCGGGGCACAGGCCGCTGCCGGGGCGGGTGGCGCACACCAGTTGCACCAGATAGTGCTCGAGGCGCCCCTGCATCTGTACCCCTTGAACGGCGGTGCGGGCTTCCAGCAGGTCGGACTGGCTGAGGGTGACCGGCGGCGTCGGCAGGGCGTCGCCGCGGGCGTTGAGCTGGAGGATGGCCAGCTCCATGGCGGGGCTGGGGTAATCCACCAGCAGCTTGAGCAAGAAGCGATCGAGCTGGGCCTCCGGCAGGGGATAGGTCCCTTCCTGCTCGATGGGGTTCTGGGTGGCGGCAACCATGAAGAGGGAGGGCAGGCGCCAGCTCTTCTTGCCCACGGTGATCTGGTGCTCGGCCATGGCCTCCAAGAGGGCGGATTGCACCTTGGCCGGCGCCCGGTTGATCTCGTCCGCCAGCACCAGATGGTTGAACAGAGGACCGGGTTGAAACACGAAGCTCGCATCCTGGGGATGGAAGACCTCGCTGCCGGTGAGATCGGCAGGGAGCAGATCCGGGGTGAACTGGATACGGGCAAAGCGCCCCTCCACGGCACCGGCCAGCGCCTTGACCGCCCGGGTCTTGGCAAGACCGGGGGCCCCCTCGATCAGCACATGTCCTTCACATAACAGGGCGATCAGCAGCCCCTCGATGAGGGGGCCCTGTCCCAGGATCTGGCTGCCCAGATAGTCTCCAAGTGCTCTGAACTCGGCCGCTGCCATGCGATAAACCCGTTGTTTTTATGGAAGTTGATCTTTTTATACCCCAGTTGGCTCACAAGGGCGAGGGAGGGTGGCAAGATGGGGACAATTTAGTTTCAATCAGCCGTATGAAAGTTGTGAGCGGATTGTTAAGATGTGGCGCAATGAGGTCAGACCTCTGCCTTTTTAACCCAAGGAGCCAGGATGAAACAGCCATTGAAACTGACGACTCGCCAGGGCGAACGGATAGCCGTCGTGGCGGGTCTGCGCACCCCCTTTGCCAAGCAGGCCACCGCTTTTCACGGCGTGCCTGCGGTGGATCTGGGCAAACTGGTGGTGAGCGAGATGCTCGCCCGCACCGATCTCGACCCCAAGCTCATCGACCAGCTGGTGTTCGGCCAGGTGGTGCAGATGCCGGAAGCGCCAAACATCGCCCGGGAGATCGTACTTGGCACCGGCATGAGCGTCAGCACCGATGCCTATAGCGTGTCGCGCGCCTGCGCCACCAGTTTCCAGGCGGTGGCCAACGTCACCGAGTCCATCATGGCCGGCACGGTGGACATCGCCATCGCCGGCGGTGCCGACTCCTCTTCCGTACTGCCCATCGGGGTCAGCAAGTCTCTGGCCCGCGCCCTGGTGGATCTCAACAAGGCGCGCAACCTTCAGCAGCGTTTCAATATTCTGCGTCGCCTGCGTCTGAAGGATCTGCTGCCGGTGCCCCCTGCCGTGGCCGAGTACTCCACCGGTCTCTCCATGGGACAGACCGCCGAGCAGATGGCCAAGACCCATCAGATCAGCCGTGAGGCGCAAGATGCGCTGGCCCACCGCTCCCACACCCTGGCGGCCGAAGCCTGGGCCCAGGGCAAATTGAGCGGCGAGGTGTTCACCGCCCACGTGCCCCCCTACAAGTCGCCGCTGGAGCGGGACAACAACATCCGCGAAAGCTCGGATCTGGCGAGCTACGCCAAGCTCAAGCCGGTGTTTGACCGGACTCACGGCTCGGTGACCGCCGCCAACGCCACTCCGCTCACCGACGGTGCCGCCGCCGTGCTGATGATGCGTGAAGGGCGTGCCCGCGAGCTCGGTCTGGAGCCGCTGGGCTACATCCGCAGCTTCGCGTTTTCCGCCATCGATGTCTGGCAGGACATGCTGATGGGCCCCTCCTATGCCACGCCGCTGGCGCTGGACCGTGCCGGCATCACCCTTGGGGATCTGACCCTCATCGACATGCACGAGGCCTTTGCCGCCCAGACGCTGGCCAACCTCAAGATGTTTGCAAGCGCCGAATTTGCCCGTGACAAGCTGGGCCGGGATCAGGCCATCGGCGAGGTGGACATGGAGAAGTTCAACGTGCTCGGCGGCTCTTTGGCCTTTGGTCACCCCTTTGCCGCCACCGGGGCGCGCATGATCACCCAGACCCTGCATGAACTGCGGCGCCGGGGTGGGGGATTGGGGCTCAACACCGCCTGTGCGGCGGGTGGGCTGGGTGTGGCCATGGTGCTGGAGGTGGAATGATGAGTGCCAAGACTTTTTCTCTGGATATTCGCAAAGACGGCATCGGCATCCTCACCATGGATGTGCCCGGTGAGAGCATGAACACCCTGAAGGCCTCCTTTGCGGACGAGATCCGCACTCTGCTGGCCGAGGTAAAGGGGAACGGGGATCTGATCGGCCTGGTGATCGTCTCCGGCAAGAAGGACTCCTTCGTTGCCGGGGCCGACATCGCCATGCTGGCGGCCTGCACCAGCGCCCAGGATGCCGAAGCGCTGTCCCGGGCCGGACAGGAGGTGTTCGCCGAGATCGAAGCCCTGGGGATCCCGGTGATCGCCGCCATTCACGGCCCCTGCCTTGGCGGCGGGCTGGAGCTGGCGCTCGCCTGTCATGGCCGGGTGGTGACCGATCACGGTAAAACCGTGCTGGGCCTGCCGGAAGTGCAGCTCGGCCTGCTGCCGGGCTCCGGCGGTACCCAGCGCCTGCCGCGCCTCATCGGGGTGGCCAAGGCACTGGATCTGATGCTGACCGGCAAGCAGGTGCGGGCCAAACAGGCCAGGAAGCTCGGGCTGGTGGATGACATGGTGCCCCCGTCCATTTTGCTGGAAGCTGCCATCAAGCTTGCCAAGAAGGGCAAGCCGCGCCACCACCTGAAACGGGATCTGCAGGGCAAGGTGCTGGAGACCAACAAATTTGGTCGCAAGGTGCTGTTCGATCAGGCCCGCAAGGGGGTCAAGGCCAAGACCCGGGGCAACTACCCGGCGCCGGAGCGCATCATCGAGGTGGTGCGCATCGGCGTGGAGGAGGGGATGCAGGCCGGCCTGCTGGCCGAAGCCCGCCACTTCGGCGAGCTGGTGATGACGCCGGAATCTGCCGCCCTGCGCTCCCTCTTCTTCGCCACCACGGAGATGAAGAAAGAGGTGAGCTATCAGGGGGCCGAGCCGCGCAAGGTGGGTCATGCCGCCGTGCTGGGGGGCGGCCTGATGGGAGGCGGCATCGCCTTCGTCACCGCCACCAAGGCGGGGGTACCGGTGCGGATCAAGGATGTGGCGAGCGCCGGCATCGGCAATGCCATGCGTTACAGCTACGACCTTCTCGCGAGGAAGCTCAAGCGTCGCCAACTGCTGCGCAGCGAGCTGGAGAAACAGATGAGCCTGCTCACCGGCACCCTGGACTATTCCGGTTTCCACCGGGTGGACATGGTGGTGGAAGCGGTATTCGAGGACATCAACCTCAAGCACCAGATGGTGCAGGACGTGGAGCGCGAGTGCGGCGAGCACACCGTGTTTGCCTCCAACACCTCCTCCCTGCCCATCCACCAGATCGCCTCGGCGGCGACGCATCCGGAGCGGGTGGTAGGGCTGCACTACTTCAGCCCGGTGGACAAGATGCCGCTCGCCGAGATCATTCCCCACGCGGGTACCAGCGCCGAGACGGTGGCCACCACCCTGGCCTTCGCCCGGGCCCAGGGCAAGACCCCCATCGTGGTGAAGGACGAGGCGGGCTTCTACGTCAACCGCATCCTGGCGCCCTACATGAACGAGGCGGCGCGCCTGGTGCTGGAAGGGGAGCCGGTGGAGGTACTGGACGGCGCTCTGCTCGACTTCGGTTTCCCGGTCGGGCCCATCACCCTGCTGGACGAGGTGGGGATCGACGTGGGGGCCAAGATCTCCCCCATCCTCGAAAAAGAGCTGGGTGGCGAGCAGTTCCAGGCGCCCAAGGCCTTTGACAAGCTGCTGGAGGACGATCGCAAGGGGCGCAAGAACGGCAAGGGCTTCTATCTCTATGGCAAGGCGGCCCCGCGCAACAAGCTCACCGGCAAGGAGGGCAAGAAGACGGTGGACGCGAGCGTCTACGACGTGCTGGGCGTCAAGCCCCAGGCCAAACTGGCCAGGCAGGAGATCGCCGAGCGCTGCGTGCTGCTGATGCTCAACGAAGCGGCCATGGCTCTGGATGGCGGCGTGGTGGCCTCGGCCCGGGATGGCGACATCGGCGCCATCTTCGGTATCGGCTTCCCCCCCTTCCTGGGCGGTCCGTTCCGCTACATGGACAGCCTCGGCATCGACTATCTGGTGGGGCGTCTTGAGCACCATCAGAAGCGCTTTGGCGACCGCTTCGCCCCCTGTGCGCGGCTGAAAGCGATGGCGGCGGAGCAGCAGACCTTCTACTGATGGCTCTCGACGGCATGCATCGAGCGAGGCGACCCCAAGGTCGCCTCGCTTTTTGTTGGGCATACCTTTCCGGTTTGGGGCGGGGACGCGAAGAAAAACGGGGCGGGGAGGGGTAAAACCTTGATCTGGCGCAAACTGGTGCCCCATTTATTACTTTGGTGGCATAGGACTCAGGCGCGGGTTGAGGTCAAATAGTCTCATCAGGAACGGGGGCGACCCCGTCACGAAAGGGACACCCATTTCACTGGATGAAGGACACACTATGAGTCTGCTTGAACACACCATCTGGACTGTATTGGGGTATGGGGCCATGCCCTTTATCTTCCTGAGCGGGTTCGTGGCAGTGGCAGTGACCTGCTGCCTGCTGCTCAATGCCTTCGGGGTCAAGTCCGCCGAGAAGTGAGTCACTCTCGTTCATGCCGCCAAATGCCAGTCTCACGACTGGCATTTGTTTTTTGTGTCTTCTGAAGCACTTGCCCGCCCCTGATGGGGTAAAGGGAGCGCAAGACGGTCGAACCCGGCGGCCATTTTGATTACACTGACGCCCGGCATGTCCGCCCCCTTCTCTTTTATCAGGTATTCACGACTTCTATGGCGCTCAAGGCAACCATCTTCAAGGCCCAGATCAGCTTGTCTGACATGGATCGCAATCTCTATCAGGACTTCTCCCTCACCCTGGCCCGTCACCCCTCCGAGACCGACGAGCGCATGATGATCCGCCTAGCGGCCTTCGCCTGGCATGCCGCCGAGCGGCTGGAGTTCACCAAGGGGCTCTCAGCCGACGACGAGCCCGAGCTCTGGTGCAAGAACTACTCCGACGAGATTGAACTCTGGATTGAGCTGGGTCAGCCGGACGAGCGCCGCCTCAAGAAGGCATGCAACCGCTCTCGCCAGGTGGTGCTCTACCTTTACGGCGGTCGTGGCACCAGCGTCTGGTGGAAGCAGAACCAGGGCAAGCTCGGTCTGCACGACAACCTGAGCGTCATCGAACTCTCCGACAGCCAGACCCTGCCCCTGGCGGCCATGGTGGAGCGCACCATGCAGCTCACCTGCACCATCTCCGACGGCCAGCTCTGGGTCAGCAACGGCAGCCAGGAGGTCACGCTGGACCCCGTGGTGCTGATGGGACGCCCGGCCCGCGAACTGTAAACGGAATACCCATGTTCAGCGCCCTGCTCAATATCGTCATTCCCGTGTTTGCAGTGGTGGGCCTTGGCGCCCTCTATGGACGGCTGCGACCGGGCGGGGCCCTGGGTTATGTCAACCGGGCCAATATCGAGCTCTTTACCCCGGCGCTGGTCTTCTCGGCCCTGGTGAAATACCCCCTGGATCTCGCGGCGCACCTGCCCCTTGTGGGGGCCGGTGCCCTGGTCATCCTGCTGCCCGGCTTGCTGCTCTCCCTGCTCAAACTCAAGGAAATAGAGCGGGCCGCGCTGATCCTGCCCGCCATGTTTCGCAACACCGGCAACCTCGGCATTCCGCTGATGGTGCTCGCCTTTGGCGAGCAGCAGCTCGGCGCCATCGTCATCCTCTTTGTGCTCTCCAACCTGCTCCACTTCTCGGTGGGCATGTTCATCCTGTCCGCCAGCAGCTCCCGCTGGCTCTGGCTGAGAAGCCCCGTGCTCTGGGCCGCCTTCGCCGGGCTGCTGGTGGCCAACCTGCATATCCCGCTGCCGGAATACCTGGTGACCAGTGCCGCCCTGCTCGGCCAGATAGCGGTGCCCCTGATGCTGTTTGCCTTAGGAGTGAGGCTGATGGAAGGGGAGCTGGATCATCTGGGGCTGGCCATCAAGTGCAACCTGCTCTACCTGCTGGCGGGAGCCATCTCCCTGGGGCTCGCCGTCTGGCTGCTGCCCCTCGAACCTGACTGGATACCACTCCTGATGCTGTCGGTGGCGCTGCCCCCGGCGGTGCTCAACTACATGCTGTGCGAGCAGTACCAGTGCCAGCCCGACAAGGTGGCCAGCATCGTGCTCGGCGGCAATGCGCTCTCTGTGGTGGTGATCCCCCTTGCGGTGTGGTTGGCGCTGCATCTGGGGAGTTGACCCTGCTCTGTCTTCCTCTTCAAGGACGCCCGATGGCGTCCTTTTTATTGCTATCGTGCATGTCCGATGTTGTTTTGCTCATCGAGTACAGCCGAGCTTGCTCGCGTATCTGACAAGGTCTTGAAGCCGGTTTAGCCGGATAAGGCAGAGAGTTGAAGGGGGAGAAAAGGGAATAAAACAGGGCGGCCTTGGCCGCCCTGTTTATTGATGGGGAGCAGGTTGAACCTGGCCATCCTTGCGCAGCTGGGTATAGAGACCAAACCCCGCCAGCAGGCCGGCGAGGGCCAGCAGCCACCAGATGGCGGTGGCGGGGCGGCTGCCCGCATCCCCCAGCATAAAGCCGATGAGCAGGTTGCCAAAGAGCGCCATGCAGCCCCCGGCGCTGGCATAGAAGCCATAGTAGCTGCCGAGTTGCTCAGGGGGCGCGTAGCGGGGCAGCTGGGCGGCGAAGAGCGGGAAGCAGAGGATGGAGCCCAGGGAAAGCAGGGCCACCTGCGTCAACACGCCTGCCGTCGGCCAGGGTGCCAGCAGGGGCAGGGCGAGATAGCTCAGGCCCATCATGCCTATCCCCAGCCCCATGGCGAGCGGCACCCCCAGGCGGCGCTCCACCAGGCGGGAGGCCGGGAGCTGGAGCACGACACCGATCACCGCCGAGAGGGTGAAGACGCCGCCGAGCAGGTGGGTGGCGTCCGGCAGGCTCTGGATATGGGCGGGGAGGGCGAGGTAGAGCTGGTGGAACAGGATCTGGTAGCTGCCTGCCAGCAGGGTGAACCCCATGAAGGGGCGCTGGCGCACTATCTCCCCCCATTGGCGCAAGATGGCGCCACGGGGGCTCTGGTTGCTCACCGGGCGTTTGGGCAGCACCCGGTATTGCAGCACTCCGAGCAGGGCGAAGAGGCTCGCCGCCAGGATCCCCGTCAGGGCATAGCTCTGTTGGGTCAAGGTGAGGCCGACCAGGGGGCCGAGCAGCATGCCCGCCTCGCTGGCCAGATTGTGCAGGGCGAAGGCGCGCTGACGCTGGCTCGGGTTGTGGCATTCGCTGGCAAGGTAGGCCTGGGCACAGGGGGTGAACAGGGCCCCCGCAAAGCCGGTGAGGGCGGCGGCCAGCAGCAGGATGGGGAGGGACTCGGCCCAGCCCAGCAGCACGAAGCCCAAGGATCGTACCAGGCAGCCCCAGACGATGGCGGGATGGTAGCCGATGCGATCCCCAAGGGTGCCGCCCAGCAGGAAGAGCCCCTGCTGGCTGAAGACCCGCATCCCCATGACGAGGCCGCAGGCCCAGCCGGCCAGGCCGAGCCCGCTGCCCATGTGCTGGGCGAGGAAGGGCATCATCATGTAGAAGCCGAGGTTGAAGGCGAGCCCATTGGTGATGAGCAGGCGGGCGGCCGGGCTCATGCCCTGCCAGTCCCGCCAGTAGGAGGCGCCGTTCATAGTCGCCTCCCGCCAGCGCGTGGGGAGGTGGTCGCCGGGGTGGCGCAGCACTGTGTCATGATGTCTTTCGCAGGGTTCTGAGGAAGGGGATGCCGTGCTGATCGTGGCTTATCTCCACCGGCACCTGGTAGAGGCGCTCGATGAGGGCCGCGTCGAGCACCCGGGCGGGGGGGCCGAAGGCCTGCAGATCTCCCCCTGCCAGCACGATCAGCTGATCGGCAAATTGGGCGGCCAGGTTGAGATCGTGCAGCACCACCAGGGTGATCCACTGCTGCTCCCGTGTCTGCTGGCACAGGTGCTCCATCAGCTGCATCTGGTGGTGCAGGTCCAGGGCGCTGACCGGCTCGTCCAGCATCATGATGCGGGGGTCGCGCAGCAGCACCTGGGCGAAGAGCACCATCTGCCGCTGGCCGCCGCTCAGGGAGTAGAGGGGGCGATCCGCGAGATGGGCGATGCCGAGCGCCTGCAGGGCACGGCCGGCAGCCAGGATGTCCTCGTCCGCGAGGCGCATGGAGAGGCTGTCGAGGCGCCCCAGCACCACCACTTCGATGACGCTGAGGTCCAGCTCCAGCTGGATGTTCTGGGGCATGTAGCCAAACTGCTGGCGCCACCTGGCCTGCGTCATCTGGCGGGCACTCTGGTCCCCGAGGCGAATGTCGCCACTGTCCGGGGTCAGTTCACCAAAGAGGGTGCGCATCAAGGAGGTCTTGCCGGTCCCGTTCGGGCCGATGATCACATGGACCTGACCCGGATGCAGAGTGAGGCTGAGATCCCGCAGCAAGGTCTGCTGACCGAGGGAGAGGGAGAGTCGGGATATTTCAAGCACGTTTACGCCCCCTGTCGAGGATCAACCAGATGAAGAAGGGCACGCCAATGAGCGCGGTGACGATGCCGATGGGGAACAGGGCCCCCGGAATGATGGACTTGGAGAGCACCGAGGCCGCCGAGAGCATGCAGGCGCCGCACAGGGCGGAGAGGGGGATCAAAAAGCGCTGATCTTCCCCCACCAGCATGCGGGCGATATGGGGGGACACCAGGCCGACGAAGCCGATCACGCCGACGAAACTGGTGGCGGTGGCGGTGAGCAGGGCGACCAGCACCAGGGTCTTCATGCGCAGTCTGTCGACGTTGACCCCGAGGCTGCGGGCGCGGGCTTCCCCGAGGCGCAGGCTGGTGAGGGCCCAGGCGTCACGGTAGATGAGCAGGGTGCAGATCAGGGTGACGACGGCGGTGATGATCAGGGAGTCCCAGGTGGTGCGCATCAGGCTGCCAAACAGCCAGAACAGGATCTGCTGGTTGAGCTCGGGGGAGGAGAGGAACTGCAGCAGGGAGAGCAGGGACTGGAACAGGAACAGCAGGGCGATGCCCGCCAGGATCAGGGTCTGGCTGCTGACATGGCGCATCATGGCCAGTCCAAACAGCAGGCAGGCGGCAAACATGCACACAATGAAGGCGCCGGCCGGGATGGCCACCAGGGGAGGAAGCCCGAGGCCGCCGGTGTAGAGGGCCAGCGCCGCGCCCAGGCCCGCCGCCGCCGCGAGCCCGAGGGTGTAGGGGCTGGCGAGGGGGTTGTCCAGCAGGGTCTGCATCTGCACACCGCCAAGACCGAGGGAGGCACCGACCACCAGGGCCATGAGGGCGATGGGCAGGCGCATGTCGTGGACGATGGTGCGGGTCATGGGATCGGCCTGGGCGGGGGAAATCAGGGCATCGATCACGTCGTGCAGGGCCAGCAGGGAGGGGCCGGTGGCGATGTCGAACACCAGGGTAATGCACAGGATCAGGGCGAGCAGCAGGAGCCAGTGCCAGCGACGGCGCTCCCGTTGCCGCTGCCGGGCGAGGGTCTGCTGCAGGGCAGCCAAATCATTCATGATGTCAATCCTGAAACGGGCGCCGCAAGAGGCGCCCACACAATCCAAGAGGGTTGCTGAAGAGGGGGTGGCCGAGGTGGGCCGCACCCGAAGTGCCGGGGTTAGTTTGCGTCATCCTGCTTGATGCCCAGCATGAAGGTGCCCTGGGGACGGATGGGCAGGTAGTGCTGGTAGAACGCCTGATAGGTGGCCAGGGGGTCGAGATCCTGGAAGAGGTCCGGATAGAGGGCCTTGGCCATGAACTCGATGAGGGCGGCATCCATGATGCTGCGGGTGGCGCCGTGATAGACCGCGTAGAGGCGACCCTGCTTCACCGCAGGCAGCTCGCTCCAGCCCGGACGGGCGGCAAAGCCTTGCAGACGCTGGCGCACTGTCTCTTCCGACACATCCTGGCCGACCTGCATGGCGACGGCACTGCTCACGCTTTCGTAGCCCGCCATCAGGATCACCTCTGGCTTGCTCGCCAGCAGTTGTTCCGGGTGGATGGGGCCCCAACGATCGACGAAGGGGGCGGCCACGTTGTTGCCACCGGCCAGCAGGGCCATGGCGCCCCACATGTCCTTGCCATAGGTGTAGCTGTACTCGGCCGGGCCCTTGTCACCCAGCTCGATGTAGACCCGGGGCGGCGTGCGCTTCGCGGCGGCAATGCGGGAGGTGATGGTGTCAATCTTGGCCTTGTACTCGTCGGCCATCTTCCGGGCGCGGGCCTCCTGGCCGGTCAGCTTGCCAAGCAGCAGGGTGCTTGCCATGTGCTGTGTCAGGGTCTGGGCGTTGTAGTCGATGACCACCACCGGGATTCCCGCCTGCTCGAGGCGTGGCAGGTCGGCGCTCAGGGCCTCATATTGCCACTTCGCCAGGATCACCAGGTCGGGCTTGACCGCCAGGGTCTTCTCGATGGAGAAGCTCTGATCCTGCACGTTGCCAAGGTCCGGGACCTTGGCCAGTTGTGGCTGGCTGGCCACGTAGAGAGACCAGATGGCGGGACGGGACTTCATGAACCAGCCCAGGGACATGCCCACCAGGCGTTCGGCCCCACCTTCACCGGCCACCGCCAGGTAATCTTCGGGATAGAAACCGAGCACGATGCGGTTTGCCGGAAGGCTGAGGGAGACCTTGCGGCCCATCACATCTTCCACTTCAACGGGGGGAGCGGCCTGCGCCATCCAGCTCACTAGGACGAGCTGGCCGAGCAGCAGCAACTTTGCCAAGGGGTGACGAAACATCTTGTAGCACCTCGAGAATAGAGACGGTCAAAAAAGAAAGTGAGAACTATTGCCATTCGCGAGCGCAAAAGCAACAAACGTTTGTGTCATCCCCTCTCTTGTTATTTCTGTCATTACTGGAACCGGTTCCACAAGAGCACCAGGAGAGAGTCTCATCCCCCGGTTTTCTGCCTTCTCGGGCCACGCAGGGGGGGGCGCCCGGTATGGCACCCATGGATTTGCCCATGATCCGGAGTCTGTGAGTGAAGTTGTTCACGAAATGGTACCGGGCAGAGGCCCGCCGTAATGCTCCCCCCGTCTGGCCCGGAGCCGATGTCGCTCCCTGACAGAGGCCGCCAGCAGAGGCTGGGGGCGACAACTTCCTGCGCAGCGATGGCAGACACTGCCCATTCGGGTATTGCCCGTCACCTTGGCGCAACATTTTTTTGTCATTGTTAGCCAGCTCGCAGCAGCCCCGGCGCCGACGGGGCAGAGTGGGCGCGCAGTTTCGGCCGGGGGCTGACATGCCTCCCGTTGATGGCTGCATCCAAGGTGCTGCGGCCCGCCTTGTGCGGGGCGCCAATAACATGATCTGCAAATAAAAAAGGAAACTGACCATGTCAGGAAGACACTCTCTGGTGGCGCTGGCCGTCGGGCTGGCGCTCGCTGGACAGGCACAGGCGCAACTGCTTATCACCGAATACTTGGAAGGGTCCGGCAACAACAAGGCGGTGGAGCTGAGCAACCTCGGCAGCGACGCCGTCGATCTCTCCCAATACCGGTTGGCCCTCTACGCCAACGGCAAACCCATCAGCGAATCCCCCACCAACAGCCTGGCGCTGCAAGGCACCTTGGCCCCGGGCGCCACCCTGGTGCTGGCCAACCCCTCTGCAAATGCCGAGATCCTGGCCAAGACGACCCAGACCAGCGGCAACCTGGTGTTCAACGGTGACGACGCCCTGGTGCTCTATCGCGGCAGCGAGATAATCGACAGCGTCGGCCAGGTGGGGGTGGATCCGGGCACGGCCTGGGTCTCCGGCAACGTTTCGACCCTGGACATGACCCTGCGCCGCAAGGCCACCGTCACCATGGGCCGCACTGATGCAACCGCCCCCTTCGATCCGGCGCAGGAATACGTGGCGGCCCCGAAAGATGACGCCAGTGGCCTGGGTTGCAGTGGCGATGGCCCCTGCGATGGCACCCAGCCGCCCGCTTTCGTCTGCCCGGTGGATCAGTTGGTTCCCGTGCCCGCCATTCAGGGCCCGGGCAGCAGCAGCCCGCTGGTGCCGGCCGGCAAGTTTGAATCGGAACAGGCTTATGCCACTCGCGGCGTGGTAACCCAGGTAGTGAACGGCCTCTACAAGGGCTTCTTCATTCAGGACGAGCAGGGGGACGGCGATCCGGCCACCTCCGACGGCCTCTTCGTTTACACCACCAAGGCCAACGCTGCCGTCGTGCCGGGGGCCGAGGTGTGCGTTTCGGGCAAGGTGAAGGAGTATTTCAACCAGACCCAGATCAATGCCGACGAGCTGGTGGTGACCCGGCCGCAAGGGGCCATCCCGGCTGCGGTGGATCTGCTGCCGGTGGCGGGGGAGAGCCTGAGCCAGCTGCTGGAGCGTCACGAGGGGATGCAGGTACGGCTGGTGCCCGGCTCCAGCCTGGTGGTGACCCGCAACTTCAGCTTCGATTACGACGGCAAGCGCAACAACCTGGTGCTCTCTTATGGTGCGCCGCTCATCAAGTCGACCCAGAAATATGCCGCCATGAGCCAGGAGGCGAGCGACTGGGCCCTTCGCAACCAGCAGAACCAGCTGGTGGTGGAGACCGACGCCAAGGCGCCGGACGGCGTGCTGCCCTGGTTCCCCGGCTTCAACGCCGAGGACGGTTACCTGCGCATCGGCGACAAGCTCAACGGGCTGGAGGGGGCGCTTGGCTACTCCTACAACCTGTTCCGGCTGGTGGCCAGCAACCGTATCGACGCGAGCCAGATTGATCACAGCGGCTGGGAGCGGGTGGAAACCCCCGAGCTTGCCGAGGCGGGGGATCTGCGGGTCGCGAGCTTCAACGTGCTCAACTTCTTCACCACGGTGGTGGGCGGGGATGCCAACCCCACCGGCAGCAACCGGGGCGCCTTGACGGTGGCGGAGTTCGAGCTGCAGCGTACCAAGATTGTCAGCGCCATCACCCGCCTCAATGCCGACGTGGTGGGGCTGATGGAGATAGAGAACAACGGCTATGGCGACAACTCCGCCATCGCCAACCTGGTGACGGCCCTCAACGCCGCCCAGCCGGACGAGGCGGATCACTACCGCTGGATTGCCTCGCCGGATGGCAAGCCCATTGGCACCGACGCCATCACGGTGGGGCTCATCTACCGACCCGCCAGCGTGAGCCCGCAAGGGGCCGCCAGCCTTATTGCGCTGCCGGTGCAGCAGGCCGAGGCGGTGGACGCCAGCGGCAAGCCGGTGACCATCAATCAGGGGATGCGCGAGTCACTGGTACAGCGCTTCAGCTCGCCCAAGGGGGATGCGCCCCTGACTCTGGTGGTCAACCACCTCAAGTCCAAGGGTTCCGCCTGCTTCGAGGATTACCCCGACTACGCCACTGCCGATCCGCTGGATGGCCAGGGTCACTGCAACGCGCTGCGGGTCTCCGCCGTCAAGGTGTTGGGGGAACAGCTCAAGGATCTGGCCGGGGATCTGCTGCTCATCGGCGACATGAACGCCTACGGCATGGAGGATCCCATCCGGGTGCTGACCGACTATGATCCGGCCGCCCAGGCGCGCCAGATCATGAGCGCCTCCTTCACCACCCTGGCGGGCCAGCCCTTCGAGGAGAGCGGCAGCGCCCTTGGGAAGGGGTATGGGTTTGTGAACCTCAACACCCGCTTCCACGGCACCGACACCTACTCCTACAGCTATGAAGGGGAGCTCGGCAACCTGGATCACGCCCTGGCAAACCCGAGCCTCGCGGCCAAGGTGATCGGCATCGAGGATTGGCACATCAACTCCGCGGAGAGCAACTTCTTCGAGTACGGCAGCAAGTACAGCGGCCAGCTGGCGAAATCCGAAGGGCCCTTCAGCGCCTCGGATCACGATCCGGTGCTGGTGGCCATCCAGTATCCGCTGCCGCCCGCCGGGGTATTGAGCCTCGAGAGCGCCGCTGCGAGCGTGGAGGAGGGTAACACCCTGGTCTTGAGCGTGGCGCGCCGCGATGGCAGCCATGGGGAGGCGAGCGTGAGTTATCGCATCGTCTATGGCAGCGCGGACGCAAGCGACGTGGCACCCCTCACCGGCACCCTGCACTGGGCCGCCGGGCAGAGCGAACCCCAGACCATCAGCATCCCGGTGAAGAGCGACACCCTGCGCGAAGGGGACGAGACCTTTACCCTGGAGCTGTTTGACCCGAGTGGCGCGACCCTGGGCGAGCAGCACCAGACCCTGGTGACCATCAAGGACAAGCTGGCGCCGTCCACCATCTCGCTGGCGCGCGCCAGCCTGACGGTGAACGAGGGGCAGTGGTTTGCCGAGATCCCACTGGTGCGCAGCGGCGATCTGAGCAAGCCGGCCCGGGCCCGGGTGGCCCTTGACGGAGTCACGGCGCGCTGGGGGCTGGATTTCCTGCCCTGGTTCGGTCAGTCGGTGAGCTGGGCAGCAGGCGAGGGGGGCAGCAAGTCGGTCAAGGTGCTGATCATCGATGACTGGTTCGTCGAACCCACCGAGCAGTTCAGGGTGAGCCTCGATCGGGTGGAAGGGGGCCAGCCCGGCGCCCTGCAGGAGACCCGGGTCGACATTCTGGACAACGACAAGTCCTGGTGGCTCTTCGGTCGCCACTGAGGATGATTGAGCAAAAGAAAGGGGCCTGCGGGCCCCTTTCTATTGAGAACACTTTTGTTGGGAAGACCTGTTGCAGACAGGTTGGGTTGCGAAGATGAAAAAGGCCCACCGTCATGGTGGGCCTTCCTCATGGCAGGGCGCTCCTAACGGAGTATCAACCCTGCGCGTTGCTCAGTACCAGCTTGCCATCCTTGACCGGAATGGTGGGGCCGGGTTGCTTCTCCATGCGTACCACCCCTTCCTGGCCGGCGAGGCGGTAGGTAACGTCATAGCCGATGGTGCGGGTGCTGCTCTCCTGCACCGTCTTGCAGCGCTGCTCCGTGGTGGTGTAGGTATCACCCGCCTGCATGTTGCCCTGCACCTGATTCCCGGCATAACCCCCTGCCACGGCACCGGCGGCGGTGGCCACCTTCTTGCCGCTGCCACCGCCAAACTGGTGGCCGACCACGCCGCCCAGGGCTGCGCCAACCACGGTACCCAGGATCTTGTGCTCGTCCTGCACCGGCTTGCGGTGGGTCAGGGTGACGTTGCGGCACTCCTGACGTGGCGTCTTGATGGTCTCGGTCACCGGCTTGCTGGCCAGCACCTCGGCAAACTGGGGCTCTGATGAAAACAGGGATCCGCTGGCGACCGCCGACAATGCCAGCGCAGAGGCCACACCGATCCCGACACCTGCCAACATGGATTTGTTCATCACTCTTCTCCTCGTACTCATACCCGTTGAGGGCTTGGGATCATTCTTGGCATTTTGCGCCGCAGGCTCAAGGCAAGGGCCACGGGATCGCGACAGGGGCTGACTGCGCAAAAAGTGACCGCACAAAAATAGCGTCGGCGATTGGCGACAGGGAGAGCAGGGCCGAGGGCCCCTAAGACGTTTCGCTAATACCTGGGATCTGGCCCCCTTGATACCCTTTCATCCGGTTCCAGCCGGCATCCTGGCCCCGCGTCAGGGCGCAATGCCGGTCGTGGTGAACCGCGAGAGCCACCCCGTTTTGTGCCCCTGTGAGGAAGGATCCGATGACAGAGCAGAACATGTACGACGCCGGCCTTGGCAAGACGCCCGCCAATTTCGAGGCGCTGACCCCCTTGATCTTTCTGGGGCGGGCAGCCCGGGTCTATCCCGACTATCCGGCGCTGATCCACGGGCCCCTGCGCCAGAGCTGGGCCCAGACCGAACGCCGTTGCCGCCAGCTCGCCTCGGCTCTGCGCCGTCGTGGCATTGGCGAGGGGGACACCGTCTCCATCGTCGCCCCCAATGTGCCGGCCATGTTCGAGGCACACTTCGGGGTACCCATGAGCGGCGCCGTGCTCAACACCATCAACACCCGGCTCGATGCGGACGCCATGGCCTTTATCTTCCAGCACGCCCAGAGCAAGGTGGTGCTGGTGGACCGGGAGTTCGGCGCCGTGGTGCGAAAGGCGCTCTCTCTCATTGACAGCCAGCCCCTGGTGATCGCCATCGACGATCCCCTCTACCGGGAAGGGGAGCTGATCGGCGAGCTCGACTACGAGGGGTTCATCGCCCAGGGGGACAGGGACGAACCCGGCTGGCTGCCGGCGGACGAGTGGCAGGCCATTTCCCTCAACTACACCTCCGGCACCACGGGGAACCCCAAGGGGGTGGTCTATCACCATCGCGGCGCCCACCTCAATGCGGTCAACAATGCCCTCTCCTGGGAGCTGCCCAAGCACCCGGTCTACCTCTGGACCCTGCCGATGTTTCACTGCAATGGCTGGTGCTTCCCCTGGACCCTGGCGGCCACCGCCGGGGTGAGCGTCTGTCTGCGCCACGTGCAGGCGGCGGCCATCTACGGGGCGCTGCGCGAACACAAGGTGAGCCATTTCTGCGCCGCCCCCATCGTGCTCAATATGCTCAACAATGCCGATCCGGCCCTCAAGCAGGGACTCGACCACCCCGTCAAGGCGATGACGGCGGGGGCAGCGCCGCCCGCCACCGTGATCGCCGGCATGGAGGCCATGGGGATCGCCGTGACCCATGTCTATGGCCTCACCGAAACCTATGGCCCCTGCGTGGTGTGCGAGCCGCAAAGACGCTGGCAGGGGCAGGATGCCACCACCCTCTCCCGTCTCAAGGCGCGCCAGGGGGTGGCCTCCCCCCTGCAAGGGGAGATGCGGGTCATCAACCCCGTCAGCGGCGAGCCGGTCCCCATGGATGGCAAAACCCTGGGAGAGATAGTGCTGCGGGGCAACATCGTCATGAAGGGCTACCTCAAGAACCCGGCGGCGAGCGAAGAGGCGATGGCACAGGGATGGTTTCGAAGCGGGGATCTCGCGGTCTGGCACCCGGACGGCTATGTGGAGATCAAGGACAGATCCAAGGACATCATCATTTCCGGCGGGGAGAACATCTCCAGCCTGGAGGTGGAGGATGTGCTCTATCGCCACCCCGATGTGGAAGAAGCCGCGGTGATCGCCATGCCGGACGAGACCTGGGGGGAGGTACCCTGCGCCTTCGTCAAGCTCAAGGAGGGGCGCGAGCTCACCCAGGCCGAGCTCATCGGGTTCTGCCGCGAGCAGATGGCCCACTTCAAGGCCCCCAAGCGCATCATCTTCACCCCGCTGCCCAAGACCTCCACCGGCAAGGTGCAAAAATTCATGCTGCGCAAGCAGTTGGCGTGACGACAAAGGCACCGCGCCATCAACGGGCCTGCGGGCCCGTTTTGCGTTTCGTGGCCTCAGGGGTGAAGAGGCTGCTTCAACGATGGCCAGAGGGTCTGTGATAGTGCTGTTCGACCAACAAAGCGTGCCTTTCGAGCCCGTCCCGGCTTACCATGGCCGCCATGTCCCGCCAGCCTGAGGATGCCTGTGAGAAAATCGGACCGTCTGTTTCAACTGACCAACCTGCTGCGGGCGCATCAACCCCTGACCGCCCGGGATCTGGCGACGCGCCTGTGCGTGTCGGAGCGCACCATCTACCGCTATATCGACGATCTCTCTTTGGCAGGCATTCCGGTTTACGGGGAAGCCGGGCTGGGCTATCGGCTGAGCGAGGGGTTCGAAATGGCCCCGTTGCAACTGAGCGCGGCCGAGCTGGAGGCCCTCATCACCGGGGTGAACCTGGTGGCGGTGCTGACGGGCAAGGGGATGGCCGATCCGGCCCGCGCCCTGCTCGCCAAGATTGAGGCGGCCTTGCCCGCCAAGGAGGCTAGGGCACCTCGCGTCCCCGTGGTGCGGGTGCCGGACTATTCCACGGCGCAGCCTGCATACGCTCGCTGGGACAGGTTGCACGACGCCATCACGGACGGTCACTGGCTGCACATTGGCTACCGGGATGCCAGCGCCAGCAGGACGGAACGTCAGCTCTTTCCCCTCGGGCTCTTCTACTGGGGCGGATGCTGGACGCTCGGCGCCTGGTGTGCGCTGCGCCGGGCCTACCGGGATTTCAGGGTGGATCGCATCGACACCCTGGCGCCGTGCCGACCGGGAGAAGGGGCGCCCCCTGGCGCGACCCTGGCCGATTACCTTGCCCTGCGCCAGTCGGACGCGTTCCCCCCTGGGGGCAGTGGCGCCGAAAAGGTCATTCAGGACTGACACAAGGCTGTCAGTAGCCCTTCGTTATGCTGGGTTCTCCAGACCATCCACAATGGAGAAAACGAGATGATCATCAAGGGTGACATGCAACAGGCAGGGGGCGTCGAATTTGCCACCTTCAGGCTCAGGGAAGGGGTGACGGAGGCGGATTTGCTCGCCCTGTCACGGCGGGTCGAGTCCGAGTTTCTTGTCCAGCAATCCGGGCTCATCATGCACTGCCTGCTGCGCGGCGCCGACGGCCTCTATGCCGACGTGGTGATGGCCCCCAGTCAGTCGCTGGTGGAAGCCTATTGCCAGCAGTGGTTGCACAACGACGTGGCTGGGGAGTACCTGACCCTGCTTGACCATCACTCGGTCAACATGAGCTTCTGGACCCGTATCGGCTGAGGGCGGCGCGGGGCCTGCCATCCCCCGGCGAGGGGGCAATCATGAAATTAAACGGGCCCACAGGGCCCGTTTTGTTGAACAGAATTCAATAATTACTTGGTGTGGCGCTCATGCAGGCGCTGCACCACATCCTTCAAACCCAAGCCTTCGTTTTGCAGCAAGACGGTCAGGTGGTAGAGCAGGTCAGCGGATTCGTTGATGAGCTCTTCCCTGTCTTTCGCCATGGCGGCCAGGGCCACTTCCACCCCCTCTTCACCCACCTTCTGGGCGATGCGCTTGGTGCCTTTGCCATAGAGGCTGGCGGTGTAGCTGGTGGCGGGATCTGCCCCTTTGCGTGATGCCAGGATCTGTTCGAGCTCGGCCAGGAAGCCGAGCGGCGGCACGGGGTGGCCGTCGAAGCAGGAGGGGTTGCCCAGATGGCAGGTGGGGCCGACCGGGTCGGCGGCAATGAGCAGGGAGTCCTGATCACAGTCGGTGGTGATGGCGACGAGCTTGAGCACATGGCCCGAGCTCTCGCCCTTGGTCCACAGGCGCTGCTTGCTGCGGCTGAAGAAGGTGACCTGGCCGGTGGTCTGGGTCTTTTCCAGCGCCTCGCGGGTCATGAAGCCCTGCATCAGCACTTCGCCGCTGAGGGAATGCTGAACGATGGCGGGGATCATGCCCTCACACTTGGCCCAGTCCAGGCGCTCGGCCAGCGGCAATGCATTGTCTACTGCTTGATTATTCACGGATGGCGACTCCTTCGTTTTTCAGCCAGCGTTTCAATTCGGGAATGGGAATGAGGCCCTTGTGGAACACGGAGGCGGCCAGCGCCCCGTCCACGTCGGCCAGGGTAAAGGCATCGCGAAAGTGCTCCATGGCCCCGGCGCCGCCGGAGGCGATGAGGGGCACCTTACACACGGCGCGCACCAGCTTGAGCTGCTCAAGGTCGTATCCCTGACGCATGCCGTCCTGGTTCATCACGTTGAGCACTATCTCCCCCGCGCCCCGGCGCTGCACTTCCTGTACCCACTCCAGGGTGGTCCAGGTGGTGGTGCGGGTGCGGCTCTCGTCGCCGGTAAACTGTTTGACCTGATATTGACCGAGGGCGGCATCGAAGTAGGAGTCGATACCCACCACCACGCACTGCACGCCGAAGCGCTCGGCGAGCCGGGTGATCAGGGTGGGATCGGCCAGGGCGGGGGAGTTGATGGAGACCTTGTCGGCACCGAATTCCAGGATCTGGCGGGCATCCTCCACGCTTTTGATGCCGCCGGCGACGCAGAAGGGGATGTCGATGACTTCCGCCACCCGGCTTACCCAGCTCTTGTCCACTACCCGTTCGTCGCTCGAGGCGGTGATGTCATAGAAGACCAGCTCATCGGCGCCCTCGGCGGCGTAGCGGCGGGCGAGGTCGACAATGCCGCCCATCACCTCGTGGTTGCGAAACTGCACGCCCTTGACCACCACGCCATCTTTGACGTCGAGACAGGGGATAATACGCTTTGACAACATGCTCATTGCTCCATGTAAAGCACGGTTAAAGAAACGTCGTTCTGCCGCCGGCGTTGGCCCGGGCGGCGGACGGGAACAGGGTTGGCATGCCTTGAACGGGGGCCCCTGACGGGGGAAACGACAGGCCCGGCAGGCCGTCTCGTCGCCTCTGGGCACCCCACTATATGCATGACTTTATTCAGTGATTCAACCCTTTGTCGCCCTTCACCTGGCCCGGATGGCAGGCTGGCGCCTCGGGGAGGCTGGCCCGATCGTCCGGGTGGGTCTCGTCCGTTGCCATATGTTGGCGCAGGGTGAGCAGGGCGGCATCAAAATCAAACGCCTTCAGTTGCCTGGTCAGGGTGTCGCTGCGAGACCCCAGCATGAGGCGAAGGGGACCGGCATACTGCTCGTAGAAGGGGATCACGGCGGTGTCGCTTTGCACCAGCAGGGCTTCCATCTGGCCCAGCAGTTGCTGGCGCCACTGATCCCCCAGAGGCACCAGATCGGTGGTCGGGGCGGTGAGATCGTCCCCGAGCAGAGCGCAAAGGGCGGCGATCTCCTCATCGATGGATGACATGAGTCCGGTGGGCTCAGTGTCGCCGTCCGCGATGGCCTGCTCCAGGGCCAGGCAGTGGCGCGACAGCTCACGTGCCCCCAGGGTGCTCGCCACGCCGCGCAGGCTGTGGACCATGCGGGTTGCACCGTTGTGCTCCCCGGCCTGCAAGTGGCGGTGCAGCCGGGCCATGTCCTGGCCATGTTCATGGATGAAGTAGCGAAGCAGGGCCAGGTATTTCTCCTGATTGCCGTTGAGGGCCGCCAGCCCCTGGTCGAGATCCAGACCCGGGTGTGCCTGCAGGCGGGCAAGGGGGCCTGTCACGGGATGGCGAGTGCTGTCGTCCGGGGCAAGCTCGGGGACTTTGCCCTGGGGCAACCAGCGCTGCAGGGCTTCAAACAGCTTGGCGGGGGTGACGGGCTTGGCAATGAAATCGTTCATGCCGGCCGATGCGCTCGCCTTTCTGTCCTCCTCGAAGGCGCTGGCGGTGAGCGCCAGGATGGGCAGCCTGTCCATGCCGGGCAGGGCCCGGATGGCGCGGGTGGCGCTGTAGCCATCCATCACCGGCATCTGTATGTCCATCAGGATGAGGTCGAAGGGATGCTGGTTGACGCGGGTCAGGGCCTCCTGGCCGTTGACGGCAGTCTCGATGACGAGGCCGCTGTGGCACAGGAGCTCGAGCACCACTTCCCGGTTGATGGCGTTGTCTTCCACCAGCAGGATCCGGGCGTGGCGAGGGAAGCTGAAGGCCTGTTGGTTCCCCTGCTCGGACGGGGTCTGGGAAGGAGCGTCCTCTTTTGCCTTGAACAGCCTGGCGGTAAACCAGAAGCAGCTTCCCTGGCCTGGCTCGCTGGTGACTCCGACCTCACCCCCCATCAGGGCGGCGATCCGGCTGGTGATTGCAAGGCCAAGGCCAGTGCCGCCATATCTGCGAGTGGTGGAGACATCCGCCTGTTCGAACGCCTGGAACAGCTTCTCGCGCTGTGCAGGGGTGATGCCGATGCCGGTGTCTTCCACCTCGAAGCGCAGCAGGTAGCCGGTGGTGAGGGGGCGGGCCAGCCTGACGCGCAGGGTGACGGTTCCCTGCTCGGTGAACTTGATGGCGTTGGTCGCATAGTTGAGCAGGGCCTGGCGCAGGCGGGTGATGTCGCCGTGCACCCAGGCGGGGGTATCGCCGATGTCCGTCACTATGGTGAGCCCCTTGGCCCTGGCCTGGTCGTTCATCAGGGCGCGGACGTTGTCCAGCATGGCGGTGAGGGAAAAATCGGTCAGCTCCAGCGTCATCTTGCCCGCATCGATCTTGGAGAGATCCAGGATGTCGTTGAGGATGCTGAGCAGGTGCTGGGCGGCAGTGTCTATCTTGGTCAGCCGTTCGAGGTCGGTGGGATCCCGGGTGTCGCGCTTGAGCAGATAGGTGAGCCCCAGGATGGCATTCATGGGGGTGCGGATCTCGTGGCTCATGTTGGCAAGGAAGGCGCTCTTGGCGTGGTTGGCACTTTCGGCCCGCTGGTGGGCCTGGGCCAGCTGCCGGGTGCGCTCGTTGACCATCTCCTCCAGGTGGTAGCGATACTGGTCCAGCTCCTCGCCGAGCTGCTTCTTCTCGGTGATGTCGGCCTGGACCGTGACGTAGTGGGTGATTTCACCGCTCTCCTGGCGGATCGGCGACACCGTGGCCAGCACCTGGTAGTGGGAGCCATCCTTGCGCTGGTTGATGAATTCGCCATGCCAGCGCTGGCCGTGGTTGATGGCATCCCACAGGGCGACATAGCTGGCATCCGGGGTGAGGCCCGAGCGCAGCAGGGACGGGGTCCGGCCTATCACTTCGTGCTGCTGGTAACCGCTGGCGGCGAGGAAGGCGGGGTTGACGTACTCGATGCGCGCCCGGGTGTCGGTGATGAAGACGCCGTCAGGGCTCTGTTCGAGGGCCAGGGACAACTGGCGCAACTGCTGCTCGGCCAGCTTGCTCTGGGTTATGTCCAGATGGATGCCAAGGAGGCGCACGGGTCGCTGCTGGGCGTCCCGATAGACGCTCCCTTTGCTCACCAGCCAGCGGATGCCGCCATCTGGCAGCAGGATCCTGAACTCCAGCTCGACGGGGGCGCCGCTGACCGCCCGCTCCGCCAGCAACTGCTCGATGCGGGGCCTGTCATCCGGATGCAGGCAGGCCTGCCAGGCTGCCAGCTCGCCGAGCACCTCGGCACTGCGGCCATAGAGGCGGGCGCATTCCGGCGAGAAGAAGAGACGGTTGCTGACCATGTCCCATTCCCAGATGCCGACATGGGCCCCTTCCTGGGCCATCAGCAGGCGCTGCTCGCTCTCGCGCAGGGCGCTGCTGACGGTTTCGGCGCGCACCCGTGCACTGATGGCGTCGTCCATCAGGTTCAGGGCTGCGAGGCGAGCACGACGCTGGGTATCGAGCGCCATCTGCTGATTGTGTTGCAGGCGCTGCTCCGCGAGCTTGCGCTCTGTGATGTCCTGCACGGTGCCGTAGAGCTCGAGTATGGTGCCATCCCTGTCCCTGAGCGCCGCCCCGCGGGCAATGACCCAGGCGGTCTCCCCCTGCTCCGTGATCACTTCGGCATCGCACTCGTAGGGCTGCCCGTCCATCTTGCAGCGCTCGACGGCCTGGGCCACCGTGTGCCACCCCTCCTGGGTGAAGTATTTTCTGACCTCGGGATAGACGGCGGGGGGGAGGGCCGGATCCCGGCCATAGATGCGATAGATCTCCGGTGACCAGAAGTGGCTGTCATCGGCCACGCGCCAGCGCCAGTTCCCTATCTTGGCGAGACGCTGGGACTCGCGCAGTATGGCTTCGTTGCGGCGCAGCGCCTCCTCGGTCTCCTTGTTCTGCCGGTTGTCCTCGATGATGGAAATGAAGTAGTCGGGATTGCCTTCGGCGTCGCGCACCAGGGCCACCGTCAGGGTGGTCCAGATGATCTCGCCCCCCTTGTGCAGGTAGCGCTTCTCCAGGGTGTAGTGGGGGATAGTTCCCGCCAGCACCCGGGCCACATGGGCCTCATCGAGGTAGAGATCGTCCGGGTGGGTCAACTGCTGGAACGTCATCCCGGTGAGCTCGTCGGCCCGGTAGCCCAGGATGTGGCACAGTCGCTGATTGACACGCAGCCAGTGTCCATCGGGGGAGACCAGGGCGATGCCGACCGCCGCCTGTTCGAAGGTGACCTGGAAGCGGTTCTCGCTCTGCTGCAACTGGTTCTGGGTGTTCATCAGCTCCTGCCAGCGCAGGACCTCTCTGGCCCGGGCGCGATGAAAGGCGGCACTGAGCACGCTGATGAGCAGACCGTTGGCGATGAGCAGGCACCATTGCACCAGATCCTGGCCAGCCTCGACACTCAGTGAATAAATGGGGGGGAGCATGAAATAGCTGGTGACCAGGGCGGTGATCAGGGTGCAGAGCAGACCTGGCAACAAGCCCCCCAACAGGGCGCAGACGATGATGGGCAGCATGAAGAGAACCAGCAGCGGTCGCTCGCCAAAGGCGATGGGCAGCTGGACCCGGATTTGCAACATCAGAACGGGCAGCAGCACGGCCAGCAGGGAGATCCCCCAGCGCTGGGTGGAGGGGCGCACATGCCACAGGGGTGACCAGCTCATCATGGGAGATCCTCCGGTGGCATGGGGGCCTGGGGATAGGGGGGCGGCACTCCGAGCTGACGGGAGAGCCCGTTGATCTGGTGCTTGAGGGCCAGCATGGCGAGCTCCCTGTCCACCATCACCTTGTTGAACCGCTCCAGCTCATGGTTCTGCTGGCGCAGCTCGCTGGCCTGGCGGGTCAGCGCCTGTTCAACCTGCTCCCGTTCGGTGACATCGAGCAGAATGCCGATGATGGCGGGCTGACCGAGGTAGTCGACGCGCCTCCCGTACAGCTCGACCTCCAGAGACTCCCCGTGCTGATGCAGGGCACTGAAGCGGGTGTGGATATCTTGCGCGTCCTGCTCGCACAAGCGCACCAGCTCGGCGACCCTGGCGCTGTCCTTGGGGGCGGCAAGGGCGTGCAACTGGCCAAGGGCGATCAGCGCCCCCGGGGTGTCATAGCCAAACAGTCGGGCAAAACAGGGGTTGATGTAGCAGAGCCGACCCTGCTGGATGATGTAGATCCCGGCAAGGGATTGCTCCACCAGGGCACGGAACAGCCCCTCCCGCTCTCGCAAGTCGGCCTCGGCCCGTTTGAAGTTCGTGATGTCCCGAGAGATGCCGAAGATCCCGATCACCTGCCCCTCGCTGTCTTGCAAGGGACCTTTGGTTGCGAGAAAAACGCGCTCGCCATCGGGCAGGGTCAGGTACTCCTCCTCGGTCTGCACCCGGTTGCGCTCTATGACCTGGCGCCCGGATGCCATCAGCATCTGCGCCTGCTGCGGCGGGAAGAGCGTCAGATCATCCTGGCCCAGCACCTCGTCAACCGGCTTGCCGACAAACTGGCTGGCGGCCCGGTTGAAGAGGATGTATCTGCCCTCCTTGTTCTTGGCGAAGATGGCGTCTTCCGAGCTGTCGGCGATGGCGGAGAGCAGTTGCAACGCCTCCAGCCGCTGGGACTGGGAGTGCTGAAGCTGCTCGGCCATCTGCAGCCGGGTGTGCTGGCGCAGCAGGATGATGCCGGCGTTGGTGACAAAGAGCACCAGCAGGCCGATGAGACCGATCCAGACGCTCTCTTTAAAGGTGGCCTGGTAGAGTTCCGCCTTGTCGATCTTGGCCAGCAGGTACCAGTCCGTGTTCATGACCGGATAGACAACCCCAAAGACCTCGCTGTCCCGATAGTCCCGGCCATAGAGTACCTGGGGCGTACCGCGTTCGGTGAGCCGCAAATACTGGGCTGCCAGCAGGGTGGGGTGGGTGATGGGATAGTGCAGGGTGAGAGCCTGTCCGGCGCGATGGCGCAGGCTGCTCAGATAGCGCACCTGCTCCCCCTGCTGGCGAAACAGTATGGCTTCTCCGCTGCTGTCGGGGATGGGCCAGGTACGAAGGATGCGATCGGCCCAGTCAGTACCGATGATGTGCAGCGCGAGGACGGTGGTCCCGTGGCCTGACGGGCCGAGGGGAGCCAGAAAATCCAGTCTGGCGTATCCCTTTCCATCGACATAGGGGGCCACTCTGAGCACCTTGCCTGCCTCAACCCGGGAAAGGGCGGCCTGCAGAGGACTATTCACAGGGCCAGCCCCCGGGGTCTGCCACAGGATATGACCGGCAGGATCAAGCAGGGTCGCCCCCTGGAATCCACGCAGCGAGAGGACGTCCTGCAGTTGTGTCAGCCACTGTGTCTTTGCCGTCAGCCCATCAGGAGGCAGGGCACCATAACGCGGGCTCTCGATGATCTGGCGGACATCCTGATCGCGGTTGTCGAGCCATTCGGTGATGCGCCGGCTTTTGAGGTCGGCGATGGCTTCGAGACGGGCCACTTCCGTGTCCCGGGTCAGTTCGATGTTGCGGGCGATGGCCATGGCGGTCAGGGCCAGGATGAGCCCGTTTAGCAGCACGAAGGGGATCCACTGACGCCGGGAGAGGGCGGGCGTCACCGCTGGCTGGCTGATGCGACGACGCAGCATGGCATAGAGCATGAGGGCCGTGATGAGGATAAAGAGCCAGCCCTTGATGGTGCTTGCCATGGCGAACTGGGCAGGGGTGCTGAACAGCCACTCCACCGCCTTGTCGGAGAGCAGGATCCACAGGCTTGCCACGGCGGCATAGGTGAGCACGACGTTGAGCACATGTGCCCGGGTCAGGGGAGCCTCAGCCATCCACGGCCTCGCTGCCATCCTGGTAGCGTTCGGCAATGGTGACGAACGCGTCGAAATGGCGATCGAAGGCGGTCACGACATCGGGATCGAAATGGTGGCCGCTGCCGGAGAGGATGAGGGCGCGAGCCTCGTCGTAGCTCATGGCCGGCTTGTAGACCCTGGCGCAGATGAGGGCGTCAAACACGTCTGCCAGCGCCATCAGGCGGGCCGAGAGGGGAATGGCATCCCCTTGCAAGCCGTCAGGGTAGCCGCTGCCATCCCACTTCTCGTGGTGCCAGTGGGCGATCTCCTTGGCCAGGGTGAGGAAGGCCAGGGGCTGCTCCATGTCCTGTTCGGCCTCCTCAATGGCATCGCTGCCGAGCTTGGCGTGGGTGCGCATGATCTGCCACTCCTCCGGAGTCAGCTTGCCCGGCTTGAGCAGGATGTGGTCGGGAATGCCCACCTTGCCGATATCATGAAGCGGTGCGGAGCGGCTCAGCAGGTCGATGTAACCCGGGGTCAGGGTATCGGCGAAACGGGGGTGATCAGCCAGGGCGCTGGCCAGCAGACGTACGTAGCCCTGGGTGCGCAGGATATGGTTGCCGGTTTCGGGGTCGCGGATCTCCGCCAGATGGGCGAGTGCGCGGATGGAGACCTGCTGGATCAGGTCGTTTTCCGCCATTCGCCGCGCGACCTCGGCTTCCAGCGCCGCATTCTGGTTTTGCAGGCCGTCACGGGCCTGCTTGGCCTCCAGCTGGGTGCGCACCCGGGCCTGAACGACCACCGGCTTGATGGGCTTGGTGATGTAATCGGCAGCGCCGAGGGAGAGGCCGAACTCCTCGCTCTGGGGGTCGGCGAGGGCGGTGAGCAGAACGACGGGAATACGGCTGCTGATCGGGGACTGACGCAATTGCCTGAGCACTTCATAACCATCCATGCCGGGCATCATCACATCCAGCAGGATGAGGTCAGGCTTTGGATCCGCGCTGACGATGCGCAGGCATTTTTCCCCGCTCTGCGCAGCCAGCACGCGGTAATGAGGCGAAAGCAATTCGGTCAGTACCATCAGATTTTCGGGTGAGTCGTCGACGATCAGGATGGTGGCGTTGTGAGGTGTCAACATATGTCTTCCATGACGCTATCCCTGTGAGGTCGAGTATAGAGCCAATTGCTGCCAAATCATAAGGTTCGCCCCCATCGGGGAGAAAGAGGCCTGCCCGGATGGGCAGGCTGTCTGATGCCGGAAAGGGGCGCGTCACGCAGCGCGGCCGTCACCCCAGCAGCGAATGGCTTCTGCCACGTCAAACTTGCCCTCCAGCAGGGCACGGCCGAGGATGATCCCCTTGACGCCGGTTCCCTGGAGCGCCTCGATATCCGCCAGACCGCCGATACCGCCGGAGGCCTGGAAGCCGACGCTCGGGTAGCGGGCACAGAGATCCCGGTAGAGTTCGACGTTGGTGCCCGCCAGGGTACCGTCACGGCTGATGTCGGTGCAGAGCACGTGTCTGAGTCCGGCGGGGAGGAAGCGCTCGATCAGCGCCTCGATGGAGATGCCGCTGTTCTCCTGCCAGCCAGCTACTGCGATGTGGCGGTTGCCCTGTTCATCGATGTTGACATCCAGCGCCAGCACGATGCGCTCGGGGCCATATTTCTCCATCCAGCTGGCCACCAGATCCGGGGATTTGACGGCGGTGGAGCCGATCACCACCCGGCTGGCGCCGGCCGCCAGCAAGTCGGCCACGTCCTGTTCGCTGCGCACGCCGCCGCCGACCTGCACCGGTGCCTCGGTGGCGGACAGCAGCTGGGCGATGAGGGCCAACTGGCGTGCCTTGGCATCCTTGGCGCCGTCCAGATCCACCAGGTGCAGCTGCGCCGCCCCCTGGCTGACATAGTCATCGAAGCGGGCCTGCGGGTTGTCGCTGTAGGCGGTTTTCTGGCCGTAGTCGCCCTGGTAGAGGCGCACGACCTGACCGTTGATAAGGTCGATTGCGGGAATAATCATGCCTGTCATAGCTCCAGAAAGTTTTGCAGTAGGCGGGCACCGGCCGGGCCGGATCGCTCCGGGTGGAATTGGGCGCCAAAGAAGTTGTTCCGCCCGACGATGGCGGTAAAGGGCAGGCCGTAGTCGCAGGTCGCCAGGGTCGCGTCGGTCACCTCCAGCGCATAGGAGTGGACAAAGTAGAAGTAGCTGCCGCTGGGGATGCCTTTGAGTAGCGGGTGGGTCTCGTCGTGTTCAATTTGGTTCCAGCCCATGTGGGGCAGGCGCAGGTTGCCCACCTCCATCAGGCGGATCCTGCCAGGCACGATGCCGAGGCAGTCGATGAGCGCTCCTTCGCTGCCATCGGCGCTCATGTTCTCTTCCGAGGCCTGTGCCAGCATCTGCATGCCGAGGCAAAAACCGAGCAGCGGCTGCTTGGCGGCGCGAATGAGGGGCACCAGTTCCCGCTCATTGAGGTTCTTCATGGCGGCGATGGCAGTGCCGACGCCGGGCAGGATCAGCTTGTCCGCCTGCTCGATGTCGGCGGCCTTGCAGCTCACCCTGGGCTGCACGCCGAGGCGCTCGAACGCCATGCGCACCGAGGCGAGATTGGCGCAGCCGGTGTCGATGATGACCAGGTTCTGTTTCCCCATCACAGCACCCCCTTGCTGGAGGGAAGCTCGCTCCCTTCCACGCGAATGGCCTGGCGCAGGGCGCGGCCAAAGCCTTTGAACAGCGCTTCCACCTGGTGGTGGGTGTTGCCGCTGCCCACCTTCATCTGCAAGGTGATGGCCATGGCGTCAGAGAGGGAGCGGAAGAAGTGGGGCACCATCTCGGTGGCCATCTCTCCCACGCTGTCGCGACCAAAGCCGCTCGGGCAGTCGAACACGAAGTAGGGACGGCCGCTCAGATCCAGCGCCGTGGCCACGTCCAGCTCGGTCAGCGAGGTGTTGTCAGCCTCCTGGCGGGGACGCCCGTCGATCACCGCCTGCACCTCGTCCATCGCCAGCACGAAGCCGAAGCGGCCGATGCCGCGCTTGTTGCCAAGGGCCTGGCGCAGGGCTTGACCCAGCGCCAATCCCACATCTTCCACCGTGTGGTGATCGTCGATGTGCAGATCGCCGCTCACTTTGAGCTTGAGGCGAAAGCCCGCGTGGGTCGCTATCTGATCCAGCATGTGATCGAAGAAGCCGATGCCGGTGGCGATCTGGTTGCCACCGCTCTTGTCGAGATCCACCGCCACCTGGATGCGGGTCTCCTTGGTGTAGCGCTCCACCTCGGCCACGCGCCCCTTGGAGAGCAGCTGATCACGAATCGCAGTCCAGCCGTGATCTTGCGGGTGGTAGCGTATGCCGCGGATGCCCATGTTCTCGGCAAGCTGGATGTCGGTCTGTCTGTCGCCAATCACGAAGGAGTTGGCAAAGTCGATGCGGCCCGAGGCGAGATACTCCTTCACCAGCCCAAGGTGAGGCTTGCGGCAGCTGCAACCGTCGGTGGGGAAGTGGGGACAGATCAGCACTTGCTCCCAGGTGACGCCCTGGGATTCGAAGAGGTGCATCATCAGGTCGTGAGGCGGCTGGAAGTTTTCAAGGGGCAGGCTGGCGGTGCCGAGCCCATCCTGGTTGGTCACCATCACCAGCACGTAGCCAGCGGCCTGGAGCTCACGCAGCACAGGTATCACCATGGGCTCGAAGCGCAGCTTCGCAAGACTGTCCACCTGCTTGTCGGTGACCGGCTCCTCGATCAGGGTGCCGTCACGGTCGATAAACAAAAACGGGGTTTTCATCGCTACATCCTTGCTTGTCTTACAGAGAGGGTGGGGGCAGGTCACGCAGCACGGCCAGCACGGCGTCCATTTCGCCCTGATAGCCGATGGTGATGCGGATGCTGTTGTCAAGGCCAGGCTTGCTGGAGAAATCACGCAAGATGATGCCGGCGGCCTTCATGGCGGCGAACACGGCGGCGCCATCTTTGAAGCGCACCAGCACGAAGTTGCCCTTGTCCTCGAACACTTCCTTGACGCAGGGCAGACGAAGCAGCTCCGCCTTGATGAGCGCCTTTTGCTTGTTGAGCTCCTGCACCCGCTCCTGCATCAGTTCCAGCCCCATGGGAGAGAGCGCCTGGGCGGCAATCTGGGCGATGGGGTCGGGAATGGGGTAGGGCGCGATCACCTTGGCCAGCATGGCAATCACCTCGGGATCCCCCAAAGTAAAGCCGCAGCGGATCCCCGCCAGCGCGAAGGCCTTGGAGAGGGTGCGGGTCACCACCAGGTTCGGGTATTGGGCCAGCAGGTCCACCACGGAGGCCTCCGGGCAGAACTCGATGTAGGCCTCGTCCACGACGATGATGGCGCGGTCCCGGGCCTTCTCCAGCAGGGCGACGAGTCCCTTGCGGCCCACCAGATCCCCGGTGGGATTGTTGGGGGAGCAGAGGAACACCAGCTTCACGTCAGAGAGGCGATCGGCGATGGCGGGCCAGTCCGGCTGACGGCTGGCGGTCAATGGCTGCTCGACAATCCCCACGCCACAGGTCTCGGCGCTGATGGCGTACATGCCGTAGGTGGGGGGGCAGATGAGGATCTGATCTTCCCCTGCCTCGCAGAAGGTGCGGATCAAGAGCTCGATGGCCTCGTCGGCGCCGCGGCTCACCAGCACCTGATCCGGATTGACCCCGGCGTAGGCGGCATAGCCATTCACCACCTCGGCCGGCTGGCACTCGGGATAGCGGTTGAGACGGCTCCCCTCGACGGTGAAGGGGTAGGCCAGGGGGGCCTCGTTGGCATTGAGCCAGACGTGGCCCTTGCCGCCGATGCGGCGCGCGGACTGGTAGGGAGTGAGAGCCCGCACGACGCGACGGGCCAGATTGACGATGCTCATGACAAATCCTTCTGCTGTGCTGTTTGTTGGGGCTCGGCGGCCAGGGCGTTCAACCTGAGGGTGACGGCATGCTTGTGGGCATCGAGTCCCTCGGCCTGGGCGATGCGCTGGACAATGGGGCCAAGGCCGCGAATGCCGTCTGCAGTGAGCTCTTGAACCGTGTAGCGGCGCTGATAGTCGGCAAGTCCCAGGCTCGAGCAGGTGCGGGCATAGCCGTAGGTGGGCAGGGTGTGGTTGGTGCCGCTGGCGTAATCACCGACTGACTCCGGTGTCCATGCCCCAAGGAAGATGGAGCCCGCGTTCTCGAGCTTGTCCAGCAGATCCCGGGGGGCCCGGGTCTGCACGATGAGGTGTTCCGGGGCATAGGCGTTGGAGATGGTGCAGGCCTCCTCCAGGCTGTCGCAGAGGATCACCAGGCTTGCCTTCAGGGCTTGCTCGGCGATGTCGCGGCGGCTGAGGTCGGCGAGTTGCGCCTGGATCTCGCTGCCGATGGCATCGGCCAGGGAAGCGGAGGTGGTGACCAGCACCACCTGACTGTCGGGGCCGTGCTCGGCCTGGGAGAGCAGGTCCGATGCCACGAAGGCCGGGTTGGCGCTCTCGTCTGCGATCACCAGTACCTCGGAGGGGCCGGCTGGCATGTCGATGGCGGCGCCCCGCCAGTCACGGGAAACCTGGCCCTTGGCTTCGGTCACATAGGCGTTGCCCGGGCCGAAGATCTTGTCCACCTTGGGGATGGTCTGCGTGCCATAGGCCATGGCCGCGATGGCCTGGGCGCCGCCGATGGCGAACACCTGGCGAACGCCACAGGCGCGGGCGGCAAACAGGATCTCGTCGCTCGCCGGAGACGGGGTGCAGAGCACCACCTCACGGCAACCGGCCAGACTTGCCGGAATAGCCAGCATCATCACGGTGGAGGGGAGCGGCGCGCTGCCTCCCGGGACATAGAGGCCGACCCGGCTGATGGGTTGGGTGCGCAGCTCGCACAGCACCCCAGGCTGGGTCTCGACTCGGACGACGGGCTGCACCTGGGCGGCGTGGAAGGTACGGATATTGGCGATGGCGGCCTCGATGGCGCCCTTGATGTCATCACCGAGTCGAGCGCAGGCGGCATCCACTTCCGCGTCGCTCACCCGAAGCTGTTCGCGGGGCGCGCGTTCGAAACGCTGGCTCAGCTCGCGCAGGGCCTCATCGCCCCGGCTACGTACCGCGGCAATGATGTCTCGCACCACGGTACCGATGTCGGCTTCGTCGCCAAGGGCGGGCCGGGTCAGGGCTTCGGCTTGCCGGGCGGGGGAGAGGGTCTTCCAGATCAGGGTCTGCATGATGTGTCTTCCTTATTCCATCATCTCGGCTTATTCCATCATCTTTTCAATGGGCAGCACCAGGATGGAGCTGGCACCCAGGGCCTTGAGCTGTTCCATGGTCTCCCAGAACAGGGTTTCGCTGGAGACGACGTGCAGGGCCACCTGGTTGGTGTCACCGGCGAGCTGCATGATGGTGGGACGCTCCGCCCCCGGCAGCAGATCGGTGATGGCATCGAGCTTGTCTTTGGGGGCGTGCAGCATGATGTATTTGCTTTCGCGCGCCTGCTGCATCCCCTGGATGCGGGGCAGCAGCTTGTCGATGAGTTTCTGCTTGGCATCGTTCAGGGGGTTGGGGGCCTGCACCAGGACGGCCTTGGAGCGGTAGATCACCTCGACCTCTTTCAGGCCGTTGGCTTCCAGGGTTGCGCCGGTGGAGACCAGATCGCAGATGGCATCGGCCAGACCCGCGCGGGGGGCCACTTCCACCGAGCCGCCCAGCATCACGCTCTTGAAGCCCAGGCCCTTCTCGTCGAAGAAGCGCTTGAGCAGACCGGGGTAGGAGGTGGCGATGCGCTTGCCGGCCAGGCTCTCGGGTCCTGTGTAGTTGACATCGTCCGGCACCGCCAGAGAGAGGCGGCAGCCGCCGAAGTCGAGCTGCTTGAGGGTCTTCACCGCAAAGGGCTGCCCCTGGGCTGCGCGGATGAGCTGCACCTCTTCGAGAACGTTCTCGCCGATGATGCCAAGATCGACCACCCCTTCCATCACCAGACCCGGGATGTCGTCATCACGCACCCGCAGAATGTCGATGGGCATGTTCTCGACATGGGCGATGAGGCGCTGTTCCCGCAGGTTGATCTTGAGGCCGCAGCTCTTGAAGAGGGCCTGGGAATCCTGGCTCAGACGACCGGATTTTTGCATGGCGATGCGCAGACGTTGTGTTTCCATTGCTCGATTTCCTTCTAGTCAAAAACGAAAAAACCCTCGGAAGTATGTGCTTCCGAGGGTTCATGAATCTTGCGGTCCTTTTGGAAGTCACCAGTTAAGTGTCTTCCAGCAGTCAACCTCCTGAAAGACTATTCGGGATGATGATGGTGATGATGAGTCTTCAGGTTGGTGAACTTCATGATGTAATCAGTCCTTTACAAATCAGATGCCGTTGTTGACGCCCGATTTAAACTACCTGCCTTGACAGAAAATGCAACCGAAAAATGTGATCAGGACGATTAAAGTTGAGAAAACGGTTTTCTGGTCGATAACTAGACAATGAGATGCCAAAGGAGGCGACATCATGCCCAGCCAGGACCTGTTATTTCCCATCCTGCCCCGCGCACCCTCGACACCGAGCCCGGATGATATCAAGCGGGAGGTGACCCAGATCAGCCAGAAACATCAGCTGCGCAAGATAGGCACCGACAATGACGGCGGTGGCCAGCATCACCAGCAGAGGGAGCAGCCGCCAAGGCCTGATCAACCAGCGGTGCAGGATGATGATCACAAACCGGATCCGGACCACCGGATTGATCTCTTCGTCTGAACGCATTATCAGTCCCGCTTTTTCCGCGCTTTTGGCATAATGCCCGCTTTTGCAGCGGGACATGCCTTTGACCATCATCCAGACCCTGTTCAAGCCAGACGGCCCCCTGGCCCGCCATATTGACGGCTTCAAGGCCCGTGCCCCGCAACTGGAGATGGCCGAGGCGGTGTCCCGCGCCATCAAGCAAGGTGGCCGCTTGCTGGTGGAGGCTGGAACGGGCACTGGCAAAACCTATGCCTATCTGGTGCCTGCATTGGAATCCGGCAAGCGAGTGGTGATCAGCACCGGGTCCAAGAACCTGCAAGAGCAGCTCTTCTATCGGGATCTGCCCACCATCACGGGGGCGCTTCACTACACCCCGCCGGTGGCATTGCTCAAAGGGCGCAGCAATTACCTCTGCATCGAGCGGATGAACCGGCTGTTGAGTGAATCCCATCTGCAAAAGCCCGAGATCCTGAGCGATCTCGTGAAGGTCAAATCCTGGTCGACCGCCACCGACAACGGCGATGTGGGGGATATCCCGGGGCTACAGGAGAACGCCGAGATCCTTGCCCACGTCACCAGCACCAACGACAACTGCCTGGGTCGCGACTGCCCCTATTACGATGATTGTCACCTGGTCATCGCCCGGCGCCGTGCCATGGACGCCCAGGTAGTGGTGATCAACCACCACCTCTTTTTCGCCGACATGGCGGTCAAAGACACCGGCTTTGGCGAGCTGGTACCCGAGGCGCAGGTCTATGTATTCGACGAGGCGCACCAGCTGCCCGAGATCGCCAGCCACTACTTCGGCAAGTCCGTGGGCAGTCGCACCATCCAGGATTTGGCGCAGGATATCCAGCTTGCCTACCGGGCAGAGGCTCATGACATGGCCCAGCTTGGCAAGGCGGCGGACAGGCTCGCCATTGCCAGTCAGGATCTGCGCCTTGCCTTCGGCGTGGAGGGGGGGCGCGGCAACACCCGGGATCTGCTGAGACAATCCCTCTGGGCCCAGGCGCTGGCCCGCCTCAACGATGCCATCGGGCTCTGTTATGAAGTGCTGAAACTGGCGCTCGGGCGAGGGGAGCAGCTGGATCACTGTTTCGAGCGCATCAGTGAGCTGCGCACCCGCCTTGGGGAGGTGCTGGCGATCAACCAGACCGGTTTCTCCTACTGGTATGACTGTTCGCGTCTGCACTTTACCCTCAATCTGACGCCGCTGTCGGTCGCCGAGCGCTTCGGTGCCGAGGTGCAGCGCCCCGAGGTGGCCTGGGTCTTCACCTCGGCCACCTTGACGGTGGACAATCGCTTCGCCCACTTCGTCGCCGAGATGGGGCTGGCCGGCAGCGCCGAACTCATTCTCGACAGTCCGTTCGATTACGCCGAGCAAGCGCGCCTGTGCGTACCCCGTTTCTTGCCAGAGCCCAATGCCTTCGGGCGCGGGGAGCAGCTGGCGACCCTGATGATCCCCCTCATCAACAAGACGCCGGGGGGGTGTTTCTTCCTCTGCACCAGTCATCAGGTGATGCGCCAGGTGGCCGGGGTGCTGCGCCGGGAAATCGGCCGCACCGTCCTGCTGCAAGGGGAAGACAACAAGCAGCGGCTGCTCAAGACCTTCGTGGAAAACGGTCGGGCCGTGCTGGTGGCCACCAGCAGTTTCTGGGAGGGGATAGACGTGCGGGGGGCGGCATTGTCCTGTGTTATCATCGACAAGCTGCCCTTTGCGAGCCCGGACGATCCCCAGCTCAAGGCACGGGTGGAGGATTGCAAGCTCAAGGGGGGGGATCCCTTTGCCGAGCTGCAGTTGCCCAAGGCGGTGATTGCCCTCAAGCAGGGGGTGGGGCGGCTCATCCGTGATCGCAGTGATCACGGCGTACTGGTTATTTGTGATCCTCGGGTGGTCAACAAGCCCTATGGCGCCACCTTCATCAAGAGCCTGCCTGCCATTCCACGGACCCGGGAGCTGGCGACCCTGGGAGAATTTTTCGGACCACGGGAGTGAGTCCGCCGGGGCTGATTGCCCCCGGCCATGCATGACGGCAGGCCTTGGCCATGCTGACGATTTAACTGACTGATGTGAAGAGAATAAAAAGAATGGATGAGTTGAAGATCCTGGCCGTGGATACCGCCACCGAAGCCTGCTCCGCAGCCCTCTTGGTGGGCGATACCCTCTACTCCCGCTGGGAAGAGGCGCCCCGTGACCATACCCGCAAGATCCTGCCCATGGTTCAGGCTCTGTTGGATGAAGCCGGTCTATCGTTGGATGAGCTCGACGCCATCGCCTTCGGTCGTGGGCCTGGTTCCTTCACCGGGGTACGGATCGGGATCAGCGTGGCCCAGGGGCTCGCCTTTGGTGCCGGCGTGCCGATGATCGGTGTCTCCACCCTGGCAGCCATGGCCCAGGGGGCCCATAAGCTGGAAGGGGCCGAGCAGGTGCTTGCCGCCATCGATGCGCGCATGGACGAGGTCTATTTCGGCCACTACGCCTTGGTGGACGGAGTGATGACGCTGGTGGGCGAGGAGGTGGTGAGCGAGCCAGCCGCACTGGTGCAGGCCCGTGACAAGCTGACTGGCGCGGTGAGCTGCGTTGGCACCGGTTTTGAAACCTATGGCGAGACCCTGGGCGGCCTGGCAGATGTGCTGATGCCAAGCCAGGTGCGTTTCCCGGCGGCCGCCGACATGCTGCCTCTGGCACGCCAGGCCTGGTTTGCGGGTGAGGCGGTGCCGGTAGAGCAGGCCACCCCTGTCTATCTGCGCGACAAGGTGACCTGGAAGAAACTGCCGGGTCGCGAATAAACGGCAGCGGCTGTCCCGGGCTGCTTTGTCGGATGATGAAGGAGATACGAATGAGAAAATCCGTGATCATGCTGGGATTGGTGGGGCTGCTGCTGGGCGGTTGCAGCACGGTGCCCAAAGAGCTTGCCTATGAGCCTGCGGATCAGCTGGTGGCCTATCAACCCGCTCTGCAGGGGATGGAAGGCAAGCCGGCCCGCTGGAGCGGTGTCATCTCGGCGGTCCACAACAAGGCGGATCAGAGTGTCATCGAGGTGGTCTATCTGCCCCTCAAGTCCAACGGGGTGCCGGAGCAGACCGAGCAGAGCCCAGGTCGTTTTCTCGCCATCATGCAGGGGTTTGTCGACCCGACCCTCTATGCCAAGGGTCGCAGCCTGACGGTGCTCGGCACCCTCGACAAGCCGGTGGACAGCCAGATTGGCGAGCACAAGTATCGCTTCTCGGTACTCAAGGTGACGGGGAGCAAGCTGTGGCCACCGGTGAAGGAGGTGGAGATCCGCTACATGGATCCCTACTTTTACGATCCTTTCTATGATCCCTTCTGGCCCAGACGGCCCCTGCGCCGCTGAGGAGCCCGGATGACGGCGACATTGCAGGAGCGCAGGCTGCGCCTGGCGGACGGGCGGCACATCGCCCTGCTGGACAATGGTCAGGAGGGCAGACCGCTGCTGGTGGCCCTCCATGGCTGGCTCGACAACGGTGCCAGCTTTTTGCCTCTGGCCCCCTGGCTGGGGGCGTTTCATCTGGTCTGCGTCGATCTGCCGGGCCATGGTCACTCCGATCACAAGTCGACTCCCTATGTCTTCGTGGACTGGCTGGATGATCTCTACCAGATCAGCCAGGCCGCGGGCTGGCAGCGTTTCATCCTGCTTGGTCACTCCCTGGGGGCGCTTATTGCCTCTGCCTATGCCGGCGTTTTTCCCGAACAAATCGAGCGGCTCATTCTGCTGGAGGGGCTCGGCCCCTTGAGCCAGCCCGACGAGGAGGTACCGGGGCAGCTGCGCCGCGCCATCCTCAACCGCACTCGTACCCGTGAGCGTGCAACCAGTGGATTTGCCACCCTCGAGGAGGCGGTGGCTGCCCGCTGCAAGGTGGCGGACATTCCCTCGAGTGCGGCACGCCTTATCTGCGAGCGGCAGCTGGAGGCGCGGGCAGGGCGCTGGTATTGGCGCAGTGATCCCCGTCTTCGCGATCTCTCCCCCCTGCGCATGAGCGAGGGGCAGGCCCAGGCCCTGATCCGGGCCATCGCCTGTCCGGTGCTCTTTATCCGGGGAGAGCAGGGCTTCCCCGGGCTCCTGGCACAGTGGCAGTTGCGGGAGGCGGCCTTTGGCCACATTGAACGGGTGACAGTGGCAGGAGGCCATCATTTTCATATGGAAAATTCATCAGAAACCGCCGTTTATATCGAAAACTTCGCTCAAATCCGGTAGGATCGGCGGCTTTGAATCATGTCAGGTTTGCTTTCTCCCTCACATTTCCCGTTGTTAATTCACTGTTAATTGATGTTGCCTTATGTAAATATGTGCGGCATTAGAGCATGAACTTAAAACAATTGATTGAAATGGATGTGACAGGGACGGAGGCAACACAGTGAGCGCACAGGTGCGAGTTATGCAGGAGAAGTTCGTGGAAAGAGTCTGGCTGAAGCGTTATCCAGAAGGGGTGCCCGCCGAGATCAATCCAGACCAATACGGCTCTCTGGTCGAGATGTTTGAAGAGTCGGTGAACCAGTTCGCCGATCAGCCCGCCTTCGTCAACATGGGGCAGACCATTACCTACCGCCGGCTGGAGGAGCAGTCCCGAGCCTTCGCCGCCTACCTGCAAAACGAGCTGAAGCTCGGCAAGGGGGACAGGGTGGCCGTGATGATGCCGAACCTGCTGCAATACCCCATCGCGGTATTCGGCATCCTGCGGGCCGGCATGACGGTGGTGAACGTCAACCCCCTCTATACCCCGCGCGAGCTGGAGCATCAGTTGAAAGACTCCGGCGCCAAGGCCATCGTCATCGTCTCCAACTTTGCTCACACCCTGGAAAAAGTGGTGTATGACACCCCGGTCAAGCATGTGATCCTGACCCGGATGGGAGACAACCTGGGGCTGGCCAAGGGGACCCTGGTCAACTTCGTGGTCAAATACGTCAAGAAGTTGGTGCCCAAGTACAACCTGCCCCATGCCAGCACCATGCGCCAGGCCCTCGCCAAGGGGCGCTACCTGCAGTACATCAAACCCGAGATCAGCAACCAGGACATCGCCTTCCTGCAATACACCGGCGGGACCACCGGCCTCTCCAAGGGGGCCATGCTGACTCATCGCAACATGATCGCCAACGTCGAGCAGTGCCTCGGTGTCTATGGCCCCGTGCTGGAGCGCGGCAAGGAGTTCGTGGTCACGGCGCTGCCGCTCTATCACGTCTTCGCCCTGACGGTGAACTGCCTGCTGTTCATGCGTCTGGGGGGCTACAACCTGCTCATCAGCAACCCCCGCGACATCCCGGGTTTTGTCAAAGAGATCAAGAAGTATCCTTTCACCTGCATCACAGGGGTGAACACCCTGTTCAACGCCCTGGTCAACAACGACGAGTTCAAGGGCATGGATTTTGCCAAGCTCAAGCTCACCATCGGTGGCGGCATGGCGGTGCAACGGGCGGTGGCCGAGCAGTGGAAGGGGCTGACCGGCACCCCGCTGCTGGAGGGCTATGGCCTGACCGAGTGCTCGCCCCTGGTGAGCGTCTGCCCCTATGATCTGGTGGATTACAACGGCTCCATCGGTCTGCCGGTCTGCTCCACCGAGATCCGTCTGGTGGATGACGAGGGTAACCAGGTCACCGAACGGGGTGCCCCCGGCGAGATGCAGGTGCGCGGTCCTCAGGTGATGACCGGCTACTGGCAGCGCCCGGAGGCGACCGCCGAGGTGATGCAGGATGGCTGGCTCTGCACCGGCGACATCGCGGTATGCGACGAGCAGGGTTTCTTCAAGATCGTCGATCGCAAGAAGGACATGATCCTGGTCTCCGGCTTCAACGTCTACCCGAACGAGATAGAAGACGTGGTGGCCCTGCATCCCAAGGTGCTGGAGGTGGCCGCCGTCGGCGTACCCAACCCGGTGTCCGGCGAGCAGGTGAAGATCTTCGTGGTCAAGAAAGATGCAAAGCTGGCGGAAGAGGAGATAATTGCCCACTGCCGCAAACATCTGACTGCCTATAAGGTGCCGAAACTGGTAGAATTTCGCGACGAACTTCCCAAGACCAACGTGGGCAAGATCCTGCGCCGCGTGCTGCGCGACGAGGAGATTGCCAAGCAGTAACCGGCATGCACTGCTTTGCAGTCCAGCGCTGTCGTTATGCAAAACCGTGGGACATCCACGGTTTTTTCTTTCTGGATCCGACCAACGTGCAGGCAACGATGCAATATCAACTCATTTCACAGCAAGCCGAACTGGATCAGTATCTCGCTTCTCTGGCCGACGTTCCCCTGGCCATCGATACCGAATTCGTTCGCACCCGTACCTACTATCCCCAGCTCGGTCTGTTCCAGATCTACGATGGCAAGCAGCTTGCCCTGCTTGATCCCCTGACCCTGGATCTTTCCGGTTTGTGGCAGCGCCTCGGTCGGGCCGGACAGATTGCCATCCTGCACGCCTCCGGTGAGGATCTGGAGCTCATCCAGCATCAGGCGGGTCACCTGCCCAACCAGATGCACGATACCCAGCTGGCGGCAGCCTTCCTGGGCCATGGCGTGTCGGTGGGGTTTGGCGCCCTGGTCAACGAATTCCTCGGGGTCGAGCTTGAGAAGGATCAGGCCCGTACCGACTGGCTGGCGCGCCCCCTTACCCCTCGTCAGCTGGAATATGCCGCGGCGGATGTCTTCTACCTCATGCCCCTCTACGAGAAGGTGATGGCCAGACTGCGCGAGAGCGGCAAGTTCCCCTGGTTCGAGCAGGAGTGCCAGAACCACTCCGCCCGCAAGACCCAGGGCAGCGATCCCCGTCAGGCCTACCTCGAGATAGTCAACGCCTGGCAACTGGGTCGCCGCGAGCTGGCCATCCTGCGCGAGCTGGCCGCCTGGCGCCAGCAGGAAGCGGTACGCCGGGATCTCGCCCTCAACTTCGTGGTGAAAGAGCTGCACCTGTTCAAGGTGGCGGAGCGTCGTCCCGCTTCCCTTCGGGAGCTCAACGAGCTGGGCCTCTCGCCCATCGAGATCAAGATCCACGGCAAGCGGATGCTGGACATCGTCGCCGCCGCCCAGCAGAGCGACCCTGCGAGCTGGCCCGATCCCATCCGCCGTCTGGTGGACTTTCCCCAGTACAAGGCCGAGCTCAAGCGCATCAAGGCCATGGTGGAGGAGAAGGCCAAGGCCAGCAACATTCCGCCGGAGCTGGTGGCGAGCAAGAAGATCATCCACCAGTACTTCACCTGGAGCTGGCGCATGAGTGCCGAGGAGCGGGCCAGGGCGGACAAGCCCATGCTGCTGCAAGGGTGGCGTCATGAGCTGGTAGGCCACCTGCTGGCCCAGTGACGAGTACGCAGTACGAGAAGGGGAGTCCATGACTCCCCTTTTTCATGCCTGTGCGGCTGCCCCCAGGGGTTGCCGGGATCGTCGCACCAGGGGGTTGGTCATGATGGGAAGCGAGAAGGGGTGGAGGAGGGAAATGGCGGGCACAAAGGGTGCCCCCCATCAGAGTTCGTGAGCGTGGAATCCCTTGCGGTAGCGGGCTTCGCAGCGCGGGCAGCGTTGCAGGGTCGGATCCTGTTCCAGCTGTTCAGGGAGCAGCGGCTCCTCACAATCGGAGCAGAAGCCATAGAGCCCCAGATCCATCTGGCAGAGCGCCGCGTCGAGCCGCTTGAGGCGTGCCACGCTGTGTTCCGCCCCGGGCAGATCGAGACGGCTGGTCAGATCAACCAGTTGATCCCGCTCGCAGCGCTCCACCTTCTGTGCCCAGTCATCTTGTCGACAGGCCTTGAGCTGACGGATCAGCTCCTCTCTTGTTTGCGCCCAGTCGGTCAGAAGGCGCTGATGCCATTCGGCCAACCGGGCTTGCGTCACTTCACACACAGCAGCCCCCAAAAACGAGTGATAAAACTCGGCCAGTATAGGGAAACCCGCGGTTTATCAAGATGACATGAGTCAAGTTAACCGTGCTTTGACGGGTTTTTCCGGCAGGTGCTGCGGCTTGCCGGTGATGACGTAGAGCACTCCCGCCACCAGACAGACGACACCCACCAGGGTACTCATGGGGGGCATGATCCCGCGCAGCATAAAGGCGTACAAGAGCCCCGCCAGAGTCTCGAACACGATGAGCGGCCCGACCAGCACGGTCGGCAGGCGCTGGCTCGCTTCGTTCCAGCATAGGGTGCCGAGCCAGGAGCAGAGGAGCCCCACTGCCCCCATCAGCAGCACGAAGCGCAGGGGCGTCGGCCCGAAGGGCAGGGGAAAGTCCGGTGCGCTCAGGGCAAGATGGCCGAGGCTGCCGAGATAGGCAATGAGCGCCACCGGCAGGGTCACCAGCCCCTGGGCGGTGGCCCAGACGGCCGGACTGCGGCCCGGGTGCTCGCGCAGCCAGCGGGCGTTGCGCAGGGGATACCAGGTCCAGCACAGCACGGCGCCCACCGCCAGGGCGAGCCCAAGCAGTTGTTCGGTGCGCGCCTCGGTGTGCCAGGTGAGCTCGGCGCTGTTGACCAGACAGAGGCCGGCCCCCATCAGTACCAGGGACGGGTAGAGCCGGGTGCGGGAGAGGCGACCGTCCCGTGCGCCATAGAGGCGGTTGGCAGCCAGGGCCGTCACCACCGGAAGGGTGCCGATAAACATGGCCGCCAGGGGCGAGCCGATGCGCAAGATGGCCCCCGACAGGCAGAAGTAGTAGAGGAGGTTCCCCACCAGAGTGAGGGCGAGGGCCTCTCGCCAGTCGCTGGCCGAGAGGGCCGCCAGGTGTTTGCGGGCCTGCCAGGCGAGCGGCAGCACGATGAGGCCGAAGGCGAGGTAGCGGCCGCTCGCGAGCAGGGCGGGGGGGTAGCCGTCCACCAAGAGGGGGGCGACGAAGATGAGCCCCCACATCAGGCCGGCCAGCAGGGCAAACAGGACTCCGATCAACATGTTTCATATCCGGTAAAGAAGAAGGAGGCCAGCCTAGCAGGGGGGAAGGGGGGCGTATTGAACCAGATTGCGCTTTAGCGGCCAGCCTGCACCTGTTTCTGGTAGCGGACCGGGGTGGTGCCATAGCGGCGCAGGAAGGCACGGTTGAGGTGGGACTGATCGGCCAGACCACAGGCGGCGGCCACCTCGGCAGCGGGCAGGCCGGCAGCCAGCCACCCCTTGGCGCGCTGCAGGCGGATGGCCATCAACATCTGCTGGGGGGTGACGTGAAAGCGGGCCTTGAAGCTGCGCTGGAAGTGGTAGGGGCTGAGGTTCACTGCACCGGCCAGCTCGGCCAGGGTAATGGGGCGGGCGAAACAGGCCTGCATATAGTCGATGGCGCGGCCCAGAGGGTGGGCCGCTTCGCGCGGGACCGCCAGGGCCCGGGCATGGGGGCGCAAGGTCTCGCACACCCTCAGCAGCAGGCCGTCGGCGGCGAGCTCGCTGTCACAGTGCCAGAGGGCATCCAGGGTCGCCTGCAGGACGGGGGCAGTGCGCGGATCGCTTCGCACGGCATCGGTGAAATACCAGTCGCGCTCGCCGCTGATGGCCTCGAGCCGATCGGCGGGCAGGTAGAGCATGCGATAGCGCCACCCCTGCTCGCAGGCTGACTCGCCCGTGTGCAGCTCATCGGGGTTCATCAGCACCAGGCTGCCGGGACCGGCCAGGAGCTGGCTGCCGCGATAGCGAAAGCGCTCGGCACCGCACTCGATGACACCGAGGCCAAACCCCTCGTGACTATGGGGATCGAAGATGTGGTGCTGGATGTGGGCGCGATAGAGTTCGGTCGCAGGCTGCCCCGGCAGGGCGCGAAAATCGGCCCTGTCGTGCTGATGGGTAAAGTTGACCGGCACTCCCTGCATCCTGACCTCCTGTCAATGAGCCTTCATCATAGGGCGCCGCGGGGCGGCGGCCAAGTCTAGGCCTGTGAGGCGCACTCGCGCTCGAGGGCGGTGCGGATCTCCTCTGCGGTCTTGATGGTGCGGATGCGACGAAACAGCTCGTCGGCCTGGGGGTATTCCCGCACTATGTAGGAGAACCACTGCTTGATGCGACTGGGGTAGTAGTCGGCCTTGTCGCTCGCCAGATCCTGCTCGGTGTAGGTCACCATCAGTTGCAGTACCTCGGCCCAGCTCATGTGGGCACACCCCGTCTTCATCACGTTGGCCAGGTTGGGGAGGGAGATGGCGCCCCGGCCCACCATGAGGGCATCGCAACCGGACACCCGGGCACAGGTCAGGGCATCGGCATGGTTCCAGATCTCGCCGTTGGCGGTGACGGGGATGGGCAGGGCGCGGCGGATGGCGTCCACGTACTCCCAGTGGGCCGGCGCCTTGTAGCCTTCGCGCTTGGTGCGGGCATGCACCGCCAGCTCGTTGGCCCCCCCCTGATAGACGGCCTGGGCGTTGTCCAGATAGAGATCCTTGTCATCGTATCCCAGGCGGATCTTGGCGCTCACCGGCAGGTGGGCAGGCACGGCCTCCCGCACCGCCTTGACGATGCGATAGACGGTCTCGGGCTCCTTGAGCAGCACGGCGCCCCCCTTGCTCTTGTTGACCGTGGGGGCAGGGCAGCCGAAGTTGAGATCAACCCCGGGAGAGCCGAGCTCGATGGCCCGGATGGCATTTTCTGCCAGCCACTCCGGATGCTGTCCCAGCAGTTGCACCCGTACCGGGGTCCCCGCACGGGTCTTGCCATCCTGTTTCAGCTCGGGGCAGAGGCGATGGAAGACCTTGGCGGGCAGCAGTTGATCGACCACCCGGATGAATTCACTGACGCAGAGGTCGTAATCATTGACGGAGGTGAGGACCTCCCGCATCAGGTGATCCAGCACCCCCTGCATGGGGGCCAAAATAACGCGCATAGCTGCTTCCGAAGACAAGGGGAGAAAAAAGAGCGCAGATTGTAGTGGCAATGGCCGGGATTGTCAGCCGTCTGCCCACTCGATGGCCCCAATCGACGGCCGCCGACTGGGCCAGGCTGTCAGCTTCCGGGCCAACTCTGTTAGGCTAAAGGCAGAGAAACACTAGAGGAGTACTCATGAAACGCTGGTGTCTGATGGCCCTGGGCTGGCTTGCCTTCGCCACCGGGATAGTCGGGATAGTCCTGCCCCTGCTGCCGACCACCCCCTTCATGTTGCTGGCGGCGGCGCTGTTTGCGCGCTCCTCCCCCCGCTTTCATGGCTGGTTGCTGGCGCATCCCTGGTTTGGCCCCCCCATCCTCGACTGGCAGCAGTATCGCGGCATTCGCCGCCACGCCAGACGCCGCGCCATCATCTTCATCCTGATCTCGTTCTCGGTATCGCTGCTGGTGGTGCCGTTGCCCTGGGTGAGGTGGCTGCTGGTTGTCATAATGGTGATCCTGCTCACCTGGTTGATGCGTCTGCCGGTGCTGGAGCCGGTTGCAATGAAGAAGTGAAATCCCTAAGCTATCGCGGCAATAATGCTATGGAGTTGGCTCGTCATTTTTGCGTGACGGGCCTTTTTATTGCCCCCAGGCGGAGACCCCGTGCGCCGCCATGGCAGGGCTCAAAAAATAAGCGGTCAAATAATGAATCCGGAAACCCTGAAGTTTATCGAAGCGAGCATCAAGACCATTCCCGACTATCCGAAGCCGGGCATCCTGTTTCGCGACATCACCAGCCTGATCGAGAATGCCGAGGCCTTCAAGGCCACCATCGATCTGCTGGCCGATCATTACCGTGATCAAGGCATCACCAAGATTGTCGGCACCGAGGCCCGTGGCTTCATCTTCGGCGCCCCGGTTGCCTACGCCATGGGGCTGGGGTTCGTGCCGGTGCGCAAGCCGGGCAAGCTGCCCCGCGCCGTCATCGAGGAGTCCTACGCCCTGGAGTACGGCACCGACACTCTGCAACTGCACACCGATGCCATCGTGCCCGGTGACAAGGTGCTGGTGGTGGACGATCTGCTGGCCACAGGCGGCACCGTCGATGCCACCGTCAAGCTCATCCGCCGCGCCGGCGGTGAGGTAGCGGATGCCGCCTTCATCATCTCCCTGCCGTCCCTGGGCGGTGATGCCCGCCTGACCGCCGCCGGCGTCAAGGTGGTCTCTCTGGTGGAACTCGCGGGGGCGTAAATCGCCCCTTCGCGCGGCAGGCCTCGTCACCCTGCTTTCTGCCGCAAACCGGTGCCTGAACGGGCACCGGTTTGAAATTCAAGCGATCCCTCCCAAGGCGGCGCATCCCCCATACAGCCTGCCCTCCATTTGTGTTAGCATCCAGCCTCAATGCCTCGTTTCCCAGCATCGAGATCTATGAGCTATCAGGTTTTGGCGCGCAAATGGCGCCCCCATACGTTTGAACAAGTGGTCGGCCAGCAACATGTGCTGACTGCCCTGACCAATGCCCTGGATCAGGGGCGGCTTCACCATGCCTACCTGCTGAGCGGGACCCGCGGCGTGGGCAAGACCACCATCGCCCGCATTCTGGCCAAGAGCCTCAACTGCGAACAGGGGATCAGCAGCCATCCGTGCGGTGTGTGCGATACCTGCCGCGAGATCGATCAGGGCAATTTCGTCGATCTGCTGGAAATCGATGCGGCGTCCCGCACCAAGGTGGAAGACACCCGAGAGCTGCTCGACAACGTGCAGTACCGTCCGGCCCGTGGTCGTTTCAAGGTGTACCTCATCGATGAAGTGCACATGCTGTCGCGCCACAGCTTCAATGCGCTGCTCAAAACCCTGGAAGAGCCGCCCCCCTATGTGAAATTCCTGCTGGCCACCACGGATCCGCAGAAGCTCCCCATCACCATCCTCTCGCGCTGCCTGCAGTTTCATCTCAAGAGTCTGGATCAGACCCAGATCGCCAGGCAGCTCGAATGGGTGCTGGACCAGGAGGGTCAACCCTTCGAGCCTCGCGCCCTGCTGGCCCTGGCCAAGGCGGCCGACGGCAGCATGCGCGATGCCCTGAGCCTCACCGATCAGGCGTTGGCCCACGGCAACGGCAGCGTGCGCCTGGAGAGCGTGCTCGCCATGCTGGGGACCCTCGATCATCACCACCTGCACCAGTTGTTGGAGGCAGTGCTGCGCCAGGATGCCCCGGCCACCATGGCCAAGATCACCGAGATTGCTACCCTGGGGCCGGATTTCGACCAGCTTCACGCCGAGCTGGAAGCCTTGCTCCACCGGGTGGCCATGGCGCAACTGCTGCCTGCGAGCGTGCAGGAGCAGGGGGCGGATGCCGATGCCTTGCTGCAGCTTGCCGGAGCCATGATCCCGGAAGAGGTGCAGCTCTGCTATCAAATCGTGCTGGGGGGGCGCAAGGATCTGCCCTGGGCCCCTGACGGGCGCACCGCACTGGAGATGACCTGTCTGCGGATGCTGGCCTTCTCTCCCCGGCGCGAGGTGGTCCATCCCGCCAACCTGGCGGCCCAACCTCTCATGACAGGGCACCCCGGCGTGATGGCGGCTGCGAGGGAAAGCGCGCCGCTCCTGCCGGGAAAGCCCCAGGGGGCTGAGCCGGCCCCGGCTGCCAGTGCAGCACCACAGGCTCCCGCCGCGCCAGCATCGGTCCTTGAGACCGAGCACGTCGCCCCCGCACACAATGCGGAGGAGGGCGCAGTGCTGGATCCGCTCTTTGCCGAGCAGGATGAGCTGCTGCGCGAGGCCGAACGGATGGGTTACGAGGCCGTGGTGCCCGCCAGTCCGCCTGCAGAGCCTGCCTCTGGGCCGTTGGCGGCGGATGACGCCGGGCAGACGCAGCAGGTTGAGGTTCAAGGGGAAGACGTCGCCATCTCTTCGACCTCCAGCATGCAGAGCCTGCTTGGCAAGCGCAATCTGCTGCGAAGCCGCCTGCGTGGCGAGCAGAGTGCAAACGCCGCGCCCGCCCGGGTCACTCCCGTCAAACCGGTGGCCGCGACCAAACCGGCCCCTGCGATGCCTGCCGTCGCGACTTCACCCCAGACCGAGGTGCAACCAGCGGCGCGGCCCGAGATGCCGGGGCAGGGACCTGCCTTGCAAACAGGGTATGACGACCTGCCCCCTCTCGATGCCTATGAAGAGGGGGCCAGTGACTACGAAGAGTATCTGAATCAGGGGTTTGACGAGGGGTTTGCCAGTGCCCCGTTGCCCACGCGGGCAGTGACTTCCGCCCAGCCAGCTCCCGCCACCATGGCTCTTCCTTCGCAGGAGGATCTGCCGCCCTGGGATCTGGGCGCTGACGCCGGCAGCGCGGATGCGGCGGCACCTGTGGTTGCCGCTATGGTGCCTGCCGCGCCTCCAGTGGTCGCCAGCGAGCCTCAGCCCGCCATTGCGTTGATGGAGACCATCGACTGGGATGCCCTGGAGAGCGACGAACAACCCGAGGAGGAGGGGGAGGTCGCCCGTCTGATCCCCTCGTCCCTGTTGGTCAATTGCGGGGACGCCTGGGCCGAGCTTATCGCCCGCACCGGGGTGGGTGGTCGGCTGCGTCAACTGGCCATCAACGCGGTGATGACCCGGGAAGGCAATCGGGTCTCCCTGCTGCTCAAACCCGAGCAGCGCCATCTGGTGAGCGACAAGGCCCGCGCCGATCTGGCCGAGATCATCGGTCCCGAGCTGGGCGGCCTGGTTCACATCGATGTGACCCTGGGCTCGGATCCCGCGCGGGAGACGCCGCTCGAGATAGAGCATCGTCTCTATCTCGGGGTGCGTGAACAGGTGAGCCGGGATCTGGCGGCGGATCCCAACGTACAATTCTTGCAGCAGCGTTTCGGCGCCGTGCTCCATCCCGAGAGCATCGAACCACTGAGTCGCTGAGTTGCGGTGAAAAAACCGTGCCGGGGCTTGCCCCCGGTTGAAAAGACCTTTGGCTGCCCCCACTTAGGGCAGATGAACCCACAGCCCGGCGCTGGATGCCGGATTTCAAGACGAGAGACGATCTATGTTTGGTAAAGGTGGAATGGGTAACCTGATGAAACAGGCCCAACAGATGCAAGAGCGCATGCAGAAGATGCAAGAGCAGCTGGCCCAGATGGAAGTGGTTGGCGAGGCGGGCGCAGGCATGGTCAAGGTGACCATGGCCGGCAGCCACAGCGTGCGTCGTATCGAGATCGATCCCAGCCTGATGGAAGATGACAAGGAGATGCTGGAAGATCTGGTCGCCGCCGCCGTCAATGACGCCGTGCGCCGCGTGGAAGAGCAGAACAAGGCCAAGATGGGCGAGCTGACCGGCGGCATGCAACTGCCCCCGGGCTTCAAAATGCCCTTCTGAGGATACTGCCCGTATCCGTTTCCCCTCCTCTGGGAAGGGGGAAAATGAAAAGGCCAGAGCCAAGCTCTGGCCTTTTGCATGTCGGCACACCCGGGAACGGCCATGAACAGATCATGGCGGGAGCTGCGTACTTGCCTGCCCCAGGGGGGAGAAGCCCTCGACCAGATGATCGATGAGGGCGCGGATGGCAGGCAGCAGACCGCGGCGTGAGGGGAAGACCGCGTGGATCACCTCTTGGCGCGGTGCCCAGTCGGGGAGCAGACGCACCAGCCGGCCATCGGCCAGGGGCTCATTCATCATCATGGTGGGCAGTTGCACGGCCCCGAGCCCGTCGATCGCCCCCTGACGCAATGTCTGCATGTCGGTGGTGGCAAAGCGGGGGCTGTGGTGCTGTTTGACTCGGGCACCATCGGGGCCCAGCAGGGTCCAGTGATGGCCTTCCAGGCTGGCGCCGTGACCGAGGCTCGGCCATGACAGCAGATCTGCGGGGGCCCGGGGCATGCCGAGTGACGCGACAAGGGCCGGACTTGCCACCAGACACTGGGTCGCATAACCCAGCACCCGCATGGCGAGATCGCTGTCCTCCAGGGGCAGTGGTCGCACCCTGAGCGCCATGTCCAACCCCTCCGCGACCAAATCCACCGCCCGGTTGACCCCGACGAGCTGCACCTTGACGCTGGGATGGGCCAGGGCGAAGGAGACCAGCATCCTCCCTACGTGGGCGTGCAGCAGATCGATGGGGCAGGCGATGCGCACCAGACCGCAAGGCTCGCTCTGGGTCGCGGCGATGAGATCCTGCGCCGCATCGGCTTCCACCAGCATGGCCCGGCAACGGGTGTAATAAGCCTGCCCGAGTTCGGTGACGGTGAAGCTGCGGGTGGAACGCTGGATAAGACGCACCCCGAGTCGCTCCTCCAGCATGGCGATGCGGCGGCTGAGCCTGGACTTGGGCATGCCGAGGGCCCTGCCGGCCTGGGCAAAGCCCCCGTGATCCACCACCTGGACATAGAAATAGAGGTCGTTGAGATCCTGTTGCATGGGGTTATCGTTCACAAAATAGGACGCTGATGGCAAATTTTACGTCTACCGGACGCAGCGTTCCAGACTCACAATGCGAGCCACGACACATCCCGTGACGTTCACCCAGGAGAGCATCATGAAAAGAGTCATCGGTATTTACAGCGCCCCTCGACAACACTGGGTCGGTGACGGATTCCCGGTTCGCTCGCTGTTCTCGTATCAGACCCATGGCCGCGCCTTGAGCCCCTTCCTGCTGCTGGACAGGGCGGGTCCGGCACATTTCGAGCCCGCCGATCATGCCAGGGGAGTGGGGGAGCACCCGCACCGTGGCTTCGAGACGGTCACCATCGTCTATGAAGGGGAGGTCGCCCATCGCGACTCGACCGGCCAGGGGGGGATCATCGGTCCGGGAGACGTGCAGTGGATGACGGCCGCCGCCGGCATCATGCACGACGAGTTCCACTCCCAGGGGTTCACCCGTCGTGGTGGCACCCTCGACATGGTGCAGCTGTGGGTCAACCTGCCCGCCAAACACAAGATGTCGACGCCCGGTTATCAGGGCATCACCAGCGACACCATCCCGCAACTGAGCCTCAAGGAGGGCGATGTGCGGGTGCGCATCATCGCCGGGAACGATGCCGGGTTGCAACAAGGCGAGGTAGAGGGGCCAGCCCGAACCTTCTCGCCCATGAACATCTGGGATCTGCGGCTCAAGGGCGGGGCCAGCGTGGTGCTGCCGGCGGTAGCGGGATGGAACAGCGCCTTGGTGGTGCTCAAGGGCTCTCTCTTGATCAACGGTCAGGAGCGCGCGGGCGAAGCACAACTGGTGCTGCTCGATCCCAACGGTGAGGAGTTCATGTTGGAGGCGGAAGGTGAGGCCAGCTTGTTGCTGCTGAGTGGCGAGCCCATCGATGAACCCATCGTGGGTTATGGCCCCTTTGTCATGAACAGCGAGGCAGAGATCCATCAGGCGATAGATGATTTCAACAGCGGCCGGTTCGCCGTCATCGCCCCCTGAGACAATCCTGATAAAAACAAAGCGCCTGATGGCGCTTTGTTTTTTTATGGGCCCTGGTCAACCGAGCCAGCCGAGGGCCAGCGCCAGCCTGCCGCACAAGGCGGCCAGCAGGATGCCAAGCAGGGTGCGCAGCAGCCAGATCACCACCAGCTGTCCCACGCTCACCGGGATCCGGGTGGCCAGGATGCAGGGGATGGAGGCAGAGAAGAAGAGCACCGAGCTGACCGAAACCACGGCCGTGACATAGCGCACCAGCAGGTCGGCATCCTTGAGCAGGATGGCGGGCAGGAACATCTCGGCCAGACCGGCCGAGAGGGCCTTGGCGGTGGCGAGCGGCTCGCCGAGATCCAGCAGCCAGGTCAGTGGCCAGAGCAGCCAGCCCAGCAGATCGAACAGGGGGGTGTGCTTTGCCAGCAGCAGGCCCAGCAGACCGACGGACAGTATGGTGGGCACCACGGCAGCGGCCATGTGAAGACCGTCCCTGAGGTTGTCCTTCAATTGCCGCAGCAGGGGATCGGCCTGGTGGGACTGGGTCAGGCCGCAGGTGAGGGCCGCCTGCCAGCGGCTCATGCCAGCCGGTAGAGGCTCGTCGGTCTCCCCATGGTGAGCCAGGCGACTGATGGGAGGAACACGCGCCAGGATGGCGGTGATGACGAAAGTGATCACCAGGGTGGACCAGAAGTAGAAGTTCCAGTGTCCCATCAGGTTGAGGGTCTTGGCCACGATGATCATGAAGGCAGCCGAGACGGTGGAGAAGCCGGTGGCGATGATGACGGCTTCTCGCACCGTGTACTTGCCCGCGAGGAAGACCCGGTTGGTGATGAGCAGGCCCACCGAGTAGCTGCCGACGAAAGAGGCGACCGCATCGATGGCGGAGTGACCCGGCGTGCGCCACAGGGGGCGCATCACGGGTTGCATCAGCACCCCGATGAATTCCAGCAGGCCGAAACCGAGCAGGAAGGTCAGGGCCATGGCGCCGATAGGCACGATGAGACCCACAGACATGGCCAGTTTATCGAACAGGAAGGGGAGGCGATCCGGGGTCATCAACCAGGCAGGGCCCCAGTCTGTGACATACAAAATGGCCAGGGCCAGCCCGAGCAGCTTGAACAGGCTCAATACCCTGTCGATGGGACGGGCACGCCAGCGGCCATCCAGCAAGGGGGTGATGGCGCCATAGGCGATGAGCAAGAGAATGAGGGTCAGGGCAAGGGGGCGCTGGGCAATCAGAAAGCCGGCCAGGTGATCCACCACTATGGTGCTGCGCCCGCCAAGCTCGAAGGGAACAAAAAAGATGGCGATGCCAAGCAGGCTGGCCAGCAGCAGCTTGATGCCTGCCCCTGATCCTGCCGGTGCAGTGAGCGTGTGTTCAGGTTCCATTTTCTCTCCTTGTGATCCGCATGGTTCAATTCCGTTGAGGGGATGATTTGTATATACAATATCGTCCGGCGCTCAAAATGGAAACACCAAAGTCACCAAAATGCAACATGTGAATCGGTGTGGATGCAGATGACCCCAAGACTGAAAAGCGTGATCTCGGGGGGAAAGAGGGGCCGGGATGGCGAGTGGGTGGTGAGGCATCAAGAGGCAAAACAGGAAGGTAAGCGACCAGCGCCAGGAAAAACATGAGCGGCTATTTACCCTTTCTGGTCATATTCATTCATGAGCCTATATTCATGACTATTTATGAATAAATCATAAACCCTTTGTTCATTTGACTACTTTTCGACTATCCCATTGCAGAGTAAGATGCCTCTTCAATAAAAATAAGAATTAGGAGTTCGGGTGTGAAGGCATTAGAGAAAGAAAGGATATCGCCCTATATCAGCCAGTTATACGAGTGCGGTATTAATGATTCTGACATTAAGCTCGTCGTGGACCAATTTCGCGCCGACGTTTCCTGCAGTTCATCCCTGTTTTTATTGCGGGATGATGACAAGAGCGACGGAATAAAGCTTTTTTCCAGCGGTCTGACCGAGGCCCAGCAGCAGTTTTACCTGCAACATCATCGCCAGGATGTGTGGTTCAACCATTACCTGGATAAAGGGTGCAAGGGGATTGTCAGCGCCAACAGCATTTCAAGCTCGGTGGGCCTGCTGGCAAGTTTCGGCGCCCAATTCGCCGCCGGCGGCGTCTGCCAGGTGAAAGGGCGTGGGCTGAGCAGCCTGTGCAGTTACCGTGGTGCAGCGCAAGATGATTTCAGCAGTCGCGACCTCACCTCGCTCTCTGAAATCTATTCCGGACTGGCGGCCTGGAGCCACCATTATTGGAACTTGCTGGCCCTGGAAACCCAGAACTATCAGTTGCAACAGCTGGTGAAAAACCATAATAAGCCCAGCGCCATCATAGACGACAAGGGGCATATTCATTATTCCAATGTGGCCTTCAACCGTATCGCCGATGAAAATGTGGAATTGCGGGCCATCAATGGCATTTTCTCTTTGCAGAATAAGGAGCAGCAACGCCAGCTCAAGGAGATCCTCAATGGCTTTGCCTATTTGCTGCCCGGCGCCAGCGCCTATATGTCCATTCCCCGTCAGCCTAACCTGCGTCCGCTGCTGGTCCAATGCACCCTGATGAGCGGACTCAGCCGCTTTGAACGCTATGTGGAAGTGGTGCTGCGTGACCCCGAGCACGCCTTCAACCCCGACATCGAAGCGCTGGCCAGCCTCTATCCCCTCACCATTGGCGAGAAGGAGTTGCTGGTGCTGATGAGCAAGGGTTACAGCAGCAACGACATCGCGGAGCTGCGCGGTGTCAAGGTGGAAACCGTCCGCTCCACCCTGAAAGGGGTGTTCAAGAAGACCGACTGCCACAGCCAGAACGAGCTCTTGCTCTTGCTGCAATCCATCTCCTGATCCATGCGGACTATGCTTGGAGTGAGCCGGACATAGTGCCCGGCTCTTGCCTCCCCTCGGGAGGCTCGTTGGGGGAAAGCGTCATGGAATCACTCAAAGCAAAGGACTACATGCAGACCAAGCCCATCACCTTCAGCGCAGAGATGATGGTACAGGCGGCGGTGGAAAAATTTCTCAACAGTCATCAGTTGGGCGGCCCCGTAGTGGACAGCCAGGGACATCTGATTGGCTGGGTCTCCGAGCAGGATTGCATCGCCGTCATGTTGAAAGAGGCCTACCACTGTGAACAGGTGGCCCAGGTCAGGGATGTGATGCGCAAGGAGGTGCTGGCAGTCGGCCCCGACACCAGCATCCTGGATCTGGCGGAGATGATGATGGGTCAAAAGCCCAAGATCTATCCTGTGGTGGAGGAGGGGCGCCTGCTCGGGGTCATCAACCGCCACAATGTGATGCAGGCCATCCACGCCCAGCTTGGCACCTGTTTCGTGCATCAGGCCAGAGTCTGAGCGGTGTTGTCTGGTTGTTTTCAAAGAGCAGGCTCCGGCCTGCTCTTTTCATCCGTGACGGTCATGACGCCTCCGGCTTGATGTGCTGGCGCGGCGCTTTAAGGCTTGCACCGCCCAGCCTCGCTCTTTAGGATCTCCCCCAGCTATCGATATGGCCCTTGATGGGCACTCTTTTAAGGAATTCGTACCTTGTCTCTCTCTATCGAGGCGCTGCGCCGCCGTCTTACCGCCTGCATGAATCTCGACGCCCGCCGTCTCTCCAGTCGACTGCACGGGGTCAAGAAGCTGCCGGAAGCCAAGCAGGCTGCCGTGCTCGAGACCATCGCCGCTGACCTGGATGTGGCACAGGCGCGCTATCAGTCCCGTCTGGCGGGCGTGCCCAAGGTCACCTATCCGGACAATCTGCCAGTCAGCCAGAAGCAAGGGGAGATCGCCAAAGCCATTGAAGAGCATCAAGTGGTGATCATCGCCGGCGAAACCGGTTCGGGCAAAACCACCCAGATCCCCAAGATCTGTCTGGCGCTCGGGCGTGGGGTCAAGGGCTTCATCGGCCACACCCAGCCACGCCGTCTGGCGGCCCGTACCGTGGCAGCCCGTATTGCCGAGGAGATGGAGTCCGAGCTTGGCCACTACGTGGGTTACAAGGTGCGCTTTACCGATCAGGTGAGCGAGCAGACCCACATCAAGCTGATGACCGACGGTATCCTGCTGGCGGAGATCCAGAACGACCGGATGCTGACCCAGTACGACACCATCATCATCGATGAGGCCCACGAGCGCAGCCTCAACATCGACTTCATTCTGGGCTATCTCAAGCAACTGTTGCCCAAACGCCCGGATCTCAAGGTGATCATCACCTCGGCCACTATCGACCCGCAACGTTTCTCCCGCCATTTCAACAAGGCGCCGGTGATCGAGGTCTCCGGTCGCACCTATCCGGTGGAGGTGCGTTACCGCCCACTGTTTGTTGATAAAAAAAGCAGTGACAAGAGCGAAGGGCTGGAGGAGCGCGACGAGCTGCAGGGGATCTTTGATGCGGTGGAAGAGCTGGCCCGCGAGGGGCTCGGGGACATCCTCATCTTCATGAACGGCGAGCGGGAGATCCGCGATACCGCCGATGCCCTGCGCAAGCTCAACCTGCGCGATACCGAGGTGCTGCCGCTCTACGCCCGCCTCTCCAACGCCGAGCAGAACAAGGTGTTCCAGCCACACGCCGGACGGCGCATCGTACTGGCCACCAACGTGGCGGAGACCTCGCTGACGGTGCCGGGCATTCGTTACGTCATCGATCCGGGCACCGCCCGTATCAGTCGCTACTCCTGGCGCACCAAGGTGCAGCGCCTGCCCATCGAGCCGGTCTCCCAGGCCAGCGCCAACCAGCGTAAAGGGCGTTGCGGTCGGGTGGCGGATGGTATCTGTATCCGCCTCTACTCAGAGGAGGATTTCAATAGCCGTCCGGCCTTTACCGACCCCGAGATCCTGCGCACCAACCTGGCCTCCGTCATCCTGCAGATGCTGGCGCTCGGCCTTGGCAATATGGAGGCTTTCCCCTTCGTCGAGCCGCCGGAGTCGCGCCATATCAAGGACGGTCTGACCCTCTTGAAAGAGCTGGAGGCGGTGCGCGAGCTGCCCGCCACCGGCGATCGCGAAGCCAAGCTGCAGCTGACCGAGACCGGTCGCCAGCTCTCGCGTATCCCCCTTGATCCGCGTCTGGCGAAGATGGTGATCAGTGCGGCGCAGACCGGTTGCCTGAGCGAGGTGATGGTGATCACCGCCGCCCTCAGCATTCAGGATCCCCGCGAGCGGCCCATGGAGAAGAAGCAGGCCGCCGACGAGCAGCACAGACGTTTTGAAGACAAGGATTCCGACTTCCTCGCTTTTGTTAACCTCTGGAACTATCTGAAAGAGCAGCAGGATGCCCTTGGCAGCAACCCGTTTCGCCGCATGTGCCAGAAGGAGTTTCTCTCCTATCTGCGGGTGCGCGAGTGGCAGGACATTCACTTCCAGCTGCGTCAGACGGTCAAGGAGCTGGGCTTCAAGGCCAACCAGGAACCGGCAGACTTCAAGACGGTGCACTGTGCGCTCTTGACCGGTCTTTTGAGCCACATCGGCAACAAGGATCTGGAAAAGCCCGAGTTTCTCGGGGCCCGCAACGGCCGCTTCCACCTGTTCCCGGCCTCGGGTCTGTTCAAAAAGCCGCCCAAGTGGGTGATGGCCGCTGAGCTGGTGGAGACCTCGCGCCTCTATGCCCGCATCAACGCCAAGATTGAACCCGAGTGGGTGGAGCCGCTGGCGGGGCACCTCATCAAGCTGCACCACAGCGACCCCCACTGGTCGAAGAAAAATGGCGCCGTGATGGCCAAGGAGAAGGTGACGCTTTATGGCCTGACCCTGGTCAACGAGCGCATCATCAACTTCAGCCGCATCGATCCGGCGCTGTGCCGCGAGCTGTTTATCCGCCGCGCCCTGGTGGAGGGGGATTTCGAGACCCGCCACCGTTTCTTCAGCGATAACCGCAAGCTCCTGGCCGAGGTAGAGGCGCTGGAGCACAAGTCCCGCCGGCGCGACATCCTGGTGGATGATGAGGACTTGTTCCGCTTCTACGATGCCCGTCTGCCGGAGGAGGTGATATCAAGCCGCCACTTTGACAAGTGGTGGAAAGAGGCGCAAAAGCAGGATCCCGAGCTGCTCAACTTCGAAAAAGAGATGTTGATGAAGGGGGATGCGGCCCACATCAGCGATCTCGACTACCCCAACCTCTGGCAGCAGGGGCGTCTCAAGCTCAAGTTGACCTATCAGTTCGAGCCGGGGGAGGCGGCGGATGGCGTGACCCTGCATATTCCGCTGCCGCTCCTGAATCAGGTGGAGGTGAAGGGGTTCGAGTGGTTGATCCCGGGGCTGCGTCACGATCTGTTGGTAGCCCTCATCAAGTCGATGCCAAAACCGATGCGCAAGAACTTCGTACCGGCCCCCAACTATGCCGATGCGCTGCTCGCCAGCATCAACCCCGAACAGGGGCCGCTGCTGGACGAGATGGAGCGTCAGCTGCGCCGTATGACCGGCGTGACCGTGCCCCGTGAATCCTGGGACTGGGCTGCGGTGCCCGATCACCTGAAACTCACCTTCCGGGTGGTGGATGAAAAGCACAAGAAGGTGGCGGAAGGCAAGGATCTGGAGGCATTGAAAGAGTCCCTGCGCGGCAAGGTGCAGGAGACCCTGTCGCAAGTGGCGGACGATGACATCGAGCAGTCTGGCCTCACCCTGTGGAGCTTTGGCGAGCTGCCCCAGGAGTACAGTCAGAAGCGGGGCGGGTTCGAGGTGAAGGCCTATCCGGCCCTGGTGGATCAGAAGGATTCGGTCGCCATCCAGCTGGTGGAGAGTCCGGTGGTGCAGCAGCAGCTGATGTGGGCTGGCCAGCGTCGGCTGGTGCTGCTCAACGTGCCATCTCCCATCAAGTACCTGCAGGAAAAGCTGCCCAACAAGGCCAAGCTCGGGCTCTATTTCAACCCGTTTGGCAAGGTGGCCGAGCTGATTGACGACTGCATCGCCTGTGGCTGTGACAAGCTGATTGAGCAGCACGGCGGCATGGCGTGGGACGAAGCCGGTTTCGAGGCGCTCAAGGAGTATGTCCGCGCCGAGCTCAACGATGCGGTGGTGGAGGTAGCCAAGCAGGTGGAAGCCGTGCTGACCCTCTCCCATGAGATCAAGAAACGGCTCAAGGGCAAGATGCAGCTCGACACCGCCTTTGCCATGTCGGACATCCAGCAGCAGCTCGGCAACCTCATCCACAAGGGCTTTGTCACCGAGACCGGCTGGCAGCGGCTGCCTGACTTGCTGCGCTACCTGCGGGCCATCGAGCGGCGGCTCGAGAAGCTCGCCATCGATCCCAACCGGGATCGGGTCTACATGCTCAAGGTGCACAGTGTGGAGTCGGAGTACAAGGCACTGCTCGCCAAGATCCCCAAATCCCAGCTGATCCCGGCCGAGGTGGCCAATATCCGCTGGATGATCGAGGAGCTGCGAGTTTCCTTCTTCGCCCAGCAACTGGGGACGCCATACCCTATCTCGGATAAACGGGTGCAGAGCGCCATTGCCCAGTGCTAAGCTGCTATCTATCTGTTTTCTGAGCCATAGTGTGAAAGCAACGAGACGCCAAAGGGAAGGGAGGCCGTCATATGCTGGGGATCTGGTTGGGGGTGGCACTGGTGAACATCAGCGGGTATCAACCCATTGCGGAACAAACCTGGGTGCAGCTCAACCCGGAGTTCTATCCGGTGCTGCGCCCTGTGCCGCCCATTTTTGCGGCCTGGCGGGGCAATCAGTTTCCCCCACTTGAACAGAGAAAGAAGAATGGCCGCTGGCAGATCCTCTTTCCTGCCCGGCTGGTGCCCCCCTTCGATCTGTTCGAAGGGGAGGCCCAGCTCTCCAAGGCTTACCTGGCCAGGCTAAAGCGCATCGATGAGATGGCCTATGGCATGGCGCCCCACCAATCAGTACAGCAAGCCGCCTCCTCGGCCCCCTCGTTCGAAGTCCCGGGCGCTGTCGCCTTTGTCGCCGAGTTCTCCCTGCCCCGGGAGAGGAAGATGCGGATGCCTCTGGGGGAGCCCTTGCTCGCACGGCTTGGGGGGCAGGGAGTCCCCACCCAGGCCTTGGCAAGACAGGGAGATGCACAGCCCATGGCCACCGCAGATTCTGCCCCTGAGCCGACGACCCTGACTCTTTCCGCCACGGCGGCAGGGGAGGCATCGCGGGTTTGTCATCAGGTGGCGGCGGGAGAGACCCTGTGGCGTATCGCAAGCCAGCTTCAGTCAAAAGAGGCCGGCGGTTCGGATACTTACAGCTATCTGCTGGCGCTGGTGCAGGAAAATCGTGACAGGATGGCCAAAGGGATCCGGGTGCAGGCCGGGCTGCGCCTCTATTGCCCCACAGCGCAGACCCTGGCGCAATTCGATGCCCTGAGCCCGGCCCAGCGACAGCAGCAGTTTGCCCGTCTGGAGCAGGGGCGCTAGGGGATGGCGAGAGGCGTGGTGGAGTGCCTCTTGGCCAAAGAGGAGTGACGCGGGTTCTTTCCTTGTATCCCCTCCGGGCCCGTGCTAGTATTCGCGCTCGTTTTGCGAGGTGCTGACCGGTCGCAGTCAACACCATACATTCATCTTAAAAGAGATAATCACTATGTCTTTCGTATTCCAAGCTGAAGTCCGTTCTGACCTGGGGAAAGGTGCGAGCCGCCGCCTGCGTCATGCTGACCTGGTTCCTGCCATCGTTTACGGTGCAGGCAAAGAAGCCGTGTCCGTTACCCTGGACCACAAAAAGTTGATCCTGGCCCAAGAGAAGCCGGAGTTCTATTCCTCCGAGCTGACCCTGGTCATCAACGGTGAAGAAGTCAAAGTGAACGTGAAAGCTATCCAGCGTCACCCGGTTCGCTACAAGCTGGTTCACCTGGATTTCGTTCGCGTCTAATCGACAACGAACTTTCCTGTGAAGAGGCCACCCAATCGGGTGGCCTCTTTGTTTTTACAGCATTTTTTCCGGGAAAATAAAATACTCAAACAGCACTATTGGTCTTTACTTGTAGGCATGACTGACAGCAGGACACGTGTTGTGGTGCTCTGATGTTCAAAAAGTACTCGGGTAAGTCCATTTTTCGGGGCGATGTTGACCGTTATGAAAGGAATCGTACGGACATATATCCTGCTGTTTTCACCTATTCTGCTGCTGGTCCTGGCGGGTGGTTATCTGCTTGGCAATGCACTGAACGAGCGCGAGCTCTATCGCGTTCGCAGCGATGAGAACACTTTCCTGGCGCTCGCCAGCGGCCGCCTTGACGGCGAGCTGGCGGTGCCACTGCGCCATGTGCGCAGCATGTCGGAAGAACCCATCCTGCTCGAAGCGGCGGCTCGCAATGACCGTGAGACCCTGGCCGTCCAGTTCACCATCCTGATGAACCGCAATCCCGACTATGCCCAGGTGCGTTGGCTTGCCCCGGATGGCATGGAGCTAGTGCGCATCGATCGTCAGGGTCCGCGTCTGTGGCGTGTAGCGGACGACCAGTTGCAGAACAAGGGGGATCGTTACTACTTTCGTGATGCCATGGCGCTGCCCTGGGAGCGGGTCTACGTCTCGCCGCTCGATCTCAACGTTGAACACGGGGTGATCGATCGCCCCTTCAACCCCATGATCCGCATTGCCAAGCGTCTGCGCCTTGGGGGGCGTGATCTTGGTTTGCTGCTTATCAACGTCCGGGCCGCCCGTATGCTCAAGGAGTTTGCCGACAGCAGCGGCAAGGCAGCCGATCACACCATGCTGTTCAACCAGGACGGATACTGGCTGCGCAGCCCGGACCCATCCCGGGAGTGGGGCTTCATGCTCGAGCGCCCGGATCTCACCCTGAAGTACACTTCCCCCCAGGCCTGGCAGGCGTTCTGGGACGCATCAAACGGCCAGATGGAGTCTGCCGACGGTCTGTGGAGCTGGACCACCCTGTACCCGGCACAGAATCATGATCAGCTGATCTGGAAAGCCGCGTCCCTGGTGCCGCACAGCGAGCTGCAGGCCATTCGCACCCACATCTGGGGGATCATCTTGGCCGCCAGCGCCGTGCTGCTGCTGTTGTTTAGTGCCGGTGTGGCTGCACTGGTGCGCAGCAGGCACAAGGAGCAACTGGCCCAGCAGGAAGCGGCCAGGTTGGCACAGGTCAAAGGTGATTTCATCGCCAACATGAGCCACGAGATCCGCACCCCCATGAACGCCATCATGGGGCTGACCTACCTGCTCGAACAGGGAGGGCTCGACGATGGTCAGCATGCCCTGGTGCGCAAAATCCACCAGGCCGGGCAGGCGCTGCTCGGGATCATCAACGACATCCTTGATTTCTCCAAGATTGAGTCGGGTCGGCTCGAGCTTGAGCGGGTGCCATTCAGTCTCGAAGAGGTGCTCGATCACGTGGCGGCCATCATGTCCACCTGCGTTGGCCAGAAGCACCTCGAACTGGTGGTGAGCAGTGCCCCCGAGCCGGTTTCCCATCTGATTGGGGACGCCCTGCGCCTCGAGCAGGTGCTGCTCAACCTGACCGGCAATGCCATCAAGTTTACCGAACGCGGCGAGGTGGAGGTCAAGGTTGTGCTGGAATCAGAGCAAGACGGCATGGCCACCTTGCTGTTTCGGGTGCGCGACACCGGGATCGGCATTCCCCCCGAGCAGCAGGCCAACATTTTCAATGCATTCTCCCAGGCAGACTCCTCCACCAGTCGCCGCTTCGGGGGCACCGGGCTTGGTCTGACCATCAGTCGCCGCCTGGTGAATCTGATGGGGGGGGATATCGGCGTCACCAGCGAGCTTGGCAAGGGGAGCGAATTCTGGTTCCGCGTCCGGCTGGAGCAGGTGGAGCGGCCCGAGGCCTTGAACGAGCGCCTGCAGCACATCTCGCTGCTCATCGCCGACGACAATCAGGTGACCCGCGACGCCCTGTCGATGACGGTGGGTTCCCTCGGATGGCAGTCGCGGGTGGTGGAGTCCGGTGAGCAGGCGCTGCACCATCTGCTGCGCCAGGGGGAGCGTTTCGACGTGATCCTGCTCGACTGGATCATGCCGGGCATGGACGGGCTCGAGACCTGCCTGGCCATTCGCCGCGCCTTCGAGCAGCAGGAGCGTTCACCCATCATCATCATGGCGACCGCCTATTCCCAGGATGAACTGATGCACCGCCCCGGCTCTGATCAGGTGGATCTGGTGCTGCACAAACCGGTCACCGGCTCCAGTCTCTACAACGCGGTGGCGCGTCTCATCCACGAGAAGCGCGAGCATGTGGAGCCCCTTGAGAGTGGCCAGCGCCGTCTGCGCCTGCCGGGCGTGCACATACTGCTGGTGGATGACAGCGACATCAACCTGGAGGTGGCGACCCGCTTGTTGCAACGGGAGGGGGCCGAGGTGATCACCGCCATCGATGGGGAGCGAGCCCTGGCCTGCCTGGCAGATCCGGCACGGCGCATCGATCTGGTGCTCATGGATGTGCAGATGCCAGTGATGGATGGCTACGAGGCGACCCGTCGCCTGCGTCTGCTGCCGGGGCGGGAGGAGACTCCCGTGCTGGCACTCACCGCAGGGGTATTCAAGGATCAGCGGGAGGCGGCGCTGGCCTCTGGCATGAACGACTTCATCGCCAAGCCGCTCGATGTGGAGCAGCTTATCGCGACCTTGCTGCGTTATCTGCCGGACTGTGTCCTGCCGCTCACAGTGAACGACGAACTACTCCCCCACGAGCCGGTGGCCGGCATCGATATCGATACCGGACTGCGCAACTGGGGTGAAGCCTCTGTTTACCTCAAATACCTGCGGCGTTTTCGCGATGACTACATGACGGTCGGTACCGTGTTGCCGGGTTACATCGCCCAGCACGAAACCGATGCGGCCGCGAGCCTGACCCACAAGCTCAAGGGAGTGGCGGGCAGCCTGTCGCTCACCGACGTGGCGCGTATCAGTGCCGAGTTGAACGAGGCCATCGAGCAGGGTGGCGACACCAGCCAGCTTATCGCACCCTTCCTCGAGGCCCTGGAGCGTGCACAACACTCCATCGATACCTATGCCGGGCGCGAGCCGGGCGCGGTCAGCTCCCCGCTGGCCCAGGGGGAAGCGCGGGAGGTCTGCCTGCACGCCCTGTATCAGGCCCTGGTGAGCGAGGATCTGGATCTGATTGAGCCGGCGCTGAGCCAGGCAAGGAGTCACTTGCCTTGCGAGCTGGTGAGCGAAATAAGTGCAGCCCTGGAGCTGTTCGATATCCCGTTCGCCACCCGCAAGCTGGAGGATTATCTGGAGGATCGGGAGGAACCTGCGCCATGAGTCGACCGCGCGTGTTGATCATCGACGACGAGCCGAGCAACCTTGGGTTGCTGCGGCAAATCCTCAAAGAGGAGTACAACCTCTTCTTTGCCAAAGGGGGAGAGGAGGGGTTGGCCGCCGTGGGGCGTCACGAGCCGGCACTTATCCTGCTGGACGTGCGCATGCCCGACATGGATGGTTACGAAGTGTGCCGCCGGCTCAAGGCCGATCCGGCTCACGCCGGGATCCCGGTGCTCTTTATCACCGCGAGCGACAACGCAGACAGCGAGAGCCAGGGGTTCGAGGCGGGCGGAGTGGATTATATCTACAAGCCGGTCTGTCCGAGCACGGTGCGAGCCCGGGTGCGCAATCATCTCTCCCTGGTGCGCCTCGATCAGCTCGAGTGCAGCTATCGCACCGCCATCGTCATGCTGAGCGAGGCGGGCCACTACAACGACACCGACACGGGGGTGCATATCTGGCGCATGGCCGCATACGCCCGGGCCCTGGCTGATGCGGCGGGCTGGAGCCCGGAGCAGTCGGATCTGCTGGAGCTGGCGGCCCCCATGCACGACATGGGCAAGATTGGTATCCCCGATCACATCCTCAAGAAGCCCGGCCCCCTCACCGAGGAGGAGTGGGTCATCATGCGAAGTCATCCACGCATCGGTTACGAGATCCTGAGGCGATCCGATGCCCCCATTTTTCGCATGGCGGCGGAGATTGCCCTGCACCACCACGAGAAATGGGACGGCTCCGGCTACCCCGCTGGCGAGACCGGTGAGGGGATCCCCGAGGCGTCGCGGATAGTGGCCATCGCTGACGTCTTTGACGCCCTGAGCGTGCGTCGTCCCTACAAGGAGCCCTGGCCCCTGGACCGGGTGCTGGCTACCATGCGCGATGGCTCCGGCCAGCACTTCGATCCCCGGCTGCTCTCCCGTTTTCTCGAGATCATGCCGGAGATCTTGCGCCTCAAGGCTCAATGGGATGCCCGCGAGGAGCGGGGGGATTACCAGATGGGCTGTGTCAGATAGGGATTGCTGGCCCGTTCGTGACCAAAGGTGGAGCTCGGGCCATGGCCCGGAATAAAGACGATCTCATCCCCGAGCGGCAGCAGGGTCTCGGTGATCGACTTGATCAGCGTCCCGTGATCCCCGCGCGGGAAATCGGTGCGGCCTATGCTGCCGGCAAAGAGCACATCCCCCACCCATGCGAGGCGTTCTGCCTGGCAGAGCAGCACGATGTGGCCCGGAGTGTGGCCCGGGCAGAAATAGACCTCCAGCTCGCATTTGCCAACCTGTACCTTGTCACCCTGTTCGAGCCAGCTATCCGGTGTAAAGGCCGGAGTATGGGCAAAGCCGAACATCTGGCTCTGCTGGGGCAGGATATCGAGCCAGAAGGCATCCTCCTTGTGGGGGCCGGTAATGGCGATACCGGTTCTCTCGCGCAGCTCGGCGGCGGCGCCCACGTGATCCAGATGGCCGTGGGTCAGCAGGATATGGGTCAGGGTCAGCCCCCGTTTGGCTATGGCGGCCAGCAGCTTGTCCGCCTCGCCGCCGGGATCGACGAGGGCAGCCTGGCGGGTCTCGTCACACCAGATAAGGGAACAATTCTGGGCGAACTGGGTGACCGGGATCACCTCGAACTTCAACATGTGGGACTCTCCTGAGGGGTCTGAAGGGGGGAGCGTTTGGCGAAGAAGGCGAGGCAGGCCTCCTTGTCACCACGAAACAGGATCCGCTCGCGCTTGTTGTCCAGCTGATAGCGGTACATGGGGTCATAGTAGCGAGTCAGCAGCAGCCTGATCCAGACCAGATGGGCGCGGGTGTCCCCGCTCTGGGCCTGTTCCCTGAGGGCGGCCTGCAACAGCCCATCGAGTTCGCGATAATCCTTGTCCCCGAGTCGGCGCTTGAGCCTGGCCATGGCGTCGGTGAGGTAGCCGGCAAACAGCGGCCAGCCTGCATCTGGCCCATGGAACTCCAGATAGCGCAGCCAGAGATCCTGCACGTAATCGGTGCGGATCTGCTCGGCCCGTGCCTCCTGCGGCACCTCCACCACCACCAGGGGAGCCCGGCACATGGCCTCATAAAGGTTGAGTGGCAGGGCGCAGCGACCGATGAGACGGCTCTCGTCTTCCAGTACAAACTGTGACTCTCCCCGGTTGCGACGCTGAATCAGCTCGATGGCAAGCCGGTTTTCGAAGTCGATGTTGCCGGGTTGCCCACCCGGCAGTTGGCCAAACGACGACCCCCTGTGACGGGCGTGCCCTTCCAGATCCACCGCCTGGGCGATGTGCGCCAGCATGTGGGTCTTGCCGGAGCCGGTCATGCCGGTCAGCACGGTCCAGTCGCACTCTGCACTGGCCTTCGCCTGGGTGTCGATGAGAAAGTGGCGCAGCGCCTTGTAGCCGCCCGCGACCCGGGGGCGGGTGACGCCGGCCTCGGCCAGCCACTGCTGCACTGTCTGGGAGCGCAGGCCGCCGCGAAAACAGTAGAGCAGGGCGTCGGGTTGCTGGCGCAACCTGGCCAGCCAGCCTTCCATGCGCGCGGCGCGCACCGCGCCTCCCACCAGTAGATAGCCCAGGGCGATGGCTGCGGCCTGACCCTCCTGCTTGTAACAGGTACCGACCCGGGCACGCTCCTCGTCCGTCATCAGCGGCAGGCTGACGGCGGTGGGAAAGGCCCCTTCCTTGAACTCGACGGGGGCGCGCAGATCGATGAGTGGAACCTCATCCAGAAAGATCCGGGCGTAATCCGTGGCCAGTGGCAGGGTACTCATTGGACAACCTCGATGAACTGGTTGCCGGTGCGGGCCTGCAACTGGCCGATGGGAGAGAGGGTCAGCCCTGCCTGTGCGGCAATGGCAAGGAGCTCGGCTTCACTTTCTTTACCGACGGCTACCAGCAGGCCGCCGCTGGTCTGCGGGTCGCACAGGATGTTGCGGGTGCGATCATCCATGGCGCCCAGCTTGTCACCATAGGAGTCGAAGTTGCGCAGGGTACCGCCCGGTACGCAGCCCTCACTCAGGTAGTAATCCACCTCGTCCAGCAGCGGCAGCGCCTTGAAGTCCAGACGGGCACTGACGCCGGAACCTTCGCACATCTCCAGCAGGTGGCCTGCCAGCCCAAAACCGGTCACGTCGGTCATGGCGTGCACGCCGGGTAAGGCGGCGAAGCGCTGGCCAATCTTGTTGAGGGTGCACATGGCATCCGGGGCTAGTTGCTCATGCTCGGGCTTGAGCTTGCCCTTCTTCTGGGCGGTAGTGAGGATGCCGATGCCAAGGGGCTTGGTCAGATAGAGGGTGTCGCCCACCTGGGCTGTGTCGTTCTGCTTGATGGCGTCGAGTGGCACGATACCGGTCACCGCCAGGCCGAAGATGGGCTCGGGGGCGTCGATGCTGTGACCGCCTGCCAGAGAAATGCCCGCCTCGTGACACACCTGGCGGCCGCCGTCGATCACCTGCTGGGCCACTTCAGGTGCGAGTATGTTGACGGGCCAGCCGAGGATGGCGATGGCGACGATGGGCTTGCCGCCCATGGCATAGATGTCGCTGATGGCGTTGGTGGCGGCGATGCGACCGAAGGTGAAGGGATCGTCGACGATGGGCATGAAGAAGTCGGTGGTGGAGACGATGCCCTGACCGTTGCCGATGTCCACCACGGCGGCGTCATCTTTGCTGCTGTTGCCGACCACCAGCGTCGGGTCGTCAAAGCCCGGGATCTGGCTCTTCAAGATGGTGTCGAGCACCTTGGGAGAGATTTTGCAGCCGCAGCCAGCGCCGTGGCTGTATTGGGTCAGACGAATGGAAGACATGCTTTCCCCTTGTGTGGGCAGACTTGCGTGTGCAAATAACTGCTATGGCACCGTCAAATGTGCGCGCAAAAATAGGGTGGCCCTGGCGGCCTGTGAACACAGTGATGTCAGGCTGCCTGGCAGGACGGGAGGAGGGCAAGGATGCGCCGGCGAAGCCCCGCCGAGGACCACAGGACGGGCCATTATGCCACAGACGGCCCTCTTGATTCGAACTGGAATTCACACAAAGCGCAGGGGATTGTAGGGTTCAAAAAGATCCGTGCTCTTCGCCTGGGTCAGGCTAGTCTCACTTTGAGCCGCCCCGACGGCGTGCCTGTCTTGCATCGGGGCAGCATGTGGCGACGGAAACTAGCCAGCTTGCTCCATCACTGGTTGGGGAGCCTTGCCTAGCCGGCGCAGTCGCCGTTGCAGCGGCCGCTCCAGCAGGGTGTAGCTCTGCGCCGAGAGCCCGATCAGTACGGCGAGCATCAACAGGGTGGCCAGCACGCCCAGCAAGGGGTTGGTCTGGGCGTACCACCACGCGGTGAGCCCCGGCGCCAGAGAGTGGACAAGCTCGCAGCCGGTGAGCAACACCAGGGCGTGGAGCAGGTAGATGGAGTAGGAGAGATCCCCCAGCCAGTTGGTGAAGCGGTTGTCCAGGAGGCGCAGCAGCGGGCTCTGGCGATCGCCCTGGCAGGCGGCAATCCAGATCAGCAACACGTAGGCGCTGATCAGCAGCAGGGTCAACAACGGTGTCATGGTGAACTGCATCAGTGCGAAGGGGAGCAGAAAGGCGAGCAGCAGCGGCAGATCTTGCTGCATCATGGACCACTGGCGGGCAGCCTTCACCTTGGGCAGCAGCCAGAGGCCGAGCACGAATTCACTCACCCCGCGCCCGATGGCCAGCGCTCCGCTGGTGACATCCAGGGTACCCCGGCAGTGCACGATAAAGGCCAGCACCGTCAGGGCCAGCAAGGGGGCGAGGTTGCTCCAGCGGCTGCGGGTGACGGCGAGGGAAATGAGCAGCGGAAACAGCAGATAGCTAATCCACTCCACGCTGAGGGACCAGGCGGCGAAGTTCCAGGTCAATCCGTGATCGGTCACCACCTGCAGCAGCAACAGGCTGCTTGGCAGCGCCTCGGCCGGGGTAAAGGGTGAGCCGAACGGAGGCATTCCTTCCCACTCCCACATCTTGAACAGGGGACCGGCGAAGAAGCCAATCCCGTGGTGGGCCTTGTAGAGCTCCCAGCCAACCAGCAGCAGCAGGGTCACCAGGTAGAGGGGATACACCCGGGTGAGCCGCAGCCAGAGGAAGCGACCATAACTCACGGTGTGGGGTGAGCGGGTGAAAGCCTCCCCGTAGACGTGGGCCAGCACCAGCCCGCTCAAAATAAAGAAGAGATCGACCCAGAGGTAGCCGTTCTCGATGAGTTGGGTGTGGCCGGCGATCGACTCCATCCACTGGGGAAAGAGCAGCAAGCGGGCGTGGAACAGCACCACCATCAGGGCAGCGATGCCCCGCAGCGGCGTCAACAGCGGCAATGATTGATTCATGACGGGATCCTTGATGATGTTCAGCTTGGCCTGACATCAATTTTTGTTGTGGTGCCGCTCATCAACCCTGATGAGTCGGCTGCCCCGGCTTGGCGGCCACAGGCGGGATCACCCTACCTAAAAGAGAGTCATACGAGTGTGATTGCCGTCATGAATGGGCGTTTATCATCCTAAAACCAGCATGGGATAGGGACGCATCGAAAATAGAGAGGGGATCTAGACTAGGGAAGTCATCCCTCTGAGCGTCAGGAACATCCCCATGAAACTCTATGCCCACCCCTTTTCGTCCTACAGCCAGAAAGTGCTGATCGCTCTCTACGAGAATGCCACCCTGTTCGAGTACCGGAATCTCGAAGAGCCGGCGGCGAACGCCGAACTTGCCGCCCTCTGGCCACTCAAGCGCTTCCCGGTGTTGCTGGATGATGGTCGCTGCATCCTCGAGAGCAGCACCATCGTCGCCCATCTGCAGGCGCACCATCCGGGCCCCGTCAGCCTGATCCCGCCTGGCGATGCGGGTCTGGAGGTGCATATGCTGGATCGCGTCTTCGACAACTATGTGATGACGCCGATGCAAAAAGTGGTGCTGGATGCACTGCGCCCGGCCGCTGATCGCGACCGCTATGGCGTAGCGGAGGCCTGCGAGCTGCTCAATCAGATCTACCCCTGGCTCGATCAGCGGCTGGAAGGACGCCACTGGATTGCCGGCGCAGACTTCACGCTGGCCGATTGCGCCGCCGCACCCTCGCTCTTCTACGCCGACTGGGCCCACGAGATCCCGGCTGGCTATGGCCGTCTGCGTGCCTATCGCGCCCGTCTGCTCAATCATCCCTCCATCGTGCGGGTGGTGGAGGAGGCGAGGCCATTTCGACACTACTTCCCGCTGGGCGCGCCAGCGCGTGATTGAGCGGGATGACTTGTGGTGGGCGAGTATTGTCGCCCCAGGCAATGTGCGAGGCGGACAGGGGCATGGCGTGATCCATTGCAGGGGAAAACAGCAATATTCATTCAAATGAGTGGGTATGCGTTTATGGCTGATATTTCCCCGAGGATTTTTTAATATTGATGCGTAATATTTCATGCTTTTGCATAAAGCAAATGCCGGGCATGTCTCTGCTGGTGGGTTGTGTAGTGAAAGAGAGATGAGAATCGGGTTAACAATGCGGCAACTCTTGATTGAGGATGGCTGTCGTCAGTCGAAGAGGAGGGATGGGGGCAGCAATCGCTGTTGGTGGCAAAGTCGGGGGGAGGTTGTCTCTTTGGCGGCCGCATAAAAAAAGCCCGCTTTGATCGCGGGCTTTTTGATGACTAGCAGAACCCAGCCTGGCTCGGATCTGGCACCGGGAACAAGGGGGCTGCGCTGGTCTGCTCGGCTTAGCGGGCGCGCACCACCAGCCCCTTGAGGTAGAAGCCTTCCGGATAGGCGGTACCGATGGGGTGATCGGATGCCTGGGACAGGAGCTCCAGGATCTGGGCGTCGCGGCCGGCATCGAGGGCCGCATCGGCGACGATTTTCTGGAACAGGCTCTGCTCCATCAGGCCGGAGCAGGAGTAGGTCAAGAGCACGCCACCCGGCGCCAACAGCTGGAACGCCAGCATGTTGATGTCTTTGTAGCCGCGGCAGGCGCCCAGAAGCTGGGCCTTGCTCTCGGCAAACTTGGGCGGATCCAGCACGATGACATCGAACTTCTCGCCCTTCTCGCGATATTCGCGCAAGAGCTTGAAGACGTCGTGACGCACGAACTGGGTGTTGCTGGTATCGAGACCGTTCAGTTCGGCGTTCTGGCGGGCGATGTCCAGCGCATTCTGGGATAGATCGACGTTGACTACCTCCTTGGCACCGCCCTGGAGGGCATAGACCCCGAAACCGCCGGTGTAGCAGAAGCAGTTGAGCACCCGCTTGCCTTCAGTGTATTTCGCTGCGGCAAGGCGGTTATCCCGCTGATCCAGATAGAAACCCGTCTTGTGACCGTTACGAATATCGACCAGGATCTTGACGCCGCCGTTCTCCTCGATCACCACGGGGTCGGTCGGGGTCTCGCCATGGATGACGCCGGTGCGCTCCTTCAGCCCTTCCTTCTTGCGCACGGCCACGTCGGAGCGCTCATAGATGCTGCACTCGGGGTAGAGGGTACGCAGGGCTTGCGTGATCAGCTCGCGCTGGAACTCGGCGCCGGCAGAGAGAATTTGGCACACCAGGAAGTCGGCGTAACGGTCGATGGTCAGACCCGGCAGGCCGTCGGATTCGGCGGCGCAGAGGCGATAGCCGGTGAGGCCCTGACGCTTGATGAGCCCGTCACGGGACTCCTGCGCATATTTGAGGCGACGGATGAAGAAGTCGAGATCGACGCTCTCATCCTTGTCGAAGGTCCAGACCCGGGCACGGATCTGGGAGCTGCCGGACCAGGCGCCACGGGCGAGCCATTTGCCGTCATGGGTGAAGATCTCGACGGTATCGCCGTCAACGGGGTTGCCCTGCACCCGCTCAATGCCCTTGGAGAAGATCCAGGGGTGGCGACGCAGCAGGGATTTTTCGCGGCCTTTGACGAGATAGATGGAAGCGCTCATGGGTTGTTGCCGATGGTAGAAAAGAAGGGGGCATATAGTAGGGGCTGTGAGGGTAGGCACGCAAGCCGCGTCTACCGGGATCCGTGCATCCTCACGCGGTCAGGGTCGGATGGGCTGTTTCGCGCGTCCCCAGCACCTGGCCCAGAGATGGCAGGCCATCTGGACGATGGCCTGCCGGAGGGGGTCAGATCCGCAGGCCGGTGAGCGCCTGACCGAGTTCATTGGCGGTTCCCTTGAGGCCGGTGGTGCCGGCGACCGCCGCGCTGGCGGACTCCTCCACCCGGCTTGCCTCGTGGCGCACCTTGTCGAGGTTGCGGGTGATCTCCTCGGCCACCGAACTCTGCTCTTCGCTGGAGGTGGCGATCTGGGTGCTCATCTCCAGGACCGCATCGCTGTGGTTGCTGAGCCGCTCGATGTCCATGCCCACCTCGGTGATGAGCTGCTGGCTGTCGGCGGCACGCCCTACCGTCTTCTCCATGATGTCGTTCAACGCCCCGGTCCCGGCCTGGAGCTCCTCGATCATCTGCTGGATCTCCACCGTGGCCTGCTGGGTGCGGCTGGCGAGGGTGCGCACCTCGTCGGCCACCACCGCAAAGCCGCGTCCCTGTTCACCGGCGCGGGCCGCCTCGATGGCGGCGTTGAGGGCCAGCAGGTTGGTTTGCTGGGAGATGGCGTTGATGACGTTGACCACTTCGTTGATGCGATTGGCGTTGTGAGTCAGCCGCTCGACCGCGCCCGATGCATTGCCAATCTCGTCTGCCAGGGTGCGGATGGCGGTAATGGTACGTGCCACCCGCTGTGCCCCGTGAGTCGCCTCGTCGCTGGACTGGCGGGTTTGCAGCAGGGTGTCATTGGCGTTGCGGGCCACTTCCCGGATGGCGGCGGACATCTGCTCCATGGCGGCGGCCAGGGAGTCCATGTGCTGGCGCTGGGCACGGGCAAGCTGCTCGCCGTCGCTGGCATGCTCGCGAAATTCGTCGGCGGCCAGGGTAAGGGCATCGGCGGATTCTTCCACCAGTTGCACTATCTTGTGCTGGCGGTCGGTGAAGGTGTCGATGCTGCCCGCCAGAATGGAGAACTCGTCCCGCACCGGGAAGAAGTTGAGCCGGAAGGTGAGATCGCCGTTCGCCACCGTCTGCAACGCCTTGTTGGTGGAGTAGAGGGCCCCCGAGACAAAGGTCATCAGATAGTGGGTGATGAGGGCCAGCAGGGCGGCCAGCACCGCGATGATGGTCAGGGTAGTGCCCTGGCCATCCCAGAGGGCGTAGTGACTCGTATCCAGGGTGCCGGAGACGACGCCCGCCTGACCTGCGCTGGCACCATAGCGATAGATGTCTCCCTGATGGCTAAGTCCGGTGGCGGCGCCAGGCGTCAGCACGAGATCCGCGGGCAGGGTAAGGGTCGGCTGCTGGCTCACCAGCTGGGCCGTGGTCTCGACCCGCCCTTTTAGCTGATCCACTCTGAGCTGCATCGCCTGATCATGGCCGTCGGCCAGCAGATACCAGGTGAGGAAGGCGATGAACACTAAGGGGCACCAGAAGGTGATGAGAAATTTCTCGCTGATCGTGAGGTGAATGAGATAACGGTCAACCCACCGAAACTTTACTTCTTTCATAATGGTATTGCGTCCTGCAAGGGGAAGAGAGTGTCGCGCTCATTATCGCCCCGGGGAAAAATTACTTAAGGGAAAGGTGTGATAAATGGGAGAGCAATCGTTTGTCGTGCGGGTGTGGGGTCAGGTTCAGGGGGTGGGGTTTCGCTACTTCACCCGGGAGCGGGCGCTGCAACTGGGGCTGCGGGGGCATGCCTACAACCTGGAAGATGGCTCGGTGGAAATCCTGATTGCCGGTCCCGAACAGAAGGTACAGATGATGCTGGGCTGGCTTGAGCACGGGCCCCGAACCGCCGAGGTGACCCGAATGGAATATGAGGTGGCGCTACCGCCCAAGGGGAGCGGTTTTCACACCAACTGAGGAGGCGGCCCTTGCTAGGCAAGGGTCGTCGCCTGCACACAATAACGGGAGCCTTGCGGGCTCCCGTTTGTATTGATGATCTCTTGTCTGCGGGTCAGCCTGCCTGGGCGGCGTCGGCGATGGCTTGGGTCTTGGCGAGCACCGTTTGCAGGGCTGGGCGTTTGGCCAGGCGATCCCGATAGGCGGCGAGTTTGGGGGGAATGCTCTGCTCGAAGCGGGTGGCCCACATCAGGGTATGAGCCAGCAGCAGATCCGCGATGGTGACCTGCTCACCCAGCAGGTAACCCTGCTCGGGTACCCAGGATTCGGCGATGGCCGCTGCCTTGTCGAACTCCCACTTGGCGGTGGGGAAGATGGCCGGCAGGCGCTGGGCCTCGGGCAGGGCGAAACGGTGCTTGCCGATGGTCCACAGTGGCTGCTCCAGCTCGCAGGTGATGAAACTGATCCACTGGGCGTGCAGCGCCGAGGCCTGGGTCCCTCTGGCCGGCAGCCAGTTCGGGCCATACACCTCGGCCAGGTACTGCATGATGGCGGCGGACTCGGTCAACACGAACTCCCCGTCCTTGAGCACCGGCATCTTGCCGCTCGGGTTGAGGGTCAAGAACCAGTCGCTGCGGTTCTCGCCCTTGGCGAAGTCGAGAAACTGGAACTGCCATGCCACGTTCAGCTCTTCCAGTAACCAGGATACGCGCAGGGCACGGCTGATGGGGGTGCCGTATAAGGTGATCATGCTTGCTCCTTGCCTGATGAATGGGGCCATTGGCCCGAAGTGAATCGCCAGTCTAGGTAAATTGATCGAGAGCAACAAGCGCCCAAGGGGGGATGAAAAGCACAAAACGGCGTAATCAGCAGGAGAAGAGGAGAAAAGAGAGAAAATAAAAGGGAGGCCAGAGGCCTCCCTCGTTGCTAACGGCTCCGGCAGCGCTTACTTCACGCGCATGCCCGGCTGGGCACCTTCCTGGGGCTCGAGGATCCAGAGATCCTTGCCGCCCGGACCTGCCGCCAGCACCATACCTTCGGACATGCCAAAGCGCATCTTGCGCGGGGCCAGGTTGGCCACCATCACGGTCAGCTTGCCTTCCAGATCTTCCGGGTTGTAGGCGGACTTGATACCGGCAAAGACCTGACGGGTTTCGCCGCCGATATCCAGTTGCAACTTCAGCAGCTTCTCGGCTTCCGGCACCGCTTCGGCCTTTTTGATCAGCGCCACCCGCAGGTCAATCTTGGCAAAGTCGTCGTAGGTGATGGTCTCGCTGATGGGATCGTCCACCAGGGGGCCTGCCGGCTTCTTGCTCTGCTCCTTGGCGAGATCTTCCTTGGACGCTTCCACCATGGCATCCACCTTGGCGGACTCGATGCGGGAGAAGAGCGCCTTGAAGGGGGCGACGCTGTGGTCGACCAGAGGGGCGGCGATGCCGTCCCAGGTCAGGGTCTCGCCGAGGAAGGCTTCGGCGCGCTCGGCCAGTTGCGGCATGACGGGCTTCAAGTAGGCCATCAGCACGCGGAACAGGTTGATGCCGACGGAGCAGACGGCTTGCAGCTCGGCATCCGCCCCTTCCTGCTTGGCGATGACCCAGGGAGCCTTGTCGTCCACATAGCGGTTGGCCTTGTCGGCCAGTGCCATGATCTCGCGGATGGCGCGACTGAATTCGCGCGCTTCATAGGCTTCGGCGATGCTGGCGCTGGCGTTGGCAAACTCGGCGTAGAGTGCGGGCTCGGCGCAGGTGGCGGCCAGCTTGCCGTCAAAACGCTTGGCGATAAAGCCGGCGTTGCGAGAGGCCAGGTTGACCAGCTTGTTGACCACGTCGGCGTTGACGCGGGAGACGAAGTCTTCGAGGTTCAAGTCCAGATCGTCGATGCGGCTGTTGAGCTTGGCGGCGTAGTAGTAACGCAGGCACTCCGGATCCAGGTGCTTGAGATAGGTGGACGCCTTGATGAAGGTGCCCTTGGACTTGGACATCTTGGCGCCGTTGACGGTCACATAGCCGTGTACGTTGACCTTGGTCGGCTTGCGGAAGTTCGCGCCTTCCAGCATGGCCGGCCAGAACAGGCAGTGGAAGTAGGCGATGTCCTTGCCGATGAAGTGATAGAGCTCGGCGTCGGAGTCCGCTTTCCAGTAGCTGTCGAAGTCGATGTCGCCGCGCTTGTTGCACAGGTTCTTGAACGACGCCATGTAGCCGATGGGGGCGTCCAGCCAGACATAGAAGTACTTGCCGGGGGCACCGGGAATTTCGAAGCCGAAGTAGGGGGCGTCACGGGTGATGTCCCACTGCTGCAGGCCGCTTTCGAACCACTCTTGCATCTTGTTGGCCATCTCTTCCTGGATGGCGCCGGAGCCGCGTACCCAGTCGGCGAGCCAGGCTTCGAACTGGGGCAGGTCGAAGAAGTAGTGTTCTGAGTCCTTCATCACCGGGGTCGCACCGGAGACGGCGGATTTCGGATCAATCAGCTCGGTCGGGCTGTAGGTGGCGCCGCAAGCGTCGCAGTTGTCACCGTACTGATCGGGGGACTTGCATTTGGGACAGGTGCCCTTGACGAAGCGATCCGGCAGGAACATGGATTTTTCCGGATCGAACAGTTGGGAGATGGTGCGGATCTTGATTTTGCCTGACTCTTTGAGACGGCCATAGATCACACCCGCCAGCTCGCGGTTCTCGTCGCTGTGGGTGGAGTGGTAGTTGTCGAAGCTGATGTTGAAACCGGCAAAATCCCCCTGGTGCTCCTGGGAGACGGCGGCAATCATCTCTTCCGGCGAGATCCCCATCTGCTGAGCCTTGAGCATGATGGGCGTACCGTGGGCATCGTCGGCACAGACGAAATGCACCTGATGGCCACGCATTCGCTGATAACGAACCCAGATATCGGCCTGGATGTGTTCCAGCATGTGGCCGAGATGGATGGAGCCGTTGGCATAGGGGAGGGCGCAGGTTACCAGCATTCTACGAGGATCAGTTGCCATAATACGTTCTTTATGTGCCTGTTGGGATGATACAGTGCCGTGCATGTTACCCGAATTGGGGGCGGCCTGCCTAGGGTTGTGGCCCCCGGTGCCCTGACTGGCGGCATCACGATGACGTCGGCAAGCCACTGATTTATGTGCGGTAACCGTTCACCTCAGCATAACGACAACATAATGGGGAGTTAATGGTGATTGATTCAGTAAAACAGATCCTGGCCGAATTTAAGCCGGCAGGATGGGGCAAGGATCTGGTCGCGGCCGGTTTTGTGCGTTCCGTCGAGCGGCACGAACAGACCCTGGCCATCACGCTGGTGCTGCCCTTTGCCGGCCAGTCCCTGTTTGAACAGATCAAAGAGGAGTTCGATTCCCGGCTGCGCAGCGCAACCGGCGCGACCCGCATCGACTGGACGGGGGAGATAGACGTGGCCAGCATGCCCCGCGCGCAGCAACTGGCGGCGGTGCAGGGGATCCGCAATATCCTGGTGGTTGCCTCCGGCAAGGGAGGGGTGGGCAAGTCCACTACCGCGGTCAACCTGGCGCTGGCGCTGCAAAAAGAGGGGGCGCGGGTCGCCCTGCTGGATGCGGACATCTATGGCCCCTCCATCCCGACCATGACGGGGACCCTCAAGGAGCGCCCTGTCAGCTTTGATGGCAAGTTGATGGAGCCGGTGATGGCCTGCGGCATCAAGAGCAACAGCATCGGTTATCTGGTGGCCGAGCAGGATGCCACCATCTGGCGCGGTCCCATGGCGAGCAAGGCTCTCGGGCAGATCCTGCACGAGACCCGCTGGGGCGAGGTGGACTACCTGGTGGTGGACATGCCCCCGGGCACTGGCGATATCCAGCTGACGTTGGCCCAGCAGGTGCCCACCACGGCGGCGGTGATCGTCACGACGCCCCAGGATGTGGCGCTGGCAGATGCCCGCAAAGGGATTGTCATGTTCAACAAGGTCAATGTGCCTGTGCTTGGCATCGTCGAGAACATGAGTTACCACGTCTGCAGTGCCTGCGGGCATCACGAGCCGTTGTTCGGTACCGGCGGTGGCCAGAAGATGGCGGAGCAGTATCACGTGGCGCTGCTTGGTCAGTTGCCGCTGCATATCGACATTCGCCAGCACATGGATGACGGCTGCCCCACCGTGTTCGGTGCGCCGGATGGCGAGCTGTCACAGACTTACCTGAAACTGGCTCGCCGGGTAGGAGCCGAGCTCTATTTCAGCGCAAAACCGATTGCGACCCCGCTCTACACGGTGGCGCTGGACGAATAATCGGCGTTCGGCCAAGGGGGACGGATTTGGGGTGGGCATGGCCACCCCTTTTTCATATAATGGATCGGTTTAAACAATCCCCAGTGCTCTTCTCTTTAGGTATTTTCAATGTCTGATACTCAACATTCCTGCGTGATCATCGGTATTGCTGGTGCATCCGCGTCCGGCAAGAGTCTTATCGCCCAAACCATCTATGAAGAGCTGGTGGCCGAGCTGGGAGCGGGTCAGATTGGTGTGATCACCGAGGATTGCTACTACCGTGATCAGACCCACCTGACCATGGAAGAGCGGGTCAAGACCAACTATGACCACCCCAATGCCCTGGATCACGATCTGCTGGTGCAGCATCTGACCCAGCTGACGCAAGGGGAGGCGGTCAACATCCCCCAGTACTCCTATACCGAGCACACGCGCATGACCGAGGTCACCACCTTTGCACCGCGCCGTGTCATCATCCTCGAAGGGATACTGCTGTTGACTGACAGCCGCCTGCGCGAACTGATGGACGCCTCCATCTTCATGGATACCCCGCTCGACATCTGTTTGCTGCGCCGTCTGGTGCGCGATGTGCAGGAGCGCGGTCGTACCATGGACTCCGTGCTCAAGCAGTATCAGAAGACTGTGCGTCCCATGTTCATGCAGTTCATCGACCCGTCCAAGCAGTATGCCGACGTGATCGTGCCCCGTGGTGGCAAGAACCGCATCGCCATCGACATGCTCAAGGCGCGTATCCGCCATATGTTGATTGGTTGAGAGAAAACAAGCCGGGTGATGCCCGGCTTTTTTTAATGAATCTTTTGTCAGGAGAGTCGCAGAATGCGTCTTTGTGATACCGATATCGAACGGCACCTGGATGAAGGCAAGATCGTCATCGAGCCGCGGCCCGGTGTTGAGCGGATCAGCGGCGTCAGCGTCGATGTGCTGCTGGGCAACGAGTTTCGGGTGTTTCGCGATCATACCGCGCCTTACATCGACCTTGGCGGTACCAGTGCCGAGATGGCCGATGCCATCGAGCGGGTGATGAGCGAGGAGATCCACGTGCCGGACGGTGAAGCCTTCTATCTGCATCCGGGTCAGCTGGCGCTGGCGGTGACCTATGAATCGGTTACCTTGCCCGCCGATATCGTCGGCTGGCTGGATGGTCGCTCCTCCCTGGCGCGCCTGGGCCTTATGGTGCACGTCACCGCCCACCGCATCGATCCGGGCTGGTCCGGTCGCATCGTGCTGGAGTTTTACAACGGCGGCAAGTTGCCTCTGGCCCTGCGTCCCAAGATGAAGATCGGTGCCCTGAACTTCGAGATGCTGTCAGGTACCGCGGCTCGCCCGTACAACAAACGGGAAAATGCCAAATACAAGAGTCAGCAAGGGGCTGTGGCCAGCCGGATCAACCAGGATTGATCCCCGCACCGTGCGGCTTGTCTATCGAGGAGGGTGCCAGGGCACCCTCTTTTTTATCTGACAAAAGGAAACGGGCGTGCCGAGCGGGTTGAAAGGCAGCTTTTTTAGGACATTGAGCCATGCTCAGGCTTTGATTGGCGCCTATCCACAGCAATGGAATGGACTTAAATTAATCCTCGACAAGCCCCGTTCCTACAGGCCCTAAGACATTTTCTGACGGAATGCCCTTTTTTTTTTTTGCTGAAATATTTCAACAACGGGTATGGCGCATCGAGCCTTCTGGCATAATCCGCCGCAACTCATAAACAGGTTCGTTTTTATGTTTGAAATGTTTAGTGGTTTGGGTTTGTGGTGGTCAATCGGTTTGGTATTGGCCGTTTTTTTTGTGCTGGCCTATGAATTCATCAACGGCTTTCACGATACCGCCAACGCGGTAGCAACGGTTATCTATACCAAGGCGATGCCGGCTCATATGGCGGTGGTGGCTTCCGGTCTGTTCAATTTCGCCGGTGTCATGCTGGGTGGGTTGGGGGTGGCCTATGCCATCGTTCACCTGCTGCCCATCGATCTGCTGCTTGGCATGGACTCTACCCAGGGTCTGATCATGGTGTTCTCCCTGCTGTTCTCGGCCATCGTCTGGAACCTGGGAACCTGGTACTTCGGCATTCCGGCATCCAGCTCCCACACCCTGATCGGTTCCATCCTGGGGGTAGGCGGCGCCTATGCCCTGATCAGCCATCAACCCCTGAAAGAGGGTATCAACGTCGGCAAAGCCATCGACATCATGCTCTCTCTCATCATCTCTCCCACCGTGGGCTTCATCATTGCCGCCCTGCTGCTGTTCGCCATGAAGCGCGTATGGCTTGGCAGCAAGATCCACAAGACCCCGGAAGAGCGCCTGCTGGTGGACGGCAAGAAGCATCCACCGTTCTGGGCCCGTGTCACTCTGATTTGTTCCGCAATGGGGGTGAGCTTCGTGCACGGCTCCAACGATGGCCAGAAAGGCATCGGTCTGGTGATGCTGGTGCTGATCTGCATGGCGCCTGCCTATTTTGCGCTGGACATGAACAGCCGCTCCTATGATCTGGACAGAACCCAGGATGCCAACCAGCGCATCATGGAGATCTACCAGCGTAACCAGGATCAGGTCTCCCATCTGGTGAACTTCAGTGTCCCTGCCAAAGCCCAGGAGGAGCTGATGAGCCACTGTGCGGCAGGGGAGGCCCTGCAGGCCATGGCGACCCTCGACAAGCGTCTGGGCCAGGTGCGCACCTACGAGGAGATGAATCTGGTGGATCGCCGCGAAGTGCGTCGCCTGCTGCTGTGCATCGACGACACTGCCCGCAAGGTCTCCAAGTTGCCACTGCCGGCCAAGGAGCTGACCGATCTCGCCAAATGGCGCAAGGATCTGACCGCAACGGCCGAATATGCGCCGACCTGGGTCATCGTGTCCATCGCCCTGGCGCTCGGTTGCGGTACCATGGTGGGCTGGCGTCGTATCGTCTACACGGTAGGGGAGAAGATCGGTTCCTCCGGCATGACCTACAGCCAGGGCATTGCAGCCCAGATCACGGCCGCCGCGTCCATCGGGATTGCGAGTCTGACCGGGATGCCGGTGTCCACCACCCACATTCTCTCCTCTGCGGTGGCGGGGACCATGGTGGCCAACAAGTCCGGCCTGCAGAGCCAGACCATCAAGACCATTCTGCTTGCCTGGGTGCTGACATTGCCGCTCACCATGCTGCTCTCCGGCGGTCTCTTCCTGCTGAACAACCATCTCTTTGGCGGGTAAGCGCGACAGTCATTGGAAATGAAACAAGGGCCTTCGGGCCCTTTTTTGTTGCCTGGTGAATGTCACGTCATACGGCAATAGTTCAATGAGTGATAGCTATATGCCATCAGACAAGGAGTTAAACAGCAATATCTATCACCTCGTTTGTTTCTCTACATCCCTGAATCACCCTGTTGTGCACAGTGAGGGCAGCATACGCGGGAGCTACCTTGTTACGAGCTGACGCTTGCACGTGAAGCTGAAGGGAGGGTGTGCAACGGGTCTATGTTCCTCACCAGAAATGATGAGAGTGAAGAGTGCCACAGGTTGTCCTATGCCTGGCATTCCCGTTCAACCTGGGCTGTCTCAGCCACCACTGAACACACCGACTGTGCTACCAAAGGGGAACGCTGCCAGACTGTTTGCCAATAGCATCATATGCTGTCAATGCACGGACTCTGTCCACAAAGCAGGGCATGTCGTGGTGCGTTGACAGAGATGAATCCTCTGTCTGGTGTGTTATTCACGTCTTGCTTGGACTGGGTGTGTGTGGTCGCTGAACATCGGGAAAGCGGCGGATATCGAACGGGCAGGGGGGGAGAGCAAGGCGATGTCAGCCCCAAAAAAGAGCCACACATTGTGTGGCTCTTTATTCAGACTAACGAGTCTGCTCAGGGGCGACCGGCCGGGCTGGTTGCCACGTTGCTGGCAGCGGTGCTGCCACCGTGGCGACCGGAGGTCACGACTTCGCTGCGTACCAGGGGAGCGTACTCCACGGGTTCACGGGGTGTCGGGGCAGGAGCCGCAGCCGGCGTTGCCATGGGGGCATAAGCCTTGCGGGCACGGGCCAATACACCGGCACCCTTGCTGACCTTCACTTCGGGGCTGGTTGCTGGCTCGGTTTGCACCACGGCAGCCGGCATCTCGACGACCTCCGCCTCGGCGGTGGCCGTCTCCTCAGCGATCACGACAGGTGCCGCTTCAGCAACCGGTGCAACCTCTTCTGGGATGGCATCCACTTGCTGGGGCTGCTCGACAGCGTCGATCACGGCTACAGGTTCGTCATGAGAGGCGGTGTCGACGATAGGTTCGACCATCTCGGGTTCGACAACTGCCACTTCGGCGACGGGTTCAGCGTCTGCTTGCGCAGCCTGTTCAACTTCGTCAGTGGAGGGCGCGTCCACTGCCTGGGCTGCCAGTGCTTGCTCTGCCGCTTCCTCAGCAACGGCTTCAGCCACCACGTGTTCGGTCAGTGCGGCGGAGGCCTGCAGGGCGGCAGCAACCGCTTCTGCGCTCGGAATGGTGATGACAGGCACAACCGGTTCTTCCACCTTCACCTGAGCCGCATCGGCCTGGGCGGCGGCAGTCAGCTGCACTTCGCCTTGTGCTTCGTCTTCACGCTGGCCACGAGCCTCTTCGTTGATGCGCTTGCGACGTTGCCCTTCGATGCGCTGATTGCGCGGGGTACGGCGGGAACGACGCTGACCTTCGCCTTGCTCTTCTTGTTGCTCAGCGGCGGCTTGCACGTCGGCGACATCGGTGATTTCCTCGTCAGTCGACAGGGCAGGGGTGTCGGTCGCGGCGACATCGACACGGATCTGCTTGCGCAGTTGGCGACGTTCGCGGCGCTCGGCCACTTTTTGCTCTTTTTCCTGACGCGGTTCAGCGCTGGCGACAGCAGTATCAACGGTATCAACCGCCTCGACGATCACCTCTGCACGGGGTTCGCGGGGGGCGCGAGGTTCACGAGCCGGACGCGGGGCACGAGGTTCGCGCTCCTGGCGGGGTTCGCGAGGCTCACGCTCCATGCGCTGTTCGGTGCGCACTTCGCCACGGGGTTCCCGTTCCTGGCGCGGCTCACGCTCTTTGCGCGGGCGACGATTGCGGTTCTCTGCGCCATCGCGGTTTGCCGCACCTTCACGCTTCTCACCGCTCTCGGCGTTGCGATTGCTACGGTTGTCGTCACGACGGCCACGTTGACCACGGCTGCGGGATTCATCGCGCTGGTGACGGTGCCCGTCATCCTTGCGAGCTTCGCGCTGGGCGGTCGGTTTGTCGGCAGGCGCCTTCACCTCGGCCGGAGCCGCATCGGAGGAGGCACCGAACAGGCCGGAGAAGGCCTTGGCCAGCTTGCCAAAGAAGCCGACTTGTTCTGCAACCGGAGCGGGAGTCGCAACAGGAGCCGGGGCGGCGGGCGCAACCGGCTGGGGAGCCGGGGCAAACCCTTGCAGCAGCGGCTGTTCGCGCTCGACTACCTGAGCCTGGCGCGGCTGGTAGACCGGCTTGGCAATCTCGGTTTTGAGCTCGTAGCTGGCCGCTTCCGGGATCTCGTTCTGACGGATGCGGGTCACTTCGTAGTGCGGGGTTTCCAGATGCTGGTTCGGAATGATGTAGACACGCACATCATTGCGCTGTTCCAGATTGGCGATGGAGGTACGCTTCTCGTTGAGCAGATAGGCGGCCACATCGACTGGCACCTGGGCATGCACCTGCTCGGTGTTGTCCTTCATGGCCTCTTCTTCGATGAGACGCAGGATGGACAGGGCGAGGGATTCGTTGTCACGGATGACCCCCTGACCCTGGCAACGGGGGCAGATATGGCTGCTGGACTCGTTGAGGGAGGGACGCAGACGCTGGCGAGACATCTCCAGCAGACCAAAACGGGAGATACGGCCCAGCTGGATACGGGCACGATCCTGATGCACCGCTTCACGCAGACGGTTTTCCACTTCGCGCTGATGGCGAACCGGGGTCATGTCGATGAAGTCGATGACAATCAGGCCACCCAGGTCACGCAGGCGCAATTGACGGGCAATCTCGTCGGCCGCTTCCAGGTTGGTCTGCAGGGCGGTCTCTTCGATATCGCCGCCCTTGGTGGCGCGGGAGGAGTTGATATCAATGGAGGTCAGTGCTTCGGTCGGGTCGATGACGATGCTGCCGCCGGAGGGCAGGCGCACTTCGCGCTGGAAGGCCGATTCGATCTGGCTCTCGATCTGGAAGTGGTTGAACAGAGCGACATCGCCCTTGTACAGCTTCACGCGATTGAGGAAATCGGGACGGACCAGCTCGATATGCGACTTGGCGCGCTCGAAGATGACCGGGTTGTCGATCAGGATCTCGCCCACATCGCGACGCAGATAGTCACGGATGGCGCGCACGATGACGTTGCTTTCCTGGTGAATGAGCACCGGAGCGGAACGTTGTTGTGACGCCTTGTGGATGGAGTCCCAGTGATTGAGCAGAACGTTCAGATCCCACTCCAGCTCTTCCGGGGACTTACCCACACCGGCAGTGCGCACGATGAGGCCCATGCCGTCCGGTACGGTCAGTCCGCTCAGGGCTTCCTTCAGCTCGGTCCGCTCGTCACCCTCGATGCGACGGGAGATGCCGCCGGCACGGGGGTTGTTCGGCATCAGCACCAAGTAGCTGCCAGCCAGACTGATGAAGGTGGTCAGGGCTGCGCCCTTGGTACCACGCTCTTCCTTGTCGATCTGGACAATCACTTCCTGGCCTTCGCGGACCACTTCTTTGATGTTGGGACGACCCTGATAGGAGTAACCGGAGGGGAAGTAATTGCGGGCGATTTCCTTTAACGGCAGGAAACCGTGGCGTTCGGCGCCATAGTCAACAAAAGCAGCTTCGAGACTGGGTTCTACTCGGGTGATTTTGCCCTTGTAAATGTTCGCTTTTTTCTGCTCGTGTCCCGGACTTTCAATATCCAAATCGTAGAGCTGTTGTCCGTCAACCAGCGCTACGCGCAACTCCTCTTCCTGAGTCGCGTTGATTAGCATTCTTTTCATTGAGTTCTCATTATTTTGTCATTTTGATTCCTCCACTGGGTCCTGCCGGCGCCGGCCTCGGGTCTTCAGCATGCTGGGGCAACCTCCCGGTTGGGGTATGCATGAGGCGCAAACTAAGGGCACTCTGGTTCAGCCTTCTCGAGAGGGCGTGAATTAAGGATACCGATGTGGAGACAATTTACGTCAGTTCTGTTTGTGTTCTCCATGCGTTGTACCTCGCACCCGGGAACCGTCATGTTCTTGTATACACGGTGTTTCGGGATTGGGTGGCATACATTTTGGCCACTTAGTACAAGGCTTGAACACAATGACAAAACCTTGTTTATTATCCCATTTAAACCACTTTTATAGCAAGACGCCATTTTTTAACAAAGCATGGAGCCAAGGGCTGTCGGCGGTGTTAAAATCCGCGCCATGACACAGATACATCAACAAGTGCAGCTGCTCACCATCGAAGCTGAGCATGACGGGCAGCGCATCGACAATTTTCTCAAGACTCAGTTAAAGGGCGTCCCCAAGAGCCTGATTTATCGCATCCTTCGAAAAGGGGAGGTGCGGGTCAACAAGAAGCGCATCAAACCGGAATACAAGCTTTGTGCCGGTGACGAGGTGCGGGTGCCCCCCGTGCGTGTGGCCGAGAAGAATGAGTTGCCTTCTGCCAACCTCGGCAGCATCCAGCGTCTGGAGAGCCAGATCCTGTTTGAAGACGACGCCATGATAGTGCTAAACAAGCCGTCCGGCATGGCAGTGCACGGCGGCAGCGGCCTCAGTTTTGGCGTCATCGAAGGGCTGCGTGCCCTGCGCCCCGAAGCCCGTTTCCTCGAACTGGTGCACCGGCTGGATCGCGACACCTCCGGCGTACTGCTGGTTGCCAAGAAGCGCAGTGCTCTGCGCAGCCTGCACGAGCAGCTGCGGGTCAAGACCATGCGCAAGCAGTACCTGGCGCTGGTGCGTGGCCAGTGGCAGCCTCACGTCAAGGTGGTCAATGCGCCACTTCGCAAAAATGACCTGCAATCCGGCGAGCGGGTCGTGCGGGTCAGCAGCGATGGCAAGCCCTCCGAGACCCGGTTCCGGATTGCCCGTCAGTTTGCCGAGGCCACCCTGGTCGAGTGCAGCCCCATCACTGGCCGCACCCACCAGATCCGTGTCCACACCCAGCACGCCGGCCATCCCATCGCCTGCGATGACAAATATGGTGAGGCCGGGTTTGATGAAAAGATGCGAGGGCAGGGGCTAAAGCGTTTGTTCCTGCACGCCTGGAAGCTCACCTTTACTCATCCGGTGGACGACCGGGAGATGCAGGTGGAAGCGCCATTGTCACCGGAGCTTGAGGCGTTCCTCGCCAAGCTGCCACGCTGACAACCATGAAAAACGGGAGCCTTGGCTCCCGTTTTTCATGGCAGAGTTCTTGTTATGGGAGAGCCAGGCCGTGGCGACCCAGGAGATCAACCAAGCCTATCAGGGGAAGACCGACAAGGGCATTGGGATCACGCCCCTCTAGCGCCTTGAACAAGACGATGCCCATTCCCTCGCACTTGAAGCTGCCGGCACAATCCAGAGGACGTTCGGCCTCCACATAGCGACGGATGGCGGCTTCATCGAGCGAGCGAAAATGCACGGTGAAAGGCTCGACGAGCTGCTCGGCATGGCCATTTACAGCATTGATCACGCACAGCCCGGTGTAAAAGATGACGCGCTTGCCTTGGGCCTGCAGCAACTGCTCGACCGCCTTCTCCACCGTGCCGGGCTTGCCGAGGATCTGCCCGTCACAGACGCACACCTGATCTGAACCGATGATCAATCCTTGATCACGGTCAGCGGCAACGGCATTCGCCTTGGCAAACGCCAATCTGCTGACCAGAGCTTCTGCGGTCTCCCCGTGTCGCGCCGTCTCATCGACTTGAGGCGCAGCACAGTGAAATGGCTGACCGAGTTTTTCCAGCAAGGTCTTGCGGTAGGACGAGGTGGACGCGAGGATCAAGGAAGGCTGCATGTTTTGATGATATCCATTTATAAATCAATTGGTTGATTCTATCTGTGCAGATGGGGCCACGCAAACAGGAGATGTCTACAGCGGGACTCGCCTAATTAGCGGGAAGCATGCATGCTGATGGAACCACAGCACAAACACAAGAGATCGGAATTGAGCGTGATGACACGATATGCGGCCTTGGTCATGGCACTGATCTCCTTCGCCAGCTGGGCAGGGACATGGCAACTTCGCCAGGGGGATGAGGGGGTGATGCTTTGGACCCAGCCACATCCTCCGACCTCTTTTCAGGCCTTACGTCTGGAGATGCGGGTGAATGCCGATCCTGGCGCGCTGATCACGGTGCTGCGGAACACGGCGCGCCATAAAGAGTGGTTGCCCCAGAGCCGTGAAGTCAGGGTGCTGGCCAGATCGGGTCCCGACGATGATCTGGTCTATACCCGCCTGGCATCTCCCTGGCCGGTGCAAGACAGGGAGCTCATCACCCGCTCTCATCTGAGTCGACGCATTGATTGCAGCCTGACTCTCGAGGTGTGGGCAGAGCCGAATGCCCTGCCATTGCATGCAGGGCTGTTCCGGATCCAGGAAAGCGCCGGACGGTGGGAGGCGCTACCCCAACGGGATGGCAGCACACTCGTTCGGCTCGAAACCTATACCAATCCGGGCAACAACTTGCCGGGCTGGCTGGTCAATCCCATTGCCATCAAGGCTGCCGTGGGCAGTTTCAAAGCCATACGCCGACTGATGGAAGCCGAGCCCAGAGTGGCTGCGACACCAGGCCTGCTGGGGAGCGACCCGCGCTGTTCTGCCACCTGATGAGACACCAAGGAGCACATCCGGTGGACAGACAGGGGAGGGGAACAGGATCCTGTGCCAGATCCTGCACGATATGGCATAATCGGCCACCGATGAGCACAAGTTCCTCTTGCAGGGGCCTGTGAAGGTAAAATCATCGGCGGTAAGGACTTTTTCCTTTGACTATCCCTTGTTGGACCTATAATATTCGCGCCCTATGCAAAAGGTGAAGTTGCCCGTTAAGGTTGATCCAGTCCGTAATGCCTTGAAGCTACTCGATTATGTCGGGATAGTGGAAAAGTCGCAGATGCCCAGGCTGGAGGAATCAACCGAAGGCTTGCGAAGTGATGTGGATGTCACACTGCACTTTGGCAAAGATGTCCAGAAGTTGACCGTTATGAAAGGCACTGCCCATGCCAAGGTCGACCTGGTTTGCCAGCGTTGTGGTGAGACGTTTGAACACCTTTGTGAAGCTAGTTTTATTTACACTCCGCTGTTCGAAAGAACAAACGAGGAAGAACTGCCGGAAGCTTATGAGCCCATTGAGTTGGACGAAAACGGCGAGATAGATCTTCATCAAATCCTGGAGGATGAACTCATCCTCTCGTTGCCTCAGGTAGCCATGCATCCGGTGGATGTGTGTCCCAGAGGAAACATGGAGATGACCTGGGGGGAAATCGAACCTGCTGATGAGCGGCCGAATCCCTTTGCAGTTCTTGAAGCGCTCAAACGTAAGTGAATTTTAGGAGTTAGCCTACCATGGCCGTACAACAGAACCGTAAAACCCGCGCCAAGCGTGGCATGCGTCGTTCCCACGATGCGCTGACCACCGCTGCCCTGACTGTTGATCAGACCAGTGGCGAAATTCATCGTCGTCACCACGTGACTGCCGATGGTTTCTACCGCGGTAAAAAGGTAATCGCTTAAGGATTGCCTTTGTCTACGCAAACTGTCGCGCTAGACATAATGGGGGGAGATATCGGCCCCTCGGAAACAGTGCCTGCCGCCGTGCAGGCACTGTCTCTTCTACCCCAGCTAAAACTTGTTCTGGTCGGTGATCAACACCAGACTGCCCCTCTTCTGCAGCAATATGGCCTGCTCAATCACCCTCGCGTTCGTCTCGTGCATGCCTCCCAGGTCGTGGGCATGGGCGAAAAACCTATCGTGGCGCTGCGTACCCTGAAAGACTCCTCCATGCGCGTGACCCTGGATCTGGTCAAGAGCGGCGCTGCCGATGCCTGTGTCAGTGCAGGCAACACCGGTGCCTTGATGGCCATGGCCAAGTGCGTGCTCAAATCCTTGCCCGGTGTTGACCGGCCAGCCCTTATCAAGGCGCTGCCCACATTGGGTGGAAAACGGACCGTGATGCTGGATCTGGGTGCGAACGTGAGCTGTGATGCCGACACCTTGCTGCAATTTGCCGTGATGGGCGCCGTGGTTGCAGAGAAGGTCGAGGGGATACCTTCACCCAGAGTGGCACTGCTCAACGTGGGGGAGGAGGAGATCAAGGGCAACGACCTGGTGCGCCACAGCGCCGAGTTGCTGCGCCAATGCTCCGCCCTGAATTTTTTCGGTTTTATCGAGGGTGACAGGATCTTCAGCGGCGAGTGCGACGTGATCGTCTGCGACGGTTTCGTGGGCAACGTGGCGCTCAAGACCGCGGAGGGGGTGGTGCGGATGATGGCCGAACTGGCCGGATATCCGCGCAAAAAACGCAGTTTTCTTGGTCGACTCGCCGGATTTATGTTCAAACGGCGTTTCTCTTACCTGAACCCCGACCAGTATAATGGCGCGAGTCTGTTAGGATTGCGCGGCATTGTGGTAAAAAGCCATGGGCGGGCCGAGCGCCGCGCTCTGTGTCATGCGATTCTGCTGGCTGCACAAGAAGCCAGACATCAACTTCCATTGCAAATTGCAGATCGCCTTGAATCTGTCTTTTCCGACAGGGATTTATAAAACTCTATGCATAGCAAAATTCTGGGTACTGGCAGTTATCTGCCGAGTTCGGTTCGTACCAACGCCGATCTTGAACAGATGGTTGAAACCAGTGACGAATGGATCGTGGAACGCACCGGGATCCGTGAACGCCGTATCGCCGGAGCCGACGAAACCGTCGCGACCCTTTCTCATCAGGCGGCCTTGCGTGCGCTTGATGCGGCAGGTCTGACTGCCGCCGATCTGGACATGATAGTGCTGGCCACCACCAGCGCAGAGAATGCCTTCCCAGCTGCTGCCTGTGAACTGCAGGGGCTGCTTGACGTACCGGGGATCCCGGCGTTTGACGTAGCCGCCGCCTGTGCCGGCTTTACATATGCTCTCGCAATCGCCGATCAGTTCGTCAAATCCGGCGCTGCTCGCCACGTGCTGGTTGTCGGTGCGGACGTGCTGTCACGCATGTGCGATCCCGAGGATCGCGGCACCATCATCCTGTTCGGGGATGGGGCAGGGGCCGTGGTCATCGGTGCCAGCGACACTCCTGGCATCCTCTCCACCCATCTGCATGCCGATGGCCGTTATGGCGAGCTGCTCAAACTGCCGCAGCCCCGTCGCGGCATGCCGGGTGCCGAGCTCGAAGCCTACATGTACATGAAGGGCAACGATGTCTTCAAGGTGGCGGTGACACGCCTTAGCGAGATCGTGACCGAAACCCTGGCTGCGGCCAACGTCGAGCCGAGCGAGCTGGACTGGCTGGTGCCCCATCAAGCCAACTTCCGCATCATCAATGCCACCGCGAAGAAACTCGGCATGGGGCTCGACAAGGTGATCCTGACCCTGGATCGTCATGGCAATACCTCCGCGGCCTCCGTGCCCATCGCCTTTGATGAAGGGGTGCGTGATGGTCGCATCAAACCCGGCCAGCTGGTCCTGCTGGAAGCCTTCGGCGGCGGTTTTGCCTGGGGCTCTGCGCTGGTTCGCCTCTGATACCGAGCGGTGCCCGGTCCTCGGGCGCCCGCTTACCGAATTCGTCTTACCTTAAAGGAATCAATGATGACCCGATTTGCCATTGCCTTCCCGGGACAAGGCTCCCAGAGCGTCGGCATGCTGGCCGAGCTGGCCGAGCAACACGCTGTGATTAAAGAGACCTTCGCCGAGGCGAGCCAGGTGCTGGGTTATGACCTGTTTGCCCTGGTGATGGCAGGCCCGGCTGAGGATCTCAACAAGACCTGGCGTACCCAGCCTGCACTGTTGACCGCCTCCGTCGCGCTGTGGCGCCTGTGGCAGCAACAGGGGGGGGCAACCCCCGCCGTGATGGCCGGCCACAGCCTGGGGGAATACTCCGCCCTGGTGTGCAGCGGCGCGCTGGCGTTTGCCGATGCCGTCAAACTGGTCGAGCTGCGTGGTCTTGCCATGCAGGAAGCCGTACCGGAAGGCACTGGCGCCATGGCTGCCATCATCGGTCTGGACAACGAAAGCATCGCTGCCAACTGTGAGAAAGCGGCCCAGGGGCAGGTGGTCTCTCCGGTCAACTTCAACTCTCCGGGCCAGGTGGTCATCGCCGGCCACAAAGAGGCGGTCGAGCGTGCCAACGTGCTGATGAAAGAGTCAGGTGCCAAGCGTGCTCTGCCGCTGTCGGTCTCCGTGCCCTCCCACTGCGCCCTGATGAAACCGGCCGCAGAAAAGCTGGCCGCCGCCCTGGATGGGATCGAGATCAAGGTTCCTGCCATCGCCGTCATCAATAATGTCGACGTCTCTTGTGAGCAGGATCCTGCCGCCATCAAGCAAGCCCTGGTGCGTCAGCTGTTCAGCCCGGTTCGCTGGACTGAAACGGTAGAGCGCATGGCAAACGATGGTGTTACCCTCGAAATCGAGATGGGCCCGGGCAAGGTGTTGACCGGCCTGGCCAAGCGTATCGATGCGCGAGTGGAAGGTATTCACGCCAACGACGCCGCCTCGTTCGAGCAGGCGCTGGCCCAGATCAAGTAAACAGGAGCAAGTCATGAGTTTTACCGATAAGGTTGTGTTGGTCACTGGCGCCAGCCGTGGCATTGGTCGTGCGATTGCGGAGACGTTTGCTGCTCGTGGCGCCAAAGTCGTGGGTACCGCGACCAGCGAGAGCGGTGCCGAAGCGATCAGTGCTTACCTGGGTGAGCAAGGCTGCGGCATGGCACTGAACGTGACCAGTCAGGAATCCATCGAAACCGTCTTCGCCGCCATCAAGGCGCGTTTTGGCGACATCGACATCCTGATCAACAACGCCGGCATCACCCGCGACAACCTGCTGATGCGGATGAAGGATGACGAGTGGAACGAGATCATCGACACCAATCTCACCTCCCTGTACCGTCTGAGCAAGCCGGTATTGCGTGCCATGATGAAGAAGCGCAACGGTCGCATCATCAGCATCGGTTCCGTGGTCGGCACCATGGGCAACGCCGGTCAGGTCAACTATGCTGCTGCCAAGGCTGGTCTGGTTGGCTTTACCAAGTCGCTGGCCCGTGAAGTGGCATCCCGTGGCATCACGGTGAATGCGGTTGCTCCCGGTTTCATCGAGACCGACATGACCAAGGCGCTCAATGAAGAGCAGCGCGCCGGCATCATGAATCAGGTGCCTGCCGCCCGTTTGGGCGATCCGAAAGAAATTGCTGCCGCTGTGGTATTCTTGGCATCGGATGATGCCGCCTATATTACCGGCGAAACCCTGCATGTTAATGGCGGGATGTACATGGTGTAATCAATTTGTCGTGAGTTCTGTTCAAATTTGCGATAATACGCCGAAGTTTGGCGAATTTCGTGGTTTGACCAGCGGCAAGTCACTTGCAAACTCACGTCAATTGAATACACTACCCCAACCAGACGCAATAGCGTATTTTTAAAGGAAAATTCAGGTCATGAGCAACATCGAAGAACGCGTAAAGAAAATTATCATCGAACAACTGGGTGTTAAAGAAGAAGACGTGAAGAACGCTGCCTCCTTCGTCGACGACCTGGGCGCTGACTCTTTGGATACCGTTGAACTGGTAATGGCGCTGGAAGAAGAATTCGATACCGAAATTCCTGATGAAGAAGCCGAGAAGATCACCACTGTTCAAGCGGCTATCGACTACATCACCGCTAATCAGGAATAAGTTCCTGTTCTGAAAGAAGCGGCCCAAGGGCCGCTTCTTTTATGTTTACCCCTTTCAAAACACCTCTCGGAGACTACCTCAGTGTCAAAACGCAGAGTCGTGGTGACCGGCTTGGGGATGCTTTCCCCGGTAGGCAACACTGCCGAATCCAGCTGGCAAGCCCTGCTCAACGGGCAGAGCGGCATTTCCCTCATCGACCACTTTGATGCAAGCGAGTTCGCAACCCGTTTCGCAGGCCTGGTCAAGGATTTCGACCCCGAAGAGTTCGGCATCAACCGCAAAGAAGCCCGCAAGATGGATCTCTTCATCCAGTATGGCGTGGCGGCGGGTGTTCAGGCCCTGGAAGATTCCGGCCTGATCATCAACGAAGAGAACGCGGAGCGGGTAGGCGTTGCCATCGGCTCCGGTATCGGCGGTCTGGGTCTGATTGAGCAGAACCACAGCAGCCTCATCAATGGCGGCCCCCGCAAGCTGAGCCCTTTCTTCGTTCCGTCCACCATCATCAATATGGTGTCCGGTCATCTTTCCATCATGAAAGGCATGCAGGGCCCGAACATCGCCGTGACTACCGCCTGCACCACGGGTACCCATGCCATCGGCATGGCTGGCCGGATGATCGCCTATGGCGATGCGGACGTGATGGTTGCCGGTGGTGCCGAGAAAGCCTCCACCCCCATGGGCATGGGCGGCTTTGCCGCTGCCAAGGCGCTCTCCACCCGTAATGACGAACCGCAGAAGGCGAGCCGCCCCTGGGACAAGGATCGCGACGGTTTCGTGCTGGGCGACGGTGCCGGCGTACTGGTGCTGGAAGAGTACGAACATGCCAAGGCTCGCGGCGCCAAGATCTATGCCGAGCTGGTCGGCTTTGGCATGAGCGGGGATGCCTATCACATGACGGCCCCTCCCTCGGACGGCGATGGTGGCGCACGCGCCATGAAGAACGCCATCAAGGATGCTGGCATCGCACCCGAGCAGATCGGTTACATCAATGCCCACGGTACCTCCACCCCCCTTGGGGATGTGGCAGAGCTGCGCGGCATGAAGAAGGTGTTTGGTGACCATGCCAGCGCCCTGATGGTCAGCTCCACCAAGTCCATGACAGGCCACCTGTTGGGTGCGGCTGGCGCCATCGAGGCGATCATCACCGTGCTCTCTCTGCGTGACCAGATGGTGCCTCCCACCATCAACCTAGACAACCCGGATGATGAGTGCGACCTGGATCTGGTGCCGCATGTTGCCAAGGCCGGCAGCTTCGAATATGCCCTCTCCAATTCCTTCGGTTTTGGCGGCACCAATGGCTCCCTGATCTTCAAACGCGTATAATTCGCTCTGGGCGAATGATAAGGCCCGATACGGCAGTATCGGGCCTTTTTTATCGGAGGGATCCCCTTGCTGATTAATGGAATACCCACAGAAACACTGTCAGCCAGGGATCGTGGACTGGCATACGGTGATGGTCATTTCACCACCATGCTGGTGAGGGAAGGGAAGGTACTCTGGTGGCAGGACCATCAGGCCCGGCTGCAACATGCCAACGCCCGGCTTGGTTTTGGCGAGCACTCCTGGGACCTGCTTGCCGACGAGGCGGCGCAGCTGGCTTCTGGGCAGACACAGGCTGTCGTCAAGATAATGCTGACCCGGGGCGCCGGTGGGCGGGGATATGACGGCGCAGGCTGTGACACGCCGACTCGCATCGTCTCTTTGGCACCTTATCCTGAGCATTATCATGATTGGCAGCAAACCGGCATCAATGCCCTGGTATGCCAGCAGCAGCTTGGGGACAGTCCCATGCTCGCCGGTCTCAAGACGCTGGGGCGCCTCGAACAAGTGATGCTGAAGCGCGAACTTGCTGCGCGCGGCGGGGTCGAAGGTATAGTCTTGAACAGCCGGGGATTTCTGGTAGAAGGGGTCAGCGCCAATCTGTTTTGGCGTCGCGGCAGGACGGTGTTCACACCGGATCTCACCCGCGCCGGGATCGATGGCATCATGCGCAAGCGCGTGATGACGATGCTTAAACAGATGGGCATTGAACTGCGTGTCGTTGAGGCTCCATTGGAGTCACTCTGGCAGGCGGAAGAGGTCTGGCTGACCAATACCCTGATGGGGATTGTCCCGGTCACCAGCATCGGGGATATGCACTTTCCCAGTCCGGTATTGATCCGCCGTTTACAGGAGCGCTTGGTCATTGAAGTTTAATCGGCTTTACACCCTGCTCGCGGGGGCGGCACTCTCTGTCTCCGTTGCCGGAGGGTACGTGTATCACAAGTGGCAACAGGTGGAGACGCTCACCAACAAGGGGCCAACCCGCCTCTTTACCGTCGAAAAAGGCGCCCATGCGGCGCGCCTGATTGCCGAACTGGGGGAGGGGGAAACCAGCCCCTGGGCGGTGCGCCTCTGGTTGCGCGGTCATCCCGAACTGGTGGCCATCAAGTCCGGCACCTATGAAATCAAGGAAGGGGCGCCGCTCAAGGAGACTCTCTCTCTCTTTGCTTCCGGCAAGGAGTTTCACTTCAGCCTGACCTTTGTCGAAGGGTCCCGTTTTGAGGATTGGCTGAAGCAACTTTCCAGCGCCCCCTATCTGGAGCGCCTGACTCTGGAGCAGAGCGAAACCGAGCTGGCTCAGGAACTCGGCATCGAAAATGGCAAGCTGGAGGGGTGGTTCCTGCCGGAAACCTACGCCTATACCACTCATGCCAGCGATCTTTCCATCCTGCGCCGCGCCTATCAGGACATGAAAACGTTCCTGGAGGCTTCCTGGGAGAAGCGTCAGGCCAATCTGCCCTACAAGACACCCTATGAGGCGCTCATCATGGCCTCCATCATCGAAAAAGAGACGGGCCAACCGGATGAACGGGCCCAGATTGCCTCTGTGTTCGTCAATCGTCTACGCCTTGGCATGAAGTTGCAGACCGACCCTACCGTCATCTACGGGGTGAAGGACAGGTACGATGGCAACATTCGCCGCAGCGATCTGACCGACGTTAACCCCTACAACACCTATGTGATCGACGGTCTGCCTCCGACGCCCATCGCCATGCCGGGCAAGGCCTCCATCGAGGCGGCGCTCAACCCCAAATCGACCGACTATCTCTACTTCGTTGCCAAGGGGGGCGGTGCCCACTACTTCTCCAAGACCCTCGATGAACACAATCGGGCGGTGCGTGAATACATATTGAAGAAACCCTAATGTCTAAATTTATCGTGATTGAAGGATTGGAAGGGGCAGGGAAGAGCTCTGCGGTGCGCTATGTCACCGACTATCTGCAAGCCCACGGAGTGGCGCGGATCGAGTGCACCCGGGAGCCGGGCGGCACGCCGCTGGCGGAACGCATGCGGGCCATCGTCAAGGAAGTACACGACGAGCGCCTGACCGTCGAGGCCGAGCTGCTGTTGATGTACGCCTCCCGGGTACAACTGGTGGAGACCCGGATCAAGCCGGCCCTGGCAGACGGCATCTGGGTAGTGGGCGATCGCCACGATCTTTCCTCTCAGGCCTATCAGGGGGGTGGCCGCGGCATCGATGCGAACCTCATCGGCGCCATCAAACGGGCGGTCCTCGGGGATTTCAAGCCGGATCTGACGCTCTATCTCGACATTGATCCTGCCATCGGCCTGCAGCGGGCCCGCCATCGCGGCGAGCTGGACAGGATTGAGCTGGAGCAGATCGGCTTCTTTGAACGTACCCGCCAGCGTTACCTCGAGTTGGCGGCCGCCGATGATTCCATCCAGGTCATCGATGCCGGATTGCCCCCGGCGCAAGTCAAAGCCGCCATCGAGGCAGCTCTTGAGCATTATCTGGCAAGCGAGGGACTATGTATCCCTGGCTGATCCCGGATTGGCATGCCTTGAGCGAGACGGCCCGGGCCGGACGGCTCGGGCACGCCTGGTTGCTGCTAGGAGATCCCGGCCTTGGCAAGGAGCAGCTTGCAGAGCGACTGGCGCGACTGCACCTGTGTCAGCATCCACAACGAGGTGAGCCCTGCGGTCAGTGCCACTCCTGCCAACTGTTTGAGAAGGGGCATCACCCGGATCTTGGCACCCTGGGGCCCGAGGGCAAGACCATAGGTGTCGAAGCCATCCGGGAAATTTGCAGCCGTCTCCAGAGCACGTCCCAGCTCGGTCGCGGAAAGGTGGTGATCATTCAGGAGGCGGAGCGCATGACGGAGTCTGCCGCCAATGCTTTGCTGAAGACGCTGGAAGAGCCGGCTGGCGACAGTCTGTTGCTGCTCATCGCATCCCGGGTATCTCGCCTGCTCCCCACCATCTTGAGCCGTTGTCACAAGCATGTCTGCCAGCTCCCCTCTGAGGGGGAGACACTTGCCTGGCTCGCCGAGCAGGGCCATCAGGCCACCCAGGCCCAGGTGCGGATCTGCCAGGGTGCGCCGCTGCGGGTGCTGAGCTATATCGAAGCACAGCAAGATGATGCCAGACGGGCATTGCTCGACGGATTTGTCTCGCTGGCATCGGCCCCCACCCGTGCGGCGAATGTCTGCGCCCAGTTGGCCGAGGATAATCAGGTCCGGCTGCACTGGTTGCAGCTCTTCTTGTGCGATGCCCTCAAGCTTCAGGCTGGCTGCGGCCATCATCAACTGGCGATGCCGGATCTTGCATCACTCAGCCAGCAACTGGCTGAGAGACAATCCAGCGAACGGCTCCTGGAAGCTGAACAGCAGCTGGTTGTGCTGAAAGAGGCTTGTCAGCCAGGGCAGCTTTCCAATCCCACCATCCATTTGATGAACTGGCTCAATCGCTGGTTATAAACAAGGTTGTCTATGTTACTCGTTGATTCCCATTGCCATCTCGATCGCTTGAGTTATGGCTCCAAGCAGACCGACATGGCCGATGTACTGGCCAAGGCGGCGCAGCAGAGCGTGGGATATTTTCTCTGCGTGAGTGTGACCCAGGCCCAGTTCCCGACCATGATGGAGGCCATCGCTCCCTATCCCCAGGTGTTTGCCTCCTGCGGTGTTCACCCGCTCAATCAGGATCCCGGGGTGGATGCTCCCTTGCTGCTGACTCAGGCGGCCGATGAGAGAGTGGTGGCCATCGGCGAAACCGGGCTCGACTACTTCTATTCACCGGAAAACAAGGATGTACAGCAAGCCTCTTTCCGCGAACATATCCGGGTAGCCCGGGCACTGAACAAACCGCTAATCATCCACACCCGGGATGCCCAGGAAGACACGCTGCGGATCATGCGAGAGGAGGGGGCCGAACAGGTGGGCGGAGTGCTGCACTGCTTCACCGAGTCCCTCGAAATGGCCGAGGCCGCGATGGCCATGGGGTTCTATATTTCCATCTCGGGAATAGCCACTTTCAAGAACGCCTCAGCCTTGCAGGCCGTGGTCAAGGCGTTGCCACTGGAACGACTGCTGGTTGAAACCGACTCTCCCTATTTGGCACCGGTTCCCCACCGGGGGAGGGAGAACGAGCCTGCCTTTGTTCGCGACGTTGCCCAATTTATCGCTGATCTTCGCCAGATATCGCTCGCCGAATTGGCGGAGGCCACCAGCCACAATTTCTTCGAATTGTTCAAGTTGGCAAAGCGATAACAGACAACGCCCCGCATAGCGGGGCGTTTTACTATGACAATCAGCACTATCATTACCCATCCAAAAACAATCATGCCAAGTTGTTATCTCTCACTTTTTTGCGGTGGATACTGATGAGATTAAATCCACAATCCTGATAAAACGGAGCAGAGATGACAGGGTACTTGAGAAATAAATGAGGGAGCTGAAATGGGTTAAAAGCACTCTTCCTAAGTATCGATAATATTCATTATCGATACTTGATAGATCTGGAAGATCCTGTAAGATCCACCGAAACTCCGCTTTAAATCATAGAGTTAAGTGAACTACCGCCTTCAAAACCCAGTTCAGCAATCCTTGCAAAGCGTCTTCGATCCTCAGCTGAACAGCCGGGCAAGACGCTTTCTGCGTAGCGCCAAAGCCGACTCCACCCTCAATGCCTATCAGGCAGATACCCGTATCTTTGTCTCCTGGTGCCAGCTCCACGGGCTGGATCCCTTGCAGACGACACACCACGACATCATGAATTTTCTGGCGGATCAGGCCGACGGCATCCTGGCCAACTGGGTCTGGCTGGACAAAGAAGAAGGGAAGGGGGAGCTTCGCAACGGAGAACCTCGCAAACCGGCCACCCTGGTAAGACGGCTTGCTGGCATTCGCTATGCCTTCAAGCAGAAGGGGATCCACCCCATGCCGACCGAGCATGCGGAGATCAAGGAGATGATGCGGGGCATAGTACGGCTCGGTGATAACCGCAAACGCAAAACGGGGGCGCTGACCCTGAAACCATTGGCCTGCGTGCTGGACGAGATAGATACCAGCAACCTGGCGGGACTTCGGGATTACACCCTGTTGCTGCTGATGTTCAGTGGCGCCTTGCGCCGATCGGAAGCGGCCAGGATCGAGGTGAATGACGTGCAGTTTGTGGGGCAGGGGATACGCCTTCGTCTCAAACCAAGCAAACATCAGCTCCATGAATCGGAGATAGCACTCATTCCAGGTACCCGGTATTGCCCAGTGTCTGCACTGCAACAATGGCTGAAAAAAAGCCGGATTGCTGAGGGCCCCCTGTTTCGCCGGATGAATCGCTGGGGACAGCTGATGGCAGATCCCCTGGGGCCGCAAGGTATCAACCTGATGATCAAGCGGCGAACCGGTCAGGCCATCGACGATCTCCACGTCAGTGGCCACAGTTTGCGGCGGGGGTTCATCACCTCGGCGGTGACGGCGGGCAAGCCGATGAACAAGATCATCGAGGTGACAAGGCACAAGGACATGCGCACCTTGCAGGAATATTTCGACGATGCCCACAAGTTCTCCGATCACGCCCTGGATGGGTTGTTATAGCAAACCGCGCCCCTGCTTTTTTTATGTTAAATGATATCCTGTTGATCTGGTGGTATATTCATGTCGTCCTCCACAGACATCATGACGGTGGGGGAGTCGTAATCCGATTTACTTTCGTAGAAGATGCCAACGAAAAATGAGAGATAACATTCACGATATAGACATGTCGGAAGGTCACGATAGCCAGGAATTGAAGAAAAGCGCCGCGCAAGAGAATGCCGAACGGCAGCGCCAGCACGTGAAGCGCAAGCAGGAAACCCACAGCCGGTTGCAATGCTGGATAAGCAATCGTCATGCAGAGCGGTTGGCTATGCTGGGGCAACAACTGGAAGACAGTCAGGCTTCCATCATCGAGCAGGCAATCGATCTGCTCTATCAGCACGAACTGCAACAAACGACCAACGCGCAGCAGAGCGATCTCCCCGAGTCGGCAGACATGCTCGAATAGACGATGGCGTCGTGCCGGCATGGTTGAAAAAGGAAGACAAAAAAAGCCAGGTACGAATTCCTTGTACCTGGCATAGGGGAATTGGCTCCTTGCAGAGCCGTGCGCTAACTGGTATGCGGATAGCCTTAAGCTTAGACAAGGCTCTAGGCATTTCAAGAACCGGATAAAAGTTCAACCAGAGTGGGGGTTTTTCAGACTCGAACAGGCGCTGTTTTTGCTCGAGCGACACCACTCTCACGCATTGAACAGGTTGTTGTCCCGTACCAGCTCCCGGGGCAGGGCATTCTTGATGCGACTCCCCACCCATTTCCCCATGCCGAGCGGGTGCCCCTGGTAACGAACGATCACTTCCCCACTCCCGGCATCCTGCTCTGGCCAGACATCTCGTCCCATCATGAATTCACGGGCATTGGCGGCATCCAGCTCGACGCATCCCTTGCTCGCCTCATGGCCGTAAGCCAGAGCCCATTCATGGGTCAATCGATATCCCTTCTTGAAGGTTTCAGCCAGCTTGATGCCGATGCGATCGAAACGCAGCTTCCCCTGTACCTGCTCGAAGGCGTGAGGGAAGAGCCAGATCTCGTCATTGCGGCCAAACAGTTGGCCATGGGGCACGATGCCAAAATTCCCTTCAATCTCCCGCAGCATGGGGCCGGCCTCTTTCTCTGGCAGCGGTGAGAAGGGGAACTTGCCGAGCTTGCCAGGTTTGAACATGGTGTTGGGCACGGAGTGATGCTTGTGCAACCGGGCAACGAAAAAGCCCTCACTGTCGAAGATCTGGGGCCACACATGCAGGTATCCCTCCGGCGTACAGGCTTTCTCCGCTCCCGGAAAGAGATCGGCCAACGAGTCAAAGCTGAAGGCATCGCCGAACTTCTCTTGCAGTGACTGGCAGACGTCCTGGTTCTCTTGCAAGCTCAGGGTGCAGGTGGAGTAGACCAGTACACCACCAGGTTTGAGGGCGTGAAAAGCGCTCTCCAGCAGGCCACGCTGCACCGTGGCGATCTCCTCTATGCTCTCCAGGCTCCAGTTGCGCAGCGCGTCTTCATCTTTTCGCACCGTCCCCTCGCCGGAGCAGGGGGCGTCGAGCAGGATGGCGTCGAAGGTTTCCGGCAGCCATTGGCCAAAGACCTTGGCATCGAAATGGGTCATGCCGACGTTGGTCACACCGCAGCGCTGGATATTGGCGCTAAGCACTTTCAGCCTGCTGCTGGAAAACTCGTTGGCGATCAGCATGCCGCGGTTCTCCATCAGCGCCGCGATCTGGGTAGTCTTGGAGCCAGGGGCAGCGGCCGCGTCCAGCAACATGCCATCCCCTCTGGTTTGCTCACTGGCAAAGAGCGCCGTCACCGGCAACATGGAGCTCGCTTCCTGGATGTAGAAGAGACCGCACAGATGCTCGGCCGTGTTACCAAGGGGAACGCTCTCATCACTGCGGGTGAGCCAGAAGCCGGTTTCACACCAGGGCACGGGATCCAGCTGCCAACCAAGCGGCGCCATACGGGCGACAAACTCGGATACCGGGATCTTGAGGGTGTTGACCCGGATGCTGCGCCGCAGCGGCTGCCGGCAACTCGCCACGAATGCCTCCATGGAGAGATGGGATGGCATGAACTCCGCAATGTGACGCAGGAAGTGATCGGGGAGGTAGGTGTTGTTGTGCACGGCGCAATCTCGCTGACCCAAAATGAGGGGCGACATATTACCACAGTGCGCGGCCCTTCTTGATGGGGGAGTCCATGAGGCCATAAAAAAACCGGCACAAGGCCGGTTTTTGACGAGCAGGGGAATAACTCAGGGCAAGATGCGGGGGCTCCACTCCAGCCACTCTTTTTCCGCCTTGGCATGGAGCGGATAACGATGGCCCGCCTTGACGGTCGCGCCCATCTCCCGCTCCGGCGTATTGAAGGCAATCCCGCCCGCCAGCAGGCTTTGCACCGTTTCGACCTCAATGGTGCCACCGGTCAGCCCGATATCGGCCTTGACCCCGGAGACATTCCAGAAGCGGCTGTTGGCGCGTATCAGATGGGCGTACTGTCCATCCACATTCACATCGATCAGTACCTCACTGCCATCCCGGGCCAGGGTCACGCCGGTGACGCTGCCCACCACCATCTTGCGAAACAGCAGGGGGCTGCCCACGCTGATGCCATCGACGGAGGGGCTCTTGAGGGTCAGGGCAAGACCGGCGGGGCCACTCTGGCTCAAGGGGAAGGTCTCCTTGCCAGCCCCCCGGCCCGGTGTCGCCTCCACAAAGGCCCCCTTGATCAGGGTATCGAGGTGGGCAACCCCCCCCAGCCCGACCTTGGCCTGCACCAGGGCATAGCGTGCCCCGGATTGCAGGAAGCGCGCGGCATATTGCTCATTCAGCTCGGCCTTGAAGCTTACCTGGCCCAGGGTCGGGTCCAGTTCCACCTGCTCTACTTTGCCGATGTCCACTCCGCGATAGCGGATGGGGCTGCCAACCCCGAGACCCGGGTTGTGATCCGCCGTGAGCGTGAGGGTACGCACCTGGGAGCTTGCCTGCTCCTTGCTGTCAAAGAGCTGATGACTGCTGCGACCTGTCCCCAGCTTGTCGAATTCGATGGCACCACGCAGCAGGGTGGCGAGGTTCCCCATCTTGACCTGCACGCCATCGAGCCGGATCTTGCCGTCGATGGCGGCCTTCTTCCAGAACTGGGGTTGCTGCTTGAGCAAAGGAGCATAGATGGCATTGATCTCCAGGGTGATGGCCACACCGCGATCATCGGCATCCAGCGCCTTGACCTTGCCCGCTTCCAGTCCCAGGTAGAGGACGGGGGAGCCCACACCGATACCATCAGCCTGAGCGGCACGCAGCGTCCAGCTGACCGCTTTGGCATGGCGGCTCCCAAGCAGGGCCAGCTCCTGGCTGGGGTAGAGGCGGTCAATCCTGTCACCCTTCGCAGCCTGTACCAGCTTGATGCCCCCCGCCAACCAGGCACTGGCCGGGCTGGTCTCCACCTTGATACCGCTGAGATCCGCCTCCACCTGCAAGGGGGCGGCGCGATAGAAGCGAGCCCGTTGCAGCAGATGGCGATAACGCTCGTTCACCAGCAACTCGACACTGGCATTGCCGCCGGCATCCAGGGTCAGTGCCCCGAGCTGACCTATCTGCAACCCCTTGAACCAGAGCGGAGCCCCTTCGCTCAAACCGGCGAGATCCTCTGCCTGCAGGGTCAGCTTGATGCCGCCGCGCTGTGCCTGGCTCTCCAGGGTCATGGTGTTGACCCGTTTACCGGGTTCATAGTCCAGGCGAATGGCGGGCCCGGCCAGCAGGCGATCCGCATGCTTGATCCCGGCAGGGGAGAGAGAGACTGTCTCCCACACCAGACGACTCTTGCCGGTCACCCGGAACGCCTGTTCGGGGTTGATGAGGGCCGTCACGCTCCGCCCCTGTTCGGTGAGGCGAATAGGGTCGACTCGTCCAATCTCGATGCCCTCATAGAGGATGGGCATCCCTTCCTTGATGGGCAGAGTCCCCGCCTGGATGGTGATGCGCTCACCCCGGGCGGCCTCGGCCAGCCCCTTGTAGAGGATGAAGTTGACCCCCTTTTGCGCCACGGGGGAATCCTTGGGGGAGTCAAACGCAATGCCGCCGCTCAGGATGGAGGTTAGGCTGCCCGCCTCCACACTGACGCCAGCCAGGCTGAAGGAGCCCTTGATGCCGCTGATGTTCCAGAAGCGGGTATCCGCCTTGACGAGGTGCTCGAAGCGCGGCTCGATCACCAGATCCAGGATCACGTTCTGGTTCTCTTCCCCAAGACGGGTGTTGATGACACTGCCCACCTCCAGCCCGCGGAAATAGATCTTGGCGCCGATGCCCACCGACCCCAGAGAATCGGCTGTCAGGTGCAGGGTTCGCCCCTGGGCCTGATAACCGGGGGGAGGGCCATCCAGGGCATCGAACTCATCCTCCAGCGGGTTGTTCTCCCGTCCGGGTTGCAGGTTGATGTAGTTGCCTGACACCAGGGTGTCCAGGCCGGAGATCTCGGTCAGTGACGCCTTCGGACTCACCAGCCAAAAGTCGGAGCCCTTGCGTATGAGGGAGCGGGCACGGCTGTCCACCTTGGCCAGCACCGCAATCTTGCGACCATCCTGTGCCAGTTCCAGCTCCTGGACCACGCCGATGGCGACCCCCTGATAGCGCAACTGGGTCTTGCCCGGCAAGATACCGTTGCCCTGGGCAAAGTTGATGCGAATGAGTTGACCACTGCTCGTCCACTGCTGGTAGAGAAAGCCTCCCGCCAGCAAGAGGGCGATGAAGGGCAGCAACCAGACCGGTGATAACCAGCGGTGCTTCTCAATGACGGGCTCAGCCCCGACCATACCGACTCCTTACATTGGCTGTGATGCACAGCGCGTTCGACACAAAAAACATTAACGGGCCGCCTTGTCCCACAACAGGCGGGTATCGAGCATCCTGGCCGACATCATGGTGAGCACCACCACGCCGGCGAACGCCGTCGCCCCGGGGCCGGCACGCACGTTGAGCAGCACGCCGCGATCCACCAGGGCCACCATCAGCGAGATGACGAACAGGTCCAGCATGGACCAGCGTCCGATGAAATCGATGATGCGGTACATGACGAGTTGGCGTTTGCGGCGCACCGGCTTGCTGCGCTGCAACTGCCAGCAGATCCAGCCAAGACCCAGGATCTTGCCGATGGGCACGATGATGCTCGCGGTCAGTACTATGGTGGCGATGCCGGACATCTTGCTGCGATAGAGCGCCATGATACCGCTGAAAATGGTATCGGACTGCAATAATCCCTTGTTGTAGAAGTGGGTGATGGGCAGCAGGTTCGCAGGCAACAACATGAAGGTGGCCAGCGCCAGCAGGCCCCATGACCAGGCGAGGGAATGGGGGATGCGCATCTGCAAGCGGGTGTGACAACGAGGGCAGCTCATGCCGTGTTGATGGCGCACCAGCAACCCGCAGGTATGGCAGCGGCAAAGCCCCAATTCACGGGCGCTGATCGGGGACATGGTCCGGCTCCCGGGAGGCATGTTGCAGCGGAATCCGCTCCCAGTAAGGGGCAGGATCAAAGAGGATCAGCAGCGTCATGTTGAGCAGCATCAGACAACCCAGGCTTAGCAGACCACCTCCCAGGCGCACGTCGGCGATGTCGATAAGCTTGAACAGGGCGACCAGCAGGCTGACGATGTACACCTCCAGCATGGCCCAGTGGCGAAATACCTCGACCGCTTTGAGGGTCCACGCCAGCAGATGCCAGCGCTTGGCTAGGCCGGAGGCGAGGGCAAAGATCCCGAGCAGCAGCCCTGTCGGCGCCAGCACGGCGCACCAGAGCACCAGTGTTGCCACCCAGAGCTCGCTCTCGGCATACAGCATCATAATTCCCTTGATCAGGTTGGCGTCCGAGTTCACGCCCGCCAGACGAAGATAGATCAAAGGCTCAAAAAACGCGGAAGGCAGCAACAGGAATCCGGTGATGGTCAGCGCCATCAACTGGGAAGGGCGAAAGGCATAGCGCCCATAGAGATGCTGATGACAGCGGGGGCAATGGGCGTGACGGCGCAGTGGCAGCAACTTGCGTTCGATCAGCAAGTCACAGGCCGGACAGACAATCACCGAGTGCGGATCCGACATACGATTCAACCTGTTGAAGGAATTGATGAAATTTACCTTAAAACGCCTGCCCTGTCTTGCCGCGCTGCACACCCCCCTTTGAAAAGACGTGTTTTCCGCTGTGAACTGGCCGCCGCCAGCCAAGCAGGGGCTGGCGATGCATGCCGACATGCTGAGGGTATTTGCAATACTGTATATACGTACATATACTTGCAATCACAATCATCAGGAGGGCGCCGCGATGGCCGTTGAGATCAAGTATGTTGTGGTACGTGGGGGAGTGGAGAAGATGACCTTTGCCAGCAAGAAAGAGGCGGATGCCTATGACAAACTGCTGGACACCGCCGATGAGCTGATGACACTGCTGGCGGGTGCGCCGGTCGCGCTTGCACCGGAGCAGCAGGAGAGTCTGGCCTTTTATCTGGCCGAGCAGCGGGATCAGTTGCAGCAGGTATTGCGCGGTGGAAAAGGGCAGGGGAATCCCCCCAAAGAAGACAAGCTGGATACTGAACTGCCAAAGGGGAAGCCCCTGAAGAGCGTGGCTTGAGACGAAAGGGCGGGGAAGGGGATGTGAGGCAGAACCCGCTATCTCATTCATGAAAAGTGCAACTTAAGTCATTGTCACGACTCTTTTCCCCGAGAATTTTCCAACCACACCGCATATTTATTGAATATGCCGATTGCTCGTCATCATGGGGTATCACAGCAAGATGCCTCAGGTCGTTGCCCCCAAGGCGCACTGCAAGCCCTGATGCCGATAACCCCATTTATCGGCATCAGGGGGTTGCGGCCCCGTTCAAAACATTCAACCGACATCACACACCATCATGACTCATCCAGCACTTCCACCCGCCATGCCACTGTTCGATAGCGTGGACCACCTTGAGGCAGGCAATCCCCAGGTCAACCAGTACCTCGCCACCCTGAGTCTTGGCAAGGTCCCCGACGCGGGGATCGTGTATGAGCTGGCCGTCGACTGGCTGCTGGAGCAGCGCCACAGCGAAAACAACTACAAGACCTATCGCAGTGAGCTGACCACTTTTTTGCACTGGTGTTTTTGCGAGGTGGCCATCAGCCCCAGGGATCTCACCAGGCGCATCATGATGCGCTATCTCGACTATTGCCAGGCGCCACCGTCCGGACTGATTGCCTATCGCAACGTCGCCCAGTTCGTGCTCGACAAGGAGTGGGGGGAACGGTTGCCAAACCCCCTGTGGCGTCCGTTTCTTGGCAAGCGGGAACTGGGCCGGGAGCTGCCGTATCGACTGAGTGAGCAGGCGATGAAGACAAAGCTCGCCATTTTGTCCGCCTTCTTCCAGTTTCTCATCCAGGAGGAGTACATGGATCGCAATCCGGCTCTCCTGCTGCAGCGGGTTAAACGTGCGGGACCCCAGGAGGCTGGTGAAGACGCGCAATCCTTCACCGAACTGCAATGGTCCTATGTGATGCAAGCCGCCGAACAGCTCGCTGCCGACTGCCCGGCACAACATGAGCGCAGCCGCTTTCTCATCTGTCTGATGTATGCCTGTTATCTGCGGATTTCCGAGGTGGCGGCCAGGCCGGGTTTCAGCCCCGTCATGGGCCAGTTTCGACGTGACGCCAAAACGGGCGTCTGGGGTTATGACATTCCCCGCAGCAAAGGCGGTAAACGTCGCACCGTGGCCGTTTCTCAGGCTCTGCTCGAAGCCCTGGCTCGCTATCGTACCTTTCTTGGCCTTTCGCCACTGCCGGCCCCCGGAGAGCAGACCCCGCTGTTCGTACGCCACAAGGCGGCGGCCCATGGCCGCGAACAAGGCGAACTCAATGCCAATCTGGGTATCCGCCAGCTACGAGACCTGGTAATGGCGGTATTTGAACAGGCCGCAAGCCTTGCCGAACAAGATGGTTTTGATCAGGATGCTGCTGAAATGCGAACCCTGACGCCGCACTCCATTCGTCACACCGGCATCACCCATGACATCAATCTGCACGGACGGCCTTTATCCCACGTACAAGCCGATGCGGGACACGACAGCATCGACACCACCTCCAAGTACCTGCATACCGGTAACCGGGAACGTCACGAGAGTGCCAGCCGCAAGCCGCTGGACCACTTGCTCGACCAGAACCGAACATATGATTGATAACCAGTGGTGAACAATAAAACTGCACTCATAACCAAGACGCGGGACCTAAAGACAATCCTTGATTGACCATGCCCTGGAACTCATAAATCCGACACTGCGTATAATGTATATTATGTTAAATTGAATATCTTGGTATTCTGTCACCCTCAACCGAACTGTGTATAATGGTGGCAATTGATCCTATCCCCGACCGGATGTCTTAAGTGGCTGAATTAACATCAGAACAATTAAAACCCGCTTTCTCGATTGAGCAGTTCCCCACACTTGGCGAACTCGACCCCATTCCGTTTGCCGCCCTGCAACCCAGAGCGATTTCGGGTATCAAACGGCTGGCCAGTTTTGATGGTGACTGCCCGGTCATGATCCTCAACGGTTTCCCCGGTGCAGATTACGAGAATGTTTGCCAGACCCTGATCGCCTCTTCGAATGGCAAGGATGGCGACCTGTTCGATCTCTGTTATACCGAGAATCTCAACAACCCTTTCAAGCCCATCTGGCTGCGCCTGCAACCGGGCTCGGGTTTCGAGTTCTGCGAAATGGTCGGTGAGCTGCTCAAGCTGATGAGCCACCATCTCGACGCCGAGCGGCTGGTCACCCGGATCATCCGCAAACAGAACAACGACCCCAAGATCGTGGATTTCCTCTCCGATCTGGCCGCCCATGTCGCCCAGGGCCTCGAGTTCCAGCACCCGGTACTCATCAACCTGCTGATCCATCATGAGGATCAGCAAGCCCCTGTCGTCTACGGCCGTGACCTGAACTGGGATACCTTGTTCGGCTCCATCAACTATCAGACGGAACAAGGCTCCGTTTACGCCAACCAGCACCTTTTGGAACCTGGTCTGCTGCGGGAAGCCAACGGTGGTTACCTGATACTTCAGCTCGATGAGCTGCTGGATCAGCCTCATCTCTGGTTCAAGCTCAAAAACGCCATGCAAAAAGGCGAGCTGGACTGGAATGCCTATCAGGAAGGCAAGACGCTGACGCCGTTCTTCACCCCGGAAGCGACCCCCATCCGGTTCAAGTTGATCCTGGTCGGTGACAGGCTGGACGTGGCGGAATTCCAGATGCTGGACAGGGACATGGCGGAGCGCATCTTCCTGCGTGCCGATCTGGTCTCCGAAGTGAACATCGAGGAAGATCTCCCCGCCTTCCTGCAATATCTCGCCTGGCTGCGAGCGCGCTGGGCGCTGCTGGATTTCACGCCAGGTGCCCTCCTCGCCCTCTGTCGCCATGCCAGCCGCCTGTGTGACCACCAGGAGTGGCTATCCCTCTCCGAGGTACAGCTCGGCGCCATCATGCGCATGGCCGACAGCCTGGCCCGCGAGCTGGAAGCGACCTGCGTCACTGACGAACATATCCTGCTCGCCCTGGAAGAGCAGGATTACCGCCTCAACTATCTGGTGGAGCAATCGGATCAGGGTGTCATCGACGGCCAGATCCTGCTGCAGACCGACGGTGAAGAGGTTGGCCAGATCAACGGCCTTTCCGTCATCCAGGTGGCCGGCCATCCCTATGACTTCGGGGAGCCGGTACGCCTCACCGCGACCGTCCACCTCGGGGATGGCGATGTGGCTGACATCGAGCGCAAGGCGGAGCTCGCCGGGCACATTCACGCCAAAGCCATGATGATCATCCACGGCTACCTCTCCAACAAGTTCGGCGCAGAGAACCCCTCGCCGCTCTCGGCCAACCTGGTGTTCGAGCAGTCATACCACGAGATCGATGGTGACAGCGCCTCCCTGACCGGCCTGTGTGCCCTGCTCTCCGCCCTCGCCCGCCAGCCCATCTATCAGCACTTCGCCGTGACCGGTGCGGTCGACCAGTTCGGCAATGTGCAGGCCGTTGGCGGCGTGAACGAGAAGATTGAGGGCTTCTTCCGGGTGTGCAAGATCCACGGCCTCACCGGCAAGCAAGGCATTCTGCTGCCCGGCACCAACGCCCAGCAGCTCAACCTCTCTGATGAAGTGATCGCGGCAGTAGAGGCCGGCCAGTTCCACATCCACCCGGTGGATCACGTGGAAGAGGCTATCGAGCTGCTCACCGGCTGCGTTGCTGGCGAACCGGACATGCCGGATACCCTGTTTGGTCGCATCCAGGAGAGACTGGACGAACTCAATGGCACGGCAACCAAGAGTGGCGGCCTGCTGCGCAGCCTGCTGGATCGGCTGCTTGGCCGTTAAATGAAGTGATCGGAGTTGTTTAGCGAACATCTGTAAGCTAAATTGGCCCGGCTTTGACCCATATGAAGGATAAACAGCGTGACCCTAGATAACGACACCACTGATCCCCGCCTCTCCCTGTGCGAACAAGGCAAAGAGTCCTTTACCCGTGAAGAGCTGCTTGCCTGCAGCCGTGGCGAATTATTTGGTGAAGGTAACAGCCAGCTGCCCGCCCCCAACATGCTGATGATGGATCGCATCGTCAAGATCAACGACCATGGCGGCGAGCACGGCAAGGGTGAAATCCTGGCTGAACTCGATATCACGCCGGATCTCTGGTTCTTCGACTGCCACTTCCCCGGCGATCCCGTCATGCCCGGCTGCCTGGGCCTGGATGCCATGTGGCAACTGGTCGGCTTCTTCCTGGGCTGGAAAGGGGGTCCTGGCAAAGGACGTGCGCTGGGTGTCGGTGAAGTCAAGTTCACCGGCCAGATCCTGCCGACGGCCAAGAAGGTCACCTACAAGATCACCTTCAAGCGCGTTATCAACCGCAAACTGGTCATGGGCATTGCCGATGGCGTCGTGGAAGTGGATGGTCGCCCCATCTACAGCGCCACCGATCTGAAAGTGGGCCTGTTCAAAGACACCACCGCATTCTGATCCTGCTCCTGGGTGAGCAGAGACAACGACGTAAAGGGGCCACGATGGCCCCTTTCCTTTTGTAATGAGTGATGAAGTATCGGTTACTTCATGAAGAGGCCTGAGCCTCGCCCTTCCATGGCATCGCGCCAACCACCAAGCCAATGGCCCCTGGCATCCAGGCACTGGTACGGACACGCTTCTTTCTGTTTGCCGACTACGCCAGCCTGATAACCACGAGCGCGAGCTCTCTCCAGACGGTCCCGTTTCTGTCTCTTCATCATCTACGACCCTCTTCGTGGAACAAAAAAAGCGACCAGTTTTTCACCGGTCGCCTTCATCTTTACCCCAGGGGTGAGGCAGGGTCAAACAAAAAATTCCATGCTATTCAGGGGTTGTGACACAAGATACTGAACTGCATTAATTTTTGATGACACTTATTTATCGCTGATAGCGACGCAGCCAGGCAAAGGGCAGCGCCAGCAGAGTCAACCAGAACAGGCTGCCGCCACCGCCCTCGCCACCATCCTGACCGGTCTGGTTGTTGACCGGCGCATTGCTGACCACATAGCTGGCCGGGGCATTGCCCTGATAATCCGCCACGGCCGGCGTCAGTTTGACGGCGACCACGGTGGCGTTGGCGCGTTTGTTGAGGTCGCTCTCGCTGTCATAGCGATACGCCGTCGCGGCAATGGTGCCGTCGCTGCTGATGCCGCTCGCGTAAGCGATGTGATAGTACTTGCCGTTCTGGGCACACTGCTTGTTGCCGGCGTCATCCTTGCCACAGATGAGATCGTTCAGATACCAGCTGTTGGCCGGGGCGGCCGCGTTCAGCAGGAAGGCTTCCTGCATGCGGTTGGTGCCATTGACCACCGGTTGGGTCTGGTGACGGGAGTCGCGCCAGCCAACCACCATGTTGTGATCGTTGATGGCGGCCGCTTCCGAGCCTGCCCCCGAGATCGGCTTGTCCTGGAGAGGAAGGCTGGCCGCCGTACCCGGCTTGCTCAGGTTGAACAGGAACATCTCCACCGGGCGGTTCTGTCCCTTGTTGATGCGATAGCGCTGGTTGCCGATCACGTAGCCGTTGTCGTTGACGGCCACGGCCCAGCTGTGTTGCAGCTTGGCATCGTCCTTGCCAGGCTCGCCATCCGGCAGCGGGATGATCTTGGTGGTGCCCACGGTGCCGGCAGCCGTATCCAGGGTCCAGTAGCTGGCGAGGTTACGACCATCCAGATCACCGGTGCCCACCTCGCCGGTAGAGCTGTAGCCCACGCCGTAGAGGGTGCCGTTGTACTTGGCCACGCCCAGTGCAGAGGCGGTTTGCAGCACCTCGTCACGCTGATGGCCATAGGTGCCGGCCTGCATCAGCTTGTTGAACCCGCCCGAGCTGTTGAGCAGCCAGAAGCTCGCCTGGGTATCGACCCCGGGGCAGTAGCGGAAGTCACCGTACTGGCTGTCATTGCCCGTCTCGAAACACCACTTGTAGAAGTCACCGCCCACCTTGTGGCGATACTTGTCGCTGGCCGCGGTACCGGTCACCAGATACTGACCGTTGTCCAGCTTCTTGATGGAGGTGGGTACGCTCAGGCCGTGGGTGCTGGCCGCATCCTTGAGCTCGACCGGGTTGCCGTCATTGACCACGGCAAAGGCGGTACGCAGCTTGCCATTCATCTTGTAACCGACCCGATCCTCCGGGACATCCCCGAGGGCCGTCACCAGGCCATCAACCTCGGAGCTGGTCACGTAGCCCAGGTTGCTGCGTTGATCCACCTTGTCCAGGAAGTCGCGACGCCACTGGTAGGCAAAGCCCGAGTTGTCGCTCCAGAAGGAGTTGCAGACCGAGTTGGAGAGCATGCAACCCTGCTCGAAACGGAAACGATCGACCAGGAAGTCGGCAAACCGCACGGTGGAGAAGTATTCCGCCATGTTGTTCTTGGTGTTGAGCCCGATGAGGCCGTTGGCATCGCCGCTGATCCCGCTGGCATAGCCTTTGACTTCGTCATCGACGATGGTGAAAAAGGAGCTTTGGGCCGCCTGCGCGTTGAGGCTGGCGCCGACCAGGATGGCCAGCATGGATAATTGCTTTTTCATCTACTTCCTTAGTCTTGATGTTTCAACGCTTCCAACTCCTCCCAACGGGAGAAGGCGTGTTCCAATGCGGCCTCTGCCGCATTCAATGCATCCAGTTTGGGCTGGGTCTGCTCTGCTGGCAGAGAGAAGAAACCGGGGTGGTTAATCTCGGCCTGCAGGGCATCGAGTTCCATTTCCAACTGTTCCAGCCGGGCTGGCAGATTATCCAGCTCCAGTTGCAACTTGTAAGAGAGTTTTCGTGTTTTTTTCGCAGGCTCCGCTGCCGACGCGACAGGCTCTGCCACCTTGACCGGGGTCGCCTTGGCCGTCTGTTGGGCGGCCTGCAGGGCTCGTGTGGCCATCATGTCGGCATAGCCCCCGACATAATCGCTGATCCGACCATCCCCTTCAAACAGCCAGCAGCCGGTCACGGTATTGTCAATGAAACGGCGATCGTGGCTGACCAGCAGCAGGGTCCCCGGGTAATCGGTGAGCAGCTCTTCCAGCAATTCCAGCGTTTCGACATCCAGGTCGTTGGTTGGTTCATCCAGAATCAACAAGTTACTGGGCTTGAGGAAGAGTTTGGCCAACAGTAGACGGTTTTTCTCGCCCCCTGACAAGGCCTTGACCGGGGTGCGCGCCCGCTTGGGCTCGAACAGGAAGTCCTGCAGGTAGCCAAGGATGTGGCGGGAGCGGCCGCGAACCATCACCTCCTGCTTGCCCTCCCCCACGTTGTCCACCACCGTCTTCTCGGGATCGAGCTGCTCACGGTATTGATCGAAGTAGGCCACTTCCAGGTTGGTCCCCTGGCGCACCGAGCCACGGCTCGCCTCGAGCTGGCCCATCAGCAGCTTGATCAGGGTCGACTTGCCGCAGCCGTTGGGGCCCACCAGAGCAATCTTGTCCCCGCGCAGCACCTGCAGATCCAGTCCCTGGAACAGGGTGCGATCACCAAAGTCCAGCCCCAGCCCCTCGGTCTCGAACACCAGCTTGCCGGAGCGGCCTGCCTCGTCCAGTTGCAGCTTGGCCTTGCCCTGCAGCTCCCGGCGCTGGGTGCGCTCCATGCGCATCGCCTTGAGGGCCCGCACCCGTCCCTCGTTGCGGGTACGACGCGCCTTGATCCCCTGGCGCACCCATACCTCTTCCTGGGCCAGCTTGCGGTCGAACTCGGCGTTTTTCAGCTCCTCGACCCGCAACCACTCCTCCTTGCCTTGCAGATATTCGTCGTAGTTGCCGGGCCAGGAGGTGATCACGCCGCGATCGAGATCGATGATCCGGGTCGCCAGCTTGTGGATGAACTCCCGGTCGTGGGAGATGAAGACGATGGCGCCGCGAAAGTCCTTGAGGAACTCTTCCAGCCAGTTGATGGCATCGATGTCCAGGTGGTTGGTCGGCTCGTCCAGCAGCAACAGAGCCGGGTCACACGCCAGGGCGCGGGCCAGAGCCACCTTGCGCAGCCAGCCGCCAGACAGACTGTCGAGCGTCACATCAGGGTCGAGATCGAGCAGGGTCAGCACCTGATTGATGCGGGTCTCGTACTGCCAGCCGTTCTGATAGTCGAGCTGCTCCTGCAACTGGCTCATGGTGCGAATGTTGGCATCGGAAGGGTCGTGCGCCAGGGCGTGGGAGACATGGTGATACTGCTTGAGCAGCTCCCCTACCCCAGCCAGCCCTTCTGCGGCGTAATCGAACACGGTGATCTCGCTCGAGGCGGGCGGATCCTGCTCGAGGCGGGTCACTTTCAAATCTTGTTGCAACACCAGACGGCCGTCGTCCAGCGGCAGTTCGCTGGCAATCACCTTCATCAGGGTGGACTTGCCCGCCCCGTTGCGACCCACCAGACAGAGGCGCTCGCCCCGCTCTATGGTGAGCTCGGCATGGTCGAGCAGCGGAAAATCACTGAACGACAGGGACGCGCCGTGCAATGTCAAAAGAGCCATGTTTGTTCCTTGTTGCTTATGAAAAAACGGGCGGCAGCGTGAGTCTGCCCCCGTTTTGTCGTCAAATCCTGCTCACCCCTGTGCCAGCCAGCCTTGCAGCTCTCCCAGGGTGAAAGGCCAGCCCAGCTCCCGGCCGGCACTGTCTTGCAGCACCGGGATGCGCACCCGGTAAGCCTCGAGCCAGGCCTCCTCCTCCAGGATGTCGCAGCGGCGGGTCTGCGCGGCCATCCCGGCCTGTTCCACCAGCGCCCACGCCTGTTCGCACAGGTGGCAGCCGTCGGTGTGAAACAGGGTCAGCATCAGCCTTGTGCCTCGGCGTGGGTGATGATCCAGCAGTTGTGGATATGCTGGTTGCGCTCGAAGTCCTTGGGCCGGGTCTTGTTCGTGATGTTCTGCGCCTTGAGACCGATGGCGTCAAGGCCGGCCAAGTCCATCTTGAAGTGGCGCTTGTTGTTGGAGAACACCAGGGTGCCGTCCGCCGCGAGCAGGCGCTTGAGGTGCTGCATCAACAGCAGGTGATCCCGCTGCACGTCGAAGCTCTCGTCCATCCGCTTGGAGTTGGAGAAGGTGGGCGGATCGATGAAGATGAGGTCGTACTGCTCGTCGGCTTCCGACAACCACTTCAGACAATCCGCCTGCACGAACTTGTGCTCGCGGCCCACCAGCGAGTTGAGGCGCATGTTGTCCTGGGCCCAGTTGAGGTAGGTGCGCGACATGTCCACCGTGGTGGTTTCGCGGGCGCCGCCGAGCCCCGCGTGCACGGTGGCACTGCCGGTGTAGGCAAAGAGGTTCAGGAAGCGCTTGCCCCGAGCCATCTGGCCCAGCATGCGGCGGGTCTGGCGGTGGTCGAGGAAGAGGCCGGTGTCCAGATAGTCGTAGAGGTTGACCCAGAGGCGTGCACCGTACTCCTGCACCTCCATCCGGTGCTGCTCTTCGGAGAGCTTCTGGTACTGCTGTTTGCCTTCCTGGCGCTCGCGCACCTTCAGGATCACCTTCTCGCCGTCCATGCCGGTCACCTTGATGGCGGCCTGCACCATGTCCAGCAGACGCTGGCGGGTCTTCTGGGCGGGAATGTCCTTGGGCGCCGCGTACTCCTGTACCACCAGATAATCCTGATAGCGGTCGATGGCAGCGTTGTACTCCGGCAAGTCCGCGTCATAGAGGCGGTAGCAATCGAGGTTCTCCTTGCTCGCCCATTTCTCGAGGGTCTTCAGATTCTTGCGCAGACGGTTGGCAAAGTCCTGGGCCACCTCTTTCTGGGAAGCAACGGCATCGAGGGCGATCTGATAGTTGCGCAGCTGGCACTCGAGGGCGCCGTTGAACAGGCGATACTGCTTGTCGGCACGCAGGCGCAGGCAGCTCAGGAGTTCGGGAGAGGCGGAGAGAATGGTGACCTTCCACCCCTGGAAGCCGCGGCGCAGGGCATCGCCAAGGGCCTGATGCACTTCCAGCAACGCCGGGAATTCACCGAGACGCTCGCCATAGGGCGGGTTGGAGATAAGCATGCCGACCTGACGGCTCTCTCCTTCCACAGCCGGCATCGGCAGCGGATTTTCCAGCTTGGTGACATCGGCCTGCTTGAAGGTAATGAGATGGGCCACGCCGGCGGCCTTGGCGTTGTCACGGGCCTTCATCAGGACCCGGGTATCCGCATCGCAACCGAACAGTTTCACCTCGCAGCGCTGCATGCCGCGCTTGGCACGCACCTGGGCTTCCATCATCAGACTCTGCCACAGTTCACCATCGTGTTGCAGCCAGCGATCGAAACCGAAGCGCTCACGGCGCAGCGCAGGCGCCATGTCGGCAGCGATGAAGGCCGCTTCAATCAGCAGGGTACCGGAGCCGCACATGGGGTCCATCATGGGCTCGCCGGCCCAGCCGCTGCGGGCAATCATGGCCGCAGCCAGGTTCTCTTTCAGGGGGGCCTCGCCGGTGCCCTGGCGATAGAAGCGCTGGTGCAGCGCCGGGCCTGACAAGTCCAGCGTGATATTGGCCTTGCCTTTGCCAAGGTGCGCCATGATGCGAATGTCCGGGGACTTCTTGTCCACATCCGGGCGCACGTGACCGCGCTTGGTGAAGCGATCAACGATGGCGTCCTTGATCTTCAGGGCGCCGTACTGGGTATTGCGAATGGAGGCGTTGGTACCGGTAAAGTCCACCGCGATGGTGGCGGTACCGGAGAAGTGCTCTTCCCAGGGAATGGTATGGGCCCCGAGGTAGAGGTCCAGATCATCGTTCATCTGGAACTCGGAGAGCACCAGCACGATTCGGGAGGCAAAGCGGCTCCACAGACAGGCCTTGTAACCGATGGCCAGTTCGCCCTTGAAGTGGACGCCGGCCACGGTCTCACGGACCTGCTCCGCACCCAGATTGGTCAGCTCGACGGACAGCAGGTTTTCCAGCCCCTTGGGGCAGGTTGCAAAAAATTCTTTCATCACGCTCACGGGGATGCCATAAAAATAGTGCCGCATTATACCTTATCGGCCCGCACTCGGCACTCGAACCTTGGACAAAGGCGCCATATAAACGGCAAGAGGCGCGGCAAACTCTCTCCTCCCCCCTTGCGGGCGACAGGATCCCGCTCTTGGCTGGCAGCTGTCTACCATCACATTCGTAAAGAATTCGAAAATCTTGCCCGGGCCAGGCAGAAAACGGTCGTGACGACCAGACGAAGGAGAAAATACAAATAATGGAACAAGAGAGAGACTGAGCGCTTAAATATCAGACCAATATAGCAGGCCTATAACGGACTTATTCGTCGCCATATAACGGCCCCGTCGTCAGCCCACTTCCCGATATTGTGTCTGTGCCCGGACTCTGGCTTGCATCCGGTTATTCATCACCTTGATCACGGCAAAGCGCGGCAGCGTCTTGCTGTTGGTCAGCACCAGCTCGTCGGTCAGGTTCAGGCAAACGCTCGCCTGATCGCCGGCTTCGATGACCATGAATTCCCCCCGACCATGGGCCGTATCCATCCACACCAGGGATCCCATCTCCGGAATAACGTGAGCCTGCTGTTCATGAAAGAACCAGCTTTGCGGCATCAGGGGTTTATAAAAACGGCTGACGGCGATGGCATTGAGGACCAGCTGGACCTGGTGGGGCGTACTCCAGTCGAGTTCAGCGGCCTTGTCCATCAACTGGTAATAGAGGGCGGCATCATCCACACAAAAAGGCTGGGTGGTGAAAGAACAGGGAACAAGTTGCCGACCTTTATATTCGGTGGCAAATATCATGCGATCGGACAAATCCAGCATCAGGCGATCATCCTGAGCGTCATAATGCCACTGCCAATTGTCATTGGGTTGAATACACATGGTGGTGCCCTTATCTAAGCCGTCCCTCGACTTTATTCCATGTCGAGAATTTGAGCAACGTTAAATAAGGGCAACCGGTTATTTTTTAAATATGGGTAACGATCTCTTTGACCAGACTCGGTCCTTTATAAATAAAGCCGCTGTAAATCTGGACAAGACTGGCACCCGCCGCCAGTTTTTCCCGAGCCGCCATGGCGCTGTCGATACCACCCACGCCGATAATGGGCAGGGCGCCTTCGAGGGCCTTGGCCAGGTGGCGAATCACCTCGGTGCTCTTGTGCTGGAGCGGGCGGCCGCTGAGCCCGCCGGCCTCTGCAGCATGGGGCATGTCATATATCATCTCCCGCTCCAGCGTGGTATTGGTGGCGATGACACCGTCAATACGGTTCTTGATCAAAGAGGCGGCTACCTGATCTATTTCATCGAGTGACAGATCCGGGGCAATTTTCACGGCCAGCGGCACATACTTTTTATATTTCTCGGCCAGTTCCTGTTGACGCTGTTTCAATGCGGCCAGCAGTTCATCCAGTGCATCGCCATATTGCAATTGACGCAGACCCGGGGTGTTTGGCGAGGAAATATTGACCGCAATATAACCGGCGTGGTCATACACCTTGTCCATGCAGAGAAGGTAATCATCCTTGCCCTGCTCGATGGGGGTGTCCTTGTTCTTGCCGATATTGATGCCGATCACCCCCTGATATTTGGCCTCTTTCACCTTGGCCACCAGGTGATCGACTCCCTTGTTGTTGAATCCCATGCGATTGATGATCCCCTCGGCCGGGATCACCCGGAAGAGACGAGGCTTGTCATTGCCGCTCTGGGGTCTGGGGGTCACGGTACCGACCTCGATGAAACCGAACCCCATGGCGCCGAAGGCATCGATGCACTCCCCGTCTTTATCCAGACCGGCGGCCAACCCCACCGGATTGGCAAAATTAAGCCCCATAACGGTGACGGGGCGTTTGGGCAGAGAGTGGCGGAAGAAACAATCAAGCGGGGTACCAAGAAGGCGGGGCAAATATTTGATGGAGAGATCGTGAGCCTGCTCCGGATTGAGTTTGAACAGGAAATGCCTGGCGAGTGGGTACAGCATGCTTGCTCCTTAAAAAAAGCCCCGGCAACTGGCCGGGGCTTTTGGGGTTATGCCGAGGTTCGGCAATTCAACTGGAGCAGGTTCAACTCTCGCAAGGCCACCGAGAACTTGGCGAACTCGTGCGTGCTCGTGGTCTTGAAGTCGGCCAACATGTGGGTCCAACGGGACAAGAGTTGCTCATGCTCCGAAATCCAGTCGGCCAGTATGGTAGCGCATTCCCCCTGCTCTTTGCACCCTTCCAGTACCACGGAGGTGAGGCTGCGTTGCTGCCAGTCCAGATCTTCGCGGAAGGAGGCCCGCGCCATCGCCTGCCAGTGGTTGCCCACCGGCTGATGGTTGATCTGCTCGAGGAACCAGTGCAGATCCAGCTTGGCGCCCAGGCGATAGTAGACGTTGGCAACCCGCAGGATGTCGGTCTTGTGCTCCGCGGCAATCTGCGCCAGATCCAGGCAGGAGAAGAGGCTGCTCATGTGGGCCACGCGACGGGCGATGGCCTCCGGCACCAGCTTGTCCACCAGGGCGGCGACCGCCTGGCTGTGTTCGGCCACTTCGCTCTCGTCCATTACCTCATAAAGGTGCTGACTCAAGGTCTCGAAGGCCGGGCGGAAGAAGGCGATGTTCTCGCCGATGCTCCAGCTGCGGTTGCGGGCGCGCAGGAACCAGCGGGTGGCGCGGCGCACGATGCGGCGGCTGTAGAACATCAGCTCGAGCTGGGTCTGGGCATCCACCCTGTTGTCACACCCTTCGATGTCACGCCACAGGGCGCCGAGGCCGAACACTTCCCGGGCCATGGCGAAGCAGCAGGCCACTTCCGCCACCGAGGCACCGGTCTCGTCCTTCATCCGGCTGGCGAAGTTGAGCCCCATGTCGTTGACCAGCATGTTGGCCACCCGGGTCGCGATGATCTCGCCTCGCAGCGGGTGCTGGGCCAGGGCCGCGCCAAATTGCTGCTGCAACTGGGTCGGGAAGCTGGTGACCAGCATGTTGGCGAGGAAGGGCTCCTCGGTCACTTCCGGGCAATTGAGCTGCTCTTTGAGCACCATCTTGCCGTAAGCCACCAGCACCGCCAGCTCGGGTCGGGTCAACCCCTGCCCTGCCGCCATCCGCTCGGAGAGCTCCTCGTCGGAGGGGAGGAACTCGAGCGCCCGGTCCAGCTTGCCTTCCCGCTCCAGCCCCTGGATGAAGCGCTGCTGCTCTTTCAGCTGCTCGGCACCACGGAAGGCGGTCACCGAGATGGATTGTGACTGGCGGTAGGCGTTGGTGATGACCACCTGGGCCACCGCATCCGTCATCTCGTAGAGCATCTGGTTGCGCTGCTTGAGGGTCAGGTCACCGGCCGCCACCAATTGGTTCAGCAGGATCTTGATGTTGACCTCGTTGTCGGAGCAATCCACCCCGCCCACGTTGTCGGTGAAGTCGGTGTTGATGCGACCACCCTGACTGGCATACTCCACCCGGCCAAGCTGGGTGAAGCCCAGGTTGCCACCCTCGCCCACGATGCGGGCACGCAGGTCACGACCATTGACCCGCAGCACGTCGTTGCTGCGATCCCCGACGTCGGCGTCGCTCTCGCGGGCACTCTTCACATAGGTGCCGATGCCGCCGTTCCAGAGCAGGTCGACGTTCAGGCAGAGCAGCGCCTTGATCAGCTCGTTCGGGGCCATGCCGCTCTTGTCGGTGCCGAGCAGGGTCTGCATTTCCGGGCTCAGCTTGATGGACTTGGCAGAGCGCAGGAAGATGCCGCCCCCCTTGGAGATGAGCTCACGGTTGTAGTCATCCCAGCTGGAGCCCGGCAGCTCGAACAGGCGCTTGCGCTCGACGAAGCTCCCGGCCGCATCCGGGGTCGGGTCGACGAAGATGTGCATGTGGTTGAAAGCGCCCACCAGCTGGATGTGCTCGGAGAGCAGCATGCCGTTGCCGAACACGTCGCCGGCCATGTCGCCTATCCCCACGCAGGTGAAGTCGGTGGTCTGGCAGTTGATGCCGATCTCACGGAAGTGGCGCTTGACCGATTCCCAGGCACCGCGGGCGGTGATGCCCATCTTCTTGTGGTCATAGCCGACCGAGCCGCCGGAGGCAAACGCATCGCCGAGCCAGTGGCCGTATTCGAGGCTTATCTCGTTGGCGATGTCGGAGAAGGTCGCGGTGCCCTTGTCGGCGGCCACGACCAGGTAATAATCATCCTCGTCGTGACGCACCACGGATTTTGGCGGGATCACCTCGCCCTGGATGATGTTGTCGGTCACGTCGAGCAGGCCGCGGATGAACAGACGGTAGCAGGCCTTGCCCTCCTCCTGGATGACGGCACGGGGCGCCCCCGCCGGCATCTGCTTGCAATAGAAGCCGCCCTTGGCGCCCACCGGCACGATGACGGTGTTCTTCACCTGCTGGGCTTTCACCAGACCCAGCACTTCGGTGCGGAAGTCCTCCTTGCGATCGGACCAGCGCAGGCCGCCACGGGCCACCTTGCCCCAGCGCAGGTGTACCCCTTCCACTCGCGGGGAGTAGACGAAGATCTCGAACTTCGGCAGCGGCAGCGGCATGTCGGTGATGCTGGAGGGGGCCAGCTTGAAGGAGATGTAGGGCTTGATGTTGCCCGCCTTGTCCAGCTGGTAGTAGTTGGTGCGCAGGGTGGCGTCGATCATCTCCACATAACGGCGAATGATGCGATCGTCATCCAGGTTGGCGACCTGATCCAGCTTGGCGGCGAGCTGCTCGTGCAGCTTGGCGGATGCCTTGGCATCTTGCGATGGCACCTTGGCGTCCTGCTTGCCGGCCGGATCCAGGCGCTGTTCGAACAGAGTGAACAGCAGCTCTGCGATATCCGGATAACGGGTCAGGGTCTCCTCGATATAGGACTGGCTGAAGGAGACGCCGGTCTGGCGCATGTATTTGGCATAGGCCCGCAGCACGGATACCTGACGACCGGTGAGGCCGGCCCCCAGTACCAGACGGTTGAAGCCGTCATCTTCCAGGGTCTTGTTCCAGATGGCGGCGAAGGCCTGCTGGAAGCGCTGCTGGCTCTGCTCCAGATCGAACGGTTGCTCACCGCGCAGCAGCATGGAGAAATCGAGGATCCAGAACACCTCGCCGGTGGGGGTCCGTACCTGATACGGTGTCTCGCCGATGACGCGCAGCCCCATGTTTTCCAGCATGGGCAGGACGTCGGAGAGGTGGATGGGTTCGCTTCGGTGGAACAGCTTGAGGCGTACCCGGCGATCGTTCTCCTCCTCCTGGGCGCGGTAGAACAGCATGCCAAGCGGCTCGGCCTCGCTCAATCCATCCAGGGCCATGATGTCCGCGACGGCAGAGCCCGGCAGCACATCTTCCTTGTAGGCGCGGGGGAAGGCGGTGCTGAAACGGCGGCGCAGCTCGTTGCCGCGGGCCTCGCCATAGTGGGAAAGCAGCACGGAATCCAGGCGGTCATCCCAGCTGCGGGCCGCTTCAATCAGGTTGTTCTGTACTTCGTTCACATCCACATCCACGTTGTTGTTGTTGACCCGCACTATGTAGTGGGTCCGTGCCAGCACGCCCTCGGTGAAGTAGACGTTGAACTCCACATCGATGCTGCTGCCAAAATATTTCTGCAAAATCTGCTGGGTCTTGACCCGCAGCGCCGTGTTGTAGCGCTCCTTGGTGACATAGACCATGCAGGAGAAGAAGCGGCCGTAGACGTCGCGGCGCACGAACAGGCGCAGCATGTCCCGCTCCTGCATCTCCAGCACCCCGAGACCGGTGGCCAGCAGCTCCTCTTCACGGGCCTGGATCAGCTCGTCGCGCGGGTAGGTTTCCAGTACGTTCAGCAACGCCTTGTAGGCATGGGAGCCCGATTCAAAGCCGGAGGCGGCCATGATGCGCTCGAGGCGGTGGCTGATGAGGGGGATCTGGGTCGCACTGGTGTTGTAGATGGAGGAGGCATACAGGCCGATGAAGCGATCCTCTCCCACCACCTTGCCGTGCTCGTCGAAACGCTTGATGCCGATGTAGTCCACATAGGCCGGACGATGCACCCGGGACTTGCTGTTGGACTTGGTGAGGATCAGCAAGTCGGAACTGAGGGCCGCGTGACGGGCGCTGGCGGGCATGGTGCCGAGGCGCTGGCCTTCGTCCTTGATGGAGTTCTTCATCAGCCCCAGGCTGGACTCGGGCTGCGGCAGGATCTCGTGATCCCCCTCCACCGCCTTGACGTCGTAGCGACGATAACCCATCAGGGTGAAGTTGTGGGCGGCCACCCATTTGAGGAAGGCGACGCAGGAGTCCACCTCGGCCTGGCTGACCGGGTTCTTGCGTTTGGGCAGCTCCTCGATGATCTCGTTCAGGCGCGCCAGCATGGGCTGCCAGTCTCCCACCGCCAGGGCCACTTCCCGCGCCACCGAGTTGAGCTCGGCAGTCAGGGCGTCCATCTCCTCTTCACCGGTCAGGTGATCGATTTCGATGAGGAAGGCGGTTTCCACCGAGGTCTGCTCTGCGGTGTTGTCCAGATCCAGGATGGCGCCAATCTTGCCGCCTTCGCCGCGGATCAGGTGCAGCGGCTGGTGCAGCATCATGTGGGCGGTGATATTGAGACGCTTGAGCGCCATGCGGATGGAGTCCACCAGGAAGGGGGAATCCTGCAGGATGATCTCGACGATGGTATGGGGAGACTGCCATCCGTGGCGGGTCAGCTCGGGGTTGTAGACCCGGATATAGGGCTCGATGCCGGTACGGTGGTTGAGGGCATTCCACAGACTGAGGGCCGCGCCATAGAGATCGCTGTCATTGCGGTCATGAAGATCAGTGCTGGCCATGTTGCCGTAGAACTTGGCAACGAAACATTCGACCAGGGAGGCACTGTTTTTCGGCAATTTCTGGTGGATCAGACTGAGAACGTTTTCGAGCAGAACGGAGGTAGGGGCGTCTTTCAATGCCATTGCTAGTTTCCTTATCGGACGACATCACAGACACGGCGACATCCACCCAGGATGCCCACCGGTACAGAGTTGCAGCGAAGTGTAATGGCTTGGATCAAGGAAGGCGAGCAAAGGTGATAACGGGATGTTAAAAACAAGGGGCAGATCACGGCTTGGGTTGTGATAAATTTTGCCAAGTTGGCAAAATTCAGAAAATCGCACTGGATGCCGCGCCATTTACCGGATAGATAGTGACTTAAAGCAGATATTTACCCGGATTGATGTTCAAGTTTTGTTAATTTATGCGTTCCAGGGAAATGAAGCGATGATCGTCCTGGGTTTTCAGTCGAAAGTAGCCGTGAACGCCGCTCTCCGACACAAAACGCCGGATTTTCTCCAACCCCAGCTCCAGAGTCAGACCCTGCTCGGTATGTACCACCAGGCGGCTCACCTGCCCCTGGTACATCAGCATGATCTCGTCGCGGCCAAGGGAGAGCCGAAAAGTGTATTGCCTCATGTCACCTCCTGGTCATCCATGAAAAACGGGCAGGAGAGCCAGGCTCCCCTGCCCGCCGTCGTGACGCTTACTGTGCCAGCGCCTTGCTCACCTTCTCGAACAGATCCCGCGCCAGCCCGTCCAGGTTGGCCAGGCGGGTCAGCTCGGCGCGAACCAGCACCTTGCGCCCCTCATCGAGCCGCTTGAACTGGATAAGCGGGGTGATGAGGCGGGACGCCACCTGGGGATTGACCTCGTTGAGCTCGATCAAGAGATCGGTCAGGAAGCGATAGCCGCTGCCATCGGCGGCGTGGAACTGCACCTGGTTGCTCATGGCGAAGCTGCCGATGAGCGCCCGCAGCCGGTTCGGGTTGCGGATGCTGAAGGTCGGGTGCGCCATCGCCTGCTTCACGTCATCGAGCACATCCTTGGCCGGCTTGGCGCCCACCAGCCGCAGCCAGTTGTCCAGTACCAGGCCATCATGGGCCCACTTGCCTTCGAAGTCGGCCAAAAGCGCGGCGCGGCACGGCAGCAGATGGCTGTTGGCCACCTGGAGTGCAGCCAGGGTGTCGGTCATGTTGTCGGCGGCCCCGTACTGCTCGCGCACCAGGGTATCGGCCTTCACGGCATCCAGCGCCGCCAGATAACCCAGCACCACGCCCTTGAGGGCCCGCTTGGCCATGTCGGCATGGACCACCTGATAAGCCGGCAGGCGCAGGCTCTCGTAGCACGCCAGCAGGCGGTCGCCGAAGGCGTGGGCCAGTGCGGCCTGGATCCCGTTGCGCACCTGGTGGATGGCGTCGATGTCGGCCACCTCGAACAGCTCGGCCAGGGTCGCCTCTCCCGGCAGGGCCAGGATCTCTGCCTTGAGGGCGGGATCCAGCGCAGCCTCGTCCAGAATGGCGACAAAGGCCGCCAGCAGGGTGTGGGAGAGTTCAACCCCCTGCCCGTGCTGGACCCGCGCCACCCCGTCGATCACCGCCTTGTTGATCAGCATCTGCGCCGCATCCCAGCGGGCAAACTCGTTGCGGGCATGGCGCATCAGGAAGGCAAGGGCCTCGTCGCTGTAGTCATAGTGCAACTTGACCGGGGCGGAGAAGTCCCGCAGCAGGGAGGGTACCGGTCTGACCGGCACCTGGTCGAATTCGAACGTCTGCTGTGCTTCCAGCACGTCCAACACATTGCCGATGGCCTTGCCCTGGTATTGCAGCGCAATGACGGCACCCTGCTCATCGTAGAGCTCGATGTCGAGGGGGATATGCAGCGGCAGCTTTTGTGGCTGATCCTGGGTCGGCGGGGTGTGCTGGCTCACGTGCAGACGATAGACACCACTCGTGGCATCGTACTCGTCGGTCACGGTGAGCTCGGGGGTGCCGGACTGGTTGTACCAGCGGCGGAAGCGAGCGAGATCCACCCCGGAGGCATCCTCCATCGCCTGCACAAAGTCGTCACAGGTGGCGGCAGAGCCGTCGTGACGCTCGAAGTAGAGGCGCATGCCCGCCTGGAAGGCGTCCTCCCCTAGCAGGGTGTGCATCATGCGGATCACTTCAGAGCCCTTCTCGTAGACGGTCAGGGTGTAGAAGTTGTTCATCTCGATCACCACATCCGGGCGGATGGGGTGGGCCATGGGGCCGGCATCTTCGGCAAACTGCGGACCGCGCACGGTGCGCACGTTGTTGATGCGGTTGACGCCGCGCGACCCCAGATCGGAGGAGAACTCCTGATCCCGGAACACCGTCAGCCCCTCTTTGAGGCTTAACTGGAACCAGTCGCGGCAGGTGACGCGGTTGCCGGTCCAGTTGTGGAAGTATTCGTGGCCGATCACCCGCTCGATGCCGTGGTAGTCCGCATCGGTGGCCGTGGCCGGGTTGGCCAGCACGAACTTGGAGTTGAAGATGTTGAGCCCCTTGTTCTCCATGGCCCCCATGTTGAAGAAGTCCACCGCCACGATCATGTAGATGTCGAGGTCATACTCGAGGCCGAAACGCTGCTCGTCCCAGCGCATAGAGTTGATGAGGCTCTCCATGGCGAAACCGGCGCGGTCCAGGTTGCCCTTGTCCACGAAGATTTCCAGCGCCACATCGCGACCACTCCGGGTGGTGTAGTGATTGCGCTCCACATCGAAGTCCCCCGCCACCAAGGCGAAGAGGTAGCTCGGCTTGGGGAAGGGATCCTGCCACTGCACGAAGTGGCGACCGTCGTCCAGATCGCCGCTCGCGACCTTGTTGCCGTTGGAGAGCAGATAGGGGTACTTGGCCTTGTCTGCGGTGATGCGGGTACTGTAACGGGCCAGGATGTCCGGCCTGTCCATGTAATAGGTGATACGACGAAAGCCCTCGGCCTCGCACTGGGTGCAATAGGCATCGCCGGATTTGTAGAGCCCCTCCAGCGCCGTGTTGGCGGCGGGATCAATGTCGGTGACCACGGTCAGCACGCACTCGGCCGGCAGGTTGAACAGAGTCAGGCTGCTCTCTCCCTGCTCGTATTGCTGATAGGGCACGCCATCCACACTGACGCTGACAAGGTCAAGCCCCTCGCCGTCCAGCACCAGGGGCTCGTTGTGATCGCCGCTGCGACGCAAACGGGAGATGGCGGTGACCCGGGTCAGGGGCTCTTGCAGCTGAAAATCGAGATCCAGGCTGTCACACCAATAGAGGGGAGCCTGGTAATCCTGGCGATATTTGGCCGTCATGGCCTGAGGTTGTTCAGTCATTATTGTGTGCTTCCACGCTTTGTTATTGACGTGTCAGAGGCTGTCACAAGGCTCGGACAGGGTCAAATAGTTTGCATTCAGGCAAAAGAAAGGGCGACCCGAGTCGCCCTTGTCATTTCGTTGCCAGCATCAGCTCTTCTTGCTGAGGGTGGCCAGATCCGCCGTGATGTTGGCCGCTTCCACCTGGTATTCGTCAGGTGCCTCGAAATCGGTCGGCAGTTCATCCAGGCTCTTCACCGTCGGCTTGCCAAGACGGGTCAGCCGCTCGTTGGCTCGCGCCAGCGCCTTCTCGTCCTGTTTGGCCTGTTCAGCCAGCCGCTCGGCTTCGTTCAGGGAGACCGACTTCTTGTCCTTGTCCGCCTGATACTCCTTGATGTCCTGCAGCACATAGGCAAATTCCGGATCCTTGGAGATCCGTGCCTCGTGGGCCGCTTTCAGCTTGGGCAGCAGGCTGGAGAAGTCCCCCAGTCGCTCGTAGCTGGCCGAGGCGATCTTGTCCCAGGGCAAGGCGTTGAACTCGCGGCTCTCCCCCGTCTCCCCCGGCGCGACCGCAGTCGGGAAGGCGATGTCGGGTGCAACCCCTTTGTTCTGGGTGCTGCCGCCATCGATACGGTAGAACTTGGCGATGGTGTACTGCACGTGACCCAGCGGCTGCTCGTAGAAGTCATAGACCTTGGCGAGGCTGCGATGCTGCTGCACCGTCCCCTTGCCGAACGAGTTTTCGCCGAGGATCAGCGCACGACCATAGTCCTGCATGGCGGCGGCGAAGATCTCGGAGGCCGAGGCGCTGTAGCGGTCGATCATCACCGACATGGGGCCACCGTAGTAGACATTGCCGTCGTCGTCACCATTGACGGTGATGCGACCCATGTGATCACGGATCTGCACCACGGGGCCGCTGGCGAAGAAGAGACCGCTCAGGGCGGAGGCTTCCGTCAGGGCACCGCCGCCGTTGCCGCGCAGATCGACGATGAGGCCGTCGATCTTCTGCTTGTTGAGGCTGGAGATCTCCTTGATCACGTCGTCGTGCAGGTTGACGTAGAAGCTCGGGATCTCGAGCACGCCGATCTTCTTGCCCTCGGCGGTGATCACCTTGGACTTGGCGGCTCTGTCTTCCAGACGCACCTTGTCACGCACCAGCTCCACCAGCTCGGTCTTGGCGGTCGCGCCCTTGCCGCGCTGGATCTCCAGCTTCACCTTGCTGCCCTTGGGCCCCTTGATGAGCTCGACCACGTCGTCAAGACGCCAGCCTATGACATCCACAATCTTGCCGTCGTCCTGCCCCACCCCGGTGATCTTGTCATCGGGTTTCAGGTGATTGGACTTGGCCGCCGGGCCGCCGGGCACCAGGGAGCGGATGACGGTAAAGTCATCTTCCGCCTGCAGCACGGCCCCAATCCCCTCCAGCGAGAGGTTCATCTCGGTATTGAACCGATCGGCGCTGCGCGGAGACAGATAGCTGGTGTGCGGTTCGATGGCGCGGGCGAAGGAGTTCATGAAGAGCTGGAACACGTCCTCGCTCTCGGTCTGGGACATCCGCTTGATGGCGTTGTTGTAACGCTTGCCAAGCAGCTCCTTGATCTCGGGCCACTCCTTGCCGCTGAGCTTGAGGCTCAGGGCATCGAACTTGACCCGCTGACGCCACAGCTCGTTGAGCTCGGCTTCATCCTTGGGCCAGGGAGCCCCTTCCCGATCGAAGACGTAATTGTCTTTCTGGGTAAAATCGAAGGGAGTGTCGAGCAGTTTGAGGGCGTATTCGAACCGCTCGTACCGCCGCTGCTGACTCAGGTTGAACATCTCGTAGGCCGGAGCCAGTCGCCCTCGCTCGAGGTCGGTGTCAAAACCGGTACGATATTTCTCAAAACGGCTGATGTCAGAGGCCAGAAACAGGTTGCGGCTGTAGTCCAGATTCTCCAGATACTTGTCAAAGATCACGGAGGAAAAGGCGTCGTCCAGCTTGAACTGTTTGTAGTGGGAGCGGGTAAACAGATTGGCAATTCGCTTGCTGGCCGTAGCATGTTGGCTCTCTTGAGCCAACACAGGCAAATCACTTTCCTTGAGCACCGGCTCGATGGCCTGTGCGAGCCCGGCAAGCGCCAGGCTACAGGCAACGAGTGAAAAACGAATCACGCCATGCTTCAACATTCGTCTCCTTAGAGAACCAGATGCTCGAACTTGACCCGCAACATCATGCCGGTCTGCAATTGAACCTGTACGTCATCCTTGGTCACTTCCTTGATGGTCGCAGGCACGGGGGACTTGCCCAGCACGACGCGAACGCCCTGCTCGACTTTCAGGGTAGCGGCATCCACTTTCACCAGCGGCGCATCGGCGACCGGTGCAGCCTTGGGAGCAGGGGCGGACTTGGGCTTGTCGGAGCGGGGAGCGTCAGCCTTGCGCGGCGCGTTGCGACGCGGCTGCTTGGGCTTGTCTTCCTTCTCCTTGGTGTTGGTGCGGCGGCTGGCAAAGACACGTTCCTTGCTCTCCTTGAGCGCCTGTTTGGCATGCTCGATGTGCTCTTCGGTGAGCAGCTCGCCCGGGTTGCCGTCCAGATCGACACGGGCCTGGCCAGCCTTGAGGCCATGCAGGTAACGCCAGCTGGAGGTGTATTGACGCAGAGCAGAGCGCAGCATGGTCTTGGAGACTCTCTCGTCATCAGCAAGACGCGCGGCCAGATCCTGGAAGATGCCAATCTTGAGTGGCTTGGCCTCTCCTTCAGCGATGAAGCAGGCCGGGAATTTCTCGACCAGGTAGGCGACGATCTCTTTACTGTTCTTCAGCTTTTCAGTGTTTTCCATGTATAACCTTGGCTTTCATATAGACGCACGGGCATGCCCGAACACAACAAAGGCCCCATTATAGAGAGCTTGGGACCTTTTGCGAACCATCTAGCAATGACTTAGAGCATGCTTTCCAAAATTTGCACCGTTTCTTCGAGGCCAATCCGGTCCTGCTCGTCAAAGCGGTTAAAAATTGGACTGTCGATGTCCAGCACCCCGATGATCTCCCCGCCACGGCGCAGCGGGATCACGATTTCCGAGTTGCTGGCACCATCGCACGCAATGTGCCCCGCGAACTGGTGAACGTCGTCTACCAGCTGGGTCTTGCCCTCGGCAACCGCAGTGCCACAGACGCCGCGCCCGACCGGGATGCGCACACAGGCCGGCTTGCCCTGGAACGGGCCGAGCACCAGGGTCTCGCCCTTCAGCAGGTAGAAACCAACCCAGTTGATGTCAGCCAGTTCCTGATTGAGCAGGGCAGACAGGTTTGCCAGGGTGGCGATCATGTCGGGTTCGCCCTCCAGCAATGCCTGGGCCTGCTGGTTGAGCGTGCGATAAAATGCTTGTTTTTCAATCATGATTAAATGAACTTCACTCCTTGATAATCAATGCAAGGTACCGTCCTGCCTGAAAATTTCAAATCAATTTTCATTTATCCCCCCTCCTGGGGCCCGATGAGAGTCCGTTCAACGTGCCGCGCCCAACGTCAGTTGATCGCGCTGGCCATTGCTCCACTCGATGGTCAGGAGCCAGTCCATCGCCTCGGTCGTACAACTTCCCACCTGGGTCACCCCTCGCCACCCCGCTTGGCTGGGTTCGAACAGCACGGGGATGAGCCCCATGAACATCTCCTTGCCCTCGAGCCAGGCCTTGACCGGCGTGATGGCCGGCACACCCCCTTGAAGGCGCAGGACAAAGTCATGTTCAGGGCGGATCGGCAAGCCATCGATGCTGACCGTCAGCGGGCGATCCCCGACGATGAGGCGGCAGGGGCTGTGGGACAGATCACAAATCTGAACATTGGTGCCCTCTTCATGGTCGCTTCCAGTGCCTGAAAACCAGGTTCGATAGGCCATCAGGGAGAGCAAAATGACCAGCACCATGGACAGGTGGACGATTTTGCGTGAAGTGAGTCTCTCTTTCATGAAAAAACAGCTCTGTAAGGTACGTTAAAAATGTAATTTTCGTGATCTGGCGCAAGGTAAAAACTGGCGGACATGAGACCCGCTGGAGCCAAATATATCACTGTTTGTACTGTTATTTTACCGATCATTTCAGTATCATTCTCAATGGATTTTCATTTAACCACCTTTTGCTTTTCCTTTTATTAACAGATGTTAACGAGAGGATTTTGCAAAACCGGGGTGAAAATGGCCCAGGACACCGGGCAACACAAACAACAGCATCGGAAGCGGAATACAACGATGAGCCATACAACAAACCACCCTGAGTACAACTACACCGTTGTGCGCCAGTTCACCGTCATGACGATTGTCTGGGGTATCGTCGGCATGTCGGTGGGTGTATTGATTGCAGCCCAGCTGATCTGGCCTGCCCTCAACTTCGACACCCCCTGGCTGACGTACAGCCGTCTGCGTCCCCTGCATACCAATGCGGTCATCTTCGCATTTGGTTGCAGCGCCCTGATGGCCACCTCCTTCTACGTGGTGCAGCGCACCTGCCAGGTCCGACTGTTTGGTGGTCCCCTCGCCTCCTTCGTGTTCTGGGGCTGGCAGGCGATCATTCTGTCTGCAGCCATCTCGCTGCCGCTGGGGTACACCACCTCCAAAGAGTACGCCGAGCTGGAGTGGCCCATCGACATCGCCATCGCCGTGGTCTGGGTGAGCTATGCCATCGTCTTCTTCGGCACCCTGGTCAAGCGCACCACCTCCCACATCTATGTGGCGAACTGGTTCTTCGGTGCCTTCATCATCACGGTGGCCGTACTGCACATCGTCAACAACATGGAAGTGCCGCTCTCCGGCATGAAGTCCTACTCCATGTACTCCGGTGCCATGGATGCCATGGTGCAGTGGTGGTATGGCCACAACGCGGTGGGCTTCCTGCTGACGGCGGGCTTCCTTGGCATGATGTACTATTTCGTGCCCAAGCAGGCGGGTCGCCCCGTCTACTCCTACCGCCTCTCCATCGTGCACTTTTGGGCGCTGATCTCCCTCTATATCTGGGCCGGTCCGCACCACCTGCACTATACCGCCCTGCCTGACTGGGCCCAGTCGCTGGGCATGGTGATGTCCCTCATCCTGTTCGTGCCCTCCTGGGGCGGCATGATCAACGGCATCATGACTCTCTCGGGTGCCTGGCACAAGCTGCGTTATGACCCCATCCTGCGCTTCCTGATCGTCTCCCTGTCGTTCTACGGCATGTCGACCTTCGAAGGCCCCATGATGGCGATCAAGACCGTCAACGCCCTCTCCCACTACACCGACTGGACTATCGGTCACGTTCACTCCGGTGCCCTGGGCTGGGTTGCCATGGTGTCCATCGGTGCCGTCTACCACCTGATCCCGAACCTGTTCGGGCAGGGGCGCATGTACAGCATCAAGCTCATCAACGTCCACTTCTGGCTGGCCACCGTGGGCACCGTGCTCTATATCGTCGCCATGTGGATTTCCGGTGTGATGCAGGGCCTGATGTGGCGTGCGGTCAACGACGACGGCACCCTGACCTACAGCTTCGTGGAGGCGCTGCAAGCTTCCTATCCCTTCTACTTCGTGCGCTTCCTGGGTGGCTGCTTCTTCGTCACCGGCATGCTGCTGATGGCCTACAACGCCTATCGCACCGTCACTGCGCCCAAGGGTTCTCTGGAACCCGTCGCACAGCCAGCCTGATTTGAAGGGGTTTAAAGCATGAGCAACAACAACCGTCACGAGATTTTTGAAAAAAGCGTCCCCATGCTGGTCATTGGCATCATATTCGCCATCAGCCTGGGGGGCCTGGTGGAAATCACCCCCCTGTTCTTCCAGAAGCAGACCAACGAGCCGGTGGAGGGCCTCAAGCCCTACACCGCCCTGCAGATGGAAGGACGCGACATCTACATCCGCGAAGGCTGCACCGTCTGCCACAGCCAGATGATCCGCCCGTTCCGCGCCGAGACCGAACGCTACGGCCACTACTCGGTTGCCGGCGAGAGCGTGTGGGAGCACCCCTTCCTGTGGGGCTCCAAGCGTACCGGACCGGATCTGGCCCGGGTCGGCGGCCGCTACTCCGATGACTGGCATCGCGCCCACCTCATCAACCCGCGCGACGTGGTGCCCGAGTCCAACATGCCGGCCTTCCCCTGGCTCGAGACCAATGTGCTGAGTGGCGAGTTGACTGGCAAAAAGCTGGCTCTGTTCCGGGATCACTTCGGCGTGCCCTATACCGATGCCGACATCGCCGGCGCCGGTGAGGCCGTCAAGGGCAAGACCGAGCTGGATGCGCTGATCGCCTATCTGCAATCACTGGGCCATGCCCTGAAATAAGGAGTCGGGATATGGATTACGGCACATTTCGCGGCCTGTACACCCTGCTGCTGATGGTCATCATGATTGGCATCATCGTCTGGGCCTACAGCAAGCGCCGCAAGGCTTCTTTCGACGAGGCCGCCAACCTGGTTTTTGCCGATGACGAGCAACCCAGTGCTGATAACAAGAACGCAGGAGCGAAGCAATAATGAGCACTCTGTTTAGCATTTTTGTGACCGTCATAAGCCTTGGCACCATTCTCGGCTGCTTCCTGCTGCTGGCCTGGTGCATGAAGGACAAGATGGGGGCCGAAGAGGGCAAACCCATGGGTCACACCTTCGACGGCATCGAGGAGATCAACAATCCCCTGCCGAAGTGGTGGTCCTATATGTTCCTCTTCTTCATCGTCACCGGGCTCATCTACCTGCTCGCCTTCCCGGGCCTTGGCAACTTCAAGGGTCTGCTGGGCTGGCAGAGCTCCAACCAGGATGTGCGTTCCCTGGCCGAGTCCAAGGCGGCGGCCGAGTCTGCCAAGGCCGAAGGACGCGCGGTGGAATACGACCGGGAACTCGCCAAGGCCGACGAGATCTACGGCGCCAAGTTCCGCGAGCTGACCTATCAGGCTGACGGCAAGAGCTACAAGGAGATCACCGAGATCGCCAAGGATCCGGAAGCCCTGAAGGTGGGTCAGCGCCTGTTCCTGCAAAACTGTTCCCAGTGTCATGGCTCCGATGCCCGCGGTGGTCGCGGTTTCCCGAACCTGACCGACAGCGAATGGCAGTGGGGCGGCGCACCCGACCAGATCAAGACCACCATCATGGGCGGTCGTCAGGGGATCATGGCCGCCTGGGGCGAGATCCTGGGTCAGGACGGGGTGAAGGAGGTTGCCTCCTATGTGCTGAGCCTCTCCGGTCGCAAGGTTGATCTGGTGGAAGCCAAGAAAGGGGAGGCACGCTTTGCCATGTGCGCCGCCTGCCACGGTCCGGATGCCAAGGGCGGCATCGCCTTCGGCGCACCGGATCTCACCAACAACATCTGGCTCTATGGCGGCTCCCGTCAGGTGGTCGAACAGACCATCACCCACGGGCGCCACGGCGTGATGCCGGCCTGGAAGGACATTCTGGGGGAAGACAAGGTACACCTGCTCGCTTCCTACGTTTACAGCTTGTCCCACAACGATCGGCAAAATCAGCAGTAACATGTGATAAGCACGTGATTAATCAGCAAAAAGCCTCGACTCTTCGAGGCTTTTTGTTATCTTGTGTTGGCTGAATTACCGCCATTTCGTTAACCATTTGTTTCGGTAGCATCATGACTCAACCCTGGTATCGCCAATTCTGGCCCTGGTTCATCATCGCCCTCCCCTGCGCCGCCGTGGTAGGCAGCATCGCCACCGCCATCATTGCCAGCAAGGATGGGGTCAACCTGGTAGCGGAGGACTACTACAAGCAGGGCAAGGAGATTAACCAGGATCTCAGCAAGTTCGATCGCGCCGAGGCGCTCGGCATCCGTATCGCCCTCAATGTCAGCGACAAGGAGCTGACGTTAAATCCACTGTCCGGGGATTTTCCCCCCGGGCAGGCACTGCGCCTCTCCCTGTTTCATCCCACGTTGGCGGGCCTGGACAGCGAACATCTGCTGACGGCCGATGGCAAGGGAGTCTATCGCCTGATGCTGGACAAGCCCCTCACCGGCAAGTGGCACGTGCGGGTCGATGCCTTCAACCATGAATGGCGCCTCCAGGAGACGGCACAACTGCCGACTCAGGCAGCGATTGAGCTCGATCCCAAGGGACGTTGAATCACGAAGGCAGGGTGATCGGCACGCCGGTCAGCCGCCCTTCTCCCCGACCCGGCCTGCAGGGCTGCATCAAAGAGGGATGATCACCATGACCGGCTGTTTTCACTGTGGTGAACCGGTTCCCACTGGCAGTAACTTTACTCTCGAGATCAAAGGCATCGTTCAGCCGATGTGCTGCCCTGGCTGCCAGGCCGTGGCACAGACCATTCTCGAATGCGGCCTCGCCAGTTATTACGAACACCGCACCGCTCCCGGCATCAAGGGGGAGCTGGTGCCCGAAGAGCTCGCCGCCCTCACCCACTACGATCTGGCGGAGGTGCAGCAGGAGTTCGTCACCGACACCGGTACGGGTCGCGAAACGACGCGCGAGATCCAGCTGACGGTGGAAGGCTTGACCTGCGCCGCCTGTGCCTGGCTCATCGAGCGGCACCTGATGACCCTGCGCGGTCTGCGTTACATCAACGTCAATACCACCACCCATCGCGCCCGCATCAAGTGGGATCCGGCCCAGCTCTCTTTGAGCGACATTCTCAAGGGCTTTGCCAGGGTCGGCTATCGCGCCTATCCCTTCCAGACTCATCAGCAGGAAGCACTCTACGCCAAAGAGGTGCGCAGCTACATGTTCCGCATGGCGCTGGCCGGGCTTGGATCCATGCAGGTGATGATGTGCGCCGTGGCACTTTACATGGACCTCTTCATCAGCGTGGAAGAGGAGTTCATGATCTACTTCAAGTGGATAAGCCTTCTGCTCTCCACCCCCATCATGATCTACTCGGCCCAGCCTTTTTACGTGGGGGCATGGCGCAGCCTGAAGCAGGGGCACCTCTCCATGGATGTGTCGGTGTCGCTGGCACTGATCGGCGCCTTCGTCGCCTCCATCTGGGCCACGGTCTTCAACACGGGTGAGGTCTATTACGACTCCATCACCATGTTCGTCTTTTTCCTGCTGTTGGGCCGTCTGCTGGAACTGCGAGCGAGGCGCAAGGCGTCGGAGTCGAGCTCCAACCTGGCGCGTCTGGTGCCCATCATGGCGACCCGCATCGATGATGACGGCGAACACGAGGTGGCCGCCAAGACGCTGCGAGTCGGAGACAGGGTGCGGGTACTTGCGGGGGCCACCCTGCCGGCAGACGGCATCGTCACCCTGGGCCAGGCCAGCCTCAACGAATCCATGCTGACTGGCGAACAGTTGCCTCTGCTCAAACAGGCCGGAGATCCCGTCTATGCAGGCACCATCAACACCGATGCCCCCCTGGAGATCCGGGTCAGCCATTCCATTGAAGAGTCGCGCCTGGCCCAGATCATGCGCCTGCAGGATCATGCTCTGGACGACAAGCCCGCCATCGCCCAGCTGGCGGACGTGCTATCGCGCCACTTTATCCTGGTGCTCCTGATCATTGCGGCCGCGGTCTGGACCTTCTGGCATTTTCATCAGCCCGAGCGGGCCTTCTGGGTCACCCTGGCGGTGCTGGTGGCGACCTGTCCCTGCGCCCTCTCGCTGGCCACCCCGACCGCACTGACCTCGGCCACTGCCAACCTGACCCGCAGCGGCATCCTGCTGCGCCGCGGCCACGTGCTGGACATTCTGACCCGGGCCAACCGCATCGTGATGGACAAGACGGGAACCCTGACCACGGGCAACATCAGCCTGGTGAGCACCCAGCCCCTCGGCGAGCTCGACGCAGCCCGCTGCCTCGCACTCGCCCATGCCCTGGAGACCTACTCCGAGCACCCCATCGCCCGTGCGTTTCGAAGCAAACCACTGGCGGACGGGGTGCCGTTCGCCGCCAGCGACGTCACCCCCGTCATCGGCCACGGCGTGCAGGGAGTGATTGAGGGCAAGCATTACCGCATCGGCAGTGCACGCTGGCTCGAACTGGCGCAAGAAGAGAATGCCGCTCAAGGGCTGACCATCTATCTGGCCGATGAACACGGACTGCTGGCCCGTTTCATCCTGGCCGACACGCTGCGCCCCGATGCCGGTGCACTGATCCAGGCCTTCAAGGAGGCAGGCCTGCAAACCACCATTCTCACCGGCGACGGTTCGGACCAGGCGGACATGCTGGCCCGCGAGCTGGGGGTCGATGAGCTGGTAAAAGGGGTCACCCCGGACGGCAAGCTGGCCTATCTCAAGGCCCGGGAAGCGGCCGGGGATATCAGCATCATGGTGGGAGATGGCATCAACGACGCCCCTGTGCTGGCTGGCGCCCACGCGTCCTTTGCCATGGCGGGGGGCACGGATCTGGCCAAGAACAGTGCCGACGCCATCCTGCTGGCCGACGATCTCTCCCGTCTGCTGGCCGCCCGGGCCCTGGCCCTGCGCACTCGCAAGATCATCAAGGAGAACTTTGCCTGGTCCATCGGCTACAACCTGCTTGTGCTGCCGCTGGCGGCAAGTGGCTGGCTCCCCCCTTATCTGGCGGCTGCTGGCATGTCCCTGAGCTCCCTCATCGTGGTCACCAACTCCATGCGGCTCAACCGGTGAGCAGCCATCTGGCATCCTCCCGGGTGGCGGCACCTCTTGCCTCGCCGGGTTATCATCCCCCTTTCACCACAGGGTCCGCGCCATGAACATCATCTTCGTCCTTATCCCCATCGCCATCCTGTTCGTTGTCATTGCAGGAGCCGTCTTCTTCTGGGCCATCCGCTCCGAGCAGTTCGAGGATCTCGACAGGCAGGGCTCCAACATCCTGTTTGACGAGGAGCAGCGCCCATTGCCCTCCCCTGAACAACAAGCAGAACAGGAAAGCAAGCCTCATGACCAGCAGCCTTGACCTCATGGGCGCCCTGCTGGTCGGGCTTGCCGGTGCCGGCCACTGTATCGGCATGTGCGGCGGCGTGTCCGCAGCGCTCTCCATGGCCATACCTGCCGAGAAGCAGCATTTTTGGGGCCGACTCGGTTATCTGCTCAACTACAACCTGGGGCGCATCCTGAGCTATGTGCTGGCGGGCGCGCTGGCGGGTGGTTTGCTCGCCACCACCACGGAGATAGGCGCTGGCAAACACGCCCTGGCAGGGCTTCGCTTCATCGCCTCCCTGCTGATGATAGCGCTCGGCCTCTACTTGGCTGGCTGGTGGCATGGCGTCTTGCTGCTCGAGCGCATCGGTGCGAAGTTCTGGCCTCTCATCAAGCCGCTGGCAGGCAGGTTTCTCCCGTTTACATCAGCCTGGCAGGCCCTCCCCTTTGGCATGGTCTGGGGCTGGCTCCCTTGCGGCCTCGTCTACTCCATGCTGACCTGGAGCGCTGCCGCAGGCTCCGCAAGTGGCGGGGCACTCATCATGCTCTTTTTCGGCCTCGGCACCCTGCCGACTCTGTTTGCGCTGGGGGGGCTGGCAGACCGATTGCGCTACTGGCTCACCCTGCGCAGCCTGCGCCTTGGGGGCGCCTTGCTGCTTATTGCCTACGGGATCCACACCCTCTGGATCGGGATGGCGTCCTTTTGAAACCCTATCCAAAACGGATGAGATGGTGGTAAACTTGTTTGATATAAATCAATTATTCATTTGAGCCTATGATCCCGGACAAGAAACCTGGCAGACGTATTCAGAGCGGTGGCTGTGCAATTCATTGCCAGGATTGCAGCATCAGCCAGCTCTGCATCCCCTTCACCCTGAACGACAACGAGCTCGATCAGCTCGACAGTATCATCGAGCGAAAAAAGCCGATCCAGAAGGGTGAAGAGTTGTTCAAGGCCGGCGACGAGCTCAAGTCGCTCTATGCCATACGTTCCGGGACCATCAAGTCATACACCATCACCGAACAGGGTGACGAACAGATCACCGCCTTCCACCTGGCTGGCGATCTGGTCGGTTTCGACGCCATCCACAAGCAGTCTCATCCCTCCTTCGCCCAGGCGCTGGAAACCGCCATGGTGTGCGAGATCCCGTTCGATGTGCTCGACGACCTCTCTGGTAAGATGCCCAAACTGCGCCAGCAGATCATGCGGCTGATGAGCAACGAGATCATGGGCGACCAGGAGATGATACTGCTGCTCTCCAAAAAGAACGCCGAAGAGCGCCTCGCTGCCTTCCTGCACAATCTCTCGGTTCGTTTCTCCGAGCGCGGCTTCTCCGCCAAGGAGTTCCGCCTCTCCATGACCCGTGGGGACATCGGCAACTACCTCGGTCTCACCGTCGAGACCATCAGCCGCCTGCTGGGTCGTTTCCAGAAATCCGGTCTCATCAGCGTCAAAGGCAAATACATTACTGTACTGGACAACGTTGCCTTGGGCGTCATGGCTGGAGCCACTCGTCCTCCCTGCGGTTAATCCCCCGTTTATTCCCTTTTTTGCCGGATCGGATCACCCTGAAATTTGATCCGGCACACCTTCCCGTCTCCCCCCTTGGACTAAGCTGTAATAGCTAAAGAGTTGCCATCATTGGCCTTTTTGCCAAGGAGGAGAACATGGTCAAGTACCGAAACATTCTGGTGGTGATCAATCCCGAGGAGGAGCGCCAGATTGCGCTCGAGCGCGCGGTCAAGGTCGCCGAGCTGGATGAGGGCGCCCAGCTGACCCTGCTCCTGACGATTTACGACTTCTCTTACGAGATGACCGCCATGCTCTCGGCAGACGAGCGGGAAGAGATGCGCCATGGTGTCATCGCCCAACGTCGGGAGTGGCTCGACGAGATCCTCACTCCCTATCGGGCCAGAGGGCTGGAATGCGAAGTGAAAGTGCTCTGGCACAACCGTCCCTTCGAGTGCGTCATTCAGGAAGTGCTGGAGCAGCGTCACGATCTGGTCGTCAAGGCGACTCACAAGCACTCCTTCCTGCAAACCTTCATCTTCACCCCCACCGACTGGCACCTGCTGCGCAAATGCCCCTGTCCGGTTCTGCTGGTAAAAGAAGGGCACTGGCAACGGGGGGGCAACCTGATTGCCGCCATCAACTGCTCGAGCGATGACAAGGAGCAGAAGGTGCTCAACGAGCGGATCACCCGCGAGGGGATCGCCATCGCCGAGCTGCTTGGTGCCAGTCTCTATCTGGTCAACACCTACCCGGGCACTCCGGTCAATGTCGCCATCGAACTGCCAGAGTTCGATCCCAACGCCTACAACGATGCCATTCGCAAACACCATGAAGATCTGCTGCGGGAACATGCCGATCAGTTCGGCATCAACCACATGTGGACCAAGGTGGCGGAAGGCTTGCCGGAGGAGGTGCTGCCGGACATGGCGGACGAACTGAATGCCACCCTGATGATCATGGGATGCGTCGGCCGTACCGGCCTCTCTGCCGCCCTGCTTGGCAACACCGCCGAGCACGTGGTGGACAGGCTCAACTGCGACATTCTCATCCTCAAACCCGACGATTACAGCTGCCCTGTGGATGACAGGCGTCATCCTGCATAAGCGTTTCTTGCCCTCCCCCGGGACATGGCTATAATAAGCCGCTTATTTTTGTCCCGGGTTTGAGGCCATGCTAGAAGAGCTTAACGCCAAAGAGAAATACAGTTTCAACAAGCTGCAGAAACGCCTGCGGCGCAACGTGGGCCAGGCCATCGCCGACTTCAACATGATTGAAGAGGGTGACAAGATCATGGTGTGCCTGTCTGGCGGCAAGGACAGCTTTGCCATGCTCGACATCCTGATGAGCCTGAAGGCCAGCGCCCCCATCCATTTCGATCTGGTGGCCGTCAACCTGGATCAGAAACAACCCGGCTTCCCCGAGCACGTGCTGCCTGAATACCTGAGCACCCTCGGCATCGACTTCAAGATCGTGGAAGAAGATACCTACTCCATCGTCAAGGAGAAGGTACCAGAGGGCAAGACCACCTGCGCGCTCTGCTCCCGCCTGCGCCGTGGCATTCTGTATCGCACCGCCCAGGAGCTGGGTTGCACCAAGATCGCCCTTGGCCATCACCGTGACGACATCCTCGAGACTCTGTTCCTCAACATGTTCTACGGTGGCAAGCTCAAATCCATGCCCCCCAAGCTGGTGAGCGACGATGGCAAGAACGTGGTGATCCGCCCCCTGGCCTACTGCAAGGAGAAAGACCTGGTGCGCTATGCCGAGGTCAAGGCCTTCCCCATCATCCCCTGCAACCTGTGCGGCTCCCAGGAGAACCTCCAGCGCCAGGCCATCAAACAGATGATGCAGGAGTGGGATCGCCGCTTCCCGGGCCGTCTCGAAACCATGTTCACCGCCATTCAGGACGTGATCCCGAGCCACCTGCTCGATCACCAGCTGTTTGACTTCAAGAGCATCAACCGCGACTCCGGTATCATCGACGGTGGCGACAAGGCATTTGATCCGCCAGAGCTGCCCAAGGCGCCGCTGCTGGACATCGACGAGATGGACATGCTGGATGTGATTGAGGTGCGCTAAGCCCCGTCACCCACAAAAAAAGGAGCGCCAGGCGCTCCTTTTTTCATTCTGGCAATCTGCGGACTCGGGTCGCTACCCCTTGTGCAGCCAGGGGGTCAGGCGCAGGATCTCCCCTTGCAATTGCAGCTTGCCCTGGGCAAACCCCTTCAGCTGCGCATTGCTGAGCAGCAGTTGCCCCTGCTGCCAGGAGACGGCCTCCTGACGGGCCCCCTCCACAAGGTAGGCAGTGCCTGTGGGCGCCACCATGGAGATCCGCACCCCTTCCATCTTGGGCAGGAAATACTGGCCGACCATGCCGGCCATCTTGTCGAGCAATCGCTGCATCTGCTGCTGGCGCGAGACGAGCTCGGCCAGCGGCACCTCGGGTGTGGCGGGGGCGTCGGCCATCACCTGTACCGACAGATCGCAGGCAGCATGGGCCTCGGTGAGCCCCACCACCACGATCGCCTTGTCGAGGTTGAGATCTTCGTCATAGGGCAGACGCAGTTCGCCATCCACCGTGACCTCGGCGGGCACATCCCTATCCGGGGTCGAGACCCGGGCCGAGGTGAGCCCGCAGCGCCGACCGTTCTGTTGACTGGCCAGATAAAAGCCCAGTCTGGCGTGGCCAAATTCCCCCTTGGCGAAGGTCTTCATCTGGCTGTAGAAGGTGCCGTAGTCGAGTTCAAGGGACGGCTCAGCCTGTCCCAGCATGGGTACCAGCAGGAGCGCCGCCATCCCGTATCGCTTGTTCATATGCCATCCTTTTGCATCATGTTCCGGGCGGGTCGACACCGGCTGATCCCCTGGTATCCCGTTATGCGTTGAAATGATCCGGGCCCTGCCCGTCGTTGCCACTGGCAACCTCGGTCACTTCGACTGCCACCCCACAAAGATCCCGGTAGAGAATGCCCTTGCAGTTGAAGTAGAGCGGCGCCACCCAGATAAGTCCCAGCCCCATGGGGATGAGCGCCAGGAAGAAGAGTGCCAGCATGACCCCGTGCAGCAGCACTATGCTGGGCCAGCCCCGGGCAAAGAGCTTGAGGGAGACCAGAATGGCCTGAGCCGGGGAAAGACCGCGCTCCAGCACCAGGGGCACGGTAAACACCAGCCCCATGCCCACCAGGGCGGAAGGGATGAAGGCCAGCATCACCGGCACGCCCAGCAGCTCGAACAGGGGGCCAAACAGGCTGGTGATGAGGCTGCCGAGCAGACTCAGGCTGCCCAGGCGCAGGAAGTGGCGAAAGAAGTCGAATACCTGGCTCGGCCGGGCGCGCACCCCCACCGACTGCTGCAACCCCAGCATGTCGAGGGAGGAGGTCATGGGTGACATGATCACCGTGACCAGCAGGCTCAGGATCAGGGCCATATCCATATCCCCTCCTTCACGGGCGACATAGGGCGTCAGCAAGGTATTGCTCAGCAGGATCCAGATTGCCATGACCCCGGCGATGGCCAGCGCCAATCCGAAACCGGTGCGACGAGTCTGTTGCCACCCCTCTTTCAACACCCCTTGCAGGTCCAGACGATATCCCTGGCTGAGGGACTGTTCGAGGGTTCCACCGATCCGCATTCTATTACTCAATTGACTGTCCAACATTCACTGACGACTGATCCAAGGTGGCACATTATAGCGGTTTGAACCGGCATGCGTAGCCGTTTTTCCTGTTATCTTCCGTTCAGAAAGCCATTGATACCAAAGGCCTTGCAGCCCTTCTTGATGAAGTTCCCCTCACCCTTGGCCCCTCTGTCCAACGGGAGTAGGATGATGGCGCGCGCTGGCGGACGAGATGTCCACTGGCTCTTCTCTCTCACACAAGGAAAACGGTCATGTCCGAACTGACGCTCTATCTTGCCCCCGGTACCTGTGCCATGGCGGTACGCATCGCTCTGGTGGAGGCCGGTGCCCCTCACCTTGTCAAGCGCCTGGATCTGGCCGCTGGTGAACAGCGCAGCCCCGACTACCTCGCCATCAATCCCAAGGGGCGAGTCCCGGCACTGGTGACGGAGCATGGCGTGCTGACCGAAACACCGGCCCTGCTGCTCTACGTGGCCCAGCGTTTTCCTAACGCCGGGCTGGCCCCATTGGATGACCCCTTCCTCCTGGCCAGGATGCAGGAGGTACACAGTTTCCTCGTCTCCACCGTCCATGTTGCCCATGCCCATGGACGCCGTCCCGGCCGCTGGGCCGACGATGAACAGGCCATGGCTGCCATGCAGGCCAAGATGCCCCAGAACATGCGCGATGGCTTTGACCAGATTGAGCGCCACTATCTGGCCGGCCCCTGGGTACTGGGGGAGCGCTTCAGCCTGGCCGACATCTACCTCTTCGTGATTGCAGGCTGGCTCGAGAGCGACGGGGTGGCCATCAGCGAGTTTCCCAAGGTGGCGGATCACTATCAGCGCATGCTGGCCCGCCCCGCAGTGCAGGCGGCGCTCGCCCTCTGATCTCCTCGCGCCGGGTACGCCTTTTTGTACGGGCAACATCCGGCGACGCCTCTCAGACGGGTGCTCTTATGGCACCCGTTTCTTCTGAAATTGCCCTGTCACTGAGATCGTTTTCACATTTTCGTCATCACTGCCTAGACCCGTTAACGGTTAACACCTATCTTTCGCCCTAATGACGCAACCGGTTGCGTAACCGATTGCCCAACTCAATATCCATATGCGGTCCCAGGCCGCCGAGGTGCTGTATGAAACGAGGCAAGCTGCTCAATGCTCCCTTAAGCGCGCTGGTCGCGCAGATGGGCCACACCGACGAGATCACCGTCTGCGACGCTGGCCTGCCCATTCCGACGGGCCCCGAGCGCATCGATCTGGCGCTGATGGCGGGCACCCCCAGCCTTGAAACCGTACTGACCGCCCTGCTCACCGATCTGGTGGTGGAGAAGGTGATCATGGCAAGCGAGATCAAGGCGATCAGCCCCGCCACCCATCAGGCGCTGGTGGATCAGCTGGAGGCGCACGCCGCGGCTCAAGGCAAGCCCATCACCATCGAGTACTGCCTGCACGAAGCGTTCAAGGCTCGCTCCCGCCAGAGCAAGGCGATCGTGCGCAGCGGCGAGGTGACTCCCTACGCCAACCTGATCCTCTGCGCCGGTGTGGCGTTTTAAGCCTCTTCAAGGAAGCTGCAAATGAGCACAACCTCCCCCCTCTCACCCATTCTGGAGCTGACCGGGATCGTCAAGACCTTCCCCGGGGTACGCGCCCTCGACGAAGCGGGTCTTCGGGTCTATCCGGGCCAGGTGATGGCCCTGCTCGGCGAAAATGGCGCTGGCAAGTCGACCCTGATGAAGGTGCTGACCGGCATCTACCAGGCCGATGCCGGCAGCATCAGCTATCGCGGCCAGCCGGTGCACTTCAAGGGCCCCCGCGACTCTCAGGATCAGGGGATCAGCATCATCCACCAGGAGCTGAACCTGCTGCCGGAATTGTCGATTGCCGCCAACATCTTCCTCGGCCGCGAACCGCGCACCCGTTTTGGCAGCATCGACCACAAGCAGTTGCGTGAGCGTGCCAGCTGTCTGCTGGCACGGCTTGGCGTCAAGCACGGCCCGGATACCCGACTCGGGGATCTCTCCATCGGTGAACAGCAGATGGTAGAGATCGCCAAGGCGCTGTCGTTCGATGCCAGCGTCATCATCATGGACGAGCCCACCGATGCGCTGACCGACACCGAGACCGAGCAGCTCTTCACCGTCATTCGTGAACTGCGCGAGCAGGGCTGCGGCATCGTCTATATCTCCCACCGCCTGAAAGAGATCTTCGAGATCTGCGATCGGGTCACCGTGCTGCGGGATGGCAAGTGGATCGGCGAGCAGGCGGTGAGCGAGCTCGACGAAGACAGGATCATCGAGATGATGGTGGGTCGCCGGCTGGAAGAGCAGTACCCGCGCCTCGCCCGCGAGCTCGGCCCGGTCAGCCTGCAGGTCAAGGATTTGGCCGGCCCCGGCGTGCGCGGGGTGAGCTTCTCCCTGCGTCAGGGTGAAATTCTGGGTTTCAGCGGCCTGATGGGGTCCGGGCGTACCGAGCTGATGAAGCTCATCTACGGTGCCAGCCCCATCAGCGCCGGTGACATTACCGTGGATGGCCATGCACTGGTCCCCAAGAGCCCGGCCGATGGCCTGGCCGCCGGCATCGCCTACATCTCCGAGGATCGCAAGGGCGACGGCCTGGTGCTGGAGCTGTCGGTGCGCGAAAACATGAGCCTGTGCGCCCTTGGCGAGTTCATCAGTCACGGCAAGATTGACGGCCAGGCCGAGCGCCAGGCGGTAGGGGACTATGTGCGTCTGTTCAACATCAAGACCCCAAGTCAGGATCAGCTGATAAAACTGCTCTCCGGCGGCAACCAGCAGAAGGTGGCCATCGCCAAGGGGCTGCTGACCCGGCCCAAGGTGCTGATCCTGGATGAACCGACCCGCGGCGTCGATGTCGGCGCCAAGAAGGAGATCTATCAGCTCATCAACCAGTTCAAGAAGGAGGGGATGAGCATCATCCTGGTCTCCTCCGAAATGCCGGAAGTGCTCGGCATGAGTGATCGCATCATGGTGATGCACGAAGGACGCATCAGCGCAGAATTCAACACCCGCGATGCCAATCAGGAGAAGCTGATGGCAGCGGCAGTCGGTAAACAGTGGCAAGCAGAGCAAGAGGCAGCACAATGACAACCCAAACCCTTTCCCGCCGCGGCGTCATGAGCAAGGCCTGGTGGATCGAGAACAAGTCCCTGGTCGCGCTGCTGGTGCTGATCGGCGTGGTCTCCTTCCTGAGCCCCAACTTCTTCACCGCCGACAACCTGCTCAACATCCTGCGCCAGACATCGGTCAACGCCATCATGGCGGTCGGCATGACGCTGGTCATCCTCACCGCCGGCATCGATCTGTCGGTCGGCTCGGTACTGGCCCTGTGCGGCGCCCTGGCCGCCACCATGGTGGCCATGGAGCTGCCCATCGGCCTGGTGATCCCCCTCACCCTGGGGGCCGGCGCCCTGCTTGGCAGCATCAGCGGCCTCATCATCGCCAAGGGCAAGGTACAGGCGTTCATCGCCACCCTGGTCACCATGACCGCCCTGCGCGGCGTCACCATGGTCTACACCGAGGGGCGCCCCATTTCCACCGGCTTCAGTGACGGCGCCGATCACTTCGCCTGGCTCGGGACCGGCTACCTGCTGGGTCTGCCGGTGCCCATCTGGCTGATGGCCATCGTCTTCCTGCTGGCCTGGTACCTGCTCAACCACACTCGCCTGGGCCGCTACATCTATGCCCTCGGCGGCAACGAATCGGCCACCCGCCTCTCCGGTATCAATGTGGATCGGGTCAAGCTCGCGGTGTATGGTCTGTGCGGCATGCTGTCGGCACTGGCCGGGCTAATCGTCACATCCCGCCTCTCGTCCGCCCAGCCCACTGCCGGCATGGGGTACGAGCTGGATGCCATCGCTGCCGTGGTGCTGGGGGGCACCAGCCTGATGGGGGGCAAGGGCCGCATCATGGGAACCCTGATCGGTGCCCTCATCATCGGCTTCCTCAACAATGCCCTCAACCTGCTCGACGTCAGCTCCTATTACCAGATGATCGCCAAGGCCAGCGTGATTTTGCTTGCCGTGATGATCGATAACAAAAGCAACCGTTAACAAGCCACGCCACACACAAGGAATGAAATGATGAAAAAGCTCAATACCCTGCTCGCTGCCGCCATCATGTCCGTGCTGGGCACCGCCCAGGCCGCGGATCACACCCTGGCGATGGTGGTCTCCACCCTCAACAACCCCTTCTTCGTCACCATGAAGGAGGGCGCCGAAGCCAAGGCCAAGGAGCTTGGCTACGAGCTGGTGGTGCTTGACTCCCAGAACGACCCGGCCAAGGAGCTCTCCAACGTGGAAGATCTCACCGTGCGCAAGGTCAACGCCATCCTGATCAACCCGACCGACTCCGAAGCCGTGGGCAACGCCATTCGCCTGGCCAACAAGGCGAACATCCCGGTGCTGACCCTGGACCGCGGCGCAGCCCAGGGTGACGTCAAGGCTCACATCGCCTCTGACAACGTGGCCGGTGGCAAGCTGGCTGGCGACTTCATCGCCGAGAAGCTGGGCAGCGGTGCCAAGGTAATCCAGCTGGAAGGGATCGCAGGTACCTCCGCCGCCCGTGATCGCGGCGAAGGCTTCGCCCTGGCGGTCACCGCCAACAAGCTGCAGGTGCTGGCCTCCCAGCCCGCCGACTTTGATCGCACCAAGGGTCTGAACGTCATGGAGAACCTGCTGGCCGCCCATCCGACCGTGCAGGCAGTGTTCGCCCAGAACGACGAGATGGCGCTGGGTGCCATCCGCGCCGTGCAGGCCGCCGGCAAAGAGGTGATGATCGTGGGCTTTGACGGCACCGACGATGGCAAAGCCGCCGTGGCCAAGGGTAAACTGGCCGCCACCGTGGCCCAGCAGCCCGCCCTCATCGGCGCCATCGGCGTGGAAACCGCCGACAAGGTGCTCAAGGGTCAACCGGTGGAAAAATCCATCCCGGTACCGCTGCAAATCGTCAACAAGTAAGTTGTTGGGGGGAGGTTCGCCTCCCCTCTCTTTTTCCGCCAGTGCCGCCTGGTCTGGGCCCACCCAGACCAGGATGTACTCAACCAAGGGTGATAGGAATGAATCGTCTCGTAGTCCTCGGCAGCGTGAATGCGGATCATGTGCTGCGCGTCCCCCACTTTCCCCGCCCCGGTGAAACCCTGACCGGCCACAGCTATCAGGTCGTTCCCGGCGGCAAGGGCGCCAATCAGGCGGTGGCCGCCGCCCGCCTCGGCGCCCCTGTCTCCTTCATCGCCCGCATCGGTGATGATGCCATCGGCCACCAGATGAAAACCGGGTTTGCCAACGACGGCATCGATGTCAGCGCCGTCGAACTCGACCCCAGGCTCCCGACCGGCATCGCCATCATCTATGTGAGCGACGAGGGGGAGAACAGCATCGGCATCTCCGCCGAAGCCAATGGCGCCCTCACCCCGACCGTGGTGCAAGGTCACGAGGCGATGATCGCCGCCGCCCACACCCTGCTGCTGCAACTGGAAGTACCGCTCGAGAGCGTGCAGGAAGCGGCCCGTCTGGCCCGTGCCCACGGCACCCGGGTGGTGCTCAACCCCGCCCCCGCGCGCCCGCTCTCAAGGGATCTGCTGGCACTGGTCGACCTCATCACCCCCAACCAGACCGAGGCCGAGCTGCTGACCGGCGTCAAGGTCACCGACGAAGCGAGCGCCCGGGAGGCTGCCGCCCGCTTCCACCAGATGGGCATCGGTGAGGTGATGATCACCCTGGGGTCCCAAGGGGTCTATTGCAGCAAGGGGCAGCTACAGGCGCTCATGCCGGGTTTTCGGGTCAAGGCGGTGGATACCACGGCGGCCGGGGATACCTTCAACGGCGCCTTCCTGGCGGCCGAGCTCGCGGGCGCCGACTTTGACGCTGCCGTACGCTTTGCCCACGGGGCGGCGGCACTCTCCGTCACCCGGTTTGGTGCCCAGAGCTCCATTCCGAGCAAGCAGGAGGTCGATGCCTTCCTCCTTGAACAGACTGCACAGGGGCACTGATGGCCAATATCAAGGAGGTGGCCGCGCTGGCGGGGGTGTCGACCACCACCGTCTCCCACGTCATCAACGAGACCCGCTTCGTGGCCGAAGAGACCCGGGAGCGGGTCTTCGCGGCCATGCGCGATCTCAACTATGCCCCGAGCCTGGTGGCCCGCAGCCTCAAGGTAAAGGAGACCAACAGCATCGGCATGCTGGTCACCACCTCCAGCAACCCCTTCTTCGCCGAGGTGGTGCGCGGGGTGGAGCGCTACTGCTTCGAGCAGGGTTACAACCTGATGCTAGGCAACACCGAGGGGCAGGCCGAGACGGCGCTCTCCTACCTCAAGATGATGCTCAGGAAACGGGTCGACGGTCTGCTCATCATGTGCAGTGAAGGGCAGCAGGAGGTGTTCAACCAGCTCGACTGGCTCAAGAGCCTGCCGGTCGTGGTGATGGACTGGGGCATGGAGAACGGCGAGGTGGATCTCATCGCCGACAACTCCCATCGCGGCGGCTACCTGGCAACCCGCCATCTGCTGGGGCTGGGTCACACTGCCATCGGTTGCATCACGGGCCCCCACAGCCGCGCCCCGGCCAACCAGCGCCAGGCGGGTTTCGAGCAGGCGATGCAGGAGGCCGGGCTCACCGTCAATCCGGGCTGGATCCAGGAGGGAGACTTTGACTGCGCCAGCGGTGCCGCCGCCATGACCCGCCTGCTGGCACTGCCAGAGCGTCCCACCGCGCTGTTTGTCTGCAACGACATGATGGCCATGGGGGTCATCAGTGCCGCCCATCAGGCGGGGCTGGTGATCCCCCGCGATCTCTCCATCGTCGGCTATGACAATGTGGCGCTGGCCCAGTTCATGTCCCCCCCGCTCACCACGGTCAATCAACCGAAAGAGGAGCTGGGCCGCCTCGCCGTCACCCGGCTGCTGGCACGCATCAACGGCGAGCCCATTGCAAACCGCATGATCACCGTGGATCCGGACCTGGTGATCAGACACTCCTGCGCTCCCTTTTCGTCACCGGACAGCAAACCAGTTTAAGTGCCAGCAAGCAGCAGAAGGGCGGCCATGAGCCGCCCTTCTGTGTATTGTCTCCTTGGCATCGGCCCCGGACTGCACAAGCCACCACTCAACTCAGCTTGAGATCATCCTCTTGCTGCGCCTCTCCCCGGGGAGCCAGGCGCAGCAGCCCCAGCGCCGTTGCCAACGGCTGGAGCAGCGCCTCGTACCCGGAGGGTGCTGGCAGCCAGTAGCGAATTGGCCAGCCCGCTTGCAGCAGTTCGGGGGCGCTGCTGCCAAGCTCGCTCAGCGCCAGCATGCAGCCACACTCGCGCATCTTCTCAAGCAGGGTGGCATCCGGTATCAGCGCAGGCAATGCCAGGATCAGCCTCCCCTGTGGCAAGGGGGGCAGGCTCGCCAGCAGAGGGGCCAGCTGGGCAGGCTGATGAAGCCTTACCAGCAAGGTGCCACTGCATGGCTCTTCTGTCAGCCATCGTGCCATCACGGGCCCAAGGACACCACGCTCCTGCATCCAGCCCACGTCACAGGGCTGCTGGCTCACCCGCCAGCGCAGGCTGACCGCCGTTACCGGCACGCCCTGCTCGTCTCTCATCGGCTCGCAGAGGGTCTCCAGGGGTGAAGGGGCGGCCCCCGCCAGCCATTCCCGCAGTTGGTGCAGCTGCCGCTGGGCCATGTGGAGCTCAGCCTTCATCGCACTCTGATACCACACCAGGGTGGTCCCCTCACGCTTGGCCTCGTTCAATGCCAATATGGCCTGCTCCAATAGCTCATCGGCATCCTCGCCACCCTCGCGCCTGGCCACTCCGAAGCGACACGCCAGATCAAAGCTGCTTTCCCGGGTCACGAACTCAAACTGCAACAGGCTCACCATGGCCGCCATGCGGGCATCGAGATCTCCCTCTTCGTCGTCCAGCACCACGGCGAACTCATCGCCCCCCAGCCGGTACGCACGGCCGGGGCATGCTTGACGCAACCGGGCCGCAACGGCCTGCAATAGGCGATCACCAACCTGGTATCCGAGCAGATCATTGACCTGCTTGAACCGCTTCAGATCCAGCACCGCCAGCGCCTGGACTCGATCTTGCAGCAGGGATTGCCTGAGCTGCCCCTGCAAGGCCCGGCGGTTGCCAAGCCGGGTCATGGGATCGAGCAGGGAGAGGCGACGATTCTGCAGATTGGTTCGAATGAGGGCAAAGACCAGCACACAGCCCATCACCAGCAGGATCAACTGCCAGATCTGGATCCAGAACAGGCTCTGGCGCAACTGGTTGAGGGAGGCTTCCCGCTCCTGGCCGGAAAGGATCTGATCCCCAATCTGCTCCACCTGATGGACCAAGCCGGTCAGCCGGACGAGGGCAAGATCGAGGGCTTTCCCCCTCTTCAGCTCCCCGGACTGCATCTGAGGATCCAGCCCCTTGAGTTCGTCAAAGAGCCGTTCAAGCACCTCCCCCAACCCATGCCTCGCCCGCGCATCGGCGGTCTCGGTACTGATCAGGAACACATCCAGCCGGTTCCACAGCAGATCGTAATCCAGGCTCAGGGCGGCCATGTCGAGCGCCCCAGCACGGTAGAGGCGCACATCATAGAGAAATCGCTGGGACTCCTGCATTACCTGGCTGATGTTCCAGTGGGTGTTGCGGTAGAACATGTCAACGAGCTGCTCGTGCCGACTCTGCAGCAGCAGCCCCCAGAGGGACGAGAAGAGAAACAGCAGGGAAATGGCTGCAAGCAGCAGGTTATCTCGCTGTCGCCGCGTCACGGGACAACCTCGATGCGGATCACCTGCCAGACCATGTTGTTGTGGATGGCGGACACATCCATGTCGGGATGGGCCGAGAGGGGGACCAGCAGCCAGAGCGGCCCTTTATTGCGACGGGTGAGCGGTTTGTCATCCTGGTAACGCACCAGGGTCAGCGGTACCTTGGCAAACAGGGAGAGATCAACCCGCTGCTGGTAGCCATTGAGTGCGGCGACATCGATGGCGCTGGCACTATCCACCTGCTGCGCCGCCAGCACGCTCTTCAGGGTCGGGCCACGATAGCGGTGAGTGCCGAGGGTCCAGGGCGTCGCCGTCTCGAATTCCACTTGTGGCAAGGCGGCCAACGCCGCCTCATCCAGGGTGATTTCCCGCTTGTCCGGCAGGATCAGTTGCAATAGCGAAGAGGAGGAAGCCTGGGTACCGAACGAGAAAAGCACCAGCAGGAGAAAGGCCATCCCGCGCGTTGGAAAGTTCATGACATGTTGTGCCAACTGCATCTTGAAGTTAGGTGCCAGTGTGGCGATTTCAGTGGGTCAATGCAACTGTGTGAAAAATCAATAATTAGGGCCCCCGCATCTCCATCCAGTTATGGCCCTCGACGGAGAGAGGCTGATGCACTCCGCAACTTTGCAGGAGTTCATCCACAAAAGCGGGCACCAGCAAGGAAGCCGGACCATAACGTTTTTCATCAAACTGGCTGCCCACTTCGCTCGGCTCCAGATTGAGCTCCACCGTATGGGCACCGTTCAGGCCGGCCTCATGGACGAATCCGGCGGCAGGGTAGACCGCCCCGGAGGTCCCGATGGAGATGAAGAGATCGCACTGGGCCAGGGCCGAGTAGATGCGGTCTAGCCCGAGGGGCATCTCCCCGAACCAGACCACATGGGGGCGCAGCGGGTGGGGAAACTGGCAGCAGGAACACAACTCTTCCTGATGGAGATCCCCGCGCCACTCGATCACCTGACCCGAGCCCGGGCAGCGGGCCTTGAGCAACTCGCCGTGCATGTGGATGAGGTTCTTGCTGCCGGCACTCTCGTGCAGGTTGTCGATGTTCTGGGTGACCAGGGTGACGCGCCCTGGCAGCAAGCGCTCCAGACGGGCCAATGCATAGTGGGCCGGATTGGGGTGGATCTCGGCGCGCTGCAACTGATGGCGCCGCGCATTGTAGAAACGTTGTACCAGTTCGGGATCCCGCGCATAGCCTTCAGGGGTAGCCACGTCCTCCACCCTGTGCTCTTCCCACAGGCCATCACAGGCCCGGAAGGTCTTGATACCGGATTCGGCCGAGATGCCGGCACCGGTGAGGATCACGATATGTTTGGCTGACTGCACCATGGTTGTTCTCCTCCAACGGGTAACAGGCTGACCTTAGCACAGGAGCAAGAAGCGGCCCATTCGCCCTTGGTCTTAGGTCGATGGGAGCACAAAGCTCGCCATGGGCGCGAGATCCAGCCTGGCAAAGACCATCTCCCGTCCTGTCACCAGGGTAAGCGGCAACCCGAGCCCCTTGAGCAGAGCCAGCATGGGGCGATTCTGGCCGAGCACTTCCGCCGTCCACTCCCGGATCCCCTCCCCGTATGCCAGTCGCGCAAGCGCCAGCAGGATGCGACGCCCGGCGCCGCGATGCTGAAAATGATCCGCGACGATGCAGGAGAACTCGGCCCTGTCCGGGTGCAGGCGCCGGCGCACGGACTGGGCCATGGCAAGCGGCGTCCCCTGCTCGTCGGTCAGCAGCAATCCTATCTGGGGTTCTCTGGGGTAGTCGAGAAAGAAGGTGAGCTGCTCGGCCGTCGCAGGCTGCTTGGCCCGCATGAAGCGCAAATAGACGCTCTGCTCGCTCAGGGCGTCATAGGCCGCGCTTATCCGCTCCGGGTCGCTGCCCGCCAGCTCCTGCAAGCGGCAAGTCAGCCCCCCCACCACCATCGTCATCGGCAGGGCGGCCCGAGAGGCGGGAGCCGTCCAACCCGACATTCCCTGCCACAAGCGCGGCTCATCGAGCGGCCAGCAAAGATAGCGAGCCATTCACCAGCGCCCTGCCACGCCGCGATCCTGCCACTGGGCGGCATCCTGCAGGTTGAAGGGGTCGTCGAGGTAGAGCGCGATGCCAAGCTCCCGGGAACGCTGGATGAAGCGGGCCAGCAAGGAGTCGGCCGCCATCGCCTCCAGTTCGGGCAGCAGGTGTTGCCCGAGCAGCAAGGATTGCAACGGCAGACGCTCGATGAGATCAAACGGCAGGTGCTGGGCATGATCGAGCAGCAGCGCGAGTCTGGCCCCCGCGAGGCTCGCCTGCAGTACCAGGGCGAAACGGTCCGCCTGGCTCAGCAGGTGATCCCGTCGGTGGATGACCAGGGTCAGCTCGCTTGCTTCTCGTCCATGCTGCTCGAGCCAGAGCTTGAGCGGCTCCCAGTGAGGGGAAAGGCCGCTCAGGCTCAGCCAGATCGGCAGCGTGCAGGAGGCCGCATCTGCCAGCAGCCCAAGCTGTCCTCTCGCCTCTCCCTGCCAGCTACGCACGGTGCGCTTGAGCCCGCCCAGCCTGCGCTGACGCTGGGGGCCAAGATAGAGCATCTTGAGCAGACGCAGCAGATCGTCGCTTTGCAGCGGCTTGGCCAGGGCGGCCAGCACGTTGAAACCCGCATCGTGCAGGAGACGCCGGGCGCCGTCTATCAGGGTCTGATCATGAGCGGAGAGCAGGATGATGGGCAGACCGCTGTGGCGATACTGGGGATGGCTCATCAGCAGGCTGATGGCATCCTGCTCCGCCAGACTGAGATCACAGATAAGCAATCTCACGCCCCCCTCTTCCAGCGCCTTGAGGCACCCTTCGCCATCCTGAACCCAGTGGCAGGGCAACCCCAGTCCCTGGATCTCCTGCTGAATACAGGCTCCCTGGAAGGGGTGATCTTCGAGCAGCAGGATCTGGCACTGGGCGAGCCAGGCACGCCACCCCTGCTCCCGTGCCTGCAACCCCTCGAGCCAGGGATCGCTGAGGCGATAGATCCCCGCCCCGGGAGCCAGCAGATGAGGCAGATAGTCGGCCCCCTGATGAGAGGCAGGATCAAACAGGGCGATGGCCCCGGCGGCAAACAGCCCTTCCCATTGCCAGCCGGCATCGGGTCGGGTGCGGTGCAGATTGGCATAGGCCGGCAGGCCCGCCCCCTTGACCGCCTGATGGGAGACAGCGTCCAGGGCATAGACGCTGACCGGGTAAAACGTTGGCTCCTGGCTGTCATCAGACTCCAGCAAGGCCATCAACTCTTCATCTGTGATGATCATGTCATGCTCTCTCGCCCAGTTGTCGGCAGACCTCTTCCACGCACTGCCTCAAGGCGGCTCCAAGGGGATGTCCGGGGGCCTCCTGCCAACGGTCGATCACCTCTACCAGGGGGGTAGCCCCCACCATTTTGGCGGCCCCCTTCATCTTGTGTAAAGCCGTATTGAGGGCCTTCTCGTCCCCTTGTGTGACACACCGCTCAATGTCGGCCAGATCCTGGTGAACCGATGCCAGATAGATGTCAACGAGGGCCGGGCTGAGGGACACGGGCAGGGAAAGGGCTGCCGTTGGCTGCGGTGCCTTCCCCCCTTCATGGGGGCCAAAGACGGTACGAAGCAATACGGCCAGATCCCTGAGCAAGACGGGTTTGTCCAGATGGCCCTGACAGCCGCATTCCGCCAGTCGCTGCGCCGCCTGCTCGCTGAGATCCGCGGTGATCACGTAGACGGGTAGATGCTGCCAGCGTTCATCGGCGTGCAATTGCCTGCAGAGCTCGGCGCCGTCCATCACCGGCATCTGCAGATCCGTCAGCACCAGATCCACCGACTCCGATTGCAGGATCTCCAGTGCCAGACGGCCATTGGCCGCGCTCAATACCCGGGCCCCCAGCTGACCCAGCTGCATGCTGATCAGCATTCTGTTCACCTCGTGATCTTCCACCAGCAGCACCCGCCTGCCTGCCCCCGGCAGGTCCGTGATCTCCTCGGCGCCACGGACGAGTCTGGGCTGCAGCAGGCTGACCACGGAGCCCGGGATCCAGGGTTCCCCCTGCCAGTACCAGGCGCGCAAGCCCCCATCGTCCTGCATGGCCCCAAGGCAAGGTGCCGCCGGATCCTCGGCCACGCCAAACTCTGCGAGCCAGGCCCGCATATATTCGAGCTCCCCGGGCAACAGTTGCAGGGAGACCGTCTTGACGCGCGGTTGCCAGGGCGCCTTCTCCTGCGCATGCCTGAGGGGCAACGAGCAGAGGAAACGGCTACCCCCGCGAGCCAGAGACTCGACCCGGATCTCGCCCCCCATCTGTTCCATCAGCTGGCGGCAGATGGCCAGCCCAAGCCCGGTTCCCTGAGCTCTGGGCTGGCCAGGCTCCTCCCCTTGTTCGAAGGGCAGGAACAACCGGGGCAACAGCTCGGCACTGATCCCGGGCCCCTCGTCGTCTACCCCGCACACAATCCACTCCCCTTGTCGCCGGGCCCAGAGCACCACCTCTCCCCGCTCGCTGAACTTGATGGCGTTGGAGAGCAGGTTGTGCAGCACCTGTTGCACCCGGTGGGGATCGAGTTCCATCAAGGCGGGCAGCGCCGGGTCGAGCGCCAGGCGCAGTTGCAGATGGCGGGATCGCGCCTTGGACCAGTGCACCGCCGCCACGTGCTCGCACAGCTCCACCAGATCCGTGGGCTGTACGGAGAGGCGCAACTGACGCGTCTCGTTGCGGCTGAAGTCGAGCACATCGTTGAGCAGTCCGAGCAGTTCATTGCCCGCCTGTCTGACATGGGCCAGAGCCGAGGCCTGCTCTGCATTGAGTCCGGTCTGCTCGAGCCACTCCAGCAAGCCGAGCATGGCGTTCATGGGGGTGCGGATCTCGTGGCTCACGGCGGCCAGGAAGCGCCCCTTGGCAAGCACGGCCTGCTGGGCCTGCTCGTGGGAAAGCTGCAGGGAGTGCTCCTGCTCCACCCTGGCCGTCACATCCTGCACCACCCCGTAGATCCGCCACCCCTCCCCCTGACGGCGCCCCCTGCCGGAAAATTGCAGCCAGCGGGTTCCCTTGGCGGGGTGCTGATAACGCAGCAGATGGGAGAAAGGTCGCCCGGCTTGCAGCATGGCCAGCATGGGGGCTCGCATCTCGCGCCTGTCCTGGTGGGAGATGCGAGTCAGGGTCTCGTTGGGATTGACCCGGATCTGCTGGCTCGCCAGCCCCAGCAGTTCGTGACTGCCCCGGCTCACAAACTCCACCCGGGTGATGGCTCCCCCCAGCAGGGTGAATTGCAGCACCACGCCGGGCACCGTATTGGTGAGGGCGCGCAGGCGCCGCTCTGCCTGACGCAGCAGGCGGGTACGCTCGCGCAGGGCGCTGATGTCGGAGAGGGCGATCAGATCCCCTGCCGGTGCCTGGGGGCCCAGTCGCAAGGGGATCTGGGCATAGGAGTAGACCTGCTCGTGCAGCGCCAGCTCCCCTTCGGCGCCCTGCAACTGTGGCGCGGGCAGCACCAGATCGGCGGCGTAGCGCGCCTCCATGCGCTTGGCCCGCTTGTTGCGCTTGATCACCTCCCCTTTGTCATTGCGCAAGAACACGGGAACGGGGAGCGCCTGGAAGAGAGACTCCCTGAACTTGCTTTCCAGCGCCAGCGCCTGCTCTACCTTGTGACGCTCGCGGGCCTCCTGGGCCAGTTGCTGGCGGGATCGCCAGACTGACCAGATCACCGCCATGCTGATCAGCAGTGCCAGCAACACGGAGCCAAGCCAGAAACCGTAGCTGACCCCTTCCTGCTGGTTGACCACCAGGCGACGCCAGCGTTGCACCAGCTCGTCCACCTGCCGATCATTGAGGGTCATCAGGCTCTGATCCAGCACCCCTGCCAGGCTGGTCTGTTCCGGCCGGATGGCAAAACCGAGGCCGAAACGCTCCGGCAATTCGGTGATGGTCAGCTCGCTCAACTGGTTGTTTCGAATGGGATATTGGAGCTGGTACAACTCCGCCAGCATGGCCTGGGCATCCCCATGCCGCACCGCCGCCAATCCCTGCAGCAGGTTGTCGGTCACCTCCCACTCATGCTGGCCGAACCGGGCAAGCAGGCCGGGATCATAGAGCATTCTCGGGACCACCACCTTGCCACTGACGTCCGCGAGGGAGACAGGCCCCCTCTTGCTGCGACTGACCAGGGCATAGCGGCTGGTCGCCACCATCCTGGTGAAGTCGAACTCCTTGTTCAGGGCGGCGGACTCCATCAGCCCGACCATCATGGCGGCATCGCCACTGCGCAGCAATGCCAACGCCTCCTCCCGGCTGGCGGCGGGCACCAGCTCGAAGCGCAGTCCCGTCTGCCGACTCACTTCCCGCAAGACGTCCGCACTCCAGCCAATGAGCTCTCCCTGCTGGTTGACGCCGCTGTATGGCATGAAACCGGGATCCGCCACCATCTTGATGGTGTGGGCCTTGCCGACCAACCAGGCCTGCTCCTTGTCGGTAAAATGCAGGGGATTCACATCCTGCTCACCCTGAGGCAGATATTTGCCCAGATCCCGGTAGAGACTGCCCGGCGGCAAATAGCGGATGGCCGTATCCACCAGCTCCAGCAACTCGGGCTGGTTGCGCATCATCAGCCGGTAGCTGATGACCAGATCATCGCTGCGAAGACGGCGAAGGCGCAGCCCTTCATCCGGGTACTCCCGCATCAGGTAGCGCAGTTGCAGATAATCGCCGAGATAGGCGCTGCCCTTGCCGGCCACCAGGGCACCATACCAGTTCTCGGCATCGGTCAGCTGTTGCTGGGATGAACCAGGATAGAGACGCTTCAGAATCTCCTGGGCCTGCCAGATAGGTGACACCAGAAACTGCGCCTGATCGAGCTCACCCCGATAGAGGATGGCGGACTCCGCTTCCATCATGGCGCGGCTCAAGACGGTATCGCTCGAGTTCGACCGGGCAGGCCCGACGTGAGGAATGAGATCGCAGCGCCCGTTCAGCAGATCCTGCGTCATGGCTGCCCAGCTCGGCCGCTTCTCGACATGTACCGGTACCGGCAACAGCTCTGCCAACCGCGTCATGCGATCGATGAGCAAGCCCCCCTCCGCCTCCAGATAGGGAGGACGTTGCAGGGCCGGGTAACAGAAGGTCAGTCCGGTGAGCGAATCGGCATAAGCCTGGGCATCCGGTGACAGCGGGAGTATGGCGGCACGCAGTGGCAAGGTCAGCAGCGCGCCGGACAACAGAAGGATTTTTATCATCGGAATGGAAAAGCCAGGCGATTGCCTGGCTTTTTGTCACTCGTTGGGTTCAACATTTTCTACCCTGGCCTTGAGCTTCTGGCCGGGCCGGAAGGTCACCACGCGACGGGCGCTGATGGGAATATCCTCCCCCGTCTTGGGGTTGCGTCCGGGACGCTGGTTCTTCTCGCGAAGATCGAAGTTACCGAAGCCGGAAATCTTGACCTGTTCGCCACGCTCGAGCGCCTGTCTGATCTCCTCAAAGAAGGCTTCCACCATATCTTTGGCTTCACGCTTGCTCATCCCGAGCTGGGTGAACAGGTGCTCTGCAATGTCGGCTTTGGTAAGCGCCATAGATCAATCCCTCAAGGATGCATTCAACTCTTCACCGAGGGCCCGCACGACATTGTCCACGGTCTCGGCGATCTCTTTCTCCTCCAGGGTGCGCTGGGTGTCTTGCAACACCAGGCTGATGGCCAGGCTCTTCTTGTCCTCTGCCATACCAGCGCCCTGGTATACGTCGAACAAGTTTATTCCAACTAACTGATTTCCGCCAACTTTTTTAATTACTGCCAGAACGTCGCCTGCCAGGATCTGTCTGTCAACCACCACGGCGATGTCGCGACGGTTGGCCGGGAACTTGGATACTTCGGCAGCAACCGGCACCTTGGCCGGCGTCAGTTTGTCCAGCTCCAGCTCGAACATGACAGCGCGGCTCTTGAGCCCCAGCTTCTTCTCGAGGCTCGGATGGATCACGCCGATGTGGCCGATCACGACGCCATTACGCAGAATGGCTGCGCTCTGGCCCGGATGCAGGGCACTGTGCTCGGTGCGCTCGAAGGTGAATGTAGCCCCTTCGGCAGTCAGATCCAGTACCGCTTCCAGGTCACCCTTCAGATCGAAGAAGTCGACGGGACGGGCCTTGACATCCCAGTGCTCGTCCCCCTGGTTGCCGGTGATGATGCCGGCCAGCATGGGTTCCTGACGGATGCCGTTCTCGGCATTCTCGTCCTTGATGAAACGCAAGCCCTGCTCAAACAGGCGCACGCGTGGCTGCTGACGGTTCTGGTTGTAGACCACCGCCTGCACCAGACCCGGGAACAGAGAGACGCGCATGGCGGACATCTCGACCGAGATCGGGTTCGGCAGCACGATGGCATCGCTCTGCGGGAACAGGGTTTGCTGGGTCTTGGGATCGACGAAGCTGTAGGTGATCGCTTCCTGGAAACCGCGATCAACCAGCAGGTCGCGCACGCGCTTCAAGGTCACCTGCCCTTCTGCCTGCTCTACCATCGCGAGGGAGGCGGCGGGTTTGAGGTTCGGGATGTTGTTGTAGCCGTAGATGCGGGCCACTTCCTCGATGAGGTCTTCCTCGATGGCAATGTCGAAACGCCAGGAGGGGGCCAGTGCGGTCCAGCCGTCAGTATCCATGGTTACCTGCATGCCCAGACGAGTCAGAATTTCGACCACCTGCGCATCTACCACGCTGATGCCGATCACCTTGTCGAGCTTGGTGCGGCGCAGCTTGATGGGGGCAGCCTTCGGCAGATGGGCATCGGATTTGACTTCGATGACCGGGCCCGCTTCACCGCCGCAGATATCTAGCAGCAAACGGGTGGCACGATCCATCACCTTGGCTTGCAGCTCAGGATCCACCCCGCGTTCGAAGCGGTGGGAGGAGTCGGTGTGCAGACCGTAGGCACGGGCACGGCCGGTGATGGAGAGCGGCGCGAAGAAGGCGCACTCCAGCAGGATGTCGGTGGTGGTCTCGGAGACACCGGTGCGATCGCCGCCGAAGATGCCGGCCATGCAGGCAGGGCCTTTGGCATCGGCAATCACCAGAGTAGTCTCTTTGAGCTTCACCTCGTTGCCGTCAAGCAGGGTCATGGGCTCGTCGGCACGGGCGCGGCGCACCACCAGTTCCCCTTCAAGCGTCGCCAGGTCGAAGGCGTGCATCGGCTGGCCGTATTCCAGCAGCAGGTAGTTGGTGATGTCAACGATGGCGTCGATGGAACGAATACCGCCACGGCGCAGCTTCTCCTGCATCCAGAGCGGGCTCTGGGCCTGCAGGTTCAGCCCCTTGATGACGCGGCCGAGATAACGGGGGCAATCCGCCGGCGCTTCAACCCGGATCGGGAAGGTAGCGTCGATGGTGGCAACGGCTGGTGCCCAGGTCGGCTCGACCACGTCCACACTGTTGAGCACGCCGATTTCACGGGCAAGACCCGCGATGCCGAGGCAATCGGCACGGTTCGGGGTCAGATCCACATCGATGCTGACGTCGTTGAGCGCGAGGTATTCACGGATATCGGTCCCGATGGGGGCATCAAGCGGCAGCTCGATGATGCCATCGGCTTCGACGTCGATGCCCAGCTCGCTGAAGGAGCAGAGCATGCCGTGGGACGGCTGGCCGCGCAGCTTGGCTTTCTTGATGGTGAAATCACCCGGCAGGGTCGCCCCGACCTTGGCCACGCACACTTTGAGGCCGGCGCGGCAGTTCGGCGCACCGCAGACGATGTCCAGCAGCTCGGCCTCGCCCACGTTGACCTTGGTCACCCGCAGCTTGTCCGCGTCCGGGTGCTGGGCGCACTCGACCACTTCACCCACCACCACATTGTTGAACTGGCCGGCCACCGCTTCCACGGCGTCCACTTCCAGACCGGCCATGGTGATCTGCTCGGCCAGTGCATTGTCACTCAACTCGGTGCGGACCCACTCCATCACCCAGGATTTACTGAATTTCATGTTCTCTCGCCCTTACTTGAACTGCTTGAGGAAGCGCAGGTCGTTTTCGAAGAAGGCACGCAGGTCGTTGACCCCGTAACGCAGCATGGTCAGGCGCTCAACGCCCATGCCGAAGGCAAAGCCTGAGTATTTTTCCGGATCGATGCCGACCGAACGCAGCACGTTCGGGTGCACCATGCCGCAGCCCAGCACTTCCAGCCACTTGCCGTTCTTGCCCATCACGTCCACTTCGGCGCTCGGCTCGGTGAACGGGAAATAGGAAGGACGGAAGCGAATGGTCAAGTCTTCCTCGAAGTAGTTGCGCAGGAAGTCGTGCAGGATGCCTTTCAGCTCGGTGAAGCTGGCATGCTCGTCGACCAGCAGGCCTTCGACCTGGTGGAACATCGGGGTGTGGGTCATGTCGTAGTCGTTACGATAGACGCGGCCCGGCGCGATGATGCGGATCGGCGGCTGCTGATGTTCCATGGTGCGGATCTGCACACCGGAGGTGTGGGTACGCAGCATCAGATCAGGATTGAAGTAGAAGGTGTCGTGATCGGTACGCGCCGGGTGGTGAGCCGGGATATTCAGCGCATCGAAGTTGTGGAAGCCATCTTCAATCTCAGGACCACGGGCAACCTTGAAGCCCATCTCGCCAAACAGGCGCTCGATGCGCTCGATGGTACGGGTCACCGGGTGCAGACCGCCATTCTCGATGCGGCGGCCCGGCAGGCTGACGTCGATGGTCTCGGCGGCCAGCTTCTGGTTCAGCACGGCGACTTCGAGGGCTTCACGACGCGCGTTCAGGGCATCCTGAACCTGCTGTTTAGCCTGGTTGATCACGGCGCCCGCGGCGGGACGCTCTTCAGCGGACAGGGCGCCCAGGCCCTTCATCTGCTCGGTAAAAAAGCCCTTTTTACCCAGATATTTGACCCGGATTTCGTCAAGGGCGGCGATGTCGCTTACGCCCTCAATTTCGGCCTTGGCCTGGCCGACTACTTCTTCAAGCTGTTGCATGTCTTCCTCGTCACCACTCCCGGAACAGGAGCCTTTAGGCTAAATAAGGTCAAGAGGGGAATAATACAAAAAAAGCCCCTTGGCTGACCATAGTTATGACGGGCTTTTCTCCCTGCAAATCATTTTGTTATATGGATAAAGCCACAAGCCAGATGCAACAGGATTGAGACAAGCGTCGTTTGTTCTAGTTTGTTGGCATATGGAAGGATAAAGCATTCATGAACGTGGCATGCTACCTGCCAACGCTCAAAAATGAGCAACAAAAAAGGAGGCCTAAGCCCCCTTTCCATGTCTAATGAAAACAATAACTTAGATAAATATCAATGAGTTACGAACGACAAGAGGGTACATCTAAAGCCCCGTGGCGACCCCGTTTGGGGCAATTTGTGGACACTTCATCATGCGGCAGGTAGCGGGTTTTCAAGCGGGTTGAAGCGCACCGCATCGCTCAGATAGTCCGGTGCAAAGTGGGCATAGGTCATCGTCTGCTGGATGTTGTGATGGCCCAGAATTTTTTGCAGCGCGAGGATGTTGCCCCCGGACATCATGAAGTGTGATGCAAACGTGTGCCTGAAGACATGCACCGCCTGCCCTGCTGGCAGATCCGGCGCCACGGTCTTGAGCACGTCACGCACCAGCAGATAGTCGAGGTCACGGAACAGCGGGCCCCGGTTCACTCCGTTCGTTATCTCCTGGCACAGCTCGGCCGAGATCGGCACGGTGCGGTTCTTGCCATTCTTGGTGTTGATGTAGGTCACCCGGCTGGCCAGCACATCCTCACGGCGCAGATTGGCCGCTTCACTCCAGCGCGCCCCCGTGGCCAGGCAGAGCTTGACCACCTTCAGGTTATCCCCTGACAACGCGGCCAGCACGTCGCCGATCTCGTCCTGGGTCAGGTAGCCCATCGACCGCTCGACCAGCTTGACCTTCTTCATCTCTTTGAGCGGATGCTCATGGTGGTAGTGTCCAAGATCAATGAGCACCGAGAACACCCCGCCCAGCATCTCTTGCTCACGGTTCACCGTCTTGGGTTGGCGGCCTGCGTGCAGTCGCTGTGCCCGGTACTCGGAGAACAGCGCCCGGGTCACCTGCCTAGCCAACGGTCGGCGCAGAGCTGCATCTATATTGTGGAGTTTCTTGCGAACCGCCTCCCCTGCTTTCAGGGTCTGGCCATGATAGCGCCACCAGAGTTCGATGAGTTCAGTGAGCGGCCGGTTGTCTGCCGGGCGGTCCACCCACTCTTTGTTGTGTTCGGTGGCGATCACCCAGCGCTCGAACTGCTGAGCCTCGGACTTGGTCTTGAAGCGCTTGCGGATCCGCTTGCCTTCCCTCCCCTGTGGGCGGATATCAACCAGGTAACCCTCGGAGGTCGACTTGATGCTCATCGCCCCTCCTTATATAGGAAGGCGCTTACCCATCCCCGCGACCAACACATCGACACCGTATCCAACCACTGCAGTTTCACTGTCATCACCCTCCATCAAAACACTGTGGTTTTATACAGCATTTAATGATGGTTAGCAGTGTTTAACTTAGACCACAGCAAACTACGGAAAGCTGGGGATGATGAACCTTCTTCTGCTATTCATTATTATTAACTAGTTACTTATAGTAGTTCCCCAAACTAATCAAATGATGCCGACAACTCCACCAAATCAAGATAATATCCTTTTTCTTTTCTATGCAATCCTCTTTCCATATAATCAGCTTGCATTGCTTTTATATGAAAAACTTCATCACTGAAATCACTCGTTTTATTTGAAGTGGCAGCACTTTCAATTTCTTTAACCAAAGCAGCACGTTGATTACGGATTAAATTAGTATTTATTGAATAGCTATCCTCAAATATTCCACACATATATTGAAATATTGATTTAAAATACTTATTTAATTTCACATTCATTATGGAAGAACGAACGACATCACACTTCACTATTATTTCAATATCTGAATTAACATAACTCTTACCCTTAAAAAAGGCATTAAAGTCACCAACATGAGAAATCCCTGAAACTACATTATACAAGTCAAAATCACATCCCCTCATACAATGCAGTATTGTCAGGTAAATTATGTCGAAACTACTTCCTCTCTTCATATATAGGATTGATGAGACAATCCCATTAACTATATGTATAGCTCTTCTCGGTGATAGCTTGAATGCATCGAGAACTGAAATTACATTAGCTAACTGATCTTCAGATGTTGGCCATATTTGAATTTGCTGCTTTCCAAGGAAAGTATTTGATAATGCATCAATATTACAATGCGTTTCTATAAGCCCTCTAAGAGAGGGTTGACGTAAACTAAAGCGTGAATCAAAGAAACGTGACAAATATGTTTGAGCATCAAACCCACCTCCATATACTACTTTGATTGCATGCTGAAGTTGTTCTGTATCAGTTGCAATAATAAAAAACACACCCGGAATATCAAAGATATGCTTAATCGCTTCTAGCATTTCAACAGCATAACTTGGTCTGCATCGATCCAGTTCATCAATAATAACAAATGTGGGCTTATCGATGGTTCCGTCCCCTTGTCCAACAGCAGAACCTATCCACCCAAGAATATCCAATTTTAAAGCTTTAACTGATGCACTCTTTTTTTCATGAGAAGTTATCAGAAACTGAGCCAGTTTCGCTGCGGCATCACCAACTTCTTTGCTTATATCAGGTGAGTTTTCTTCATTGAAAGATAATAGTTCATCTAAATCTTTTCCAAGATATTTCTTTGCCGCTGCTCCCACCATCATGGGGCCCATAGCCTTTAGGAGTGACCAACCATTTTCACAACTCTTCGAGAGAAATGTATCTTCAGACTTATCAGTTAGCTCACGAAGCGATGAAATAATAGCGGAAACGACAGTCATAAAGGGATCATCCGAATGATCATCCTTCCAAGCATCTATATAAATAACTGGATGCCGTCTCTTTAAATCCTCAGCCCACCGTTTTAAGAAGTATGTTTTGCCCGTCCCCCATCCTGAATTTAAATTCAAGACATAAGGTTTACTCAAGTCTTGAGAATTCAAGAAACTAGTCAGGAATAGTGCGTACTTTGCTCTATTAAGATGATCGGGGCAATAGCTAACACCATCAATTTCGACACTTTTCTTCCATTCAATATCGAATTCTTTTGACATTTCATCCCTCTGCTAAACTGGCCGAAAAATGAGCCCACAATTTATTTTCGCTTTATGGCTCTGGTTTTTAATATCGACACAATAATTAATTTAAACCGAACCCCTTAAATGATATTATTATGTAAGGCTTCCTGACTAAGGACAACAATATGGAACGACTCAGAACACTCAGGGGTAAAGTTCTACATGAAAAAAACAATATCCCTATCCTCGAGAAGCTGTGGCTTGCAGTCGTCGACTTTCAACGAGCGACTACAGACAGAGAATTTTCCGATGAGTGGGGAGATGCTGAAGCATTCCAACATGATATGTTTATCTTTGTTGAACAATGTAGCATCTCCATCCCGAAGAAAGACATCCGTAGTTAAGCGTTATCTTCTGCTAGTTCAGAGATAATATTTTTGACTACTCGCTCGCCCCAATCCAGGGGCGGGTCTTCTTTTACATATCCGTCCACGCTGCACAACTCAGCCAAATCTGCAACTTCACCAGCGCGCTCGACTAACCAGCCATGCTCTACAAGTAGATCGAAGATATGGTGATGTTCATAGCTATATCGCTTATCAAGCAAGGCATAAAACAACCCAATCGTCTTGGAGCGGTCGATAGGATGTAGAATCCCAGACTGTGGCGAGAAACTCTTGGCTAATTTGTCAACGGCAGCAATTACGACTGGATGCAGTAACGTAGTCATCAGTACTCCTTACCTAAGTTCAAATAGTAAAACAGGGCGCATTAGCGCCCTGTTTGTCTTTTTCTATATGATCTGTGTTCTACCATCACGCCGATGATCTGGATGTGCTGGCGGTCGGAATGCATAGTGGGGTAATCGTCATTGAGGGGGACCAGTTCAAAGACCTCTTGTCCGCTCTCATCGATGCCGCGGGGCCGGTACTTCTTGAAGGTGGCCTCTTCGCTGCCGTTCCTGGCCACGACGAAATCCCCTGGTTGGGGCGCTTCGTCGGGGTCAACGATGATGAGGTCGCCTTCTTTAAAGAAGGGTTCCATCGACTGGCCACGCAACCAGAGGCCAAAACCACAAGGGCCGACATCCACCCCCGCCGTCACATACTCGACGTTGCCATCGAAGGCCGTGGCCTGTTCACACATCTCGTGCCAGTGGCCGGCCTGAACATAGCTCAGCACAGGCACGCGCGTACCTTGCGGGATCACGGCCGGTTCGACGTTGTGATATCCGACGACTTGCTGCTCTCCTGATGACGCAGGAGCATCCCCCTCCCCCGTCAAGAGCCAGTCAACAGTGACCCCCAACGCAGCAGCTAACTCATTGAGATAGCGACCATTAGGCGTGTTCTCTCCCCGCTCCCATTGACTGATGGAAACGCGTGATACACCGACTCGTGAGCCGAGAATTTCTTGGCTATATCCGAGTCTCTTCCGTGTCTGTTTGATGCGTTCATTTATTTTCATGTAAGCAATCTTACAAGTTGCTTTCGTAGGATTTCTTGTCTTTTTTGTAAGTTTTTCCTTGCAATCATGATTCACCTAGCTTTACATTTGCTTTCGAAAGTAAACCTTACAAGGTGATAAAAATGAAGAAACAAGATGCAATTGACCACTTTGGTGGGGCTGCAAAATTGGCCCAAGCGCTGGGCTGTAAGCCACAAGCCATTTCTCAATGGCGTGACCATGTTCCACAAGGCCGTGCCTACCAGATCGAGGTGCTGACCGGCGGCAAATTGAAAGCCGGCGCGCACAGCACACCGCAACAACCCACCCCCTGTGTTTGAACCTCCTGAGAAGGATTCACCATGGTTACTCGAATTAAACCCATCCGTATCCCCAGTGATGTGAGCCAGTTGCCGCTTGATTACCCCTTTGGCAATCGCGTCAGCGAAAGCCTGGAGGAGTACGCCAAGCGTCAGGGCTTAACGATTGGGGCCGTTAAAAAGCGCGCCGACCGTGGCCAGTTGCCCATTTTGCAAGACGGCCCGGGCGCACCTCGCGAGGTCAACCTTTACGCCCTGTTCCTGCAGGCCCGTTATCAGGCCGAGCGCTACGTCACCATGACGCTCGCGTGAATCTGCCAACACCATAACGGGTCAAGGAGACGCTCGCATGTTTACCGAATACGCCAGCAAACATCCGCACTGGATCAGCGCCTGCCAACGCTTTGCCGCCAGTCACAACATGGCCGAGATCGCCCAGCGGGCTGGCATAAATCCGCAGCTCCTGCGCAACAAGTTAAACCCCGATCAGCCCCATGAACTGACAGTAGCCGAGCTGATTGCCATCACCCAGGCGAGTGAGGGCGATGAAACCCTGTTCGATGGCGCCCTGTTTGGCTGTGGCTTGACGGCCGTTGCCATTCCCCAGGCAGAACGGGCCCCTTCCCTGCCCCATCAGGCCATCGATCTGAACGCCAAGATTGCCAGCATTGGCCAACGCGCGCTGGAGCTGACCGACCGCGGCCGGATCACCCGCTCGGAGCGCAACACCCTGGTGAGCGTGGCCACCTCGGCAATGGGATCGCTCGCCATCTTGATCCACGACATCGAGGCCCGCTTTCAGGCGGTGCCCGCCCTGGCCTGCGCATCAGACATCCTGATGCAGGCCGCGACCATGTGAAGGGGAAACCACCATGCAACGCATTGAACATGAACAACGCAATTTGGCGGGCCTGACGCCCACCGAACAGCTCGCCATGAATACCGCCGGCTGCCTGCTGTTGCGCGAGCTGTTCAGCAAGACACGCTCAAGTCTGGATAACGACTGGCTGGCACTGAGCCAGACCAAGAAAGCGGCCATCTGTGCCATTGCCCGCCAGCCACGGGGCGAACTGATGACCGCCACCCTGTCAGCGCTGCCCCATGCACAGCGTGAGGCGATCAGGCTGGCGGTGATCGCGCTGGAGTATCAGAAAGCCTTTCACGGCGGTTGTGACAGCAAAGTCTGGCATCCGGCACTGAACACCAGATCCATCGGGGATATCGAGAGGGAGAAGAAAGAGAGAGCGGCAAAGCTTCGCTTGAAGCGCGCCGTGCTGGCGGCAAGCCAGATGACCGGGCAAGGCCCGCACCCTATCGGGCAGTAAAAAGCCCGCATAACGGAGCGGCAACTCCAAGCGGGCCTCTATCAACAACTATCAAGGAAGTCGACATGGCAACTTTAGCGATCCCCTGCGCCCTGCGCAACCTTCGCATCCAGCAACGCAAGCTGACGGGCCGCTATGGCACCCGTCTTAGCCAACACCCTGACGGGATTGCGCTTATGGAACGCACCACCGCACTGGCTTGGGCTTCTCTGTTCAGCCGCATCACCCCCTGCACTCTTTCACAAGGAGCCTGACCATGCACACCCAACCAACCCAGATCAATCTGCTCAATCACCATGCAGCCAAGCGACTGCGCCAGTTGCGGGAACAGTTGAAGCTGAGCCGCCCCAAGTTTGCTGATCAGCTCGGCATTCCGCCCACCACGCTCAAGAACTATGAACTGGGATACCGCGAGATCGGCGGCGGTCTGTTCCTGCTGATCGCCAATCACCCGGATCTGAAACACCACTGCGATTGGCTGCTGACTGGCATCGCCACGCCGGAGGTGCAGGCATGAGCCGGATCTTTCATCCCATATCGGAACAGGAAGCACTGGCCCGGGCGGCAGAGCTGCCCCTTAACCTCGCCAGATTAACCCGTGTGCGTTTGCGCGGGTCGGAAGGGCGCAACCTGCGTGCCCAGGGCAAAACCAGCCAAGGCTGGCACCAGCTCTTTGTCACCTTGAACCGGAGGGCCTGCCCATGAGCGATGCAATCAAGATTGCCCGTCAGGCCCCCAAGCTCGTCGAAGGACTGCTGGCCGACATGTTCGCGGCCAACGCCGAAGATAACCGCATCGCCCTGGGTGGGGTTTACTCCGGCCAGCAATACATCCAGCTCCAACTGGTCGCCACCTGCAATCCGGCCGCCCTGCTGGATGATGACAGCGGTGAGGACGATGACGAAGAGGGGTCAGCCATGGCCCCAACTCATAGCCCGCTGGTCACTCACTGGCTGGCAGCTCGCGCCGAGTTTATCGCCGCCGGTGGTGAAGCCCGGGGGGATAGAGACATCGCCCGGGAGCTGCTGGCGCTCGGTGCGGTGCGATCCGTCTATTGGCTGGCGTTGGGTCAGGGTGAAACCGCCCTGGCCCGGGAGATTGGCGACTGGTGGCGCGAGTGCGCCCCGCTGCACGGACAAGGTGAGGTGATCCAGTGACCCATCACCTGCAACAGGAGCTGACCAGCCTGATGCACCGCTGGCAAGAGACCTATCGGGAAGACGCAGCACGGCTGCGTCTTTATCAACGGGAGCTGGCCAATGCGCGCAGGCTACCAGCCCGACCCTGGGCCAGTATCACGCTACTGCTGCGCCAGTGTGCGGCAGCCCGCCGCATGAAAGCCCATGCGCAGCAGCGCATCCAGGGCTGCCAATCCCGCATCAGCTTGTTATCTGGTACCGCTATCCAATGAGTCGAACAACCACCCGGCTGCCGCTGTCGAAAAGGACACTGCGGCAGCGCATCGATACCCTTTCCAATGCTCTACCCGGCGTCAATCTTGACGCCGCTTTCGTTGGCGTACCCGGCCAATCTGATCTGGCGTGGGCCGTGCAACTGCTCGATGGCCTCTCCCCCCAGCTCAGCCAGACCCTGTTCAAGCAATACGTGCGACGCCGCAAAGATGGCAGCACCCGCCATGCCCGCAATGCCAACATCTGGCTTCGTGAGCGGACTAAGCTGGTGCGCGGCCTTATCCAGGCCCTGCCAGTGGACCCGCAGGCCCTGCGCGATGAAGAGAGCCGCAAGCGGGTGGCACATCAGTTTGCCAACCAGACGGCCGCCATCTGGCACAACATCGAGCAGGGCATCAAAGCCGGCGATGAGCCGGATCTGCTGCTGACCTGGGAAGCCATCCGCCAGCCTGCCGACCAGTGGGGCTTTATAGGGGAGTTGCCCGAATTCAAAACCGAGAAGGTGCGTGATAACTGGATCCTGAGCGTGATGGTGCGCCTGCTCTCTGCCAAGTGGTGGGAGAAGCGGATCAACCGCACCTGGGACCGACTGCAGGAGCACATCAACATCGTGCTCGGCAAGGTGCGCAAGGGTGTATCGGCGTATGTGTCGAACGCCACCATGAAGGTGGTGCGCGAGCGCAAGCGCGCCATGATGCGCTGGTTGGCCGAGTCGGAGGTAATGAACACCCAGCATGACCTGGTGATCTCGATGAAGGATTGCTGGGAGGCCAGCAACGCCAACCCGGTCAACCGCCGCAACGAGATGATGGTGCGGATGCGCGGCTTTGAGGATTACGCCGAAGAGCAAGGGCATGTGGGGGTCTTCTTCACCTGGACGGCCCCTTCCCGCTTTCATGCCTGGACACAGAAGCAAGACGGTAAGACCGTAGAGAACAAACGCTATGAAGGGGCAACGCCGCGGGAAACCTGTGCATATCTGGCCAAGCTATGGAGCCTGACTCGGGCCGCCCTCAAGCGCAATGATTTACCTGTCTACGGCTTTCGGGTGTGCGAACCACATCACGATGGCACCCCGCACTGGCACATGTTGCTCTTTATGCGCCCTGCCAACAAATGGCGGGTCATCAGCACCCTGCAACGCTATGCCCTCGCCGATGATCATCAGGAGCTGGTGCGCGATATCCAGGGGCGCCCGCCCTTCACCGACATCACTCCCCGCTTTGACTGGAAAGAGATTGACCCGGCCAAGGGCGACGCCACCGGCTACATCGCCGCCTATATCGCCAAGAACATCGACGGTGAGCATGTGGATGGTGATCAGGAGTCTGACACCCCGTCTGATCAAGGGGCCCAGCATGCATGCGCTTGGGCCAGTTGGTGGGGGATCCGCACCTTTCAGCAGATCGGCGGCGCCCCTGTCGGGGTCTGGCGCGAACTGCGCCGCATCAGCAACGCCAAGAAGCACGGCGATCTGGTGGGGCCACCCAAACCGGTGTTGCAAGACCCGCGCTTTGAGGCCGCCCGCTTTGCCGCGGATAACGGCATTTTCCGCTGCTATCTGCAGGCTATGGGCGGCGCCCTGGCGACCCGGGCCGAACACCCCATCAAGTTGGCCCACCTCATCGAGGAGCAGGCCAACGCTTACGGCGAAGACATCAAACGCCTGATGGGCCTGCACACCGCTCGCCTGGGTGTACGCACCCGTTTGACCGGGTGGGAAGTGGTTCCTGCCGGTACCTTCGAGGCCACCAAGGCCGCCGAGGGTTCGGCTTGGGGTGTTGGGGTTAAGACGGGCGACAGCCCGGCACCTTGGAGCTCTGACAATAACTGTACGCGGCCGGATCCTGATGCCTTCACAGAGCAGATCATGAAGGAACAATGGGGATTATCGCCCTTCTCCATCGACCGCTTGCGTGCTGGCGCCAGCGTCATAGCTGACGGTTTCACCCTTTGGCTTGAAAACGGGCAGGTTCAGTCGAGCCATGTGATCCCGAGCGAGCAGGATTGGTTACCGGATTGGTTGCCTGCAGCAGAATCGGATCCACAGGCAGAACCCGATACCATCGATCCAGATGATGAATGTTGGCCAGCACTGGTGATGGATTGTTACGAGCTGTTCAACGCCTGCGGATTCGCGGCATGCCAGCAGTGGATCGAAGCGCAGCCCAATTCATATCGGTGTGAACTCTGGCGCGTGCTGGATAAAATAGACCGTGCCGATCGGCTCGAAGTAGAAGGCCATCTTTTTGACGAACTGATGAACGAGGTAGAGTGTGACTGACCTATTTGCCAAGCTGGCTGCCCTGCAAGGCGAGCTCCCTACGACGTCCCATACCTATAAGCCGTTGAGCGCTGCACAATACGAAGAGCTGGAGTGCCAAATCTACCGAATGGGACCGCAGATTGACGGCACTCCGGCCTGGGAACCTGAATTGATGCTTGAGTGGCTGCTGCAACAAACGCCGCAGAGCAGAGGCATAGCTATCACCATGATGCGTCGGGCCTACAAGCCTCAGCGGGTGGGGCTCCCTCCCTTGCCCCACCCTATTGCAGGCCGGAGAACGGCTATCAAGCAGAAAGCAAAACCCACCACCTCCCCGCCAATGACAACGCTGCTCTCTGAAGATGGGCGCACGGTGGGTAAGCGCCACGTGGTGGGCAACCTCACCCCCGTGGCCATCGACCATAGCGGCACCATTCGCTGCGCCATCACTGGCCGCACCCTCTGGATAGCACCGGGTAGCCCGACCGATCGCGCCAACCCGGGCGCCGCCGAGCGGCTCAACCCAACATACCGGCCGGCACTGCACCAGGTAGTGGAGGATCATCGCAGCTAAATGCCAATGGCGGGTAAAACAGATATAGTGCTCCGAATAAATCCATTATTGGACAGCCTACATGGAGCGTCTGAAAGATATTCTGGCTTCACTCATCATGGAGCCTGGGGTGTTGAAGTGCTTGGGGGGCCTGCTGATGCTGTCCTCTTTGGCGGCAATGATGCTGGGCGTCAGATCTCTCATGTTTGAACGCCGACTCGAGCGGGCTTTTTCCAGACTCCTGACCATCACGGATGGCAAAGCGGTAATCCCCACTCCACCCGGACTGTTTGACCAGTGGCCCATCATCCAGGCCATGATCCCGGAGACCTTCATTGGGTTTCTCACTTGGGCCAGCTTTCTTGCCGCCGGATGGATGATGGTGGATTTTGGCAAGCAGATCGAACGGATGTACTGATACCCGCCGCCATCATCACTTCACCACCGGCAGCTCGCCGAGCGCGGTGGTATAGCGGGGGCTTAACTGCTCCCGCTTCATCATCCACTCCCGGGTGTCGCGGCCGCGGGCCGCGAAGTAGACCTTCCCTAACCGCCCCTGGTTGATCTTGTCGATGACCTGCATCAGCGCCTCACTGCGTGGGGGTTGTTGCTGTGCGGCGAACAGGTCTCCCTGCTGCATGTTGGCGGGGGTGAAGTCGGCCAGCATGACCCCCCCTTTCTGGTATCGCAGCTCGTCGCGCCAGATGCGCGGGAGGAGTTCCGGGATCAGAGCCAGCAGCGCCCGGGTGTCATGGGTGGGCATGGCCAGCTTGGTGCTCACCTGGTTGCCGTAATAGGGCTCCCGGTCGCTGAACGGGCTGGTGCGAATGAACAGGGTCACGTGCCGGCAGCACATCCCCTCCCCCCGCAGCTTCTCGGCGGCCCGCTCCATGTAGCCGGCCAGCGCCTGGTGCATGGGGCCGATCTGGGTGATGCGCTCCCCAAACGAGCGCGAGCAGATGATCTGCTGCTTGGCCTGGACCTCTTGCTCCAGCTCGGCGCAGGGGATCCCTCGCAGCTCCTGCACCGTGCGCTCGACCACCACGCCATAGCGGCGCCGCAGCGCCTTAGGGTCGGCAGCGACCAGGTCGGCCACGGTCTTGATGCCCTGGGCCTCCAGCTTGGCCGACAGCCGCCGACCGATGCCCCATATCTCGTCCACCGGGGTGATCGCCATCAGCCGGGCGCGCCGCGCTTCATCCCGCAGATCGACCACACCGCCGGTGGCGGGCCACTTCTTGGCGGCGTAGTTGGCGAGCTTGGCGAGCGTCTTGGTGGGGCCGATGCCGACCCCCACGGTCAGCCCCGTCCACTGCTGCACCCGCTCGCGAATCTGGCGGCCATAGGCCACCAGGTCGCCCGCCCAGGACTCGCTCAGTTCGATGAAGGCCTCGTCGATGCTGTAGACCTCCACCGCCGGGGCCATCCCCTCCAAAATGGTCATCACACGGTTCGACATGTCGCCATAGAGGGCGTAGTTGCTGGAGAACCAGACCCCGCCCATGGCCTCGAAGAATTGGCGGATCTGGAAGTACGGCACCCCCATCTTGATGCCGAGCGCCTTGGCCTCCGCCGAACGGGCCACCACACAGCCATCGTTGTTGGAGAGCACGACGATGGGCCGCCCCTTCAAGTCGGGGCGAAACAGCCGCTCGCAACTGGCGTAGAAGTTGTTCACGTCGACCAGGGCGACGGCGCAGCGCTTGTTCATGGGCTATCCACCTGGTGCACGACAAAGGCCACCACCCCGAAGATTTCCAGCTCCTGCCCATCGTTGAAATGGATGGGGCGATAGGCCCGGTTGCCAGGGAGCAAGGCGACGGTGGGCTCAAGCTGCAGTTTTTTCACCGTGAACTCGCCATCCACCGCGGCGACCACCACGCTACCGTGCCTGGCCTTGCGGCTGCGATCGACGACCAACAGGTCGCCATCGCGGATCCCGTGGTCGACCATGCTGTCACCGGCTGCCCGCACAAAGTAGGTGGCCGCTGGGTGCGCCACGCACAGCTGATTGAGGTCGATGGTCTGCTCGGTGTAGTCCTGCGCCGGCGAAGGAAAGCCACAGGCCACCGGGGAGAGAAACAGGGGTAGCTCCAACAAGGGAGCATCGGGAGCGGGTTGAGCAAACATGCTGGCAATCTCGAAAACACTGTATGGATAACCAGTATAGCAAGGCGCCAAAATCGGATCACCGTGCGGCGTTTGGCTCCGTAAAAACCAGCTCTAATTAACCAAAAACTGATTTTGTGATCGAACGCGAAAGACTCACAAGACACCTGCGCATACAAAGAGATAATCTAGGCCCGTCCAAGCGTGTCTGCTTGGCTCTACAACAATTTGTCTTTTAAGGAAAACACAATGGCAAAAACGATTGAAATCAATTTTGACGGTTACTATACAAACTTTGGCTCTAACAAAAGTGCTGAAAAATCAGGCATATACTGCATATACAAATATAATAAACAAGACAATAAAGTTAAGGATCTAATCTACATTGGCGAATCTGAAGATGTAAATGAAAGACTCAAAAAGCATAATCGGTGGGATGATTGGACTGAGAGCCTCAACTCTGGTGAAGCTCTGTGCTATAGCTTTGGGGCCATAGCACCAGTAGATCGAGAGCGTGCTGAAGCTGCGCTGATTTTCCAACACGCCCCAGAATTTAACTCCGAAAACAAAGAAAATTTCAGCTATATAGAGACATCTATAGTGCTAAAGGGGAAAACGTTGCACCTTAAGTCTAATTTCACTCTTAAACCAACTAATCCTTAGAACGATCTACAACCACTAATTCAGGGTGTGCAATGCACCCTGTGTATGTTTCCTGCCGAAACTAACGTCCCCTTCCTGGTGTAGAACCGGTACCCTGCCGGCGGTGTTGTGCTGCTGGGCGGGGTGATGGCGCCGATTTTTCCTGATAAGTGCTGATGCGGGCCGCAGAGGGCCGGAAAGGGACAAAAAGGGAGCATCGGGGACTATTGGGGTTGATTGGTGTCGCGCTGTTGCGCGATACTGCGCGGGCAACGGCAAAATCCGTTGCCGGGATTGGCGTCCCGAACATACTCAAGCGCACAACACGCGCCAGCGTGTTTTTTTATGTGCGGCCCAGTTGTACCCGCAATTTCAGTTATGGCGGGCTGGGCAGGGGCCCTTCGGGGCGCCGGTTTCCTTGAGTGCCCGGTACGCCAACCCTGTCCAGTTCGTCACCAGAAGATTGGCGTCGATGGTGGCGATTACTCATTCACTCGAGGAATCTCATCATGAACAGCATCCGCTTCCATGACACCCAGTTCACCGTTATCCCCCACCACGGCCAACCCTGGCTGACCGCAACCCAGATCGCCCAAGCCCTCGGCTATGCCAGCGACGATGCCGTGAGCCGCATCTACCGCCGTAATGCGGACGAATTTACCCCCAATATGACAACGACGGTCAATTTGACCGTCGTTAGGCAAACCGGCTCAGTGCAGATGGAGAATCGCATCTTCTCCCTGCGTGGCGCCCATCTGATCGCCATGTTTTCCCGCACTGCGCTGGCCAAAGAGTTCCGCCGCTGGGTGCTCGATGTGCTGGACCGGGAGACCGCCGCCCATCCGCAGCCTCTCACCGTGCTGACCGACGAGGAGCTGCATTCGCTGGCGTGGCTCTGGCGCGCCGCCGATTACATGATGGGGGCAGCCCGCCGCATCTATCCCCTGCTGGATGTCGCCGAACACCGCGAAGCCGGCACCTACTACTCCATTATCCACGAATACCCGATGACCCTGGCCGCAGCCCAGCGCATCCTGGCCGACAAGACCCGCCATGTTCAGCCCACCACCCACGGCAACCGAGACTGGAACAGGTTAATCCCCCACCTGCACCGCCTGCCAGCAGCAAAAAGTTGGTAATTGTGACTGGTCACGCACTGCAGTGCGTGACCAGACATATCCATACGGCTAACATATGACAGTCATAGATATATGGTTATGATGGATTTTATATTTATAGCTATGTTTTTATAAATAATTTTAAAACAAACACAAATAAAGTTACAGATAGGAATAATAGATGCTAGAAGATGCCTTGAACTCTATAAAGGCTCATTTATATGATAGAGCTGTTAGCCCTTTAATGGGTAGTATTATTGTTTCATGGGTAGTATGGAATTACAAACTACCATTGTTATTAATATCTAAAGAGCCAATTTTAGAAAAATACAGGATAATAAGCGAGGTCCTTTACGCAACTAATGCCTCTATCTATCTCAATGGGCTACTGTACCCTATACTTACAGCGGCCACATATATATTCATATATCCATACCCTGCCGAATTTGTTTTTAAATTCACTAGGAATCGACAAAAATCAATCTCGAACATCAAGAGACAAATTGAAGGAGAGGCTCTTCTTACAGTCAAGGAGTCTATGGAATTACGTAGAGAGATAGACAAGTTAGAAGATGAATTCATGGCTACTTTAGGTAAGAAGGAAGCCGAAATTGAAAAACTAAGAAACGAATTAAATGAAATGAATGTTCAATATATAGGTGCTAACACCAGTTCTAAGGAAGAAGGGAAAAAGACAAATAGCAATAAAGCATTGAATGACACTGAACATGAAATATTACAGTTGTTAGACGATAGCAATGCATCTGAAAGTACAATAATTGCAATTTTTGAGGGGAGAAGATCTTCCAACTGGGTAAAATATCACATTGAAAAGCTTGAGAAGCTTGATTTCATTCGCTCAGTAACAGATGATTTCGGAGATGATGAGTGGGCTATTACATATAATGGTCGAACGTATCTAATCGAAAACCAGCTATATTTTGAAAATTATGCTCTCGCACAATAGATGGCATAACAATGAGGGTTTCACCATAGGCATAATAAAGGAATATAAAATGACTGCAGTTTATAATGGTCTGTTGTTCGATACAGAATTAGATGCTATATGGGCAGCTTTCTTTGACCTAGCTGGCTGGCAGTGGTGGTACAATCCAGTTTCAGTTGACAACTGGAAGCCAGATTTTAAAGTAAAGTTCCCTTGTAAGCATTCAGAATGCAATGGCTGTCATACATTGATGGTTTCCATAATTCCAGATAATGACATTTCGTCTTGGCGGCATCACCCCAGTTTGTCTTATAGTTATGGAATAACTGATAACAACAATAAATATATAGCAGATAGTGGTGCTCTATTCGGAATTGGTCCATCTTCTACAAAATGGGAAATGGCTCACGGGTCTGGTGGCGGTATTGAAGATGTTACTAATTGGGTCAGTGATGCAAATAAGTTATGGGAAAACGCTGTAGTATTGATAGATACCGTAAGCGCCAACTGAAAGGATCTGACGGAAAGTGAAGGATCGCAAAAAGGATCCGCTACCCCCCGCGCGGCCAGTGCTGGCGCGGGGAGCCGTTCCCCTCCCCCCGCCGTTCACCCGCATGGTTTTCCACACATAAAGCGGGCAGGCGAGGCGGTGTCTTGACTGCGCGCGCTGGGTGCTGAGGGGCCGCCGCCCCGGGGTGTCAGGCCACTGAACGCCAGGCAAAATAAAGCCCCCTCGGTGAGGGGGCCTCTCTTACGCCGTTTTAGCGACTCATAAGGTCTATGTAACTGTAGCCTCGCCTATGCCGCCGGCCCTGTCAGATCTGACAGTTGATAGATATTCGATGAAGGAAGTCATGCATCTGCTGCACTGAAATCCATCTTGTTACGATCCATTCAGCCCTTGCAGCACCAACTGCCGCCCCTCTGGCGTCAGTGAGCCCATCAAGCTCAGCACTAGCTGGTTCGTGGTCTTGGCCGAGGGGCTTAGGGTGTGGGCGAACGACAAGGTAGCCACCCAGCTATGGCCACATTCAGCGTCAGTGCACTGGCAGTAGAGATCAGAGACATCATTGCTCAGCCGATTGGTCTTGGTAATGCGGCCCCGCTGGCCACACACTTTGCAATAAACCCGCATCAGTCCCCCCTTCCCCATAAAAATCAACGATCTATTTTGCCACAGCGATCACTGTTTGTTTATACAGTAGAGCCTACATTCTCCCGAAAATCGACCCAGAGGGATCGAGGGAGTCCCGCGCTGTTGATGGCGTCCTGCACCAGCTCGCAGAGCGGCAGCACCTCGTTGCGGGCATAGGTGGCATCGTACTTCTCGGGATCCCCGAGCCCTCCCCCGCCATTGGTCGGGATAATGCCGGCCAGCGCCGCCGGAAAGCGGTGCGCCGTCAGCACATCCTGGGCAGTGATCCCCTTGATGGCCGCGAACTCGTCCTTGGTCGCGATGTCCCCCACCGGGATCAGCTTGATGCCATCGGGCTTGCCGTCGGGGATGTTCACGAACATGGAGCGGAAGTTCCCCACCCCCTTGCTGCTTGCGATCATCTCCTTCATCTCCTCCTCGGTGTCGTCGTCCATGTTCGGGTCAGTCGCATAGAAGATGAACCCCATGTGGGCGCCGTTGAGGAAGTATTTGCGCCGAAACAGGGTAGCGTCCTGGTTGAGCAGGGCCGACTGCAGGCCGCCCAGGTAATCGGGCATGCCATAGACCTGTTGCTCGGGATCGTACTGGGCCAGCCAAATCACATCCTCCGGCCGGTAAATCAGGTTCGGCTTGCCCTGCTGCAGATAGACACAACAGCCATCCTCGCGCCGGCGCAGGTAGACGCTTGAGAGCGGGTGCAGCCCTACCACCTGGCCAAACCCATTGCGAATTTTAAGCAGGCCCGCATCCCCGAACTGCAGGTAGTTGTGCACGAACGCCGTGATGGTGGCGCGCTGGTTGGTGAAGCGACCCGCCACCATGTTCCGCCTTGCCATCAAGATGGCCCCGTGGTGGGCGTTGGCCCTGGCCACCTTGGCCAGCCCCTTGCGCTCGATAGGCGGCTGGTAATACTCGCCGTAGGGGTTGTAGAACACCCCGGTGTAACCGGTCATCCAGGCCGTGGGGTCGATGGCCTCCGGCATACTGAAGGCCACGGCGCTGCGGTTGGGTGAGGTGACCGCTTGGGCCGATTGTTGTTTCTGTCGCTTGGTCATGCTGCCTTCTTCTCCTGGCTAGTTGCCCAGGTGGATTTGCGTTTGCGGTGGGTATCGAGGGGCTCGTTCGCCACGGCGTGGGCGATGGCAAAAAACACGTCGGCGTGTCCGGTCACGTTGTCCCGGGCCGCGCGGAACGTCATCTGGCCGCCGCCGGTGGTGCTACGCTTGATGGCAAGGAAAGCGAGCGGGATGTCCCTGTCCGAGCTATCCCACTCGATGCGGTTCGCCTCCACCACGTCGATCATCTTGAGCACCAGCCGTGATTTGCTCTCGATGCTGTAGTTGATGGGGTGGCACACCCCTTTAAAAACCGGCTTCAGGAGGTCAAACACCCCGGCGCCGATGCCAGAGACGTCGACCCCGAGGTACGTGACCCTGAATTTCTTGGCGATGCGGGTGATCTCCTGCGCCTGGAACTGGAAGTTGAGCCCCCGCCAGTAGTGCTTTTCCAGCACCCGGAAGCGCTCGCCGGCGACGGTGGGCGGGGCGATCACCACCAGGGTGGCGTTGTCGCGGGTGCGGCTCGGGTCATAGCCCAGCCACACCTCGCGTCGGCCGAACGGGTCAGGCCGCCCGGGCTTGTAGTCTTCCCACCGGCTGGGGTCCACCCCTGCCCGCTCCATGTCCTGGAACTTGAACACCGACAAGGCGTCATCGATAAACCGGCACATGTAGAGGCGATCGAACACCTCCTCCGGGTACTCGTCCTTGAGCTCCTCGATGTCGATGAGGTGGCAGCCAAGCCGAATCGCATCCTCAATGGTGATGACGTAACGCCACTGCCTGTCCGGGCAGACGCGGCCTCCATCGCGCAGCGCCTCTTCGCCCGGGAAGTCGATCGCCACCCGGCTCGGGCGCTGACCCTTCCAACGATCCCCGGTCCAGAAGCGATACGCCTCGTGCACCTTGCTCGACGGGGTCGAGAAATAGGTCTTGCGCCAGTGGCTCTGGGTCGCCATGGCACTGGCCACGTCCGAGAGCTTCTCGAAGTTGGGGATCCAGAAGTACTCGTCGATGTAGACGTTGCCGGAGCGGGACTGGGCGCTGTTGGAATTGGTGGAGCAGAAATGGAGCTCGGCCCCGTTCGACAGCACGATGGGGTTGCCGGTCAGGGTGACGCCCAGGAAGGTCTGGGCAATCTTGCAGATGTAGGAGCGGAACACCTCCGCCTGGGCCCGGGTGGCGGACAGGAAGATCTGGTTACCGCCGGTCAGAATGGCATCTTCCAGCGCCTCGCCGGCGAAGTAGTAGGTCATGCCGATCTGGCGAGACTTCAAGATATTGCGGGTGCGGGGCAGCGCCGGATCGTTCTTGGCCTCCCGCACCCGCAACTGATAGCCGAACAGGGTGCCCAGCCACTGTGCAAAGTCATCGGCCGTCAGGTGGCCGATCTCGTTCTTGGCCTTCTTGCCGCCCTTGCGACTGCCGCCTGCCTGGCGGCTTTGCTCACGCTTGCCACGGCTGGGCCCAGGCTCATGCCCTTGCTCACGCTGGACCTTGAGGGCCTGCTCGCGCTCGGCCCACTTGAGCGCCTTCTCTTTGAGGCTGACATGGTGGCCGATGAGCCGGTCCAGCTCCTCCTGCTCGCCCGGGGTTTTCTTCTCCCGGTGCAACAACACCTGCACCCGGCGATTGATGGCATCCTCGACCGCCTCCTCGGTCAGCAGATCGCGCCAGCCGAGCTTTTCGGCCCAGTAGTAGATGATGCGACAGGAGTTGAGCCCCAGTTCGTCCTTGATCTCCTGGGGTGTCCATCGTTTAAGGTAGAGTCCCTTCGCCGCATTGCGGATCTCTTCGGGGTACGCCACGGCGCCTCCATCCGGTGAATGATGGCGCCATCATAGCCAGCCCCCTCCCCCCACTTATCCCACTGATGTTCTGAGCAATTCGGATTTCCTGCTGGATCCGAATCCCGCCGAACACCATAGCGTGAAACCCCCTTGCCGACCCGATAGCCTGAGCCCGCATCACTTGGGAGCAGGCATGAACGAATCAACCTTGAGAACTGGCTGGGTCTGTATCGCCACCGAAGGCAAAGCGGTGGACGGGCGGGACATTACCCGCGACTGGCTCACCGACATGGCCGAGACCTACGACCCGACCTATTACACCGCCGTCATCTGGCCCGATCACGATCGCTGGTCCAGCTACGGCACCGTGCAGGCCCTCAAGACCGAAGAGGTGGATGGCAAGCTCAAGCTGTTCGCCATCCTCTGCCCGAATCGGGACCTCATCTACTACAACCAGAGCGGCCAGTATCAGTTCTGCTCCATCGAGCCCTTCGAGAACTTCGCCGATCTGGGCCGCACCTACCTGCTGGGCCTCGGCGTCACCGATGAACCGGCCAGCATCGGGACCACCCATCTCAAGTTCAGCAAGAGCAACAAGGGGCAGGCCGTTGGCACCAGCGAGCCGCTGGACCTATCCACGTTCAAGCTGCCCAAGCACGAAAAGGCCGATGGCCTGATCGCCAAGTTTTTCAGCTTCCTGGCCAGCCACGGCGAGCAAGCCCCCCAATCACCCCCCAGCCAACCCGAGGATGAGGAAATGACCAAAGAACAGTTCGACCTGCTGCTGGGGGCCGTCCATGGCCTTGGCACCAAGATCGAAGGCTTCAGCACCAAGCTGGAGACCAAACCCACTACCGAACAGCCTACTGCACCGGCTGCTGAGCCCGCCAAGGTGGACGCGCAGCCCGGCATCAGCGCCGAGCAGTTCAGCAAGCTGGAAGAGACCCTGAACGGTCTGGCCAGCACCGTCGGCGAGCTGAAAGGCCAGATCGACCAGTTCTCTGTCGAGAAGCCGGGCCAGCGCCCGGACGCCCTCGGCGGTGACGATACCCCTGCAGTCTATTAAGGAGCGACCGTGAGCCAGACCCTTACCGTCCAGGCCATGCAGCGCCTGGAGCAATACAGCAATGCCCTGGCCAAGGCCTACGGCATCCCCGTCAACGCCCTGGCCAAGCAGTTCAGCGTCACCGGCCCGGTGGAAACCGGCCTGCGCGCCGCCCTGCTCGCCTCCGTCGAATTCCTCGGCCTCATCACCTGTCTGGATGTGGATCAGATCAAGGGCCAGGTGGTGCAGGTTGGCATCGGCAAACTGTTCACCGGCCGCAAGAAGAACGGCCGCTTCAACGGCAAGATCGGCGTCGATGGCAACACCTACGAGCTGACCGAGACCGATTCGTGCGCCTCTCTGGACTGGGCAACCCTGTGCGTCTGGGCCAACGCCGGCAGCGAGGGCGAGTTCCTGCGCCTGGTGGGCGATTTCATCAACAAGGCGTTTGCTCTGGACATGCTGCGGGTTGGTTGGAACGGCGTGGAAGCGGCCGCCGATACCGATCCCGCCGAGCACCCGCTGGGGGAAGACGTCAACAAGGGCTGGCACCAGATCGCCCGCGAGTGGAACGACGGCAGCCAGATCATCAAGGCCGAGGCTGGCGAGAAGATCTACTTCGACCCGGACGGCAAGGGGGATTACAAGACCCTTGACGAGATGGCCTCGGACCTCATCAACACCACCATCGATCCCCTGTTCCGCCAGGACCCGCGTCTGGTGGTGCTGGTCGGTACCGACCTCATCGCTGCCGCCCAGGCCAAGCTCTACAGCGAGGCCACCAAGCCGAGCGAGCAGATCGCCGCCCAGAAGCTGGCCGAGTCCATCGCTGGGCGCCGTGCCTACATCCCGCCCTTCTTCCCTGGCAAGCGGATGGTGGTCACCACCCTGGACAACCTGCACATCTACACCCAGCGCGGCACCCGCAAGCGCAAGGCGGACGATAACCAGGACAAGAAGTGCTTCGATAACCAGTACTGGCGCATGGAAGGCTATGCCCTCGGCGAGCACCTGGCCTATGGCGGCTTTGAAGAGGCCGACATCGAGATCGGCGCCGCACCGGCGGCTCCCGAGGCCTAAGCCATGAGCTCACCCGGTCAACGTCACAAGCAGCGCGTGCACGCCGTGCAGGGGGCCCAGCAGGCCGCTAGCTCAGGCGTGGCCACCGGCGCGGTGGCTGACAGCCTGCACCTGCAGCTGATTGCCCTGGAGCAGGACATGGTCCGGCTGCGCAAGCTGGCCCGCATCGGGGATCGGGTGAACATGAAACGCGATGAGTTGATGCCCAAGTACCGCCCCTATGTGGAGCGCTATCTGGCCGCCGTCGCTGAGTCCGGCCAGCCCTATCAGAACGAGCTGTTCCAGCGCCTCATCATCTGGGCTTTCGATGTGGGCGACTTCGACGCCGGCATCGCCTGGGCGGATCTCGCCATCGCCCAGGGCCAACGCACCCCGACCAACATCAAGCGCGACTGGGCCCACTTCGTGGCCGACACCGTGCTGGAGTGGGCCGAGAAACAGGCGGCCGAGGGACATGCAGTCGAGCCCTGGTTCTCCCGGGTGTTCGACAAGGTGCGCAATGACTGGCGCCTCAACGAACGGCTGACCGCCAAGTGGTTCAAGGCGGCGGGTTGCCTGCTGCTGCGCGACCACGACGGCCAGCCCCGCCCAAGCGCCTTGGGGGACAGCGCCACCCTGGAGCAGGCCGATCACTGGCTGGCCCAGGCCGACAAGCTGCACAGCAAGGTGGGCGTCGGCACCTTGCGCCAAAAGATTGCCATGCGCCTGCGGGCGCTGAACCCGGAGCATTGACACCGGAACAAACCGACTCTCCGCGCCGTCGCACCCCGGCGCGAATGCCATGGACCGCCTCTGGCGAACCCAGCGGCAATTGCGTGGCTACAGGGGTGCACCCATTCAACCAGCGAGGCAAGCCATGTTTGCAGGCAAGGACATCGACTACAGCACCGCCACTATCCGCAATGACGGGTTCTGGCCGGATGTTGCCGTCGCCGACTTCGAGCGCCGCCGCGCCCTGCCTGCCGATCTGAACCAGCAAACCACAGGCGCCGCCTTGCTGGCTGCCGTCTCTGAAATCAACCTGCAGCTCGCTAGCCACCAGGCCACCCTACAGGCCAAGGGTTATGCCAGCGCAGCCGCCGTCCCGGGGCCCAGCTTGGAAGGTGGCACCAATGCCCTGACCGAACAGTACCTGGCCGCCGTCTTTGCCCGCGCCAAGGCCGCCTTGTTGCCGGAGTTCGCCAGCGTCACCGAGCGGGCCACCGCCAACAACCAGGTGGAGCGCACCCCGGATCAGCGCGCCCAGTTACTGGCCGAGAGTCAGCAACTGGTGCGCAGCATCAAGGGCAAGCACCGGGCGGGAGTGTCGCTGATATGAGCGCCGCCATGAACGAGCAGCAGGCCCAGGGCTACTTCCTGCAGGCGCTCCACGCCGAGTTGTTGCGGGTATTGCCAGCCAAGTGCCACAAGCGCCTGGATAGCTGGATGGAGAACGGCACCATCAAGCTCGAACCTAGGAACATGGGGCCCACCGGGGTGGACGTGGCCTGGCTCACCTATCAGGCGGTGTTCACCATCGAGCAACTGCCGTTTCGCGAGCTCGACCCGGCCATCCTGCTGGCGGCCGTCGCCGCCTGGGTGCAGGAGCACGACGAGGTCCGCGGGCAGCTCGACCTGCCCGATCCCGAGTACGCCGTCACCCCGAACGACGAGCAGACCGCCGATCTCGAGATCCAGCTCCCCTTCGCCGAGCCGCTGCGCCTCATCGAGCACCCGCAAGGGCCCATCAACTGGCTCGGCAAGCACTGGAACGTGGCTCCCTATGACATCTGGGTGGCCGAACAGATTGACCTGAACGTGGGTGATACCGGCGCTCACAAGGTGGGTGGCCTCTCATGATCACCATCACCCTGGACACCCGTCGCGGCAAAGACCAGCTCAACCTGCTGGCCCTGCCGCCCAAGCAGCGCAAGCGCCTGGTATGGCGCGCCGCCAACGAGATGAAGAAGCTGGCCGCCCGTCACGTGCGCCAGCAGCAAGACCCCAACGGTAATGCCTGGGCCCCTCGCAAGCGGGGCAAACGCAAGATGTTGCGCGGCCTGCCCAAGCTGCTGGTGATCCACGAGCCGCGCCAGGACGTGGCCGAGGTCGGGTTCAAGAAAGGCACCATGAGCGCCCACGCCGGGATCATCGCCAACACCCACCAGAAGGGGCACACCTACAAGGTGACGGCCGCCAGTCGCCGGCGCATCTCCCCCAGTGAAGGCGGCAAGCAGAAGCAGGCCACCAAGGCCCAGGCCCGCAAGTTGCGGGAGCTCGGGTTCAAGCGCCCCGGTCAGCGCAAGCGCTCATACCGTTCGGCTTCACTGGGCTGGATCACTGGTCACCTCAACTACGCCCAGGCGGGGTTGCTTATCAAGAAGCTCAAGGACGAACCGGCGGCCGAGAGCTGGGAAATCCATCTGCCGGCGCGCCCGTTCCTGGGCGCCAATGCCAGGCAGCGGCAACAGGCCTTCGCCCGCGCCCTGCAGAGCATCGACTACGGCTGGGACGTCAACAAGCAAGACATGAAGGGGAAATAACGGCATGTGGCCTTACGTACAGATCAACAACTTGAACCAGATGCAGGGGCCCGTGACGGAAGTCGAGCGCCACCTGCTGTTCATCGGCAGCGCCGCCAGCAACACCGGCAAGCTGCTCTCCCTCAACACCCAATCCGACTTCGATCAGCTGCTCGGGGCCGCGGACAGCGAGCTCAAGGCCAACCTGCTGGCCGCCCGCGATAACGCCGGCCAGAACTGGTCGGCGGCGGCCTATGTGCTGCCCACCGACAAGCCCTGGCTGGACGCGGCCCGCGACGCCCAGCAGACCCAGTCGTTTGAAGGGGTCGTGGTGCTCGGGCAGGAGTGGGACCAGGCGGGCATCAACGCCGCCCACGCCCTCAACCAGGAACTGATCGCCAAATGGGGGCGCTGGCAGTTCATGCTGCTGGCCGTACCGGCCATCGCCGACGAACAGGACTGGTCCACCTACGAGGCCGAGCTGGCCACCCTGCAGGACGGCATCGCGGCGAGTTCGGTTTCCCTGATCCCGCAGCTTTGGCCAACTCTGGCCGGCGCCTACGCGGGCCGCCTGTGCAACCGGGCGGTGAGCATCGCCGACAGCCCCTGCCGGGTGAAGACCGGCGCCCTGGTGGGCCTTGGCAACAAGCCGGTGGACAAGGACGGGATCCCGCTGCCACTGACCACCCTGCAGACCCTGGAGCAGAACCGTTACTCGGTGCCGATGTGGTACCCGGACTATGACGGGATCTACTGGGCCGATGGCCGCACCCTGGACGCCGAGGGTGGCGACTACCAGGTGATCGAGAACCTGCGCATTGCCTACAAGGTGGCGCGCCGGATGCGCCTGCGCGCCATCGCCCGCATCGGGGATCGCTCGTTCAACTCCACCCCGGGCAGCACCGCCGCCGCCATCACCTACTTCGGCAAGGATCTGCGGGAGATGGCCAAGGCCGCCACCATCAACGGCCAGCCGTTCCCGGGCGACATCGCCTCCCCCCAGGATGGCGACATCCGCATTCAGTGGGTCGCCAAGAACCTGGTCTCGGTGTTTGTGGTGGTGCGCACCGTGGACTGCCCCAAGGGGATCACCGTCAACATCATGCTCGATTTGAGCCTCAACAATGGGGAGGGCTAACCCATGACCCGTCGTATCTCCGGTGCCAGCTTTGACACCACCCTCTTGGGGGCCATGGTCCACGTCGAAAAGGCCAGCCTCTCCATCACCGACAACAGCGCCGTGGCGCAAACCCGGGGGATCCCGGACGGCTTCGTCGATGGCGATGTCGCCGCCGAGCTGGAGTTCGAGCTCGATACCAAGAATTTCTCGCAGTTGGCCGATGCCGCCAAGCGGGCGGGTAGCTGGCGCGGGATGGAGCCGGACGATGTGCTGTTCTACGCCGACACCGGCACCGAGACCATGAAGGTGGAGGCCTTCGGGGTGAAGCTGCTGGTCTCCGACCTGCTCGACATCGACCCCAAGGGCGGCAGCAAGAGCGTGCACAAGGTGAAAGGCTTTGTGACCTCCCCCGACTTCGTTCACCTCAACGGCGTGCCTTACCTCTCCAAGGAAGACACCCGCCACCTGCTGGGTTAAGGGGGGCGCATGGACGACATCGACCGCGCCACACGCCACGCCGCCCGCATGCTGGCGGTCCAACTGGCCAACCAGGTGGGCAAGGGGCACTACCAGGGGGAAAGCTTGCACCAGTGCGAAGAGTGCGACGACGACATCCCCGAGGGGCGCCGCCGCCATGTGCCGGGAGTGCGCCTGTGCGTCCCCTGCCAGACCCGCCTTGAACGGTTGGCCCGCTAACCAGAGCAACGGACATGAACCACATGCCTCATAAAGACCCGACCCTCGCCACCGCCCTGCTGGCCTGGCTGATGGACAACTGGCCCGCCGTCTATGGGGCCCTGCTGGCACTCGCCATCGCCTTCCTGCGCATCACCTACGCCGGCGGACGGGGTCGCCGCCGGCTGATCGAATCCCTGCTGTGCGGCCTCATTACCCTGGCGGCCGCTACCGGGACCCACCTGCTCGGGATCCCCCAGGAGGCCACCCCCTTCCTGGGCGGCGTGGTGGGGCTGCTTGGGATCGACATCATCCGGGACCGGGCTGCCCTGATGTTTCGCAAGAAGGAGGACAACAATGCCGCGCAGTGACTGCCATCCCCAGATGGCCGCCTTTCTCGACCTGATCGCCTATGCCGAGGGCACCAAGGGGCTGGGCGACGATGGTTACAACAAGCTGGTCAACCCGGCCGGGTTCTTCCAGGACTACCGTGAACACCCCGATGTGTTGGTGCGGGTCAACCCGACCCTGCACAGCACCGCCGCCGGGCGCTATCAGTTCCTGTCCCGCCATTGGCGCCACTACCAGGCGGCGCTCGGCCTGCCGGACTTTGGCCCCGTCTCCCAGGACACCTGGGCCATCCAGCTTATCCGTGAGCGCAAAGCACTGGACGACGTGATCAAGGGGCGTATCCCCCAGGCGATCACCAAGTGCGCCAACATCTGGGCCAGCCTGCCCGGCGCCGGCTACGGCCAGCGCGAGCACAAGCTGGCGGATCTGCTGGCCAAGTTCACCGAGTTCGGCGGGGTGCTGGCATGAGCACGCTCATCCGGTTGTTGCCGACCCTGATCGGGTTGGTGATTGGCAGCTTGCTGTTTGCCCAGGGGGAGCGACTCACCCAGCGCACCAGGGAGCTCGCCACCGCCAACGAGACCATTGCCACCCTGCGAGAGGCCAACGACCAGATGGGCACTGTGCTCAAGACGCTGCGACAAGAAGACAGCGCCCTGCGCCAACTGCTCGCCCACCAGAACGCGGCCTTGGCCGAGCTCGACAACCAGAACAGGAAGACCGCCGATGACCTGCAACACGCCCTGGCCACGCCGCCGGCGGGCCGCCCGGATTGCGCTCGCGAGCCTTTGCCTGCTGGCGCTCTGCGCCTGCTCCAGCCAGCCCACCACCGTGGTGCAAACCCGGGTGGTCAAGCGGCTGCCGCCGCCGGGACTGGTGCCCCACTGCCCGGAGCCTGAATTCACGGGGAGCACCTACGGCGATGCCGTGCGGTTTATTCCCGCCCTGCAGACGGCGTTGCGCCGCTGCCAAACCCAGATCACCACCCTGAACAACTGGATAACCCAAGAGGACACAACCCCATGAGCAAGACCCTGACCCTGACTGTGGCCGGTACCGACATCAGCTTTGAACCGACCATGACCGCCTACAACGGCTTCATCAACGACATGATGCCGAGCGACAAGGTGGCGCCAGCCCACAACTACCTCAAGAAGATCGTCTGCCAGGAGAGCAAGGCCACGCTGGACGAGCTGCTCAAGCGCCCGGGCGCCGCCCTGCAGTTGGCGGGGGCCATTAACGAGCAGTTCGCCCCCACCCTGGAGATCACCGTAAAAAACTGACCGCGCGCGCCGAGGCCATCGAGCGCAACCAACTGGAGCAGGTGCTGGCGCTGCGGCGCTACTACCTGCCCCACGAAGAGGACGACCTCGACAGCCTGGCTCGCGCCATCTGGTTAGACAAACAGCACCGAGAGTCCAACGCCGCCGCCGTGGCCGAGGGCATTGCCAAAGCACTGAACGGATAACGACTGATGGCCTGGATGGAAAAATTGATGATGCAGGTGGCCCTGGTTGACCAGGTCACCAAGCCCCTTGCCGGCATCAATGCCCAGATGGACAAGGTCAGCAAGGCGGGCCGCCAGGGCTGGAGCAACATGGCCATGGGGGCCACCACCCTGGCCGCCGGCGGGTTGGCTGTGCAGGCGGCCCTCGGCCCCGCCATCGAGATGGACCGTGCCCTCTCCGAGGTGGCCTCCCTCGATGTGCAAAAGGACGTGCTCGGCGCACTTGGCCAGGAAGCCCTCAAGCTGTCCGTGCAGTATGGCAACTCGGCCACCGAGATTGTCCGCTCCTCCTACGACATCCAGTCCGCCATCGCCGGGCTGGAGGGCAACGAGCTGCCCGCCTTCACCCGCGCCTCGACCGTCCTGGCCAAGGCCACCAAGGCCGACACCGCCACCATCACCAACTACATGGGCACCATGTACGGCATCTTCGAGCAGCAGGCCAAGCGAATGGGCAAGGCCAACTGGGTTGAGGATGTGGCCGGTAAGACGGCGCTGGCGGTGCAACTGTTCAAGACCACCGGCCAGGGCATGGCCGATGCCTTTGGGGCCATCGGTGCCAACGCCACGGCGGCCGGGGTGTCGATGGACGAACAGTTCGCCGTGCTGGGCCAACTGCAGGCCACCATGGGCGGCGGCGAGGCCGGGACCAAGTTCAAGGCCTTCCTGGCCGGAGTGGGCAGTGCCCAGAAGGCGCTCGGCATGAAGTTCACCGACGCGGCGGGCAACATGCTGCCGGTGCTCGATATCCTCGACAAACTCAAGGCGCGCTATGGCGAGACCCTGAGTGTGGCCGAGGGTGACGAGCTCAAGAAGGCGTTTGGCTCGGATGAGGCGGTGGCCATGGTCAAACTCTTGATGACCAACACCAAGGCCCTTTCCACCAACATCAACGCCCTGGCCAACACCCACGGCATGGGTAAGGCCGAGCAGATGGCGGCGGCCATGACCGACCAGTGGGAGCGGGTAACCCAGGCCTGGTTCGCCATCCGGGCCGCGGCCTTTGGTGTGGTGCTACCGGCCATCAACAAGGTGGTGGGGGTCTTTGCCGATGGGGCCGACACAGTGCTGCGCTGGACCCACCTCTTCCCGAACCTCACCCGGGTGGTGAGCTATGCCCTGCTCGCCATCGTGGGCCTTAGCATGGTGACCGGTGCCTGGCTGCTGCTCGCCGGGCTGGCGAAGATGACCACTCTCGGGCTCGGCATCGCCTGGTCGCTTCTGATCGCCCCGCTCAACCTGCTCAAGGCCGGGCTGGTTGCCTTTCGCGCCATCCTGCTGGCCGTCAACATCATGATGGCCGCGAACCCGGCCGTGTTACTGGCCTATGTGGTCGGCGGGCTGCTCGTCGGGGCTATTGGGCTGGCGATCTACTATTGGGACGACCTCAAGAAGACCCTGGCGGATTGGGGCGTGTTCGACGCCATCCAGAGCATGATCGACGGGGCCGTCGCCGGCTGGGCCAGTTTCATGCAACTGCTCGGCAACCTGAGCCCCTTCCAGATGCTGGGGCGGGCGGTGGACTGGCTGATCGAGAAACTCAACCTGATCCCGGGGGTCAATATCGAGCTCGGCGGCATGCCGGACCTGCAGATGCCCGCGCTCACCCCGCTGACCCTCCCGGTCATGCCGGGGACGGTCAGCGCCCCCATGGCGGCAGAGCAGCAACAGGCCTCGATCACCGCTCCCCTCGTCCGCTACCGCCAGCCGGAGCAGAGCAAGGTGCCAACGGGCGGACTGGGCCAGCAGTTGATCCAGGCCAACGCGGCCGCGAGCGCTGCCAACCAGAAGCCCGCCAAGTCCCTGCACATCGGCGAGGTGCACATCACCAACCAGAACCCCATGAGCCCGGAGCAACTAGCCGAAAACGCCTGGCTGGAGACCAAGTGATGAGCGAACCCAAGTACATCGACATCCTGGTGGTGAACGGCGCCTGGCAGCTCGATGCCGGCGGCCAGCCCCGCACCACCCAGGACCGGCACAGCATCGGTCAGGACATCAAGCACCGCATCATGGAATCCGGGCTCGCCCGCAAGCTCATCGGCGAGCGCAGCCCGACCCTGCGCAGCGACGTGATGACCGAGATTGAGCTGCTGGTTGAAGACGACGAGCGGCTGGTGCCCGGCACCATCTTCATCAGCGAAGAGGCCCCCGACCGGGTGCTGGTCACCGCCCGCACCTATGAATTCGGCGAACTGGAGGTAACCCTGTGAACCTGCGCCCGACCGTGGACTTTATGGCCCTGCTGGCCGAGGCCGGCGTGCCGACCACCGAGGCGGCCATGGAGGCCGAGCTCAAGAAGGAGGTGGTGGCCGCTGGCTCCCTCATCACCAACGACAGCGACGTGAGCCCGTTCTGGCGGCTGGTGCGCGGTGTGGTCATTACCCCGGCCCTCTGGCTTATCCGCACCCTGCTGGCGGGCCACGTGCTACCCAACACCTTCGCGGCCACCGCCACCGATGCCTATCTCGACCTCAAGGCCTGGGATGTGGACCTCACCCGCAAGGCGGCCCAGAAGACCCGGGGCCTGGTCAATTTCGTGAAAGCCAACCCAAGCGACGCCGTCACCATCCCGGCCGACATCTGGGTCACCACCGAGCGCATCAACGGCACCATCTATCGCCTGCGCCCCCTGCAGGCGGTAGTGAGCCCGGCAGGGGAAGCGGTGGCCCGGGTGGTGTGCGAGGCCGAGCTCGCTGGCGCAGCCTGGAACCTGGCCCCGGGCTATTACAACCTGCTGAGCGAACCGGTGACCGGCATCCTCTCGGCCCGCAACGATGACAAGGAGTGGATCACCACCCAGGGCAGCGACATCGAGAGCAACGATGCGCTCGGCCTGCGCATCCAGAACCAGTTTTCGGCGGTGGGACGCTACCACATCGACGCGATTTACCGCTCCATGCTGGCGAGCGTCGCGGGGATCCGCGCCGATCACATCTTCTTCGAGCACGACGCCCCGCGGGGACCCGGTACCGCCAACGCGTACATCCTGCTGGAGGTGGGGGCCACCCCGGCCAGCCTCATCAACCAGCTCAACGACTACGTGGGCCGCCAGGGCAACCATGGCCACGGGGATGATCTGTTCGTGATGAGCATCCCCGAGACCCAGCACAGCCTCACCCTGGCGCTCTGGCCACAAGCCAACCTCAGCGACGAGCAAAAGGCCGCGCTCAAAGCCGGCGCCGAGAACCTGGTCAGGGCGGCGTTTCGCCAGTCCGCAGACTTCCCCGCCGTCACCCGCACCTGGCCACGCTCGCGCTTCTCGCTCTCCCAGCTTGGCCGCGAGCTGCACAGCCAGTTCCCGCAGCTCCAGAGCCTGCGCTTTGGCGAGAGTGACATCGTCGCAGGGCTGGCCATCCCACGATTGAAAACGCTGACGGTGACCCTGCATGACTGACCCGACCTTCCTTGAGCATGAGCGGCAGGCGCCAGTGCTACCCGATGCCAGCGCCCCCTGGTGGGAAGACGGCTACACCATCAGCCCGGCCCATGCCGAGCCGGGGTTCCTGGCCAAGGGCATCAACGCCTTCTGGCAACGGCTCAAGGGCTGGTTGTTGCTGCCGCTGGCCCAGCAAGACCCGCTGACCTGTTCGGAGTCCTTGTTGGCCCTGCTCGCCTGGGAGCGGGACATCACCCGTTTCAATGGCGAACCGATTGAGCTCTTTCGCAAGCGGGTCAAATTCGCCTTTGTGAACGCCCGGGACGCCGGCGAGGTCGCCGGCTTTAAACGCATCTTCGAGCGCCTCGGCATCGGCTGGTGCGACATCCACGAACGCCAGACCGGCACGCCCTGGGACGTCATCACCATCGAGGTGACCGATAGCTCCATCGCGAGCAATCAGCGACTGATGGAAACCCTCATCCAACACTATGGCCGCACCTGCCGCCGCTACCGCTTCCAGGTGGTTTACCCGGTCACCGCCACCCTGCGCCCCGGTCGCATCGACATGAAACAGCAGGTGTTCGGCGCATCACTCAAGAGGACCCCATGAGCCAGATCATTACCAACGCTTTCGCCAGCTACCTGCAGGCGAGCCTCGCCAACCAGACGCCGGTGGTGCTCGATGAGTTCGTGCTGGCCAACATCCCGGGCCTGGACCCGAACAAACCGATAAGCCCGGATCTTGGCTTGCCACCGGCGGGCCAGATCGTGCATCGCCGCGCTGTCGATCAGCGCGGGCGCATCAACAACGACGCGGTGGCCTACACCATCGTGATGGACACCACGGTCGGAGATTTCAGCTTCAATGCCCTGTACCTCATCAACAAGGCGAGCGGCATGGTGGGGATGATTGTGCACAAGGGGCTGGAGACCAAGCTCAAGACCAATGAAGCCAGCGGCCAGACCGGCAACAGCCTGGTCAAGTCCATGCTGATGGAGTACGACCGGGCAAGCGAGGCCACCGCCACCCACGTGGACGCCAGCACCTGGCAGATTGACTATGCCGCCCGGCTGCGCGGGATGGACGACGACCTGCGCCTGCAGGCCCTGCAGTTCTTCGGGCCGGCCACCTTCTACGGTGACGGCTTCAAGCTGGTAAACGAGGCTGGTGTCTACAAGGTGCAGCCCGGGGTGGCCTATGTGGGCGGCCTGCGCGCCCAGCTCGACGAGGTCAGGAAGGTCACCCCCGGCGCCAAGCCGGTGGGGCTCTGGCTCGACATCTACCGGGCGGGCTCCCTGCTCAATGCCTGGGTGAATCACTTCACCCTCACCCTGAGCGTGCCGGCCCTTGCCGACTATGTGGACGGCAACGGCAATCAGCACCATGTGACCAAGGTCGCCATCATCAACAGCGATGGCAGCGTCACCGACCTGCGCCGCAAGCGCACCATCGAGCTCTCCGGGGATGTGACTGGCAAGGGCATCCTGGAAGATGCCCAGGGCGTCAATGTCGCGGTGGAGGTCAAGGACAACAGCCACGGCCACCTGATGGAGAACGTGACGGGATTAACGCAAGCGCTCGCCAGCAAGCTCGATGTCAGCGGCTACAAAGCCCGCCGCGACATGTTGAATAACAATGGGACGACATTTAACTATACGTCCAACAAAGACTTGGATAGCTGCTTGGCCGGTGACTTCGGGCTCTACGAGAAAAAGACCTGTCCAAATTCACCGCCGACTGCAAAACCCTATTTTTACTGTGAGACCAAGCGCATCTATGCGCACATTGCCATGCTCCAGATCGCCTGGCCCTACGACGGGGATGGCGTGCTGGCCATGCGTAACTACAGCATAAACTCCTCAAGCTGGAGCCCGTGGCGCGAGATCTTCGACACCGGACATCAGCCGACCATTCAGGAAGTCGAGGGCCTGCAGCAAGCGCTGAACGGTCTATCTCCCACTTCTCACTCGCACCCGGGTTCCTGGCTCAACCCCATCAACCTGGGAACCGAAGACCTCGACACCCTGAAAGAACCCAAGGTGTATGCCCAGCATGCCAACGCCAACACCTCCCCCGCACGCCATTACCCGGAAAACAGCGCGGGGGCACTCATCGTCAGCTACGGTGCTGGCCCCCAGCAGACCTACCTGGTCTACAACTCCAGCCGGGTCTGGCGCAGGGCGCAATACAGTACCGGAGACTGGACACCCTGGACCCGGGATTACAACACAGGCAACAAACCAACGCTGGCCGAGCTCGGTGCGGCTGCGGCGAGCCACTCGCACCCCTGGTCACAACTGACCGGGATCCCGGCCTATGCATCGCGCTGGCCCAGTTGGGGGGAAGTCACCGACAAGCCTGGCACCATGCCGCCGTCGGCCCACACCCACCCCGCGGCCCAGGGCAACGCCGACATCGTCGCAAGCAGCTACGGGCAGGTGGGCACCTATGTGTTGGCGTCCAACGTCTCCGGTGCGACCAAGGGGATCGGCGCCACGGTGTCTGGGTCCAGCCTGGTCCCCGCCTCGGCAGGGGAGCGTCACCAGGATGGCGCCAGCCTGGCAGGTACCTGGAAATGCCTCGGTTACTCCGTTGGCTCGGGTGGCCCCTTCGATACCCGCATCACGCTCTGGATAAGGATCGCTTGATGGAAATCATCACCGCCAAAAACGTCATCGCCTACACCGGCCAACCGGACGCCCTGGACATGGAGGTGGCCTTTGCTCACCTGCCCGGCCAGTTCGTCACCTTTACCGCCCGCAAGGACGACTCGGCCGAACATGGGCGCGAGCTCTATGTGCGCGCCATGTTCGGCGAGTTCGGCGAGATCCGCACGCAGGCCCAGCCCGAATACCTCCCGAGCGAAGCCGAGCAGCAGCGCAAACTCGATGCCCTGCAGGCCGAGGTGACCCTGCACATCGCCCCCCTGCTGGACGCCAAGGAGTTGAAGCTGGCCACCCCGCAAGAGCTCGACAAGCTGGAAGCCCTGCAACGCTATCGCATCGCCCTGATGCGCCTGCCACAAAGCGAGGGGTGGCCAAGCTCGGTCACCTGGCCGGAGATCCCCCAATGAGCTGGGCCCAGGGGGCGCTGCGTTGGCCCGCCAGTGCCGGCAGTGTACACACCCGCGCCCGGGAGGTTCTGGGGCAGCTTCCGGCGAGCCAGGCGAGCGCCATGGGCCGCCTGCAGGGACTGGCCGATCAGGCCCAGTATCGGCGCCACCCGCTGAGTGAGGCGGCTGGGGGCTTGGCCAGTCTTCGGGCCGAGTTCGACCGGTTGCTGGTGAATGGCCATTGCCTCACCGTCACCCCCTACCAGCACGGGGTGGGCAAACGGCAGGGCCAGCAGTTCAGTCTGTCCGCCCCCAATGCGGTGGCGGCCCTGGCCGCCAAGCTGCAGGATGGCGCCGACCCACGCCTGCCCAGCGGGCAGCAGCATGCCCTCGCCTGGCTGGTGACCGGCAACAGCGCCGAAGACCTGGCCCGGCAGTTGGCGCTCCTCTGCGCTCTGCTGCCGTTGCCGGAGTGGTGCGCCACTCTGCGCCGCCTCACGGCCAGCAACGACACCATGCACCAGCCCAGCGCCGCCAGGGTGCCGCGCTGGCGCGCCGGGGAGCCCCTTTGCTGGGCACCGCTGCGCCCTGCCCGGGCGGCACTTGGCGCGGAGCTGTCCCAACTGGATAGCCTCGCCCGGGATAGCCAGAGCCCCATTGACATGCTGCAGGGGCTCGCCGTGCGCCGCACCGCCCGCCTCGATGCGCTGGCCACCGCCCTGGCCGAACTTGGCAAGCTGTCCGGCACGCTCTGGCACTGGCAAGGCCAGGGGGATCTGGCGAGCCTCGCAACCCAACTCGGGCAGAGCACGCCCCCCGACCACAGCATGAGCATGACGGTCGGTGCCCTGCTGCTCTCCCCTTCCCCGCTCACCTTCTGGCAGGAGTTGACCCCATGAGCCATGCCATGCTGACCCTGGATGGCGAACCCATCATCATGAAGTCGATGCGGGTGTCCGCATCGATGCAGTTTCAGGACAAGGACCAGAGCGGCCAGACCAGCTCGACCAGCAGCGCCGAGCAGGGCGCCAAGGGCAAGGAGCTCGATGTCTCGGGCCTCATTCCGTTCAAGGAGGAGCGCATGCTGAGCCGGTTGTTTGAGCTGGCCGACGCCAAGGGCAACGGCGGCAAGCGCCACATCTACCGGGTAGGGTCGCTCCTGGCCAAGTCAGTGAAAGTACGCCAGGCGAGGTTCGTCGGGCGCATCACCGCCAGCGAACAGGAGGGGCTGCTGGCCTGGCAAGTGCAATTCACCTTGAAGGAGTTCAACTCGGTACCGGAGAAGCGCGAGCAGCGTTTGCCCAAGCAAGCCCCGACCGTGGGTCAGGGCACTGCAAACACCAGCGCCGCCAAGCCCGGCAGCAAAGGAACGGGGGACGAAGCGCCAGAGCTCAGCAGCTTCGAGCGCTACGTGCTCCAACCGATGGATGACATGCTGGCATGAAACTGACCACCTCACTGACCCTCGCCGGCCAGCCGGTGCACCTCATCGACCATGACCTGGTGCTGGACCTCAATGCTGGCGGCCGCGCCGCCCTCACCATCGAGGGCACCGCCAGCAAGGGGCAGACCTTCACCCTGGACACCGGCTATAACGGCGACCTGCGCCGCTGGTTCACTGGCTACGTGTACGATATGCACCCCGCCGCCAACGGTGCCAGCAAGCTGCTGTGTCGGGAGCTCGCCGGAGCCCTGGGATCCCGCCTCCCCGTCAGCCAGCAGCATGCCACCCTGCGCGGCCTGCTGGCCTGGCTGACCGACCGCTGCGGGCTCACCTTCCTGCTGCCCCAGGGGGCGGACTATACCGACCGACCGATCCCGAACTTCACCAGCGCCGGCACCGGCTATCAGTTGCTCGATAACGCCGGGCGCGCCTTCGAGGTGCCGGATTTTGTCTGGTACCAGCAACCGGATGGCGCCATCTACGTGGGGAGCCACGCCCATAGCCGCTGGCATGGCAAGGAGGTGACGCTCGATCCCACCTGGTCAGGGCGCCAGGCGGGTGACACCCTTACACTCTCGCCAGTGCCAGCCATCCGGCCCGGGGCCATCATCAACGGCAAGCGGGTGATGCGGGTGCGCCTCAAGGGTGATGAGATGACCTTGACCACAGCGACACCCGGCAAACCGGTGAAGTCGCCGGAGCGGCGCAAGATGGAGGGAGACTTCCCGGAGCTGGCGGACAAGATGCACCTACCCAAGTTCGGGCGGGTCGAGGCGGTGAGCGATCAGGCCACTGCCGGCCAGCTCAATGATCCCTTTCGCCCGCGCTACGCGGTTGATGTGCAACTGCTGGGTGAGGATGGCCAGCCGGACAAGGCAGCCCCGCTGTATCGGGCGGTGCCGCTGCCGGTGCTGTTCGGCGGGCAGGAGCAGGGCCTGCTGCAGTTCCCCATCGAGGGGACCCTGGTTGAGCTGGGGTTTGCCTTCGGTCGGGCAGACCGGCCCTTTATCCGCACCGTGCTCGGCAGCGGCTGGTCTCTGCCGGACATCGCCCCGGGTGAGCAACTGCAGCAGCAACGGGCCGAGGTATTCAGTCGCACCGATACCGTGGGGAACCTCATCCGCCACACCGACCGTCGCCTGCACGACCAGGCCCTGCAGATGCACCACCAGAGTGACGACTACCTGGGGGACCATGGCCAGCATCGGCTGCAGGTGACGCAGCACAGCGTCGAGGAGGTGGGCGGGTTCAAGCTCATCGAGGCGCTGGGTGCCATCGAGCTGCTGGCCGGCGACGATCTCACCCTGGGGTGCCTCGGCAATCTAAGCCAGACCACGGCCGGGGATCTGGTCGAGGTGGTAGGACAACTGCGCCGGGCTGTCGCCGGCGAACTGCAGCACTTGGAGGCGCCCCGCTCCTGGGTGGGGACAGATAGCGTGAACATCTTCCGCCTACTGCTGCAACTGATGAACGTGGTGGAGCAACTGGCCGCCGCCACGGCTGGCCATACCCACGGAAGCGGGCCGGCACCTGGGAACAGCGCGGCCATAGCGGAACATGGCCAACAAGCCAAGCAACTGGCCAGCTCCCTCTCCCCCATCATCGAGTAACTCGCCAAGCGAAGAAGGCCCCACAATGTGGGGCCTTCTTCTTGTCTGCCTGACAGCGCCTGAGCATGGCCAGGGAAGGGCGCCGCATGAAGAGGCGCCATCGGGCAGCGCTGCATCATACGTGAAGCCTGCGCACACTCACAGCCTCCTGTTGCCCCACGGAAACGCCCACGGCCGCGTCTGCGCCACGGAATCCGCGCTCATCCGCTCCCGCCTGCGGGGTTCATCAAGAAAAATTTTTGCAAAAGTGGATTATCGCAAAACCATAGGCCCAGACCGCGCCCCATCAAGGATCCGCAGGGCGTTGAGGATCTGCAAAGAAAGATCCTTTTTGCGGGGTTTTACAGTTTGGTGGGGCTCTGGTTCGCTGTACTGGAAAGGTAACCCATTGAATATATTGGGGGTGGCGTACTTTCCGTGTGAATTCGAACGATGGAGAAAGGATCTCGTTTGCTGCAGGGAATAGCAAAAAAACCTTTTGTTTCAGTCTGTTAAGCGTTAGTGACGATCACCTATTTAGTGAAGTTTTTAATGCATCGCTCAATCTTGATGCTTTAATCCCTCCACGATTGTACGGTCTGCTACCTCCAACCGCGTGGACTCGCACAACCCCCAAAACATTGTTAAAGTGCCAGCCCGCATAAAACTCAACAATTTATAAAGCGCAAAAAATGGTAGGTAAAAGCTATGGGGATAACAAAGTCGCTGGTATGTGCAACGATAGCAACGCTGCTGCTACAAGGGATCAGCTTTGGCGCATGGGCTGAAGGAGAACAAATCTGCTCATCAAATCAACTAGCGGCTATCAAGACTAGTTTGCCTGCAAACACCGAACTGACAGCCAGTGCCTGCAAGATGTTGCCAAACCAGCCAGAGGTAACCTTAATCTCTTACATTTTCCCAAATAATGGGAAGCAGAATGATGATATGTCTCTACCCACAAGTCTCTGGCGAGTAGAACTCTTTTCCCAGGGACAAGTAAGATATCGGTTTGAAGAGGTCATTGAAGAAGATGCCAGTATCCATATCGGTAGCTCCAGCATATGGCTCGATACTGCACCCTACCTACTGGCCAAAGGAGAGCGGGCCTTTGGCGTAAGATTAGATATCGGTTATGGCCCCTCTTGTGCTGATGGTTATAGATCCAGATTCTTACATCTCTTCCGAAAGCATAACGGAACCCTTCAGCACATCATGAACGGCGCCCCAACGCTGCACACCTACATACGAAAAGGCACACCTTGCTCACCAGAGGCAATAGATTTAGAACGGGGAGTGTCCTACATCCAAGTCCTGCCGGGGATGTCCAACGGGCTACACGATCTTAGAATTGTAACCAAAGCAAAAACCGAGACCGTTGAACAAGATGGTTCCACCCAAACTTCAAGTCAGAGAACATTGAGCACTACCCTGCGCTTTAATGGTCATGAATATCCATTGGGAGAATGGGATACTTTACCGAGCAAGGAGTGGTGGGATAATTGAATAAAGGCGGGCTCTAAACGTAAGGGCCGAGCAGGTTCGACAGGCGCTAAATGTTTGTTGTAACAAACTGGGGAGACCCAATCGCTTGCAAATTGAAGTGAGATAGGACCAACTTTCGGAGTGACCACATCCAGAAAATGCGTGGACATTATGTGGACACAAGAAATAAAAAAATGATGTAAAACAGTAAGTTATAGATACAAAAAAGGAGGCCTAAGCCTCCTTTATTTTTATAACAGAACTGGATTAGACCAGAGCTGCTTTAGCTTTTTCAACCAGGGCGGTGAAAGCCAGCTTGTCGTGAACGGCGATATCGGACAGGATCTTGCGATCGATCTCGATGGAAGCCTTCTTCAGACCGTCGATCAGACGGCTGTAGGACAGGCCGTTCTGACGGGCTGCAGCGTTGATACGCGCAATCCACAGTTGACGGAACTGACGCTTCTTCTGGCGACGGTCACGGTAGGCATACTGACCAGCTTTGGTTACCGCTTGTACCGCTACGCGGTAGACACGGGAACGGGCGCCGTAGTAACCCTTGGCGGCTTTCATTACTTTCTTGTGACGAGCGCGAGCGGTCACACCACGTTTAACTCTTGGCATTTTTCACATCCCCCCTTATGCGTACGGCAGACAAGCGACAACACGTTTGTGGTCGGCAGCGGAAACAAAGAACTTCGGTCCCAGCTGACGCTTACGCTTGCTGCTCTTCTTGGTCAGGATGTGACGCAGGTGGTTGTGCTTGCACTTGAAGCGACCTGAGCCAGTCTTCTTGAAGCGCTTTGCCGCGCCCCGGTTGGTTTTCATCTTCGGCATTTCATACTCCGCATTGTGAGTGACAACAAAATCGCAAGGCGAACCGACTCATGGGGCCAGCCCCATGAGTCAATTTCTTGTGGGCCTTAAGATTTCTTCTTGGGTGCGAGGACCATCACAGCTTGACGGCCTTCGACTTTCGGGAACGATTCGACTACGGCCAGCTCTTCCAGATCGTTCTTGACGCGCTCGAGAACCTTGATACCAAGATCCTGGTGGGCCATTTCACGACCACGGAAGCGCAGGGTGACCTTTGCCTTGTCCCCGTCTTCCAGAAAGCGAACCAGGTTGCGTAGTTTTACCTGATAGTCGCCTTCGTCTGTGCCAGGACGGAATTTGATTTCCTTGACCTGGACGACTTTCTGCTTTTTCTTCTGTTCTTTGGTGGTCTTGCTCTTTTCGTAGAGGAATTTGCCGTAATCCATGATCCGGCAAACGGGCGGCTCAGCGTTCGGACTGATCTCGACCAGATCCACTCCTGCCTCAAGGGCCAAGTTCAGCGCATCCTGAATGGAGGTGATGCCAATGGCTTCACCATCCAGACCAGTCAGACGAACTTCTTTCAGACGGATCTCTTCATTGATCCGGTGAGCGCGGGCTTGCGGTTGCTTGCCCAGTTTTTTTCCGCCTTTTATAGCTTATTCCTCCACTTTCTTTTGTCCGCGAGTCTGAACTTCCTGGGTCAACAGAGTAATCAGCTCTTCAACAGGATAAGAGCCCAGGTCAGCCCCTTTACGAGTACGCACTGCAATCTTGCCGGCTTCTACTTCTTTGTCGCCGCAGACCAGCATGAAGGGTACTCGCTTCAAAGTATGCTCGCGGATTTTAAAGCCAATCTTCTCATTTCTCAAGTCCGCTTTTGCGCGAAGGCCCGCATCATTCAATGCCTTGGCAACTTTCACAGCATAATCGGCCTGGTTATCCGTGATATTCATGACCACGGCCTGGGTCGGCGCCAGCCAGGTCGGGAACAGACCGGCGTACTCTTCCGTCAGGATCCCGATGAAGCGCTCCAGCGAGCCCAGAATGGCGCGGTGGATCATCACGGGGATGTGGCGCTCGTTGTCTTCGCCCACATAGGTGGCGCCAAGACGGCCCGGCAGGGCAAAGTCGAGCTGCACGGTACCACACTGCCAGGCACGATCAAGGCAATCGTGCAGGGTGAACTCGATCTTGGGACCGTAGAAAGCCCCCTCGCCCGGTTGCAGGTCGTACTTCAGGCCGTTGAGTTCCAACGCCTCGGCCAGCGCGGCCTCGGCACGATCCCAGGCTTCATCAGAGCCGATACGCTGCTCCGGACGGGTCGAGAGCTTGACCACGATGTTTTCGAAACCGAAGGTGCCGTAGACGTCATAGACCATGCGGATGCACGCAGACACCTCTTCCATGATCTGCTCTTCGGTACAGAAGATGTGGGCGTCATCCTGGGTGAAACCCCGTACCCGCATCAGGCCGTGCAGGGAGCCTGACGGCTCGTTGCGGTGGCAGGAGCCGAATTCGGCCATGCGCAGGGGCAGATCGCGGTAGGATTTCAGACCCTGGTTGAAAATCTGCACGTGACCCGGGCAGTTCATCGGCTTGATGGCGTACTCGCGGTTTTCGGACTGGGTGGTGAACATGGCCTGGGCGTATTTCTCCCAGTGACCTGAACGCTCCCACAGCACGCGATCCATCATGAAGGGGCCTTTCACTTCCTGATAGTCGTACTCTTTGAGCTTGCCGCGGATGAAGGTTTCCAGCTCGCGGAAGATGGTCCAACCATCGTTGTGCCAGAACACCATGCCCGGCGCTTCTTCCTGCATGTGGTACAGGTCGAGCTGCTTGCCGATCTTGCGGTGGTCGCGCTTGGCGGCCTCTTCCAGACGCTGCAAATACGCCTTGAGCTGCTTTTTGTCGGCCCAGGCGGTGCCGTAGATGCGCTGCAGCATCTTGTTGTTGGAGTCGCCGCGCCAGTAGGCGCCGGACATCTTCTGCAACTTGAAATGGTGGCAATGACGCATGTTGGGCACGTGCGGGCCGCGACACATGTCGATGTACTCTTCGTGATGATAAAGACCGGGCTGGTCATCACGGGCAATGTTCTGATCCAGGATCTCGACCTTGTAGGTCTCGCCACGGGCTTCGAACACGTCGCGCGCTTCCTGCCAGGAGACCTTCTTCTTGATGACGTCGTAATCCTTGGCGGCCAGCGCCAGCATGCGCTCTTCCAGGGCAGCCAGATCTTCGTCGGTCAGGGTGCGGTCGAGATCGATGTCGTAGTAGAAACCGTTGTCGATGACGGGACCGATGGCCATCTTGGTCTGGGGCCAGAGTTGCTTGATGGCATGACCCAGCAGGTGAGCACAGGAGTGGCGCAGAATGTCCAGACCTTCTTCGTCTTTGGCGGTGATGATGGCCAGGGAGGCATCGGCTTCGATCAGCTCGCAGGCATCCACCAGTTCACCGTTTACCCGACCGGCAATGCACGCCTTGGCGAGACCGGGACCGATGTCCGCGGCCACATCCATGACGGAAACGGCGTGGGCAAATTGACGTTGGCTGCCGTCAGGCAGAGTAATGATTGGCATTAGGTGTTTCCTTATACAGTGGTGACCCCTACCAAAGGCCACATGCAGGTTGGAGAAACCCTTTCATGTCCAGCTGTTCACTCCCGAGTTTCACCGTTCACAATACGGTTGGTACACGGCAGTGGCACACCATATGGCGTGTGCAAGGCCATCCATTGAGAGGTACAGCGGGGGATTGTATCAGACGCGACAACCCAGACAAGCTGTCTTGGCGATTTTGCATACCGCCTAAGCGCGGGTGTCAACCTGTCCTACTTGCGAGGGCGCCCTTCTGCTGCCATACCCTGTACCAGATTGAGGCGTCAGCCAAAGCAAGGAGAGCATGATGTACACCTACGACATTTCATTTCCGGAGCATGCAGAAAAGCTGGTTCATCCGGATCACCTTCTCACGACTCACTGTCCCGTCCATATCGGTGAGCTGGTGATCCTGGGTGATGGCAGCAAGCGGGAGGTATGCAGCATCGTCCACAGTGCCGAGCGCAGTACCCTCTATGTCACGGACGTGACGCCCGGCAAAGTCACCGCCAGCCGTTGATCCCTAACCGGCGTTCAGAAAAGAGTGGCCATTGAAATCGAAGGCGCTGCGTCCCTCCTCGGCCAGCGCCATCTCCTGCAACACCTGGAGTGCCATCTTGTTGCCCTTTTGCGAGGCCTGATAGAGCCACTGCTTCGCCTCGGCCAGTTCAACCCGCCCGTTGACCCCCATCAGGTGCAGGATGCCCACCTTCAGCATGGCGGGCACATCACCGTTCCTGGCTGCCAGCTCCATCCAGCGAAACGCCTCGTGCAGATCCCGCTTCACCCCGGCCCCGCGCAGATAGACCTCTCCCAGCCGATACTGGCCGAAAGCGTCCCCCGCCTGCGCAGCCTGACGATAGAGTCGGATGGCGCGATCCATATCCTGCTCGCTCCCCTGCCCCACTTCATGGCTCCAACCCATCAGCGCCTGTGCCCGTGGCTGGCCCTGATCCGCCAGCGGCGACCAGATCCGGGTCGCCTCATCAAAGTGCCCTGTCCGCCAGGCGCGGCTGGCCGCCGCCAGCTCCTGCTCGGTGGAGAGCGGGATCAGACGCCAGATGACCAGCGCAATGAGGGCGATGAAGAGCCAGCGGGCGGTAGTAGGTTGCATGACATTTTCCGTGATTTGGTTCGCATTTCGTCTATGTAAACGAAATGTAGCAACAGATCAAGCAGGAGATCACCCGGGTTCACCCTCTTTCATGGGGTCGCTCTTTGCGAACTTGCAGTTTGACGGGCTACACAGCAGAATAACTGTATATATAAACAGTTAATTGGTGATGTGATGGCAGGACGAGGCGCGAACCACAATGTCGAGCACCGCTTCAGCGGCCCGCAAATCGAAACCGTTGACGACGGCTGGAGTCAGAGCGACTGGGACGCGGCATTTGCCGCCAGCGCTCCCCGCACCGAGGTGACGGAGATCAGCGCCCGCAGCATCATCAGCTACAACGATTCGCCGGATCTTCCCTTCGGTCGCTCCATCAATCCCTATCAGGGGTGCGAGCATGGCTGCATCTACTGCTATGCCAGACCCAGCCACGCCTACCTTGAGCTCTCTCCCGGGCTGGATTTCGAGAGCAAGCTGTTTGCCAAAATCAATGCTGTCGAGTTGCTGCGACGGGAGTTTGCCAAGCCAGCCTATCAGCCACAAACCATCGTGCTGGGGGCCAATACCGATCCCTATCAACCCATCGAGCACCACTATCGCCTGACTCGCGAACTCCTGACGGTGATGCTGGCTCATCGCCATCCGGTAGGGCTCATCACCAAGAGCGCCATGATCCTGCGCGACCTCGATCTGCTGACCGAGCTGGCCCGGGAAGGGTTATGCCAGGTGATGGTGTCGGTCACCACCCTCAATGACACGCTGAGGCGACAGCTGGAGCCCAGGGCCAGCACGGGGGTTGGGCGGATCAAGGTGATCGAACGACTGGCCAAGGCCGGTGTGCCGGTCGGCGTGCTGGCGGCCCCCATGATCCCCAGGCTCAACGAGCCTGAACTGGAACAGATCATCAAGGCCGCCGTCGACGCCGGGGCGGGCTGTGCGGATTACATCTTGCTGCGATTGCCCCACGAGCTCACCACCCTCTTTTGCGACTGGCTCGATACGCACTATCCCGGCCAGAAAGAGGCGATCCTCAACCAGCTGCGGGCAAGCCGGGGTGGCTCACTCAACAGCGCCACCTTTGGCAGCCGCATGCGAGGTGAAGGACTGTTTGCCGACCTGCTCGCCCAGCGCTTTCGCCTGATCAGCAGGCGGCTGCAACTGGGCAAGCGCCATATAGCACTCAATACGGCCGCCTTCATCCGCCCGGGCGAGCAGTTGCGTCTGTTCTGAGCGCCGTCAGCCCCGTGGTCTCGGCGGGCAGCTCCCCGCTGGGTGGCGCTGTGCAATCAGCTCCGCAGGCAGGCGGGATGGCTCGTGCGCCACCTCCTCCTCATCCACCCTAAGGCGCTCCTTCTCCTGCCCTCCCCACATCCGGCTCCACCAGATTTCCCACATTACCCAGCTCGTCATAACAGTGCTCCTGGCAAGCGATACCTGCCTCTGTGGTGGCCTCATTCAACGCAGGCAGCATGGCTGGCCGTCATGACAGGGCCATGACAGCCGAGTGAAGGAATCGTGTTGATGCGATGGGGCCAGCCCTGCATATCAGGAAGATGACGCCGTGGCAGGCAGGGCTGCATGCACGGCAGACGGAGCCGGGCAGCAGAGAAGAGAGCTGCTGGGCAAGCACAAGGACGGGGAGAACCTGCGGTGAGGCGGACAAAAAAAGAGCGACCATCAAGGTCGCTCTTTCGCATCGGACAAAGGGGGACGATTACTCGTCGCCCGCCTCCCCGGTATCGACGGGGCCAGCGTCCGCTGCGGTGTCGGTGCCTTCAGACACCTCCCCTTCAACAGCCAGGGCCTCGGTTTCCTCTTCGTCGCTCTCGGCAACGCGCTGCAGGCCGACCACGGTCTCGTCTTCACCGGTACGGATCAGACGCACACCGCCGGTGTTGCGGCCGATGACGCTGACCTCGGCGACGCGGGTACGAACCAGGGTACCGCCGTTGGTGATCAGCATGATCTGGTCGGTATCTTCGACCTGGATCGCATCGATCACCTTGCCGTTGCGCTCATCCACCTTGATGGAGATGACACCCTGGGTACCACGGCTCTTGGTCGGGTACTCGTCCAGCGCGGTGCGCTTGCCGTAACCGTTCTCGGTGGCGGTGAGGATGGCACCATCACCACGGGGCACGATGAGGGAGACCACCTTGTCACCAGCGCCCAGCTTGATGCCGCGCACGCCAGCAGCGGTACGACCCATGGGACGTACGCCCTTGAAGGTGCCCTTGCTTTCGGTGCCTTCGCCGTTGTCGCTGCCGTCATCGTCGTTGCCGGCGTCGTCGTCGGTGTCGACCTCGTCAGTGGCATCGGCATCGGCACGACCGCTGCCTTCCGCAAAGCGAACCACCTTGCCCGCATCGGAGAACAGCATGATCTCGTTGCTGCCATCGGTGATGTCCACCCCGATCAGCTCATCACCCTCTTTGAGGTTGATGGCACGGATACCGGAGGAGAGCGGACGGCTGAAGTCAGACAGGCTGGTCTTCTTCACGGTGCCGTTGGCGGTGGCGAAGAAGACATACTTGTCGGCGTCATATTCTTTCACCGGCAGGATGGCGGTGATGCGCTCACCCTCATCCAGCGGCAGCAGGTTGATGATCGGACGACCGCGGGCGCCACGGGACGCTTCCGGCAGCTGATACACCTTGAGCCAGTAGACCTTGCCACGGGTGGAGAAGCACAGAATGGTGTCGTGGGTGTTGGCCACCAGCAGACGCTCCACAAAGTCCTCTTCCTTGATCCGGGTGGCCGACTTGCCACGACCACCGCGGCGCTGGGCCTCGTAGTCGGAGAGCGGCTGATACTTCACATAGCCCTGGTGAGACAAGGTAACAACCACGTCTTCCGGGGTGATCAGATCTTCGATGTTGATCTCGGCGCTGGACATGCTGATCTCGGTGCGACGCTCGTCGCCGTACTGCTCGCGCACGGCCAGCAGCTCGTCACGGATCACTTCCATCAGGCGTTCCGGGCTTGCCAGGATGTGCAGCAGCTCGGCGATGAGATCCAGCAGAGATTGGTACTCTTCCAGGATCTTCTCGTGCTCGAGGCCGGTCAGCTTGTGCAGACGCAGGTCAAGGATGGCCTGGGCCTGGATCTCGGTCAGGAAGTACTGCCCTTCACGGATGCCGAACTCCGGCTCCAGCCACTCGGGGCGAGCCGCGTCGTCGCCCGCTTTTTCCAGCATGGCGGCCACGTTGCCGAGCTCCCAGCCCTTGGCTACCAGGGCGGCTTTCGCATCCGCCGGGGTCGCACTGTGGCGAATGAGCTCGATGATGGGGTCGATGTTGGCCAATGCCACCGCCAACCCTTCCAGGATATGCGCCCGATCCCGCGCCTTGCGCAGCTCGAACACGGTCCGGCGGGTCACCACTTCACGGCGGTGCAGCAGGAACGCATCCAGGATCTCTTTGAGGTTCATCACCTTGGGCTGGTTGTTGTCCAGCGCCACCATGTTGATGCCGAACGTGGTCTGCATCTGGGTGTGCTTGTAGAGATTGTTCAGCACAATCTCGCCGGACTCGCCGCGCTTGATCTCGATGACGATGCGCATGCCGTCTTTGTCAGACTCATCGCGCAGGGCGCTGATGCCCTCGATTTTCTTCTCTTTGACCAGCTCGGCGATCTTCTCGATCAGGCGAGCCTTGTTCACCTGATAGGGGATCTCGTGGACGATGATGGTCTCGCGACTGGTCTTCTCGTCCACCTCCACTTCAGCCTTGGCCCGCACATAGACGGAGCCGCGACCGGTACGGTACGCCTGCACGATGCCGGAACGACCGTTGATAATACCGCCGGTGGGGAAATCCGGGCCGGTGACATGGGTCATCAGCTCGTCAATGGTGAGGTCGCCGTTTTCGATCAGCGCCAGGCAGCCGTTGACAATCTCGGTGAGGTTGTGAGGCGGGATGTTGGTCGCCATGCCCACCGCGATACCGGAGGAGCCGTTGACCAGCAAGGTGGGGACCTTGGTGGGCATGACAGCCGGGATCATCTCGGTACCGTCGTAGTTCGGCACCCAGTCCACGGTCTCTTTGTCCAGATCGGCCAGCAGCTCGTGGGAGATGCGCGCCATCCGCACTTCGGTGTAACGCATGGCCGCGGCGTTGTCGCCGTCCACCGAACCGAAGTTGCCCTGACCGTCGACCAGCATGTAGCGCATGGAGAAATCCTGCGCCATGCGGACGATGGTGTCATACACGGCGCTGTCGCCGTGCGGGTGATATTTACCGATTACGTCACCGACCACACGGGCCGATTTTTTATAGGGCTTGTTCCAGTCGTTCCCCAGCTCGTTCATTGCATACAGAACGCGGCGGTGAACCGGTTTCAAGCCATCACGCACATCCGGCAGAGCTCGTCCTACGATCACGCTCATGGCGTAATCCAGATAGGAACTCTTGAGCTCTTCTTCGATGTTGACCGGCGTGATCTCTCTGGCCAGATCGCTCATAGAAAGCCTTAATCCCTAATTAGTTGTTCTTTGGCTTAAACAGCGCGACATGGTAACACACTGAGCCAAATACATTAAGCCACAAATCCGATGAGCACATCGGGCTGGTGCGACGAGGTCGGTCCGTTATAATGCGCGCCAGGACAATAGATTGCGCGCGCCCAGCCCGCTGCGCGCCTTGCCACAGGATCATCAAAACATGAATAGTGATGCCAATGTCGATCTGACAGAAATCGCCAAATTTGAAGCCATCGCCTCCCGCTGGTGGGACATGGAGGGCGAATTCAAGCCGCTGCATCAAATCAACCCGGTGCGCCTTGACTGGATCACCGACAAGAGCGGCGGCCTGTTTGGCAAGCGCGTGCTCGACATCGGCTGCGGCGGCGGCATCCTCTCCGAGAGCATGGCCCGCCGGGGTGCCCGCGTCACCGGCATCGACATGGGCAAGGAGCCCCTCGGGGTCGCCCGCCTGCACGCGCTGGAACAAGGTGTGGAGCTCGAGTACCGCCAGATCACCGCCGAAGCCCACGCCGATGAAGCGCCGGGCCAGTATGACGTGGTTACCTGCATGGAGATGCTGGAGCACGTGCCGGACCCGGCCTCGGTGCTGCGCGCCATCGCCACCCTGGTACGGCCGGGGGGCAAGGTGTTCGTCTCCACCATCAACCGCAACCCCAAAGCCTATCTGATGATGATCCTCGGGGCCGAGTACCTGATGAAGATGGTCCCCAAGGGTACCCACGACCACAAGAAGTTCATCACCCCCGCCGAACTGTGTCGCATGGGGGAAGCGGCGGGCCTCCTGGTGCGGAACATGAGCGGCGTTCACTACGCCCCGCTCTCCAACAGCTTCAAGCTCGGCAAGAATGTCGACGTCAACTACATGGTGGCGTTCGAGCGCCCGGAGCAAGGCTGATGAGCACACCTCACCCGATGCCCCTTGGCTGCGTGCTGTTTGATCTGGACGGCACCCTGCTCGACACAGCGCCAGACCTTGGCGCCGCCGTCAATCACGTGCTGATAAGCGAAGGCTTTGCCCCGCTCTCTGATGACATCATCCGCCAGACCACCTCCCACGGGGCCCTCGGGCTGCTCAGGGTCGGTCTTGGTGACGAGCTGCTCGAGGAGCTGGGGGCCACCCGCCTTCGCACCGCCCTGCTCGACTACTACGCCGCCAACCTCTGCGTCGGCACCCGCCCCTATGAAGGCATGGTGGATCTCATCGAGTGGCTAGACGATAAAAAGCTGCCCTGGGGCATTGTCACCAACAAGCCGGGCTTTCTCACCGAACCGCTCTTGGCAGCCCTGCCTGAACTCGCCAGTTGCGGCGTGACGGTGAGCGCCGACACCTTGCCGGTGCGCAAGCCCGACCCCGCCCCCATGTTCTTTGCCTGCGAGCGCCTCGGCATCGCGGCCAGCCAGTGTCTCTATGTGGGGGATCACGTGCGCGACATCGAGGCTGGCCGCAATGCCGGCATGCGTACCGCGGTGGCTGGCTGGGGTTATCTCAATGATGACGAGGATCCGGCCCTCTGGGGCGCCGATCTTCACTTTGATACCGTGCAGGCCCTGCACCACTGGCTGCGCTACGAGCTGAGCTGACACGTTCATTGCCCATGAGCGACAACGCATCCGGATAGAGGTGGATCTGCGGGGCAACTTTGATGTTGTCCCGATGGCCATGTGGGCATCGGCCCCGGCGCGCAGCTCCCCCCGCAGCACACCAGAGGGATCCCGGACGATCCCTCTTTTTACAGGCTTGGCAACCCCCCGAACGGCGTAACAGGACACCTTTTGACCCTGACTGCACAAGGGATGAGCAGGCCGGATTTGCTAGTAAAAACACCCTGCTTTCGCAAGCAAAAAAAGTTATTTTAATTTTCCATCTTCGATCGCCGGACTTGCATTTGACGGATCGGACGGATGAAAACCCGTTCGCTGTGAGCGTCCACTAACTCCCGTCCCGACACCCACAATTTATCCACAGCTAATGCGTTATCCACAGATTGCATTACCGCATCGACCTCACTATCTTGTAGTTCGCATTAAAAATAACACTACATCTTGTGATTCATCGCACAATCCCTGCCCAGTTTCCCTCGACAGACGGAGCCGGGTTGCGCCATGTGCGATGGCTTTTCGGGAATCAACCGATACCGGCAGGTATCAATGAAAGGGGTCATCAGCCAATGAACTTGTTTGTGACGAAGCGTAACGGACACAAAGAACCCATCGATCTGGATAAAATTCACCGTGTGCTCGACTGGGCTGCCGAGAAGCTCGACAACGTGTCGGTCTCCCAGGTGGAGCTCAAGTCCCACATCCAGTTCTATGACGGTATCCGTACCGCCGACATCCACGAGACCATCATCAAGGCTGCTGCTGACCTCATCTCCGAGCAAAGCCCGGACTACCAGTACATGGCTGCCCGTCTGGCCATCTTCCACCTGCGCAAGAAGGCCTACGGCCAGTTCGAGCCGCCCCACCTGTATCAGCACGTCGCCAGACTGGTGGACATGGGCAAGTACGACAAGCACCTGCTGGAAGACTACACCCAGGCGGAATTTGAGGAGCTGAACGGCTACCTCGATCACTGGCGCGACATGGACTTCTCCTACGCGGCGGTCAAGCAGCTCGAAGGCAAGTACCTGGTACAGAACCGCGTCACCGGCGAGATCTACGAGAGCCCGCAGTTCCTCTACATCCTGGTAGCGGCCTGCCTCTTCTCCAAGTATCCGAAAGATACCCGTCTGGACTACATCAAGCGCTTCTATGATGCGGTCTCGACCTTCAAGATCTCCCTGCCGACCCCGATCATGAGCGGCGTGCGCACCCCGACCCGCCAGTTCAGCTCCTGCGTGCTGATCGAGTGTGACGACAGCCTGGATTCCATCAATGCCACCGCCAGCGCCATCGTGCGCTACGTGTCCCAGCGCGCCGGCATCGGCATCAACGCTGGTCGCATCCGTGGTCTGGGCAGCCCCATCCGTGGCGGCGAAGCCTTCCACACCGGCTGCATCCCCTTCTACAAATACTTCCAGACGGCGGTGAAGTGCTGCTCCCAGGGCGGCGTGCGCGGCGGTGCGGCCACCCTGTTCTACCCGCTGTGGCACACCGAGGTGGAGAGCCTGCTGGTACTGAAGAACAACCGCGGCGTGGAAGAGAACCGGGTCCGTCACATGGACTACGGCGTGCAGATCAACAAGCTGATGTACCAGCGCCTCATCAAGGGCGGCGATATCACCTTGTTCTCCCCGTCCGATGCACCCGGCCTCTATGACGCCTTCTTCGCGGACCAGGACAAGTTCGAAGCGCTCTACGTCAAGTACGAGCAGGATCCGGCCATTCGCAAGAAGACCCTGAAGGCGGTGGATCTCTTCTCCCTGATGATGCAGGAGCGCGCCGGTACCGGTCGCATCTACATCCAGAACGTGGATCACTGCAACACCCACAGCCCGTTCGATCCGAGCGTGGCGCCGGTACGCCAGTCCAACCTCTGCCTCGAGATTGCGCTGCCCACCAAGCCGCTCAACAACGTGGATGACGAGGACGGCGAGATTGCCCTGTGCACCCTCTCCGCCTTCAACCTGGGCGCCATCGAGAAGCTGGAAGATCTGGAAGAGATGGCCGAACTGGCCGTGCGCGCTCTGGACGCCCTGCTCGACTATCAGGACTACCCGCTCAAGGCCGCCAAGAAGGGCAGCATGAACCGCCGCACCCTGGGGATCGGCGTCATCAACTACGCCTACTACCTGGCGAAAAACGGTGCCCGCTACTCCGATGGTTCCGGTCTGGCCCTGACCCACCGCACCTTCGAGGCGATCCAGTACTACCTGCTGAAGGCCTCCGTGCAACTGGCCCGCGAGTTCGGCCCCTGCCCGGCCTTCAACGAGACCACCTATGCCCAGGGTATCCTGCCCATCGATACCTATAAAAAGGATCTGGACACCCTGTGCAACGAGCCGCTGCACCTGGACTGGGAAACCTTGCGCGAAGAGATCAAGACCGTGGGTCTGCGCAACTCCACCCTGACCGCCCTGATGCCGAGCGAGACCTCCAGCCAGATCTCCAACGCCACCAACGGCATCGAGCCGCCCCGCGGCCTGGTGTCGGTGAAAGCCTCCAAGGACGGCATCCTCAAGCAGGTGGTGCCGGAGTACCATCGCCTGAAGGATCAGTACGAACTGCTGTGGAAACAGCCGAGCGTCGACGGTTACCTGCAGTTGGTCGGCATCATGCAGAAGTTCGTGGATCAGGCGATCTCCGCCAACACCAACTACGACCCGGCCCGCTTCGAAGGCAACAAAGTGCCGATGAAGCAGTTGCTCAAAGACTTGCTGACCGCCTACAAATACGGTCTCAAGACCCTCTACTATCACAACACCCGTGATGGTGCCGACGACACCCAGACCGATCTGCAAGATGACGGCTGCGCTGGCGGGGCTTGCAAGATCTAACCGCGAAACGCACTGATAAACCGGGCGGGAGCATCAAGCTCCCGCCCTCCTGTTTTCCCTATTTCACGGCATTCGAACCATGGCTTACTCTACTTTTTGCCAGACCCAAAACGATCAGCTCAAGGAGCCGATGTTCTTCGGCCAGTCGGTCAACGTGGCCCGTTATGATCAGCAAAAGCACGACATCTTCGAGCGGCTGATCGAGAAGCAGCTCTCCTTCTTCTGGCGCCCGGAAGAGGTGGATGTCTCCCACGACCGCATCGACTTCCAGGCTCTGCCGCCCCACGAGCAGCACATCTTCATCTCCAACCTCAAGTACCAGACCCTGCTGGATTCCATTCAGGGCCGCAGCCCCAACGTTGCCCTGCTGCCCCTGGTCTCCATTCCGGAGCTGGAGACCTGGATCGAGACCTGGGCCTTCTCCGAGACCATCCACTCTCGCTCCTACACCCACATCATCCGCAACATCGTCAACAACCCGGGCCAGGTGTTCGACGACATCGTGACCAACGAGCAGATCTTGAAGCGCGCCGGCTCCATCAGCCACTTCTATGACGATCTCATCGAGGCCACCTCCGTCTATCACCTGCACGGTGAGGGGACCCACCGGATCGGGGATCGCGAAGTCACCATCAGCCTGCGGGAGCTCAAGAAGAAGCTCTACCTGTGCCTGATGAGCGTCAACGCCCTCGAAGCAATCCGTTTCTACGTGAGCTTCGCCTGCTCCTTCGCCTTCGCCGAGCGCGAGCTGATGGAGGGCAACGCCAAGATCATCAAGATGATCGCCCGTGACGAGGCCCTGCACCTGACCGGCACCCAGCACATGCTGAACCTGATGCGCAGCGGCAACGACGACCCCGACATGGCGGAGATCGCCGTCGAGTGCGAGCAGGCCTGCTTCGAGCTGTTCAAGGAAGCGGCTCTGCAGGAGAAGGAGTGGGCCGAGTACCTGTTCCAGGACGGCTCCATGATCGGCCTGAACAAGGACATCCTCTGCCAGTACGTGGAATACATCACCAACCTGCGCATGGCGGCCGTCGGCCTGCAACCGGCCTTTGCCGGCACCAAGCAGAACCCCATCCCCTGGATCAACACCTGGCTCTCCTCCGACAACGTGCAGGTGGCGCCCCAGGAAGTGGAAGTGAGCTCCTATCTGGTGGGTCAGATCGACAGTGAAGTGCACGCCGACGATCTGGGTGACTTCGAGCTGTGATGCAAGGCAACCTCTGCTGGCAGACCATGATGCGGGAGAGCGACGTCCGTGAGTGACGCCACCGCCACCCTGAACGCGCCCCTGCATACCGCCACCACGGCGCCGGAGGGGCAAGCCCCCCAGGTACAGACCCTGGACGGTGTGCTGCACCCCCATCCCGGCGAAAGCGTGCTGGAGACCCTGGAGCGCCACGGCCATCATGTGGAGTTCCAGTGCCGCAGCGGCTATTGCGGCGCCTGCCGCACCCCGCTGCTGGCGGGCAAGGTGCACTACGCCGCCGTCCCGCTCGCCTTTGTCTCCCAGGGAGAGTGCCTCCCCTGCTGCTGTCAGCCGGTGGGCGCCATCAAGCTCGATATCCGAAAGGGCTGACGGCCCTTGTCGCCAGATCTGCCCCGCAAACAAAAAGCCGCCGGATTGCTCCGGCGGCTTTTTTCATGGGAATGTCCCGTCTCTTGAGGGAAATGAGGGGCCATGGCCCCTCTTACATTACAACCCGGGGGCATTACAACCAGGGAGCGGCAGTCGGCCCGTGGTGCAGACCCAGCTTCCAGACCCGGCCAAAGTGCTTGTAATGACCGGCCGCGACACCTGCTTTCTCCCCCATGCCGTGGTAGAGATCGAGGTGCCCCTTCTTCACCGCGCCCCCCACATCCAGCGCAATCAGCAGGCGCAGCTGGTGCTTGCCGGTCCAGTTGCCTGCTTTGTCCAGCAGCGGCACTTCCGCGAGGATGGGGGTGCCCATGGGCAGCAGGGTCTTGTCGGCAGCCACCGCCGCCATGGGCAAGAGCGGAATGCCGGCGGCCCCCACCACGTCATTGGTGGGACGGCGCTCGAAGAAGACATAGGAGGGGTTCTGCTCCACCAGCTCCTTCACGCTCTCTTCCGGCTGACGATTGGCCCACTCCTTGATGGCCTTCATGGACATCTGCTCCTTGGGCACTTCGCCACGGTCGATGAGCACCCGGCCAATGCTGACATAGCCGTGGCCGTTCTTGCCGCTGTAACCAAGGTACTGCAACCGGTCGTCATCGCCGTAGTGAACGAAGCCGGAACCCTGCACGTCCATCAGGAAGTTGTCGATGAGGGACTTGCTGTAGCCCAGCTCCAGCCCCCGGTTGGCCAGCGCCCCCCGGTGGATCTCGGCCCGGCTCGGGCAGCGACCGCCGCAGTTGGGCATGGCATAGATGGGATACTTGTACTGGGCGTCCGGGCGATGGCGCACCTCCAGCACCGGCGAGTAGTAGCCGGTGAAGAGCACGTTGCCCATGCGGTCGGCACCGCCAAGCTGCGCCAGGCTGATGCCGTACTGGGTGATATGGGCGGGATTGCCCCCATTGGCGACCCAGCGTGAGAGTTGACGGTAGAGCTCCCCATAGCGGCTCGCCATGCGGCCGGAGCGTTCCATCACCATCCGGCTCTGGGGACCGAACTTGCTGTAATCGGCACGGGCGCGGCTGTTGACCCGCTCCACCCGCACCAGATCCCCCGGCAGGGCACCATCCAGATACTGCTTGCCCAGATTCACAGGGATCTCGCAGTTCAGAAAACATCCGGATTCCGCCTTCTTCTGGGGCACCTTGACCGGTTCAGGGTTGCCCGCACAACCGGCCAGCCCCACCACGGCGGCGGCCAACCAGTACGCATGTCTATTCATATGTCCTCATATAACACCGAGTGTCTTGCACGGCGGGGAAGATGCCAAAATTGCCCGGGGAAAGCAAACGCCTTCACGCCCCTGACGACGGATTTCTCCTGCCGTGATCTTCTGGGTTATAACAAGGTGACAAGGTGTGAGAGGTCATGGATGGAACAGCTCGAAATCTTCCCGCTCCAGAGCCCCTGTGTCGGGGTCTGCGAACTGAACAACAAGGGGTATTGCAAGGGATGCCTGCGAAGTCGCGAGGAGCGTTTCAACTGGCTTGCCATGACCCCTGCCCAGCAGCAGGAGGTGATGCGCCTGTGCCGCAGCCGCAAGGCCAGGGTCGAGGCCGCCCGCCGCAAGGCGCAGGCCGCAGAGGCGGCCGATCCGCCGCCCCCGCCGGGCTGGGATTTTTAAATCCCACGTTGCCCCTCCCCTCAACAAGAAAGGCGGCCCCAGGGCCGCCTTGTCATGAAGAGTGTGTCACGCCGTAATCTCCTCAGGCGGTCGCCAGCTTGGCCTGCTCCTCGCCACGCTTGAGCATGGCGTAGGCCACCCCGGTCACCAGAGAACCGGCTGCGATCGCCAGGATGTACATCATCACATGGCTGATGGCGTTCGGGATGAAGAGCACGAACAGACCACCGTGGGGTGCCACCAGCTCGCAGCCGAACAGCATGGAGAGCGCACCGGTCAGGGCACCGCCCGCCATGCAGGCCGGGATGACGCGCATGGGGTCCTTGGCGGCAAACGGGATGGCCCCCTCGGAGATGAAGCACAGACCCAGCACGAAGGAGGCCTTGCCCGCTTCCTGCTCCGCCTTGATGAACTTTCTGCTGGCCAGGAAGGTCGCGATCCCCATCCCCAGTGCAGGCACCATACCTGCGGCCATGACCGCTGCCATGGGGGCATAGGTCTTGGAGGCGAGCAGGCCGACACCGAAGGCATAGGCCGCCTTGTTGACCGGGCCACCCATGTCGAAGCACATCATGGCGCCGATGATGACACCCAGCAGCACGGCGTTGGCAGAGCCCATGTTGTTGAGGAACTCGGTCATGGCGTTCATGATGCCCGCCACCGGGCCACCTACCACGTAGATCATCACCAGACCGGTGAACAGGCTGGCAAAGAGCGGAATGATGAGGATGGGCTTGAGGGCTTCCAGGGTCACCGGCAGGCGCACCTTGTCGCTCAGGAACTTGGCGCTGTAACCGGCGAGGAAGCCGCCGACGATGCCGCCAAGGAAACCGGCGCCGAGCGAGCTTGCCAGCATACCGGCGATCATGCCGGGCGCCAGACCCGGACGGTCGGCGATGGAGTAGGCGATGTAGCCTGCCAGCACCGGGATCATCAAGGCGAAGGCGGAGCCGCCACCGATCTTCATCAGGGCCGCGGCCAGCGTCCCCTCTTCCTTGAACGCTTCAATGCCGAAGATGAAGGAGAGCGCGATGATAAGGCCCCCCGCCACCACCATGGGCAGCATGAAGGAAACGCCGGTCAGCAAGTGCTTGTAGGGGCCCGCCTTTTCCTCTTTCTTGACCGCAGCCGCGCCGCTGTGGCGATAGACCTTCGCCTCGGTCCAGGCCTTGTCGAGCTCGGCCCGGGTTTTCTTGAGCGCCGCACCCGTGCTGGTGCGATAGACCGGCTTGCCGTCAAAGCGCGCCATGTCCACCTCGATGTCAGTGGCGAGGAACACCAGATCGGCGGCGGCAATCTCGTCCGCCGTCAAGGCATTCTGGGCACCGACCGAGCCCTGGGTTTCGACGCGGATCTGGTGACCCAGCTGCTTTGCCATGGTCTCCAGGGCCTCGGCCGACATGAAGGTGTGGGCCACCCCGGTCGGGCAGGCCGTCACCGCCACGATGCGCTTGGCACCGCTGGCCGGTTTGGCAACGACAGGTGCCGCCTCATGGCGATAGACGCTGGCACCGCTGCGCGCGGCTTCCAGCAGGGCAGCGGGATCCTGGAGCGCCAGATCCATGTCGCCCCGATAGAGCGACTTGCCATCATAGGCGGCCAGATCCACCGGTGCGCTGGCAACGACCAGCACCAGGTCGGCGGCGGCAATCTGCTCTTTCGAGGGGACCTGACGGGGCTGCACGCTGGAGTCGACGTCGAGGGTGAGCTCCCAGCCAGCCAGTTTGGCCTGCTGTTCTATCCGTTTTGCAGCGAGAAAGCTGGTGGCAATGCCCGCCGGGCAAGCCGTAACCAGAATTGCTTTCATTGGGCATCTCCTGAGTTAGCCATCAAATGGGGTTGGGGTTGAGTCGGTGCCAGATCATCCAGACGCTGTACGCGCACCTGCTCGAGTAACGGTTTGAGGACATTGATATCGTTGAAGCCGACCGCGACCTGGCTCACCGCCAGTGCCGAGACGGCGGTGGCCAGCCGCAGGGTCTGCTCCGGCGTCCAGTCCAGGCTCATGCCATGGACCAGGCCCGCCACCAGGGAGTCGCCGGCACCCACGGTGCTGACCACCTCCATGCGCGGCGGAATCGCCTGCCAGGTGGCATCCGGTGCAAACCAGATGAGGCCGTCGGCACCATTGGAGATCACCACGTTGGGGATCCCGCTTGCCTGCAGCGCACGGGCGCACTCGGCCTGCTCGCTCAGGGTCTTCACGTGGCGACCGGCCCACTGGCTCAGCTCTTCCAGGTTGGGTTTGACCAGGGTCGGCGCCGCCTTGATCCCTTCGCTCAACGCCGCACCGCTGCAATCGAAGATCACCTGCTTGCCCTTGGCCTTGAGCAGGCGGATCAGATGGCCGCAGTAATCGGGGGCCACCCCTTTGGGCAGGCTGCCCGCCAGCACGAACCAGTCGGAGTGGGGAGCCAGTCGCTCCAGCGCCGCCTCCAGGGCGCTGACATCGCCCTCCTGCACGGCGAGTCCCGGCAGATTGAGATCGGTCACCCGGCCGGATTGTTCGGAGATCTTGACGTTGATCCGGGTGTCGCCCGCCACGCGCACGAAGTGATCGGCAAGAGCACGTTCCTCGAACAGGGAGACGAAGCTCTGCTGGTTGCCCTCACCGAGCCAGCCGGTCAGGCCTACGTCACGGCCGAGATCTTTCAAGACCATGGCGACGTTGATCCCCTTGCCCGCGGCGCGCAAGTTGGCCTCGCTCACCAGATTGACCTCGCCAGGGTGCATGGTCTTCAGACGGGTGGTGAGATCGAGCGCGGGATTAAGGGTGATGGTGACGATGTCCATCAGTGCGCCCCCTCGCCCAAGCCGGCGGCAATGGCTTCGCCAATGCCCTTGAGGGCTGCTTCGGCATCCGCTCCTTCGGCGCGAAACGCCAGACGATGACCGCACTTGACCCCAAGCCCGATCACCTTCATCAGGCTCTTGGCAGAGACGGCTTCACCGCTGCCATCGAGGTTGGCGACGCGGATGTCGGATTCATACTCCTTGGCCACCTTGACCAGCATGGCGCCCGGACGGGCGTGCAGACCGTGGGGGTTGATGATGGTGAAGGTCTCGGACAGCCCGCTCGCCGGACCCGCCTGCAACATGGCAAGACCGTCGCTGCCAGAAAGGGTGGCCAGCTGGCCGGCTGCGGCCAGCTTGGCCAGATTCTCGAGTTGCGGCAAATGGCCGCTATCTGCGGCACACAGCAGTAGCAGGGCGCTGACCGGCAATTCACCGACGTTCAGCGGGGTGCTCGGGGTGGCCAGCACCCAACCGGTCTGGGTCGCTTGCGCACGGGCCAGCCAGATGCCCTCCCCCAGGTGAACAGGCTGGCTGGCCAGGAGGGCGCTCACCATGGCGACGTCTCCCCAGCCTGCGGATTTGGCGCGGGCCGCAGCCCCCAGCAGCAACTGGTCCTGGTCGTCGGCCGGGAAGTCCGCCAGGGTCAGGTATTGCACCTCTTTGGCGCCAGTCGCGCCAGTCAGGATATTGATGATGGTCTCTTCGTCGGTCGCCCCCTTGAGCTGGGCTGCGGCCTGCTCGTCACCCAGCACGTGGGTGAGCTGGCGCAAGATCCCCAGGTGCTCGTCGGACTTGGCGGCGATGCCGATGGCGACGTAGGCAATCTGCCCCTCGTCCCACTCGATGCCGTGGGGGAACTGGGCCACCATGACACCGGTGCTCTTCACCAGATGACGGGTGTCCGTGGTGCCGTGGGGAATGGCGATACCGCTGCCAAGATAGGTGGCGTGCTGCGCTTCCCGCGCCAGCATACCGTCCACGTAACCTGCTTCAACCAGACCGGCGTCGGTCAGTTTGCTTGCCAGCAGGGCGATGGCGTCCGCCTTGGTCGTCACCGATTGTCCCAGCAGGATTTGCTGTCGCGCCAACTTCAACATAGAGATTCTCCATCAGGTCCGGCTTCACCTCGCGGCGTACCGGCTCAACTCAACTCGATTTTTGGGTAACTTGCCTGCTGACAATAGACGGTGATCTCTCGCTTTGGTGAGCCGGAACCCATTTCCAAGTGCAGATAATCATCCGTTACTGACAAGCTGAATCGTTTCACTTACACTCAGACTGAATCGTTTCAGCGCATTGTTCAAGATCCCGCAGAAAGTACGTTTCAATGATATGATCCCGCGCACACTTTTCGGCGCCCCAACCAGGAACCGGCGCGGGCCTTGCAACTCAAACAGAGCCAACATGATGAAACTGGATGAAATCGCCGCGCTGGCCGGTGTCTCTCGCACCACCGCCAGCTATGTGATCAATGGCAAGGCCGATCAATACCGCATCAGCCAGGCCACCCGCGACAAGGTGATGGCCGTGGTCCATGCCCACAACTATCAGCCGGACAGCCGCGCCGCCTCCCTGCGCGGCGGCCAGACCCGCACCCTCGGCTTCATCCTGCCCGACCTCGAAAACGCCAGTTACGCCAAGCTCGCCAAGCGCCTGGAGCAAGGGGCTCGCACCCAGGGATATCAGTTGCTCATCGTCTGCTCGGAGGACGATCCGGACACCGAAAAGGAGCTGGCCCGGATGCTGGTGAGCCGCCATGTGGACGCGCTCCTGGTGGCAAGCTGCCTCCCCCCGGCGGATCCCTTCTACCTGGAGCAGCAGTCCAGGGGCGTGCAGATCCTCGCCATCGACCGTGCCATGGCTACCGAGCATTTCGTCACCGTGGCGAGTGAAAACCAGAAGGCGAGCCTGGACCTCACCGCCTCCCTGCTCACCCCGGCCATCGGCCATATCGCCTTGATCACCGCGCTGCCGGAACTGACGATCAGCCAGGAGCGAAAAGCAGGCTTCGAGCAGGCCATTGCCAGCCACAGTGCGACCCGCCACCTGTGTGAAGGGGCCCACTTCTCGCGCACCGAAGGGTATCGCCTGATCAAGACGCTCCATCAGCAGCTCGGCCAACTGCCCGAGGCGCTGATCACCACCTCCTACATCCTGATGGAGGGGGTGCTCGACTACCTGCTGGAGCAGGAGGCCGACATGAGCCAGCTCGCCATGGCTACCTTCGGGGATGACCGCCTGCTCGATTTCCTCCCCTTTGGCATCAACTCCCTGCCCCAGCAGCACGACGCCCTGGCAAGCCAGGCGCTGGCGCTGGCCCTCAAGGCGGTCAATGGCGACTACCAGAGCGGCTTGCACTATGTGAGCCGCACCCTCAAACGCCGCCGCTGACGCGAAACGGACGTGCCGAAGGCGACCACGGTCGCCTTTGCGTGTTTTTACGCCATCCACTCCAGACAACTGTCATCATTTATTTCCACACAAGCGCCTTTCACAGTAGAACCTTCGCTCACTCCCGCTTGTTTTCGATATTTTAATCGGCTAACGTGGCAACCCTGTTTTACAACCTGCGGCTGTTCGTAACGATGTCTCCACTCCGATATTGCTAGCCTCCGGCTTTTCCCCGGAGGCGTCTCCCGACACAGCCAACTGGCTCTCTCTTGTTTGCAACAGCGCCCCTCACTTTCGGATGGATGACATGAATACCAAGACCCTGGGTTGTACCCTGTTGATTGCCGGCACCACCATAGGCGCCGGCATGCTGGCCCTGCCACTGGCCTCCTCGTCCCTGGGCGGCCCCGCCACCCTGATGCTGATGATCGGCCTCTGGGCCCTGATGGCCTTCACCGCCATGCTGCAGGTGGAAGCCAGCCTCAGCACCGGCAAGTGGTACCTGCACCAGCTGGCGGATCACCTGCTCGGCCCCTGGGGCAAGGGCATCGCCTCCTTCTGCATCCTGATGCTGTTCTACGCCCTGGCCTCCGCCTACATCAGCGGCGGCAGCAGCCTGCTGGCCCAGGCACTGGCCGATGCCGGCCTGCCCCTCGGCCAGGAGCAGGCGGCCTGGGTCTTTACCCTGCTGTTTGGCGGCATGGTGTGCGTCGGCACCAGGCAGGTGGATTACCTCAACCGGCTGATGTTCACCGTGAAGCTGGTGATCATGGTGGCGGTGCTGGCGCTGCTGCTGCCCCGCGCCCAGGGGCAGCACCTGCTCTCCATGCCCCTCGGGGAAGGCTTGCTGCTGGCGGGCCTGCCGGTCATCTTCACCTCCTTCGGCTTCCACGGCTCCATCCCGAGTGTCATGCTCTACCTCGGAGACAACCCCAGGCAATTGCGCCGGGTCTTCGTGTGGGGCTCCGCCTTGCCGCTCGTGCTCTACGTGCTGTGGCAGGTCGCCATACTGGGGCTGCTGGGCCAGCAATCCCTGATCCAGACCGGCGGCGCCCTGGACAGCCTGCTGGCCAACGTCGGCGGCCTGGTGAGCTGGCCCGCCTTCAACCAGGCGATGCATCTGTTTGCGGATCTCGCGCTCGCCACCTCCTTCCTCGGGGTGACCCTGGGACTGTTCGACTTCATGGCCAAGGTGACCCGTCGCAAGGACAACTGGCAGGGCCGCACCCAGACGGGCCTCATCACCTTCGTGCCGCCCCTGCTGTTCGCCCTCTACTTCCCGCAAGGCTTCATCATGGCGCTCGGTTACGCCGCCATTGCGCTGGCGGTGCTGGCGGTGCTGCTGCCGGTGGCCCTGGTGTGGCAGAGCCGCAAGCAGGCCGAGGCAAACCACTACCGCGTCCCGGGTGGCGTGCTGGCTCTGGGTCTGGCCGGTGCCATGGGGGTACTCATCGTCGGGGTACAGGTCAGCGTCAGCATGGGGCTGCTGCCCGCCCTCTGATCTCCCCGACCCGACAAACAGAAACGCCGCAAAGAGACACGCCCCGCCAACCCAGTTGGCGGGGCGTGTCATTGGCACGGGCTCACTTGGCCGACCCGCGCCCCTCCTCGCGAAGCCCATCCAACAATGAACATTTGAGTGCAACCATGTATAGATATGTACATGACTGCGCCCCTGCCCTACACTGCTTAGCAGACAACCCATGATCCCGTGCCCGTCTGGCACGCCAACCCGGGAGGCAACATGGTCGCCACCGCATCTCTTCCCCGGCAACAGCCCGCCGTCGATCCCAGCAAGGCCCTGCCCGTGGTGTTTCGCATCCTGGACAAATGGCAGTGCAGCACGGATGAACAGCTCAGGCTGCTTGGCATTACCTCCCGCTCCACCCTGAACAAGTACAAGGAGGCCAGCGGCGGCATTCGGCTGAGCGCCGATCTCCAGGAGCGGATGAGCTATTTGCTCAACATCCACAAGAGCCTGCGGCTGCTGTTCAGCCTGGATGAGAGCATCTATGGCTGGGTGCGCAAACCCAACAGCCACCCCTTCTTTGCCGGACGCAGCGCCATGGAGGTCATGCAGGGTGGGCGGGTGGCCGATCTCTACGAAGTGGCCACCCGGCTGCACGCCTGGCGCGGGGAGATGGCCTGATGTCCTCCCCGCCCTTGCGCGCCTTCCACAATGCCTGCGCCTATCGCATCATTCCGAGCCGCTTTCCCCCCATCTGCCTCTATGAAGACGTCGCTACCGCCGACGAGCTGGAGGCGGTCTGGGCCGTCGAGGCCCTGACCAACGACAGGCTGAGGGAAGAGGCGGGCGAGCTGATGCGGGTGCCCAGGGAAGACTGGCTGGTGGGGCTGCCCGGCGGCAGCTATGTGATGGCCGCCTTCACTCACCTCAATCCCGAGGGTGCCCGTTTCACCACGGGGGACTTTGGCGGCTACTATTGTGCCCCCTCCCTCGACACCGGCATCAAGGAGACGGTCTACCACAGGGAGCGGATTTTCGGGTACACCCGGGAGCCGGCCCAGAAGGTGCAGATGCGGGTGATCCAGGCGCAGTTCAGCGCCAGCCTCATCGACATCACGGGCCCGGCGTATCTGCCAGGCCCCCTCTATCACGCCACCGATTACGGCCCCGCCCAGGCCTTCGCCCGGGAGCAGAAGGTCGCCGGGGCGGACGGCATCCACTACCGCTCGGTGCGCCACCCCGGTCACGACTGTCACGTGCTCTATCGCCCCCGTCTGGTCAGCCGGGTGGACCACGCCCGTCATCTGGAGTACCACTGGAGCGGCGAGGCCATCACCCATGTGCTGGAGATCCGCCTCTACGGTGAATAGCGTCTACCAGGACAAAAAAAGCCCCGCCAGATTGGCGGGGCTTTTTGTATCAACCGAACAGTGGGGAAGCCTGGCTCCCTGACCGCTTACTGGTTGTGGCTGGCGCGACGGGGACGACGGGCCTGGGCCGGCTTCGCGGCACCATCGGCCGGGCGCTGGCCGCCCTGGGGCTTCGGCTTGCCGCCGTTACCGGTGCGGGCGCCGTTACCACCGTTGCCGGAACGACCGGCTCCCTGACGCTGGCCCTGGCCTTGCGGGCGCGGCGCGCGGCGCTGCTCGCTCGGATCGCGGGGCTCCTTGCGCAGGGGGGCGCCGATGCCGCGGGCGATGTTGTCCAGCGTCTCGCGGGAGGCTTCAAAACCGGCCACCTGCTCGCAGGGGATGTTCTGCTTGGTCAGGCGTTCGATGGCCTTGATAAGCTTGCCTTCATCGGCCGCCACCAGGGAGATCGCGTGACCGGCGGCGCCGGCACGGCCGGTACGGCCGATCCGGTGCACATAGTCTTCCGCCACGTTCGGCAGCTCGAAGTTGACCACCTGGGGCAACTTGTCGATGTCCAGACCGCGGGCGGCGATGTCGGTCGCCACCAGCACCTTGACGCTGCCATCCTTGAAGCCGGCCAGGGCGCGGGTACGGGCACCCTGGCTCTTGTTGCCATGGATGGCAGCGGCGCTGACACCGTTCTTGTCGAGGGTCTCGGCGACGCGGTTGGCCATGTGCTTGGTGCGGGTGAACACCAGCACCTGTTGCCAGTCGTTGCTGGTGACCAGATGGCTCAAGAGCGCAATCTTGTTGGCCTTGTCGCAGGGATGCACCAGCTGCTCGATACGCTCGGCGGTGCTGTTGCGCGGGGTCACTTCGATCACCGCCGGGTTGTCCAGCAGACCGGTGGCCAGCTCGCGAATTTCGTCGGCGAAGGTGGCGGAGAACAACAGGTTCTGGCGCTTCTTCGGCAGCAGGGCCAGAATACGGCGGATATCGCGGATAAAGCCCATGTCGAGCATGCGATCCGCTTCGTCCAGTACCAGGATCTCCACTTCGTCGAACTTGACGGCGTTCTGGTTGTAGAGATCCATCAGGCGGCCCGGGCAGGCCACCAGCACGTCCAGACCACGGCGGGTCGCCATCATCTGCGGGTTGATGCTCACGCCGCCAAATACCACGTGGCTGCGGATCGGCAGGTGTTTGCCGTAGTTGCGCACGCTCTCGCCCACCTGGGCGGCCAGCTCGCGGGTCGGGGTCAGCACCAGGGCACGGATGCGATTCGGGGAGACCTTGCGCTTGCTTTCAGTCAGACGCTGCAGCATCGGCAGGGTAAAACCTGCGGTCTTGCCGGTCCCGGTCTGGGCGGCGGCCATCAGATCACGGCCAGCCAGTACCGCCGGGATCGCTTGTTGCTGAATGGGAGACGGGGTGTCGTAGCCTTGCTCGGCAACGGCACGCAACAAGGGTTCGGCCAGACCGAGGGAAGTAAAACTCATAGTTACCTGCTAGGGATAGGGGCGCCAAAGATCGTGGTGGGGCTCCTCTGCTGAGCCGATGCCATCTCACAGGATCCGGGCCTATAGAGAAAACAACGATTTCCCCGGGGAGCAGAGCAAAGGGGAAAGAATAGAGGCGCAGTCTAACGGAGTTGGCGCACTTAGACGAGGAAAATGTGATGCACCTCCCAGCGCGGCTGGAAATAGCGACAAAGGCAGGACAAAATGGCCCGAATAGCCGTATGTATCAACACCCCTGCACAGCCTGCGGGGGACGGCGCGATACACGAAACAGGAGGTTTTGATTGAAACGGAAGTTCACCCCCACCGCCCGGCGCATGCTGGGCCTCGTCTTGCCCCTGCTCTTCGCCCCGCCCCTCGCCGCCAGGGAGACCCTGTCGGTGGCCTGGAGCCACTGGCCCCCCTTCAGCCAGATCGATGCCGACGGCACCCTCGGCGGACTGGACGTGACCCTGACCCGCCAGATCCTGGGCAAGGCAGGCGTGGAGCCCGCCTTTCGCAATCGCCCCTGGGCCCGGGCCCTCTACCTCATGGAGCGCCAGCAGCTGGACGTGGCCATGGGCGCCCTCAAGACCCCCGAGCGGGAGCGGTTCGCCCGCTTCTCCGCCCCCTATCGGCGCGCCAGCTTCGTGCTGCTGAGCCAGCGCCCGCAGGCCGGGGAGCCCGAGGGCTGGCGAGAGATCACGGAGCTGGTAACTCTGTGCCAGGCCAAGGGACTGCGCCTTGGCAAGCTGCGGGGCACCCGCCCCCTGCCGATGAGCGAGGAGTGCCCTGCCCTCGGGCAGGCGAGCGAATACAACAGCGATGACAGGCTGCTCACCCTCTTGCTGGCGCGTCGCCTCGACGGCGTCATCATGGAGTGGCAGTACGCCCGCTACCGGCTCGGCCAGCTCGGGGCGAGCGACGCCATCCAGTGTCAGGTGCTCTTGCACCAGCAGCCGGTGCGCCTGATGTTCGCCAAAGAGGCCGTGAACGATGAGGCGCTCGCCCGCATCGATGCCGCCATCGCCACCCAGCCCTCACCGGACCCCGCCTTTGCGCCGCCCCGCTGCCGCTTGGACGCAACCCGGCCCCCATCGCTCTCGACGCCATCGGCCCCCTGACGCCGACGCCGGCAAAAATCCATGAAAAAGGCGACCCTGGGGTCGCCTTGTGGTATCTGGTGATCACTCACCCTGCCCGCAGCATGATCAGCGCAGCTGCGGGGTCTGGGTGTGCACGCCCTGGTTCTGGGCGCGGTGGCGCAGCAGGTGATCCATCAGCACCAGGGCCAGCATGGCCTCGGCGATGGGCACGGCACGGATGCCGACACAGGGGTCGTGACGACCCTTGGTGATCATCTCGGTGGCCTCACCGCTGGTGGTGATGGTCTTGCCCGGCACCGTGATGCTGGAGGTAGGCTTGAGGGCCATGCTCACCACGACCTCCTGACCCGACGAAATGCCCCCCAGGATGCCCCCCGCATGATTGCTGGCAAAGCCGGCCGGAGTCATCTCGTCCCGATGCTCGGAGCCTTTTTGCTCCACCACCGCGAAGCCGTCACCGATCTCCACCCCTTTCACCGCGTTGATGCCCATCATGGCGTGGGCGATGTCGGCGTCGAGGCGGTCGAACACCGGCTCCCCCAGGCCTACCGGCACGTTGCGCGCCACGACACACACCTTGGCCCCCACGCTGTTGCCCTCTTTCTTGAGGGCACGCATGTATTCATCCAGCGCCTCCAGCTTGCCCGCATCGGGGAAGAAGAAGGGGTTCTGCTCGATCTGGCTCTCGTCGAACCCTTCCGCCTTGATGGGGCCGAGCTGGGAGAGAAAACCCACGATCTCGATGCCGTGCACCTGTTTCAGGTACTTCTTGGCGATGGCCCCCGCCGCGACCCGCATGGCGGTCTCGCGGGCCGAGGAGCGGCCGCCGCCACGGTAGTCACGCTGGCCATACTTCTGGTGATAGGTGTAGTCGGCGTGACCCGGACGGAACAGATCCTTGATCTCGGAGTAGTCCTTGGAGCGCTGATCGGTGTTCTCGATGAGCAGCCCGATGGAGGTGCCCGTGGTCTTGCCCTCGAACACCCCGGAGAGGATCTTCACCTCGTCCGCCTCGCGGCGCTGGGTGGTGTAGCGGGACGTGCCGGGCTTGCGCCTGTCCAGATCCCCCTGCAAATCGTCTTCGCTTATCTCCAGCCCCGGCGGGCAGCCGTCGACCACGGCGCCCAGCGCCAGACCGTGGCTCTCGCCGAAAGTGGTGACCCGAAAGAGTTGGCCGAAACTGTTCCCTGCCATGGATGCTCCTTGCTGCTTAGTTCTTGTAAATGGCGAAATGGGCCTGGTACTGCTCGAGCTCTGCGCGGGTCATCACAAAGACGCCGTGGCCGCCGTTCTCGAACTCGACCCAGGTGAAGGGCACCTCGGGGAACTGGGCTTCCAGGTGGATCATGCTGTTGCCCACCTCGACCACCAGCACCCCATCCTCTTTCAGGAAGTCGGCGGCATTGGCCAGCAGGCGCTTGGTGAGCTTGAGGCCGTCGGAGCCCGACGCCAGGGCCAGCTCCGGCTCGTGGCGAAACTCGTCCGGCAGATCCGACATGTCCTCGGAGTCCACGTAGGGCGGGTTGGAGACGATGAGATCGTACTTGTCACCGGCCGGCAGATCCCGGAACAGATCGGAGCGAATGGGGATGACCTGCTGCTCCAGCCCGTGATCGTTGATGTTGCGCTCCGCCACGTTGAGGGCATCGACGCTGATGTCGATGGCATCCACTTCCGCATGGGGGAACTCGTGGGCCATGATAATGGCGATGCAGCCGGAGCCGGTGCACAGGTCCATGATCCGGGTCGGTTCGTCTTTCAGGAAGGGGGCGAAGCGGTTGGCCACCATCTCGGCGATGGGGGAGCGCGGAATGAGCACCCGCTCGTCCACGTAGAATTCCCAACCCGCATACCAGGCCTTGTTGGTCAGGTAGGGCGCCGGAATGCGCTCCTGCACGCGGCGGATGATGAGCTCGGCGATGCGATGGCGCTCGCTGGTGGTCAGGCGGGAGTGGCGCATGGCGGGATCCACGTCCGGCGGCAGATGTAACGCGGGCAGCACCAGTTGCACGGCCTCATCCCAGGCGTTGTCGGTACCATGTCCGTAGAAGATCCCGGCGTCGTTGAAACGACTCATGGCCCAGCGCAACATGTCCTGGATGGTGTGCATCTCGGCAACCACCTCATCGATAAATATCTTGTCCAAATCCACCTCCAAGTCGAGTAATATCCGGCCCGAGCACCCACTGTATAGCGGGCAAGACGCATCTCTAAAAAACGAGTCTCTGATGAAAAAAACGCCCTCCCCCACAGACGAGGAAAGCCTGCTGTTTCGCGATGCGGTCAAAGGTACCCGGAAAATTAGGCAAGATACCATAAGGGCCGAGTTGCGCCCGGTCAAGCAGAAACGCGAAGTGCGCGAGAGCCGCGAAAAGCTTGGGGTTGACCACTTTTTCAGCGACGAGTACCAGCCCCATCTCGAGGCGGACGGGCCGACCCGTTACGTGCGCGACGACGTGTCAAAATTCGAGCTGAAAAAGCTCAAGCGCGGCAGCTACCCGCCGGAGATTTATCTGGATCTGCACGGCATGAACCAGCACCAGGCCAAGCAGGAGCTGGCGGCCCTGCTCACCCTGTGCCGAAAAGAGAACATCCACGTCGCCTCGGTGATGCACGGCATCGGCAAGCACATCCTCAAGCAGCGCATCCCGAGCTGGCTGGCCCAGCACCCCGCTGTGCGCGCCTTTCACCAGGCGCCGCGGGAGTGGGGGGGCGAGAGCGCCATCCTGGTGCTGCTGGACATCGAGGAATGACCCCCTTCCCCGCCCCGCCTTGCTCCGGGCGAACGCCATAAAAAAACCACCGCCAGCTTGCGGTGGTTTTTTCTTGGCGCCCCACAGGGGTCAGCTGGCGGCCTCCATATGGCGCTTGAAGTTATCCAGGATGCTCTGCCACCCCGCCCGCTGCTGTTCGCCGCTGTGCAGGGACTCGGCATCGAACCGTTCCTCCACCCGGGTGCCCCCCTGCTCTGCCACGAACCGAACGCTCACCTCGCGGCCATCGTCCATGACGTAGCCGAGCCCCGTCGGCGCAGTGACCTCGGTGAAGGTCCCCTCGAAATCGAACCCCGTGCTGCCATCCCGCGCCGCCATGTGGTGGCAAAAACGCCCCCCCACCCGCAGGTCCACCCGGCTTTGGGGGCAGTGCCACTGCGGGGAGGCGGCGTTCCACGCCATGATGCTGGCGGGGGTATTCCAGCCCTGCCACACATCGGCAATCGGCCTGGCAACCCAGACGCTGACGCTTATCTTCATCTCTCTGCTCCTCTGGCTTTCCTGCACGTTTTGCACTGTGACACTGTCATGCCACGCCGGGCGCATCGGGCTGCGCCAAAAAATGGGCCACCAGGGCATTGGCATGGCCGTGGCCCATGGCGTGTTCGTCCTTGAGCCAGGCCACCAGGGCCACGTGTTTGCGCTCCTCTCGCCCCGCCAGCAGGGTCAGCCAGTGGGCGATGGGCCGGCCGTATTTCTGCTCGATGGCGGGAAAATAGGAGGCAGGCCCCTTCACCTTCGGTTGTTCATCCATGATGGCTTCTCCTCGGGGTGAGTACAGGCTCAGGGTTTGGGGGCGAACTGCTCGAACACCTGCTGCCCGGTCAGGGTCGGGGTGTCGTTCTTGAGGGCATAGAAGTCGGGCTTCTCGTCGATGAAGATCTGCCCGGTGAGTTCGAACCCCTGATCCTGAAACAGGCCGGCACAGAGGATGTACTCGTCCGTCGGCAACAGATGGTAGAAAAGATGGGTGCCGCAGGTGGGGCAGAATCCGCGCTCCGCCCACTCCGACGAGCGGTAGGCCACCGGGGCCATCCCGGTGAACCGTACGCCCTTGCCCCCGTGCACCGCGAACATGGGTCCCCCTGACCAGCGCCGGCACATGGCGCAGTGACACAGGTTGACCTCCTTGTGATCGCCGCTCGACACGGTGATCCCGCCACACAGACAATGTCCTTCCATGATGCCTCCTGAGAGTTGGGGCGACAGACCGGGCGAACGGGTGCTCGCCTTCTTGCCGCACCAGATGAAGTAGCACGGGATCCGGGGGGCGGCAACTGACCATTCCGGAGCCTCACCGCGGGGCTGAGGCTCCCGGAGCGGGAAAATCCCCCTCTTTATTCATCGAGTGAATGACTCAACACACCCCATGCACCGGATAAATAATGGTCAGGTTCCCTCCTGCAAGGCGATGCGATTCCCCTCGCAATCCCGACACTCCGCCACCCGGAGGCTCTCCCCGACCCGGGTGACGGGATAGAGACAGGCCCCGCCCGATGCCAGTGCCCGGGCCATGGCCCCCTCGATGTCAGGCACCCGCAGATAGATCCGGGTGCCATCCAGACTCGGCACATAGCTCTCCCCCTTCGCCAAGGCGCCGGAGCAGCCCGCCGTGCCACCTTCCAGGGGAAAGAGCGCCATCTCGTTGCCATCGATCTGCACCCGCTCCAGCACCGTCTCGAAGACCCCCTCATAGAAGCGGATGGCTCTCTCCAGATCCTGTACCGGAATTTCAAAATGAATGGCGATGTTCATGGTCATCCTCCCTCGGTGTGAATCCGCACTCTATCAGTGCCAAAAGAGGCGCAGCAAGCCAGCGCGGCGATCAACAAGGGAGGCGCGCGGCCTCCCCGGAGTGCTTGCGCTTGTACTGACTCTCAGGTCACCGGTGCCCAGGGGTCGCCCTTGCCCGGCTCGTTGCCCTGGGTCCACCACTTGGCCTGATAGATGACCCCCTTGTGGCTCACCTTGTTGCCCGCGGTGTAGACCTTGCCTGCCTCCCAGGCCGGTACCCCGTCCACCGGCGGCGTGCCGGGGTCGACCGGGGCCGGATCCAGCGTGGCCACCACCCGTACCTTGGGCCAGCTGGCGTGGGAGCCGTAGAAGTTGGTCACGCACTTCTCGTAATCCCCCGGCACCAGGGCCGAATAGGCGGTCTGGTACCCCACCAGATCGCACTCGAAGGAGTAGCCGCCGGGTCTGTCCGGGTAGTATTTCCAGTTGCCGTCCCAGTTGGTGTAGAGCACGTCGGTGGCACCGTTGAGGTTGAGGCTGCCATAGGGGGTCTGCTGCCAGCAGGTGTTCTTCTCGTCCGCCAGCAGCGGGATCCCGTAGTGGGCCGCAAGTCCCTCCCAGTAGCGGATGCGGTTGACCGGCTGGCCCTTGTTCTTGTTCTGCTCGCCGCACTCGATGCCACCGTTGATGATGTTGATGGTGGTGCCAAAGCCGTAGCCGATGCCCGCCGCCAGCTCACGCTGGGAGGGCACCCAGGTCCGGTCGATGACGTGCAGCATGGCGGGTTTGGGAGCCTGGGGCGTCAGGAAGAACCAGATGGCGGAGGCGAGGTTGAGCCAGGAGTCCGCCACCAGCCCGGGGTTGTTGAGGAGCACGGTGGCGTCGCCGTCGAACATGGCCTCGGAGAAGGCGCCGTAGTTGAAGTGATAGGAGAGCTGCTTGGCGCCGCGACCGAAATAGCCCTGACCGGTGCTGCAGGGCCAGCGCCGGTTCTGCCAGTCACTCTGGCCACACCCCGTGGTGTAGCCGGTCTGCCCCTCAGACCAACCCATCTCCCGCACGTGCACCAGGGCCTGTTGCCACTCCTCCAGCCCAAGGGGGTTGTCGGAGACATTCTCCTTGGCAATGTGGCCGCCGGTCTCCTGGGCAAAGTGGGCGAAGGCGGTGATGATGGACTTCTTGCAGATGGCGTCCGCATTGCGCCCGTCCGTGTAGTCGCCGCAGAAGGCGGGGAACTTGCCCACCGCCCGCAGGAAGCGCTCGTAGGTGTACTCCGGGGCGGCCATCTGGGTCAGAAACTCCCAGTCCGATTCGGTGAAGACCCGCTCGACCCGCTTGACGTTGTCCGGGTTGCCGGGGGCGCGGGCCACGATGGCCTCCACCACCGAATTGGGCCGGGTGGCCAGGGCGTGGGACCAGATCCCGTACATGGGGTTGGCGGTCTTGGCCTGGGCCGCACTGGCAAGATCCGCCGCCGCCATCACATAGCCGCCGCTGTTCTGGGGATCGGGCTGGATTGTCATGGCGCTCTGGCCGGGCAGCGCCCAGACGAGGGCAACCAGGCAGGCGGTGCGCGTGAGCATGAACATGGGTAACCATCCTTGTCTTGAAAATGTCAGGGCGAGCATAGGCATGCTGGCAACTAAATTCACGACAAGAATTAAGAATTTGGCGAAATTGTGAGCCATGCCTCCCTGCACTCAGATGGCGCTCGTTTGCAGGGGGATCCAGCCCCAGGTCTTGCGGCCGCAGCCATCCGACCTGTGCGGACGCTTGCTCAGATCCCCCCTGCGCGCACCGCCCGGATCAGCAGATTGCGCGGGGTCATGGGTTTGGGGCAGAAGGTGCCCACCTCGACCCGGTAGCCCTGCTCCTCGAGGAAGAGGGCGCGATCGAGCAGCAGCCAGATTTCCAGGGGGCGGCGAAACAGGTGGCGCACCAGCTCCATGCGGGCGACATCGCCAAAACGCCGCTCCCCCTGCGCCAGCAAGACGGCGTAGTCGAGCCCCGCGGGCAAGCCCATCCCCTTTCGTTCGGCGGCCCAGTGGCAGAAATCCTCGAAGCCCCCGGTCAGCAGGCTCTTTTGCAGGTTGGGCACCGGCAGGTACTCATCCACTCCGCGCACCTGGCGCTGCAGGCAGTCAAAGGCGAGGCGCCACACCACCTCCCGCTCCCGCAACCTGGCGATGCGGGCACCGCCGGTCACCGTCTCCTGCAGCGGCAGCTTCAGGTCGCTCTTGCCAAGGCGCAGGGCACTGGCCCTGGCGGCCCGGGAGAGGGGCGCATAGTGCTCTCCCCTGATGAGGTGGTAGCAACACGGGGAGAGGGTCACCCCCTGGGCGCCCCCCTCGGCCACCCGCGTCAGCAGATGGGTGTGCAGATCGCCGCAGGCATGGAGCGCCATGGCGTGATGGTGCGGGGCGATGAGGGCCCCGGACTCGGCGGCAAAGGCATCCGCCTCCACGAACCGCATATTGGCGCCGTCGCGCGCGGCGAGCCGCCGCCCCTCTTCGCAGAGCGCCCCCTCCCACTCCAGGCTCAGGATCTCGGCGCCACGGTGCAGCGACACCAGGCGCCCCAGATGCCCCTTGCCGGCGCACCACTCCAGATAGGGACCTTGGTGGGGGGGCAGACAGCCGGTGAAGGCCTCTATCTGCCCCTGCTTGCGTCCCGGCATGTACATCGCCATGGCCCTGGCGCACTGGACGGGCTCTGGGGCGAAAGGGGCAAGCTCGCCGAGAGCCTGCAACTCGGCCCCCGCCGGGATCCAGGGGGCGAGCAGGGTGCAGAGCGCATCCATGTCCCCGTCGAGGTGCGCTATCTCGTCAAGGGTCAGGGCTGCCAGGCACTTCGCAAGGGCTGGCGCCTCGCGGGCAAAGGCGATCCCCAGGTGGTGATAGGGCTGGTATTGCCACCAGCGTCGCTCGGCGGTGAGCAAGCAGTCCAGTTGTCGAAAACGGTGGGCCAGCACGATGAACCTGTCCTTTGGCGCAAAAAGGGAGGCTCATTCTAGCGATCTGTCGTCAAAAAGCACTCGCCTGTGCGCCGCTGGTAGCCTGACAAAAAGCAGGGATTTGTGCTATATTCCGCCCCCTCATTCGCGCAGCCCGCCACGGCGAGCCGCTTTACCCCTATAAACGGAACCCAATCATGACCATCAATGCCATCCTGCAAGCCCGTGCAAATGCCAAATGCGAGCTGTGTGGCGCAGAACATGCGCTGACTGCCTTCCCGGTGCCGCACTCCCCCGCCAGCGACGACGACCACAGCGTGGCCCTCTGCGCCACCTGCCGCGGCCAGCTGGAGCAGCCGGACACCACGGAGGTGAACCACTGGCGCTGCCTGGGTGACAGCATGTGGAGCCAGGTGCCGGCGGTGCAGGTGATGGCCTGGCGCCAGTTGAAGGCCCTCGTCGCCCGGGGCGAGCTCTGGGCCCAGGACATGCTGGACATGATGTACATGGAAGACGAGGTCAAGGCCTGGGCAGACGCCGGCGTGACCAGCGACGATGACGACAGAGTACCGACCGTCGACTCCAATGGCGCCGTGCTGGTGGAAGGGGACTCCGTCACCCTGATCAAGGATCTGGACGTCAAGGGCGCGGGCTTCACCGCCAAGCGCGGCACCCTGGTCAAGGGCATTCGCCTGACCAACAACCCGCTGCACATCGAGGGCAAGGTCAACGGCATGCAGATCGTGCTGGTGGCCGCCTACCTGAAGAAGGCCTGATTCCGACCCCTTCAAGCCAGAAGCGCCCCCAGGGGCGCTTTTTTGTTGCCTCTGTTTCCTGCCGTTCGGGTGGCACCCGCGGGAAACTGGACTATCCTGCAAACCAGTTCCGCGGTATGCCCCTCCCCTGACTGTCAGTGCGCCAATGGAGAGGGCCTTCCCGGCACGCATGGCAAGACCCCGGGCACCCTGATCCCCATGGCGCCCACGAGACCAAGGAGCCGCCCCATGGCCAGCAAGAAAGAGATCAAGAAGAAGATCGCCGCCCGCCAGGCGAAAATCGCCAAGCACGAAGGCAAGATCAAGAAGCTGAAAAAAGCCCTGAAATAGGGGCTGACAGCCATTAAAACCGCCTGATGGCGGTTTTTTTATTACTGCGTGGGCCGCAAGGCACGTCGAGTGACCATGACTGCCAACCTCCGGCTAACACCAATACTTCCTGTTCCAACCACAATCCCTTTTCGATCAGATATATAAAGATCTCTTCCAACTGTTTGCCATGCTCACTCACCACGGGTACCTCCTCCCATGGGATCTTGCCTCTGCTGATCGATTGCCCCTCCAGGCGACGGATCAGAGGGCGGGCATAGTGATGAACATAGGCCATCAAGGTGTCGGGCAGCCAAAGAGCCAGCGGACGACGAAGGGCATGGGCCAGCTCGTTGGCGATATCCAATCCGCGCTGATCCAGATCGCCAAAATGGGCCCAGGGTACGGCAGCCGGCAACAGCGGGAATACCTGACGTGCCAACTTGGTATTGCGGCCAGGCACATAGAGCAACAACTCCCCCACTTGCAGCGGGTAATCCACGAAAGCTCCCTTGTTCTCCACCGTGACCAGTTGCTGCCCCTGCCACTCAATGCCATGTAACTTACTCAAGCTGCGCTCCGGTAAGACCAGCTCTCCCAATAACGACAGTTTCGCCCTCATGTCGTGGCGCAGTCCGTCCTGGTCGATGAGTGACAACGGGCTCAGCGTACGCAGTCGAATCACTTCATCCTGTGTAAGCGTGATGTCGATAGCGTCATTATCTGGATCTATCCCGCTCTTGCTGTCCCCATGCCAGAGGGCATGAAAACTGGCCTGGTTTAGATGCGCTGGTAGGTCCACCCCGAGAGCCCGTATCGTGTCACGCCTGTCCGGTATCACTGGTGCCACCTGTGCCAGCTGCGCTGCGAGATAATCCCTCCCAGCATCAGTCAGCACATGACGAGCTCCTCGCCCCACCGGCTTGACGCCACCCACAGCCTGCAAGAGATCTCGCAACTCGCGGCCATGCTTGCTGTCGAGTGAATACCCCTGGTTATTAGTGTCTGCCAGCAAGCGGGCACAGAGATCCTGCACTCGATGCTTATCAAACAGTGACATCCTCCCTCCCACTCATAACGGTGCCATATGGACAAGTAGAAGGGATCTTTCTGTCCACAACCGTGACTTGTCTCGCACCAAATGAAGATCGCTCCTTCAAACCGTCACACGTCGACAGCTCGTGGCAGGATGGTCAGCGTTACGATTGGCAATCCATCGATATCGGTGAAATCAGTATGCTGCGACGCCATAGGTTAGCCGGTGAGAAAAAAGACAGCTTATCTGCGGTTTTAACACATCATAAAAAACTGCCTTCGTGCGATTTTTTTATACATATCCTTGCCTATTGCATTTCCAGCCACAGACCATGCTGCACCGGATTGCCCTCCCCTGAATCCTCTTCGGGGCCGGGAGAGACGCCGCTGGACGACTCGTCAAAGAGGCTGGCATCATGCCAGCTTTGACGCCAAGGATGTGCTCATGAACCCCAATACCTGGATGCTGTTTGCGCTGGCCTATCTGCTGGCGACACTGACCCCTGGCCCCAATGTGCTGCTGGTGGTCAAGAACGGTCTGCAACACGGCTGGCGTGCCGCCCTTGTCAGCATCCTCGGCAACCTGGGGTGCCAGGCCATCCTCATCGGTCTGGTCGCCATGGGGGTGGGTGCCCTGCTGCAAACCCTGCCTCCCCTCTTCGTCGCCCTCAAGCTGGCGGGGGGTGGCTACCTGGTGTATCTGGGCTACAAGGCGCTGCGCGCGGCCAATACCGGTGGCCAAGGGCTCTCTCCCTCCACCGCTCGGGGACGCACCAGAACCACCCTCTCCTTGTTGCGAGAAGCCTTTCTGGTCTCTGCCAGCAACCCCAAGACCATCGTCTTCCTCTGCGCCCTGCTGCCCCAGTTCCTCGATCACCAGAGTCCGCTGACGCTGCAGTTCATCACCATGTACCTGACCATCTGCGCCATCGTCAGCCTGGTGCATCTGTGCTATGTCGCCCTGGCCAGGCGCGCCGGTCGCTACTTCAAGCCAGGTCGCGGCGAGCGCCTCGTTGGCCGCATCACCGGCGGGCTCTTCATCACCCTGGGCGGCGCCATCCTGCTCAGTGGTCGTCCCTGATCCCTGTGCCTCACCGCTGCTGACATTATCTGCACCATCGGCGCCGCTTGGGCGCCGCGGATCCCGGCCACCGGGGCTAGAGTTGTAGGCGTGTCTGTATATGAGCCTGCGGTGGAGCGCCATATGTATTCCTACACCCTCACCTTCCGGGAGGAGGCCGACAAGCTGACGGCCCCCGAGCACGAGATCCGCCTGCAAAGCCCGGCACAGGCCGGTGATTTCATCATTCTCTCCGATGGCAGTCGCCATCAGGTGATGTTCGTCACCCACCGCGCCCACTACAGCAGCCTCTACCTCGACATGGGGGTCCGCATTCCCCAGAGCTGACGCAGGCATCGTCTTTCGCTCCCTCCTGCTATGGTGAGAGAGGGCTGCAGCTCGCCAACGCAAGCCCGAATGACCCATTGCCAGAGGTATTGATCATGTTCAGACAGACCGCGCTCATCCTGACCCTCACCCTGTTGGGCAGCGCCCAGGTTCACGCCATCAACCACAAATACGCCGAGCAGCTGGAACGCTCCGGCTGCACCCAGGTGACCGAAGCCCAGGGCTGCGATATTCACAAGAGCAAGGCGGAAAACGCCAAGGCAGGATTTGGCACCGCCGCCCCGGCCGCCGACGGCGGATTGAACATGAGCTATGAGCAGAAGCTGGAGCGCTCAGGCTGTACCCAGGTGAGCGAGCTCAACGGCTGTGACATCAACAAGAGCAAGGCCGAGAACGCCGCCGCCGGATTTGGCGCCGCCCCTGCAGCGGCCAGCGCCAGCCCCTACACCGGCAACTGGGTCGCCACCTTCCCCGAGACGGGCGCCACGGTCGCGAACATCCGCATCGATGACAAGGATCAGGTGTGGGTCAACGACAAGCAGGTCAGTGCCAGGAAATCCGACGGCGCTCTGGTGTTCAAGGAGGGGATGGTCATCTACACCATCCAGGGGGATCGCCGCCTCAAGGGAGAAGATGGCTGGGTCGACAACGACGCGGGCACCAAGGGGCCCATCGCAGCCAAATGACCCCATCGCCATCCCGACAAGGGGAGCCGCGGCTCCCCTTGTCGTTTCTGCCTGCAACCGACGCCCCCCTACCTCTTCTTCGGGAAGTCCAGCACGGCCACCACCGGCGAGCAGGACGGGAGCGCCGACCAGGAGGGGGCGTCGAAGATGAAGCGGGCGACGGCGCAGGTCGGCATGCGAGTGATACCGGAGGAAAAGCCATGAGCCAGGTCGGTGAAGGCAGGATCATGACCCACCAGCAGTACGCAGGCGAGATCATCTGAAAACGCCCCCACCACCCCGAGAAGGGTCCCGGCATCGCTCTCGTAGAGGCCCTCGTCGATGGCGATGTGGTTCGTGGAGTAACCCAACTCTGCGGCAAGCAGCCGGGCGGTTGTCAGGGCCCGGCAGGCGGGGCTCGAGAGAATGAGGTCGGGCTTCACCCCCAGATGTGCCAGGCGAGCCCCCATCAGGGGCGCATCGCGCAGCCCGCGCGCCGCCAGCGGACGAGCGCGGTCAGACAAAGATGCTTCCTCCCAGCTCGACTTGCCATGGCGTACCAGGATCAGGGTTCTTCTCATGACGCACTCTCTGGTTGATAAAGGCGACAGGCAGCCCCTCAGACCGCCCCACGTTTGCCGGCATGAAGGGGCAGCAGCACCATGACCACCATGGTCAGCAGCACAACCCCCTCCCCCCCAGCCTACCTGTTCCCAGTATACTGTCTCCCCGGTCAGCATGCCGGTGAGCAGCACCATCACCGGGATGAGGTAGGTATAGGCTGACACCTGTTCCGGTTGCAGCGCCACGCTTCCCTGCTGGAACAACAAGAAGCTCAGCGCCGTGGCAAAGAGAGCCAGATAGCCAAGTCCCAGCCCCACCGGCAGGGAGACCCGGCTCCAGTCGGTTTCAAGCAATCCGGGCAGCGCCATCGGGGTGAGCAGCACAGTGGCGCAGATGAGGGTCCAGCCGGTCAGGTGGAGGAACGACTCCCCCGATAGCAGCGCTTGATCAGGATGGGGTTGAGGGCCATGACCACGCAGCCGAGCAGGTAGATGCGATTGCCGGGAGTGAGGCTGAGGTTCGCCACCAATCCCAGATCACCGCGAAAGATGATGAGGGCCGCAGCCACCATGCCCCCCAGCAGGGCCAGCCCCATTCCCCAGCCGATGGCGCGGCGCAAGATCACCATGCCGGCCAGGGCGCTGATCAGCGGCACCGTGGTATAGAGCGCGCTGGCATCGAGGGCGCTGGTCTCCTGCAATGCCACGAACATGGCGACGAAGTAGCAGAGGGCCGGCAGCGAGATAAGAGTGTAGCGCCCCAGATCCCGCAGGGAAGGCTGCACCAGCCCCCCCTGATACCCCAGCACCCCGACGAAAATGAGGGAGGCCAGCAGGTAGCGCGCCCAGGTGACCACCAGCGGGTCCAGCACCGCGGTGAGGGCGCTGCCGATGGGAAACGAGAGGCTGATGAGCAGGGTGAACAGCAACACCTTGCCGTGGGCCTTTGCAACATGGGGACGTGAAGACATGGGATACACCTGTCAGCAAGGGCGCCCGCAGGCGCCGACGGAAGAGATCAATAACCGTGGTCGGTCGCAGGGGACAGCTTGCCCTCACCCAGGGTTGCCAGCAACTGGCCAAGCAGGCTGGAAGCACCGAAACGAAACCGCTCGGCCACCAGCCACTCCTCGCCAAAGAGTGCGGCCGCCATGGCCAGATACTCCCCCGCCTCCTGCGCGCTTTTCACCCCGCCTGCCGCCTTGAAGCCCACCCGGTTCTGCGCACCGCACTCGGCGATGGCTGCCAGCATGGTGCGGCACGCCGCCGGGGTGGCATTGACCGGCACCTTGCCGGTGGAGGTCTTGATGAAATCGGCCCCCTCCTCGATGGCAAGCAGGGAGGCGGCGCGGATAAGCGCGGGCTCCTGCAGCTCGCCGGATTCGATGATCACCTTGAGCAGCCGCGGCCCGCACAATGCCTTGCAGCCGCGCACCAGCGCCCGGGCAGGCGCCTCGTCCCCCGCCTTGAGCGCACGCCAGGGGATCACCAGATCGATCTCGTCGGCGCCATCGAGAAGGGCTGCGCGGGTCTCGGCCAACACGGTTGCCAGATCATCGTCGCCGTGGGGGAAGTTGACCACAGTGGCAACCTTGACCTCGGGGGTGCCCTGAGCCGCCAGGGTGAGCCTGGCCAGCCCCACGAAGCGCGGGTAGATGCACACCGCAGCGGTGGTGCCGACAGGGGTCCGGGCCTGATGGCAGAGGGCGATGATGCGCGCATCGTGGTCATCGTCGTTGAGGCTGGTGAGATCCATCAAGCGGATGGCCCGGATGGCCGCCTCTGTGGTAGCGCAGGCAGGTTCAAAAGCAGTCACGTCGTTCATAAATAGCTCCTGTCGGGATAAGAGAGGGGCGCCGCAGCGCCCCGAAACAAAGGGTGAAAGACTCAGGCGAGGGAGAAGAAGACACCGGCGATGGCGGCGCTCATCAGGTTGGAGCAGGTGGCCGCCAGCACGGTACGCAGACCGTAGCGGGCGATGAAGTCGGTGCGCGACGGGCAGAGGGTGCCGAGGCCACCGATCAGGATCCCCATGGAGGCCAGGTTAGCGAAGCCGCACAGAGCGAAGCTGATGATCACCTTGGACTTCTCCTCCAGCACCTGCAGACCGGCAGCGGTGACCGTGCTGGCGTCTTTCAGGTAGGGCGCCAGATCGCTGTAGGCCACGAACTCGTTCACCACCAGCTTCTTGCCGATCATGGCGCCGGCGATGCCGATGTCTGCCAGCGGCACCCCGAGCAAGAAGGCGAGTGGCGAGAAGATCCAACTCAGGATGAGTTCGAGGGAGAGCGGCATGCCCACCATCTCCCCCACCCCGCCCAGCAGGGTGTTGACCAGGGTCACCAGCCCGATCATGGCGATCAGCATGGCGCCGATGGCCGCCGCCAGCTTGAGACCGCTGCTGGCCCCCTCGCCTGCCGCCGCCAGCACGTTCTCCGGTTTCTTGCCGTCAAACTGGATGCTGTTGTCGAACACATAGTCCGGCTGGCTGGTTTCGGGAATGATCAGCTTGGCAAACAGGATCCCGCCCGGCGCCGCCATGAAGGAGGCGGCCAACAGGTACTGCATGTCGACCCCCATCATGGCGTAGCCCGCCAGCACGGTGCCGGAGACCGAGGCCATGCCGCCGCACATGACGGCGAAGAACTCCGAATCGCTCATCCTGGGCATGTAGGGTTTGACCACCAGCGGGGCCTCGCTCTGGCCGACGAAGACGTTGGCCACCGCCGACATGGATTCGGTCTGGGAGGTGCCAAGCAGCCGCGCCATGGCGCCGCCGATGATGCGGATCACCACCTGCATGATGCCGAGGTAGTAGAGCACGGCGATGAGCGCCGAGAAGAAGACCACCAGGGGCAGCACGTTGAGGGCAAACACGAAGCCGATGCCCTCTACCGAGAAGTTGACCAGGTTGCCAAACAGGAAGTGGATCCCCGCCTTGCCGCTTGCCAGCACTGCCTCGACCCCGTGGGCCATCCCCTCCAGCGCCCGGCGTCCCAGCGGCACATAGAGCACCAGAGCGCCGATGGCGACCTGCAAGGCCAGCGCCAGCCCCACGGTGCGCAGGCGAATGGCCCTGCGGTTGGTCGATGCGAACACGGCGATGAGGATCAGCGCCGCCATACCGAGAAATCCTGCTGCAAACATATCTGACCTCCTGGTCGTTCCCTGCTTACTGGAAGTGGTGCTGGATGAATGCGTTGATGAGGCGGATGAAGTCCGCTTCCGCCAGCTTGGCGCACTTGAGGGTCTGCTCGTGGGAGAGCTGCACGTCACCGAGCCCCTCCGCCATGTTGGTGATGGCGCAGATGGCCAGCACCGGCAGCGAGCAGTGGGCGGCGCTGACCACCTCGGGCACCACCGACATCCCCACCACGTCGCCCCCGATGATCTGCATCATGCGGATCTCGGCGGCGGTCTCGAAACAGGGGCCGCTGTAGGAGACGAACACCCCCAGATTGACGGCGATCCCCTCCCGCTCGGCCAGCGCCAGCGCCTCGCTGCGCAACCCCTTGTCATAGGCATTGGCCAGACTGAAGAAGCGCGGGCCGTAGGCCTCGTCATTGGCCCCCGTCATGGGGGTGCCCGGCATGGTGTTGATGTGATCGTTGAAGATGACCAGGGAGCCGACCCCGATGCGCTCCGGGCGCAGCGAGCCGGCCGCATTGGTTACCAGCAGCAGCTCGCAGCCCAGGCGCTTGAAGGTGCGCACCGGGGTAGTCATCACCTTCATGGTTTCGTGTTCGTAGTAGTGGCCGCGCCCCTTCATGCAGACCACGTCCACCCCGTGCAGCTTGCCGAGCACCAGCTCGCCGCTGTGGCCCGCTACCGTGCTGACGGGGAAGCCGTCCAGCTCCTCGTAGGGAATGGTGACCTTCTCTTCCAGCGCATCGGCCAGCACGCCGAGGCCGGAGCCCAGGATCATGGCGGCGCGGGGGGCAAACCCCGGCTTGCGGGCAAGAATGGTGGCGACGGCGTTGAGTACGGGATCGTGTTGCATGAGTTGTACCTCTTGAGGCTGTGAATGAGACATGACGCTCACTCTAGGGGAGGTATTGGACGACAAAAATCGCTAAAATCGGCCTGATTATCCCGATATACAACACAATGACCGGCGTATTGGGGTAATGACGCACCCGAAATGGCCCAAAAACCGCTGCTTCATGCCATTTCTCAGTCAAACGGGTCGCCGGAGGGGGAAAACCGATGTGATGCGGATCGCGGTGTCAGGAGGGACCCGCCTCCCTGCCCCGCCATTCCCGTGCCCGAACTTTGACGGCGATCTCACCCTTAAAGCCTGGAGAGACCATGTTCCCGGACAACCAATGGCGCGATCGCGTCACCCTCAAGATGTTGCGTTACTTCCATGAAGTGGCCAGCCAGGGCCACTTCAGCCGGGCAGCCCTGCGGCTCAATGTCTCCAAATCGCCGCTCAGCGCCCAGATAAAGGAACTCGAATCCCTGCTGGGGGTGACCCTGTTTGAGCGCCACACCCGCCAGGTGAACCTGACCCCCACAGGGCGCCTGTTGCAGGCCGAATGCGATCGCCTGTTCGACGTGCTGGAGAGCGGCCTCAACCGGGTGGTGCAGGCAGGGCGCATGGAGCGCAACCAGATCCGCATCGGGCTGGTCAGCTCCATCTTCTGGGCCGGTTTTGGCGAGGTGATCCGCCAGTGTCACCAGCGCCACCCCGAGTGCGAGATCTCCTTCACCGAGCTCTCCCCCGAGCGCCAGAAGCAGGCGCTGGCCAGCAAGGAGATAGACATCGGCCTCGCCCGCTTCGCCGACACCCTCAACATCCACCCGCTGCAGGCCGAGACTGTCTATCGGGAGTCCATGGTGCTGGTGGTATCGGACGAGCATCCCCTGCGGGATCGCAAGCGGGTCTCCCTCCCTGAGCTCGCCGCAGAGCCCTTCGTGCTGATGAGCCGCGCCAACTCCGCCTCCACGGATCTCATCATCAACGCCTGCCTGGTGGAGGGCTTTTACCCCCGCCTGCGTCAGGAGGTGGTGGAGCCCAATACCCTGATGGCCGTGGTGGCCACCAGCCAGCAGGTGGCCCTTGTGCCCGCGAGCTACGCCCGCCAGAAGTGGCCCCACGTGCGCTTCATCCGCCTCGAGCAGGGGATCCCCGCCGATCTCTGCGTGCTCCATGCTCCGCCCCTGGCCGGGCAGCCGACGACCACCGCCATCCGCCACTTCATCGACACCATGAGCGAGCAGATGAACCTGCCGGAGCGAGGCTGAAGGAAAAAAGCCCGATGAGGGGATCATCGGGCTCTGCGGCAAGGATCAGGGGCTCACTTCTTCCATGAAGACAAGCCGAAGGGGTTCGGCCAGCAGTTCGTCCGCCTGGCGAGCGAAAGCCTGGAAATACGCGGTCTCACAGTGGGCATCCAGGGCGGCCTGACTCACGAAGGCTTCCCGCATGTAGAAGGTACCGGGTTCATCCTTCAACTCGAACAGCACGTAATCGAGGTTGCCTGGCTCCTGGCGAGTGGGGCCAATCAAGGCAAGCAGGGCATCGCGAAGGCGCTCTCCCATGCCGTCACGGGCCTTGAGCACCGCGATCGATACCAGTTTGTCTGTCTCTTTTTTCATCCAGTTTTCTCCGTTGTACATCGTCAACACGCCAGAGAGTGCAACCTGGACAGCGATTTATACTGCCGGATGCGCCCCCATCAGACGTTGCCCAGTGTAGGCAGGACGGTGGGGGCCATATAGGGGGGCAGAATGAACACTGTGTTCAACGGGGTGGATAACCACGCCGTGCACGGAGGAACAAACGAGTGAGAGGGATCATGGCGCAAAGGGTGGCAACGGGACCCGCCAGGAGGCGGCACGGCTTGTGGCCCCCTGGTCCAGGCTAAGGGCCTGCAGACCAGCGTTCAACGTCAAGGCAATAGGTGGTGAAAGGGTGTTCGCCCAGGCGCGTTTTCCTCACCCAGATGGCCCGTCTGGCGAGGGACAGATAAGGCGGGCGGGTATCCAGCAAGTGAAAGAGTATCGTCCGATGGCCAAGCTCCCTCGCCCACCCCATCATCTCGTTGAAAATCGCCACGCCGCTTCCCCAGCCGGCCCTGGCGAGCACGATGGCAAGCTCCACCCCCTGGTCATCGGGCTGGATGCCGCACCACCCCGCCAGGGTGCCGTCGAGGAAGATGGCGCGCACGCGGCAACCTGGCCGGGCGTCGACTCCCAGCTTGTACGCCATCCAGTCGTGCACCCCGGCCACATCGAAAAGCGGGTGAGGGATCAGGTGCTTTCGCAGCGTCTCGTCGTTGAGCAGCGGCAGAAAATCCTCTGCCCTGACAGCAGAAAAGGAGCTGAACACCATGGAGGTCTCTCTCATTGCCCGAAGAGGCCCCCCTAGTAGGGGCTGCCATCCTTGTGTCTGGCTGACCAGGCGCCATCGACCCCCTGTACCAGGGCCAGATCGTCGTCGGGATAGTCGACGGTATCCCCTGGCAGCCTGTCCCCCACCTCGAGATAGACAGCGTCCACCTCACCGTGGTTGAGCAACTGGTGGGCCAGGCCGCTGCCCCCCTTGAAGCCGATGCACTCCCCCGGCGACATAAGGTACTCCTCTTCCCCGTGGCGCAGGATGGGATTGCCCGAGAGCACATAGACGAACTCGTCCTGCAGGCCGTGATGGTGCTTGAGCGCCGAGATGGCCCCCGGTGCCAGGGTCGTCAGATTGACCCCGAAATTGGTGAGGCCGAAATGATCCCCCAGCCTGCGCCGGGTGCGGTGCTTGACCAGGGAAGCAAAGGGCTCCGGATAGAGGGACTTTGCCTTGTGCTCGGGGATGGCCATTGCCTGAATGGCGCGTTTGTCAGTCATGTTCTGATCCTCCCTGTGAATGACGTCTCTCTTTATAGCCTGCTCCTTAGCGACAAAACATGGGCAGGGGGTTGAAGGGGTGTCTCACACACCATGTCATGCCCGATTGCCGCCAGATGGTAAAGACGCCCTGATTTTCGTTTGGCTATCTTAATGGCACACCGGAAAATGGGAAGTCGCGTTGGCGACCTCACCAATGGAATAAAGAAGATGGCCCGCGATCACCGGGAAATGCCCTCTTCCAGCGGCCCGGGTATGGAGGGGCACCGGCACATGCAGACCCGGTGACTAGAGCACCTCAATCCTGACCTTGATAAGCCCGGATCGGGGATTGCCGATGGCGCTGAACGCTGCCCTGGAGAGATCGATGATGCGCCCGCGGGGGAAATTGCCCCTGTCGTTGACCCGCACCACCACGCTCTTGTCGTTGGCCAGGTTGGTGACCCTCACCAGGGCGCCGAAGGGCAGTGTCATGTGGGCGGCGGTGTTGGCGTGGCGCTGGTAAGGCTCCCCGCTGGCAGTGCGCTTGTTGTGGTAGCGATCGGCGTAATAGGAGGCGAGCCCCGTCTCGCTATAGCCTCGCCAGTTGCCCGCACTGCCTGCATCAGGCTGGCTACTGCAGGCGGCCAGCAGCAGGCACAGAGAGGCCAGCAGCCCTTTTTGTCGCGTCGTCATGCGTTGCTTCCTCGATGGGACAGAGCGACCAGCATCGCCAGTCGGGCTTCCGTTAACAGGGGCCTACTCTCTCACATTTCCCATGGAAAACGGGAGGCCCAGGCCTCCCGTTTTGCGTATCGCTCCGTCAGCCCCTGTCAGGGGAAGGGGTCAGGCGATGAGCTTGTCGTCGGCGAAGCCAAAGCCGCGCAGCCCCACCACATGCACATGTTCGTGCTTGCCCTGCACCTTGCGGATGAGCTTGTAGGTAGTGCCCTTCTCGGGGCTGATGTTCTCCGGCGCCGCGATAAGTAGCTGCATGTCCTGGCGCTCGCACAGCTCGAACAGGGTGGCGATGGATTTGCCATCAAGCCGCGCCGCTTCGTCCAGGAACAACAGGCGGCAGGGAGCGATGTCCTTGCCGCGCAGACGGCGGGACTCCTCCTCCCAGCTGATGAGCACCATCAAGAGGATGGCCTGACCGGTGCCGATCGCCTCGCCGGTGGAGAGGGCGCCGCTCTCGGCCCGCAGCCAGCCGTCGGCCCCGCGCTGCACCTCGATCTCCAGCTCCAGGTAGTTGCGATAATCCAGCAGCACGTCCCCCATCACCTGATAGTTGCGCTCCCCCTGCTCCACCTGCGGGTTCAGGCGCTGGAAGAGCTTGGCCATCGCCTCGGAGAAGCTGAGCTCCTTGTCGGCGAAGAGATCGTTGTGCATGGCGCTCTGATCGGCGAGTGCGGTCAGGAGGCGAGTGTGGGCCTCGCGGATATTGACGTTGAGACGCACCCCGCGCACCAGACCGAAGGCAATGTTCTGCAGGCCCTGGTTCAATACCCGGATGCGGTTCTGCTCCCGGCGGATGATGTTGGTGATCTTGGCCGCCACCTCGTGGGAGGAGAGGGACAGATGGGTTTCCCGCTGCTTGAGCTCGTCGGCGAGGCGCGCCAGCTCGATCTCCATCTCCTCGATGGCTTCCACCGGATCGTCCGAGCGGATGATGTCGTTGCGGATGCGATCTTTCAGGTAACGGTAGACCTGCACGTAGAAGGCGACCTTCTGCTCGGTGCTGCGGTTGCCTTCCGACAGACGAAGCGCATCGCGCAGGGCCTCGTCGTGGGCCACCGCCACCCGCAGGGCGCCGAGGGCCTTGTCCGACATGGAGCGCAGCTCGTCGCTGTCAAGATAAGCCAGCTCGCGCTTGTTCAGACGCTTCTCGACGTCGGTCTCCCGTGCCAGACGCACCACCCGCGACCAGCTCGCCTTGTGACCCACCAGGGATTTGCGGGCGCTGTAGTAATCCTTGCCTTCGAGCTTGAGACGACCGCCAAGGGATTCGATTTCGCGCTTGCACACCTGCAACTGGGCCTCGGCGCTGGTGCGGCGGGTCCGGGTGCGGATAAGCAGCTCTTCAATCTCTTTCTTGTGGGCACGGGCCTTCTCTTCCATGTCATCCGACAGGGTCAGCCCCATGGCCGCCAGCTCCTGCTCGAACTCCGCCAGGGTCTGCCCCTTGGCCGAGGCGCTGGAATCGAGCGCCGTGCGCAGTTGCAGCGCCTCGGTGTGGCGCTGGGTGATCTGCTTGTGCTGCTCACCGGCGGTGCGGGCGGCAAGCTCTGCCGCCTTGAGCTTCTCTTTGAGTCGCTCGCTCATCTCGGACGCCTTGCCCAGCAGATCTTGTGCATCCTGATAGGCAAAGTGCGGCAGACGGGCCACCAGCTGATCGAGGGCGTAGCAACGGCGCTTCTGCGCGGCCAGCAGGTCGCTCACCTCGTCAAAGGCCGCCTGCAGGGCCGCCAGATCCTGGGGATCCTGGCGCAGCACCTGCACCTGGGTCTCGAGTTTTTCCAGCGCCTTGCCGTGTTTGGCGATAAAGGCTTCGGCTGTTTTAAGCGCCTCCACGTCGGCGTGAGCCGCCTCGAGGCGGGCCGCCAGGTCTGCCTCGGCAAACAGGTGGGCAAAGGGCAGCATCCCCTGCACCAGCTGGATATGGCGGGTCAGCTGGGCGGCGGCGGCTTTGGCATCACTCAGCTGCTTGTCGCACTCGGCGATGGTTTCTTGCAGCTTGCGCTGCTCGGCCTGTTTGGCCTGCACCTCGGCTTCGGGGTCCGGGCGGAAGGCGATATCCAGATGCTGGCCGATAAAGTCGCGGAAGTGGCCGTAGAGACGGTGGTACTTCTGCTGCTCGAAGGCGGCCTTGGCGTAGCCCTCGATGAGGTTTTCCCGCTCAAGATCGAGCTGCTCGATCCGTTTTTCCCGGGCGGCGCGGCCAAACAGCGGCAGCTCGGGGTAGCGGGAGAAGCGCACCTGACGCTTGCTGGTGCGCACCAGCACGGCGTCCCCCAGCTCATCCGCTTCCACCAGATCCTCGTCAAAGGAGTCGGGGTTGCCCTGGATGAGGTAGATATCTTCCGGGCAATCTTCCAGCTTTTTCAGCCGCTCGATGGCGCCTTCGAGGTCGAGCACCACCAGGGCGCTGCGAGCCGGGCCGTAGAGTGCGGAGTAGTAAGGGGCATCATCGATGGAGATGTCGTCATAGACGTCCGAGAGCAGCACGCCCCCCACCTGCTCGGCGATGCGGGCAAGACGGGGGTCCGCCTCGCCGGCACCCAGCTGCAGGTTGCGAATTTGCATCTCCAGCGCCTGTTTCTGGCCCTGAATGCGGTTGCTCTCCTGCTCGAACTCCCGCTCCTTGTCGAGCACGCTCTGCATGCCGGAAGAGAGTTCTTCGGCGGTGGCCAAGGCCAAGCCACTCTGCTCGCGCAGTTGCTCGAGTTTTTCAAAGGATTTGAGCCAGCGCGGGGCCAGCTTGGTCAATTCCGCGATATCGCGACCCAGCTGAGTGCCCTGATGCTCGAGGCTGGCGCGGCGCTGATTGGCCTCTGCCTGCTGCTCGGAGAGCTCCTCCTGGCGGGTGCGCTGGGCTTCGAGGAAGATCTCCAGCTCGTCCTGGCTAGCAATGTGCTGACCAGACGCCTGGGCCAGCTCGTCTCGCAGCCGCAAGAGCGTCTTCTGGCTTTCGCTCTCTTTCTCGAGGCGAGCCAGGGCGGCGCGCAGACCCTGCCCCTGGGCAATGCGGGCCTTGTCTTCGATGTGGCGCTTGAGCAGCCCCTGTGCGGTGGGCCAGGCGGCCTCGCGCACTGTCTCGGGGGCGATGCTGAGCAGCAGCGCCAGCGCCGCTTCGTGTTCGGCCACCGCCGCCTTGGCCAGCGCCAACTGCTGCTCGGCCCCCAGCACCCGGCTGGTGAGGCTCTGCTCGGCTGCGCGGAACTGATGCAGGGTGTCGCTCGCCTGCGCAGGCTCGAGCCCCGGCAGTTCGCACTGCTCGCGGGCAGCATCGAGGGCCTGCACCGCCTGCCGGTACTGGATGGCGCGGGTCTGCTGGATATCGAGCGCCTGCTGGTAGTCGGCCAGCTGGGTCTTGAGGCTGTCCACCTCTGCTTGGGCCAGCTCCTTGCGCTCTTCCACCTCCAGCAACTGGCCGTGGATCTCTTCCACCACCGCCTGCTGCTGCTCTAGCTTGTCGTTGAGCTCCGCCAGATCGGCGCGATAGAGGGCAATCTTCTTTTGCAGCGCCACGGCCGCCATCACCTTGGCCAGGTGCTCGGCGGCGGACTCCAGCTCGTCGGTCAGGAGCTTCTCGCGGTTGGTGAGCTGATCCACCTCGTCCGCCAGATAGATGGCGCGCTGCTTCTCCTCGGCCAGCAGGCGGCGTTTGCCGGCGAGCTCAGAGCGTGCCTTGAGGGCCAGCTCGGAGAGGCGGCTCTTCTCGGCGGCGCCTCGCACATACTCCGCGGCCACATAGTGGGTGGTCTCGGTGATCAGGTTCTTGAAGAGATCCCGCTGACCCTGGGTCTCCTTGATGGCTTCCAGGGTGCGGCGGTTCTCGTAGATGGCCGCCTCCATGTCCTGGAACGCCTTGCGTACCCCGGAGTTCTCCGGCAGCAGGTATTCACGCAAGGAGCGGCTGATGGAAGACGAAATACCGCCGTAGAGGGAGGCTTCGATCAGGCGATAGAACTTGCCGCGATCCTTTTGATCCCGCAGTTTCTTAGGGGTGATCCCGAACTCGAACATGAAGTTGTGATAATCGGTCACCGTATTGAACTTGGCGACCTTGATGGCGCCGAGCTCCGCTGCCGCCCCCTTCAGATCGGCGAAGGCACGTACCCGACCCTTACCGTCGTCGAGCTTCTCCAGCAGCAGATCCGTGGGCGCCAGGTGTTCGGGCACATCCACCAGGGCGAACGGGGTGATGTTGACCTTGTTGTCACGGTTGGCCACCTGCTCCAGGTGAACGCCGACCCAGATCCGCTGCTCGCGGCTGTTCATCACTTCCAGCAGCGAATAGCAGTGGCCACGCTGCAGCTTGCCGTAAAGCCCCTTGTCGCGGGAGGCACTGCTGGAACCCGCCTCCGTGGTGTTACGGAAGTGGAGCAGTGACTGGTCGGGAATGAGGGCCGCGATAAAGGCCGCCATGGTGGTGGACTTGCCCGCGCCGTTGCCGCCGGACAGGGTCGTGACCAGCTGGTCGAGATCGAAGGTGCGGGCGAAGAAGCCGTTCCAGTTGACCATGGTCAGGGATTTGAATTTGCCTCTCACGCCACACTCTCCATCAAACCGGCAGACACCATCAGTGCCGGCACATTAACGTTGCAGATCATCTTCCACCTCCAGCTCCAGCTGCTCTTCGTCCAGATCCTCTTCGATATCCTCGAACAGGGAATCGCTGCTCGGCATCTCGTCGTCGTGGAAAATGGCCTCCCCTTCCTGGATCATCCGCAGTTGCACCGCCCGAGGATCCTCGTCGGAACGCACATCGGCGGCGAAGCGGAACACGGATTCGTTGACCCGGAATTTGTCGCTGTTGCCAAGGGGGGTGATCATCCCGAGGCGCTTGAGGCGACGCATGGAGGTGCGGATCTTCTCGAGGAGTTTCTTCTTGTCCAGATCCGTGCCGCCGGAGCGGCTGTTGACCATGCGCAGCAGTTGCTTCTCGTCCGCCAGACTCAGCACCTCTTCTTGCAGCTCGCCCATGGCGAACACCCCTTCAGAGGCGAGCCTGTCCGGGCTCAGGAACAGATAGCAGAGCACCTTGCCCACCAGCATATCGAGCTCGGATAACACTGTTGTTCCAATGTCGGCGCTCGGGCGCGGACGCAGGTAGAAGAAGCCTTCCGGCGCCTTGATGAGTTCCACCTGATAGCGACCGTAGAAGATCTCCAGCTCCTGGTGGTACTCCACCAGGGCCGAGTGCTGCTCGAATTCGTCGGCACTGATGTGGCGACCGGAGCGCAGGGCGGTGTCGATGCGCGGAAACAAGGGGTTGGCGATGGCCTCTGCGAGACGCAGGGGCAAGGGGAATTCAGTATTGATCGATGACATAGGCCTGAACCTTGGATCCAGCTTGGTTGATGGGTTTCCATGCGGGTTGGCGGTGGTGTTCGCGCTCACCGCTGGCATGGCCGAGACGCACGGCCTGATCGATCAGGAGGCGCGCCACGTCGAAGTGGGCATGAGCCGGGTAGTCCAGCAGGTATTCCCGCAGCACGTCGGCAAGATCCAGCCGATCTCCCTGCTCCGGGTAGCGGGCCAGGTAGCGCTCGATGCGCTCCGCCAGCTCCTGGTTGATGTCCACCATCTCCACGTACTCCATCTCGAGGGGCACCTCGCCGGTCACCTCCTCGTCGTGGATGGCGATGGTTTCATCCCGCAGCTCCAGCAAACGGGGCTCTTCGGCCACCCGCAACAACCAGCTGTGCTGCTCGAAGTTGCGGATGGATTCCCGCAGCCGCTGGCTGAAGGCGCGGTTCTTGTCCATGTCGATGGCGTTGCGGATGAACTTGTGAACGTGCCTGTCATAACGGGACCAGAGCTCGATGCACTGCTGGCCCCAGGCGGTGATGACGTCCAGACGCCCCTGCAGGGCGTGGGTCAGCTCCTCGACGTGGAACAGATCATCACGCCCCTGGGCCGCTTCCTGAATGTTGAGCAGCCCCGCCTGCAGGCGGTGGCCGGCGGCGTCCAGGGTGTCCTGCAACTCGCGCAGGGTCTGGCCGGTCTCGTGCAGGAGCTTCTCGCAGCTGTGGATGGCATCGACCCAGTTCTGGGTCAGCAGGGCCGCGATCTCGCTCTTGACCTGGTTTTGCTGCTCGTCCATGGCGCGCTGGGTGAGATCGATACGCCCGAGCGTCTCTTCCAGGGAGAAGGAGAGGCGCGGCAGCACCTCGGCGTCCCACTGCTCCCGGGTGTTGGTCTCGAGCGCCGCCTTGCGGGCGGTGTCGAGCTCGGCCGCCAGGTGCTCGAGCAGGATGGAGAGCTTGATGGAGTCCACCTGGCGCTGATCCATGAAGAAATCGACGATGCTCATGCCAAGGCGCGACAGGCGGTAGAGGCTCTCCCCCGCCACCATGTCGGTGGTGAAACGCGACAGCAGTTGCTGGCGAATGAGATCGTTGATGGCGTTGTTGGCGCGACCGGTGAGGGTCTCGTCCATCTGGCCGAAGGCACTGCTGACATAGCCAAAGGCGTCGTGCAGCGCGGCCTCCGAGAGATCAGACTCGTCCTCGGAGAGCGTCTTGATCGCTATCAGAAAGGCCAGCCTGTCGGTGGGGAGGTTCAGCGCCAACCCCTCCTGTCTGACCCATCCCACCGTCTCTGGCAGGGTACGGGATGTACTCATCATGACGTTATCATCTCGTTGTTATAGTCGGCAGGTCTTTGCCTGCCGTGGTGATATAGGCCGGGGTCGGTGGCGCCCCGGCGGCTGGATCCCGCATCGTATTCACGCCGGTGTGTCTCAACCGGCCGGTTTCTGGGCCATCACATGGATGTAGCGCCCCAGGGAAACAAAGGGCTCCTGGCGGCAATATTGCTGCTCCATGGCCAGCAGGTCCTCGAACTTCTCGACCTGATCCTGCTTGTGGCGCATGTAGTCGTGGATGACGCGCACCCCGGTCTTGCCGATGATTCGCAATCCCCCCCGGCCTATCCAGTCATAGACCTGCTCCGGCAACTGGGGATTGGTGGGAGTCAGGGCTGTCTGGCGTTTCTTGCGAAGGCCCAGGCGCACATAGTCGAAATTACCCACCACCAGGCTCTGGAACAGGAGGCCGTGACGATTGTAAAAAAGCAGCGACAGTATGCCCCCTGCCTTGACGAAAGGGAACAGACCCAGCAAGGTCTGGCGCGGCTCGGCGAGCCACTCCAGTACCGCGTGACAGAGCACCAGATCGAAGGTGCCGGTCACCTGGTGCTTGAGATCCTGAATGGGGCAATGGATGAGACGAATTCTGTCTTCCAACCCCTTCTGGGCGATCTGCTCCCGGGCCAGATCCAGCATTTCTGCCGACAAATCGCACAGCTCCACCTGATGGCCCATGGCCGCCAGTTTCTGGGCGAAGTAGCCAAAGCCGCCGCCGGCATCCAGGATGCGCAGCGGCCGGTTGCCCAGGCGCGCCAGGCAGGCTTCGATGTCACTCCAGACAATGGTGGTGCGAATGCGCCCCTTGGTGGAGTCGTAAATGTTGCGAGCGAACTTGTCCGCGCGCCCGTCAAAACTCTGATCTTGCTTCAAGACACACTCATCTTCGACCGCCCCGCCATGAGGGCCGCAGGAGGAACCACACAGGATTGGGCCACAGGAAAAAAGAGGGGTATTCTGTCACATCCCGAATTTGCTGAAAACTCAAGGACGTGTCTGTCGTGTTCGAGCTCAACTTCTTTGTCATCAAGAAATGGCTGGGCCATCTGCTGATGCCGCTCCCCTTCTCTCTCTCCTTGTTGGTGCTGGCGCTCGTGCTGCTCTGGTTCACCCGCTTTCAAAAAAGCGGCAGGCTGCTGGCGACCCTTTCCTTGGTGATCATCGCCCTGATGGGGACGCGGCCGGTGAGCTACGAGCTGGCCCGCAGCCTGGAGCAGACCTATCCCCCCTTCGAGGTGAGCCAGCATCCTGACATCCAGGCCATCGTCGTGCTGGGCAACGGTCATGTGAGCGATCCGGCCATCCCAGAGCGCGCCTGGCAAAACAACATCTCCCTGGCGCGCACCCTGGAAGGGGTTCGCCTGGCCCTGGCCTATCCAGAGGCCGAGCTGGTCTTCTCCGGTGCCGTGGCCGGGGATCCCCTGTCGAACGCCGAGGTCAACGCCCGCATGGCGGCCAGCCTTGGCATCCCGCGTGCGCGCATGACGTTGTTTGAAAACAACAAAGACACCCATGACGAGGCGGTCAGCATCGCCGCCCACCTCAACGGCAAGCGGGTGGCGCTGGTGAGTTCGGCCACCCACCTGCCCCGGGCCATGGCTCTCTATCGCAGTCAGGGACTCGATGCGGTGCCGGCTCCCACCGATTACACCGCCAAGCAGAGTCAGGAGCCACAACCCCTCTACAGCTACCTCCCCAAAGGGCGTTATCTGATGTATTCCGAGGCTGCCATTCACGAGTGGATTGGGGTATGGTGGGCCCGTTTGCGTGGGCAGGTCACCGAGTGAGCAATCGCGCCTTGCATTCCTGATTTGGATCAGGAAAGCGAAAAAAAATTACGTCATTTGCCGCCGGGTCAGCTATCTTGGGCTCGGTTCAATTCATATAATGTTGCGCAATCAAATGCCTAGGAGATATAGAAGATGAGACAGCACCTGGTAATGGGTAACTGGAAACTGAACGGCACCAAGGCTTCTGTAGAAGCCCTGATCAAAGGACTGACCCCGGCCGCTGCCGCTCATCCTTCCGTGCAAGTGGCCGTCTGCCCGCCGGTTATCTTTTTGGGTCTGGTTGAACAGCTGACCGCTGGCAGCAAGATCGCCTACGGTGCCCAGAACGCCGACGTTCACGAGTCCGGCGCCTTCACCGGCGAAAACGCCCCCTCCATGCTCAAAGCCTTCGGCTGCACCTACTCCCTGGTCGGCCACAGCGAGCGTCGTACCCTGCACGCAGAGACCGACGACGTGGTGGCTGCCAAGTACGAAGCCATCCAGAAGGGCGGCCTGATCCCCGTGCTGTGCATCGGTGAAACCCTGGCCCAGTTCGAAGCCGGTACCACCAACCAGGTGGTCGAGACCCAGCTCAAGGCCGTGATCGATCGCTGCGGCATCGCCTCCTTCGAGAACGCCGTCATCGCTTACGAGCCGGTATGGGCCATCGGCACCGGCAAGACCGCCACCCCGGAGATCGCACAATCCGTGCATGCTCACATCCGTCAATACCTGGCCGGTTTTGATGCAGCCGTGGCTGCCAAGGTACAGATCCTGTACGGCGGCTCCGTGACTGGCGCCACCGCTGCCGACCTGTTCGGCCAGCCGGACATCGACGGTGGCCTGGTGGGTGGCGCGTCCCTGAAAGTGGACGACTTCTCCCAGATCATCGCTGGCGCTGCCAAGTAAGCGCCAAGCAAAGAGGGGCCCCGCCCCTCTTTGCATATCGCTTTCCTATGGACCCTCTCGCCATAGGAAAGCCGATATAGTAAAAGCGGCCAGCCGTATTTTTCAGAATCTTGATTTTCGACAACTCAGATCCAGAGGCACTCATGACCAAACAAATCAAACGTATTGGTGTTTTGACCAGTGGTGGTGACGCACCGGGTATGAACGCAGCCATCCGCGCCGTGGTGCGCGCCGGTCTGCATCATGGCCTGGAAGTTTACGGCATCTATGATGGCTACCTCGGTCTGCACCAGGACCGTATCGTCAAGCTCGAGCGTCACAGCGTCTCCGACGTCGTGAACCGTGGCGGTACATTCCTCGGCTCCGCCCGTTTCCCCGCCTTCAAGGATCCGAAAGTCCGTGCCGAAGCGGTCGAAAACCTGAAGAAACACGGCATCGACGCCCTGGTGGTCATCGGCGGTGACGGCTCCTACATGGGTGCCAAGAAGCTGACCGAAGAGGGCTTCCCCTGCATCGGCCTGCCGGGCACCATCGACAACGATATCGCCGGTACCGACTTCACCATCGGCTTTGACACCGCTCTGAACGTGGTCGTGGACGCCATCGACCGCCTGCGCGACACCTGCAGCTCCCACCACCGCATCTCCGTGGTCGAGATCATGGGCCGCCACTGCGGCGATCTGGCCATGTCTGCCGCCGTTGCCGGTGGTGCCGAATACGTGATCGTGCCGGAAGTGGCCTTCGACAAGGAGAAGCTGCTGCAACAGATCAAGGAAGGCGAAGCCAAGGGCAAGAAGCACGCCATCATCACCATCTGCGAGCACGTCACCGACGTCAACGCCCTGGCGAAAGACATCGAGGCCATGACCGGCCGCGAAACCCGCGCCACCATCCTGGGTCACATCCAGCGTGGCGGTTCTCCCACTGCCCGTGACCGTATCATGTCCAGCCGCATGGGTGCCTTCGCCGTCGAGCAACTGCTGGCGGGCCAGGGTGGCCGCTGCGTCGGCATTCAGGGCAACGAGATGGTGCACCACGACATCATCGACTGCATCGAGAACCTGAAGCGCCCGTTCAACCAGGAGCTGTACGATCTCTCCACCACCCTGTTCTAAAGGCTGTGGTCTGACAAAAAACCCTCCTCTGGAGGGTTTTTTTATGCGGCCTCCTCACCCCCTCCTCCCTCTGCGGGGGCCCGACTATCCACTGGCCACTGTCGCCATGTCTTACCCCTTGCCCGGCGGCCCTGAGCCTCTGACCCCACGACCTTCTCCTTTACTTCTTTCCCCCGCTTTTCTGCTTGTTCACCTTGTTCGCGACGGGTCTGGATAAAGGCCCTCGTGCCGCAGTGCCACGGCCCTGCGCCAGGCCTCCCCTGCCCTTCATCCCATCACACTGGCGCCATATAGCAAACCGGGTGGGCCGACGATATCGCCCGCTTCCCCTGCGCGCGGGCCCAATGGCTCGTTCCCCCAAGAAAACAGCGAAAAACGGGGCTTCCGGCCACCCAAGGCCCCATGCAGATCGAACCCCCATTTTCCCGCCTTCCCCCTTGCCTTTCATGCTCCTTTGGCGGCTCTTTTGTCGTTTTTCCGTACTCTTTTTGCTCCCATCCTGTTTGGGATGAGCAGAAAATTGAGCCTTCATCGGATAACCCTGGCTGGCAACAGCCTTGCAGACTGGGGTTAGGACACAAGTCGTGAGAAAACATGACATGGGATGACAAAACCTGGCTAGCAGCCACCAACCTCCCTATGACGACATCAATCGGCGCATCCCGCAGGCCATTTTGCTGCTGAAAAATGGAGATCACCACACAAACCCCAATCGGAACCATCAAAGAGAGCGTCATAAAAATAACATAACTCAATGTATTTAAAGGCTTTATATGCATCCACTTTCACTAACATCACCATAAAACCCTTCCCAGGACAAAAAACGCCCTTAAACTTGGGAAAATGCAGCCATATTTCACCGCCAAACCATTTTCGCCCCATAATTACATTTTTCGTTGTTTTATCGTTCTGTTGTGGTATCTTGGTTCCATCATGAGCCAACCAAGGGAGATAAAATCATGAAAGAGTTCGTAGTTACCGCCGTTTTCACCGTGTTTTTCACTCTGGTTGCCGTCTCCATGCCGTCGCTGGCACAGCTCTAAGTCGGTCAATCAGCCATCTGCCACCTCTGCACCAGAAGGGCGGTTCAAAAAACAGACTGCAACATGGGTTTTTGACGTGCTCTGACAAAGGATGATGCCAAGCCATCTTTGAATGCGATTTGCGCACACAAAACGACCTCGTCGACATCCATGCCATCTTTCAAGGGGAGCCCGGGCTCCCCTTGTCGCATCTCCCCCTGCGGGATTTACTCTTGCCCCCCTGCCCGTCACAATGGCCGCTGGATTTGCCACGCAGGAACCACCATGACTCAGGATGCCTTGCGCCACTGGCGCCGCGACCTTCATCGTCACCCCGAAGCCGCCTGGTGTGAATTTCGCACCACCACCCTCATCGCCCAACACCTCAGTGAACTCGGTTTCTCCATCATGCTGGGGGATCAACTGCTCGCCAGCACCCTCATCATGGGACGGGAAATAGACGTCGAGGCCCAGAAGGCCCGTGCCCTGCAACAGGGGGCGCATCCGGAGTGGCTGACGCGGATCGACGCACTCACCGGCGTGATGGGACTCTGGGAGAGCGGGCGCCCCGGCCCCACCCTGGCGTTTCGCTTCGATATCGATGCGGTGGAGGTCGAAGAGAGCCAGGAGGCGTCACACCTGCCCGGCCAGGGAGGCTGGCACTCCGCCAACCCGGGCTGGATGCACGCCTGTGCCCACGATGGTCACACCGCCATCGGGCTGGTGCTGGCCGAGCGGATCGCGGCCCTCGCCGATCGCCTCACTGGCCGCATCAAGCTCTTCTTCCAGCCGGCTGAAGAGGGCTGCCGAGGCGGCAAGGCGCTGGCGGCAGGGGGGCAGCTCGACGACGTGGACGCCCTGCTGGCACTGCACATCGGCATTCACGCGAGCAGTGGTGAGCTGGTGGTCAACCCCACCGAGTTTCTCTGTTCAACCAAATTCGACGTGGAGTTCATGGGGCAAGCCGCCCATGCGGGGCTCGAGCCCAACGCGGGCCACAATGCCCTGGCGGCGGCCTGCATGGCCACCACCGCCATGCTCGGCATTCCCCGCCATCGGGACGGCATGACCCGCATCAACGTGGGGCAACTCAACGGCGGCAGTGGACGCAACGTCATCCCGGGCCATGCCCGCCTGATGGGGGAGACCCGTGGCGCGACGCCGGCCCTCAACGACTACATGTTCAATCAGGTGCAGCAGATTGTGGAGGGGGCGGCCCTGATGCAGGGCGCGACATACCACATCCGCAAACAGGGGGAAGCGATCGGCATCGAGAACAGCCCAGCCCTCATCGAGGAAATCGTGCCTCTCGCACAGGGGATCTCCCTTGATACCATCCACACCCGCCGCTTCGGGGCCAGCGAGGATGCCGGTTTCCTCATCGAGCGGGTACAGCAGCACGGCGGCGAAGCCGCCTATCTCATCCTGGGAGCCAACCTCGCGGCCCCCCACCATCATCCGGAGTTCGACTTCGACGAAGCCGTGCTGGCCCCCGGAGTGGCCTTGCTTGAGGCCTGGCTGCTCGCCCGCCTCGGCCGCTAGCAGACGCCGGATGCAAACAAGGCAGCCCATGGGCTGCCTTGTTTTTTACATCCTTGCGAACATGGGGACCTACTCTCCCAGCACGATCGCGCAGAGATGGGCGAAGTGGTGGATCTCGTGGGTCGCCTCGCACGGGCCTGTCTCCCGCCCCGGGTTGTACCAGCAGGTGGCAAGCCCCTGGGCGGCGGCACCGGCGATGTCGGTCTTGGGATTGTCCCCCACCATCAACACCCGCGCCGGGCTCGGCTGACCCATCTGCGCCAGGGCATGCTGGAAGATGGCCGCCGCCGGCTTGGTCACCTGCACCTCGTCAGAGATAACGAGAGGCTCAAACCAGCTGTTCCAGCCCAGTTTGTCGAGGCGCCCGCGCTGGGGCAGGCTGAAGCCGTTGGTGATGATCCCCATTCTGACCTTGCTCTTCAGGGCCTGCAGGGTCTCCTCCACCCCCTCCAGCGGCACGCTCAGGGCGATGATCTGCTGCAGGAAGGTCTCGTTCATCGCCATGGGCGCCACGTTGACCTGCTCGGCAAAGAGCGAAAAACGGGTCTGCTGCAGGTGGGTGGCGTCAATCTCCCCTGAGTTGTACTGCTGCCAGAGCCGCTGGTTGAGGGCATGGTACTCCGCCATCTTGGGGGGAGTCGGCGCCACGCCGTAGATCTGCAGGGTCCGCTCCAGCGCCCTGGCGACCGGAAAATCGAGCAGGGTTTCGTCCAGATCGAACAGCACCCAGTCATAGCTTGCTTGTTTCACGCTTGTCCTTATTGATTGTGCTTGGCCACGTTGTCATGCGTCGGGCGCACCCATCCCCAGAGGGCTGTCGAGCAGGGTCAGGGTCAGCCTGACACCAAAGCCGGTTACCTCGCTGCCCACCACGCCATTGCCCCCCTTGTTGCGAAAACCACTCAGGTCGAGGTGCAACCAGGGAAGCTCGGCGGGCACGAAGCGCGTGAGAAAACGGGCGGCATCGATGTGATCCGGGGAGGCGCCCGGCGCGCACTGTAACAGATCGGCCCACTCGCTATCGAGGTTGTCATCGTAATCCTCGTCCAGGGGGAAGGGCCAGACTCGCTCCCCGCTCTGCTGTCCCAGCGCTATCAGAGTGGTGAGCCACTCGGGGCGGTTGGTGAAGGCGCCGCTGTAACGGCTGCCGAGCGCCCGTTTGCAGGCGCCGGTCAGGGTGGCATAGTCGATCAGCAAGTCGGGTTTGTCCCCGGCCGCCAGGGTCAGGGCATCCGCCAGCACCATGCGACCCTCGGCGTCGGTGTCCACCACTTCGATGGTGGTGCCGTTGAGGGCGGTCACCACCTCACCGGGCCGGAAGGCCTGCGGGCCGATGTGGTTCTCGGCGATGGCGAGCCAGCAGTGCACCTCAATGGGGAGTTTCGCCCGGCTGATGGCCAGCAGCGTGCCAAGGGCCACCGCGCTGCCCCCCATGTCCAGGTGCATGCCATACATGCTGCCACCGACTTTCAGGTTGTAGCCACCGGAGTCGTGGCAGATCCCCTTGCCCACCAGCGCGACGCGGCGCACCGGGTTGGCCGGACAGTAACTGAGCCTGACGATGGCGGCCTGACCGTCCGCCGAACCACGGGCCACCGCCAGGAAGGCGCCAGCCCCCTTCTGTGCCAAGGTCGCCTCGTCAAACTCCTGCCACTGCCACCCCTCCTGCTGCGCCAGCTCCCGGGCATAGGCCCGGTAATGACGGGCATTGAGCTCGGACGCTGGCAGCACTGCCAGGTGGCGAGCCAGACCGTTGCCTTCGGTTTCTGCGCTCAGGCGGGCCATGTCCAGCTCGCAAGGGGGGGAAAGTTGCAACTGCTGATAACCCGGTCTTGTCGCCTCACTCCGTTTCTGGGTCGGCAGGGTCACATCGGCGGCGAGCAGGCAGGCGAGCACCACCCTTGCCAGTTGCGCGCGATGCTCATCGTCAAAGCCCTCCAGATGGAGCGCCAGGTGCGTCGCCTTGAGGCCCGCCAGCGAGCCCACCCAGCTGCGCACCTGCTTGTAGAGCCGATGATCCAGGACCGGGCGGGCATCCATGAAGATCACCCGTTGCAGCCCCTGACTGTCGTCGAGGGAATAGGGGGCCTTCTGACCCAGGGCTATCTGGGTTGCCACGGTGGCAAAGGGAGGCGTCGCCAGCAGGGTATCGCGCGCTGAGTCGGCAATGAGCAAGAGTTTGACGGCAGTCGGCCCTGCCATTACTTCGGCGAGGGAGGTGCTCTGCATCGTGATTTGGGGAGAATAATAGCTAAAAGGGGTCATCACAGGGTGCGGCCTCATCCATGAACAGAAAGCAGGATGATACCGAACAAATGGCGAGAGGGATCGGAAAAACACACATTATTGTGTGCAAGCAACAGATGCTGGAGGGGATCAGAGAGGTAATGCAGAAGAAAATCAGTCAGAAGTTGGTTGCGGGGGCCGGATTTGAACCGACGACCTTCGGGTTATGAGCCCGACGAG